>OGHC01000009.1_pt1 | contig 211873 bp, 176 predicted proteins | sample 1571381 | NCBI WGS metagenome assembly OGHC01 (sample SAMEA2581945, study PRJEB24529) | metagenome | biome: Human gut stool | place: China | collected 2011 | reverse complement strand
GCGTGAAGTTGTGTTTGTTTGTTTCGATGCCTTCTTCCAATACTTTCATTCCGTACAAATCGGCGGCGTATCTGGAGCAGATAGCGGCGTGTCCTTTCAGATTTTCCCGTTTGATGGCTTCCGCACTTCCTGCCGTATCTTCCGTTTCTACTATTTTCAGTTTGGGATGTTGTATCAGGAATTCACGGCATTGTGCCAAGGCAACGGGGTGGGAGTTGACTTCTGTCAGTGTTTCCCAATTGTCGTCCGGCAAGCACATGAAGCTGTGTTTGATGCGTAGTTTGTGTTCGCCGACAATGGTCATGCCGCTTTCGCGCAGTAACTCATAGTTGTGCAGCAAACTGCCTGCAATGGTGTTCTCGATAGCGAGCATACCAATTACATTGCTATCCTGCTTTATGTTCGCAAAGACTTCTTCGAACGTGGAACAGCAGATTAGTTCGATCTCTTCTCCGGAGAAGAACTTGTGGGCGGCAATGTCGTGATACGAGCCCGGTACACCTTGTATTGCTATCTTTTTCATTCGTATATATATTATAAAAAAATCCCGCTTCTGCCGGAAGCGGGATTTCGTTGTTATTATCGCATTGTTTTAATCATTGTTTAACGTACACATACAAACTCCCGCTTCACTTTGTTGCTAAAGTAAAAGTAATAAAAGAAGAAAAAGTATGTATTGTATAATGCTTTCATTTTGTTCTTATTGTTATTGAATACGCTGCAAAAGTAATACTTTTCTAGCAAAAACAAATAAATAAGAAGTTTTTTTTCAAAAATATTTTTTCTTTGTCTCAATAACTTGTATTCTGGAATAAATAAAGTATATTTGTGAATAGACAGGTCTGCATTGTCGGCTATCATTATTCATTAAATAAAGGAGGGTGTATGGGAACTCTGGGATGCATCAATGACATGATGCGGCGTGATAAGGAAAACAGGGAGCTTCGCCGGGCGAGTCGCGAACGGCTGAATGAGACAAGGAATCGTCTGCTTGATGTGAAGGGCAAACGTTCGGAGTGTAATGTGTCTTATGAGCAACTGGAGCATATTGCCCATGAAACCCGGGAATGGGAAGAAAAGGAGCGCAACAGTTTTCTTAAAGGTAAATTGGTTTTCATCACTTTGCTTGCAGGTATTGTTTTATTGATAGGGACAGTTCTTGCCCTATTCTGCAAATGAACCATGTCCGGTTATGGAGGTATATTCTTTTCTCCCGGTCACTTTACATGGTTTTCTGAACTGAATCATTTTTTTCTCTGCTTTCCATAATCCCCGGCATTTGCTGCAAAGCCCAATTGACCAGTCCTTCAAGGTGGGGTATCAGACTCAGTCCTCTTTCCGTCAGGCAGTATTCAACTCGTGGCGGAACTTCGGCATATACCTTTCGTTTTACCAAACCGTCAGATTCCAGTGTGCGTAAAGTGACGGTGAGCATTCGTTGTGATACATCGGCTATCGTTTTGTGAATATCACTGAACCGCATGGTTCCATTGGTATGTAGTGTGATAAGAACCAGCATGGACCATTTGTCACCAAGACGGCTGAGCACGTCTCGTATGGGGCAATTACCGTTAGGATGGAAGTTTTGCATTTTTTAATCTTTTGTATGTTCTTGTTGTTCAATAACGGTTACTTCTGTGTAACCAGCTTATGCTGAAGTGCGTTCTTGTTTTTATGAAAGAGGCACGTTACATTTGTGGCACAAAAGTAATAAACTTACTAAAGATAACTATTGTTTTAACAGATATATTTATTGTTTTATTTAATGCATTAAGATTATGGCAAAGAAAGTAGCAGTTTTGGCAGTGAATCCGGTGAATGGATTCGGTTTGTTCCAGTATTTGGAAGCCTTTTTTGAGAATGGTATATCTTATAAGGTATATGCAGTGGCGGAAACAAAGCAAATTAAAACGAATTCGGGTGTTGAATTGGTGGCAGATGATATAATTGCGCATTTGGTAGGACACGAAGATGAATTTGATGCTGTGGTATTTTCATGCGGAGATGCAGTTCCTGTGTTTGCACAGAATGCAGATAAACCTTATAACATTGATTTGATGTCCGTACTGAAGGCTTTTGGTGAAAAAGGTAAAATATTGATAGGCCATTGTGCGGCAGGTATGTTGTTTGATTTTGCAGGAGTAACGGAAGGTAAGAAACTGGTAGTGCATCCGTTGGCAAAGCCGGCCATCACCAAGGGGCAGGCGACAGACGATAAATCTGTGGTTGATGGCAATCTTTTTACTGCACAAGATGAAAAGTTTGTATGGACAATGATGCCTGAAGTATTGAAGGTGCTTAAATAATGAAGTTGATGAACAAGGACGGAAAATCTTCCGTCCTTATATGGATTGTTGCGGACTTTTTCTATATATTTGAATTCGATTTTAAAAGATACAAATAATGAAATACGATTTTGATAAAGTAATAGACCGCAACGGTACTGCCGCCGTTAAGCTGGAAGAGGCGAAGGAAGTGTGGGGACGTGCGGATTTGATTCCTTTGTGGGTGGCAGATATGGATTTTGGTACAGCTCCTTTTATTGTGGATGCCATTCGTAAACGCTGTGAATGTGAAGTGTTGGGTTATACGGGGAAACCTGACAGTTACTATCGGGCAATCATTAATTGGGTGAAACAACGCTATGATTTGGATGTCACAAAAGAGATGATAAACTTTGTTCCCGGCATTGTTCCCGGCATCGGTATGGCAATGAACAGCTTCACCCGACCGGGAGATAAGGTGATGATTCAGCCGCCCGTCTACCATCCTTTTGCTTGGGTAACGACCCGCAATGAGCGTACATTGGTTACTAACCCCCTGAAATGGGAGAATGGCATGTATCGAATGGATTTGGATGCCTTTCGCGAACAGGTAAAAGGTTGTAAACTGTTTATTTTATGCAATCCTCATAATCCCGGTGGCGTGGTGTGGACAGAAGACGAACTGCGCACAGTGGCAGAAATCTGTTACGAAGAAAAAGTGTTGGTGTTCTCTGACGAAATTCATGCAGACTTAACTCTTCCTCCTTACAAACACCGTCCTTTTGCTACTATCAGTGAAAAGGCAAAGATGAATTCGGTGACATTTATGTCACCCAGTAAGGCGTTTAATATGCCGGGGCTGGCTGCTTCTCATGCCATAATCTTTAATGAGGACCTGCGTGCGCGATTCCGTAAATTTATGGATGCCGGTGAACTGGACATGGGGCATGTATTTGCTTTCCTTTCCGTGGAGGCGGCATATACACACGGAACGGAGTGGCTTGACCAATGTTTGGCTTATATACAGGGAAACATTGATTATGTTGACAATTTCCTGAAAACTCATGCACCCAGGATTAAAGCCATTCGTCCGCAAGCGTCTTATTTGGTTTGGCTTGATTGCCGTGAACTGGGATTAAACCAGGAAGCACTAAACGATTTCTTTGCAGATAAAGCGCATCTGGCATTGAATGACGGAGCGATGTTCGGAAAGGAAGGCACAGGATATATGCGTCTGAATGTGGCAAGTCCGCGTTCTGTGATTGAGCAAGCGATGAAGCAATTGGCTGAGGCTTATCAAGCAATGTCTTTTTAGAAATTAAAAAGGGTGTGTCAAAACTAAACCGGTCTATCAAATCATCATCGGTAGGGGCAGGGTTTGCCTGCCCCTACCGATGACCACGACCTTGGGAGTAATACACAAAGCAAACTGTTTTCGGGCGAGCGAACCTCGCCCTACTAACAAAATGACAGTATTATCAACGTTTAGACACAATCCCTTTTTTGAGTATAGAAAATTATTTCCTCGTATTATTATTTTAATGGAGGCATATTGGGTTCTGTTGGCCAATATGGATTTTGATAGATGGGTGAGTTCTCAATGGAACCGCCGCCTGACGTGATATCCATATCTTGAATTCTGTATGGTTCCAGATAGTGAGCCATAGCCCAGCGATAGCCGTCTTTAGCCAGGTTGTTGTTATTTTTTTCATAAGGACGCAAGTATGGACTGATAGCCGGGTCAGAAACATTGGCTTTAGGATTATCCATACCATAAACCAGTTGCGAAGTACCGTCTTCATTATCGTACCAATGCTGCATGCTTCCCCATAATTTGAAACCTTCAATGTGATATGGAGTGGAAATCATCTGATCCATAGCTCTCCAACGCATCAGATCCATATAGCGTAAACCTTCTGCCATCAGTTCGCAGCGGCGTTCGCGACGGATGTTGTAGAGGGTCGGGTCTATCAGTTTGCCTGCCGAATAAGCTCCCCAGTCATTAAGTGCTTCTTTAGCCATGTCGGTGGCAGCGATGGTTTTATTATAGTCTGTATCTACATGAGAACGTTTTCTTATCTGTGTCCAATAGCTTTGGGCAATATTGTCTAAAGAACCATTCTTCTCATAACATGCTTCTATATAGTTGAGCAGCGCTTCTGTGCCACGGAATATCAGTGCGCCGGTATAGCATAGCCCGTTACCTAAATATTTTTGGTCATAATTATTTCCTTTGCGGAGTGCATATCCGGTAGAATATCCTTTTTCTGCATTATTGTTAAGGATTACCGGGAATGGTTCGATAGGCACTGCCATATCACCTTCTGCCGATTCGAATAAAACATTTATTTGTCCCGGTTCTTTTAAAAAGATATGTAAACGTGAGTCGCGACCTTTACGGACATCGGATATAGTTTCATCTCCTTGATATCCGCTGCCTGCTGCATAGACAGGCAAGCCGTTTGCCATCAGGAATCCGTTTACCATGCCGCGTGTAACACCTATTCCATAGTTCCCGTGTTGGGCGGCTGTTGCGACACCGTGTGTCAATCCCAATGCTTTGCTGTATGGACGCCACAAGAGTACTTCGCTGTAGTCCGACATATCTTCATCTCCGAACATATCCATGTAGGGGTTGGCCGGTTCGGAGATGGCCTGTTGTATTGTTCCGGTGTTTTCAACCAGTTGGGTTGCGTCGGCCACTTCCTTGGCTGCGTTCATGGCTTCTGTCAGGAAGAAGTCGATTTCTTTATCGATATCTCCTGTCGGATATTGATAATTAGCATTATATTCTTTACTCTTTCCCGGCCATTCCGGTCCGTTGGGAACGAAAGGAGTATCTTTGAAGTATTTCAGCCAAGTACCTTCAAATAGAGCTACACGTGATTTCATCAGCAGTGCACACTCACGGTTGATTCGGGTTTTTTCTGTTCCCTTTCCCGAAGACATCATCTCGATGGCGGAATCCAAATCCGATAGAATGAAGCGTGCCACTTCGTTACGTGGTGAGCGTTTGCTGGCTTCTACCAACGGTTCCATTTGGTCGGGTAGGGTAGCCTTGACAATAGGGAAATCACCGTATGAACGGAGGCGTTTGAAATATTCGTATGCGCGCATGAAATACATTTCTCCGATGTATTGGCGTATTTTCTCTTCTGCTCCGGAAATGGTGCCGGCTTCAAACTCTGGCAATACTTTTTCAAAGAAATAGTTACAACTATAAATATTTCCAAAGCTATATGAGCCTCCCGAAGATTGAGAAGTTTTCCATTGTCCGGGAATGTATCGGTTGTTATAACCGAAACCCGCTTGATTGTCTGTGTGGTTGTCTTCTCCATAAAGTCCGTATCCGTAGGCATGTCCGGGAAGTATGTCTGTATAGAGTTTGTTGGCATAGGCTTCCAGCTGGGATTCATCTTTCAGATATTTTTCCGGTGAAACGGAAGACATCGGTTCTTGGTCCAAAAAATCGTTGCAGGAAGTCATGAAGCCCAAAACGGCGACTCCGGCTACATATTTGAATATATTACTATGTTTCATAATTATTGTTTTTTTTAATGATTATAAGGTTACGTTCAATCCCACAGAGAATGTCCTGCTTAACGGATATGCATTTCCATTGTATTCGTCTCCACCGCCGATTGTTTCAGGGTCGAATATCTTGGTTAGTGAGGTTCCGGTCCACAAGTTCTCACCTGATACGAATATGCGTAATTTAGATACGGCAAATTTCTTGGTGAGAGATACCGGCAGGGTATATCCGAATTGAAGGTTTTTCAGACGGATATAAGAGGCATCCTGCAAGTAACCGGATTGTGTCTGTTTGTTTTTGTCGGAACCAAAGATGGGGCGCGGATAGTAGGTGTCCAGATTGGTTGGCAAATCATTTGAAGGTTCGGCTCTGAAGTAATCGGCATGTTCTACAAAGCCGGTAGAATGCCACAATGAGGTGGCTCCCCAAAAGTATGCACTGCCTTGCCAGTAGTCGCGTTTCATTACTCCCTGGAAGAATGCACGGAAGTCGAAACCTTTCCAATCTGCATTCAGGTCAATACCGAATTGATAGCGAGGTTTGTTGTTGCCGAGTATTTTTCTGTCGCCCATGTCATCATACTTATTGCCTCCGCCGTCTATTTTACCGTCACCGTTTAAGTCTTTATACATGATGTCACCGGCTTCCCAGTTGGAACCAAGGGCGTTTTGTCCTCCATTGGGAAGAGAAGCCAGATGTTCTTCCATCTCTGCGTCAGATTTAGCTATACCGATAGTTTCATAACCGTAAATGTCTCCCAGCATTCTACCTTTTCTATATTTGTCCAATGTATTGGTAGGATTCGGGTAACGGGTGATTTCTGTTTGCGAATCTGATAGAACGAATTTGATTCCATAGCCCAGTCCGTTTCTCAGACGATCTTGCCAAGCTATTTCTAAATCGAAACCATAAGTTCTCAAGTCGGTATTGTTGGTCTTGGGTACGCTTAAGCCAAGGATGCTCGGAAGTTCGGGGGCAGGGCCTATCATGTCTAGTGTTTCGCGGGTATAATAATCGAACGAACCGGTCAGACGGTTATTGAAGGCACCGAAGTCAAGACCGATATTCCAATTGCGTATGCGTTCCCAGCCCATGGTAGAACTAATCAATCCGGGAACTGTAGCTGTATTGGGCTTGATACCGTTTTGTATCCAACCGCCGCCACCGGCAGAAACACCTAAGGTTTGGTAAGTGGGATACCATGATTTGGTATTCTGGTTACCTAATTCTCCATAAGAACCGCGTAATTTCAAGGTCCCTACATATTCGCTCAATGATTCCCAGAAGTTTTCGCGGGCAATGTTCCAACCGAGAGAGAATGAAGGAAACCAGTTCCAGCGTTGTTCGCGGCGGAAACGTGAGGTACCGTCATAACGGATATTGACTTCTGCCAGATATTTGCCTTTGTAGTCATAATTGATACGTCCGAAGAAACCGGCGGTAGACCAAGCTGCGCGCGAACCGTTTACGGAAGGAGTTACTACTTTTCCGGTATAATCCAGTCCGGTGGTAATATCAATTTCAGGTAATTCGGGTACGATAATACCTTTGCGGGTCGCACCGAATGTTTGTTGTTTCATTTCTTCGGCTTGAAAACCAATCATACCTTTAAAGTTATGTCCCGATTCAAGGCTGTGCGAATATTCCGTATAAGCATTGAAGTTCATATAGTTCTCTTTGGTTTGGTCTTCATGAGCTTCTGTGTCTTGATAATAGCCGATGGGGTATGGATTTCCTTGTACATCGTGATTATACAAAGTCTGTGTATCCCAGTGGTTGTTCACAGTATTGATTCTGTAGTTAAAGTCCACATGGGTAATCCAGTTCTTTATCGGTTCAAGAATAAGAGATATTTGCTGATATATATTGTCTGTTTGAATGTTGTGTTTTCCACCATCACGGAGGGGGAGTGCCGGAGAAGGAGAGTGGAACATGTATCCGTTGGGGTCATATACAGGCAGTGTGGGCCAGCCTTGGCGTGCCAAGTCGCGGAATAATGCATTGGTCAGATAGGCAGGACGATGAAAATCTTCGCGTGTAAAGCGGCTGGTATAATTCACTTTTGCCCAATCAGTCAGTTGTGCATTGATTTTTCCGGTACCGGTATAACGTTTGTAGGTATCTTGGTTGAATTCCATCAATCCTTTTTGATCCATGAAGTTACCGGATATATAATAATTGACTTTGTCATTACCACCACTGAAACTCAGGTTATGTTCTTGTGAGGATGTCCATTCGCGATATATCACATCATACCAGTCTGTATTTGCATTACCGCCGGCATATCCGTCGAGCCAGTATTTATTGTTGGCATCAGCTAGAACTCCGTCGGTAATTTTACCATCTTGATAATCTTTGATGCGTTGCAGGTGTTCTGCATTAAAATAAGCTCCTGCTCCCGAATTGATATTTGCATCGTTGTAGAAAGTGGCAAATGTATATGAATCCATTTGCTTGGGAATTCTTACGGGCTGTCCCCAGCGGAAGTTATTATTATAGTTTATGGTCGTTTTTCCGCTCTTTCCACTTTTGGTGGTTACCAAAATTACACCAAAGGGTGCACGCGAACCATAGATAGAAGCGGCTGCGGCATCTTTCAGGATAGAGATATTTTCAATATCCTGTGGATTGATGGAGTTGATGTCTCCTTCCATGCCGTCAATCAACACTAGCGGACTTGCATCAGAACCATCGCCGATAGTTCCTGTACCGCGGATACTCATGCTCATCTTATTATCCAATGCACCGCTGGTAGTGGTGATTTGTAATCCCGGTACTACACCCTGCAGGGCTTGTACAGCATTTTGTACGGGGCGGGATGCGAGTGCTTCTGAGTCTACGGTACCTACGGAACCGGTCAGGTTGACTTTCTTTTGTGTACCAAAACCTACCACTACTACTTCATCCAAGGTCTTGGTGTCTTCTTGTAGCATGATTTTAAGGACGGATTGTCCGGTATACTTTACTTCTTTCGTAGTATATCCTACAAATGAAATCTGTAGGATACTTCCTTTTTTTACTCCTTCCAGGGTGAATCGTCCGTCAATGTCGGTGGTTGTTCCGTTTGTTGTTCCTTTAACAACAACCGTAGCTCCGATAACAGTTCCCAAGGCATCTTCTACAGTACCTGTAACTTTCCCGTTTTGTTGGGAAATACTTGTTCTAGGCTGATTAGGCATCTGTTCTGCCATACCGGTTACCGGAAAACTTAAGGCTCCGGCTAGCAGAATAAGCTTCATAGCTTGATTTTTCTTTAGCATAATATTAGTTTTTAATTAAGATTAAAAATATTCCTTTCTGAGAAGTTGTTTTGATGGCAGCAAAGTTACAATGAATGAAATAAAGACGTAAAAGAAGTTAATGGTATGAATTGGAGAATTCGGTACTTGCATAAAAGATAATTATAAAAAACGGATATGATGGAATGTGCTCATTATGAGTGTGTAAGCTATACATTATTATATAAGGGCAGAAGGATGGAACGGTAACATTAAAGCTTTTCCTCCGCCGGACTAACGTTTTCTGATTGCCATGTTAGTACGTCCTGCCGCAATGGGATGTACGTCCTACTGTAGTGGAACGTACGTCCTGCTGCAATGGAACATACGTCCTGCTACAGTGGGACGTACTGGTTGTTGGCAGATAAAGCCTTAGTGTGAAGTAAGAAAAAGCTTAGGAGTCCGTTCCGGATTGCCAAGCATGTCTGTTGCTGTCCATTTTCTACATGTTTTCTTTCCATTTATTCCGAATTTGTTAAAAGTAAGTTTGGAATTTAGAGCCTTGTTTTCATTTGATTTGTGTATGTTTGCAAAAGATTCTTGAATTTGATATACTGAATGACATGAAATTGAAAACGATATTTGTACTAGGTCTGGTGGCGGGAATGATGAGTTGCAGCACTCCGGCAGATTATTGTCCCGTTACGGCATCAGGTAATGATTTGGTCTTTCCGGCTTTGGCACAAAGTTGGGATGAAGGCATTCCATTGGGAAACGCCACGGTAGGTGCGTTGGTATGGGAGAAAGATACCGTCTTGCGCTTTTCCTTGGACCGTACCGATTTGTGGGATTTGCGTCCGGCAGATAGTCTGTCGGGGAATAATTATCGCTTTGCATGGGTCAAGGAACATATCCGTAAAGGTGATTATCGGCCTGTGCAGAAGAAATTCGACGAACCCTATGACAGGATGCCTGCTCCTTCCAAAATACCGGGAGCGGCTTTGGAGTTTCCGTTGACGAAACTTGGAAAGCCTGTACAAGTACGTTTGTATCTGGATAATGCTTTGTGTGAAGCTACTTGGGCAAATGGTACTCAAATGCAAACATTTGTTCATGCTACAGAACCGGTGGGGTGGTTTGTTTTTAAAAATCTGACTACGGAGCTGGAGCCTGTGTTGGTGACTCCTCGATATAGGCAAGAGGGGAACAGTGCCGAAGCAAGTCCGGTTTCGGGACAGGATTTGCAACGACTGGGATATGAGCAGGGAAGTGTAATCCGTAAAGACAATGAATTGGTGTATCATCAGAAAGGATATGGAGATTTTTCTTACGATGTGGTAGTGAAATGGGAACGGCAGGGAAATACACTGTATGGAACGTGGAGCATCACGTCTTCCTTGAGCGGAGAACAGGCAGAAGAAGAGACGTCGACTGCTATGCTCCGTGGTCTGGCAAAGGACTATAAAGCGCATCTTGATTATTGGGAACATTATTGGGCACAGTCGTCTGTTTCTCTTCCGGACAGTATTTTGCAAAAACAATATTATAATGAGATGTATAAGTTCGGTTCGGCAACTCGTGAAAATTCTTATCCTATTTCTTTGCAGGCTGTATGGACTGCCGATAACGGTAAATTACCACCATGGAAGGGGGATTATCATCACGATCTGAATACACAACTCAGTTATTGGCCTGCGTATGCGGGCAATCGCTTGTCTGAGGGGTTGGGATATCTGAATACATTGTGGAATCAGCGTGACACTTACAAACGCTATACTCGCCAATATTTTGAAACAGAGGGTATGAATGTGCCCGGGGTTTGCACCCTGACGGGAGAACCTATGGGAGGATGGATTCAGTATGCCATGTCTCAAACGGCGGGAGCTTGGTTGGCACAGCATTTTTATTTGCACTGGAAATATTCTGCCGATAAGGAGTTCTTGAAAGAAAGAGCTTATCCTTTCTTGAAGGATGTAGCTGTATACATGGAGCAAAATTCGATTGTCGACAGCAAAGGATTTCGTCGCTTGGAGTTCAGCTCAAGTCCCGAAATTTATGATAATTCATTGCAGGCATGGTTCAAGGATATGACAAATTATGATTTATCGCTGATGCATTTCCTGTTTGGTGCGGGGGCGGAGATGGCAAATGAACTGGGAATAAAGACCGAAGCAGCGCATTGGAATAAATTGAAAAGCCAATTGCCTGATTTTGATTTGGATAATGAGGGAAGCCTTACGTTTGCCAAAGGATTTCCTTATAATGCATCTCATCGTCATTTCTCTCATGCATTGGCCATTCATCCGCTGGGCATCATAGACTGGAGCGACGGCGAAAAGGCGCAACGAATCATTCGTGCCACTTTAAAGAAAATGAATGATTACGGACCGGATTATTGGACCGGATATACATATAGTTGGTTTGCCAATATGCAGGCGCGTGCATTCAACGGTGAAGAAGCAGCAAAAGCATTGAGAACTTTTGCCGAATGCTTCTGCTTGAAAAATACGTTCCATGCCAATGGTGACCAGTCTGCCAGCGGGAAATCGAAGTTCACATATCGCCCTTTTACGCTTGAGGGAAACTTTGCTTTTGCTGCAGGCATACATGAAATGTTATTGCAGAGCCATACGGGAGTGATACGGGTCTTTCCGGCAGTTCCCGAAAGTTGGAAGAATGTATCTTTTAACAACCTGCGGGCCATGGGAGGTTTTCTTGTCTCGGCGGCTCTCAAGGATGGAAAGGTTGTCCGACTAGAAATTTACGCTGAAAAAGGGGGCCGTCTTGCAGTCTTTTCTCCTTTTGAGCATAAAGTGGTGGAATATGATACTCAGCCGGGCAGTCGGATAGACTTAGCAGTGGAATAAATGAAGAAATCGTTTTATATTTGTATTACAAAGAAATAAAGAAGATTATGGATGCATGTGCCGTACACTCTTCCCTTTGGGAGATATTGGAGCAGATAACCGAAAATTTAAAGAGTAAGCGTCTGGCGGATGTGTTTCGCTTTATCTCGTTTTATCCTTCGGAAACGTATGGTCCGCATAAGCATTTGCGCATTGAGATAAACTATGTGAAGAAAGGCTATTGTATTCTTCATTTGGATAATGAAAGCGTGACTTTCAAGGAAGGAGAGATAATGGTCATTACTTCAGACGTCAATCATTTGTTTGAGGCGGGCAGTGAAGGGACAACTTTAATGCAGCTGGAATTTTTGCCCGAAATATTTTCTAACTTTAACTTGAACTCCCGGGTGGGCAAAGATGCTTCGGTACCTACTTCCGTATTCTTGTTTTCTGAAGAGAACCGGCTGATTAAAATTGTGAATAATGTCCGTATCATGCGGGTAGTGCAGCGCATTGTGAATGAGCTGGAGACAAAAAGTGTGTATTATCAATACTTGGTCGTGATGTACTATGCAGAGTTGCTGGTGCTTATCTATCGCTATATGGATGAAGCTTATTTACCTATCTGTACCAATGACTCGTTGAGAAAAGCCATTGCTTATATCCGGTTGAATTATCATTCGGATATCAATATAAATAAGGTGGCGGAAGAAGTAGGTATCAGTGAACGTTATCTCAGAAACCTGTTTTCACAGTATTTGAATCTTTCTCCGTTGGATTATCTGAATCAGATAAGAATCAATAAAGCGGTGGAACTTTTAAGAAACACGGAAATGTCCATAAAAGAAGTATGCTTTCAGTGTGGTTTTCAGTCACCGCAATACTTTTCACGCATCTTTAAACAACAGATGGGGGTATCTCCGCGCGATGTGGCAAAATAGTACTTCCGTTTTGTATATGTTTTGGTTATATTTTCGCCTTTTTACATAAGTGCAATAGTCCTGAAAAGTTCTTTCTTTTTTTAAAGCAGACTACCTTTGCTGTTACTATAACAGAGTAAAAACAATCTTTTAATAGAACAAAAAAATGAAAGAATGGAACGATGACAAAGAGTTGGTTTCCTTGATAAAGGGAGAACTCTATACGGCAGTTGTCGGAGATATTATGGACAAGATGGGGTATACCCATCAATTCCTGCCGCCTCATATTCGTCCGCTTCGCGATGATATGTTTGTTGCGGGACGTGCCATGACTGTATTGGAGGCCGATGTATATGATAATCAGGGAACAAGCGGGACAAATCCGGTTCTGAAACGCTCTTTCGGTTTGATGCTCGAAGCATTGGATGACTTGAAAGAAGGTGAAATCTATATTTGTTCCGGCTCTTCTCCTTCTTATGCTTTATGGGGAGAGTTGATGAGTGCGCGCGCTATGCAGTGTAAAGCTGCCGGTGCGGTGGTGAATGGTTACTCTCGCGATACGAAAGGAATTCTGGCTTTAAATTTTCCTTGTTTTTCTTACGGTCCTTATGCTCAGGATCAGGCTCCGCGCGGAAAGGTGATTGACTATCGTGTACCTATCGAAATTGAAGGCGTGTTGGTAAACGATGGTGATATGCTGGTGGGAGATATTGACGGTGTATGTGTGGTGCCGCGTCAAATAGAAGAAGAGGTGTTTACTCGTGCTTTGGAGAAAGCGCGTGGCGAACGCATTGTCTTGAAGAAGATACAGGAAGGCATGAAAGCCCGGGATGCATTTGATAAATTTGGTATTATGTAATTTATAAAGCAGGAAAAGATGAAAATAACAGATGTAAAAGTATGGTTGGTGCAAGGCATCAAGTACAATTGGACTTTATTGAAGATATATACGGACGAAGGTTATACAGGTGTAGGCGAGGCTACCAACTGGCCGGGAAGCCCCATCGTATACGAGGCGGCAAAACATATAGGCAGTCGCATTATCGGACTTGACCCGATGAAGACGGATTTTATCTGGACAAAACTTTATCGTGACTTAAACTGGGTAGGACCCTATGGTGCCAGTATGTGTGCCATTAGTGGCATTGATATGGCATTGCTTGATTTGAAAGGAAAGGTATTGGGCGTGCCGTGTTATGAACTTTTGGGAGGAGCTTACCGTAAGGATATTCTTTTGTATGCCAATTACTGGTTTACGAAGGGGGGGCACAATGAAGCCGATTATGCAGAACAGGCACGTGCGGTGAAGGCTGCCGGATTTACGGGATTGAAGTTTGATCCGTTTGCACATACCAATTATTTCTATGGTGAAGATTTGGCATCCAATCTGACACTGACTCCTGCACAACAGGACTTGGCGTTCAATGTTTCAAAGGCTGTTCGTGAGGCAGTGGGGCCGGAGGTGGATATCATGATTGAAACTCATGCCATGCTTAATTACCGCATTGCCGTGAAGATGGCAGAGCGTTTGGCAACATTGGATATTGCCTGGTATGAGGAACCGGCAGGTCCGGAAAGTTCTCAAACATTGCGTGCCATGCGTGAACGTATACCTTCGGATGTTGCTATTTGTGTGGGTGAGCGTCATTATACTCGTTTTGGCATTCGCTCATTGCTCGAAAAACATGTATGTGATATCATCATGCCGGATATTACTCGGTGTGGAGGTCCGTCGGAGATGAAACGAATGGCTACTATGGCCGAGGCTTATCAGGTTTTGTTGGCTCCTCATAATCCCAATGGTCCTTTATCTACTCTTGCTTCATCGCATGTATGTGCTTCCGTTCCCAATTTCTTCCGTCAGGAGTTTATGTTCAATGATGTTCCCTGGAGAGATACTGTGATTGACCATCCCATTGCCGATATGGTTTATGACGGGCATTTACATTTGTCGGATCGCCCGGGGTTGGGAGTCGATTTGGTGGAAGAAGAGATGGAAAAGCATCCGGGTATTACAAGTAATCCTCCTGAGAACTTTTATATTTAATGCGTATGCCGTTTCAAATAGACTTAATAGGAAAAGTGGTCCTGATAACCGGAGTGTCCTCCGGTATCGGACTGGGCACCGCACATGAGTTTGCCCGTGCAGGGGCTTGTGTGGCAGGATGTGCGCGTAAACCGGAAAGTGACGATAGCGTTTCGGCATTTTTGCAAGCTGTGGAAGGAGAGGGTTGCAAGGCACTCTATGTCCAGGCAGATGTCACACAGGAAGAGGAATTGGAAAAGCTGGTGCAAGAGGTGATAGCCACTTTCGGGCGGCTGGATATTGTTGTTTCCAATGCCGGAATGAATGTATTTGAAGGTGCGGCGGAATGTTCGGAAAGCCGGTGGGCGTACAATCTGGATTTGAACTTGGCTTCCCATTGGCGTTTGGCCAGGATTGCCAAACCTTATTTGGAACAAAGCGGCAATGGGGTTATCTTATTGATGACTTCCAATCATGCTTTTTGCTCCATTCCGGGATGTTTCCCTTATAACGTTACAAAGACAGCTATCACCGGGCTTGTCCGGAGTCTGACCATAGAGTGGGGACCGAAGATACGGACAGTCGGCGTAGCGCCCGGATTTATAGATACGGCGGGAAACGATACTTGGTTCAATTCGTTTCCGGATGCTATGGCCGAACGTCAACGTACGATTAATCTTCATCCGGTAAAAAAAATCGGTACGGTAGAAGAAGTCGGCGCACTATGTGTTTATCTTGCTTCTCCCATGGCAGGGTTTATAAGCGGAACAACCATTTTGATGGATGGTGGACGATCGGCATTGATGCAAGATTCTTAAAATGAGTTTTCAATTGGTATTTTAAAATATATGATGATGAATGCAACTCTATTACATCGTTGTTATAATCGGACCGGTGAGGCTGCTACATGGATGCCCGGTTTGGAATGTTTGTTATGGGTAGACATTGATAATGGAATTTTATATCAATATACTCCTGACGAAGGTACGGTGAAAGAGCATACTTTTCCGGAAATGATAACTTCCGTTATTCCGTGGAAGGGGCACGGGGATGAAGTGCTTCTGGCAATGAAAAATCGTTTTATTGCTTATGATTTGGAGAAAAAGACTTATAAAACACTGATAGAATTTCCATGTCTGCATCCGCAGTGGCGTACCAATGATTGCAAGGCATCACCGGAGGGACGTATTTGGTGTGGAGTGATGCATTGCAGCGAACATAATGGCAACGGAAGTCTGTATTGTGTAGATAATGATTTATCTTTGACGCCTGTTTTGGAACAACAAAGCATTCCTAATGGAATTGTTTGGAACCGGAAAGGAGACCGTATGTATTATGTTGATTCCGGCAGAAGGTGTATTGAAGAGTATGCTTATGATTATTTGACCGGGGCTATTTATTTTATCCGTACAGCAGTACAGGTTCCCGTGGAATATGGAGTGCCGGATGGAATGACCATTGATGCCAACGGACTTTTGTGGGTGGCTCATTGGGGAGGATTCGGTGTGTACGTTTGGAGTCCGTCAACCGGGCAGCTTGTCGATAAAATAGAAGTTCCGGTTCCTAATGTAGCTTCGTGTACTTTTGGGGGCAAGGAGCGTAATCGGTTATTTATTACAACGGCTGTAGATGGCTTGTCGGAAGCTGAGATACAGGCTTATCCTTTGAGTGGAAGTTTGTTTGTGGCCGATGTGCCCGGTGTTGTTTCCGGAGAGAATCATTATCCGTTTATAATCCGTTAAGAAAATGGCAATATGAATATATCAACAATTGATTTAATAGTCTTTATCGCCTACTGCTTGCTTATTTTGTTGGTAGGACTCTTCGTTTCGCGTAGAGGCAAAGGAGAGACACAAGATGCCAGTAACTATTTTTTAGCCGGCAGAGGCTTGGCTTGGTGGGCAATAGGGGCTTCTATTATTGCATCCAATATCTCGGCAGAACAGTTTGTCGGCATGTCGGGCTCCGGTTATGCCATCGGGCTGGCCATGGCGACGTATGAATGGATTGCGGCATTGGGGCTGCTGATTGTGGCTAAGTTTTTTATTCCTATTTTCCTGGAGAAGAAAATCTTTACGATGCCACAATTTTTGGAGGAACGCTTTGACCGCCGGGTGAAGACTGTAATGGCTTTTTTCTGGTTGGCGGTATTCATATTCATCAATTTAACTTCCATTCTTTATTTAGGAGCGTTGACGATTGAGAATGTTATGGGAGTTCCTATGTTGGCAGGGATAATAGGACTGGCGGCCTTTGCCGGAATTTATTCCATTTATGGAGGATTGAAAGCCGTGGCATTGACCGATGTTATTCAGGTTGTGTTTTTGATAGGCGGTGGATTGATAACAACTTACATTGCGCTCGATATGCTTGGCAATGGGGAAGGTGTTATTTCCGGATTTACTAATCTTTGTCATCAGGCGGAAGATAAATTCCATCTTATACTTGATAAATCACATCCCGGGTATATGGATCTTCCCGGGGTATCGGTTATCATAGGAGGGTTATGGGTTGCCAATTTATATTATTGGGGATGCAATCAGTATATCATTCAGCGTGCGTTGGCTGCCAAATCGGTAAGTGAGGCGCAAAATGGTATGTTGTTTGCCGGTTTCATCAAATTGTTGATTCCGTTGCTGGTCGTTATTCCGGGCATTGCGGCATTTGCTTTGGATGCTCCTTTGGAAAAATCGGATGAGGCTTATCCTTGGCTGCTGAGCAACCTGTTGCCTGTGGGAGTAAAAGGGATTGCATTTGCTGCTCTTACGGCAGCGATTGTCAGTTCGCTGGCATCGATGATGAACAGTATTTCCACCATTTTTACAATGGATATCTATCGTTCCTATCTTCGTCCCAAAGCCGGGCAGAGTGAGTTGGTGCGTACAGGGCGTTGGGCGAGTTTTATTTCGTTGTTGATAGCGGTGTGCATTGCTCCTTTGCTTTCGGGATTGGATCAGGCATTTCATTATATTCAGGAATTTACAGGTTTTGTGAGTCCCGGTGCATTGGCGATTTTTCTTGCCGGCTTCTTTTATCGGAGAGCAACGGCAAATGGAGCGCTTTCGGCGGCATTGGGTTCATTTGTGTTCTCTACTTTACTGAAAGTTCTTTGTCCGGCTTTGCCTTGGATGGATAGAATGGGAATCGTCTTCTTGTTGTGTTGCGGTCTTATTATTTTGTTGGGCAACCGTAGTCGGTCATTGGAACAATGCTCCACTATTCATGCTTCATTATTTCATACAAGTAAGTTGTTTAATATTTTTTCTTGCATCATCATTGCCATTCTGATTGGTTTCTATTGGCTTTGGTGGTAAAGGAATGCTAACCTTATTCATATAATTATGATAACGATAAAACAGACTTTATTAATAGCAGGTGTCTGCCTGCTTTCATATTCTTCTTTGAATGCGGCATCCGGTGCCGTCTGTTCGGGACGAACTTATATATTACCTTCACGGTTGGAAGGAGTGCGGCAACCTGTCATGTCATTAAGTGGAACGTGGTCATTCAAGTACTCTCCAAAAAGTCGGTGGACTACTATTCAGGTACCCGGCGAAGCGGCTATGCAGGGGTTTGCCATCGAACATGATAAACCGTTCTTTTATAAGAAGACATTTACCATACCTGCCGACTATGCGGGAAAGCAAATTATTTTGCGCTTCGATGGTGTATACAGTCATGCAAAGTTGAGTGTAAATGGTAAGTTTGTCCGTGAGCATCATGGTGGTTTTACCCGTTGGGAAACTGATATTACTTCGCTGGTACGCGTAGGGAAGAAGAACGAAATCCAATTGGAAGTAGAAGACCGTTTAGACGAAATTTCTTATGCTTCAGGATACGCACATCATCCTATCGGCGGCATACTCCGTGATGTCACACTGTTCGCTTTGCCTGAATCTCATTTGTATGATGTGAGTGTGGAAACACATTTGGATTCACTTTATAAAGATGCCGAGTTGCGCTTTGATTGTGAGTTTATCGGTAAAGAAGGTGCGGAAGCAAGATTGGAGTTGAAGGATAAAGAAGGGAGAAATGTACAGTTGCCGCAAAGTCGTTTTAAGTTGGCGAAGGGGAAAAACACGTTCTTATTGCCTGTGGCAAATCCTTTGAAGTGGGATGCGGAACATCCTAATTTATATACGTTGGAAGTGGCTGTATACAGAGATAACAAGGAACTTTCCCGTTTTGACCGCCGCATCGGTTTCCGGGAAGTGGAGATTGTGAAGGATCGTATGTTGGTAAACGGTCGTCAGGTGAAATTGCGTGGAGCTTGTCGTCACGATATACATCCTACATTAGGACGAACCACTACTGCCGACTTGGATAGTCTGGATGTATTGCTCTTTAAGCAATCTAATATGAACTTTGTCCGTACTTCCCATTATCCTCCTTCGGAACGCTTCTTGGAGTTTTGTAACCGTTATGGCATCTATGTGGAAAGTGAGACGGCTGTTTGCTTTGTTGATACTTATCGGCAGAAGAATTATGCTCCGGGTAATACACAGAGTGATTCGGCTTATACCGACCGTTACTTGGGACAATGTCAGGAAATGGTGAAAGCTTTCCGTTCTCATCCTTCTGTCTTGTTTTGGAGTATCGGTAACGAAAGTGTTTATGGTACAAATTTCCAGCTTTGCTGGGATTGGGTGAAGGCTACGGATACCACGCGTCCTGTTATTTTCAGTTATCCCGGTTCGGCAGTGGAAAAGAAAGCTAAAATATTTGATATCCTCAGTATGCACTATCAGAATGTATATGGCAATATCAATCAATGGGGGATGTCTACCCGTAATTTTCAGGGGCATGGTATACCTGCATTATATGATGAGTGGGCTCATCCGGCATGTTACACCTATGCCACTCTGCAGACCGATCCTAATATCCGTGAATTCTGGGGGAAATCTATTGATATGATGTGGGATGGCTTGTACAATGCGCCGGGCGGATTGGGAGGAGCTATCTGGGGGTATGTGGATGAAGTGTTTGCATTGCCTCAGCCCAAGGTTGGAACCGCATTCTGGAAAGAGTTTGCCCGTACTGCCAAACCTGAAAATTATCAAGGAAACTGTGTCGGATATGGAGAATGGGGAATTGTAGATGTATGGAGACGTCCGAAACCGGAATTTTGGTCTACCAAGAAAGCGTATTCACCTGTGCGTTTACTGGCAGATGACAATCTTTCTTTTACTGCCCGACAACCACTGATGTTGACTGTATACAATCGTTTTGACCATACCAACTTGAATGAGATAAAAGCTTTTTATACTTATAAAGGTATGAAAAAAGCTTTAAAGCTAGGATTTGTAGAACCGCATCAGAAAGGACTTTTGACTATTCCTGCCGAGCAATGGGAAGAGGGTGAGAAATTATTGGTAGAGTTCTTTACTTCAGAAGGAGATTTGATTGATGCTTATCGTCCTGTGTTGGGAGTGGAAAAGGTGGACTATCCTGCTGTAATTGACGGAGAAAAACTGATTGTAACCGATAATGGTGATAAACTGATGATAAGAGGAGAGGGTTTTGAAATACCTTTCGATAAGGCTACAGGATTGATTGTCAATGCTAAAGCCGGCGAACAAGTGATCATAGAAAAAGGTCCGTTCCTTAATCTTTATGTGAACCTGAATCATTTGACGGGTGCAGAGGTTCGTAAAATGGCCAATCATTTTACGATTTCAGATTCGGACTGGAAAAAAACATCATTCAGTTACACTGAGAAAGAAAACGGAACAGTCAAAGTAGCGCTTGTCGGCAGTTACCGGGGCGTTGTAGCAGAGTTTGATATATTGATATCTCCTAAAGGAGAGTTGTCGGTTAATTATCAAACTTCCGGTGTACCCAATGGTTTCTTACGTGAGACAGGTTTGTCTTTCTATTTGTCGGATGCTATCCAGCACTTGGATTGGAAGCGTAAAGGGTATTGGAATTATTATCCGGAAGGTGAGTTTGCCGGAAATGAAGGTCGTACGTCCCTTTATCAGTCCAGACAGGCTGCATACGGCGAACAACCGGTTCAAGCTTGGCAGGCTGATACGCACAACTATTATTATTGGGCAGATGCCGGTGCCAATTGTAAGCAGCCGCTTACACAAATGGCAAAAGGTATGAAAGAGAATATTTACTATTATTCACTTTCTACGGAAACAGATTCAAAACATCGGGTATCGGTGGTTTCAGAAGATGCTTCGGTGGCTTGCCGGATAAACAAACGTGCCGACGAGCAATTGATTTTATACACAAATGATCGTTGGGATTATCCTGAGATAGCATGGGGAAATTATTGTAAGACATTGGAAGCTCTGCCCTGCTATGGACAGATAAATCTGAGAATGAAATAATCAAATAAAAGAAGTGTGTGTCATTCTATGATGAAGATTAATATAACAAAAAGATTGAACCGTTTCCTGGCAGTAGCCGGAGCAATGCTTATAGGGGCATTGCCGGCACTTGCCCAGGAAAGTTCATTGACAAGGGTCGCAGCTAATGATTGTGGTGTACCCGGTGCACAGCCTTTTTTGGTAAAAGGAGAGAACTATACGATGCCTTCGGAGGTGAAAGGCAGTAAGGAAGCTATAACCTGCAATTTCGGTGGAAAAGTGATTTATGCTTTTAATCAGTTGGATATTCATGCCGACTATCAGTTGGAAGTGGTTTATCTGGCTGACCATGAACGTAAACAACGCATTGTCGTAGATGGAAATGAAATCCAAAATGTAACGTTGGAAGCCGGAAAGGAGCAAAGATATTTGTTGGACTTACCACGTAAAGCTTATGCTTACAGCCAGTTGGTATTGGTGTTTGAAGTTGCCGGGAAAGGTGCAAATGCCATTGTATCCGAATTGAATCTTTATTCCTCCAATTCTAAAGCTCCGGTTCCTTTTAAAGGAAAAGAGAAAGAGGCATTGGGAAATGTGCTGACTTATCATATTGATACGGATGTGGATGTGGAAAAAGTATTGCCGGTTTATACGGTTCTTCCCAAAAGCGTTACGGGTACTTACCGGCCTGTTTTGTCTTTGAATGGAACATGGCAGTTTCATCCTCAGCCTGAAAAAGAGTTTTATAAACACTCGGATTCTTCCGGCTGGAAGTCTGTTATTGTTCCCGGTCAGTGGTCGATGCAAGGATTTAAGGTAGACTCGATGGCGTATGCAGGTTATCGTAAGTCGTTTGTTTTGCCGGAAGATTGGAAAGATAAGAATGTCAAATTACGTTTTGACGGAGTGCATAGTGAATACTATGTTTATCTAAATGGGGTAAAAGCAGGTTATCATTTAGGGGGGATGACTGTATATGAAATAGATGTGACCAAGCATTTAAAACCGGGTGTTAATGAGTTGGCACTTGCTGTGAGAAGTGAGTCTTTGGCTGATATGCTGGGCAGTCTGACTCAGTATGCTGCTCATCAGTTGGGAGGTATTACTAGAAAGGTGACACTGATGGCTGTTCCTCAAACTCATGTGTCGGATGTGCGTATTGTGACAGATTTGGACAGTGAGTATCGGAATGCGACTCTGAAGATAGAGACTGCTGTAGTGAATAAGGCAACTTACGCACAGAATGGATTGACATTGCGATTGTCTGTCAATGGTTTGCCTAATGTCATAGAGCAGCGTCTTCCGAAACTGGCTGTCGGAGAGGTTTGGAAGGGGATTCTTTCGGATACCGTTACCGCTCCGCTGTTATGGAATAATGAACAGCCTCATCTTTATACGTTGAGAATGGAACTTTGTTTAAATGACGAAGTGATAGAAACCGTGGAGAAACGTTTTGGCTTTCGTGAGATAGAAGTCCGTGGAAACGAGTTGTTTGTAAACGGATGCGCCGTTAAGTTGCGGGGGGTATGCCGGCATGAGATGCACCCTTTGACGGGGCGTGTCGTGGATGCAATGTGGCAACGAAAGGATATTGAACTTTATCGTGCCGCCAATTGTAATTTTGTCCGTACTTCACATTATCCTCCTTGTGAGGAAATGCTGGATATCTGTGATGAACTGGGAATGTTTGTCGAAGTAGAATCTCCGGTTTGCTGGGTGGGACATCATGCCAATGAAAATTGGAAAACACTCAATTATCAGGATAGCCAATACTATCCTTATATACTCCAGGCGAATATGGAGACGATTCATTTTTATCGTAATCATCCTTCTGTCTTGTTTTGGTCTATGGCCAATGAGTCTTATTGGAATAAAGAATTTGCCCAAATACAAGAATATGTGTATAAAGCTGATTCTACTCGTCCGCATACGTTTCACGACCAGGCGTATGGAGGATTTAATAATCAGGGAAGTACGGCTCCTATTTCGAATATTCATTATCCCGGACCTAATGGCTATAAGGTAGCTGCACAGAGCAATCGCCCCATGGTTTATGGAGAGTATTGCCACTTGAATGTTTATAATCGTAGTGAACTGGTGACCGACCCGGGGATACGCAGTGATTGGGCATTGGCCTTGGCTCCCACATGGGAAAATATGTATCAGACCCGAGGCGTGTTGGGCGGTTCTATTTGGTCGGGCATTGATGATATCTTCCAATTGCCTGACGGGAATGCTGTCGGGTATGGAGCTTGGGGACCTATCGACGGCTGGCGTCGTCCCAAACCGGAATACTGGGATATGAAGAAAATTTATAGTCCGGTCAAAGTACTTACCGAAGCTCTTTCCCCAGCCAATGAATTGGTTGTGGATGTGGAGAACAGATATACTTATCTGAATATGGATGAGATAAAGATTGCTTGGCAATATGGCAAGGAGAAGGGAACGGTTTCTGCTTCCATTCCTCCTTCGGGAGATGGGAAGATACGGATTCCAATAGCCAACCCCGATAAGGCAAACGAGCTTTATTTGTCGTTTACTGATCCTCGTGGATTTGTTGTTGATGAATATCTGATACCGGTAGGAGAACAAAAACAAAATGAGTTGCCTCAATGGTTGTCGCAGCCGACTAAGCTGAAAGTCGGTAAAAAAGCTTATGTAATCAGTGGAAAGAACTTCAGCTGTGAAATCAGCAGATTGAATGGGCAGATTTTGTCTCTGAAGAAGGCAGGAAAAGAAGTATTGAAAGGAGGTCCGTGGTTGATGGCACTTCCGTTGACCGGAGGTGGATGCTATCCCAATCATAATGCCAATACACCTGTTTATAACGATTTATGTTCAGACTGGAATGCAGTGGAAGTAAAGGCGCATAAGGAAGAAAGTAATGTGATAGTAACTGTAACAGGAAGCTATAAGGAGTTTGAAGGCAGTTATCGTTTGACGGTTAATGCGAATGGCGAATTGGCAGTTGAGTATCAATTTAAAGCTTTGCAGAACGTCAATCCGAGACAATGGGGCTTGGTCTTCGAAGCACCGCAAGACTATGACCGGACGTTTTGGCGTCGTAAGGGAATGTGGAGTGTGTATCCTGATGACCACATTAGCCGCCCGACAGGTACTGCCGATTTATTCTATCAGGGTCTTCCTGTACAAACAAATCCGCGAATACAACCTTCGTGGTCGTGGAGCAAGGATTTTAATGAATTGGGCAGCAATGACTTTCGGGCTACCCGCCGAAATATTTGGTATGCAGGATTGTGTGACGGAAGCGGGCATAAAGTAACGGCTTGTTCAAATGGCGAGCAGCATTGGCGTTCTTGGCTGGGAAAAGATAAAATCTGTTTTCTTGTTGCCGACTTTGTGACTGCCGGCAACGAAATGTTTTTGGATGGATATTATGCTCCTTATCGTAAACCGATTAAAAGCAATGATATAATAAAAGGTAAAGTGAAATTAAGAGTGGAATAAAACAGTATATTTACTACCTTATATTGATAGAGTTTTATTTATTAGTTCCGTTTTGTACAACTCTTCTTTCCGGCAAGTTGAATTTGGAAAGAAGAGTTGTTTTTATCTTTGTACTTTACAATAATCAGCTTATTAATGTCGTATTATGAAAGAATCAAGTAAACTCTTTGTCTTGTTTTTCTTCCTTTGTTCTTTGATGTTTATGGGGTGTAGTCCTATACAAAAGGAGAAACATACTTTTTCTATTGGTGATAAAACATTTTTGTTGGATGGCAAGCCCTTTCTGATAAAAGCAGCCGAGATGCATTATACCCGTATTCCTGCCGAGTATTGGGAACATCGTATACAGATGTGTAAGGCACTTGGCATGAATACCATTTGTATTTATGCTTTTTGGAACATACACGAACAAAAAGAGGGCGAGTTTGATTTTAAAGGGCAGAATGACATTGCTGCATTTTGCCGTTTGGCACAGAAACATGGAATGTACATCATGTTGCGTCCCGGTCCTTATGTCTGTTCGGAATGGGAAATGGGCGGATTGCCTTGGTGGTTGTTGAAAAAGAAAGATATCAAGCTCCGCACCAATGATGCCTATTTCCTTGAAAGGACAAAACTCTTTATGAATGAGATTGGTAAGGAATTGGCGGATTTGCAGGTGAGCCGCGGAGGAAATATCATTATGGTACAGGTGGAAAATGAATACGGAGCCTATGCTACCGACAAAGAATATATAGCCAATATACGTGATATAGTCAAAGGAGCCGGTTTTACCGATGTGCCTCTGTTTCAGTGTGACTGGAGTTCTACTTTTCAGCGTAACGGATTGGATGATTTGGTTTGGACAATTAATTTCGGAACAGGAGCCAATATTGATGCACAGTTTAAGAAGTTGCAAGAAGCTCGTCCGAATGCACCTTTGATGTGTAGCGAGTTTTGGAGCGGATGGTTCGACCATTGGGGGCGCAAACACGAAACCCGTGATGCCGAAACAATGGTTTCGGGTATTAAAGATATGCTTGACCGCCATATCTCTTTTTCTCTGTATATGACGCATGGAGGAACTACTTTTGGACATTGGGGAGGAGCAAATAGTCCTGCTTATTCTGCCATGTGCAGTTCTTATGATTATGATGCTCCCATCAGTGAAGCGGGTTGGGCGACTCCTAAATATTATAAGTTGCGGGAGATGATGATGCAGTATGCCGACTCTGCACAAGTGATACCCGATGTTCCGGCTGCCTATCCGGTAATTGAGATTCCCGAATTTGAACTGAAGGAAGTGGCTCCGTTATTTGACAATCTGCCCGAGCCGAAGCTTTCAGAGGATATCAAACCGATGGAACAGTTCGACCAAGGTTGGGGAACGATTTTATATCGCACTTCTTTGCCGGAAGTGAAAGAAGGCACTACTCTGTTAATAGACGAAGTACACGATTGGGCACAAGTATATGCCGATGGTAAATTGTTGGGACGTCTGGATCGCAGACGAGGACAGAATTCATTGGTGCTTCCTTCGTTGCAGAAAGGTACCCGACTTGATATTCTGGTTGAAGCGATGGGGCGTGTTAATTTTGATGTGGCTATCCATGACCGTAAAGGAATTACGAACAAGGTCGAATTACTGACCGAGACTGATAAGAAGGAATTAAAGAATTGGGAAGTTTATAGTTTCCCGGTTGATTATGACTTTGCAGAGTCAAAGAAATATGCGGAAGGTGAAAAACTTGATGCACCTGCCTACTATCGTGCAACATTTGAGTTAGACCGGGTAGGGGATGTCTTTCTGGATATGCAAACGTGGGGAAAAGGAATGGTTTGGGTTAATGGAAAGGCAATGGGACGTTTTTGGAAAATCGGACCGCAACAAACTTTGTTCATGCCCGGCTGTTGGCTGAAGAAAGGTAAGAATGAAATTATTGTTCTTGATTTGCTGGGACCTGAGAAAGCGACGGTATCGGGATTAAAGAGACCTATTCTTGATATGTTACGTGCTGAGGCTCCCGCCACCCATCGAACTAAAGGGCAAAATCTTAATCTAAAGGGTGAGAAGTCGGTTGCTGTTGGCGAATTGACAGCAGGCAACGGTTGGCAGGAAGTTAAATTCGGAAAAACTGTTGCAGGACGTTATTTCTGTCTGGAGGCATTGAGTGCACAAGATGGAAAAGACAATGCTGCCGTAGCCGAGTTCTATTTGTTGGATGAAAATGGCAAGCCGCTTCCCCGTCAGCATTGGAAGATTGAATATGCCGATAGTGAAAGCACAAGTTGGGGCAACTTTACTGCCGATAAAATATATGACTTGCAGGAATCTACCTATTGGAGTACTCGTGATGGGGATAAATATCCTCACCGGTTTGTAATAAACTTGGGAGAAGACGTAAAAGTATCCGGTTTCCGTTATCTGCCGCGTGCTGAAGAGTCGTATCCGGGTATGATAAAGAAGTATAAGGCTTATGTAAAGAGTACCCCTTTTAATTTCTGATCCTTTTTTAGAGTTTTTATAATACAATCTTAGTTCTAAAAGTAATAGTCTGCAATTGGGACTATTTCAACTCCTCCTATCTCGCAGAAACGCCTGTAATGAGAATGCTTCTGTGAATAGGAGGAGTATCTGTTCACACATGCTTTCTGACGGTCAGTATTATTCCCCCATTCTGATTCTGTTTCCCGGCTTGCGTGCAGTGTCTGCGATAGTATGTACTTCGGCTTCTACTTTACCTTTTACAAATTCAGGAATATTATATGAGAACATGAAGCGTGAGTAGAAATCAGGGTCTTCTTGCGGGAGGACAAAAGGTTTTCCTGTTTTTCCGTTTTCATCAATATGTATCAGATATGGACGTGTATAAAGACCGTCAATGCGCCGGCTGCTGAAAACAAGCCAACGGCTGTTGCTGCTCCATGAATGATAGCTTTCCACATCATCACTGTTTACTTCATCCATACGGTGCATGACACCCGAATCCAAATCTATTCTATATAAATCTGCATCTTTGTGCCAAATGGAAAAGTTTCCATATTCGGATAACGTGAAAACGAGCTGTTTTCCATCGGGAGAAACCCGGGGGAAGGAGGCACTTTTGTGTTCTGCTCCGGTTATCCGGACGGTGGCTTGTTCGCTGCTGTAAAGTGTATCTACCTGATGACCGAAACGTCGGGTTTCAGGGTCGAAGCTGATAGAACAAAGACTGTATTTCACTGATTTAAAGTCTTTGGGAATTTCCTTGGCTTGTGCCGAGCAAAAATAAAGTGTTTTTCCGTCCGGTGAGAAAGTGGGGAAAGTTTCAAAAGCTTTATCGGAGAATATCAGTGAGTCGGTCACTACTTCATGCTTATTTACATCGTATACCACCACGTCTGAAGATAAATCATAGACTTCAATCCGGTTTTTATCGTTCATGTGGAAAGCCTGGCGGGTATTGTTGACGGAGAAAGCCACAAAATTGCCCGAAGGATGCCATGACGGATAAACCAATGATTGTACCTTTTCACCGGCTTTTGTATCCAGTTTTTCTACGCTTTTTCCATTTATAATGTAAGTACCCGGCAGTTCGGCACGCATGTGGAACAGCATTTTCTCCGGGTCTTGCCGGCAGAAGGAATGGCAGTTCATACAGTTATGGTTGGTCAGGCTGTTTTCGATGATAGGGGTTTGTTCATAATCGGTGATATGACGTTGGTAGATTCCCATTTTATTCCACAGTTCATATCCCGGTTCTATCAATCGGTAGACCAGATATTCGTCTATCGGGTCGGCAGATACATGCCACAGAAAAGTGGGGTAGCTTTGCCATTCGTTCTTTTCTCTTCGATAGACTTTTACATCAATATCTTTTCCAATGGCTTTGTCCAGTAATTTGTTCCATTCTTTTTCCGGAAAGAGAAATAGCCCGTCGGTGGAAGCTGCCGTTATCATCTTTTCATTGCCGCAGCTGAGCACGGCTATTGCTTCGTCTCCCGGCTCCGACAATCGGAAGCGTAAGGGAGCGATATGTGGGGGAATGGTGACATCGGCGTAATCGGGAAAGATAGACGGCAGTTCGTCCAGTGTTACATCGGCAACCGGTTCTTTAGTTGTGCCGGTGCAAGCCATGCAACAGATACAAAGCAAAAATATGTGGAATAAGATAGCGTTCTTCATGGTTGTTTCATTTTTTGAACATATAATAATACCAGTATGTATTACCGAAACCGGTATGTAGTTTGTTGGGCAATGCAGCACTTCCTCTATTCTGAAGTACCGTTTGCTTGAAGGTACGGAAACGTTCTGCCACTTGTGGAGTCACTCCCAATCGAGTCCACGCTGCTGTGTCTCCTTCGTGGGCAAGAATGATGGCTTCTTGGAAACTTACCGGCATAGGCGACAGTCCTTTGGCATTATGATAAGTCTCTATAAGTTGGTTAAACGGAATAATGTCTTTATTCATTAGACAGAATATGCCCAAGTATTCGAATGCTGTCTTACATTCGGGATTAGAAGCGATGATTTGGAGCAAATCGTAGGGAACGCCTTCTATCTGGGCCAAGCCGTCGGTCTTGGCAATGCAGCGTCGTTTGAATCCCAATTCAGAGTCCTTGTCAATGGCTTCATCATTGTTCAGGAATCGTTTTAAAGCAACTGCCTGTTCTTTATAAGCATGCGTGTCTTCCAGCATGCTGATGTATTTTCCGGCAACGGCATGATTGCCATAAATCAAATTTGTCTTCACCAGTCTGGTTAGCAGACGGGGATTTACAGTCCATTCGGAAGAAATCATTCCTTCGAAAGCCATTCGTTGGGCAAGGGCCACATTTCCCATTGCATAATAAACATCACTTAATAAGGTGGAAGCTGTGGTGGAACGATTCCATGCAATCCATAAACCGTCTGCTCCTACTTGTTTGAGCGATAATGCTTTGTCGGCCAAAATACCTTTTTGTGCCAATGCCAGATTTTGGAAACAGGCGTGCATGGCGTTTTTATCGGAACGAAGGGGAGCAGAAAGGAGTTTGTCCCATTGTTCGGTTCTGGCGTAATAATCGAGCTCTTTTACTAAGTACAATGTGGGGGAGTTGTATGTCTTTGTTTCGTTGTGCAGGAACCATCCTGCCAGGATAATCTGAAGAATAGGAGAGGTATAGGTCATCCATTTCTTTTTAAATCCTTTGAATTTTCCGCATAGGCAGGCTAGTATGAATATGAGTAATAATGCTCCCCATGCATAATAAATGATAGGTTGCAATGCCAATCGGGGATTGAAATAAGCATCAGGCGAGAATACAATGCGCGCTTCTCCTCCCAATCCTGTCTGATACCACCAACAAGCGGGAAAAATACCCAAAGGAAGTAATAGGAGGGAGTACCATTTGAAAGATGATTTAGTGTAGAATTCATAGAAAATAGCACAGAGTATGACCGCTTCGAATGCCGGACCTGCAAAGTAGAACAGCAGCCATGAGGCGATGGCCATGAATGGAATCCGAATAAAGGGGGAACGGATGCGGATGTATAAATTGAGTATCCACACTACTGATGCGTAAGCAAGAATACCTTCCAGATGATGATTGAAATCCATATCGGCCAATAATAGCAGGATGCCCGGCATCAGATAAGCCAATGGCATTTCCAGGTTGGGAGACAGCTTTCGCCAGATGTTCTGCACACCGATGCCGATGCAGAGAAACAGACAGGTCATAATCAGCGGTCCGATATGCGGATGGATGAAATATTGAATAAGAAAAGAAGCGATGTATTCTGAAATTCCTCCGGGATGGGAAAAGAGTTGGAGGGCGTAGTCTTGGTTAAAACGGAACAGACGAAATTGTTCGATATAAAAATAGTGGAATGCAAGTTGCCGTTCTAAATAAAAAAATAAAAGCAGACTTATACCTAGCCAACTTATTATATTAATTATAATGCTCTTCTTCATCAATGAGTTTCATTTATTCTGAAAGTGTCAGATTACATTAAATAAGGGAGGATGTGTCAAAACCTCTGAAAAGTTCTGATACATCCTCCCACTAAATGTTTTTTTAATATTTGTTGATAGCCTCTTTAGCCTTAGTGACAACCGTAGCAGCCGGAATCTCTTCCAGACTGAATTCATCGAATGCCTTTAATATTTTGTCAATCTTCTTGATTGCTGATTTATTTCCTTTCTTTTCGAACTCTTCCTTTAAGATGCGGATTTTTTCGTAAGATTGGATACCTTCAATCAAACGTTCGAAACGGATGGATGAACGTCCTTCGGGATAAATCATATAAGTGTCTCCGGCAGCCCATGCTGTGAAACGGCTGTCTTGCAAAGGATTTTTAACCCAACTGTTTAAAGCCCAACGGAGATAACCGTCCAAATTCTCTTTGGCAGCAAACCAACCTAACCATTCTGCTTCAGCCGGTGCACTGAAAGTGAAAGTATTCGGGCGGGGTTCGGTACAACAAGTATAATATGTAGTAACCTGTCCGGCTTCTTTGCGTGATTTAATCACTTCGGCAGGGAATTTCTCGCCTATGGCGATACAATAGTCATGTAATTCTTTTACTAATTCATCATGATAAGTTCCTGCTAAAGAAACTTTAAAGTCTTTATCGGCTTTACGAATTACTTTTAATGTGGCCAACATATCTTTCATCGGACGTTCGTCCATAGAGATATGTGTAATGTCGAACCATCCTTTTTCTTTCAGATGTTTGGCGAAAGAGGTCAGCATGTTGCCCCAGAATTCATCATAAGCAGCTTCGCCCGGTTTGGCATCCAGGTATTTGAATGAATTGCTTGCCTGGTCGAAATATTGGAAAGAAAGTCTCCAAGGCACCATTGAATAGCAATTGATTTGTTTCTTCACTCCCAATGACATCATATATTCCACCCATTTGTCGAATACGGTATAATCGAAATACCAGGTTCCGTCCGCTTTCTTTAACCAAGTCACCATACTTTCAAAAGGATCATAAGTCTGTCCGTTCCAAGGCTTGTGCATGATAGAGGCAGTGATGACTTTTCCGCCTGCGTCTACATAGTTTTGCATATCGGGACGCATACGGTCAAAATGTTCTTTGCTGAATGGCTCTACATTATAGTAACGTGCTTCGGCATACGGATTTTGCCATAAATCAAGGTGGAAAGCCCACTCTGTGGAAGCCGGTAAAGTGCGGTTCTTTACATTTACTGCTAATTTCAGTTCCGATAAAACTTTATCCCCATCTTTTACAGTAACGGTACCGGTATATTTTCCGGCTTTTACCTGTTGGGGTACACGGACACTGATCCAGCCGCCTTGTGTTGCATTGGCGGGTACTGTCAAAGTGGAGGCGATATGGTCGATAGGGTCTGCTACAAGTGTAGAGTCATAATCCGAACTTTTACGGTAGCCACATCCGCCTTTTCCGTCTTTATTCAATTCGTCGGTCATGACATAACGTACAAAACCGGTACGGACATTATCTTTTGAAATTGTTTCTTTGCCGGAGGTTAAGTCACTGACTATAAAAGATAAGTTGTCGAGTGCTTCGGGAGTCCATACAACAAGCTGTGCCGAAACTCTTTCACCTTTCCACGCAGTGAGGTTAATGTCTTTTTTTAGTCGGGCAATCGGAGCAGGTTCTTCTTTTTTGTATCTGATGTCTGTGCTGCCCCAACTGACTTGCGGAGCACTTACCTTAACCCATAAAGACGGGTTGGTTGAAATTGGATTACTTGCTTCTTCGTAGTTTGTTGAAGTCTGAGCATTTAGGCTGTTTATTGAAAATAAAAAAGCGCCTAGAATAATGAGTTTTTTCATAGGTTGTGATTATTTGTTTCTGCATGCAAAGGTAACGTAGTGAGAGTTAATATCCAAATGAGTTTCTATAAATCCTGTGAAATATCTCCATGGAATAAATAAAAGAGGCGGAAAAACAATATTGCTTTCCGCCTTGACGCTTCTTTTTATCGGCAAAAAATCGTTGCAATCATAATCCTGCAAATTTTCGGTGGTCAATGCCTTGGGTGGTAGCAGAAGTAACGTGGTGCAATGGGGTAATATCCACTGAGGAGACAGACACAATCTCCTTTCACGCATAACAGGACTTGAAACCTTTTATTCATGGGCATTTTTTGTGAAAGCAATTTATCAGCTTTCTTTTGACCGCCATTAATATTGGGGAAAGATAGCACGAAGCTGTACTCATGCTCTCTTAAAACATGAATAATGCAGTTGCCACCAAACGGTTGTTAGATACAGAATGAGTATCAACCACTTTTCCATTGGAGTGGTTCAGAGAACCATACCATGCAGAAGTCAGATTGTATTCTACTCCTAATTTCCAATGAGGAACATTGTAAGTCAGTTCGGCTGTTCCGCTGAGCAGTTGGTCTACGTTTGTTCCCGTTCCATACATATTGGTCACGGCATCACTTGTTCCGAGATTTTTCATATAACCGAAGAAAATAGCCGGTTTCCATGTCTTGCCATATACGATATTAATCCATGAACTACTGTTGCGGTTAGGTGAATATTCCTGTTCGCCTGTACGTGGGTCAATTGATTTTATACCATAACCTCCCAACATAGAGGTTTGTGTAAGATTGGAACCTAATACGCTTTTGGCGGCAACCAACCATTTTTCAGAATTGTATTTCATGTGCACTTCGTATGACAGACTGGTGATACGTTCGCTCACTTTGTATATCTTGTCTTCCACAGTGGCTTGTGTACGGGGAGTCAAAGATACCATTTCGATACCTGCTCCTATCAATAAACCTTTGTGTTTATAGTCAATACCGGCATATATTTCGGGTACGCAACTGTTTTTGATGTACTTCTGACTTTTGCCTTCAGGACCTTGAGACAGGTATTGTGACTGCCAAAGGGCTGCACCTGTTATTTGTATATCTCCGGTTTTGTAGCGGTAGCGGATTTGCGGTGCACGGCTGAAAGGCTGAAAAGGAGCTCCCATATTCAGATTTAATATTTGGGGAGCAACATCACCATACAGGGGATGCCATGTTTGTCCCAGTAATAGAGCAGATGTGCCCCAATCCAAATTCAGATAAGCATGGCGCAGGCGAACCACCGAAAATGTAGTGCCCGAACCACGAAAGTCCAGTTCTACTTTGGCGGAAGTTTTTGCATTGCCTAATTTAGGACCTTGCACGTCCAATCCCATCCGGGTATATAAAGCATAGAAACTACCATTGGCTGTCGCGTTCAAGTCTTTGCCGTCGGCATCATATACTTTGTCCTTGGGATACATATAGAAAAGCCCGTCTACCGTTTCTTCGTTTGCCCGGCTGTTGTAAAATAAGTCGGTGCGGATTTGGCCATAGAATTTATAACTAAAATCTTTTAGTTGTGCAAAACTTGTTGTTGACGATAGCAGCAAAATTGTGAATAGTAGTGAATATCTTCTCATAATTTATCGAGTTTGTTTTAATAGCCTGCAAAATTATATAAAAACTGAGAAAAACGCGAATGAAAGAGAAGGAAATGTCGTTGAACCTTTGTGTTACGTGTGGCTTTGATTATACTTATTCCTTGAAAATTCTTTTGCTACCACTCAAACTTTGTACCTGTGCTTGTCTTGGAAAGAAGAGATATGGGAGTGTAGGAATGAAAACTCAAAAAGGAGCTATGTCAAAACTCGACCGGGCTATCCCATCGTCAGCTGTAGGGGCAGGGTCTGCCCGAATACACAAAGCAAACTGCTTTCGGGCGGGCGAACCTCGCCCCTACGAACTAAACGACAGCATTATCCGCGGTTTGACACAACTCCTTTTCTTTATTTTGTATCAGGGGATATATACTGATTATTCACCTTTGATAGCTGCAACTCCCGGAAGAACTTTTCCTTCGATTGCTTCCAGCAAAGCACCACCACCTGTAGAGATGTAAGATACTTGGTCAGCCATACCGAACTTGTTGATACAAGCTACAGAGTCACCACCACCGATTAATGAGAATGCTCCGTTTTTAGTTGCTTTTGCAATGGCTTCAGCGATAGCACGTGAACCGGCAGTAAAGTTGTCAAATTCAAATACACCTGCAGGACCGTTCCAAAGGATAGTCTTGGCATTTTCGATGGCGGCAGCAAATGATTTTTGAGTTTCAGGACCTGCGTCAAGACCTTCCCATCCGTCAGGAATGTTGTTGGAAGGAACAATCTGAGTATTAGCATCGTTAGAGAATGCATCGGCTGCTACACAGTCAGTACCCAATACCAGATTTACACCTTTGGCTTTTGCTTTGGCAATGATGTCAAGTGCCAATTCCAGTTTATCGTCTTCAACGATAGAGTTACCGATTTTTCCACCCTGTGCTTTGGCGAAAGTGTAAGTCATACCACCGCAAAGAATCAGGTTGTCAACTTTGTCCATCAAGTTTTCAATAATACCGATTTTGGTAGAAACTTTAGAGCCACCCATGATAGCAGTAAAAGGACGTTTGATGTCTTTCAGAATATTATCAACGGCCTTTACTTCTTTCTCCATCAGATAGCCTAACATCTTGTGGTCAGCATCGAAGTAATCAGCGATAACGGCAGTAGAAGCATGTTTGCGGTGTGCAGTACCGAATGCGTCATTTATATAACAGTCGGCGTATGAAGCCAATGTCTTGGCAAACTCTTTTTGAGAAGCTTTCATCGCTTTTTTTGCATCTTCGTATGCAGGATCTTCTTTATCAATTCCGACAGGTTTTCCTTCTTCTTCAGGATAGAAACGCAAGTTTTCCAATAACAGGACTTCTCCCGCTTTCAAAGCTGCTGCAGCATCACTTGCTTTAGCACAGTCCGGAGCAAATTGAACAGGTACGCCCAATTTTTCAGAAACAGCGTCTGTAATCTGGCTCAATGAGAATTTAGCATTGACTTTTCCTTTGGGTTTACCCATGTGTGACATGATAATCAAACTACCACCATCAGCCAAAACTTTCTTCAGTGTAGGAAGAGCACCACGGATACGGGTATCGTCAGTGATTTTACCATTTTCATCCAAAGGTACATTGAAGTCCACGCGGACAATCGCCTTTTTACCGGCAAAGTTGAAATTGTCAATTGTTTGCATAATCTCTTAATTTGTTTATAGTGTATAATTATAATCTCGTTTATTAAGGGTGTGGCAAAGTTACTAATATTTTTTGTTCGCAGAGTGTTAGAGACATAATATTTTTCTTCTTTTTTGCAGAAAGCATATTTCTAAATATAATAATGTGTCCTTGATAGCCCTGTTATAAAGGGTGAAATATTTTTCCCGTGTTAAGATTCTCATAAATAGTTTATTAACGAAAGCTTATGAACAAAAGTTAATTAAATGTTTGACTGTAAAGAGATAAAAAGTACTTTCACATGAGTGTACAACTGAATAATAGCCATTAATGCACTAATTAAAACTTCTGTATCAACGACTAATCAGCTTGACCTGTTTTTGGTATTATTAAGGGATATGTGATAATGCATATCTTATGTCTTTAAATATAAATTAGATACAATGAAGTATTTGAACGGTGTTGCTGTCTGTTGTTTGGGCAGTATTCTATTTTTGTCTTGTCAAGAGCAATTTGAAGAAGACTCTGAAAGGCAGGAGGGTCAACAGTTACCAATGTCTGTTATAGCTCAAATAGGGGTTATACATAATGAGCCGACTCCCCGTTATTCGGGAGAAGTGGGGAGTGCTATTTTTGCAGAAGGTGATAAAATCGGTATGTTCGTAGATGATAATCCGGTCACGGAATGGACTTATTCCTTGAAATGGACTTCTCCAAAAGCTTATTGGGATGATTTGGTGACTGAAAGTACATTCTCTGCCTTTTATCCATATAATGATGCGACTACTGATAGAACAAAAGTATGTCTGCCATCTTTGAAGGGACAGGATGGTAGTTGGGAAAATATCCAGAAGTATGATTTTATGGTGGCAGAGGTGACTCAGGCTTATGGAGAGGATGGAACCGTTGCTTTTACCGGCAATAACTCTTTTCGCCATATTTCTTGTTTGGTGCAATTTGATATAAAAGCTGCCGGTACATTATCTGATGCGGTTCTGACTAACTTGTCGCTGGAAGGTGGTAATATTATTTCTTCTGCTACTTATTCGTTTGAGACAGAGAAGGTTACTCTTACGCAGGAAGGTGATTCCGATTTGTTGAGCGTTTCCCTGAATAACCATTCAATGGCGGATGAAAAGGAAGGTGTTTCTTATTATTTCATATTGAATCAGAAAACATCCGATACTCCCGTTTCATTGACGTTGGAATATTCGGTTGCAGGTAAGTCTTATGCCGCTTCCATTTCTACTTTTGCCAAAGATAATGCATTTAAGGAAGGTACTCATCAAAAGTATAATATTGCGGTCAATGGAAAAGAAATACAAATAACGGGAGGGGAGATTGGCAGCTGGAATGACGGCGGAGAAATGGGGGATATTAACCTTGATGTAAAGACCGGAGATGAAGAAAATAAATAAAGGTCAGTTTCGTTTTATATTGTTTTTGTCATTGTTTCTGACACTCTCTTTCTCGTGTCAGCGTGTAATGGATGATGGAGAAGAAGACGATGTGTCGTCTTCTGATGGGACAGCATTGAAAATAATGGCCCGTTCCGGCGGAAATACATCTATTGAATATCCGGTTTATCTGTATGCTTTTAATGAGAAAGGAGACTGTGCGGCAAAGCAGAAGATAACTTCGGAAGAGGTGGAAATGAATCTGCAGTTACCTTCGGGAAATTTTAAGGTGGTGGCTCTTTCGGGAGTATCTAAAGGATATGTGATGTCCGATAATCCCAAAATCAGCGATGTAATCACTATGCAAGAAGGTGGTTGTGCTTCAAAAGCAATGATGATGGGAATGGCTGACGTTTCATTGGAAGGAAAGAATAAAACGGTGAATCTTATGCTTACTTACATGGTGGCTTCTCTTAATGTTGTTCTGACAAAAGCGGATAAGGTTAAACAGGTGAAAGTAGGTATATCGCCTTTGCATTCTTCTCTTAATTTTGAAGGAAAATATGGAGGTGAGGAAAAGAAACTGGAAATAGAGTGTGCGTTAGGGACAGATGGGAGATGGACTGCGGGACCTGTTTATATCTTTCCCGGTTCCGGCTCTCAAACCACTTTGTCCATCACGCTGGACGATTCAAAAGGAAGCCACACGTATGGATATGTCAGTAAAGTTGTTCCTCAAGCCAATCATCCTTATAATATAGGTGGCAGCTATACAGGAGATATTTCTATCGATGGAAGCCTGATAGCCAAAGGTTGGGAGGATGCGATAGATGTCGAGTTTAAATTTGAAACGGATGAAGACAACTCCAATGATGAAGATGTGGATGAGGATATATCGGGAGTTCCCGAGGTTGGAAGCATTTGGAATGATTGTATTGTAGCCGCTTCCAGTAAAAGTAGCGATGGAAGTGGAACAGATTTGTTACTGATGAGTTTGGAAGAATGGGAAAGTCAAATAGCAACTGCCCGGTCTGTTCCCGAAGGCTATTCTGTTCATAATATAAAGAACTGGCGTTTTCCTACGGAACAGGAAGCCAAAGCAATTAGAGACCGGTTTAATGGTGACAGATTGATTGATTTGAATGAGAAAATAGAAGCCAGGAACCAAGAAGAGCTGGAAATAACACATGATTCGGATACACGCTATTTATGTGATAAAGAGGGTGTTTTCTATTCTTTTCAGTTTATTGGCGCAAAGAGAGTTACGAAAGCGGGAAAGGATAAGTTTTATCTGATTCGTGTCGTTACTACCCATCACTTTTCAAAATAAGGAGTACTTATGTATAATGAATAGAGGCAGGTTTTAAGCCTGCCTCTACCTTAAAGAGTAAGATTCTTTTTAGAAATGATAATCTACACTTAAGCCGAATACTTTATTGGTACGGGCATAGACATCTGTTCCTTTTATGGTTGTGTTATTGTAGTTCTCTGAAGTTTTGGTGTAATCATCGTATGTTGTCCAGAAATAAGCGATGTTCAGGTTCAAATGCGAATTCATTTTGATTTTGGCGCCAAAGCCCAGAGAATAAGAATCGCAATAGAAACTTGTATCAGTCTGGAAGTTGTTGGACAATCCATAGTCTGTGTTCTGGTAACCGCCACTGATTGTCAGTTGTTTGGTAGCATCCCATTCGATGCCGGCCAAGTATTCATTCGCGCCTTTAGTCAAGTATTTCTGTCTTCCCTCTGCCATGCCTGCCGATTTATCATCATAGAAATGATATTCTACGGAAGCGCGCAGAGTGGGCAGGATTTCATATCCGGCAGCAATTGTTAATAAAGAAGGAATATCACTGGGAGTATTTACGCCGTCTTTGTAAGGAGCAAGCAGCGGCTCGGCTTCTACCGGGTTTACATCTATCTTGTGTGTTTTGTTTTCGATATTCATGTTGGTTTTAAACTCATACTTGGCAGCAAAGTTCCATTTTCCGAACTTAACGTCTGCTCCGATAATGGGAGTCAGTCCCCAACCTGTCTGGTCGCAGTCCAGCTCAATATTGGCAAGCTGAGAACCACCCCGTTCGGGAATCAGTTTGGCATCCAGAAAACCTTCATAACCTCCGCTGAAATAGTTCATACGCCCTCCGGCAAATACTGACAGCCAGTCATTGATTTTATAACTTAATCCTAATTGCGCACCATAAATATATTGGCGTCCGTCCATGGCACTGTTAATAATATACTTATCGGGAGTCAGTCCTTTGGTTGCAAGCAACCCCATTGCAGCAGCACTGAACATGGGCAAACCGTCATCAAAAGAAGCCTTGCCGCCACCGCCGGTGATGGCAAAACTGGCAGAGATAGTCCAATCGCCTTTCTTGTAAGCTCCGTGGAAACTGGGGATGAAAGGAGCAGAAGCCGTACCTTTGTAAAGACGTGATGTGCCTTCACCGTCGACAGCCTGAAATAATGGGAAAGTGGAAGTTATCTCACGGGTTTGGTAAGCACTCTGTCCGGTCAAAGAAAGATAAAATCCGTCTTCGGGCAGAAAAGACAAACCTGCCGGGTTGGAATAAACACCGTCGATATCGATTGAAGCACCACGGGCAATCATTCTCAGAAAAGAAGCATGTTGATTTGTGTTAGTCAGGATACCTCCTGCAAAAGTTGGATTTGAAACCATTAGCGTCGCTGCGCCAATCAGTAGAATTTTCTTCATTAATTATTTTGTTTTTTGATTTTCGGGCGCAAAGGTAGGATAAAATAACACACAAGCAAAGGAATTGTGCAATTAATTGCGCTTTTAGATGAATATTTCAACTGTTTCAGAAGAAACTATTTGAACTTGCAATAAATGGTATAACAGTTATTAAGTCACGAAACAATGTAAAACAGAATAAATATTCCTACCTTTGTAACTCTTTTAAGCAATCAAAAAGTAAGTATGTATACTAACAAAGAAATATGGAACGTCAGTTATCCGATATTCCTCGGATTATTGGCACAAAACATTATTAATGTGACAGATACCGCCTTTTTGGGGAGAGTGGGTGAAGTGGAACTCGGTGCTTCGGCCATGGGTGGATTGTTTTACATTTGCGTTTTTACGATAGCCTTTGGCTTTAGTACAGGTTCGCAGATTATGATAGCCCGGCGCAATGGAGAAGGCAGATTCAGAGATGTAGGGCCTGTTATGATGCAGGGGTGTGCTTTTCTGTTGATATTGGCGGTCGGTCTTTTTGGGCTGACTCATGCGGCTGCTCCTTCGCTGATACGCTTGCTTATTTCTTCGGATGCCATATTCGATGCTACCAAAGAATTTTTGAACTGGCGTATTTTCGGTTTCTTTTTTGCGTTTGTCAATGTCATGTTCCGTGCTCTTTATATAGGTATCACGCGTACGAAGGTACTGACCTTGAATGCCATTGTCATGGCTATGGTGAATGTCGTGTTGGATTATGCCCTGATTTTCGGTCATTTCGGTTTGCCTGCCTTGGGGTTGAAAGGGGCTGCCATTGCTTCGGTTATTGCTGAGGCCTCTTCGTTGGTCTTTTTCCTTCTATATACTTGGGCAAGAATCGACTTCCGAAAATATGGGCTGAATCATTGGCCGCGTTTTGATTTCACTTTGCTGGGACGCATCTTGAGCATTTCTTGTTTTACGATGGTACAGTATTTTTTGGCAATGGCGACCTGGTTTGTTTTTTTTGTGGCTGTAGAGAGATTAGGACAGCGTCAACTGGCCATTGCAAATATAGTGAGAAGCATTTATGTGGTAATGCTGATACCTGTCCAGTCCTTGTCTACCACCGCCAATTCGTTAGTAAGTAACTTGATTGGTGCCGGAGGGGTGAGTCACGTCATGCAACTGATGGGGCGTATTGCCCGTATGTCTTTTATTATTATGGTGGTATGTGTTGCTGTTCTGGTTGTGTTTCCGCAGGCAATGCTTTCTGTTTATACCAATGAGGAGGCTTTGCTGATAGAGTCTGTACCTTCTCTTTATGTCATAGGAGGTGCCATGCTGATTGCATCGGTTGCCAATATTTATTTCAATGGTATTTCGGGCACGGGCAACACACAGGCTGCCTTGATACTTGAGACTGTGACTCTTGTCATTTATACTTCCTATATCTTTTGGATAGGATATATTGTGAAAGCTCCCGTATCTGTCTGTTTCTCCACCGAAGTAATTTACTATGCTCTGTTATTGATTTGCAGCGTTATTTACTTGAAAAAAGCAAAATGGCAGAATAAAAAGATATGAGGTAATTAACTTTTTTGTATTTTTGCACCTCAAAAGCTGTTTAAGGTTAGTGATTAAAGTTCAGTAACTTATAATTCATAATCCGTAATTTATAATTAAAGATATATGTTCGATAATTTAAGTGAGAGACTGGAACGGTCTTTTAAAATCCTGAAAGGTGAAGGAAAAATCACCGAAATCAATGTCGCAGAGACTCTGAAAGATGTTCGTAAAGCGTTGCTTGATGCCGACGTCAACTATAAGGTAGCCAAGAGTTTTACAGATACGGTGAAAGAGAAAGCGCTGGGACAGAATGTGTTGACAGCTGTCAAGCCTAGCCAGTTGATGGTAAAGATAGTGCATGATGAGCTGACTGCGTTGATGGGTGGCGAAACAGCCGAACTGGAATTGAACGGTCGTCCTGCAATCATCTTGATGTCGGGTTTGCAAGGTTCGGGTAAGACAACTTTCTCCGGTAAGCTGGCACGTATGCTCAAGGCGAAGAAGAACCGTAAACCTTTGTTGGTGGCCTGCGACGTCTATCGTCCTGCTGCTGTCGATCAGTTGACTGTTTTGGGAGAACAAATCGAAGTCCCCGTATATAGCGAACCGGGCAGCAAAGACCCGGTGCAGATTGCACTGAACGCTATTCACGAGGCAAAGGCAAAAGGTTATGACCTGGTGATTGTCGATACAGCCGGACGTTTGGCTATCGACGAACAGATGATGAACGAAATTGAAGCCATTAAGAAAGCTATCAATCCCGATGAAACGTTATTTGTTGTTGATTCAATGACCGGTCAGGATGCCGTAAATACTGCCCGCGAGTTCAATGAACGTCTTGATTTCAATGGTGTCGTACTCACTAAGTTGGATGGTGATACCCGTGGCGGTGCTGCCCTCTCTATTCGTACGGTAGTAAACAAGCCGATTAAGTTTGTCGGTACAGGTGAAAAGCTGGATGCTATCGACCAGTTCCATCCGGCACGTATGGCAGACCGTATCCTCGGTATGGGTGATATCGTATCATTGGTAGAACGTGCGCAGGAGCAATACGATGAAGAAGAAGCCAAGCGTCTTCAGAAGAAGATTCAGAAGAACCAGTTCGACTTCAACGACTTCCTGGCTCAGATTCATCAGATAAAGAAGATGGGTAACCTGAAAGAACTGGCTTCTATGATTCCGGGTGTGGGCAAGGCAATCAAGGATATCGACATCGATGACAATGCTTTCAAGAGTATCGAGGCTATTATCTATTCCATGACTCCGGAGGAACGTACACATCCCGAGGTCCTGAACGGAACACGCCGTACACGTATTGCCAAGGGTAGCGGTACCACTATTCAGGAAGTAAACCGTCTGCTGAAACAGTTCGACCAGACGCGCAAGATGATGAAGATGGTCACAAGCAGCAAGATGGGTAAGATGATGCCGAAGATGAAGAAGTAATACCTTATATATAAGGAAAGGAGGAAGTGCAAAACTTTCTCCTTTTTTTATTATGTCGACTGACTGATTTATACTACATTTGTTGGAAAGAATCATTTAACAAAGAGATTATGCAATTAATTGACGGAAAAGCCATTTCGGAACAGGTGAAGCAGGAAATAGCTGCTGAAGTTGCCGAAATCGTAGCCAAAGGAGGCAAGCGTCCTCACTTGGCAGCTATCCTCGTCGGCCATGACGGAGGAAGTGAAACATACGTGGCAGCCAAGGTAAAGGCTTGCGAAGTATGCGGTTTTAAATCGAGCCTCATTCGCTATGAGGCTGATGTGACGGAAGAAGAGTTGTTGGCTAAAGTCAGAGAACTGAATGAAGATGCCGATGTAGACGGCTTTATCGTTCAACTTCCATTGCCAAAGCACATATCGGAACAAAAGGTGATTGAGACCATCGACTATCGTAAAGACGTGGACGGTTTTCATCCCATCAATGTGGGACGTATGTCAATCGGACTTCCTTGTTATGTATCGGCTACCCCGAACGGAATCCTCGAACTGCTGAAACGCTATCACATCGAAACGCAAGGTAAAAAGTGCGTAGTGTTGGGCCGTAGCAACATTGTAGGCAAGCCGATGGCAGCCCTGATGATGCAGAAATCTTATCCGGGTGATGCTACAGTAACGGTTTGCCATAGCCGTAGCAAGGATTTGGTTAAAGAATGTCAGGAAGCGGATATCATCATTGCTGCTCTCGGTCAGCCCAACTTTGTAAAAGCCGACATGGTGAAAGAGGGGGCTGTGATAATCGATGTGGGTACTACGCGTGTGCCGGATGCAAGTAAGAAGTCGGGCTTTAAGCTCACAGGAGATGTGAAGTTTGACGAAGTGGCTCCGAAATGTTCTTATATTACTCCCGTGCCGGGAGGGGTAGGGCCGATGACCATCGTTTCGTTAATGAAAAACACATTGTTAGCCGGTAAAAAAGCTATTTATAAGTAAAGGATATTGCTTTAATGAACCGAAATGCCGAGGGTGTGTCAGGATGATGGCTTGTTTTCATGTTGATACACCTTCGTGTTTTCGGATGCAACAGCCGATGTGGAAGATAAATCCCTCATCGCTGCTTACTGTAAGAAAGGGAGGGTTAAGTCGTTGCTTACTATCGGTTAAGAGCTCCTGAGCGGAAGAGTGCTACGTCCTACTGTAACAGGACGTACGTTCCATTGCAGCAGGATATACGTCCCATTGCAGTAGGACGTAATAAACAAACTTACAGAAAGGCTTGATCTAAAGGACGAAAAGGCTTAGAATACCAAAGTCGTTGTCTTTGATATTGTACAGGGATGATAAAATTAAAAAATAAAGAAATGAAGAATGTGGTTATATTGTTGTTCGCTCTAGTGTTAATAACTTCATGTGGCGGACAAAAGAAACAGGAAGAAAAGGAAGTCCGGAATGTTCAGTTAAAGGGAGAAGAGATGCCTGTTGATACAGCCCTGTTCCGATATGCATACCGAATTAGGGTACAAGGAGATAAAGCCGTAGTCTTTGATCTTCATAATGTGGATTATTATTATCATGCTTTCACATATCCCGGCTTTAAGTATATTTCCTCTTTCGGTAAACGGGGTGAGGGTCCTGAGGAGATGATTTCGGCTGAAAATATTCGTTGGGGAGGAGATAATACAGCATGGGTGTTGGATGGCTCAAAGAATCGTTTGTTTCGATATGGCGGCATTGCACCGGGACAAGAACCGAAACTGGAGGAAAACATTTCGTTGGACAAGGCGTTCATGCGTCCTTTAGACTTTGATTTATCGGGTGCGGATTCCTTTGTTATTCCCGATTATTCGGGAGAAAACCGCTTTAGTTGGGCAGACATGTCGGGGAACTTATTGCATAAGTCCGACTGTATACCAATAACTGACGAGAAACAATTGAAAGAAAGCGCACCTGCTGTGGCACAAGGCTGGCGTAGCTTTATCTCGTTTAGTCCGGATAAGAAACTTTTGGTGACAGTAACTCAATTGGGAGATGTGCTTGATATTTATAATATGGAGAACGGCCGACACATCAACTATAAGGGAGAAGATGGTGAACCGGAGTTTCATGTCACTTCAGAAGGATATGGCATTCCGGCCGGACGGATGTGTTATTATGATGTTCAAGTGACAGAGCATTATATTTATGCCATTTATGATGGACGCAAGTTTAGTGATATCATGAAGGAAAAGGAATATAAGCAGGGTGCAAAACAGCTTCGGGTGTTTGACTTTGATGGAAAGCTGCGTAAGGAATACATGCTGGACCGTCCGATTACGGGTATCTATGTAGACGAAGCCGGCCATTGTTTATGGGCAACGGATGTAAATACGGATAATCAGATAGTGAAGTATATATTTGATTAGCTATGGTTGGGTTGCTTTGGAGTCGATGGGTTTTAAGAACAGTTTAAAACCCTTGCCTCTTACTGTTGCAATGTCGTAAGGAGAATTTCTTAAAGCTTCACGGATGTGCTTGATGTGTGGTAAGCATCCGATAAAGTACACATTGTATTTTCATAAAATAGAAAACTCGATATCAACTTTAGTCAAAAGGAGGTTGACTCCTTGAGTTATATACCATTGGAAACCGGCCACCGTTTCTTCGCTTGGTATTATTTCAAAGCAAAGAAGCCGGATGCTTATATAAAGTCGATGGCTACCCATCGCTTAAATAAGATGTTTGTATGGGAACACACGCTACAAACATTTGAAGCAGTTTCTAAGCCTATTCAAAATTTTCTCAACAATAATCTTATAATGGTCAACTTGACCAACGGAACCGTTTTTACATAGATTGGAATTGACAACCAATTGATAGCCGGCACCTCTTATTCTTTTTATTTTATATTGCGGATAATCTTGTAATACTTTCCTTAACCTATTAATACTTGAGTCAACTCTTCTATCCAAATTCATTTCGCCCAATGTCTCGTACTCATTTGTCCACAGTCCTTTTTTTATTTCGTCCCTAGAAACAAAATGTTCAGTTCCTTTCTGAAAAAGCAGTAACAGTTGAAAAGCTTGCTTGGAAATATCCAACTCTTTTGAGCCCATATATGCTTTTGTCTTATTCGTATCCAAAATTATATCTTCCAATCGAATATTCCCTTCTGCCGCTTCTCCTTCACTCTCCGACGCTTTAACTTCGGCAGCAATAAAATTATCTTTTGCATTAAATTTCTTGTTCTTATAGTAGGTATATATGAGTATTAATAAGGCCCCTAATCCTAATACACAAACTACATAGAATATAATCAATAGGGGTATATATTTTATTATTGTCCAAATATTGTAATTCACCCATGCCTGCACACTGACAGTTTCTCTTGCATCCAGAAATTGTATCGTTGTGCAATATGCCGTCCGGGGAGAAAGAGAATCATTATTACTATACTGGGGCTGTCCCTTATATCGATAAACAATTCCCATTGAATCCGTTATGCCATTCTTTTTCATCTTTTCATTAAAGACAGCCATAAATGTATCCGGATTTATAGGAGAGTACTCCGCCAAGAGGTATTGGGTCACTAATTGATTAGCCCTATATTCATCTATACTATCTTTAAAAGAAAAAGTCTCTACTCCTTTTTCTGTCTCTATTTGATAATTTTTAATCTTCCTTCCTCCTGGTCGAGAATAGATTGGTTCCGTATTGCTTCTGACATGATAATCCTCTATTATAGTTTCTTGCAAAACGCGTTCAGCCAACATGTGGATATCCTCTTCTGCAGACGAAACTGAAAAATAGAAAACGCCAATTATTCCAATCACGATTAGAATAATTAATCCAATTGTACTTTTGAATCTTGCAGCCATACTTTTTTTGCAAAGATAACAAAAATAAAAATATGGATAAAAATATAATAAAAAAGAGATGATTGTAGGTGTAATATATCTATTCATAGCATCGGTGAGGTTCCCATAAGACTTCAGTAAGGTAAATACAAGGCTTTTGTAAGGTAAATGTGAGGTATTCTATGCTTTAAATTTAAAAATAAAAGCCTAATTTTACCTCCAGCTAATAAGATAGAAAGTATGAAAAAGAAAATGATTTTTTCATTTATTGTTGTAGCAACAGTAATGAGTTTTATAGGTTCTTCCTATTCTAATAATAATACTAATGATTTACTATTAGATAATATAGAAGCATTGGCAAATGGAGAACAGGAAAATGGTATAACATGTATAGGAGAAGGAACGGTAGATTGCCCTATTGGTATCAAAGTAAGAGCAGTAATCAAATATTATAGTTTAGAATAATACATGAAACACATTTATTTACTGTTTTTTCTCTGTTTATTATGTTCTTGCAAGGAATCAGAAAAAGAGAAAATTGCTCGTTTGGTGAGGGAATGGGATGGGAAAGAGATTTCCTTCCCTCCCCATTCTGTCTTCACCATTCAAGGGAAAGACACGATTGATTTTTCTTTCGCAGATGCCGAATATAAGATAGTTACTTATGTAGACTCTGTAGGTTGGACCAGTTGCAAGTTGCAATTGCCTCGTTGGAAGGAATTCATGCACGAAGTAGATTCATTGGCTCAGGGGAAAGTGCCCTTTGTGTTCTATTTCCACCCCAAGGATGTAAAAGAGTTGCGTTACATTACCCGGAGGGATGCCTTCACTTATCCGGTTTGTTTCGATGAAAAGGACGATTTTAATGCATTAAACCGTTTTCCCGGTGAAATGACATTTCAATCTTTTTTATTAAACCGGGAAAATAAAGTGATAGCGATAGGCAACCCGGTTCATAACCCGAAGGTGAAAGAACTCTATCTGCAGAGATTGACCAATGGCAAAATGCCTTCTTCGGCAGTTGCCATGACAGACGTTTCCGTCAATACGGCCAATATGGATTTCGGGACTTTTCCACAATCGGAAAAGCAGGAATACAAGTTTGTATTGACCAATGAAGGCAACAATCTGCTGGTCATTCAGGATGTCACTACATCTTGCGGTTGCACCAAGGTGAGTTACAGCAAGGAACCTGTCCGTCCCGGCGCGTCATTGGAACTGACAGTGACGTATGAGGCAGAAGAAAAAGGTCATTTCAATAAGATGATAACCGTGTATTGCAATACAAAGGCATCCCCGCTTCGGTTAATGATAGCAGGGAATGCCAAATAAATAGAGTTTAATTTAGAGAAACCCTTCCTTCCTTTGGGTTTCTCCTTAAAGAAAGGAGGATTAGTCCGATGCAAACTTAATGGAAATAATCAGAATCTGCAAGTCATGTATTTGCTTTTTCTGCGGTGGAGTTCTTTCCGACAAAAGATGAAAACAATTTTAATTAATCATCGAAACATATAAAAGAGATGAAAAAGAATATTTTGAAAGCAACAGTTGTTGCTGCATTTGCTTTGATAGCAGGATTTAATGTGTATAACTCTCAGAAATCGGATGTGATGTCTGAGTTAGCTTTAGCTAATGTGGAAGCATTGGCTGATGACGAATCTGTAACTGTTGAATGCCCAGGAGGTACTGATGAATGTGCTAGAGTTCTAGTTGGTAATACAGTACATTTGTTTTATAAAAAATAAAATATTGGGCTCTCAATGCGAATGATTTTATTTTTATAAATGAATTCCTAGGCAAAAACAAAGAATATAATTTCTTTCTATTGATTTTGCCTAGGATATTGAAGAAATTATATGAAGTATATTTATCTATTATTTCTATTCTGTTTGTTCGGGTGTACTCGGACTACGAATAAACAATCAAATATTAAAAATATATATTTAGAGCAATCAAATATTCAGGATTTTATAGGTCTTCCTATTCAATTAACCACCTTGGATTCAGTATTGTTTATTAATGACTTTTATGGAGATTCCTTAATTCACTGCATTTCATTAAAAGATAATAAACCAATAGCCAAGTTGGGAGTGAAAGGCAGTGGTCCCAATGAAGTTTTGTCTCCATTGTATATATTTATCAAAGAGGATTCTTTGTTTATGTTTTCACGTCCTCAATGGACATTATATAATATTGACTTGCAGGGTGGTAAAGTCAAAAAAAAGATTACAGTACCTATGGAAGTAAGTTTGTTGTTTCCATTTCAGGATAATCTTTACTTTTGTTCAGGTATGTTTGATGATAAACGTTTTTGGATTCTCAATTCTTTGGGAGAGAAAGTAGCTGCATTGGGTGATTATCCCCTACTTTGGAACGAGGAAGCCCATATCCCACTAGCAGTAAGAAGAATGTTTCATCAAGTACGAGGATATGGTTATTCAAGGACAAAAGGAGTTGCTGTAACTGATTCTCATGTCCTAGATTTATACAATAAGAATCACAAAGGAGAGTATATTCTCAAAAAAGAGGTGTTGCTATCGGCTTATGAATATGATTTTACGGATAAAGGTATATCCAGCCAGACACAATTAAGGTCTTCGTTCATGAAAGGTGCCATAAATCTTGCTGTAACCGATGATTACATTTATATATTATTTGATGTAAATTCGCAAGAGAACCTGAAACGTTTGAATAATGAGATTTGGAAATTTGATTGGGAAGGTAATCTTATATGCAAATACAAACCCAATATTGATATTTCTCTTTTTACATTGAGTTCTTGTAATAACATTATAGGACTGACGAATACAGAAGAACCTCAAATAGTTATATGGCATGAATAGTTTCTTTTATTTAATTTAGCCTCCAATAAACAATAGGCTATGGTATGGATATGAAAATAATCAGAATCTGCAAGTAATGTATTTGCTTTTTCTGCGGTGGAGTTCTTTCCGACAAAAGATGAAAACAAGATTAATGAATCATCGAAACATAGAAAAGAGATGAAAAAGAATATTTTGAAAGCAACACTGGTTGCTGCATTCGGTTTGATAGCAGGATTTAATGTGTATAACTCTCAGAAGTCGGATGTGATGTCTGAGTTGGCTTTAGCTAATGTGGAAGCATTGGCTGATGACGCAGAATCTGGTGAAGACTTTACTAATGGAACAGATTGTGTTGCTGTATGGGAAAATTATACTTGTAGAGGAAAAGATGGCAAGTTATATTCTTATTCAATACCCAAGGCGAATAGCTAATAAAGATTCAAACCCTCTTTAAGAACAAAAATATTAATTGCTTTTGGGACTAGGCTTGTACCAATTCCCCAAAGAAGAGAAGGAATTTATGCAAAGATTATTTTTTATTGTGATAGCCGGTATCTTGATGTCCGGGTGTGCTTCTGAGAAGAAAAAGCAGGAGCTTGAAAGAGTTAGCAATATTGCATATACTACCATAACAGATAGTATCTATTCGAGTATGCCGGGAAAAATTACGGCTTTAAATGGACGCGTGTACTGGCACGATGTGACAGAAGCGGATAATTTTATTCATGTGGTAGATGCATCATCCGGTAAGGAGGTGTACAGTTTTGGTAATATGGGTGATGGCCCGAATGACTTTGCAATGCCGATTCCTTCAGTTTCTACAGAGGGTTTTTATCTAAGTGACTTGCAGAAAGGAATAGAGCATTTGTATGTTTTCGGTGAGGATGGGGCTTGCCACGTGGATAGAGGCAGCCTTGAAAAGAACTCGGAAGTAACCAGGATGCTCCATGTGGGCAAAAGCACTATAATTGCTCTGACTCCCGGTGCGGAAAATCTGTTTAAAGTGTCATGCAACGGAACGACCCAAGCAGGAGGCAAGTTCCCCTTGTCGGAAAAAGTCGGGAATGCCTTCTATCTTTATCAGGGCAACATGGACTATAATGCGAACCGGAACAGGTTAGTATACAGCAGTATGTCTTTCCCTTATCTTGCCACTTACTCTTTGGACGGATGCAAGCTGTCATTGGACAAGGAACTGCCCGAAAAGATAGACTACACCGTTCAGGATGGGAACTTGGTGACGGCTAAAGATTCCAAGCGCGGCGCGATGGAACTGGCATTGACCAAGAATCATATCGTAACGCTTGACAGGGATGTGGTGGTGGAAGGAGAGAAACCCAAAGGAGCCTCTCCACGTGACCCTTCCACCCTTCCTCATTCACTCTTCATTTATGATTATGAGTTGAACCTTACCCATATTCTGAATATGCAATTCCCGATATTGAGAATATGTGGTGATTCTCAAGATGATGTCGTCTATGCGATAGTTCTGTCTCCGGAGTATAAGCTGATACAGATAAACATTTCCTCGATTAATGATAGCAGGAATGCCAAATAAATAGAGTTTAATTTAGAGGATCCTTCCTTCCCTTGGGTTTCTCCTTTAAAAAAGGAGGATTAGTCCGATGCAAACTTAATGGAAATAATCAGAATCTGCAAGTCATGTATTTGCTTTTTCTGCGGTGGAGTTCTTTCCGATAAAAGATGAAAACAAGATTAATGAATCATCGAAACATAGAAAAGAGATGAAAAAGAATATTTTGAAAGCAACACTGGTTGCTGCATTTGGTTTGATAGCAGGATTTAATGTGTATAACTCTCAAAAGTCGGATGTGATGTCTGACTTGGCTTTGGCTAATGTGGAAGCATTGGCTAGCGGTGAAGAAGGTATTGGAAAGGGCTTATTGTATGGAACAGAGCCTGATGAGAATAACCAATGTCACTATTGCTGCTGCCCTGGTGATAACGATTGCGGAGCTGCAGCTTGTAGCGGATGCTAAATATTTACTAGTGGATAATAGAAAACATTTTATGTCTTTTCTCACTAATCTTTCTATTATCCACTAAAATTTATCAATTATGAAATTATCTATCATTACATTATTATTAATATTATTGCTATGTGGTTGTAGCACACATCCTCAAAATGAGAACGGTAAGTTTATAAGGATTGACATAGAAAATTCAGCCAATAATCCATTCAATTTATCAAATCTTTCAAAAGAGGTGAGTTACATAAAACTTGAAACAAATGATTCATGTTTAATAAACAGTATAAAGGCAATATTCTATATTGACAATCAGATTATAATTAGAGACAATAACTCTATTTTATTTTTTGACAATACCGGAAAATTCCAATATAAAGTTAATCACCAAGGTGATGGACCAGAAGAATATCTTCGATTATCTGACTTTGATATTTGCTCTAAGAATGAGACAATGCACATATTGGATACGAGAAAAAAACAAATATTACAATACGATATGAAAGGGAAATTTCAGAATAAAAAAGATATTAATTTTTGGGCCATTGGGATGCAGCTTTTTAATGATTCCACGAGTATTTTATATAGTGGGAATCAAATATCACAAAACCAAAGTTATAAATTTACAATCTATAATAACATTAAGCAGAGCGTATCAGGTGGATTTTACCCTATTTCTCAGAAAAAGTCCAATTATCTACATGTTCATAATAACACTAATTTTAGTAAATATGGAAATGAATTCTTATTCTACGAATTGTATAATGACACGATTTACACTTTAACTTCAACAAATTGCATTCCTCGCTACTATCTAAATTTTGGCGCTTCAAGAATTCCGAATTCATATTTCGAGAAAGATTATAAAAACATCATGGAATTCCAAAATGAAATGAGCAAAAATGTTTTTTCGTATGGTATAAGTTCATTGCTCAACTTTCACAATAATATATTGCTCTCTTATTTCCATAATAAGAAAAAACACTTCCTCTATTATAATAAAAACGATAATAGTAATGTATCTTTCCATCAAATAACTGATCAAAATCTATTTAATGATTTCATCATTGATATCAAGAAATATAAAGTGAACTTTTATTCTTACGAAAATTATTTATTTACTATTTTCGACAATGAACTCTACATAGACGGGAATAGTAAAATTAAAGACAAAAAAATACAGGATGAACTCTCGGCAGTTAGCATAGATGATAATCCAATTATAAGAATTTGTAAAATTACCGATTAATAATTATGGTATCATCCGACTTGCATCCTTCAAAACAGAAAAGCAGAAACGCAAATTCACCTTGAAGAGCGTAAAAAATAGCAATAATCAAAAGCATTCTCTGCTTCGTTTAAAGATAACAGAAAGGATTATAAAAACAGTAAAACTCATGAGAGCAGAAAGAGGGTGGAAATAAACATATTTTTCTTTGCCGGAAGATGTTCTTCCCACCCTGCGACTCTCTTCTAAATGCACCCGAACCATCTATTGGAGAGATTTTAATCCATTGAAAACAAATAGAATATGAAAACAAAGAATTTAATTGCTGTAATAGCAGCAGCATTCCTTAGCAGTTGTACACCTCAGAAGGAGGTAGCCGGAGACGTTTCCTTTTCGCGCGAGGACTTTCAGACAACAAAAGAATTGAGTAATCCACAAGAAATTGCAATTGACAGCCTGCTTAACCCGGCCGGTTTCCGTGTGATGAACGATAGCGTGCTTGTGGTGGTGAATCAGCCCAATTGCGAGTTCCTGCTCGAACTCTATTCCCTGAACACATTGCAGCCGTTGGCACAATTGATAACAAAAGGTAACGGACCGGGAGAAATGTTCAGCTGCGCTTTAGGACTTCACTCTAATGCTTCCGACAATTTCTATTTGCAGGACTCGAATTCAAAGACCTGTTATATCGTCGATTTAAAGACCTTATTGAATAGCCGCCGGTTCGTTCCCGACGAGCAATTCAGATATTCATCGGAAGTCTTGCCTACTTCGGATTTATGCCTATTGGATGATAACCGCTACATAGGATATCACATGTGGTATCTGGATGATAAGCAATTCAGCAAAGTGGATTCTCCCATCGGCTATTACCAAAAAGGAGAGGACAGTGGCAAGGGAATGGATGATTTTCCTTTCTTTGTGGCTTCCGTGAATGGTGCTCGTCTGTTTAAGAACCCACAAACTCAGGAGTTGTGGACTGCGGACATGCATCGTGATGCCATCCGAATCTATAATGATTCATTAAAGCAGATTCGCGAATTGGTCGGCCCCGACCATTTTTCACCGGAGTATACCCGGAGGCAAATAGATGCTCCCGTAGCCTTCGTCACTTTTGCTGATGAATGTGATTATCATGCTTATACGGATTATTATATCACCGACAAGCATATTTATTTGGTTTATGAAGGCAACAAGCATTTCGACATGAAAAATCTCTCACCTGTGGAAATATTCAAACTGGACTTTGACGGAAACTTGCTTTGCAATTATAAACCGGACCGATATGTGTATTCTATATCCATAAATAAGAAAGAAGATACGCTTTATTGTGCTTCACGTTCGTCCGTCATGGAGCCGCCTGTCATTTTGAAGTATAAGTTATAGAACATCGGCAAACAGTCCAAAAGCCTTCAAGAGTATAAGTAACAAACTGGTTATGAGAACTAATATCTATTTAATTATCGTATTATCCACTATCTGTTTTAGTTCGTGCTACCGGGAAAAGGATTTGAAGTATTCCCTGAATGCCGCAGGCAAGAACCGAATAGAGCTGGAAAAAGTACTGGAACATTATAAGGATAGTGGTCCTAAATATGATGCTGCATGTTTTCTCATAAAGAATATGCCGGGATATTATTCGTATGCAAAAAGTTCCGGTCTGGACAGTTTGAGAAAAATACAATCCGTCATATTCCATAAAAAACATTTTCCTCGTGATTTGCAAGACAAATGGAGTAAGTTCTCCTACAAGAGCACGCCCAAGGTGTATGACTGCCACGCTATAAAGGCTGAGTATTTAATTGAAAATATAGACTTGGCCTTTGCTGCCTGGCAGAAGAGACCGTGGCGGCACGCTCTTTCATTTGACGAATTCTGTGAATGGATATTGCCTTATCGCATAGGGGACGAGCCGTTGGAAAACTGGCGAAAGTTTTTTTATCAAAAATATTCGGCTGTACTTGATTCTTTATATAAAGGCAATGATATGATGGTAGCGGCAGACTCGTTAATCAGGTTTGTAAGAAAAGAAAGCGGCTATGTATATTCTGATGGCTTGAACCTCCCCCATCTGGGAGCCCTGTTTTTGCAAAAGAACTGTGTCGGATATTGTCGGGAGAGTTGTGACTTGTCTGTATATGTTCTCCGTTCGGTGGGCATACCTGTTGCCACGGATTTCATTATAAGTGCTCCCGAAGCCCAAGGCAGCCATTCCTGGACTGTCATAAAGGATGGGGACGGAATAATCCCTTTTGAATATGAAGACGGAAAGGTTACTCAAGGATATGACGACAAACGCTTAAAAGGCAAAATATACAGACAGTGTTTTGGCAAGCAGAAAAAGGATATAACGGGAATAATGGACAAGCCGGAGGTACCCGCTGTCTTAAAGTCTCCCTACATAAAGGATGTCACCGGTGAATATTTTGGCGAAAACAGTGTGGAAGTAGAAATAGATGAGACTGAATGTGGACAATATGCCTATTTGGGAGTCTTTTCTTTTCCGGGCTGGAAGGCTATAGATATGGCGTTACACCAAAATGGTAAAGCCAGTATGAAAAATATAGAGCCTGATGTCATTTATGTACCTTTGGCTTCTAATCATAATGGAAGTCTGTTTCATACAATAGGATTTCCTTTTTGGCTGACAGATAAAGGATTAAAATATTTCCAGCCTGAGAAAGAAGTAGAAACCGTTGAATTATTCCGAAAATATCCGCTCCGAAAATGGACGCGTTTCCATATCAGTGAAATCATAGGAAGCCACTTGGATGTTTCAAATTCTTTGGATTTTCGACAGAGTGAGTTACTCTATATGGTTGCTGATACACCGAGAGTGAATTATAATCAAGTGATATGCCATCCTCAAAAAAAATACAGGTATGTGCGATATCAAGCAGCTGCAGATAAACCTGCACGCATTGCAGAGCTAATGTTATTTCGTTCAGAAGAGGACACGGTAAATCTGCCTTTTAAGATTATAAACGGAAGTGAGCCGTGTGAAGGAAATGAGAAAGAAGTAAAAGAGAATATTTGTGACGGAAACTATCTGACCTATTTCCTTTCAGATGAAAAAGGAGGCTATGTAACTTTAGACCTCGGCAAAGATGAATGGATAAAAAAGATAGTTTATGTGCCACGCAATGATGAGAATTTTATCAGTATGGGACATGAATATGAACTGTTCTACCAAAACGGACCTGACGGCTGGGTGTCTTTAGGCAGGAAAACGGCAACGGAACCCCGGTTGGTTTACAACAATGTTCCCAAAAACGCGCTGCTTTGGCTGCATAACCTATCTGCCGGCAAGGAGGAACAGGTGTTCTATATGCAAAACGGGCAACAAATATTCTTAAACAAATGGTAGGAAAGGTGAAAAGGCTGAAAAAAATAACGGACTGCTTGCTGTCGGTCGCTTTCTATATATGCATATTGATAATAGGATGGCTGGTATTACAAACAACCTGTTTCACGACTTTTACCATCCCGTCTGATTCAATGGCTCCCACCCTGCAGGCAGGCGACCGCATATTGGTGAACAAATGGATAATGGGAGCCCGCATCTTCAATATCTGGGATGCATTGGAAGACAAGGAGGTGAAGATTCACCGGCTGCCGGGAGTCGGAAAGGTTAAGCGCAATGATGTGCTGGTCTTCAATTTCCCTTATCCTGCCAAGCAAGACTCCCTGGCGATGGATATCATGCTGTATTATGTAAAACGCTGTATCGCCCTGCCGGGAGATACGCTGGAAATAAGGAACGGATTCTATCGGATACGTGGGACAGAGGAAGAATTGGGAAATATAGCCGCCCAAAGACGCATCTCCGGCCTGACGGAAAACAATTTACGGGGAGTGGTCATGGAGAGTTTTCCGTGGAGCAAACGGTTGGGATGGACGATAAAGGAATTCGGTCCCCTGCCTGTCCCGGCAGAAGGGCAGGTGGTATCATTGGATAGCACCTCAATATTATTTTATCAACATATCATAAGGTACGAACAAAAAAAGAAACTTTCATTGAGGGATAAACTTGTTTACTTGGGCGACAGCCTGATAAGGGAATACCGGTTTAGGGAGAACTATTACTTCGTATCGGGCGACAACATGGAAAACTCCCGCGATTCGCGGTATTGGGGACTGCTGCCCGAAAGCTACATAGTAGGAAAGGCAACAAGAATATGGAAATCGGAAGATCCCGCCGACGGACATATCCGTTGGGACAGGGTGTGGAAAGGAATAAAATGAAACATATAAATAAAATAATGGCAAGTGGGATTTGTCTATTTATCACCCGGCTCTTCATCCTTGCCGGTGCGGTAGAAGCGGTATGGGGGCTTGCACAGGTATATGGCTTTACCGTCTCCAAGCATTCGCTCTATGCCCTTACCGGCTCTTTCTACAATCCGGGGCCTTACTCCGGTTTCCTTGCCATGACGCTTCCGGTCTGTCTGTATGAATGGCTGAAGCGTAGGAAGGAAAAGAAAACGGCAATCTATTATATAGCCTTATCCGTGCTGTTACTCCTTATTTGTGTGTTGCCGGCCGGAATGAGCCGCTCGGCATGGATGGCCGGGGCGGTCTCGTCGGCATACATCGCATATATGCATTACCGGAAGGAGATTCACGCCTACATCCGTTGTCACCGCAGACGGACGAAAGTGGGGGCAATTCTGCTGGTATTGCTTGCAGGAGGGATGCTTGCCGGTGTTTACCTGATGAAGAAGGATTCGGCAGACGGAAGGCTGCTGATGTGGAAGGTGTCCGTGCGCGCCATAGCCGGGCAACCGTGGCGCGGATACGGATGGGACGGTGTCCCCGGTGCCTATGGGCAGGCGCAGGAGGATTATTTCTCGGCGGGCAACTACACGGAAACCGAGGAACGGGTGGCGGGTTCACCCGAATATGTGTTCAATGAATATCTTCAGGTGGCGATGGCATGGGGAGTTCCCGTGCTCCTGATGGCGTTGCTGGTGGTGGGCGGAAGCGGTTATGCCGGGCACAGGCAGAAGGAGTACGGGCTGTGCGGTGCACTGCTGTCTTTGGCCGTGTTCTCCTTTTCTTCCTATCCGTTCCAGTTCCTTCTGTTTGTCGTTGCCCTGGCATTGCTGGTAACAGGGTGCGCGATAAAGACCCTTTCCTCCCGACGCCCGTTGGTTTGCATGGCGGGAACCGTGTTCTTATTGTTGTCGGCGGGCTATGGGTGTTACCGGGTGTATCGGTGGAAGGAGGTGCGTGAGACGGCTTCGTCGGCATGGCACCGGAAACAGATGTTTTACCGTTCGGGGGCTTATGAACAGGCGGCGGAAGTCTATGCGGAGATATACGAAGACATGAAATGGAATGCCCGCTATCTGTTTGAATACGGTCATGCCCTGCACAAACTGCACAGAAATGAGGAATCGAATGTGGTTATGAAGGAGGCGTTGAAGGTGAGCGGTGACCCGATGATACTGAACATAATAGGCAAGAACGAGCAGGAGGCGGGTAATTATGCAGAGGCGGAATATTGGCTGATTCGTTCCACCCATCGGCTGCCGGGCAGAATCTATCCTTATTTCCTGTTGGCAAAGCTATATGCGGAACCGGGGTTTTATCAACGGCAAAAACTGGAACAGGCCGCAAGGATGGTAATGGAGAAAGAGCCGAAGGTGCAATCCACGGCCATCAGGCAAATGAGGGAGGAAATAAAGAAATTACTTTGATATTCCTATTTGGACTGAATTGTATAAATGCCTAAAAAAGAAAGTTTAACAAAAAAAGAAGAGGGAAAATGAGTTTTATTCAAATATAATATTTTTATTTGTCTTTTAAACAAGAATAACATGACTATGAAATTACACATATTGGCTTATGGGCTGGTGCTGGCCACTACAGTGGCAGCTTGTTCTGATGAAAAAAAAGATTCTAAGGAAAAAGAAGGTGTGGAAACTGTATTGCCCTCATTGCCCAATGAGGTGACGGTGGTGCCGCTGGAAAAACGAGTATTCAATCATGAACTGATCAGTAATGGGAAGGTTACGGCAAAGGATTATGCCGACTTGTATTTTCGCACTGCAGAAGTAGTGGCCCATGTTTGGGTGAAAAATGGAGATGTGGTGCGTAAAGGGCAGAAAATAGCAGAACTTGATTTGTTTAAGTTGAATAATACGTTGGCACAGCAGAAAAATGGATTGGCCCAGTCCACACTGGAGATGCAGGATGTATTGATAGGACAGGGGTATGCACCCGATAATTTGAAAGCTGTGCCGGCCGATGTATTGGAATTGGCAAAAGTAAAAAGTGGTTATGAGCAAAGTAAAGCCCAATATGAGTCTGCCAAATATGATGTGGAACAAGCTACACTGGTGGCACCTTTCGATGGTGTTGTTGCCAATCTCTTCGAAAAAGAACATAACATTCCAAAAACGTCAGAAGCTTTTTGCCGGGTAATTAACGCCGGTACGATGGAAGTTGATTTCACTGTGCTTGAAAGTGAGTTGCCTCTGATTAAGGTAGGGGATAAAGTGGAAGTGACTCCTTATGCTTCCGCTGCCGGTGTACGTCAGGGAAGTATCAGTGAAATCAATCCGCTGGTGGATGAAAATGGTATGGTGCGTGTAAAGGCGCGGGTGAATGGAGGCAATAAACTCTTTGACGGGATGAATGTCAGAGTCAGTGTGAAGCGTTCGGTAGGAGAGCAGTTGGTGATTCCTAAAACGGCTGTTGTTCTGCGTTCGGGCAAGCAGGTGGTATTTACGCTGAAAGACGGTAAGGCTATGTGGAATTATGTGCATACAGGGCTGGAAAATATGGAAGAGTATACCATCACAGACGGTCTGGAGGAAGGAATGGAAGTGATAGTCACCGGTAATGTAAATTTGGCTCATGAAGCTCCTGTCAAGGTAATTAAGAATTGAGAATTGTCATTCTGAATGAATTGAAGAATCTGAAAAGAATTAGCAAATGGTAAAGTTCTTATTACAACGCCCTATAGCCGTGCTGATGGCGTTCACTGCCTGTTTTATTATCGGGCTGGTGACGTATTTCTCATTGCCGGTATCTTTGTTGCCTGACATCGCTATTCCCCAAATTACCATTCAGGTGTCGGGAGAAAACTCTTCGGCGCGTGAGTTGGAGAATACAGTCGTTACACCGGTGCGCAGACAATTATTGCAGGTGGCGGGATTGAGAGAAATAAAAAGTGAGACTCGTGACGGTGCAGGTGTTATCCGCATGGAGTTCGAGTTTGGTGTCAATACGGATTTGGCGTTTATAGAGGTCAATGAAAAGATTGATGCTGCCATGAACAGCCTGCCCAAAGAGGTGGCGCGTCCTAAAGCAATAAAGGCAAGTGCAACGGATATTCCGGTTTTCTATCTGAACATGACACTGAAGAATGACCGGCCTTATGAGGGCACGAATGAGCAACAGTTTCTGGATATGTGCGAACTGGCGGAAAATGTGGTCAAACGCCGCATCGAACAGTTGCCTGAGGTAGCAATGGCTGATATTACCGGTGTCCCCGGAAAATTACTTCAGATAGTTCCCGATAAAGATAAACTGGCCATGACGGGTATCACGGTGGAGGATATCGAGAATGCATTGGCTTCCAATAATGTGGAGCCGGGAAGTATGTTGGTAAGGGATGGGTATTATGAATATAATATCCGTATTGCTACGTTGCTACGTACCACCGAAGATGTGAAGAATATATATATCCGTAAGGGAGACCGTATTTTGCAATTGAAGGAACTTTGCAAAGTGGATGTCGTATCACAAAAAGAAAGCGGGCTATCCGTTGCCGGAGGTAAAAAAGCGGTTACTCTGGCTATCATAAAGCAGAGTGACGAGAATATGGATGAAATGAAGGAGAAGTTGAAAGAAACGACCGATTATTTTGCTTCTCTTTATCCTGATATTGAGTTCAGTATAAGCCGTAACCAGACGGAATTGTTGGATTATACCATTTCCAATTTGCAACAGAATTTGTCTTTAGGATTCTTGTTTATTTTCATTGTTGCCATATTGTTCTTGGGAGATATCCGCTCGCCGTTGGTTATCGGTATCAGTATGGTGACCTCTATTGTCATTACTTTTTTCTTTTTCTATTTCTGCCATGTTTCATTGAATGTTATCTCATTGTCGGGCTTGATTTTGGCTGTGGGTATGATGATTGACAGCTCTATCATTGTGACGGAGAATATTTCTCAATATCGGGAGCGGGGATATTCATTGAAGCGGTCATGTGCTGTGGGAACTACGGAAATGATTACTCCGATGTTGAGTTCGTCACTGACTACCATTGCTGTCTTCCTGCCGTTGATATTTATGAGCGGGATTGCAGGTGCTATCTTTATGGACCAGGCTTTCTCCATCACAGTGGGATTGATGATTTCGTATGTCACCGGTATTATGCTTTTACCTGTGCTTTATCTGTTATTCTATAGATTAGGCATACGGAGCAAAAGCTTCTTGTCCAAGAGATTTGATAATCTGTTGAAAAACGAATGGCTGGAGGGCTTTTATGATAAAGGTATCGATTGGGTGTTTTCTCATAAGAAAATTAGTCTGTTGGGCACTTTGGCCACTTTGCCTGTTTGTGTGTTCTTCTTTTATTTTATGGAAAAGGAAAGGATGCCGGAGATAGACCAGAACGAACTGATAATGCGTATCGAATGGAATGAAAATATTCACGTGGACGAGAATAATCGGCGGGTGGATGAGCTGATGAAACTGACAGATGATAAGGTGACTGAACATACGGCTTATGTGGGTATGCAGGATTACATATTGAATGGAGGAAGTGAGTTGTCTTCAACCGAAGCGGAACTTTATTTTAAGACCGGGACACCTACAGAGATACTTCCATTGCAGGATTTGTTGACGAAGGAAGTGGAAGAGAAATATCCTTTGGCTGTGATATCTTTTTCTCCTCCCGAAACTATTTTTGAGAAGTTGTTTGTGACAGGGGAGGCAGATATCGTGGCAGAGCTTCATGCTGCCAATAAATCAAAAGCTCCCGAAGCCGAGCAATTACAGCAGTTGGAAAAGAACGTTATTCAGGCAACGGGAATGACTCCGACGGGTATTGCTTTCCGTAATCAGTTGAATTTGGTGGTGAACCGGGAAAAGTTGCTGTTGTATAACATCGCTTACGAGGAACTGACCAGGGTGTTGCGCACTGCTTTTAAAGAAAACAAAGTGTCTACCTTGCGTTCTTACCAGCAATATTTGCCTATCGGCATTGCCGGAGAAGAAAAAAGCGTGAATCGTATTCTGAATGAAACTTTGGTTCAAACTCAGCCTGATAAGAACAGACAGGTGAATTATATTCCGCTGAGTGAGCTGGTATCGATTGTTCCGGCTGAGGATTTGAAGAGTATTACGGCCGGTAAGAACGGAGAGTATATTCCGTTGAGTTTTTATGATGTTGAAAACCCTACACGACTTATGAAGGAAGTGAAGGAAACGGTTAAAGAAAAGAATGAGTGGGAAGTGGATTTCTCAGGCAGTTTCTTTTCGAATGAAAAGATGATGGGAGAACTGACTGTTATTCTGTTTGTGTCGCTCTTGTTGATGTACTTTATCTTGTGTGCACAGTTCGAGAGTTTCTTGCAGCCGCTCATCGTGCTGTTGGAGATACCGGTAGATACAGCTTTTGCATTGATTACCTTATGGGTGTTTGGACATACGCTGAATTTGATGTCGGCTATCGGTATTATTGTAACTTGCGGTATTGTGGTGAATGACTCTATTCTGAAACTGGATACTATTAACGAGTTGCGTAAAACCGGAATACCTTTGGTTGAGGCTATCCATATTGCCGGTAAGAGACGTTTGAGAGCTATTATCATGACGTCGTTGACTACTATTTTTGCAATGGTGCCATTGTTGTTTACTTCGGATATGGGATCGGAATTGCAAAAGCCATTGTCTATTGCCATGATTGGCTCGATGGTAGTGGGAACATTGGTCAGTTTGTTCATTATTCCTTTGATATATTGGTTTATTTATAGAAAACATGATAAAAATGAAGTACGTTAGTATATGGATCATAGGCTGTCTTTTATCGGTTGGCGTAAAGGCACAGCAGACGGTGAAATTGGATTTGCAGCATACGATAGAGATTGCGAATGACAGTTCGTTGTCGGCATTCAGATATCAAAATATGTATTTATCGGGTTATTGGGAATTCAGAACCTATAAAGCGAATCGCCTTCCCAGTTTGACACTCGACCTGACTCCGGCAAAGTATTACCGGTATATCACTCAGCGTTATGACTCTAATGAGGATATGGACGTATATCGTGAACAGCAGATGTTCAGTGCCGGTGGCGGACTGAGCATCAGGCAGAATCTGGATTGGACAGGCGGTACTTTCTATATAGATTCGCAACTTGACTTTATGCGCAACTTCGGTGATACGAAATCTACCCAATATTCCAGTGTGCCTATCCGGGTGGGCTATCAGCAGAGCTTGTTGGGGTATAATGCATTTCGTTGGGACCGTAAGATTGAACCGCTGAAATATGAAAAGGTAAAGAAACAATTCATTTATAATACGGAGACCGTGTCAGAGGAGGCTGTCACTTACTTCTTTGCATTGGCAATGGCTCAAGCCGACTATCAATTGGCTAAAGAGAATGTGTCTTCCAGTGATACCTTGTATAGTATCGGACTGCAACGCCATAAAATAGCAGCCATTTCACGTGCGGATTTATTGACCCTTGAATTGGATAAAGTGAATGCGCATAACACTTTGGAAAATGCACAGATAGCGCTGAAACGTGCTATGTTCTCATTGGCTTCTTTTCTGAATCTGGATAAGAATACGACTATCGAATTGTCTTTACCCGGTCGCCCTGCCGCCATGGAGATTCCGGTAGATGTGGCTCTGGCTAAAGCAAAAGAGAACAATCCGTCTTTCTTGGAGCAACGCCAGAATATTTTGGAAGCAGAACAGAATGTGAATAAGACCAAGGTGGAATCTCGTTTTAATGCCAGCCTGAATGCCAGTGTCGGATTCAATCAGGTAGCAGATAAGTTCGGAGATGCCTACCGCCACCCTTTGCAACAGGATTTGGTGTCGGTGAGTGTTTCTATTCCATTGGTGGACTGGGGAGTAAGAAAAGGAAAATACAATATGGCAAAGAATAACCTGAATGTGGTAAAGATTGCCGCACGTCAGGAAGAGCTTAGTGTGGAAGAAGAGGTGATAATGACCGTAAGTGATTTCAATATCCAGCAGCGCCTGATTGCCAGTGCCGAAGAAGCATTGGACTTGGCGGTGATGGCGTATGAACAGACACGCCAACGATTCATTATCGGCAAAGCGGATGTAAACAGTCTGACTCTTTCATTAAATCGCCAACAAGAAGCACAGAAGAATTATATTTCGGCTTTACAGAATTATTGGTTGAATTATTATAAGATACGGAAACTGACATTGCACGACTTTGCTTCGGGATTTTCATTATCTGATAAGTTTGATTTTAATGTAGGTATGTATCGATGAGCAACTCTCGTACTTTATCTTCGTTTACGCTGATAGTCACTTTTGTCTGTTTGGCGTTGATAGGTTTGGCTTTGGTTCCGTTATTGCCGGTCAAACTGGCACCGTCGCGTGTTTTGCCGGGGCTCACTATTTCATTTAGAATGCCGGGTAATTCATCGCGGGTGATAGAGGCTGAGGTGACCAGCAAACTGGAATCGATGCTGGCAAGGGTAAACGGAATAAAAAATGTAATATCTACTTCTGATAATGGAGGAGGAAGTATAACGCTGGAACTGGATAAGCATGCGGATATTGATGCTGCCCGTTTTGAAGTGTCAACCATTATCCGCCAAACGTGGGCGCAGTTGCCTGACGGAGTCAGCTATCCTCAGATTAGTACCCGCCGTTCGGATGATAAAGCATCGAGGCCATTTATGACATATACTCTCAATGCGCCCTCTAATCCTATCTTGATTCAAAACTATGCCGAAGAGAACATAAAACCGGTGCTGGGACAATTGGCGGGTGTATATAAAGTAGAATTGAATGGGGCTACTCCGATGGAGTGGCAATTGGAATATGACAGTGAACAGTTGTCTCGCTTGGGAATAACACTGGGAGACGTGCAGGTTGCCATCAACCGTCATTACGAGAAAGAATTTCTGGGTATTTGTTCTATAGAGAAGGGGCCGGATGATAAGGACTGGATTCGGGTGGTGCGCACTGCTACAGGCAAGGAAACGGAGTTTGAGCCCGATGCCATCAAACTGGAGACAGGAGATGGAACGGTGGTCACATTGGATAAGTTGATAAAAGTAAAGCATGTGGAAGAACAGCCACAGAGCTATTACCGCATCAACGGATTGAATTCCATCTATCTTTATATTACGGCTGAGGAAACGGCAAATCAGCTGGAACTGAGCCGTCAGGTAAAAGACCGTATGGCGGAATTGCAGGCAAAGATGCCGGCCGGATATGAGGTACATATCGGTTATGATGCCACGGAGTATATTCAAAAGGAATTGGATAAAATTTATTTCCGTACCGGACTGACTGTGCTGATTTTATTGCTGTTTGTTGCATTGATTACCCGCAATTTGCGTTATCTGTTTCTGATAGTAACCAGCTTGACTATCAACATAGCCGTAGCTGCTATTTTCTATTATATCTTCGGACTGGAAATGCAGCTTTATTCTTTGGCCGGTATTACCATTTCTCTCAACTTGGTGATAGACAATACTATTGTCATGACCGATCATATTTTGCATCGTAGGAATCTGAAAGCATTTGTCTCTGTGCTGGCTGCTACTTTAACTACCATCGGAGCATTGGTTATTATTTTCTTCCTTGATGAAAAGATTCGGTTGAACTTGCAGGATTTTGCGGCTGTGGTAATTATAAATCTGGCTGTTTCATTGTTTGTAGCCTTGTTCTTTGTTCCTTCCATGATTGATAAGATTAAGTTGGAGAAGAAAAAGACGAAGAAGCACAGACGCACTTGGATGAAGCGTTTTGCGGTTTATTTTACCCGCTTCTATCAGGGATTTATTTATTACTTGTGCCGCTTTAGGGTGCCGGCCTGTATTTTATTGGTATTGGGCTTTGGCCTGCCTGTCTTTATGTTGCCCGATAAGATGGAAGGGGAGGGGACATTTGCGGAATATTATAATAAGGTATTCGGCAACTCCACTTATAAAGAGAAAGTAAAACCGATAGTCGACAAGGCATTGGGAGGCAGTTTGCGTCTGTTTGTCGAGAAAGTATACGAAGGCAGTTACTTTAATCGTGACGAGGGAGAAGTGGTATTGTATGTAAATGCCAATCTGCCTAACGGAAGTACATTGGAGCAAATGAATGCATTGGTCAAGAAGATGGAAACTTACTTGAGCGATTTTAAGGAAATCAGGCAGTTCCAGACAGCTATATATAGCGCACGGCAGGCAAACTTACAGATTTACTTTACGAAAGAAGTGGAACACAGTGGCTTCCCTTATACATTGAAGTCTAATATTATCAGTAAAGCTTTGACGCTGGGAGGAGGAAGCTGGGGAGTATATGGTTTGCAAGACCAGGGCTTCAACAATGATGTGCGCGAGAGTGCCGGAAGTTTCCGGGTGAAGATGTATGGTTATAATTATGATGAGTTGGCCTATTGGGGAGACCGTTTGAAAGAGAAACTTTTGGAGCATCGTCGAATAAAAGAGGTGATTATCAATTCTGAATTCTCATGGTGGAAGGATGATTACAGCGAATTCTACCTTGACTTGAACAGGGAAAGGATGGGCAAGGAGAATATTACGGCTACACAGTTATTCAATGCTTTGGGACCTGTGTTCGGGCGTGATATTTATTGCGGAAGTGTTTTGTTTGAAAATCAGGCTGAATGGCTGAAGCTGTCTTCCATGCAAGGGCAGCAATATGATGTGTGGGGGCTGGTAAATGTTCCTTTGATGATAAACGGACACTCTTATAAATTAGCTGATTTTGCAACGGTAGAGAAAGGACAGTCTCCGCAGAAGGTGGCAAAAGAAAATCAGCAGTATCGTTTGTGTCTGCAATATGAGTATATAGGTTCTTCCGAGCAGGGAAGAAAGTTGTTGAAGAAGGATTTGGAAGCCTTTAATAAGATATTGCCGATGGGATATACGGCAGAGGATGAGCAGGAACGGTGGTCATGGGGGAAGAAGGACAATGCACAATATGCATTGCTCTTGATTGTGATTGCAATCATTTTCTTTACCACCGGCATTTTGTTTAATTCGCTCAAACAACCGTTGGCTATTATTTTTGTGATTCCTATTTCGTATATTGGTGTGTTCTTGACTTTCTATCTTTTTGGCTTAAACTTCGACCAGGGTGGTTTTGCATCTTTCGTATTGTTATGCGGTATAACGGTGAATGCAAGTATTTATATATTGAATGAGTATAACTCCATCCGCAAACGTTATCCGCTGCTTTCGGACGTGCAAGCGTATACTAAAGCATGGAATTCAAAGATTATTCCTATTTTCCTGACTGTTGTGTCTACTATTTTGGGATTTATTCCTTTCATGATAGGTCAGGGAAAAGAGGCCTTTTGGTTTCCGTTAGCAGCCGGAACGATTGGAGGATTGATTGCTTCTATATTGGGCATTTTCATGTTTTTGCCTATATTCTCTTTGAAGAAACAGAAAAAAAGAATGAAGTCTGAATAAAATGAAGAAATAAAAATAATATTGTATGGTTGTTGCAATTCATTACTTATTGTAGAATAAGAGACGTAATGCCTTCTTCTTATATTTTGTGTTAATAAATTTCACCCATTTCAAACACATACGTCTGCACGGAACTATACATACGTTCGCATGGGGCTACACATACGTATGTGTAGGGCTATACATACGTATGTATGGAGTTATGCATACGTCCGTGTGGCACAACGAATCGGAAAGAAGATTAGTATGAAATTATTTGGTGGTATTATCGGGTAGTTGTAATATTGTATGCGTTTAAGCTTATTATAAAAAAACAAAAGTTATGTATATGGTAGAGAAGAGCGGCAAGTTGTTATGTCGTATAGTTCTTATTATGTTGTTGTTCGTCCTGTGTTTTTGTGCATCTTGTGGTCATAAAGAGGCAAGATATGCATTGGATATGGCAGAAAAACGAATGTGGGATGAACCGGATTCTGCTTTAAAAGTATTGGAGTCTATCGTTATGCCGGAAGATTTGGAGGGAAAAGAGCTGGCAGATTATGCATTGTTGTTGACACAAGCGCAATATCGTTCCAATATTGTCGCTACTTCGGATTCATTGATTAATATCGCTGTCGGGTATTATCAGGATAAAGATGTGGAAAAAAGAACGGCCTCATTATTATATAAAGGAGGAGTATTAAAAGATATGGGTAAAGATGAAGAGGCTATGTTGGTCTATAAAGAAGCGGAAAGTTATATTTCAAGAATAAAAGATAATAGGATTGTGACATTAATTTACATGGGATTGGGGTATTTGAATCAAAAGAATAGAAACTATGCTTTATCAATCGATTATTTTAAGAAGTCTGTAGCGGTTAACATTGTTCCAAAGCAGGTATTGTCATGGAAAGTAAGCAGTATAATGAATCTTGCTAATATATCATATTATTGGGGAAATAGAGATGATGCTGATTTGTATTATTCTCAATTATTGGATATGGTACCTTTGGTCGATTCTATGCTTCAGACAAAAATATATTATAATTATGGAATCTATAAAAGTAAGGAAAAAGAATGGGCGGAAGCTGAGAAGTATGTGCGTAAGGCGTTAGATAATGCGTCGGGAGACGTATCATATAGAGCTATGCTTTTATTAGCCAATTTATATAGCCGGACAGGACGTGACGGGGAAGTTGATAGCTTGTGTCAGTATGCGTTAAAAACATCGGAGCCGGCAGTAAAGGCTCGCATTTATTATTTCTTGTATGAGGAAAATGTGGCAAGAAAGGAATACGAAGATGCTGTTACCTATTTATCGCATTATGTATTATTGTCGGATACTTTGCGTTCTCAAATAAATCGGTCTGAATATTTGGAAATACAAAAGAAATATGATCAAGTAGTATTATTGAATAAGAATGTAGAGATACATAATCATTGGTATCTTACTATTATAATATCGACCGTTATAATTGTTGCGCTGATTGGAATACATTATTTGGTGTTGTCTATAAATAGAAAGAAAAAAGAAAAGTTATTATTGAAAAGCAAACAGGAAAAAGTGGAGCTGCAAGAAAAGATTGATGCCTGTCAAACTAAGATAGCGGAGGATGAAACGATGCACAATGAGGAAAAAGAAAAATTGCAGATGCAGATCACTCAATTGGAAGCGGAAAAAGAGCAAAAAGATATTAGTATTCGTCGGTTGGAAATCATTTGCAAATCGAAAGATAAGGATATTCCGTTGGAGTATATTGAAGCTTTGGAAATGATAATGAAACTGAAGTCTAAAGAACAGGCTTCCTATAATCCGGCAGTGGATAGGGAGAAATTGCATATTTGGTTGGATTTGGTTTATGATGATTTTGCCGGCCGTTTGCTGGAAAAGTATCAGTTGACCGGGCGGGAAAGGGATGTGTGTTATTTGAAAGCTTTGGATTTTTCCGATGATGAAATCTCTGAATTATTAAAGATACAATTGCGTTCGGAAGAACGATGGATTTATCGTATATGTGAGAAATTCGGGTTTCCCAAAGGTAGTAAAGATGATTTCGCTGCTTATATTGCAGATTTTAAGAAAAGAAGATAGGTGTTTTATTCAGGTTTTGTCGCAAAAAAGAGTGCTGCATTGAAATATAATGCTGATAATCAGTGAAAGTAAATGTCGCAAATCAGTTGGACGATTGTTTGGATTATTGTGGGGCTCTTTCTAAATTCGCAATGTAATAAAAACATTTGTTATGAAAAACGTATTGATAACTATCTTTTTTATCTTGTCTTTTGCACCTATGTTTGCGCAAACAGTTCCTGAAAAGGAAATTGATTTTGAGGGAAGTTTTATTATGGACGATGCCAGATCTGCTTCTCTGCCGATAGAGGCTTATCTTCAAGATACACAAGTTGTCATTACTTTTTATGTGGACCTTTCCGATGCCACGGTGACGATTGCATCAGAAGAAAATAATCAGGAAATGGAAGAACGTACTATTTCATTTATTGATTCCGCTCCGGAGGTTTTTAATATAAGTGGTTACTCAAAAGGTACTTATATTATAACTATAACGACACCGCGAGGTACGTATTTAAGTGGCTTATTCAGAATTGAATAACCACAAAGTGAAGCATGTAAGCTCATCATTACTTCTCTTCATGTTTTTCTGTCTTCTTTTTACTTGTAAAGAGGCTGAAAAGGGGAAGAATACACGTTTGGTTAAAGTGTGGGAAGGGAAAGCATCGGCTTTCCCTTCCTGTTTTATTTGTACTATTCAGGAGATTGATGCCATACATTTATGGAAAAAGTAGAAAGAAATCTCAATTTTATAAAGAGGAATAAAATAAAATGTTTTATTTTGCAGGTCAATAAACATTCTAATACTTACATATCATGTTAACTCAAATTATCAATGGTAAGATATTTACCCCGCAGGGTTGGCTGGACGAAGGTTCGGTGTTGATGCGGGATAATAAAATACTGGAAGTTACCAACTGTGATTTAGCGCTGATTGGCGCCAATCTGATTGATGCCAAAGGCATGTATATTGTCCCCGGATTTGTATGTATGCACGCTCATGGGGGCGGTGGTCATGATTTTACAGAGTGCACGGAAGAGGCATTCCGCACAGCTGTCAAAGCACATCAGAGACACGGTGCCACCAGTATTTTCCCGACATTGTCATCTTCTCCTTTTTCAGAGATTCGTAAAGCTGTAAGTATATGCGAAAAGCTGATGAAAGAAAAAGACAGTCCGGTATTGGGACTTCATGTGGAAGGGCCTTACCTGAATCCTAAGATGGCAGGTGGGCAGTTTGCCGGTAAGGTGAAAAATCCGGATAAAGAAGAATATACTTCATTGTTGGATGAAACAAATTGTATCAAGCGCTGGGATTCATCTCCTGAGTTGCCGGGTGCTTTGGAATTTGCCGGCTACCTGAGATCCAAAGGGATAGTGGCTGCCATTTCTCATACCGAAGCCGAATATGACGGTATCAAAGCTGCTTATGAAGCCGGATATACTCATGCGGCTCATTTTTACAATGCAATGCCGGGATTTCATAAACGCCGTGAATATAAGTATGAAGGAACGGTGGAAAGTGTTTATCTGACAGATGGAATGACTATCGAACTTATTGCTGACGGAATTCATTTACCATCTACTATCTTGCGGTTGGCTTATAAGCTGAAAGGAGTGAGCCATACCTGCCTGGTAACCGATGCACTGGCTTATGCTGCTGCCGAAGGAGTTGAAATAACTGACCCGAACGTGATTATTGAGGATGGTGTATGCAAGATGGCAGACCGTTCTTCGCTTGCCGGAAGTATTGCTACAATGGATGTATTGGTACGTACGATGGTCAAAGCAGGCATTCCTTTGGGTGATGCCATCAATATGGTTTCGGAAACACCGGCACGCATCATGGGAGTAGATGATAGAAAGGGAACATTGCAAAAAGACAAAGATGCCGATTTGTTGGTTCTAGACCGTGATTTGAATATCCGTGCTGCATGGGCAATGGGCAATTTGATAGAAGGAACGAATACATTGTTCTGAATATACTTTTTAAATACTTTAGGGAAGATGTCTAAACAGTTCGAATAATTGTTTAGGCATCTTTTTTAGTTTTAGTAGTCATAATCAATGGGAAAATTACTACATTTGCAATTTGTAGAATTGAAAACTCAAACAATAAAATCGATATGAACGAAGCGATTAGACAAGACGTGAAGAAAGCCTGTGAGGTAATGCAGAAAGGCGGGATAATTCTTTATCCTACGGATACCATCTGGGGAATAGGTTGCGATGCAACCAATGCAGAAGCTGTGAAGCGTGTGTATGATATCAAGAAACGAGCAGACAGCAAGGCAATGCTGGTACTGGTAGACAGTTCGGTGAAAGTCGATTTTTATGTACGGGATGTACCGGCAGTTGCGTGGGATTTGATAGATTATGCTACCAAACCGCTGACTATTATCTATGACGGTGCTCGTAATTTGGCCGAAAATCTGTTGGCGGAAGATGGCAGCGTTGGCATTCGTGTAACAGGTGAGGCGTTCTCAAAAGAGCTTTGTTTCCGTTTTCGCAAAGCAATCGTATCTACTTCCGCAAACATCAGCGGTCAGCCTTCACCTGCTAATTTCAGTGAAATAAGCGAGGAAATAAAACAAGCGGTAGACTATATTGTCGGTTATAGGCAAGATGAAGTCGGACATCCGAAACCTTCCGGTATTATTAAGTTGGGTAAAGGAGGAGAAGTGAAGATTATAAGAGAATAAGAAAGAGAGAATGGATGCTTTAATAGAAGATAAGAAGAGCTTATTGCAGCGCTTTATTCTGTGGCGCGAAAAAAGGATAAAGGAAAAACATTTCATTCTGATACTGAGCTTTCTGGTAGGTATTTTTACTGCACTGGCAGCATGGTTCCTGAAGTTTTTGGTAGAATGGATTAAAGAATTCCTGACAGAGAATTTTGACTCAACAGGGGTGAACTGGTTATATTTGGTGTATCCTGTGGTGGGTATCTTTTTGACAGGCTTATTCATACGTCATATTGTGAAGGATGATATCAGTCATGGTGTGACAAAGATTCTTTATGCTATTTCGCGGCGTCAGAGCCGTATCAAACGGCATAATACCTGGTCATCGGTGATTGCGAGTGCCATTACTATCGGTTTTGGTGGCTCGGTGGGAGCTGAGGCGCCTATCGTGCTGACCGGTTCTGCTATCGGTTCTAATTTGGGCAGTGCCTTTAAGATGGAACATAAGACACTGATGCTTTTGGTGGGATGTGGTGCAGCGGGAGCAGTGGCAGGTATTTTCAAAGCTCCTATTGCCGGATTGGTATTTACTTTGGAAGTTTTGATGATAGACCTGACGATGGCTTCTCTTTTGCCATTGCTGGTGTCGTGTGTGACGGCTGCTACGGTTTCTTATATTCTCACCGGTTCGGAGGCTATGTTCAAATTTCACATGGATGAGCCGTTTTTGATGGAGCGTATCCCATCGGCTATCTTGTTGGGGATTGCTTGCGGATTGGTCTCTTTGTATTTTACCCGTGCTATGAATTCTGTAGAAAATGTATTTCGTCGTTATAATAATCCGTATGTGAAGTTGACCATTGGCGGCATCATGCTGAGTGTTTTGATTTTCCTCTTTCCGCCTCTTTACGGTGAAGGGTACGATACGATAAATTTATTGCTCAATGGGGTATCCAATCAGGATTGGGATACGGTGATGAACAACTCTATCTTCTATGGATATGGCGGTTTGCTGCTTGTTTATCTGGCATTGATTGTGTTATTTAAGGTCTTTGCATCCAGTGCCACCAATGGCGGTGGCGGTTGTGGCGGTATCTTTGCACCCAGTTTGTTTTTAGGGTGTATCACCGGATTTATCTTTGCCCATTTTTGTAACGAATTTCATCTCGGTCCGTATATTCCTGAAAAGAATTTCGCCTTATTGGGAATGGCGGGATTGATGTCGGGGGTGATGCATGCACCTTTGACAGGTATCTTCCTTATTGCGGAACTGACCGGAGGCTATGACTTGTTTTTGCCTTTGATGATGGTGTCTGTCAGCTCTTACCTCACTATCATGGTGTTTGAACCGCATAGCATTTACTCCATGCGCTTGGCTAAAAAAGGAGAATTGTTGACTCATCATAAGGACAAGGCGGTATTGACCTTGATGAATATCGAAAGCGTGGTGGAAACCGACTTTGAGAAAGTTCGTCCCGATATGGATTTGGGCGAAATGGTAAAAGTCATTTCCCAGGCAAAACGTAATTTATTTCCTGTTGTGGATGTGAATGGAGAGTTACTGGGCATTGTGGCATTGGACGATATCAGGAACATTATGTTCCGTCAGGAGCTGTATCATCGTTTCAAAGTGGAAAAGTTTATGGTGTCGCCTGCCGCCAGAATTTATGTCAACGATTCGATGGAAGAGGTTATGAGGAAGTTTGATGATACGAAAGCTTGGAATCTTCCTGTGATAGATGAGCTCGGCAAATATAAGGGATTTGTTTCCAAGTCGAAGATATTCAACTCATACCGTCAGGTATTGGTAGATTTTTCAGCAGATTAATAGTTATAAGTATGGAAAAGAAAGATTTGAGAATTGTATATATGGGTACTCCTGATTTTGCGGTAGAGAGTCTCAAATGTCTGGTTGAAGGAGGTTATAATGTAGTAGGTGTGATAACGATGCCCGACAAACCGATGGGGCGTCATGGAAGTGTGTTGCAGCCCAGTCCTGTAAAGCAGTATGCTGTGTCGCAGGGATTGCGCGTGCTTCAACCGGAAAGATTGAAAGATGAATCTTTTGTTGAAGAGCTTCGTTCTTTGCAGGCGGATTTACAGATTGTGGTGGCATTTCGAATGTTACCCGAAGTGGTTTGGAATATGCCTCGCCTGGGAACGTTCAATCTTCATGCCTCTTTGTTGCCTCAGTACAGAGGAGCAGCCCCCATCAATTGGGCAGTCATCAATGGAGATACAGAAACGGGTATCACCACCTTCTTCTTGAAGCATGAAATTGATACCGGAGAAATCATACAGCAGGTGCGTGTGCCTATTGCCGATACAGACAATGTGGGAATTGTGCACGATAAATTGATGATGTTGGGAGGAGAGCTGGTGCTTGAAACGGTAGATGCTATTTTGGCCGGTACGGTGAAGCCTGTTCCGCAGGAAAAACTGATTCAGTCGGAAGCAGAATTGCGTCCGGCTCCTAAGATTTTTAAGGAAACGTGTCGCATTGACTGGAATAAGGGAGTGAAACAGATTTATGATTTTATTCGCGGCTTATCTCCCTATCCGGCTGCATGGACAGAATTGTATATGGGGGGAGCCGGTAAGCAGATGATGAAGATTTATGAAGCTGAGAAAATCTTCTGTCAGCATGATATGCAGATAGGGGAGATTCGTACAGATTTAAAGACTGACTTCCGGATAGCGGTAAAAGATGGTTTCATTAATATATTGTCTTTGCAGCTGGCAGGAAAGAAACGTATGCATGTTGCGGATTTCTTGAGAGGTTATAGGACAGCTAATGATAACCGTGTAGAGTAATCACACAAAGAACAGAAACAAAGTAAAAAGGCGCAGCCGGTGAATGCCGTCCTGCGCCTTTCGTTATAATAAATGAGACATTATATTATAACGGTCGTTTAGTTTTTGGGTTGAGTTATGGTTTAGATATTGAAATTCATGCTTTTTCTGTTATTGTTCATCGTGACTTCTACGATATCGGTTTCATTTTTAATCGTTTTTGTTTTTATCTTAAATCCTTTCAATGTACCTTCTTTAAATCCCGGCATATTTTCCAATGTAAATGAGACATAACCACTGTTGGCATTGAGTTGCAGGTCATCGGCCGCATCATGACGCAACTCGGCACTTAAATATCCGCGTGCGTCCGGTTGGGCATCTTTCGCTATGAGTAAGCTGATAGAATGTGGTATAAGATGGTTCCCTCCGTTTAAAAAGGTGTAGCGTAAGTTGAGATGCGCTTTGCTTATACTTTGCCCGCTAATCTCAATCGGGTCTGTGCCATAGTCTTTTGCATCATTGTCTTCCACGAAGACAGGTTCTTTGGTCAGCACTTTATTCACTTGCATAATAGTGATATAAGGAATACTGTCAGCACCTGTACTCTGAGGAATGGCAGTGTAAGTATAAAATATGCGTTGCCCTTTTTGGTTTATTTTATTGTCAGACAAGATTTGCGGGTTGGCTATATAAGTATATCCGTTTAAGTCAGTATCTATCAAAGTAGCCCCCGATAGCGTAATGGGATTGACAATGATGGCCATGTCTGCATTATAATTATCCATACTGCTTTGGAGGTCATCTATGTCTTCATCGTGACTGCATGCTTGCGTCATGCAGGTCACGACCGACAGAAAGAGTAGGAGTACTATATTCTTTATATGCTTCATTTCATTATCTCTTTTTGAATGTTTCTATGACGTAAATGTACAGACAGGATGTTTACTGCTTCTAAAAGTGTTAAATCTGCTTAAGCAAAAAAAATCTGCTTCGTTAATGCAGTATTTTTGCAATCTCATCATTTATAGAATAAAATAGTGTCACAAACAATGAATGAAGCAGAGTTGGCCGAACGATGCGGCAAGGGAGATAACCTTGCCCGCAAGCAGTTGTATGAGCGTTATGCCGGACAATTGATGGCTATCTGTATTCGTTATATTGGTGACAGAGAGACGGCACAAGATGTTTTGCATGATGGCTTTTTGAATATCTTTCGTTCTTTCGACAAGTTTACTTACAAAGGAGAAGGGTCACTCAAAGCATGGCTTGCGCGTGTGATGGTAAATGAAGCTTTGGGTTATTTGCGCAAACAGTCTTCAGCCAATCAGGAAATAGTAGTGGAAGAATTGCCGGATATGGTGGATGGAGATGATGATACGATGGAACAGATTCCTCAGTCTGTATTGATGCAGTTTATAAAAGAATTGCCGGAAGGCTATCGCACCGTTTTTAATCTATATGTATTTGAAGAGAAAGGACACAAGGAAATAGCTCAGATGTTAGGAATCACCGAGCATACCTCTTCATCGCAATTATATCGTGCCAAAAGTTTACTTATAAAGAAGATTAATGATTATAGAAAGAGGATATAGGAATGGAAGAGAAAGATAAATGGATAAAGAATTTACGCCATCGGATGGAGGACTATTCCGAACCGGCTCCTGCTGATCTTTGGAATCAGTTGGAGAAGGAGCTTAATAGTACTCCCAAAATTATTCCGTTGTGGCGTCGCTGGCAGGCAGTAGCAGCAATTGCCTTGCTGGTGGTCATATCGACAGTGACCGTATGGTTCTGGCATTCTCCTTCGGCAGAATATGTAGAAAGAAAATCTGTTGAAATAGCATCTCTTTCTCCTTCGGCGGATATGAATGAGATAATTCCTACCCATCCGTCAGTGGCACATATCGCTCCCGAAATTACGTCAGTAAAAAAGAAAGTGAACAATGTGGAAGCTGTTATGCAGAAAGCTGTATCTGCATTTTATAATGAGGTGATGACAGAAAAAACAGCAGAAGAAAAGCCGATGGAGGAAACAGATAAGACGGATAAAAAGAGCAAAGAAACGGAACAGGTGAAGACTGGAGAGCCTGTGCAGAAACCGGCTGCAAGAACTGCCCGGCGTAATAATTATTATGCATACGCCACCCCCCGGAAGACAAAAGAAAGGAAGTGGTCGGTTGGTGTTTCTACCGGTAACGTTCCTTTTTCTTCCAATATGAATTATTCGGGATATGGAAGTCTGGCTCCATTGAATAAAGAACCGAAGAAAAATTCACCTTATGCTTCTTTGGAGGCAAGGAATGAACTGAACGAGCCTATTTATTTTGCTAATCTGAATGAGGATAATAATACGAAGGTGGAACATCACATGCCTGTCACATTCGGCGCGTCTCTCCGTTTTGAGTTGAATGAGAAATGGGGTATCGAGACGGGAGTAACCTATACGTTGCTTTCCACTGATTTACGTTCAGGTTCTCAGGATTCTTATTTTGAAGAAGAGCAACGCTTGCATTATGTCGGAATTCCTTTGAAGGTAGATCGTCGTTTGTGGAGTAATAAACGTTTTGAAATCTATGCTTCGGCAGGGGGAATGGTCGAAAAGTGTGTTTCGGGCACGATGCATAAGGTGGGCATTGTGAATAAGCAAGACAAAGATGCAACAGATGAAAAGATAAATGTGAAGCCATTGCAATGGTCGTTGTCGGCTGCTGCCGGTGCACAGTTCAAGATTACAGAGAAAGTCGGTATTTACGCCGAACCCGGTGTGGTTTATTATTTTGATGATGGTAGTCAATGGCAGACTATTCGCAAAGAGCATCCTTTTAATTTTAATATTCAATTGGGAGTGCGGTTTACTTTGAAATAAATGACTTCTGTTTGCAATTTTACCGAGTATTCGCAAATAAACCATTTTTTTGTACTACTTTTGTAACCTATATGCTAAGAAATAAGAACAGTGAATTATGGCTAAACCTCTAATATCTCCTTCTTTACTGTCTGCCAATTTTGCTAACTTGCAGGCAGACATACAGCAAATCAATCGCAGTGAAGCCGATTGGTTGCATATTGACGTGATGGACGGTGTGTTTGTTCCTAATATTTCTTTTGGGTTTCCCGTATTGAAATATGTAGCGGAACTGACAGAAAAACCTTTGGATGTACATTTGATGATTGTCAACCCTGAGAAGTTTATAAAGGAAGTAAAAGACTTGGGCACTATGATGATGAATGTGCATTATGAAGCATGCATACACTTGCACAGGGTAGTGCAACAGATAAAGGATGCGGGCATGAAAGCAGCTGTAACGCTCAATCCTTCTACTCCTGTTGCCATGTTGACAGACATTATCCGTGATGTGGATATGGTTTTGTTGATGAGTGTAAATCCGGGATTCGGAGGGCAGAAGTTTATTACACACACATTGGATAAAGTGCGAGAATTGCGCGAGCTCATAGCCCGTACCGGTTCGCAGGCTTTGATAGAAGTAGACGGAGGTGTGAATCTGGAAACCGGTAAGCTGTTGGTGGAAGCCGGAGCCGATGTCCTCGTGGCGGGAAATGCGGTATTCAAAGCTCCCGATATGGGAGAAATGATTCATAAGTTGAAGAATCTTTGATTATTCGGCAGTGCAATTATTTTCGGCTTTGAAGCCTTACTCTATACTCCGGCTGACCATCCCATTGGTAGCCGGAATTTTTTTATCCGATACCTGCTTTCGGTCTTTGAATTTGTTGTCTGTGCACTTTGGAGTGATGGCTGTGCTTTTTGTTGCTCTTCTGTGGATGCTGAGAACATGCGCTTACCGTTATCGGTGGCTTTTTGGAGGAATGGTCAGCCTGTTTCTGCTGGTTTTGGGAAGTACGGTGATGCAAATACAGTGGGATAAAATAAACTGCGATTGGTCATCGGAAAAGAAAGTGTACCGAGGTGTCGTTCAGGAAACTCCTGTTGAAAAGGAGAAAGTCATGGTATGCAAAGTAAAGACAGAGGACAGACAGGTGCTGCTTTCTGTTTATAAGGACAGTTTGTCTCAAACCTTGCAAAGCGGAGATAATATCTTGTTCTATGGCAAAATTCGTTCTCCGCACAATGCTGGTAATCCGTATGAGTTTGATTATGCTTCTTATTTGTTGCGGAAACAGATTAGCGGGACTGCTTATGTGTATGCCGGATATTGGCGTGTTATGGACAAACCGCGTGTGCTCAGTATCAAGCAACAGGCTTTGGCTTGCAGAGATAAGATTGTCGGGTGTTATCGGCAATGGGGATTTAAAGGAGAGGAATTTGCCGTACTTTCCGCATTGACGGTGGGATATAAAGAAGAGTTGAGCGATGAGTTGCGGGAGTCTTATTCGGTGGCGGGGATTAGCCATGTGCTGGCATTGTCGGGACTTCATGTCGGAATACTTTGGTTTCTGTTAGGGTATATGTTGCGGCCGTTTTGCCGTAATCGGGCAATGCGTATCCTGAAATGGGTAGTCGTTACGCTGTTGCTGTGGAGTTTTGCTTTTGTGGCAGGGCTGATGCCCTCGGTGGTGCGTGCCGTCATCATGTGTATGTTGGTTGAGCTCGGAACACTGGGAGGGAAACGAGGGAAACCTCTGAATATATTGGCAATAGCGGCATTCTCTATGTTGTTGTATTCTCCTTTTTATTTGTTTGATGTAAGTTTTCAACTCTCTTTTATGGCAGTTTTAGCCATTTCTCTGTGTTATAAAGAATTCTACCGTATCCGTTTTATCCGTAATCGTTTCTTGAGATATATATGGGGAACAACGATTGTGTCTGTGGTGGCACAATTAGGTACGGCCCCATTGGTAATGTATTATTTTTCCGGTTTCTCTCTTTACTTTTTATTGGCAAATCTGCTGGTGGCACCATTGATTCCTGTTATTATTTATCTGGCATTGCTGGCTTTTGTCTTTGCACCGGTCGCAGAACTTCATCATTGCATTCTGTTCATGCTGGAAGAAGTCATTAAATGTTTGAATTGGGGTACATGGACTATCAGCCGATTGCCTTCGGCTTTTATAGACTCGTTGTATTTATCTTCCTTGGAAGTATGCTTGCTTTATGCTTTTTTTATGTTGGGACTGTATTATTGGAGTACCGGAAGCAGGAAAGCGTTGATAAAGGTATTTGCAGGAATAAATATGATTCTGGTACTTTTGCTCTACATTCATTTTCCCCGGGCAACCGTTCCTTCGATAGTGTTTTATAATCTGCATAATTGTGCTGCCGTTCATTTTATAGAGGCTGATAATTCTTCTTATTTATGTTCAAACAGGAAAGACAGCACCTATATTTATATGAAAAACATAGCTGAAACCTATTGGAAACGGAAGAAGATGCCGATCCCCCATTTGCTGTTATCCGATTATGAAGGTAGAAATGTATGGAGCCATAAAGGAATTGTCCATTGGAGGGGCATGAATATTTGTATGGTGACTGATGGGTATTGGCGCAACAAATCCGCCACAAATCTGTTGGATATCGATTATATGTATTTGTGTAAAGGATATAAAGGAGAGATTGCTCCGTTGCAAAAACTGTTTCATATAAAGAGAATAGTCTTGGATGCATCGCTCGGTGATTATAAGTCAAAAGCCTATAAAGAGGAGTGTAAAACCTTGGGTTTGGATTATATTGATATTTCGGAGAAAGGTTCTTTCCGTATTCTTCTGTGAATAAAGAATAAATTTGTATTTTTGCCATTTCAAAAGAAAAGATATATATATGTTATCAAAAGTAATTTCGCAAGCTAATATTGACCATGTGGAGAAATGGTTTGAGAGAGCTGAAAAAATAGTAATTGTCACCCATGTATCTCCCGACGGAGATGCGATAGGTTCTTCATTGGGACTATGGCATTTTCTGGAGTCTCAAGAGAAGAATGTGAACGTGATTGTTCCCAATGCTTTCCCCGATTTTTTACGTTGGATGCCCGGGGCGAAAGATATCATCCGTTACGACAAATATAAAGAGTTTGCCGATAAGTTGATAGCTGAGGCGGATGTTATTTGCTGTTTGGATTTCAATGCCCTGTCGCGTATTGATGCCATGGCAGATGCTGTTGCTGCGTCAAAAGGACGTAAGATGATGGTAGACCATCATCTTTACCCCGGTGATTTCTGCCGGATTGTCATTTCTCATCCCGAAATCTCCTCCACTTCCGAACTCGTATTCCGTTTGATTTGCCGTTTGGGGTATTTTGAAGATATCACCAAAGAAGGAGCAGAATGCATCTATACGGGAATGATGACAGATACAGGCGGTTTCACTTATAATTCGAATAACCGGGAAATTTATTTCATCATCAGTGAGCTTCTTTCGAAAGGCATAGACAAGGATGAGATTTACCGCAACGTATATAATACGTATTCCGAAGGACGCTTGCGCCTGATGGGGTATGTGCTGTATGATAAGATGCAGGTTTTTCCCGAATTCAATTCGGCGTTAATTTGGCTGACCAAAGAGGAACAAGGCAAATTTCAATATGTGAAAGGAGATACGGAAGGCTTTGTGAACATTCCCCTTTCTATCAAGAATGTCCGTTTCTCTGTTTTCTTGCGCGAGGATACGGAGAAAAACATGATTAAAGTTTCCTTGCGTTCGGTCGGTACCTTCCCTTGTAATAAAGTTGCCGCTGATTTTTTCAACGGAGGCGGGCATCTGAACGCTTCGGGAGGTGAGTTTTATGGCACAATGGAAGAAGCTATCGGCTTGTTTAAACAAGCTTTATTGAAGTACGAAGAGCTATTGTTGGCAAAAAAATAGTTATTTTAGTATAATTGCCTAAAAACAATATAAAAGTTTGCGGGTGATTTATTACTTTTGCCCGAAATTATAACAGAATCAGAATGAAGAAATTAAGTATACTGTTCACATCAGTGTTCCTATTAGGATTGTTTTTCCAGTCATGTAACAACGGAAAGACTTATGCTGAGATGAAGGAAGAGGAAAGAGAAGCTATTAAGCGGTTTATTGAGAAAGAAAATATCAAGGTAATTAGCTTTGAGCAGTTTCAGGAACAAGACTCAACTACGAATGTGAAGGATAATGAGTTTGTTCTTTTCTCGGACAATGGTGTGTATATGCAAATTGTAGAAAAAGGAAACGGGGATGTACTGGAAGACGGACGTTATGAAGTGCTGGCCCGTTATGTAGAAGAGCAGATAACGGCAGATGGCACAGGAGATACTCTGTCTTTGAATACCATTGGTAATCTTTCACCACACCCCGATGAATTTATGTTAACTAAGTCGGGAAAGAAGTTTTCGGCTTCTTTCACTACAGGGCAAATGGCTTCTGCATATGGCAGTACGTTTGTTCCCAGTGGTTGGCTGATTCCGTTTAATTATATCAGAACGGGCCGTGAGATTTCCGGTCGGGCAAAGGTTAGATTGATTGTTCCTCATAGCGAGGGACAAAAGAATGCCTCTGCTTACGTTTATCCTTGTTACTATGAAATAACTTATCAATTAGGACGATGACACTGATTAAATCAATCTCAGGTATCCGTGGCACTATTGGTGGCCATTCGGGGGAAGGTTTGAACCCGTTGGATATTGTAAAATTCACATCAGCTTATGCAACGCTGATACGTAAAACAACAACTGTAAAGAGTAATAAAATTGTAGTAGGACGCGATGCCCGCATCTCCGGTGAGATGGTCAAGAACGTGGTATGCGGAACCCTGATGGGGATGGGGTTTGATGTGGTAAACATCGGCTTGGCTTCTACTCCGACCACCGAACTGGCTGTTACTATGGAAGGCGCATGTGGCGGTATTATTCTGACTGCAAGCCATAACCCTAAACAATGGAATGCCCTGAAGCTGCTGAATGAAAAGGGAGAGTTTCTGAATAAGGAAGAAGGAAATGAAGTTCTTCGTATCGCTGAGGCTGAAGAGTTTGAATTTGCTGATGTAGACCATTTGGGCAGCTATCGTGAAGATAATACTTACAATCAAAAGCATATTGACAGTGTATTGGCATTGAAGTTGGTTGACGTGGAGGCTATCCGCAAAGCTGATTTTCATGTAGCTATCGACTGTGTAAATTCTGTGGGAGGAATTATCCTTCCCGAATTACTGGAACGTCTTGGTGTGAAACATGTCGAAAAGCTATATTGTGAACCTACCGGAAATTTCCAGCACAACCCCGAACCTCTTGAAAAGAACTTGGGTGATATCATGGGATTGATGGCAAAAGGCGGCTGTGATGTGGCTTTTGTTGTTGACCCTGACGTTGACCGTCTGGCTATGATTTGTGAAGATGGTAAGATGTACGGTGAGGAATATACATTGGTAACTGTTGCTGATTATGTATTGAAACATACTCCGGGAAATACAGTTTCCAATTTGAGTTCTACCCGTGCTTTGCGTGATGTAACCCGCAAATATGGTTGCGAATATAATGCTTCTGCCGTAGGTGAAGTAAATGTGGTGACAAAGATGAAAGCAACAAATGCAGTCATCGGTGGTGAAGGTAATGGTGGAGTCATCTACCCGGAAAGCCATTGCGGACGTGATGCTTTGGTGGGCATTGCTTTGTTCTTGAGTCATTTGGCACATGAAGGTAAGAAAGTAAGTGAGTTGCGTGCTTCTTATCCTTCTTATTTTATTGCAAAGAACCGCATTGACCTGACTCCCGAAACCGATGTCGACGCAATTCTGGCAAAGGTGAAAGAACTTTATAAAGATGAAGAAATCAATGACATTGACGGTGTGAAGATTGATTTCCCCGATAAATGGGTTCATTTGCGCAAGAGTAACACAGAACCGATTATCCGTGTGTATTCAGAGGCGTCTACTATGGAAGCTGCTGATGAAATCGGACAGAAAATCATGGATGTTGTTTACAGCTTAGCAAAATAAGATATTAAATACTTTAATTTTTTATTTGCCATATCGGGCGGCAACTCTTGTTGTCTTCTTGATATGGCAAATGTTTTTTTACCATTAAAAGAAATACGATGAAAAAAGGAACATTTATGGCATTGGTATGCCTGGGACTGATGGCATTGACCACTGTCGGTCAGACTTCGGGGAAGAAAGGAACATGGAAGCTGGTTTGGCAGGAAGAATTTGACAACAAAGCCGGATTTGACACCACATCATGGAGCAAGATACCTCGTGGAACGGCAGACTGGAATAACTATATGTCTGATTTTGATTCATGCTATGCCATGAGAGATGGAAATATGGTCTTGCGCGGCATTGTGAATTATACGCAAAAGAATGATACCGCACCCTATCTTACCGGTGGCATTTATACCAAAGGTAAAAAGCTTTTTACCGGTGGAAGGGTAGAGATAAAAGCCAAGTTGCAGGGAGCTCGCGGTGCATGGCCCGCTATCTGGATGCTGCCCGAAAATGCAAAATGGCCCGATGGAGGTGAGATAGATATCATGGAGCGCTTGAATAGCGACACCATCGCTTATCAAACCGTACATTCCTATTATACCTATAAATTGGGGTTTGAGGACACCCCTCCTCATGGTGGCATCAATAAGATAAATCCTGATGAATATAACATTTACTCGGTAGATATTTATCCTGACAGCTTGGTCTTTGCCATTAACCATGATTACACGTTCACCTATCCGCGGATAAGTACTGACAAAGAAGGGCAATATCCCTTTTATCAGCCTTATTATTTGCTGATAGATATGCAGCTGGGTGGTTCATGGGTAGGAGGCGTGAACCCGAAGGATTTGCCGGTGGAGATGCTGGTCGATTGGGTGAGATATTATGAAAAAGAATGATACCTTACATCTAGTCTTCTACACGGAGCATGTCACTCATTATGCCGTCTGAAATGAAAATACCCGGGCGTGTCAGTTTTAGCGTATCATTGACTATTTCCAGTGTTCCTTGTTTCAGATAAGGCTGTGCCATGCGCAGACAATAGGCGTACAGTTCTTCACCATATTCTCTGCGAAGCTTGGATAGCGGCATTCCCCATTTGGTGCGGATACCGGTGATTACAAAGTCATTATAGCGGGTGTACAAATCGAGCTCTTCAATCTCGAATGCCGGTATCCCGCCGTCTATCCCTTTGATGTATTCATTCAGCGAAGCAATATTCCATTGACGCGAGATGCCGTTGTAGGAATGTGCCGACGGTCCGCAACCCAGGTATTTCTTTCCGGTCCAGTAACTGGAATTATGGCGGGAATGCAATCCGGGCAGGCAGAAGTTGGATATTTCATAATGGTCATATCCGGCGGCACTCAGGCTGTCGATGAGTGTACCGAACAAAGAAACGCTTAAGTCTTCATCTGCTTCGGCTACTTTGTGTTGTTCGCGGAGTTTCCACAAAGCAGTATTTTCTTCGTATATCAGATGATAAGCGGAGATGTGTTCGGGATGCAGCTTTACTGCCTGCTCCAAGTCTTTTTGCCACGAATCGAGTGTTTCACCGGGGAGTCCGTACATCAGGTCGATACTGATGTTATGAAATCCTGCCCGGCGGCAGTTGTTAAAAGCATGGATAGCCCGGTCTGCAGTGTGACGACGCTGTAATAGTTTCAACATATCCTCGTTAAAAGTCTGGATTCCCATACTCAGGCGGTTGAATGGCAGGCTACGGAGCATGGTGATATATTCCGGAGTCAGATCGTCAGGATTTGCTTCGAGTGTGATTTCGGCATCGGGCTCCACATTGTATACCTTATATATATGGGAAAATATGCTGATGAAGTCCTCTTGTGACAGTTGTGAAGGAGTTCCCCCACCGAAGTAGATGGTTTCTATTGTTTCTCCTCCGATATAATCTTTGCGCATTTCCAGTTCCCGGCACAGGGAAGATACATAAGTTGTTTTCTTTTCGCTTTGGGTGGTGGAAAAGAAATCGCAGTAGATGCAACGTCGTTTGCAAAAGGGAATATGTAAATAGAGTCCGGCCATATATTAAAATAATGCACAAAACTACGAAAACTATCATTGCCTTTTGCGGTATCGAACTGATATTTATATTTATTTGAGGGATTATCGGAAGAATATATGGAATTAAGGCTAAGAATAAGAGGACATAACGTTTAAGGACCTGATAACCCTGCCGTAAAACATAGTTTAGTAACACCTGCCTTGAGGTTGTTTTTTTTGTCTTTATTTCCTAATTTGCGCTCCACTTTTAAGGAGATATGAGACACATATCCGTTTGTTAATAATTAAATCTTAGATATCATGAAAGTATATCAGACTAACGAAATTAAAAACATTGCACTCCTTGGCAATGATGGATCAGGTAAAACCACCCTCACAGAGTCATTACTCTTTGAGAGTGGTATTATAAAACGTCGCGGCAGAATTACTGCCAAAAACACGGTTAGTGATTATTTTCCGGTAGAGCAAGAATATGGTTATTCAGTGTTCTCTACCGTTTATCATGTAGAATGGAACGGAAAGAAACTTAATATAATTGACTGTCCGGGAAGTGACGACTTTGTAGGTGCCGCACTTACTGCATTGAATGTAACAGATACTGCTATTCTTTTGCTGAACGGACAATATGGTCCTGAAGTAGGTACACAAAATCATTTCCGCTACACAGAAAAACTGGGTAAACCCGTCATCTTCCTGGTGAACCAGCTCGATAATGAAAAGTGTGATTATGATAATGTATTGGAACAGTTGCAAACCATCTATGGTTCTAAAGTAGTTCCTGTACAATATCCGATTGAGACTGGACCTAATTTCCACGAGCTGATTGACGTGCTGCTGATGAAGAAATATTCATGGGGTCCTGAAGGTGGTGCACCCACCATCGAAGAAATTCCGGATTCGGAAAAAGAAAAGGCGATGGAGCTGCACAAAGCATTGGTTGAGGCTGCTGCCGAACACGATGAAACGTTGATGGAGAAATTCTTTGAATCGGAATCACTGACTGAAGATGAAATGCGTGAAGGCATCCGTAAAGGATTGGCGGCACGTGGCATGTTCCCCGTATTCTGTGTGTGTGCAGGTAAAGATATGGGTGTTCGCCGACTGATGGAGTTTTTGGGAAATGTTGTACCGTTTGTAGATGAAATGCCCAAAGTACATAATACCAGAGGTGAGGTGGTAGAACCGGATGCTGAAGGTCCTACTTCACTTTATTTCTTTAAAACAGCCGTTGAACCGCATATTGGCGGAGTTCAATATTTCAAGGTGATGAGCGGAACCGTGCATGAAGGTGATGATTTGACAAATGCGGATCGTGGCTCAAAGGAACGTATGGCACAGCTCTTTGTATGTGCCGGTGCAAACCGTATCCCCGTTGAAGAGCTGCGTGCCGGTGATATCGGTTGTACGGTGAAGCTGAAAGATGTAAAAACCGGTAACACACTGAACGGTAAAGATTGCGATAACCGTTTCAATTTCATTAAATATCCCAATGCTAAATATTCTCGCGCTATCAAGCCGCTGAATGAGGCGGATGTGGAAAAGATGATGGTCGTACTGAACCGTATGCGTGAAGAAGATCCCACCTGGGAAATCGAACAGTCTAAGGAGTTAAAACAGACTATCGTTCACGGACAGGGTGAATTCCACCTGCGTACGCTGAAATGGCGTTTGGAGAACAACGAAAAGTTGCAGATTAAATTTGAAGAGCCGAAGATTCCTTATCGTGAAACAATTACCAAAGCAGCCCGTGCCGATTATCGCCATAAAAAACAATCGGGTGGTGCCGGACAGTTTGGTGAAGTTCATCTTATCGTAGAACCTTATTATGAAGGCATGCCTGTTCCCGATACGTATAAGTTCAACGGACAGGAATTCAAGATAAATGTAAAGGGTACCGAAGAAGTTCCATTGGAATGGGGCGGTAAATTAGTCTTCATTAACAGTGTCGTGGGAGGTGCCATTGATACCCGTTTCATGCCGGCTATTTTGAAAGGTATTATGAGCCGTATGGAGCAAGGACCGTTGACCGGCTCTTATGCACGTGATGTCCGTGTGATTGTTTACGATGGCAAGATGCACCCGGTAGATTCCAATGAAATCTCCTTTATGCTTGCCGGACGTAATGCCTTCAGTGAAGCATTCAAGAATGCAGGTCCTAAGATTCTGGAACCTATTTATGATGTTGAAGTATTCGTTCCAAGTGATAAGATGGGCGATGTAATGAGCGATTTGCAAGGTCGTCGCGGTATGATTATGGGTATGAGCAGCGAAAACGGTTATGAGAAATTGGTTGCCAAAGTACCTTTGAAGGAAATGTCTTCTTATTCCACTTCCTTGAGCTCACTTACCGGCGGGCGCGCTTCATTTATCATGAAATTTGCCAGCTACGAACTTGTTCCGGGCGATGTTCAGGATAAATTAATGAAAGAATTTGAGGCGAATGAAAATAAGGATGAATAACGTAAACTGTAAGAAATGATATCTAGAAGGAACGCTTTTCGTTAAAAAAGCGTTCCTTTTTATTTAAGTAACCTTAAACTTTTAGGTTTATTATTTGGTTTTGAACTTAATTTTTTATTATTTTTGCAAACCAAGCGGCGTTAATTTTGTTATAGTAGTCAGATTATTAGTTTAAATGACTTTTTCGGTTAATTATAGAGAATTGCCGTTTAAATTTGGTTAATCCGTTATGTAATAAGGTTTAACGCTTTTAATTTTGCTGGCATGAAAAAGTCTACTATTTGGATATTAGGAATTGTAATGGGGCTCTCATTTCTGAGTTTGCTTTACTTGCAAGTGAGCTATATTGAGGAAATGGTGAAGATGCGCAGGGAACAATTTGATGAATCGGTTCGGCGCAGTTTGGATCAGGCGTGCAGGAATATTGAGTTGGTGGAAACAAAGAAATATCTGGAGGATGATGTTGTTGCTACCGAAAGAGCTGCCCAATTATACCGGCAGCAGGCCGCCAAAGAAGGAAAAGAGGAAAACGAATTGGTCGCACATACACAGCATTATGCTGTATCTTCGGACGGGTTGGACGGGTATTCCACTTTCGAACTCAAGATGAAGATTAGTACAAACCGCCCGGCCAATGTTCCCAAGGCAATTATCTCTACCGGTAAAAATATCCCGCAAACAGCCAGGGCATTGCAGGAAATCATAAAGGAGAGATATGTATACCAACGGGCATTGTTGGACGAAGTGGTTTATACTATTTTGCGCACAGCCAGTGATAAACCGCTTAAAGAGCGTGTTAACTTTAAGCAGTTGGATTTGTTTATAAAGACGGAACTGTTAAATAACGGCATTGATATTCCGTATCATTTTACAGTGACAGATCGTGAGGGAACAGAGGCTTATCATTGTCCCGACTATACGAACGAGGGTAGCGAGAGCATATACCGCAAGGTCATATTCCAAAATGATCCGCCCGCACGAATGGGAATGGTAAATGTTCACTTCCCTGATTTGAACAGTTACATATTCAGTTCTGTTAAATTTATGATACCGTCACTCATTTTTACGTTTGTATTGCTTGTGACATTCATCTTTACTATCTACATCATCTTCCGCCAGAAGAAGCTGACAGAGATAAAGAATGACTTCATCAACAATATGACACATGAGTTTAAGACACCTATCTCTACCATTTCGTTGGCAGCACAGATGTTGAAAGATCCGGCGGTGGGTAAGTCTCCGGCTATGTTCCAGCATATTTCGGGAGTTATCAATGACGAGACGAAACGTTTGCGTTTTCAGGTAGAGAAAGTATTGCAGATGTCAATGTTCGAAAGACAGAAGGCAACACTCAAGATGAAGGAAGTGAATGCAAATGAGCTGATAGCGGGAGTCGTTAATACTTTTACGTTGAAAGTAGAAAAGTATAACGGAAAAATAACTTCCAGTTTGGATGCAGAGAATCCTGATATATTTGTGGACGAAATGCACTTTACGAATGTAATCTTCAACCTGCTTGACAATGCAGTGAAGTATAAGAAACCGGAAGGAGAATTGCTGCTGAACATCCGTACATGGAACGAATCGGGTAAACTTTATATTTCGATACAGGATAACGGTATCGGCATCAAGAAAGAAAACCTGAAAAAGATATTTGATAAGTTTTATCGGGTACATACCGGTAATTTGCACGATGTGAAAGGCTTCGGTTTGGGCTTGGCATACGTGAAGAAAATAATTCAGGACCACAAGGGCGTTATACGTGCTGAAAGTGAACTGAATGTAGGAACAAAATTTATAATTGTATTACCTTTATTAAAAAATGAATAATATGGACGAGAAATTGCGTATCTTGTTATGCGAAGATGATGAGAATCTTGGCATGCTATTGAGAGAATATTTGCAGGCAAAAGGCTACTCGGCCGAACTTTGCCCGGATGGTGATGCCGGCTACAAGGCTTTCCTGAAGAACAAGTATGATTTGTGTGTACTGGATGTGATGATGCCTAAAAAGGATGGTTTCACTCTGGCACAGGAAATTCGTGCTGCAAATGCTGAAATTCCTATTATCTTCTTAACTGCAAAGACATTGAAAGAAGATATTCTGGAAGGTTTTAAAATCGGTGCTGATGATTATATCACCAAACCGTTTAGTATGGAAGAATTAACTTTCCGTATTGAAGCTATCCTGCGTCGTGTGCGTGGTAAGAGAAATAAGGAGAGTAACATTTATAAGATTGGCCGTTTTACTTTCGATACTCAGAAACAAATTCTGTCTATTGATGGCAAGAATACCAAGCTTACCACTAAGGAATCCGAATTGTTGGGCTTGCTTTGTGCGCATGCCAATGAAATTCTGCAACGTGACTTTGCTTTGAAAACTATTTGGATTGATGATAATTACTTCAATGCCCGAAGCATGGATGTATATATCACTAAATTGCGTAAGCATTTGAAGGAAGACGACTCTATCGAAATTATCAATATTCACGGCAAAGGTTATAAACTGATAACCCCGGAAGTTGAGTAATGAGGTCATACATATAAAAAGTCCGAAACACTCGTTTCGGACTTTTTTGATTGTTAAGAATTTAAATAAACGAATCTTTTTTTTACCGCAATCGTTGTTATACATTTAATTCCGCAGCACCATGTCGGTGTTGTTTATTAAAATCAATAATTTTATGTGTAACAATTCATTTTTTTCTTTTATGAATGAGCAGAAAGAGCTTCTGCTGCAAAACGGGCAGTTTAAGACCGCCGTTTCCTATTCATGTACCTTAAACAGTTTTTTCAACTTCCGTAGAGGGAAAGACCTCGGTATCGAAGAGGTTACTTCAGAACTGATACAGAGTTATCAGTCTTGGCTGAAACAGCGTGGTGTGGTGGCAAACACCTCTTCTTTTTATATGCGTGTATTGCGTGCTGTATATAATAAGGCTGTTAAGAAAAACTTGACAGTGCAGCAACGTCCTTTTGAAGAGGTATATACAGGCATTGATAAGACTCAAAAACGTGCTTTGACGATAGAAGCATTACGTCTGCTCAGGAACCTGGATTTAAGTCACAAGAAGAAGCTGGCTTATGCCCGTGATTTATTTATGTTCAGCTTCTATACACGTGGCATGGCTTTCGTAGATATGGCCCATCTGTGTAAAGAGAATATAAAAGAAGGTACCATCACCTATCACCGTAAAAAAACGGGGCAGAAACTGGTTATCGGACTTGAATCTTGCATGGCAGAAATTATAGAAAGATACAGTTCATTCACTAAAGATTCCGATTATGTATTACCGATTCTTCATTCGGATAATCCTAGAAACATACAGGTGCAATATTATAATGCATTACGCTATCAGAATATACAGCTTAAAAAAATAGAAAAGTTGTTGGATATTCCTCATCTGCATCTCACGACTTATGTGCCGCGCCACGCCTGGGCTTCCATCGCTCGTGAAAATGGTGTTTCACTATCTGTAATAAGTGAGGGCATGGGACATACTTCAGAAAAAACAACACGTATTTATTTAGCTTCTTTGAGTCAAGTAGTGATGGATGAAGCTAACCATAAGGTTTTATCATCAATTTGAAACTTATGGACTTTGTATCACCTCTTACACAGAGGAAGTACAATAAGGTTTAAAATTCGCTGCAAAGTTAATATTTATTTCTATAAAAGAAAGAATGAAACCAGATGTTTTTTCTAAATAAAGTGAGTTTTCTTTATTGAAAAGCCATTTATAAAGTAAAGATAATTTAATCTACAGCTTTGAGTTAAAAATTGAATAAAATCTATATTTTCTCTATATAAAGAGCTTAGAAAGGCTTTTCATGCCCCTCAGAAGGTGTTCTGAGGCCCGTATCACCTCTGTGTAAGAGGTGATACAAAAAGTTTGATTCATTTTATTGAATCTTTTATAAAATTGCCTTCCAAAGGGGTGATGACGCGAAGCGTACTTGAACATGACGACAAACAAAGAAAAAGTGCAGCTGATCAAATGGTTCGCAGCGAAAACAAAATTTTCTGCAGAAAAGAAAATCAAGCAATTCTTGGAGCGGTTGGGTATAGAGCATTATATACCTTTCCGAACCGTTATAAAAGAAAAAGGAGGGAAGAAAGTCAAAGTAGAAAAGCCCGTTATACCCAATTTAATATTTATCCATTCAGATTATAATACTTGTCTTTCATTGGTTAATGAATATAAATTATCCATGAATTATCTCCTGAACTTGGAGACCCGCCAACTGTTGGTGGTCCCCGACAAGCAGATGCAGGATTTTATGTTTTTGCTTGATTTTTCGGAAGATGCAGTTCAAGTGCTTAATGAAAACCTTCGTCAGGGTGACCGGGTGCGCGTTATAAAAGGCGAATTTGCGGGTATAGAAGGCGAATTGATTCGCATCAAAGGGCATAAGCGGGTTGTGGTGCGTCTGGAAGGGGCATTTTCTTTAGCTACTACTTACATTCCGGGGGCCTATCTGGAAAGAATATAATTTCTCATTGAACTTTTTTAATTAAATCACAGAACTATCATTTTTTGAATGATAATTAAATTTTATCTAGGAAATAAAACTGTACAGAATATATAATTTATGAAAAAACATTTTTTAAGCATGCTTCTTATGGCAGTGTTGTTGATGTCCTGCAACACTTCCAAGGAGATTCTCTATTTTCAAGACATCAATGTAAATCAGCCTGAGGTTATCAGTGGCGCACGAGATATTACCGTGCAGCCCAAAGACCAGATTTCCATCATTGTGTCAAGTAAGGACCCGCAGTTGGCGGCATTGTTCAATCTGACAAGGGCTCAGGCAAGTATAGGAACAGGAGGGGTAAGCGGTGGAGGAGAGGTATCGGGCTATACGCTGGACGACAAAGGAAACATTGACTTTCCCGTATTGGGCACACTTCATATTGCCGGTATGACCAAGAGTCAGATTGCCGCTTTGGTGAAGCAGAAATTGATAGACGAGAATTTGGTAAAAGACCCTGTTGTGACGGTTGAGTTTATGAACCTTTATTTCTCGGTGTTGGGCGAAGTCAAGTCACCGGGTAAATATAGCATTACCAAAGACCAAATCACTCTGTTGGAAGCCATCAGTATGGCAGGTGATTTAAGTATTTACGGAAAGCGTGATGCTGTGTTCGTTATCCGTGAAGAAAACGGAGAGCGTGTCACTCATTGGGCAGATCTTCGTTCGAAAGAGGTGTTTAATTCTCCCGTTTATTATCTGAAACAGAATGATGTGATTTATGTACAGCCCAACAAGGTGCGTGCCGGACAGTCTACTCTGAACGAGAACAGTGTGAAGTCTGTTTCGATGTGGATTTCCATTGCTTCTTTCCTTACTTCATTGGGTGTGTTGATATTCAAGTAATCTTTTACATTATATTATAATATATATGTTAGAAAAAAAAGCTGCCGCCGGCAAGCCTGCCGACGATTTTATACGGATACAAGACCTGTGGGGGCTGTTTGTTCCCAAATGGCATTGGTTTGTTCTTTCTCTTTTTGTCACCATGTCTGTGGCAGTGCTACGTCTGATGAGCACTCCTTCCATCTATACCCGCAGTGCGGCAATTTTGGTAAAAGACGATTCTAAAAGCGGTTCTTCGGGTGGAGCCATGAGTGAGTTTTCCGATATGGGTATATTCAGATCAAATACCAATATCAATAACGAGCTGTTCACGTTAAAGTCTCCCGCATTGATGACCGAAGTGGTTCGCCGGTTGAGGCTGAATGAAACTTACACTGTGCGTAAAGGACTTAAAAATGTAGATTTATATAAGGCAAATCCCGTGGCGGTGACATTTGGTGAGGTGATGGAAAAACCGGTCAGCTTCACCATTCGGATTGATTCCAAGGATGCTTTCACCATTTCCGGTCTGAAGGTTGCCGGAGTGGAATCGGAAAATACCTTTGCCGGCAGGATGGGCGACTCCATACAGACTGCAGCGGGAACTTTGTTCATTTCTCCTACCAAATTCTATAGCGATGCCTGCATCGGCACTTCCATCCGTTATGCCATGGGTAAAGCAGATGGTGCCGCCGACCGTTATCTTCATGCATTGCGTGTCGAATTGGGCAGCAAGGGAGCCACCATCGTTAATCTGAGCATCAACGATACATCCATAGCCAGGGCAGAAGACATACTGAACACCCTGATAGAGGTGTACAACGAAAAGTGGATACAAGACAAGAACCAGATTGCCGTCAGCACCTCTCAGTTCATAGGTGATCGTTTGAGTGTAATCGAAAGCGAGTTGGGACATGTGGACGAGAATATTTCCAGCTTCAAAAGCGAACACTTGTTACCCGATGTTCAGGCGGCATCCAGCCTTTACATGGCTCAGTCGGCAGAGAACAAAAAAGAACTGCTTACGCTGAATACCCAGCTTTCCACCGCTCGGTATATTCTGAAAGAACTGAAAGAAAAGAGTCTGAGTCAGCCGTTGCCTACCAATTCGGGCATCGCCAATTCCAATATTGAGAGTCAGATAAGCGAGTACAACAATATGGTATTGAACCGCAACCGGTTGATAGCCAACAGTAGTGAGAAGAATCCGTTGGTGAAAGATCTTGCCAGTTCTTTGCAGAGTATGCAGCGCACCATTATTCAGTCGGTAGACAATCTGATAGTTTCTCTGAATACCCAGATACGCAGCATCCGTCAGCAGGAAGTAACCACTACCAGTCAGTTGGCTTCCAATCCGAGTCAGGCGAAATACCTGCTCAGTGTGGAACGTCAGCAAAAGGTAAAAGAGGAGCTTTATCTTTACCTGCTTCAAAAGCGTGAGGAAAATGAACTTTCACAGGCATTCACTGCTTACAACACCCGTGTCATCACTGCTCCCCGCGGTAGCATGGCACCGGTTTCTCCACAGAAAATGAACATATTGCTGATTGCTTTTGCGCTCGGATTGGTAGTGCCTGCAGGTGTCATCTTTCTGAAAGAAAACATGAACAGCAAGGTGCGCGGACGAAAGGACTTGGAACATCTGAGTCTTCCGCTGGTCGGTGAAATTCCCTTGTACGGTTGTGAGAAAAAAAGCATTTTCGGACGGAAACCGCTGCGTAATAAGCGTGTCGTTGTGGTGGAAGAAGGAAATCGGAACGTCATTAACGAAGCCTTCCGTGTGTTGCGTTCCAATCTTGATTTTATGGTATCCAATACTCCGGAAGCTACGGCATTTGCTGTCACATCGTTCAATCCGGGCAGCGGAAAGTCTTATCTGTCAGCAAATATGGCAATCAGTTTTGCCCTCAAAGGGAAAAAAGTACTGCTTATTGACGGCGATTTGCGTCACGGCTCTCTTTCTGCCTATATCAACTCTCCCCAACCGGGACTGAGTGATTACCTGAGCGGACGTGTCGGCAACTGGGAAGAAACTTTGGTGTCACACGATAAATATGCCAATCTGAAGATGATTCCGGTAGGTACCGTGCCTCCCAATCCCACAGAGTTGTTGGAAAACGGAAAGTTTGCCGGACTGCTTGCACAGCTCCGCACCCGCTATGACTATATCTTTGTGGACTGTCCTCCCATAGATATTGTGGCAGATACACAGATTATCGAGAAAGCGACAGACCGTACCCTCTTTGTGGTTCGTGCCGGCTTACTGGAACGCTCTATGCTTTCCGAACTGGAAAATATTTATCGCGAAAAGCGTTTCAAGAATCTTGCCATGATTCTGAATGGAACCGAACGTAGCCACGGTCGTTACAGTTACCGTTACGGCTATCACTACGGTTCTTACTATCATAGCGGTAAATAGTTTTTTATGTGGCCGTTCTCCAGATACATATCCGTATCTTCTAAAGGTATCCTGCAGGGTATGACCGATTGTCACAGCCACCTCCTTCCGGGGGTGGACGACGGTGTGCGCACTGCCGAAGAGTCTCTTCGTATTTTGGAAGAGATGGAACGGCAGGGCATTCGTAAGCTATGGCTCACCCCTCATATCATGGAGGATATTCCCAATACCACCGATGCTTTAAAGACTCGTTTCAGAACGTTGTGCGAAAGTTATCGGGGAAATATCCGGCTGGAACTGGCAGCGGAATATATGCTGGACAGTCTTTTTGTCCGGCGTTTGGAGGCAGACGATATTCTTCCTCTACACGAAGAAAAACGTTATCTGTTGGTGGAAACCTCCTATTTCAATCCTCCTATGAGATTGCTTTCTATGTTGAAGCATATTCAGGAGAAAGGCTATCATCCGTTGCTGGCACATCCCGAACGCTACGAATATATGCAGATGGCAGATTATAAAGCCTTACAGCAGGCAGGAGTAGCATTTCAGCTGAATATACCTTCGTTGGCAGGCATGTATGGCAGGCATGTGCAGAAAAAAGCAGAAGCCTTGCAAGAGGCAGGCATGTATGCTTTGTGTGGTAACGACACTCATTCCTTGGTTTTCTTTCAGAATTTACTGTCTGAGAAAATTAGTAAGTGTTCCAAAATGATGAATTGTTCAATCCCCCAATAATATTTGGATAAGAGAATTTGAATGTTGCAAGATATATCATCAAATAATAAACGTATAGCGAAGAATACCTTTTTGCTTTACTGCCGGATGCTCATACTTCTGGTGGTCGGATTGTTTACGTCTAGGGTCATATTGCAGGCTTTAGGGGTGGAGAATTACGGTATACTGTCTGTCATAGTGGGTTTCCTTGGCATATTTAGTTTCATCACGAGTTCAATGACAACGGCTATTGGCCGTTTCATCACAGTTGAAATAGGTAAGAACAACCTCTTTAGATTAAAACAAGTGTTCTCAACTTCCATCACCGTGCAGTTTTTGATGGGAATTCTGATGCTTTTCCTAGTAGAGACATTTGGTTATTGGTTTCTTCAGACAAAGATGAATATACCGGCAGGGCGCGAAACGGCTGCCTTATGGTGTCTTCATTGTGCAGCTATCTCGTCTGCACTCACTTTGTTCACGACCCCGTTCCAATCATGTATAATAGCCCATGAGAAGATGGGAGCCTTTGCATATCTTAGTTTGTTTGAGGCTTTTATGAAACTTCTTATCTGCTATTTTGTTTTTGTGTCATCTGCTGACAAACTGATTACGTATGCTATACTCCTTGTTATGGTCAATTTCCTTAATATCTCGTTTTATATTATATATTCGCTGAGGAAATTTGAAGAGTGTACTTTCGTTTTCACTTTTGATAAGCAACTCTTTAAGGAAATCTGGAATTTTGCAGGATGGAATATGTTCGGCAATGGAGCCTGGATTTTGAATACCCAAGGCGTAAATATGCTACTTAATATCTATTTCGGAGTTATAGTAAATGCTTCCATAGGTGTTGCAGCTCAGGTTAATAACATAATTTTGATGTTCGTCAACAACTTTATGACGGCACTGACCCCTCAGATAACGAAGTCTTATGCTGCAGATGATAAGGAGTATGCATTTTCTCTTGCCTGTAGAGGTTCTCGTTTCTCTTTCTATATAATGTATTTTTTGGGACTCCCATTGATGATTGAGGCTAAGCAGATACTTCAATTATGGTTAGGTACTCCACCAGAGCAATCGGATGCGTTCCTTGTTTGGATTATACTGTCCTCATTCACGACCACTATTGGCAATACCATGGTTACTCTACAAATGGCGCAGGGAAACATTAAACGATACCAAGCCATAATGACATCGTTTATATCACTTATTTTTCCATTTACATGGATTGCATACTATCTGGGGGGCGCACCAATATATACCTATTATATATCTTTTTTTATTTACTGGTGCTCAATTTTTCTTAGATTTCGACTTGTACACGCAAGTACGGGTATCTCGTCTCGGCAGTATCTTGTAGATGTCGTGTTTCGTTGTCATATCGTTGGTATTGTGTCTGCCCTAATGCCATTATTGATAGCACATATTATGCACCCTTCTTTTTTAAGACTGTTGATTGTATGTATTGTAAGTAGTGTATCTATTGTTCTGACGATTTATGCTATTGGGTTAGAGAAAAACGAAAAGACTATGATTATTTCTAAAGTTAGATCGACTTTTTATACATTAACGAATAACGATTGAATCGTTGGTCTCTGTACCTGAATACAGGCTTATAGCCATTGAAAAATTTACAGGTTTTTTGGTGGATTAGTGGTAATTAAAATTGATGTGAATATTGATGGATTAAAATAAAAATCATGATTAGTAATAAACCTAACTGTTGTGTATAACTAGTTTATAAAAATGCAACTCAATGGGGTACTGTAAACAACGGGCATCCCTTAAATTGACTACTTACCAAATAAATTATGATACACATTGGACTTTGTGCTGACGAAAAGTTCTCAATTGCTCTTGGTGTCTGTATGACTTCTATCTTTGAATCAAATAAAGGTAGCGATGTTATGGTACATATATTGACCAAAGGTTTTCTTGAGAAAACAATAGAAAAGATTAATCGAACAATGGAAATTTATCACCAAGAAGTCAAGATATACCAGATAGATGATAGCTTATTTGATGGTTATCCTCTATCATCTACTTTCCCAAAATCGATATATTTTCGTTATCTTTTTCCAAAGATATTGCCTGTGGAAATTGATAAAATACTATATTTTGATTGTGATACGATTATTGTATCGGATTTATTATCGTTGTGGAGTACTGATATTTCTGACAAAGCCTTAGCTGCCATAGAAGATCAAAATGCAGATGATATAACAAATCGTAATCGAATTGAAATATTTGATGGTAAATACTTCAATTCGGGAGTTTTACTTATGAATTTAAACTATTGGCGTGTACATGATTGTTTTACGCAATTAGCTCATTTTATTATGGAGAATCCTGAGAAATGTTTATATCCAGACCAAGATGCTTTGAATGTTCTTTTTCATGAAAATTTTTTATGTCTTCCTTTCAAATATAATTTTCAGTTAACTTTAATAAAACCTTTTGAATACTATAAATTAAATAAATCAAAATGGAATGATGTTGTTGATTCATTTTGTAATCTGTCTATAATTCATTATGTTTCGCCTGCTAAACCATGGTATAAAGATACTGTATTGCCATTAACAAATATATGGAGGTACTATAAACAACTTAGTTTGTGGAAAGATATGCCATATAAAAATAGAAACTCGTTAAGCCTGCATATAAAAAATAATATTCGTATGTTGTTTGGTGGCAAAGACGCATTAAGATTAAGAGGAAAGATAAATCCAGTGTTGGTAAAAAAACTGGCAGAGTACGAGGCTTTGTATGATAGTCTTATTTCTTCGTCTCTAAAAAAGAAATAATTTATTGTATGTTAATTAATTTAATATATGGTGGAACTTATTGACAAATCGAAATGTTGTGGATGTACTGCTTGTGTGCAGGTTTGTCCAAAGCAATGCATTTCCTTTAATGAAGATATAGAGGGATTTCTCTATCCTATAGTTAACAAAGACCTCTGTATTGACTGCAGACTCTGTGAAAAGGTGTGTCCATTTCTTAACCTAAACGATCCAAGAAAGCCTGTCAAAGTTCTTGCTGCTATCAATCCCAATGAGGAAATTCGTATGAAGTCCTCCTCTGGTGGTATTTTTACAATGTTGGCAGAAGCTGTCATCGATAAGGGAGGAGTGGTATTTGGTGCCCGTTTTGACAAAAACTGGGAGGTGATGCACGACTATACTGAGACGAAAGAAGGACTCGATATTTTTCGTGGGGCTAAATATACTCAAAGTAAAATAGGCAGAACATACAAAGAGGCTAAAGATTTCTTAATACAAGGGCGTAAGGTGCTATTTTCTGGCACTGGATGCCAAATAGCAGGTCTGAGATTATTTCTTCATAAGAAATATGATAATTTGCTAATGGTAGAGATAGCATGTCATGGTGTCCCAAGTCCAGCTGTATGGAGGGCATATCTTGATGAGGTAACGAAAGGTAATAAGAATAAAATAAATTCCATTAATTTCAGGGATAAGCGAAATGGTTGGAATGAATATGGATTGACGATTGAGAAAGACGATGATATCATATATGAACTCTCTGCGAACAATCGATATATGCAAAGTTTTCTAAAAGATTTGTGTTTACGTCCATCGTGTGTTAACTGTCCGGTAAAGCAAGGAGCAAGTGGCACAGATTTAATCATTGGCGACTTTTGGGGGGTTGAGAGTATTCATCCGGAGATATATGACAACAAGGGCTGTTCGTTTGTTGTCGTAAATTCAGATAAAGGGAAAGAGCAGATAGCACAAATAAATATGAAAAAAATAGAAATAACGTACGAGGAAGGATGGTGTTATAATCCCTGCCTTGTTCAATCATCTGCAGAGAGCCGTTATGCTTTTATATTTTGGAGGCAATTTCATAGAAAAGGAGTAATGGCAATTAACGGTACACTTAAGATTCTTGGCAGTAATAGAATACAAAGAATGGCTTACCTGATATGGTATAAAGTTATTAGTAAAATACAAAAATAATCATGTCACGACCTACTATTCAGACGACGCTCCTCGGGCGCTTGGGTAATCAATTGTTTACATATTCTGCTACTCGTGTGATGGCATTGGAGAGTGGGTGCCAATTGGTGCTCACGGGTGATGCGCTTGAGCGGTTTCATGCTAAGAACCGACTTGGGTGTTTCCATCTACCTGATGATGTGTTATTCAAGGAAGATAAGAGTTTTAACCTTCGTCAGAAGATAGGGTATTTCTTGTATCTTTGTCTGTGTCGTCATAAGAACATCTGTCAGATAGCAGATATAGAGTCAAAATACCAGAAGTTGTTCCATAGGTTTGGCTTAATACTAAATCAGGAGGGCTATCTTAAGCCTTTGCCATTATCCAAAGGTAGTTGGTATGCATTGGGATATTTTCAAAGTGATAAATACTTCGCAAAGCATGAAGAGCTTATCCGCAAGGAGTTGACGTTTCGTACTGAACTCTTTTCACTTGATGTAGTATCGTTAGGCTTAGAAATACATAGTAACCCTAAATCTGTCTGTCTGCATATTCGCAGAGGTGATTACTTAAACGATCCTACTTTCTTTGTTTGCGATAATATTTATTACTTCCGTGCATTGGAACAGATGCAAAAACTCGTTCCTGATGCTACCTATTATGTTTTTTCAGACAATATAGATGACGTGAGGAACCTCTTCTCGAAATATGAAAACCTCACCTTTCATTATATAGATTCAAAGTACACAGATCAGGAGTCTCTCTACCTTGGAAGTTGCTGTAGAAACTTCATCATGACCAACAGCACCTTCTCTTGGTGGATGCAGTATTTGTCTGACAACAAAAACAAAGTGGTACTCGCGCCAAGTAGATGGTATAATACTAATAACCCTTGTGATATATACCAAGATAACTGGATGCTTGTAGATACTAGAATACAGAGGGATGTATAATTACGAACATGGAAATCGCAAAATTCACAGAAGAATTGGTGCAAAGATATGCTCTTACAGTTCCGTGTGTTTTGTGTGCGAATAAAAATGAGACTAGTGTTATGAAGATAGCAATATTAACTCAACCGTTACGGACGAATTTCGGTGGTATTTTGCAGGACTATGCCCTTCAGACGGTTCTGAAGCGTATGGGGCATGAACCTGTTACGGTAGATTACGACTGTGTGTATCCTTGGTGGCGATGGATGTTAGGGCGTTTCAAGTCTTTGGTTATGCGTACCTCTCACCACATACAGTATCCTCATTATGGAAGGTCTGGTCAGGAAAATCTTAATCGGTTCATTCATGAAAAGATGACTATTACAAAACCAGAGGTAACTATTACCAAGGAATTGTTGGAGAGTCTTCATCCAGATGCGATTCTTGTGGGTAGCGATCAGGTGTGGAGTCCATGGTGTAATGTGCCAATCAAATATCTTGGCAATATGTTTCTTGATTTTTGGCCTGACTTTCCCGGTAAACGTGTGGCTTATGCTGCCTCCTTCGGTGGTAGTGAGTGGATATACACTCCAGAGCAGGAGCAGCTATGTGGAGCACTTGCTAAGAAGTTCGATGCCATTTCTGTACGTGAGGCAAGCGGAGTGCAACTCTGCAAAGAACATTTTGGTGTTGAGGCAACACATGTGCTCGACCCGACCCTTCTGCTAACGGCAAAAGACTACGAGTCATTGCTCTCTCGGCAACAGAATGCGACAAACACCTTGTTGGCATATGTACTTGATGCATCTCTTGAGAAGATCACGTTCCTTGAGAGGATGGCGAAAAAATACAATCTCGAGCTGAAGATTAAGGGTGCTAATGATGATATCTCATGGGATGACAGTATCGAGGATTGGCTTTCTGAGATACGTGATGCTGCCATGGTTGTTACTGACTCTTTTCACGGGAGTGTGTTTGCCATCCAGTTCCATCGCCCGTTTCTGTCTATCGTGAACAAAAGGAGAGGGGCAGAGAGGTTTGTCTCACTCCTCAGTAGACTCGAATTGGAGGATAGACTCGTGTATGATGCGACAACATACGAGCCTACTAATCACACTATCAACTGGAATGAAGTTGATGCTTGTCTTGCTAAAGAACGGGAGATGAGTATGGAGTTCTTGAAAGATGCATTGAGGTGATGTTGAACAAATAGAAGTATGGAATATGCATAGAGGATTTTATGTTGACACAAATCATTTTTTTATTCTATTCGTAAGAAATTTTGTATGTCCTGTGGTCCAAGAAAAACAAATATGAATATATTACAACACATTTTTAAGTCAATAGAGTATCGTTTATCGAGACTCGTCTTTTGGTTATATATCTATCCTGTTGGTAGGCTAAAGTTCATGGTATGGAATAAGCCTATTGTTGCTTCAAAGGAGGATACACTTCTGTATATCATAGACCATAAGAGTTCCATTTGCCGTTATGGTGATGGAGAGTTGAACCTTATATGGGGCATCGATTTGGGATTCCAAACGTGCAATCCAGAGATATCAAGGAGAATGAAAGAGGTGTTTGACTCGGATGAGGAGAACATTCTTATCGGACTCCCAGATATTTTTGATGATTTGGATCACTATACAGATTTCTCTCATGACTGGTGGAGGACATACCTTTATTCCAACATTGATAAATTGAAGCAAATCATCAAACCAGGGAGACATTACTTCTGTAGTAATATCACTCGCTTCACTTCCGACTATAAGGAGGATCAAGCAGATAAGCTCATTCCTCTCTATCGCAAGATATGGGATGGTCGCGACATATATATCGTTGAAGGCGAACAGACACGTATTGGTGTGGGTAATGATCTGTTGTCGAATGCAAAGAACCTTTATCGCATCCTTGCTCCTGTAAAGAATGCGTACGATAAGTACGATGAAATAGTGGCTGCTATTAAGGAACATGTTCCTTGGGGTTCTCTCGTCATTCTCGCATTAGGGCCTACCGCCACCATCATGGCATACGATCTTGCGAAGATGGGTTATCAGGCTCTCGACCTTGGTCATTTCGACATACAGTATGAGTATCATATCCGTGGCATCCACTCTAAACAACCTATCCCAGGAAAGTACGTCAATGAAGCATCTACAGCAGGACAGACCGTGGACGATAGTGTTATTAAGGATGAGAACTATAGTAAATCAATAATTAAAAGAGTAATATAGATGAATGATAATCAATGTGCAATTGGAGCTGAGTCGCAGATAACTCGTTCTTTGCAAGTCAGAAATTCCAATTTTGAGCTGTTACGTATAGATAGATATAGACTTTATTAAAGATAATAGAACATTTTCTATTCACCCAGAGATTGAGAAGTTGAGATTGGATAAGTGGGTGAGGAACTTTATGGAAGATTAATGTGCAAAAAGATTAGTATAATAATACCAGTATATAATGCTGAGAGGTTTCTACGCAGATGTTTAGATTCTGTGTTAAACCAATCATATAGTAACTGGGAATGTATAATTGTTGATGATGGTAGTAAGGACTCTTCATTTGCCATCTGTGATGAATATGTTAAGACGGATAGTCGCTTCAAGGTAATCCATAAGGAAAATGGTGGAGTGTCAGAAGCTCGTAACATAGGTCTGAGTCAACTATCCGGCGAATGGGTTACTTTTGTTGATTCAGACGACGAACTGACACTTGATGCCTTAAAGTATTTCACAGAGGGTATGGAAAGATATCCTAAGGCGAGTGTGTTGAGAGGTGGACACAAAACCGTCACTCCAACTGCAATAGGCAAAGACCGTTTGGCAGAAAAATGGATATGTACAGAGAGTCATGCGGATGCTTTGAAGATATCAGAGGAGACATGGTGCTCGGGGTTTATGTGGTCAACATGTTTTCGTAAGGACATAATTGAAGGAATGCGATTTGATAATTCCATCACATGGTGTGAGGATCATATCTTCACCTATCAATGTATATTGAAAGCTGAAGAGATAGCATTTGTTCCTCATGTGGTGTATGTCTATTACCTTGATGATACATATCCTGCAGGCTTTGGTAAGAATCTTAGTTTCAAGCCTATCAGCTATAATATGGCCATCCGTTCTGCAGAAGAGCAGAGAAAAGTGAAACTTCTTCTTGCTGGCGGTAACAAGAAAATGCAACAGATGGTACAGCTACAATATGAAGCCACTATTCGTTTCGCTATTTACCAATCTTTCTTCACTCTTAATCTTCTCTCTGTTATTAGCCTTGCAGAGGTATATCCTTTTATCACCACAAAGAATGTCATTCGCTTGTGGTTAGGATACCAAAAGACGCGAATAATACATACCTACAAAGTGGTATTTAATAAATATTAACCTAATACAAAACACTCAAAACTCACAGAAACTCATAAGTTATTTTTTTTATGGAGGAAATAGTGATAAATAAAAAGTTTAGGTTACAATATATAGACATTATGAAGGGCATTCTGATCCTATTAGTTGATATGGCTGCAAACACATGAAGTAGGCATACACAATCGGCAGACAGGCTTCCTCTATGAATCTTTCTATATGGCTGCATTCTTTGCCATTACAGGGTACTGCAGCAATTTTAAGAAACTATAGAATTTCCTTATTAGTAATATCAAAACGTTGCTGTTTCTTTCTGTAAGTAAGCTATTTGCATGGTATAAGGTGAAAGGATTATATTTCCTTTTTGTTAAATATGGTTTTCTTTTTTTTGTTATATTATGTTACGACCTAAAGTTTCAGTCATAGTACCAATATTTAAGGCTTCTCAATATATTGAGAGATGTGCTATTAGTCTTTTTGAACAGACACTTGATGATATAGAGTATTTATTCATAGATGATTGTTCTCCTGATAATTCTGTTGATATGTTACAGGCTGTATTGAATAAGTATCCTCAAAGATGTGATTATACACGAATTATAAGGATGAGTGTGAATAGTGGGACGTCTGTTGTGCGTGCATTAGGAATAAAGGAAGCCAAAGGAGAATATATAATTCACTGCGATAGCGACGATTGGGTAGACGTAGACTATTTTGAGAAGTTGTATAAGAAGGCTATAAAAGAAAATGCAGACATAGTAATTGGAGATTTTATACGAGAGTCAATAAAATTTACTTATGTAGTTAAAACTGCAGTTTGTAATCCACCTCGATTAATGTTGAGTGAGATGTACAATAGGTCGTTTTATTGTATGCTTTGGAATAAATTGATGCGGCGTTCGTTGTTGGTTGATAATTCTATAATATTGAAACCCGGAATAAATATGTGGGAGGATGTGTTGGTATGTTTACAAGTGTTCTATTTTGCTAAAAGGATAGGTAAGATAGAAGGCTCGTATTATCATTATAGGGTGAATTCTGCATCTTATACGGTAAATAGTGCTAACGAATGTTCGTACCGACAGCGTAAATGTTGTGTGATGGAATTGGAAAAGTTTTTTGCAGACAAAGAGGGTGATTGGTCATTATTACTTAATTATTGGAAGATGTTAGCAAAGTTTTACCTATTGTTACCTGCTTCTTTAAATCCTTATAAGTGGCGTAAGGAGTTCTCTGAAGCGGCAATTGATATAGATAAGATGGGGGCCTTTTCTGAAAAAGATAAGAAGAAAATGAAAATGGCAGTGCGATCACCAATTCTTTGTGTACTATATACTATGCCGGAAGTGGTGGTGTTTCAAGCAAAGCGAATTGTAAAATCTATAATGAAACGATGATATATGCCAAAGGTTTCAGTAATTATACCTGTATATAACGCATCTAAGTTCTTGGAAAGATGTTGTAACAGTTTGTTCTCGCAAAGTCTTGATGATATGCAGTTTATATTTGTGGATGACTGTTCAATAGATAATAGTGTAGAGATTGTAAAGGATGTGCTTATGCAATATCCTAATCGTCAAAATCAAGTTAAGATTGTACGCCAAACAACAAATCAAGGTGTTTCTATTGCTAGGCAACGGGGACTTGAAGAATCTATGGGAGAGTTTGTAATTCATTGTGATGCAGATGACATGATGGATAGCAATATGTATCAAGTAATGTATGAAGAGGCTATAAAGCAAAATGCAGAAATTGTGTTTTGTGATTTTATGCTATTTTATAATTCTAATAAAAAAAATTATATGGAACAATTTCCGGATGATTCAGTTGATAGCCCTTCATTTAACATCAGTCCCATAGAGGGGGCGGTGTGGAACAAACTTATCAAAAGAGATTTGATAGATAGGAACAATATATCATTCACACCAGGCATTATGGTTGGAGAGGATTTTCTTTTTGTCACAAAATGCCGTATCTTATCAAAAAAATCTGTTGTAGTTCACCAACCATTATATAAATATTGTCAATACAATCAATTATCAATAACTAGAGTATATACAAGACAAAAAATAGATACTGTAGTTCAGGTTGCTATACTGATGGAGAATTTTATTCATACGATAGGACAAAGTGAAAAATACCAATTCAAGTTGAACTATTTAAAATTTCAAGCAAAGCAATTTTTTATCATTTATAAAGAAGTTCGTGATTTGGAATATTGGAATAGTTTATTCCCTGAAATAGGCGATGATTATATGCGTTTCCCTGTTGCAGGGTATCTTAAAGTCTGTGCTTGGCTGATTACTCATAACTTATTAAGAATTACTCGTGTGGCTTTATATTTAAAAGATTTGTTTTACTAAAATTTATTCAGATGCTTTATATTATATATCCAGATGTTGATATTTGGAATTATATGTTTGACGGATTTAATATTGATAAACCTGTTACTGCCGTTCCTTTAAATCGGAATTGTAATAAAATTCAATTGTTATTTCGTAAGATGTTTCAAACATTAAGGAGTGATATTCACTTATTATTTGGTAAAGATATATGTAAGGGGTTACAAAGCTTAACGGATAAAGATTCATTATTAATCTGTGATTATACGGACTTGTGTTTAATAAAAACTATTTCTGCGAATATAAATCCGAGTGTTAGAAAAAGCCTATGGTTATGGAATCTTGTTAGAGATTATAAAGATTTCGAAAAGAGGCAATTTGTGATTGAACAATGTGGTTTTAAGATTTATACATTTGATCAAGTAGATGCTCAAAAATATAATTTGAACTGGTTGTCACAATTCTTGAAGTGTCCGAAGATTGATACGAATGCTTCCATTTCTTCTGATTTCTATTTTTTAGGATTTGAAAAGAATCGCAGGCATATTATTGAAAATTTGCGTAAACAGCTTAAACAGTATAATTTAGATTTTAGGATAATTCATAATTCAAGGGAGATGATTAGTTATTCTGAAAATATGAATAATATAAGCAAAACAAGATGCTTAGTAGAAATTGTTCAAGATGGACAGGCAGGATTGACATTAAGAGCTTTAGAGGCAATGTTTTTAAATAAAAAATTGCTAACAAATAATAGAAGAATAAAAGAATTTGATTTTTATAATTCTAATAATATTTTTATATATGGTGTTGATGATTTGGCACATATGGATGAATTTATGAGTACGCCATTTCAAACAATGCCAGAAGATGTGTGCTATAAGTATACAATCGATTGTTGGGTAAATAATTTTTTTAGTCCCGTTATTTAATTTCTGAATGAATGATTAATGCAGAGTATTACGAAGTAATATACTATACAATTGTTGCTGTTGCAACGTTTTGTGTTTGTCAAAGGGGAGTTAATATAGATAAGAAATATACTCCGGTAGGGGCCTATATGCTATGTGTTTTTTTGATTATGTTTATAGGTTTTCGTCCTATACATAGAGTTTTTATTGACACTTTGGGCTATTATGAAGCATGGGCATTAGCGGATTGGGTTGGCTTTGATTTTAATGCAGAAAATTTAATATTTGATAATATATACATATATTTGGGAGCTAGTGGGCTTGATATTAGCTGGTTCTTTTTACTAATAGCTTCTATTTATTTTGGGACTATATTGGCAGCATGTCAGAAGTTGTTCCCTAATAATATATTGCTTTCATTTTTAGTTTGCTTGGGTGCATTCTCTACTTATTCGTATAGTATGAATGGTATCAAGGCAGGTGCAGCAGCTAGTATTTTTCTTTTGGGCATCACGTATAGAGATAAATTATTTATTTCGCTTCCATTGGTTCTTATATCTTGGGGTTTTCATCATTCTATGCAATTACCCGTAGCTGCTTATTGCTTGGCATTAATATTTAAAAATAAAAATTGGTATTTTTATGGTTGGTTATTCTGTTTGCTGATGGCTATTGGTCATGTGTCTTTCTTTCAAAATATTTTTGCGGGTATTACTGATGAATCTGGAGCTGATTATTTAACAAAAGATGAATATAATACAATTAAAGGGTTTCGACTTGACTTTATAATTTATAGTTCGATGCCGGTGTTGATGGGATATATGGTAAAATATAAATATAGATTGGAAGAGAAGATTTATGATATGATCTTAAATACGTATCTTGTTTGTAATGCTGTATGGATGTTGTGTATGTATGCAGCATTTACTAATCGAATTGCATATTTATCATGGTTTATGTATCCAATAGTGTTAATATATCCATGCTTTGCTATAACAGAACGATCTCATCCCTTAGTTGTGAACCGAAATAAAATAATAGTGGCGCATTTAACTTTTACTTTATTCATGGCATTTATTTATTAGTTTGCAATTATGAAAACACGCATTACTGTTATTATGGGTATCTACAATTGTGCAGATACTTTGGTAGAGTCATTGGAGTCTTTAGAAGCTCAAACTTATAAAAAGTTTAAGGTAATTCTTTGCGATGATGGGTCAAAGGATAATACGTTGGAAGTTGCACAAAAATGGGCGGAGAAGCATCCTAATTATATTGTGATACGGAATGAACGGAATATTAAACTTGCTGCTACACTTAATCATTGTTTAGAATATGCTGATACAGAGTATGTGGCGCGTATGGATGGAGATGATATTTCTTTATCGACTCGTTTTGAGAAAGAGATTAATTTTCTTGATGAATATCCAGAGTATGCATTTGTAAGTTGTCCGATGATTTATTTTGATGCGGATGGGGATTATCGAATAGGAAGAGCTAAGGCAGAGCCAACTAAAATAGATTTTATTCATAACACACCTTTTTGTCATGCTCCGGTATTAATGCGACGGAATGCTCTTGAAGCAATAGGTAGATACACGGCGGAACCTAAAACAGAGCGCATAGAGGATTATTATTTATGGCATAAGTTTTATTGTAAAGGTTATAAAGGATATAATTTACAAGAACCATTGTATAAAATGCGTAATGGACGTGAGGCTTTTGCTCGCCGTAAATTTTTAGATCGTTGGCGTGGGTATAAGATAACTACTGAAGTCTGTCGGAATTTGGGCTTTTCTTATCCTTGGATTTATGGCATACCAGCTTTTATGAAAGCTTTTGTTCCCAGTTTTTTAGTTAGAATCATAAAAACAAAGTTGCGTTAATATTATATTGGATTTGTTTTAACAATTATGGAATCTCCTAAAATAACGGTTATTGTACCAGTTTATAATGTTGCTGCTTATATAGAAAAGTGTGCGATTTCCTTATTTCAGCAGACTTTGGATAGTTTGGAAATATTGTTTATAGATGATTGTAGCCCTGACAATTCAGTAGAAATCATAAAAGAGACGCTTAAAAAATATCCGGTGCGAAATTCGCTAACGCGAATTATAAGGATGCCGTCTAACGGCGGCTTGGCCGCCGTTAGACGGCAGGGGATAATTGAGGCTACAGGACAATATATAATTCATTGTGATGGGGACGATTGGGTGGATTTGGATTTATACGAACGATTATATGATACTGCTGTAGAGAAAGGAGCAGATATTGTGGTATGTGACGAGATACATGAATGTTATGATGGTTCCCATTTGCGAAAAGTGGGATTACTACCCGAACATTGCAAGGATGTTATAAAGAATTGGTATAAAGCTGCACTTGGTATGTTCTGTCACAACAAATTAGTGAAACGTTCGCTTTATACGGAGCATGATATATTGCCATGGGTAGGGTTGAATATGTGGGAGGATAATGGTTTGTTGCCTCGTGTGTTTTATTACGGTGACAAATTAGTGCAGATTCATGATTCATATTATCATTATAATAGAACGAATATAAATGCTATGACTTCAGGATATGGAATTAAACAGGTAGAACAGATGATAAGCATTGCAGAGCATTTAACTGATTTTTTCGAGTCTAAGCCTGATGCAAAAGATTTTGATAAAACTGTAAAAGCTTTCCAATTTTTGGCGAAAATAAATCTTGTGACAGATAGTTTTGCTAATTTACGTCGATATAATAATACTTTTAAAGATTCAGAGTCTATTATTCATGAACTTGACTTGAATGCATTTTCGGCAAAAGGTCGTTTTCGCTTCCGTATGGTAAAGTATCATTTGGGATGGCTTTTTGTGTTAATGTTTAAAATGAAAAAGTTCTTATACAAATAAGGATGAATAAACAAAAAATAATTCGTGCCTGTACAGTGCCTCAGTCTTTAGGTTTTGTTGCAGGTATGCTTTCCGATTTGCAAAAGAAATATGAAGTAGTTTTATTGTCATCTCCCGGTCCCGAATGGGAAAGAATATATAAGTCCCATCCCGATATAAAGTGTATAGAAGTGAATATGGAACGCCATATTTCACCGATTAAAGATATAAAGTCTTTGTGGCAGTTATGGCGTACATTCCGTAGGGAAAAACCACAGATGGTACATTCCATGACTCCCAAAGCGGGGTTGCTCTGTATGATGGCTGCGTGGATGGCGGGTGTGCCTGTACGTGTGCATACCTTTACCGGATTGGTGTTTCCTACGGCTGTTGGAGGAAAAAGGAAGATTCTTATGATGACAGACCGGCTTACTTGTGCCTGTGCCACACATATTATTCCTGAAGGAGAAGGAGTAAAAAACGATCTTTTGAATAATGGAATTACAAAGAAGCCAATTAAAGTATTGGGCTACGGAAACTGTCGCGGAATAGATTTGAAACGTTTTGACAGGACACCGGAGGTTATGGAACAGGCCGGGCGGTTGCGTAAAGAGGGTGTTTGTACTTTTATTGCTGTAGGTCGTATAGTGGGAGATAAGGGTATCAATGAATTGGTGGAAGCTTTTGTCAAATTGAACAGGGAAAATGCTGATACACGTTTGATTCTTGTGGGTGGTTATGAGGAAAAGCTTGATCCTCTTAAACCTGAAACGCTCTCTCTCATTAAAAATAATGATGCCATTGAAAGTGTAGGTTCTCAGAGTGATGTGCGTCCTTGGTTTGCTGCATCCGATGTGGCTGTGCTTGCTTCGTACCGCGAGGGTTTTCCGAATGTGGTCATTGAAGCCGGAGCAATGGGGCTCCCACAGATTGTGACTGATATTAATGGTGCTAACGAGATAATTATAGAAGGTGTAAATGGTACGATTGTTCCATCAAAAGATGCGAATGCTCTTTATGATGCCATGAAGCGTATGCTTGATGCCGGCTATCGCGATATCCTTGCAAAGAATGCCCGTAAGTGGATTGCTTCAAGGTATGAGCAGGGGTTTGTGCACAAATGTTTATATGATTTTTACGACACTTGCTTATAAAAAATAAAGGCTCCCGGCATACACCGGAAGTCCTATAAGGATAGAGACAGTTATTTAGATGCTGACTGTGAAGCTCTTTTGATTAAAAAATGTTGTTGTGATAGGAAATCTGAAAAGGAATTCGTTTCTTTGTTGCAAAGAATAAAGCTATAATGAAAACATTACCGGAATACATTACCTTATTGCATAGCTATATGCAGCAAAATGCGTCAAAATATGGTATTTTGCGTATGGGAATTTTTGGCTCGGTAGCTCGCAATGAACATACACCCACAAGTGATGTTGATATTTATGTAGAAGGAAAGCTCCACGGATTTTTCGCTTTGGCAGGTATAAAGCAAGAATTAGAAGAATTGCTTGATTGCAAAGTAGACATAGTGCGGTTACGCGATAAGATGGATTCTTTTTTACGTGAAAAGATACAAAAGGAGGGGGTTTATGTATGATACGTTGATTGCTTTCCATACGCTAGAGCTAATAAAGGAATCTTTAAATAAAATATGTCTTCGCTTTTCCGGAATATCATGCTCTGATGATTTTCTAATGAGTGAAAGTGGTATGATGAAATTAGACAGTATCTGTATGAAACTGACTGCGATAGGTGAAAGTATAAAGAATTTGGATAAAGTAACAAATAGAGAATTATTGATTCAATATCCGGAAATTCCATGGAAACACGTGATGGGTATACGTGATATAATTGTACATCATTATTTTGATGTAGATGCTGATGAAATTTATCGTATTTGCCAAGAAGACATCCCACAATTACATCGAGTGATAACGCGGATGATGGATGATTTAAAGATAGTCTAAATATACTTGTTTTGTTGACGAGTCCGCAGAAGTGGAATTTATGGCAAGTAATCATAAAAGGCTCCCGGCATACACCGGAAGCCTTCCACTAATAGAAACAATTTTATAAATCTTTATATTCCCGGCTTGCCTTGAAACAAGGGCATGCCTTGTGAACATTCGTAGAGAGTTCATTGTGTCCTGCAATGCGGGCTTCGGGATAATCCAACCGAAGTTGCCGCAACAGTGCTATCAGCGCGATTTTCTGTTCCATGGTCCGTGTGTCGGCAGGTTGTCCCTGTTCGTCCAGACCGCCTTCGTAACACACTCCGATGCTGTGGTCGTTGAAACAGCGGGCATGGGCGCCGATATGGTCTATCGGGCGGCAGACATGGGTGATACCGTCGCGGGTGATGTAGAAGTGATAGCCGATATCGGCAAATCCGCGCTCCTGCACGTGACAACGGCGGAGAGCTTCCACCGGGAAGCTGCGGTCGGCGCGCGTGGCAGAACAGTGAACTACTATCAAGGCAATGCGCCGGTAGTTTTGATACTGTGAACTGATGTTGTCGTAAGTCATTTTTAGTAAGGATTAAAAATCAGATACAACTTTGAATACCCAGCACACCGCCTATGGCGGTGGCTACTGCAATAATTACTTTGATAATGATGCTCCAGGTTGATTTTCCTTTTGGTTTTTCCATAACAGTGGGGTTTAAAATGATACATAATTTTTTGTATTAGGGCGGACACACGGGTCCGCCCCCTACGGTCTAGACAGCCGGTTCTTCCTTGGACTTGAGCAGGTCTTCCACCACTTTGCCTTCTTTCTCGGCACGCAGTGCGGCTGCTTGTGCGGAACGGCTGGCAACGGGCTGGAATTCCAGATTGCCGAAAATGGTCTTCAGGTCTTCTCCGGGGACGTACTGGATGTTGATGCCGGTGATACACGAGGCGGTAAATTTCTCCAGACTGTCGGCTCCGCGACTGGTGATTTGAAGACGGAACTTGCCTAAATCGCCGAAGTCTACCTGTTTGCCTTCTTTCAGGGCTTCCAGCAGATTGTCTACGGTGGCGGTAAGAACTGCCACTACATCGGCGCGGCTCACGGTGGTCTGTGAGGACACACGTCTGCTGAGCTGCTTCAACGAAAGTTCACCGTTCATCTGAGCTGTGGCGTAAGCCTTTGGAGATGCTTCCCTTTCCAACGGATTGGGGCGTAATGAAACACTGTAATTTAATGCCATAATGTTACTGTTTTTAAAAGATTAATATTAATTGAACATGACAAAGATAGCATTGCGGAGGAACGGAAAAATGAAAAGCTATGAATGCCTGTGAAGTGCTGTGGCAAAGTATGACAGAGTATGAATTAAGATGAATTAAAGCACTTTATATAGTTGGCTATACGGTTGATTTTCATTACATTTGTTCTATTAATCAAATAGAAAAATGATATGAATCAGAGAGAAGACGAGAGGGAAGGATGGCCGGTGAAACCTTATTACAAACGAGACTTGGCGGTGGCATACGCTCCCGATATCACTCCGGTGGCTGCACTTAACCGTCTGTCGTCATGGGTGCATCACCATAAGGTGCTTTACCGTGCTTTGGCGGATTCGGGGTATACCGACCGGCAGCGGATGTTCAATTCGGTACAGGTGGAGCTGATTTTCCGGTATTTGGGAAGGCCGTAGGGACAGACCCGGTGTCTGTCCGCATGTCGGCTTCCCGTATGTTGGCAACGCGGACGTATGCATGAGCTTACACGTATATACGTGCAGCCTCACACATATATATGCGCAGCCCCACACATACGTTCGCATGAGGCGATGCATACGTTCGTGTGGACGGCCTTTATTCCGTGCGGCATTCCTCTTCGCTTTCGTGCTCTTCATAGCGTCCGCAGGGACGGCGGGTGTAATACACGGTTCCTGTGCGGCAAAGCTCCTGGTCGCGTACCTTCAGCATGTCTATGCGCGTAAAGGCGCGGTCGGGCTCCGATATACGCGAGACGGTGAGGATAAAATCTGCCAGGTTTGCCCAGTTCGCACTGCCCGATATGGTGTACATATTGATGGCTTCCAGTTCGTTCCGGCCGTTCACGGTCTTCAGTCCGCGCGGATGCGCCACGATGACCACCCAGATGTGGTTTACACGTCCCCATGTCTGAAACTTGGTGAGCATCGCCTTGATGCTCTGCGTTTCGGTTTCGCCGTTACCGCTTTGTGTTTCGATGAAAAGATAGGGGTCTACCACCAGATATTTCAACGGATGTGTGCGGCGCACCCGGTCGGCACGGTTCAGGATGTTTTCGGGCGTGGGCGGTACTTCGTGCATATCCAGATGAATCATGTGGGTATCCAGAAAGTCAAGATAGGGCGTCAGTTGTCCGTCGGTATAAGCGGTGGTGTTGGCTTTGCCCAGCATCAGGCTCACCAGCCGGGCGATGTGCTTGTTCTTGTCGGGAACCTCAAAGGAAAGATAGCATACAAACCGGTCGGTCTGCTGCATGATGCGGCAGGTCAGGTCGTTCAGAAAATCGGTCTTGCCGCTGTTGGGCATGCCGGTTACGATGATGAGCCCGCCGATGTCGGTGGGATGGAAGATGCGGTCGGTCAGCGGGCCGTAGCCCACGCTGTAACCGTGGTCATATTCGCCGTGGAGCACACGGATGACTTCATCCCTTCGCTCCGCCACGGTGATGATATCGGTGGTGTGGCGTACGCTTGCTCCGTCGATGACACTGCGCACCACTTCGATGCCGTATTGCAGCATCACGTCGCCTATGTCCTTGCATCCGCCGGGCAGGGTGACGAAGAGGCAGCGGGCGTTGAAGTAGTCCGACAGCCGCTTGGTGAGTGTGCGGCCGGGCAGGTCGGTGTCACCGCAGACCACGATGTGGTCCACCTGTTCCAGCCATGGGAGAAACGCTTCGAAGGATTTGCCCAAGTCGCTTGCGGCTCCCGATGGTACGCTGATGACATATCGGTAGCCGGCTTCTGCCAGCACCAGCGTGTCTTTTTCGCCTTCTACCACGATGACCCGCGGAATGGTTTCTTCCTCCACGAGCAGCGGATTGAGGCAGTCGATGTTGTAGGGGGCGCAAGGCGTGGTGGGTGAGTCCTGTCCCCAGAACTTGCTGTAGACGGTGGGTTTTCCCTCTTCCTGCCTGGCCGAGGGCGATGGACTGCACGAGCGGTACTTGGCGTTGACGGGGTGTCCGTCCACATAGTTCACGTAGGCGATACAGGGGAACACGTTGGATGCCTGTTCGCTCTTGTTCTCGCTGTCCTTGGTGATGCAGTAATGGCGCAGGCAGCCTATCCGGGCTGTGATGGCGGTGGCGAGGGAGATGCCCTGGTCCAGGAGGTAGCGGCGCGCGGCGAGCTGGTCGGGGTCGGTACAGTCGGGCGAGTCGGTGAGGGGTTTGATTTTCTGCATCACTTCGGCGGTCAGGGGCTTGTAGTCCGAGGGCAGCATGGGCACTTCGCCCAACGTGCTTTGAGCATCGTTTCGGGCGGTCTTGTATCTGTTGCCGCTGCGGGTCGGGGCATATCCGGCAGCTCCCGCGGCATATTGCGGGAACATGGGGCGGTCTGCCTTGCAGAAGTCGGTCAGTATGCCGTTGAAGTTACATCCTGCGTAGAAGCAGTGGTACACACCTTTTGCTTTGGAGATGGACAGATGGGGTGTTCCGCATTTGGGGCATACGGCAACAAAATTCTTTCCCGCGCTTTTGCGGTCGGGGAAGTCTGAAAGAGAATAATAAGGCTTCATATCAATTTTAAAATTAGAATGTAAAAAATAAGAAATCATGGTTGACAGGGAACTGCTTCAGGACCCGGAGTGTTGACCGTCGGTGTCCACCCATTTTTGTGAGAGGACGTTCCAGATGGCTTCATCGGAGGACCGTGGCGGTGCATCCGCCGGTATTTCCACTTTTCCGTCTATGGGGTCGTCATAGTATCGGATATCTTTGTCGGCATCCTTCCATTCGAATGGCGAGACGGGACGGAATTCACGGAGTTTTTTGCGTTGTTCTTCCAGTTCCTTCAGCAGTGTTTCGCCCAGTTTTTGTGTGGCTTGCTGTATCAGGTTCTCCCCATGGCGGGTCTTGATAAGGTTTTGCAGCCAGATGATGCGTCCGTTGTGCGGTGTTTTGGCAAAATTGGACTGGGCATCGAAGTGAGGAATCAGGAATTCGTTCACCAGAACGACCAGCGCATCCAGTGCGCGCGGTCGGGTGTAGCGGTAACCGGCAACGATACGGTCGATAATCGGCACCAGTACTGCCTGCTTCTCTTCGGGAGTGGCGTTGAGCTTGTGAAAGAACTCTTTGGCAGATGAAGAAGCTTTTGGAGCTTCATCGCCGTGAGGCGTTCCGGCAGGATTTTCAGAAGGAATATTTGGCTGCTTTTGGACGATATCTTCGCAAGATAATCCCTTATGGGAATCCTTCGGAGAATATATATTATTTATATTATATAATATATTACTATTAAAAAAAGCAGAATCCTGCGCAGAATCCTGCTGCACATTTTTTGTTTCCTTGTCACTTTTATGATACCATAAAGGAGAGTAGAATGCGATGATTTTTGTGTGCCCTTCATCCCAAATAAGTCCGAATGTGTGGCAGTCTGTCACTGCCGTTATCAGTGCAGTAGTATATGAGAATTTGAGTGCGATTCTAATGTAGTAGAAATTGCAGAGTGGATAGATACCGCTTTCGTTCATATAAGCCGGCATTCCCAAATGGAGGTCCAGTAGTTTGGTTACAGTAGGATCGTTTATTCCCCTGTTTTTCCATTGGTGAATCATTTTCTGTATTTCACGGATGGATACGTTTTGTTTCAGTGCTTTTATAGCCATAAGAGATATTGTTTTAAGTTAATTCTTGCGAAGTTAGGAAAGAATAAGTTGGTATTACTTCCCGCTAGGGAGAAGTAAAGACACGTTTGTTGTATATAATTAACAATTAATAAAAGAAAGTAAGATGAAGAACAGACAGTTCGATACAGAGAAGTTGGCAGCAAGCATCAAAGTGCTTGTTAAAGCTGCCGGATTGCGTAATTCAGAGGTTTGTAAAGACGTTCGTATGAGTCCCTCTTGTTACTACAGGACTCTTAAAGGTAAACTGATGATTTGAGTTTTTATGCTGTTATTATTCATTTTCTGATTATCAACTGCCGTGATTGCGGTGTGGAGACTCAGATGGAAGCGGTGAAACGTGAATGGTGGAATGTGGTAATGGAGAATGAATGGGAGTTAAAAACAGTAGATAAAAGTAGATAAAAAAGAAGAAAGACCATGTATCGTAAGTATTTAAAGCGTTGGCTTGATTTTGTTATTGTATTTTGTGTATTGGCTGTCATTTGGCCGATATTGCTTTTGGTCACTTTATGGCTTCACTTTGCCAATAAAGGAGCGGGTGCCTTCTTTACTCAGGAACGTCCCGGACGAAACGGAAAAATATTCAAGGTAATCAAGTTCAAAACAATGACGGACGAACGTGATGCAGACGGTAACTTGCTTCCGGATGCAGAACGTCTGACCCCGGTAGGGCGCTTTGTACGTTCTACTTCTATTGATGAGTTGCCACAACTGATTAACGTGCTGAAGGGAGATATGGCGTTGATAGGGCCACGACCACTGTTAGTGAAATATTTGCCTTTGTATAGCAAAGAGCAGGCACGCAGACACGAGGTACGTCCCGGAATTACCGGTTGGGCACAGTGTCATGGGAGAAACTCCATCAGTTGGACGGAAAAATTCAAACTGGATGTGTGGTATGTGGACCATTGTTCGTTGATTACAGATATTAAAGTGATTTTTATAACAATTAAAAAGGTGTTGCTTCGTGACGGTATTTCGCAAGAAGGACAAGCAACCATGGAACCTTTTAACGGAAATAACTAATGTATTTATATGGTGCAAGTGGTCATGCTAAGGTGATCATTGATATAATAAGGGCACAAGGAGGAGTTGTTGAAGCTTTGGTGGATGATAATCCTTGTCTTGAAAAATTAGGAGATATTCCAGTGTTACATAATCCTGTCGGATTATCCCCTTTTATCGTTAGTATTGGCAACTGTAAGATACGAAAAATGATTGCTGAAAGACTTGATTGTGAGTTTGCAACAGTCATTCATCCCTCTGCTATCATTTCTCCTACAGCCACAATTGGTGAGGGAACAGTAATTATGCAAGGTGCTATTATTCAAGCGGAAGCACAATTAGGTAAGCATTGTATTATTAATACAAAAGCGAGCATCGACCATGAGTGTGTTATTGGTGATTATGTACATATAGCACCGGGATGTACTGTCAGCGGAGATGTGCGTATCGGCGAGGGAACTTGGATTGGAGCGGGAACAACCATTATACAAGGAGTTCACGTAGGTAAGAACTGTTTTATTGGTGCGGGTAGTGTAATAATAAGGGACATACCGGATAATTATAAGGCTTATGGGGTTCCTTGTAAGATTATAGAAGAAATTAAATAAATTAATTAATATAGTAGTTATGAGTTACATTCCTGAAAAAACAATTTACCTCTGTCTTGCTCACATGAGTGAAGATGGAATAGAGCAGAAGTATGTGAAGGAAGCATTCGATACCAACTGGGTAGTGCCTTTGGGTCCCAATGTAAATGCTTTTGAGGAAGACCTCAAGAACTTTGTCGGAGGAAAGAATGAAGTTGTCGCACTTTCAGCGGGAACGGCAGCGGTGCATCTTGCATTGATTGGCTGTGGCGTTCAGGCGGGTGATGAAGTTTTGGTACAAAGCTTTACCTTTTGTGCTTCGTCGCATCCGGTTACTTATCTGGGTGCAAAGCCTGTGTTTGTCGGCTCTGAAAAAGATACGTGGAATATGGACCCGGTGTTGCTGGAGGAAGCTATCAAAGACCGTATGGAGAAAACGGGAAAGAAGCCCAAGGCGATTGTTCCGGTGGCGCTCTATGGTATGCCATACGACTGTGAGAGAATTATGGAGATTGCAAATCGCTATGACATTCCTGTGGTGGAGGATGCGGCGGAAGGGTTCGGTTCCAAGTTCGACGGCAGGGTGCTGGGCACTTTCGGCAAGTTTGGCGTGTTGTCATTCAACGGCAATAAGATGATTACCACTTCGGGCGGCGGTGCTTTGATTTGCCGGAATGCCGAAGATAAAAATACCATTATGTGGTATGCTACTCAGGCACGCGATGCTTATCCTTATTATCAGCATACGGCAATCGGCTACAATTATCGTATGAGTAATATTTGTGCCGGTATCGGTCGCGGACAGATGACCGTGGCGGAGGCGCACATTGCTCATCATAAGCATGTGCAGGCTTTGTATGAAGAACTGTTGAAGGATGTGAAGGGCATACGTATGCATAAGCAGCCTGAGGATGCGCGTTATGATGCCAACTTCTGGCTGTGTACGGCTACCATCGATCCTGATGTGAAGGTTGTCGGTCAGGAGAATGCGTATAAGGAAGTGGTCAAGACTGCGGTGGGAGGAGCTGCCGGGGTGATTAAGGCGGTGGACAGTGCCACCACGAATTGCCAGCCTAATGAGAATGTGGAAGCAATGCGTGTTTTCATGCTTGCTAGGAAGATAGAAGTACGACCTGTGTGGAAGCCGATGCACAAGCAGCCGGTGTATGCGGATGCGCCTGTTTATACCAACGGGGTGGAAGAGGAAATCTTCAGGACCGGACTGTGTCTTCCTGCGGGCCCTTGTGTAAGTGACGAGGATGTGGCATACATTGTGCAGGCAATAAAGGATTGTATAAAAGAATAATGGATTATTATCGGTATTTGGATATGATTGGGAAATTATCAAACTGGTATTTTTCAAAGGACGCGCTGCCGTATTGGTGTATATTCGTTTTGGATTGCCTGATAGTGCTGGGCGCGGATGTGTTGGTTTATGCTTTGAATAACGGAACACTTTCTTTTTTGCAGAACTTTGTACAACTGACAGGGGCTTTCTGCTTTTATTTGTTGTTCTATGTTGTGAGCTTTCGGATGTTTCACACGTATTCGGGGGTGATTCGTTATTCTTCGTTTATCGATTTGCAGCGGATGGGTTTTGCCATGATTACGGGCTTGCTGATGATTATAGGCGTCAGGTATCTGCTGAATGAGGATTGTTGGTTGATGACAGTCGGTATGAGGGATATCGGAATTGCCGCATTGCTGGCTGTTCTGATGATGTGGAGTGTGCGGGTTTTTGTGAAATATCTGTATGACTCTACTTTTAACAGACGACGCGGAAAACGTGTGTTTATCTATGGGGTGAAAGCCGGCGGAGTGGGACTGGCGAAGAGTATCCGCAACCAGGTTGACTCCCGATATGTTGTGAGCGGTTTCGTTTCGGATATGCAGGATATGCAGGGCCGCTTTCTGATGGGGAAGCGGGTTTATCCCAACGATGAGCATTTGGTGGAGAAGATGGAGGACTTCGGAGTGCATACTTTGCTGGTTTCTCCCTTGAAGAATGAGGCGATTCGGAATAATCCCGAAATGGTGGAGAGGCTGATAAAGGCAGGTATACGAATCTATATGATTTCTGCCGCGCAGGAGTGGGACGGTAAGAGTGATCTTGACCATCGTCAGCTTAAGGAGGTGGATATTGAAGATTTGCTGCCTCGCGACAAGATAGAAATCGACTTGAAAGCGGTGGAGGAATTGCTTACCGGAAAGAGTATTCTGATAACGGGAGCTGCCGGCAGCATCGGAAGCGAGATAGTGCGCCAGATTGCCAAATTTACTCCGCAAAAGCTTATTCTGATAGATCAGGCGGAGACGCCTTTGCATGATATACGTCTGATGATGGCGCGCAAATGGCCCGACATCGAGGCGGAAACCATCGTGAGTGATATTTGCATGAAGGAACGCATGGAGGAGATTTTCGGTATATATCGTCCCGATTATGTGTTTCATGCGGCGGCGTATAAGCATGTGCCTATGATGGAGAATAATCCGGGAGAGAGTGTGCGTAATAATGTGGAGGGTACGCGTATCATTGCAGACTTGGCTGTGAAGTATCGGGCAAAGAAGTTTGTGATGGTGTCTACGGACAAGGCGGTGAATCCCACCAATGTGATGGGGTGCTCCAAGCGTATCTGCGAAATTTATGTGCAGAGTCTGGATAAGGCGGAGAAGGATGGCAAAGTGGAGGGAGTCACTCAGTTTGTCACTACGCGTTTCGGTAATGTGCTGGGCTCGAACGGTTCGGTTATTCCGCTGTTTAAGGAACAAATCAAGCGGGGCGGACCGATAACGGTGACGCATCCCGATATTATCCGTTTCTTTATGTTGATTCCCGAAGCTTGTAAGCTGGTGCTTGAGGCGGGAACGATGGGCAATGGCGGTGAGATTTTCGTGTTCGATATGGGTAAGCCGGTGAAGATTGTGGATCTTGCCCGACGTATGATTCAGTTAAGCGGAGCCAAGAATGTGGAGATTAAGTTTACAGGATTGCGCGACGGTGAGAAACTGTATGAGGAGGTATTGAATGAAGAAGAGACGACCAAGCCTACTTTTCATCCTAAAATCAAGATTGCGCAGGTGCGTGAGTATGATTATGCCGATGTGTGCCGGCAGGTGGATGAGCTGGTGGCTTCCAGCGTGAAAGAGGATGATATGGGTATTGTAAGACGTATGAAGGAAATGGTTCCCGAGTTCAAGAGTAAACATTCGGTGTATGAAGTCTTGGATAAGTAGAATTAGGTATCGGTGGATTTTGCCGTTATGTCTGTCGGCGCTGTTTGTTTGTACCGGAAGGGCGCAATCGGCAGAGAACACGCGGGTGGATGTGTTTATGGGAGCCGAATTGCATTATCGTGATATTTTTCATAATAAGATATATGAGGTGCTGGTGAACCTGACACCCGGAGTGAAGTGGTATATGGGAAACCGCTGGCAGTTGGCGGGACAGGTCATTGTACCTGTTTATAATGATTATGGTGATCGTTATAAGAAAGTCCGTCTGAACATGGCTGTGCTTAGCAAGGAATGGGACTGGCACCGGAAGCATTTTCTGAAAGTGAGCGGAGGACTGTTTGCGATGGAACGCTACGGACTGGATGTGAAGTGGATGTATGCGGCTACGGACTGGCTTGCCTTGGACGCACAGGCGGGATGGACGGGTTTTTGTTCCATGGCGGCAGGATGGGAATGCAGTCCGATGGAGCGTTTGACGGCTCTTGCCGGGGTACGTGCTTATCTGAATGGGGTGAATACGGAATTCCGGGTGCGCGGCGGCCGTTTTCTGTATGAAGACTGCGGTGTGCAGGGAGAAGCGATGAGGCATTTCCGGCATTGCACGGTGGGGGTGTTTGCCCAATATACCGATAAGGGAAAAGAGAATTTCGGTTTTAAGGTGGTTATGATGATTCCTCCTTATAAACGGAGTAACAGGAGGGTACGTTTCCGCCCGGCATCCAATTTCCGCTTGACGTATAATCAGGAGGCGGATGCTTATGCGGGTAAAATGTATACGACCGACCCCGAAGAGAATGAACGGGAAGGATGGTTTGACCGCAGCCGGTCGGACTGGGGTGCGAATGGCATGACGCCTGATTTTACTGTTCGGCAGAAAGGAGGCACTGAATGAAAATGAGATATATAATGGGGTGCTTCATGGCATTGCTGTTTTCGGTGCCGGCCGTGGCACAGCAGTATACGGGCATGAGCGGTTTGATACATGTTCCTTCGGCGGACATGGGTGAAGAGGGGGAGGCACGCGCAGGGGTGCATTTCCTGAATCGGGAGTTTACTCCGAATGTGCTGACGTATAAAGGCGATAAATATCATACGATGAGTTATTACCTGAGTATCACGCCGTTCAGGTGGATGGAGATTGCGTATACTTGTACGCTTTTGAAATCGACGAAGATTGTTGACGGTGTGGAAGATAAGGAACATCCGGGGTTGCACCGCAAGGACCGTTATTTTTCGCTCAAGCTACAGCCGGTTCGTGAGAAGCCGGGTAAGTGGTGGCCGAGTGTGGCGATAGGGGTCAATGACCTGGATTTCCGTGTAAATTGGCTGAAGACGCAGCATGAGACGGATGTATCGCGTGTGGTAAACAGCTATTTTTCCAATTATTATGTGGCATTGTCCAAGCATTTCCGGCTGAAAGGGAATGTGCTGGGTGTGCACATGGCTTACCGGCATTGGCGGTGGAGTCTGAACTCGAAATGGAACGGACCGGTGGGCGGTATTACGTTCAGCCCTTCGTTTCAGAAGAATTTCCGGTTGATAGCGGAGTATACGGGCGATGATGTGAACGTGGGCTTTGACTGGAAATTGTGGAAGCACTTGCTGGTACAGTCTTCGCTGCAAAACGGCAAATATTTTTCCGGAGGGGTGTGCTTTTGCATCAATCTGTTGTAAATGATATAACTAAACATAATTTTTAAATTTAATTATTTTACTATGTACAATTTTGTAAGAAGAGGAGCTTATATGCTTCTGATTGCCGGTTTGACCATGGGGGTTGCCGGTTGTAGTGACGATGATCCTGATTATGACCATGTGACTCCGCCTGTGGTTGAGGTTGCTTCCAATACGTTGACCGGAGTTATCACAAGTCTGAACGGTGAGGGAATCTCGGGTGCGAAGGTTTCATTGGGAGAGGGTAATTCTGCCACGACCGATGCCAACGGTGTTTATCTGTTTAAGGATGTCAAGGCGGGTACTTACCAACTGAAAGCGGAAGCCGAAGGTAAGTTGTCACATACAGGAACATTGACTGTTGCGGATGTGAAGAAGACTCAGAATCTGGTGTGGAATGCGGCACTTGCTTCTGACGTGAAGAAGGAAGTGAGCGTATCGGCTGATGCACCAAGTGAAGGAAAAGTGGAAACGGAAACATTGAAAGGCAATGAGGAAGCCAAGGTGGAAGTGAAGGCTAAAATCGCTGCCGGTGCCGTGGATACAGATGCAGATGTGAAGGTCATCATCTCTCCGCTTTATAGAGAGGAAGATGTAGTGACACGTGCTGCCGATGAGACCATGTTGGTCGGTGCCGCTCTTTCTTGTAACAAGGAGGGTGTTTCTTTGAAAAAGGCTATCGAGCTGAGTTTCGAACTGGATACCGAACTGGCAGGTAAGGTGGAAGTCAAGCAGTATAAGAACGGTGAATGGGTGAAGGCGGACAGCCGTGTCGAAGACAGCCATGTAATCGTTGCTGCAAGTGAGTTCGCTTCTTATGGTCTGTTCCTCGGTGTGGAATTCTCTGAGAAGAAGAGTACGAAAGCTGTGGAGTTTGAACAAAGCAAATGGGACAACCTGTATGGTTCTAAGGATATGTCTGTGGGTGAGGCTGCTTATACCTATAAGGCAGGTACTGAAATCAGCACTGAAGGTACTGCAGACAAACTGACTGCTCTTTTGATAGAAGAGTTGGCACAGCGTTTCGGTGCAACGGCGACTACACTCAACGGCTCTTATCCTATCAATGTTACATTGCCGGTAGGTACTATGTTGGAAATCAGTGGTGTGCAGGAAGAATGGGGTGTATCGGCAAGTGCACTCGGTAAGTCGGCTTCAGGTACACGCCATGGTAATGTAGTAATTGAGGTTGCTACTTCCAATCGTGAGCACACAGGTGGTGGTGAGTAAACTGTAGTTTGTATTAATTTTTGTGACCGGTCGGGAAGTAAGCATAAGCCGGTCAGTTATATATTAGGGAGGTAATGGCAGTTATCTTCCTAATATTTTTTTATACCAACTGTTGCCGGTGTTCATATAATTGTGGGCACTTGAATCTGAAACATAAAAAAAAGTTGTGCCAATATTTTTGACACAACCTTATTCATTCTTTTTCTTGTATACTTTAATCGACTATGCGCTTGTTCATTATGATATAAACAACCAGTCCAACAATGATAAGAGCAGCTGAACCACCTAAAACTGCGTTATCATTAATAGCAGAACTTCCTGCGCAGAAGATACCAACCAAAATAGCGGCACCAATGATCATAAGTATCAGACCTAAATTCTTAAGTAAGCTTTTCATGTGTGTATTTTATTAATAGATTATTTTTCTTGTGCACAAATTAAAGCATAATTCTGTTATGAAGGAAATTATTTTAGGAAAAAAAGATGAAATAGCAGAAATTCTTTAATCTTTGGTGTTCGTAAATATCTTCCTTAGTACATCCTGACTAACTTTCAGCTCTTCTAATGTTAATCCTTGCAAAGCTTCTTTTAATGTCTTATTGGCGATAAACCGTGCTTTTTCTTCCAGTTCACGTCCTGTTTTGGTTAAATGAACCAGATTCGTGCGACGGTCTTTCTTGTCCGAGATACGGACTACCAAGTGCTGACGCTCCATGTTGTCTATCAGACGAGTCATGCTGGGCTTGTCTTTGAAAGTGGCATTACACAGTTCTTGCTGGGTTACTCCGTCCCGTTCCCACAGAAACAAAAGCACTGTCCATTGTTCAGGAGTAATGTCTACTCCGTTCTGACGGAAGTTGCGGCTCAGTTTCCTATTGATGGCTGCCGACACTTTACCGTTCAAAATAGCGAATATCAGCTGGATATCAAAACTAAATTGTTCTATCATATAATTATTGTTTAAACAACTTTGCAAAGATACGATTCTTGTGGGAATAACGCAGATTTTAAGGATGAAAAAATACTAAAAGGCAAGATTAATTGCAAAATGAAACTATATTTTTGAAAGAAAATGCCTGTAAGTCTTTGTAGATTAAGAGAAAATATCTACCTTTGCGCTCGCAATTTAAAATTTTAATTTAATAATTTAATTAACGTAGTATGAATCAATACGAAACCGTTTTCATTTTGACTCCCGTTTTGTCTGATGTTCAGATGAAGGAAGCGGTAGAGAAATTCAAAGGTATTCTGACTGCAGAGGGTGCAGAGATTATCAATGAAGAAAACTGGGGCTTGAAGAAATTGGCTTACCCCATCCAGAAAAAATCAACTGGTTTCTATCAGCTGATTGAGTTTAAAGCAGAACCGAAGGTAATTGAAAAATTGGAAATAAACTACCGTCGTGACGAACGTGTTATCCGTTTCCTGACTTTCAGAATGGATAAATACGCTGCTGAATACGCTGCTAAGAGAAGAAATGTTAAATCAACTAAAAAGGAGGATTAATCATGGCACAGCAACAATCAGAAATCAGATATTTAACTCCGCCCTCAGTAGACGTTAAGAAGAAAAAATACTGCCGTTTCAAAAAGAGTGGTATTAAGTACATTGATTACAAAGATCCTGAATTCTTGAAGAAATTCTTGAACGAACAGGGTAAGATCCTTCCTCGCCGTATTACAGGTACTTCTCTGAAGTTCCAACGTCGTATCGCGCAGGCTGTTAAAAGAGCACGTCACTTGGCGTTACTTCCATTTGTAACTGACATGATGAAATAATAAGGAGGAATAAGTATGGAAATAATTTTGAAAGAAGACGTAGTAAACTTAGGCTACAAGAATGATATTGTAACTGTAAAGTCTGGTTACGGTCGTAACTATCTTATTCCGACCGGTAAAGCTGTGATTGCTTCACCTTCTGCAAAGAAAATGTTGGCAGAAGAATTGAAACAACGCGCTCACAAACTGGAAAAAATTAAGAAGGATGCTGAAGCTATGGCAGAACAGTTGAAGGGTGTAACTTTGACTATCGCTACCAAAGTGAGTGCTACAGGTACTATCTTTGGTTCTGTTACCAACATCCAGATTGCTGAAGAATTGGAAAAATTAGGCCACAAGGTTGACAGAAAGATTATCGTTGTGAAGGATACTGTGAAAGAAGTTGGTTCTTACAAGGCTATCGTTAAACTGCACAAGGAAGTTTCTGTAGAAATTCCGTTCGAAGTAGTTGCTGAATAATCTGTAAATACTTTAAAGTATATGCTGAAGAAGCCCGGTTTGCTAGAGCCGGGCTTCTTCTTTTTCCTGAGATTCCTCTTTTTTGTGGAAAGGGACTATATTAAATCGTTTTTGGCTTGCCGGTATATAAATTTTGTCTATCTTTAGCATGATAATTTTTCATACACGAATGAACTACTATGAAAACAAACCTGATAGAGAAAGTGAAGCGTATGAGCACAGAGTATAGATTCGGTGACTTCTTTCGCAACTTCATTGCTGTGGTGCTGGGTATTGTTATTACCTTTGCCGGCAGTGACCTGATAGAAGAACGTAAGATAAGAAATGAAGTGAAAGATGCTCTGTCATTGGTCAAAGATGAAATATTACTCAACAGGGAGACTATAGAAGAATTGATGGAGCAGGAGCTGTTTGAACAGCGGGGGGCGTGTTATCTGCTTCAATATAAAGACTCCATAGATAAGGCATCGCCGGATTCAATTGAGAAATATGGCTATTCGCCATTCCAGTCATTCAATCCTATTTATATTGATGATGCAATGGAGATGCTCAAAAGTTCATCGCTTATCTCTGCTATTGAAAATAAAAAACTTGCTACCCGGATTATTCAAACATACAACACGATAAAAACCGCTTATGGCAGTTTTGGGGCTTTTATGGATATAAAGCTGAAATGTATTGAGAAATTGACTGATAAGGCGGAAGTGAGAGAAGCATTGGCAAAGAATAAGCTCAGGACTAAAATGCAGGAGTGGGACTTTTATTTCACTATCCCGGAAGGGGTGCAGGCTGTGCAGCAAATTTCTTATATACATAGTTATCCAAGAAAAATGTATGGACGGTATATGGAACAGATAGACGAGACGTTGGCTGCCATTGACGAGGCGTATAAATAAAAAAAAGTCTGTTGTGCTTTCGCACGGCAGACTTTCAATTCTCTCTAATGTTCGTTCTGAATATTATTCAGCTACGGCTGCAGAGTCAGCAGCTGTGCTATCAACAGCAGCTACAGTGTCAACTGTTTCAACAACAGCTGCTTCAACTGTTTCAACTGTAGTAGAATCTGCGTTTTCAGCTCCGTTGTTAGCAGCTTTGTTTCCGCAAGATGCGAAAGAAACAGCTGCAAATGCTACGAACAAAAATACTAATTTTTTCATTTTCTTTGCTTTTTAAATCTGTAATACTAAATAGTTGCTTTATTAAAACGTTGCAAAGGTATACACTTTTTCAATATGTTGTACTCCTGAAACCGACTTTTTTTCCACATTTTTATGTTGTGCAACTTAATTTACTGATTTATAGTATGTTTTAAAACATATTGTTATTCCTCTGCAATGCTGTTGTAGAGGAAGCGTTTTATACTCTTTTTGGGAGTCTTTTCAAATTCGGTAGGATAAAGCTGAATAGTACTTACTTGTTCGTAATTGCCTACCAGTTTATTCAGATTTTTCAGGTTCTCGTCCATTACCGTTTTTATATTGTCGGGGGTGTTCAATCCCAGAGAGTCAAGACTGTCGTAATCGGGATAAACCAAAGCCACAAGTTTTTTATTGCGTTCTATAATCAGACTTTCCAGAACGAAGGGCATATTATTTAACTTCGCTTCAATTTCCTCCGGAAAGATATTTTGTCCGTTGGAGCTTAACAGCATGGTTTTGCTGCGGCCACGGATATATATGAAGCCGTTTGCGTCAATGGTTCCCAGGTCACCGGTCTTCAGCCAACCGTCTTCGGTAAATACTTCGCGGGTTGCTTCTTCGTTTTTATAATATCCTTTCATTACGTTTTCTCCGCGCACTTGAATTTCGCCTGTCGTATTGTAGGGGTCATCCGAGTCGATACGCACTTCCATGATGTCGAGAATTTTTCCTGCAGAACCGGGGATGAAGGTATTCCAGGGGGCATAACTGATGAGCGGGCCGCATTCTGTCATACCGTATCCGATGGTAAAGGGGAATTTTATTTTGTAGAAGAAATCTGTTACTTCCGGGTTCATGGCTGCACCGCCAATAATGACTTCCTTGAACCGTCCGCCCAGGGCGTCAATCAGTTTTTTACGGATTTGCGCATATATCTGATTGTCCAGCAAAGGGATATTCAATGCCCATTTCATGCTGCGCTTATTGATAAGTGGCTGAATGACATTCTTGTATATCTTTTCTATTACCAGGGGGACTGTGATAATCAGGTTGGGCTTCACTTCTTCGAAGGCTTTCATCAGAATTTTTGGAGAAGGTGTCTTGCCTAACAGCGTGACATGGGTTCCCACGGCCGTTGCGGTCAGAAAATCGAAAGCACAACCATAAGCATGGGCCAAGGGTAGGAAAGAAAGTACTTTTTCTCCTTTTTTCAACAGTCCTGTTCGGATACCGAAGGTGACATTGCCTGCCAGATTGTTGCCTGTCAGCATCACTCCTTTGCTGAAGCCGGTGGTGCCCGAGGTATAGTTAAACAACATCACTTTATCATTAGACAATTCGGTATAGATGATGTTCTCCTTTTGGAAACCTTTGGGATAGGCTTTTTTCATGGCCGTATCTATGTTGCGCATGAATTTCTGAATAGTCTCTCCATCACGCTGGTGCAGACAACGGTAATCTGTCAAAGAAAAGACAGCACGTAAGTTGCCCAATGCTTCTTCTTCCAGGTTTTCCCAGATATTATCGCTGACAAACAGGAATGTGGATTCGGAATGATTGACGATATGATGAACGTCATTCGGCTTAAAGTCTTGAAGAATAGGTACAACGATGGCGCCATAGGTAATTGTTGCCATATATGCTATGCACCAGCGAGAAGTATTCTTACCTATGATTGAAATTTTATCACCGCGTCGGAGACTGCAATGTTGAAACAGCAGGTGTAACTTGGCTATTTCTTCTGCCACTTGTCCATACGTAAAAGCGTTGTCTTCACCATAATCTGTGTAACACGGTAAATCCCAGTTCTCCTTAAAGCTATTCTCGTATAGCTTAATAAAGTTCTCTTTTATCATTGCACAATTTTTGATGTAATGTGCAAAAATAAGCATAATTATTGGTATTCTAAAAGAATTAAGGAGAATTATGTGTAACTTTGTTGCCTAATATAGATAAATAGGTATGATTGATACGACAATATTCCAAAATAAAACGGCCGTTTATTATACATTGGGCTGTAAATTGAATTTCTCAGAAACCTCAACAATTGGCAGAATTCTGAAAGAAGCTGGTATCCGTACTGCGCGTAAAGGAGAGAAAGCCGATATTTGTGTTGTAAATACTTGTTCGGTTACTGAGGTTGCCGATAAAAAGTGCAGGCAGGCCATCCATCGGTTGACTAAACAGCATCCGGGTGCCTTTGTTGTTGTCACCGGATGTTATGCTCAGCTGAAGCCGGAACAGGTAGCGAATATTGAAGGGGTAGACCTTGTTCTCGGTGCGGAGCAGAAAGGGGAGCTGATGAATTACCTTGGAAATCTGGAGAAGCATGAGAAGGGAGAAGCCATTACGACGGCTACCAAAGATATTCGCAGTTTTTCTCCTTCGTGTTCGCGGGGTGACCGTACCCGTTATTTCTTGAAGGTGCAGGATGGTTGTGACTATTTTTGCTCTTATTGTACGATTCCGTTTGCCCGTGGACGCAGCCGTAACGGACGGATTGAGGACATAGTGGCGCAAGCTCGCCGGGCAGCCGGGGAAGGTGGAAAGGAAATAGTTATTACCGGGGTGAATATCGGGGATTTCGGAAAGACGACAGGCGAAACATTTTTTGATTTGGTGAAGGAACTGGATAAAGTGGAGGGTATCGAACGTTATCGTATCTCTTCCATCGAGCCTAATTTGCTGACGGATGAGATTATTGAATATGTTTCTCGTTCGCGTGCTTTTATGCCTCATTTCCATATTCCTTTGCAGAGTGGCAGTGACGATGTGTTGAAGTTGATGCGCCGTCGTTATGATACGGCATTGTTCGCTTCTAAGATTCGCAAGATAAAAGAAAAGATGCCCGATGCTTTTATCGGTGTGGATGTGATTGTGGGAACCAGGGGGGAGACAGAACTGTATTTTGAAGATGCATATCGTTTTATCGAAGGGCTTGAGGTGACTCAACTTCATGTGTTCAGTTATTCTGAACGTCCCGGTACTCAGGCGTTGAAAATAGATCATGTGGTTTCTCCCGAGGAGAAACATCGGCGGAGCCAGCGTTTGTTGGCGCTTTCGGACGAAAAGACAAAGGCTTTTTATGCCAGACATATTGGCAAAGAGGCTATCGTGCTTGCCGAAAAATCGAAGGCGGGAATGCCGATGCATGGCTTTACGGATAATTATATCCGGGTGGAACTGGAACATGATGATGCGCTTGACAATAAGTTGGTGCGCGTAAAATTGGGTGATTTTAATGAAGACGGTACTGCCTTGAAAGGTACAATTATATGAAAAAGATATCAGTTGTCATATTGAATTGGAATGGGGAAGCTATGTTGCGGCAATTTCTTCCTTCGGTGATAGCATATTCTGAGGCGGAAGGAGTGGAGGTATGTGTGGCTGACAATGCTTCTTCGGATGCATCGTGTGACGTGGTGAGGAAAGAGTTTCCTGCTGTGCGCCTTATTGAACTGGAGGAAAATTATGGCTTTGCCGAAGGGTATAACCGTGCCTTGCAGCAGGTGGATGCGGAATATGTGGTTCTTTTGAACAGTGATATCGAGGTGACACCTCATTGGTTGGAGCCTTTGCGGGATTTTATGGAAGTTCATCCCGAAGTGGCTGCTTGTCAACCCAAACTTCTGAGTCAGCGCAATAAGGAGTTTTTTGAATATGCGGGTGCTGCGGGGGGGTATATCGACCGTTATGGGTATCCTTTTTGCCGCGGGCGGATTTTTGAAACGGTAGAGAAGGATGATGGGCAGTATGATACGGTGATGCCTGTTTTTTGGGTTAGTGGAGCTGCCTTTTTTGTCCGCTTGAAAGATTATCGTGAGGCAGGAGGTCTGGATGGGCGTTTCTTTGCTCACATGGAGGAAATTGATCTTTGCTGGCGTTTTCGCAGTCGTGGAAGAGGATTGGTATGTATTCCGCAAAGTGTGGTGTATCATGTAGGTGCGGCTACATTGAAAAAAGAAAGTCCGCGGAAAACATATCTGAACTTTCGGAATAATTTATTGATGCTTTATAAGAATTTGCCTGAAAAGGAACTGAATAAGGTGCTTTGTGTGCGTGGTTTTTTGGATAGGATTGCTGCTATGGTTTTCTATCTTAAGAAGGATAAGGAGAGTGCCAAAGCTGTCTTTCAGGCAAGGAGAGATTTTGAGCGTACCCGTTATAGCTTTGCTTCTGCCCGCGTGGAGAATATGATGAAAGCTACCGATGAGCCTATTCCCGAAAGAGTGGAGTATAGTATTTTGTGGAAATATCATGCGTTGGGCAAGAAAAGGTTTTCACAATTGCGTAATTTTGTGAAAGGGCTGACTGCCTGATGTGGGTAAACTAAATTTAGTATATTAAAAAAAACGACTATGAGCAAATTGGTTAGAAAAATTGGCTTGGTGGCACATGATGCCATGAAGAAGGACTTGATAGAATGGGTTCTTTGGAACTCGGAACGGTTGATAGGTCACAAGTTTTATTGCACGGGAACCACAGGAACACTTATCCGGGAAGCTTTGAAAGAGAAACATCCTGATGTGGAATGGGATATTACTATTCTGAAATCAGGTCCGCTGGGTGGTGACCAGCAGATTGGTTCGCGCATTGTGGAAGGGGAAATCGATTATCTTTTTTTCTTTACCGACCCGATGACTCTCCAGCCGCATGATACGGATGTAAAAGCACTGACTCGTTTGGCGGGTGTGGAGAATATTGTTTTTTGCTGTAACCGCTCTACGGCTGATCATATCATAACCAGCCCTCTGTTTGTTGACCCGGAATATGAGCGCACTCATCCGGATTATACCGGATATACACAGCGCTTTGCCAATAAGCCGGTAGTATCTGAGGCAGTGGAACGGGTCAATAAACGTAAAGGCAGAAAGAATAAATAATTATTTTATTCCAATGGCGTAAAGTGTATTTTATCGGTCGTAGTGTACTGCGACTCCTACTTTCTGACAATCCGCCCCCATAGGCGGATTTTCTTTATATAGACGAATATCTATTTCTTCGATGACAGGGAAATCATGGAACAGCCGTTCTGCTATGCGTTCACATACGTGTTCCAATAACCTGGAAGGCGTTTTCATAACTTCTTTTACCGCGGTATGTACGTCGGCATAGCTTACGGTTCCCTCCAGTCTGTCTGTCTGGGCTGCATGGATAAAATTTGTTTTTAATTTCAAGTCAATGGTAAAGTTGGCTCCCACAACCGTTTCTTGTGGAGCTACTCCATGACGGGCAAAGAATTTAAGACCTTCCAGGCATATATACATTGATGTTGCTTTCATGCTTTTGTTTTTATTGGACGGACAAATATAAGGTACTTTTTCCTTATGGGAAAGAGAAGCAGAAAAAATGCTAAAAGAAAGAGGAATTGCCATTCGATACAGGCAATTCCTCTTTTCTTCTCTTTTGTGATTACATTATATAATAAACCATTATCCGCATCTTGACGCTCCACAGGTCTTGCAGATAAGGCATCCCTCCTGATAAACGAGAGTTTCATGTCCGCAATTCGGACACTTCTGACCGTCGGCTTTCGTTCCGTCGGTAACATATTTTTTCAGAGCACGTTCTACACCGTTTTTCCATGTGTTGATGCTTTCGCTGTCCAATTGCAGTGAGTCCACCAACTTAATGACGCGGTCGATAGGCATGCGCCAGCGGAGGACGCCCGAAATCAGTTTGGCATAGTTCCAGTATTCTTTATTAAACTTCTCGGACAGACCTTCGATGGTGGTCTTGTATCCGCGCTTGTTTTCAAACTGGAAGTCGTAGTGTTTGTTGCCGTCTTCGTCTACATTTTTAATGATTCGTCCGCTAGTGACAGACTTCGGCAATAAGATGCCCTCTTCATCGTCTTGCAGACCGGTAAATATCTCGTATGGGTGACCGTCCAGCAGACCGACAAAGGCTACCCATTTTTCCTTGTTGTTCTGGAAACGGATGACATCGGCTTCTAATACTTTCGGGCGGACTTCGACTACCGTAGGCGGTTTGCAAGGTGGCATTTCTTCTTTCTTATCCTTCTTCTTGTTGGAAATCAATACACCGGAACGTGACCCGTCACGATATACGGTACAACCTTTGCAGCCCGAACGCCATGCTTCTACGTAAAGACGGTTTACGAGGTCTTCATCCACATCATTTGGCAAGTTGATGGTGACACTGATGGAATGGTCAACCCATTTTTGGATACGTCCTTGCATCTTTACTTTCATCAGCCAGTCTACATCATTTGATGTTGCCTTATAATAAGGTGATTTTTTTACCAATTCGTCTATTTCTTCCTGTGTATAACGCTTGGCGGGGTCGTAGCCGTTTATTTCCATCCATGTTACAAACTTATGGTGGAATACCACATATTCTTCGAAGGCGTCACCTGTTTCATCCACAAAGTCAACATGTACTTGCGGATCATTCGGGTTGACTTTTCTTCTGCGCTTGTAAACCGGCATAAATACGGGTTCAATGCCCGAAGTGGTCTGAGTCATCAAACTGGTGGTTCCCGTCGGAGCAATTGTCAGACAGGCAATGTTACGGCGTCCGTATTTGAGCATGTCTTCATACAATTTCGGATCAGCTTCTTTCAAGCGGTTGATGAAGGGGTTGTCTTTTTCTCTTTCGCTGTCATAGATAGCGAATGCACCGCGTTCTTTTGCCATTTCTACAGAAGAACGATATGCTTCCAAGGCAATCGTTTTATGCACTTTTTCCGAAAATTCGGTTGCTTCTTCAGTTCCGTAGCGTAGTCCCATGGCGGCGAGCATATCTCCTTCGGCAGTGATACCTACACCGGTACGGCGTCCCTGACCGCTTTTCTTGTATATTTTTTCCCACAGATGTCTTTCTGCCCCTTTTACTTCTTCACTTTCAGGGTCGGAGTCAATCTTGGTCATAATTCTTTCGATTTTCTCCAGCTCCAAGTCGATAATGTCATCCATGATGCGTTGAGCTAAAGCAACATGTTTTTTGAACAGCTCGAAATCGAAATAGGCATCCTTGGTGAAGGGATTGACTACATAAGAATATAGATTGATAGCCAGCAAACGGCAGGAGTCGTAAGGACATAAGGGAATCTCACCGCAAGGGTTGGTAGACACTGTGCGGTAACCTAAATCTGCATAACAGTCGGGTACGGATTCGCGTATGATGGTATCCCAGAACAGAACACCCGGTTCTGCCGACTTCCACGCATTGTGTACAATCTTCTTCCATAAAGCCGAAGCGTCTATTTCTTTGGTTGTCGAAGGTGTGGCAGCATCGATGGGATATTGTTGTGTATATGGAGTACCGTCAACAGCTGCTTGCATGAATGCATCGTCAAGTTTTACAGAGACATTGGCTCCTGTAACTTTGCCTTCTGTCATTTTAGCATCGATAAATGCTTCAGAATCGGGGTGCTTGATAGATACGCTCAGCATCAATGCACCACGACGGCCGTCTTGAGCTACTTCACGGGTGGAATTTGAATAACGCTCCATAAAAGGAACCAATCCTGTAGAAGTCAGTGCTGAATTCTTGACAGGTGAACCTTTCGGACGGATATGAGACAAATCATGTCCTACTCCTCCACGACGTTTCATCAGCTGAACCTGTTCTTCATCAATGCGGATAATGGCACCATAGGAATCGGCTGCACCTTCCATTCCGATAACAAAACAGTTGGACAATGATGCTACTTGGTAATCATTGCCGATGCCTGTCATCGGACTTCCTTGTGGAACGATGTACTTAAAATGGTCCAATAACTCGTAAAGTTGTTGTGCGTCCAGCCCGTTTTGGTATTTGCTTTCAATGCGGGCCACCTCATTGGCAATACGCCAATGCATGTCTTCCGGTGACTTTTCGTAAATATTGCCGAAAGAGTCCTTTACTGCGTATTTGTTTACCCAAACCCTGGCAGCAAGTTCATCGCCCTTAAAGTATTGTAAAGATGCTTCAAAGGCTTCGTCGTAGGAGTAAATTCGTTTTTCCACTTTTCTGTTCAGATTTACTATAATTATTAATAAGCTTAAGATGTAGAAGTCCTAACTCATTTATAACAAAAGCGTCGGCAAAGCTATATATGTTTTCTGAATAAACAAAATAAATATCGAATAAGTTTTCAACAATTTAAAAGTTATCCAAAACGGTCTGTTAATTATTTGATTTTCAATATAGGTTGTTGATGCGTGAGCTGCTAAAGTTTTCTATTTGGAAAATTTGAGTAAAATGTGAAGCAATGAAATAATTGAAAACTCCAAATGTTTGGGGTGGATTATTTTGCAAAAAAGGTTATTGAATACGCTTTTCTTTTCTTATCTTTGCAAGAAAAAGAATATGGATTCAATAAAGAACAGACGGTCTATCCGTAAATACAAGCAGGATGAAATTCCCGCTTCTTTGTTAAATGATTTGCTTGAAGAGGCTTTTCGTGCTTCTACTATGGGGAATATGCAACTATATAGTGTGGTAGTCACTCGTGATAAACAGATGAAGGAAAAATTGGCACCGGCTCATTTTAATCAGCCTATGGTAACGGGTGCACCGGTGGTGCTTACTTTTTGTGCCGACTTTAACCGCTTTAGTAAATGGTGTCGGGCACGCAAAGCGGAACCGGGATATGATAATCCTATCTCTTTTTTGAATGCGGCGACAGATGCATTGCTGGTTACACAAAATTTTTGCACATTGGCGGAAGAACATGGGTTGGGTATTTGCTATTTGGGTACTACTATCTATAACCCGGACCAGATAGTTGAGATTCTCCAGTTGCCGGAACTGGTGATGCCGGTAGCTACCATAACGGTAGGATATCCTGACGAATGTCCTTCACAGGTCGACCGTCTTCCTGTTCAGGGGCTGTTGCATGATGAGGTTTATCATGATTATTCGGTTGAAGACATCGACCGTATTTATGCTTATAAAGAATCATTGCCGGAGAATCATCGATTTATAGAGGAGAATCAGAAGGAGACATTGGCTCAGGTGTTTACTGACGTACGTTATAAGAAGGCTGATAACGAGTATATGTCGGGTATCCTGAAGGCGACATTAAAGAAACAGGGGTTTGAAAAATAATCCGTTTGTATTTATTTTTAGGCATGAATAACACACGATTTACGGAAAAGATGAAAAATCCGTGTTTATCTGTGTTATTTGTGCCTAAAAAGCAGTCTCTACAGAATGAGACTTTTTATTTTCTTCTTAATAATGCTTCAATTTCTTCTATATCAGCTTTGAATGATTTATCTACCTCTACCTGATCTTTCACTATTTTGCAAGCATGCAATACGGTAGCGTGGTCTTTATTTCCAATTAACTGACCAATCTTGGAAGAGGAGGCGTCTGTATGCTTTTTTGCAAGGAACATGGCAACCTGACGTACCTGCACGACTTCTCTTTTGCGCGTTTTAGTGTGGATTGCCGATTCTTCTATCTCATAATGACTGCATACTTTGGCGATAATGTCCTCGATGGTAATCGGTTTGCTTTCGCAACGAACCGCTTTGCGAACAATCCGTTCTGCCAAATCGATGTCCACGTCACGCTTAAAGATAATGGACTGTGCCAACAGAGAGTTGATGATACCTTCCAGTTCACGTACGCTTTCGTTGACGTTTTCGGCAATGTAGTTTATTACAGATTCAGGAATATTCAGTCCGTCACGGCGAATCTTGTTGCGGAGAATATTCTTTCTCAGTTCCACATCAGGCTTTTCCAGTTCGGCTACCAAACCCCATTTAAAACGGGTCAGGAGGCGTTCTTCCATACCTTGCAGCATCACCGGTGCGCGGTCGGAAGTCAGGATAAGTTGCTTACCGTTTTGGTGCAGGTGGTTAAAGATATGGAAGAAGGTATTCTGAGTTTTGGTAACACCGGCAAATTCCTGGATATCATCGATAATCAGCACATCTATTGTCTGGTAGAAACTGATGAAATCATTGAAATGGTTTGTACGTACAGAGTCGGTATATTGTACCTGAAACAAATGTGCCGATACATATAATACTCGTTTTTCCGGATAAAGTTCCTTGATGCGTGTACCTATGGCATTGATTAAGTGGGTTTTTCCCACACCTGACGGTCCGTATAAAAACAACGGGTTGAATGTCCGGGCAGGGTTCTTTGCCACAGTTTCTCCTACAGTACGAGAAAACTCGTTACTGTTTCCTTTGATAAAGTTCTCGAAATTGTAGTTCGGGTTCAAGTGCGGATCCAAATCCTGCGGAGCCGGAGCCTGCATCGGGTTGGGAGCCTTATTGCCATCTTTTATAACTGTTTGTGCGGGTAATGCCGAAGAACGCTTGGTACCCTCTATATTTACAGTTATATGATTGGTCTTGTCTGTTAATATGCAATACATCAACTGCGTACCTTCCCCGATTTCTTTATAAAGGGCTGCACGCAATAAATCCACGAACTTTTCTTCCAAAAATTCATAGAAGAAAGGACTCGGGACTCCAATGGTCAAGGCGTGGTCTTCGTACTTCAGAGGTACGATAGGCTCAAACCAAGTTTTATAAGTCGTATCAGGAACATTGTCTCTAATGATATTGAGACATCGATTCCATAAAACGACGTGATCGTTTTCAATCATATAAGACATTTATTATAAAAAGCGAAACTTCTACAATGCAAATTTCGAAATGAAAATCTGAAAAAACAAATCGCTTTTTTCTTGCTTTTTATATTTTAAAAGTAATCTCTTTAGTTTCAGTGACTTATAAAAAGCACTCTGAGGTCAGTCCGGAATGAAAGTTGCATATTTGTAAGCTCTTGATTCTTAGCTTTCTATTGAGCTTTTCTTGTGTCGCTATATTGGTGATTAACTCCGCTTCTTTAAGCCTTTCTTCCCTGTTGACAGCCTTTTACTAGCCAACAGGGAAAAAAAGGAAATATGGCTTTATTTAGAATATTTCTATTTTAAGCGGAAGCCTTACTTATCTTTCTTGCCGAACAGCGAGAAGTGTACATACCGTTTGGGATGTGCCTTCAGGTCTTCCAGCAGGGAAGCTGCATTGGCTGTTGTTGTACTCAAGTTCTGGTAGAATGTCGGGTCGTTGAACAATAAGCCAATGGTATTATCTTTGCGGGTGAGTTTTTCGGTCAGCAATTGTACATTATATAATGTAGAGTCTACTTTGCTGAAAGTGCTTGCATAGTCAATGCCTTTTAAGTTTTCACTGATGACAGAGAAGTTATCGGTAATGGTCACCAATCGGCCGGTGATCTGCGGTAATTCATTATTCATTAATGAATTCAGCTGGCGTGTAGTAACGTCCAAGTTGGCTGTCAGTCTCTCAGCATTGTGTATGGTTGCCGTCAGTGCCGGGTCTGCCAGGAGTTTGTTCAATGATTGAAGAATGGAATCCATTTTGGGAAGAAGCTGTTCCACTTGGGGAACCAACTTTTCTTCGGCTACCCCCATCAAACCATTGTTGGTTATTCCGGGCAAAGTATCTCCCGGCTGGAAAAATTCGTTGGTTTTATCATTCAAGAGTAAGTTCATTTTTACCGTTCCCAGCATTTCGGTAACCAATTCTCCTTTACTTCCTTTGGGGATGCGCATTTCTTTGTCTACCTCTACCTCTACTGTCACATGCCCCGGTTTCTTGTAATTATAGTTGATACTTCTCACAGTACCCACTTTAAAACCATTGGCAAATACGGGGCTGGAGCCGGCCAGACCGTTTATGTTGGTATATTCTACATAATAATAGTTTGCTGATTGGAACATGTTGATTCCTTTCAGGTAATTGATACCATAAATTAGCATGGCTAAAGCAGCGATGCCTATTAATCCTATTTTTACCTCTTTCGTCATTTCTGTTATTTCTTTTATATAATTATCTGTTTTTCTTAAATTCTTTGATGGCTTCGTTTACATTCATCTTTTCTCCGTTTTTAAAGGCAATGATGAATGCATCTTTAAATTTAGCGGTAACTTCGCGCTTCATGCGTAATACCTTATTATAGTCGGTGCTTTCTCCATAGGTATATTTATATAGTCCTTTTTCTTTATAATAACTTACCGGAGAAAGTCCTTTTAATTGTCTGCTGTTTTTGGGCAATACCCTATCGGATGCCAATATTTGTATTTTGAATATCGGTTTATGTACAACTTCAGGGTTGCTCTTATTTGTCTTGATGTTAGGTGTACCCGGCTTTCTGTTGCTTCTTACCGGTTCGGGTGCACTGTCGGGTTCATCGGTCGGTGTTTCCGCTACAGATTCCTCCGGTTCGGGCATTTCCGGTTGCTGCACTTTGCTACGGTCTATTGGTGCGTCGTGTTCGCGTTTATAGTTTAAGAAAGCTTTGTAAATACTGTTTGCCAATGCTTCACTGCCTGTGTCGGACAGAAGATACTGTTCTTCATCGGGAGTAGAGATATAGCCGAGCTCTACCAATACACCGGGCATGGATGTTTCACGAAGTACGAGAAATCCTGCCTGATGCACGCCTTTGTCTATGCGGCGTGCCGAAGTCTTGAATTGTTTTTGTATCAGAGTTGCCAGTTTGACACTCTTCTCCATGTTTTTGTCCTGCAGGAATTCAAAGATGATGTAACTTTCCGAAGAGTTCGGATTGAAACCGGCATAACGTTGCTGATAATTGTCCTCTATTAAAATAACAGAGTTTTCCTTTTTGGCGACTTCCAGGTTTTCTTCTGTCCGATGGAGACCGAGGGTGTAGGTTTCCGTACCTCTGACATTGCGTCCGCGGGCTACCGAATTGGTATGGATGGAGATGAATAAGTCTGCTTTGGCGTTATTGGCTATTTGTGCACGGCGGTCCAAAGGAATAAACACATCGCTGCGGCGTGTGAATATGACTTTTACGTCTTTACAGTTGTTCTGTATCAGGCGTCCTACTTTCAATGCCACATTCAGATTGATATTCTTTTCTTTTCCGCGTCTGCCGATGGCACCGGGGTCATGGCCTCCGTGACCGGGGTCAATGACAACAGTGAAGTCCTTTCCTTCGGCTGTAAGACAAAGAAAGGGCAAGACTAGCGCAAGGCTACACAACAGAATTATTATTTTAAGTCTATCGGTTCTCATATTAATTAAGGTGCAAATGTAGCGATTTTTAATGAAAACTCGGCTTTTACCTTCAAGTTTTGTGTTTTTTAGTAGAAAGATGCCATAAAACCCGAAAAACAGACGAGTATTTGGTTGATTTTCTATTACTTTGCATCCCCAAAAAATCTATAATATGCTTAAATTTCTGAAGAATTGGACGCTGCCTTTGGCAATGTTTGCCGGAGCTATCGGATATTTCCTGTTGGCCAACGTCACTATTTTGGAGCCGGCAAAACCTTTTGTGAATTGGCTGATTGCCGTTTTGACTCCTTTTCTTATCTTCGCACAGTTGCTGCTTACTTTTTGTAAGATTGAGCCCAAGGAATTACTACCCAAGGCATGGCACGTATGGCTATTGTCCATTCAGGCTGTATCAAGCGGCATTATTGCTTTGTTGCTGATTTTCTGCCCCATGGAGGAGGCTTACAGGGATATTTTTGAAGGGGCGATGGTTTGCCTGATTTGTCCCACGGCCACGGCAGCGGCTGTCATTACAGGAAAACTGGGAGGAAGTGCTTCCACGCTTACTACTTATACCTTACTTTCGAATGTATTGGCGGCAATAGCGGTGCCGCTTGTGTTTCCGCTTGTGGAGCCTCATGCCGACATCACCTTTGTGGTGGCTTTTCTTAAAATACTGAGTAAAGTGTTTCCTCTGTTACTGGCTCCTTTTTTTATTGCATTGTTGTTTCGTTATTATATCCCGTCTGTACATCGACTGTTGTCGAAATATCATGGGGTCGCTTTTTATTTGTGGGCGGTTGCACTGACTATTGTGACAGGACAAACCGTGCGCTCACTGGTTACCGCTGCTGCCGATGTTTCCATCGAGATAATGATTGCTTTGGCAGGACTTGCCACTTGCTGTCTGCAATTTTATTTTGGTAAAAGAATTGGCAGTGCTTATCATGACCGAATCAGCGCGGGGCAGGCTTTGGGACAGAAGAATACGGTGCTTGCCATTTGGATGGCAGTGACTTATCTCAATCCTTTATCGTCTGTCGGTCCCGGTAGCTATGTGGTGTGGCAAAATATTTTTAATAGTTATCAACTGTGGAAAAAGAGGAAGAGTGAGATGAAATAACCGGTGTAAGATAAGAAGGATAGAAAAAAACATTATAAATAGATATGAAAACGGACTTTACAATCAGGCAAGCTCAACAATCGGATGCGGTTGCGCTAAAAGAGTTATTTCAAAATACTGTTCTTGTGATAAACAGACGTGATTACTCACAGGCAGAAGTTGAGGATTGGGCATCCTGCGGAAATAACCTTTCTAACATTAAAGAGAGGATAGAGACCCACTATTTTGTTGTAGCCGTTAATCAACAGTCACAAATCGTTGGTTTTTCATCTATTACGCCTCAAGGCTATTTACATTCTATGTTTGTCCACAAGGATTTTCAAGGTGAAGGTATTGCTACGATGCTTTTGGAAGAAATAGAACGCTACGCAATTACAGCCGGGATTACGCGGATTACATCCGAAGTAAGCTTGACTGCCCGCCCTTTCTTTGAAAAAAAAGGTTATGTGGTAGAAAAAGAACAAAAGCGCAAGGCGAATCAGCTTTCTCTCACTAATTTTTTGATGGCAAAGGAAGTGGCGTTTTTGGAGTATTATAATAAAAAGGTTACAGATTAAGCTTAGTACGTTCCTTTGTCTGTATATCCAAAACAGACTCAGCCTGACAGAAAGCATGCTTTTACACGTACGTCCTCATAGAACTACACGTACGTATGCGTAGCCCTACGCATACGTACGTATGAAGCTATACATACGTACGCATATGCCTGTACGTACGTATGTTACTTTTATGGAAAATGAGGGGATTAATTCGTTGTTAAATAATCTCCATCGAAAGACAAAGGCAACAAAGCACTTACACCTTCCATGATATAAATATCCGATTTGCTGTAAAGTAAGATACGCATTGGTTTTCCAAACCGCTTTTCAGTTTCCAGCAACACTTGTCGGCAGGCACCACAGGGTGGGATGGGAGTGTCAAGGAAGTCTTGTTCGGTTCGTGCAGCAATGGCAAGTGTTTTTACCGCTTGGTCGGGATATTGGGAATTGGCATAAAATAGGGTAGTGCGTTCGGCGCATAGTCCGGAGGGATAAGCTGCATTTTCCTGATTGCTCCCTGTTACCACAACACCGTTCTCCAGCAGGGCAGCAGCTCCTACCGAGAAATGCGAATAAGGTGCATAACTTCTTTGTGTTGCCTTGCACGCAGCATCCACCAATTTACGGTCTTCTTCCGTGAGTTCGTTATACTTGCGTGCCTCAATATTGATTTCCAGTTTGATTTCTTTCATGGTGTTTAAGCCTTGGTTTGTATGCAAATGTAATCTTTTGCTTTTGATTTCCAACTTCTTTCTTCCGGTTAATTTCAAATTTCTTGCAATTGCTGTTCATTCGCTTCTTCTTCTCGGAAAATAATTATCGTATATAATTAAAAGTCATTAAAAAAAGCTGTATATTTGTATTTCGTGATAGAAAATGAAGAATAAAAAATGATAGATCAAGCAGTAATTGACAGAATAAATCAGGGTGATGTAAAGGCATTCGAGTGCCTTTATAATGACTATTTCGTTTATTTATGTGCTTGTGCCAATTCTTATATCTTCAATGCCGAGGAAGCTCAGGACATAGTGAATGAAGTCTTTATGAAATTGTGGTATAAACGTGGTGATTTATTTTTTCCTATTCATCCTTATCTGGTGCGCAGTGTGCAAAACGGATGTTTGAATTATTTGCGTTCACTTCATAGCCGGGAGCGTGTGGCAGATGAATATCGCGAAACATTGCTTGAATATCAGGAAGAATATTGCATGAGTGAATGCAATCCTTTAAAAGAAATGGAACAGGCTGATTTGGAGCGTCAGGTACAGACCGTAATTACTTCCCTGCCCGATAAGTGCAGAACTGTTTTTGAACAATATCTTTATTCTGAACTTACTCCGCAGGAAATTGCCGAGAAGAATGGAATCTCTGTCAACACCGTGCGTGTGCATATTAAAAATGCGATGGACAAGATGAAGGAGAAGCTGGGTTCACGAATCGGAATTCTCTTATTTTTTCTTTTTTAAATGAATAATAAAAAAAGTCCCTTTTTTATTAAATGCTTTTAAGGTTGTGCGTGTATTATTATTAGTTTAATAATACAAGACCGACAGAATGAGTAATTCAATACATGAGTTTGACAGGTTGATGCTGGATTATCTGAAAGGTGATATAACACCTGAAGATAGGCAGAGAATGACCGAATTATTACATAAGGATGCTTCCTGCCGGGAGAAGTATCGTGAGATGTCACGTGCTTATGCCATTGCTTCTGTGCCTTGGTTTGAACGGAGAAAGAAGCAGAACCTTGATTTTCTGCGAGAGAAGTTAGACCTCCGTTCCTCGCCCGGACGCACTTTGGTTAGAAGGGTGAGAGTTGGGAGCTTTGCGGCAATGGTAGCATTATTGATTGGCCTTGGCATTCGTTTTATTTATTTGAATAACCATCCGGCAGAAGTGATTGTTCCACCTGTTTCCTATTGCCGGATAGAAATTCCTCAGGGTGCGCAATCCAAATTGATATTGCCGGACAGCACCTCGGTTTACCTCAACGGAGGTACCATTATAAAGTATGATGCGTCATTTCAGAATAAGGCTGAACGCGAGGTTTATCTTAATGGGGAAGCTTACTTTGAAGTGGCTAAAAATGCGGAAAAGCCTTTTATTGTTCATGCGGCTGATTTGAATGTCAAGGTACTTGGTACCAAATTCAATGTATCGTCTTATCCGGACGAGCCAAACATAAAAGTCAGCCTTGTGGAAGGGCGGGTCAAAGTGTCCACGGCTTCGGATGGAGTTGATAAATTTTACCTGTCTCCCAATGAGCAGGCTGTGTATGACAAGGCAAAAAAGACTTTGTCTGTAAGGGCTGTAGACGCAGGCTCTCAAGTAGCCTGGACAACAGGACGTCTTGTTTTTGTCAACGAAACCTTATTTCATATTCTGAAAACGATTGGGAAAAAATATGATGTTCAGATTTTAATCCAATCCCGGAAGATGAATACTGAATATTTTTCCGGTAGTATAGATGCAGACCTGACTTTGGATGAGATTCTTTCTTATCTGGATGTAGATAATAAGTTTGTTTGGAGAAGGAAGGGAAAAACCGTGGTTATTGCTGACAGATAGGATGTAAAACCGTATCCCTATGGGTATACCTTAAATATTTTTGTTAACTAATAATTCTAAGTATGAAAAAAACTTTTTGCAAGACTCGCAGGGGACATTGGGTCCCTCTGGCATGGGCAGCTTCATTCCTTTTATGGGGAAATGTTGCTTTCGCTGCATTGCCTATTCAGGAGGCAAGACTTTCCATGCAGCATCGTTCGGTATCCTTGAATCAAGTCTTCAGTGAAATTGAAAGACAAACGGGGTATTCTTTTTTGGTTCGTAATAATGATATAAATACGAATCAGAAGATTTCCATTGATGTGAAGAACAAGAGTGTCAAGGAAGTCTTGGAGATTTTATTTGCCGGTAAGAATATACGTTATGAAGTAGAAGGGGAACGTATTTCTGTTTATAAGCCTCAACAGACCAGACAGACTACAATTTCCGGAATTGTTGTGGATGCTGCTCAGGAACCGATTATCGGGGCTTCTGTCGTAGTGGTAAACACAACCAACGGCTGTATCACGGATTTTGACGGAAAATTTTCTTTGGAGGTTTCACAATTGCCGGTAAAGGTACAAATCACTTATATCGGTTATAAATCGCAGGTAGTGACTGTCAGTGATGCTAAAACTGTTCAGGTTGTTCTTCAGGAAGATACCGAAACATTGGATGAGGTAGTTGTTGTCGGTTATGGCTCTCAGAAAAAAGCCAACCTGACCGGTGCTGTTGCTTCTGTAAAGATGGATGAAGTGATGGGAAACCGTCCGTTGGCACAGGCAGCCGATGCGTTGCAAGGTACTGTTCCCGGTCTGCTTGTTTCCAGCAGTGGAAATGCCCCCGGTCAGGGAAAGTCTTTCCAAATTCGCGGTGCTTATTCGGTAGGTGTAAAAAATAGTGACGGTTCGTATGGTAATACCATCAAGCCTTTGGTTTTGATTGATAACGTAGAAGGCGACCTGGATATGATTAATCCCGAAGATATTGAAACCATTACCGTATTGAAAGATGCTGCTTCGGGAGCCATCTATGGTGCGCGTGCTGCCGGTGGTGTGATTTTGGTGACAACCAAACGTCCGAAAGGTGAGACTACTTTCCAATTGAATTATAACAATAACTTTGCGTTTGCTTCAGCTATGAATCTGCCTGAACAGGCTCCCCTGATGGAGTATTTGCAAGCGTATTCGGATGCTGCCGGTGACCAGTTCTGGACAATGGGTTCGCCCAGTGTAAGCAAATGGATGGGTTATCTGGAACAATATCGCAACAATCCTTCTTCTATTCCTACGGTAGGTGATGGCATTTTTAAAGATGCAGATGGTGCCGTATATTATATGAATGAAAAGGACTTGACAAAAAACATGCTCGAAACCAGTTTCCAGCAGAGCCATAATATATCGATGACCGGAGGTACGGAGAAACTTCGTTTTCGTCTTTCTGCAGGTTATATTGACAATAACGGTGTGTTGATTACGGATAAAGACCAGTATAGGCGAATGAATGTAAGCGGATTCATCTCAGCCAATATCACGAAATGGTTTACTCAGGAAGCTACTCTTAGTTATGCCCATAGCAAGAAAACATTGCCTAGCTCAGCCTTGGGTGCTATCTATTCCACCCGTTTGGCTTCTTTTTATCCTGAAGGAAATATGCCGGCCGGAATTTCGGATGAGGCAGAAGGCTTGCCTTTCTTTACTCCTGCCAACCAGATACGTTGGTCCAATCCCTCAAAGACATTGAATGATAACCCTCGTATTTTCTTGAAGTCCATACTGAAACCGCTTAAAGGTCTTGAAGTGGCGTTTGAATATACGTTTGACAAGAAAATATATGATTATCATTGGTATACGGGAAGTGTAGCTTATACCACAGTTCAGGGAGGTAAAGACACTACTCCGACAAACGATTATTTACAAAAGACAAAAAGATATACCGATTATAATTCAATAAACTTATATGCCACTTATGATTTTAATCTGGGCGACCATAAGTTTAAAGTGATGGGCGGTTTTAACCAGGAGTCAAGTTATCGCGAAACAATGGAAGCTTATTCATACGGGCAAGCGGTAATTGAAGTTCCTTCGTTGGGTTCGGGTACTTCTACATTGAAGGCTACCGATAGCTATAATGAGTATTCGGTACGTGGAGGCTTCTTCCGTGTGAACTATAATTATCTGGACCGATATTTATTGGAGGTGAACGGACGTTATGACGGTTCTTCCAAATTTCCCAAAGATTCTCGTTATGGCTTCTTCCCATCGGTTTCCGTTGGTTGGAATATTGCTCAGGAAAAGTTTATGGAACATACACAAAATTGGTTGGGCTCATTGAAGTTACGTGCGTCTTACGGTATGATTGGTAATCAGAATGTGCCGGCTTATTCCTTCATTCCTACCATGACAGTGAATAATAAATACAATGGATGGTTGTCCGGTGGCAATTATGTGACAGCCATCACTTCTCTTCCTTCTTTGGTAAGTAGTAATTTTACTTGGGAAAAGGTGGGTACTATTGATATAGGTCTTGATTTCTCTATGTTCAGCAACCGTTTCACCGGTACATTCGACTGGTATCAGCGTAATACAAACGGAATGCTGGCTCCGGGCATGCAGTTGCCGGCCGTAGTGGGTGCGAGCGCTCCTTATCAGAATACAGCAGATATGCGTACACGTGGTTGGGAGTTGAGTGTGAATTGGCGTGACCAAATCGGAAAGGTTGGTTATCGTGTAGGTTTCAACCTGTCAGACAGCCAATCAAAGATTGTGAAGTATAATTCGAATGAATCCGGCATATTAACCAGCGCTTTGAGTAATGGCTCTACCTTCTGGAACTATTATGAAGGAAAAGATTTAGGAGAAATTTGGGGATATGAATACGATGGTTTCTATACCGTGGATGATTTTACCGATACATCTTCATGGAAGTTGAAAGAGGGTGTACCTAGTATTGATGGTTATAATCCTCGTCCGGGTGATGTGAAATTTAAAAATCTGAAGGACGATGACCGTGGAACCAATATGATTTCCAGTGGTGATAATACGGTCAGTAATCCGGGCGACCGCAAAGTGATTGGTAATAATACACCGCGTTATCTTTATGGTATTACGCTGGGAGCAAATTTTAAAGGATTTGATTTGAATGTATTTATGCAAGGTACGGGAAAGCGTGATGCATGGATTGCAAATAACCTGAAGTTTCCCTTGTATTCCGACTTCAAGTTCATCGCCTTGTATAAAGACTTGGGCAATTATTGGAAACCGGTAGATGCTGCGAACGGAGATTACACGGCTGCTAATCCTAATGCCGAGTTCCCGCGCATTTATGGTAACTATGGTAATCAGGGCTCTAATTACCGCCAATCAGATAAATATTTGTCGGATGCTTCCTATTTCCGTATCAAGAATGTTACATTGTCCTATACTTTCCCGAAAGCATGGATAACAAAAGCATCTTTATCGCAACTGAAAGCCTTTGTCAGCATTGAAAATCTGGCTACATTCTCATCATTGCCGAAAGGTATTGACCCGGAAACATTGTCATGGAACTATCCGGCATTCCGTACCGTATCTTTCGGGCTTAATGTTACATTATAAACCTAAAATTAGTACGAGTATATGAAAAAACTATTTATAAGTTTGGCTATCATCGCAGGAATCAGCCTTTCCGGTTGTAATGATAGCTTTCTGGAAAAATCCCCTGTTACGGACTTGACAGAAGAAAACGCATTTAATTCCTACGATAACTTCAAGGCTTTTATGTGGCCTTGCTATGAAATGTTTACGAATAATACCATCCGTACTTCTTTGAACGGATGGGGACAAAACGGTCCTTATAAAGGTGATATGGATGCCGGTTATTTTGAACAGAAATACGAAAGCGGCTATAATGATTTCGCTTACCAAACCGTTGCCAGCGTAGCATCGGGTAATGGTTGGAACTTTAGTTCATTTATTCGCCGAATCAATATCATGCTTTCTCATATCGATGATTCCGAGATGACTGAAGCACAGAAAAACCATTGGCGTGCGGTAGGTTATTTCTTTCATTCCTTCTGGTATATGGAGTTGATAGACCGCTTTGGTGCTGTGCCTTGGGTGGATCAGGTCTTGAAGGAAGACTCTCCTGAAGCTTACGGTCCGCGTATTGACAGGAAAACGGTGGCAGACAATGTGTTGGAACGTTTGAAATGGGCTGAAGAGAATATAGGCGATTTTACTTCGGAGGATGGAAAGAACACCATAAACAAGGATTGTATATTGGCGGCTATTTCACGTTTTGGCTTACGCGAAGGTACATGGAGGAAATATCATGAACTGGGAGATTATGATAAGTATTTGCAAGAAAGTGTCCGCGCTTCGGAGCTGTTGATGAGCGCTTATCCTACTCTTTATACCGGAACAGACGGACAGCCGGCGGCAGGGTATGGTGAAATGTGGACTACGGAAGATTTAAGTACCGTTCCCGGCATTATTTTATATAAAGAATATGTGACTGATATAAATCCGATGGGTACTTCTTATATCGAACATACTTCTTCACATTATGTAGAGATGAATCAAAAAACGGTAGATTTATATCTGATGAAGAATGGTAAACCTATCTTAAATGCAGAATCCGAGTATCATGGAGATAAAGATATGTATGCCACTTTCCGTGACCGCGACCCGCGTATGTATCACACCATCATGCCTCCTTATAAAGTGAAAGCAGGAGGAGGTACTTACCGCACCTGGTCGTATACCGACAATGAGGCCGACCGTGAGTATATTGATATCATGGGAGCGAATACCAGTTGCAGCAATCCGGGTATCGGCATGAAGCGTTTGCCGGGACAGAACTGGAGTGCATCCTTGGTTCCCGAAATTCCCAGACTGGGTACAGGTGCTTTTGTTACTTGCCGTTCCGGTTATTATGTTTGGAAGAACTGGGATAACTGGGAAACCAATTTTAATAATGGTAATTTGAATACGGCAGACAAACCTATTTTCAAGATTGAAGAAGTGTTGTTGAATGAGGCTGAAGCCAAATTTGAACTTGGAAATTTTGATCAGGGCGTAGCCGACAAGACGATTAACAAATTGCGTGAACGTGCAGGGGTTGCCAAAATGGTAGTTGCCGAAATTGATGCAAACTTTGACCCGAATCGTGGGAAGTACTACCCTAAGAATAATGATGCCGGTGTGGAGGTTGACCCTGTATTGTGGGAAATCCGTCGTGAGCGTATTATTGAGTTGATGGGTGAAGGATTTGGATTCTACGATATTCGCCGTTGGCGTATGGCTCCCTGGTTCTTGAACAGACCGGCAACCGGAATCTGGATGAGTAAAGCAGATGCGCTAAGTAACAATATGACATTGTATAATCCTGAAACGGGTTATTCCGACGGTACATCAGGTACAATGTCCGAAGGTTATCTGTATCTTTTCAATGACCCTCTGAAAGAAGGAAAAGGATGGTTGGAAAAATACTACTTATATCAGGTGCCGACTACCGAAATATTATTGAATCCTTCTTTGGAACAGAATCCGGGATGGTAATTTGAAATAGTATATAAAAACAACAGATGGAGGCCGGCTCAACTAAGCAATTAGTGAGAGATGGCCTCTTTTCTTTAAAAACAGAAGTAAAAATGGAAAACCGGAAAATGTGGTTTAGCGTCACCCTCTTATGTACACTAGGAATGCAGCAGGTTCTTGCGGCAGAAAATGTAAAAGGAGACCGGCCTAATATCGTGTTCATTCTTGCAGATGATTTGGGCTGGACTGATTTGGGAGTGATGGGAAGTGACTATTATGAAACTCCGAATATAGACCGTTTGGCTGCGGAAGGATTGCTTTTCGATAACGCCTATGCTGCTGCAGCAAATTCTGCACCCAGCCGGGCTTGCATGATGACAGGCATGTACACACCCCGTCACGGTGTATATACCGTTAGTCCTCCCGACCGGGGTGACCGTAGGCTGAGAAAATTGATTCCAATCGCCAATACGGATGATGTCCGTGCCGATTTTGTGACGATGGCTGAAGCGCTACGGCAACAGGGATACCGGTGTGGGCATATCGGAAAGTGGCATTTGGGAGATGACGCAGACGGAACAGGCCCTCTTTCTCAAGGATTCATTTGGAATGTAGGAGGAAACCGGGCCGGCTCGCCTTATTCTTATTTTTATCCTTATTGTCTGCCCGATAAAAGTAAATGCCATCTGGGATTGGAGAAAGGAACACCGGGAGAATACCTTACCGACCGCTTGACGGATGAGGCTGTTTCTTTTATAAAATCCCACAAAGATGCTCCGTTCTTTCTTCATCTCTCTCACCACGCGGTTCATACGGCTTTGCAGGCTCCTGCATCGGTCGTTGATAAATACAAGAATAAACCTGTAGGAAAGTACCATACTAATCCTGTATATGCTGCGATGATTGAGAAATTGGATGATGGAGTAGGAAAGATATGTCGTGCCATTCAAGAGATGGGAATAGAAGAGAATACCATTATTATATTCTATTCCGACAATGGCGGTTCCGAACCGGTGACTGATAATTATCCTCTTCACGGCGGGAAGGGGACGCCATACGAGGGAGGTTCGCGTGTTCCTTTGATTATCAAATGGCCCGGGAAAATACCGGCAGGCACACGCACTTCTGTTCCGGTCATCGGAGTAGATTTCTATCCTACTTTTGTTCATCTTGCCAAAGGAGAAACATCGGGAAATCCGGATGGAAGAGATATCTTTGAGGTTGTGAAAAATAAGGAGACAGAACGGGATTTATTTTGGCATTTTCCGGCATATCTGGAATCGTATCTCAATGGCGGTAAGGATTTCAGAGCGCGACCTTATTCAAGTATTCGTTCGGGTGATTGGAAATTAATTTATAATTACGAAGATAAGTCAATGGAATTGTATAACCTGAAAGAAGATTTGGGAGAGACAAGGAATATGGCAGGACTTAATCCTCAAAAAAAGGAAGAACTTTATAACAAGCTTATGAAGTGGATTGATGATACACATGCGCCTGTTCCTACCGAACCTAATCCGTATTATCAGGGCATAAAGTAATTTTTAATGAATAGGGCATATTCCCTTTGCCTTTTCAGAAGAATGCCTGCCATGGCTACTATTTGTTTTAAGTAGGTTATGGCAGGACTTTTTTATATACGAGTGAAGAAAATGATTATCGTTTTTTGGGAATGCCAAGCATTTCTTTGGCTTTGTCTTCACTGGATAGAAAGTCAAGTGAGTTGATAATCTTATCATAATTCTCTTTGTCTGCAATGCGGGTTGCCAATATTTGCAGTACTTTCAGTTTATCATCGTCGAAGGTATAGATAGACATGAGTCTGACACATTGTTGGCAGCTGAACCAACGGTGTCCGGCGGCTAATGACAATATATCCAATTGTTCGTCTTTGAAAGGTTTCTGTTTTATCTTATTGTATAATTGTTGGAAATCATTGTCACTCGTTATTTGGGGATAATTAGGACGGTGTCCGTTGTGATGTGGCGGACGAGGAGCAACCGTAGATTCCACCTGTGCGGGAGGACATACTGCCACCGCAGGAGGAGTGGGGACACTCTCAAAAGAATCCAAATTGCTTACCAGATTGTTCTTGAAATCAATCAGGATAGTGGTTCCATAGTGTCCTATTCCTCCTCCTTTCCTGTATTCCCATTGCTCTCCTTGTTCGTCGAACCGGCGATAGTCTGGGCGTCCCAGCAGTTTGGTCACTTCTTCCTGTGTCATACCTTTGTGAATGGATAGTAATATGTTATTGTCCATTAAGCTCCCGCAACTTCCGAGAACAAGGCTTAAAAATAAAACGGCTAGTGTTTCTTTTACTCTTTTCATATAATGTTGTTTTTATGTGTAGGCAAAGATAGGCAGGGAATTCGATATGATCGGGCTCTTTTCCCTATTTGATTATAGGGATTTCCCTACAATTGTTATTGTTTGGAAGAAATGCGCCTCGGATATTTAATTAATGTAAAATCCACCGTTGCACATTTAACTTCGTTACTTTTAAAGGTTCTAACTGATAAACATTGCAAGAAACAGATGATAAATGAAGATAAAATCCGGGAAGCTTGCGCTTCTGATAAGGAATATGGATTCAAATTGCTGATGGAGAATTTTCAGCAACCTATATATTGGCACATCCGACGCTTGGTGGTTTCCCACGAAGATGCGGAGGATATACTGCAAGAAGTATTTATCCGTGTCTTTCGTCACCTTGACCGGTTTAGGGAAGAGAGCTCGTTGGGCACATGGATGTATCGGATTGCAACCAATGAATGTCTCCGTTTCTTGAACAGCCGAAAAGAGCAGGCTGTTTCTGCCGAGGAAGTGCAAGAGGAATTAATGAATAAATTGATGGCATCCGACTATGTGGATTACGATAATGCAATGGCAGTGAAATTTCAACAAGCCATTCTTTCGTTACCTGAAAAACAACGTATCGTGTTTAACCTGCGTTACTATGATGAATTGGATTACGAGGAAATTAGCCGGATAACCGATACGCGGGCGGAAACGTTGAAGGTGAATTATCATTATGCCAAAGAGAAAATAAAAGAATATATGACTAATAATTAAGGATAGAATGGAGAAAGAATTTGATTTTAAAAACATAGGAAAGCAGATGCCTTATCGTACACCGGATGGTTTCTTTGACCGGATGCAGGAACAGGTATCGGCACGTACGAAAGTGGAAAAACATAAAAAACAACTTCGGATGAGGTTGGTGATTGCGGCAACACTGGCGGCGGCAGCGATGGTGTTGGGATTGGTTTTCTTTCCTGCCGGTACTCCGGAAGCGGAACAAGTATCTTCCAATTCTTTACTTGTGGCAACCGGTATTGACTACTCATATTCGGATGCAATGGATAATTTTATAGCCGAAATGCCGGATGATGAGTTAGAGGAATGGGTGGAATTATCAGAGTATGACATATTTATGAATTAATTATTTATTTAAAAAGTAATAGATTATGAAGACAAAAAAGTTTTTTATGGTGTTGGTAGCTCTCTTTATGGGTAGTCAAATGGCAATATTTGCACAAGGTAAAAAAGAAGGAAAGATGGACAGAAAGCAGTTCGGTCAGGAACAGATGCAGAAAATGCAATGTAATCAGCTTATAAATGCACTGGCATTGGATGATGCGGAGACTGCTAAGTTTAAACCTGTATACACCAAATATATGGAAGAAATGCGTGCTGTCCGCGATATGAATCCGCGTGCTCCTCGTTCTACGCTTACGGATGCAGAAGTAGAACAAGTAATAAAGGCTCGTTTTGCTCAGAGCCGCAAGATGCTGGATATTCGTGAGAAATATTATAATGAATTCCGTAAATTCCTATCACCGAAACAAATACAGAAAATGTATAATATGGAAAAAAGAATCGGAGATAAAATGAGAAAGGAGATGGGTAAAAGACAAGGAATGAAGAAGAATAATAATAGTAACAGCAGGAGATAATTCCTGCTCTTCACGAATAAACAACACGGATTTTACGGATTCAAGAGCTCGGCTCCTTATGTCCGTAAAATCCGTGTCCGGATAATAAAAGACGGTCGATTTCAGTTTATTTCTTGTAAACTTTCAAGTTGGATATTTTACTTTTGAATTCTCCTGCCTGTTCTAATGGGAATACCAGTGTGCGGACATAATTCATTTTTGTTTTTCCTTCTTTATCAAAGAAACGTTGCTGGATATTCAGTTCTTCTACTAATTTTCCATTGATAAACAGACGTGTTGCTTTGTTATCTCCTTCTATACCGATATTTAAACGTTGGCCCGGTTGGATATTGTAACTGAATGTGTTTAAATATCCGTCACGTGCAAAACCTAACATTCCACGTATAGGGTCGGACAGATAGAATACGGCATCCGGTGAACGGAACAGTTCGGTTCCCGGTGTTTCTGCTGCACCTTCCACATCAAATGTCACACGATAACCGTAACCGATTTCACGATGTGGTGTGCGGCTTTTGGGAGCAACATTGGCTTGTTCGTATACCAGTCCCGGCGCATTGCCGATACGTCCCATTTGGTTTACTCCCGGTGCTTCGCTCAACGTTTCGCGCATGCGGTTGAATTCATTATACGGAAGTGAAGTTGCAGTTCCCGTCCACATTTTTACGGCTAAAGTTTGTAAAGCCGGGAACGTGCGGTGATGAATATCTTTGGTGGAGATACCGTTTCCTACATGGTCATTCCATACTGCAAACATACCTCCCAGAATGGCAGGATCTTTTTCTTCGAAGACAGCTTTACCTACGTGGGCAGGAGTCCAGGAGTTATATAGCTCTTCCGTGTTCAGATAATCATAATAATAACCGGCAGCAGGTACGATATAAAGAAAACCGTCGGGAATGGAAATAAGTTTGTATCCTTGTTTAACCATTTCTTTAGGCTCTGCATATCCGTTATACCAGGCGCTCATAATTACATTTTCGGCTTTTACGGGAGTTTCTCCTTTGGCATGTGTCAATGCTCCCCATACACAGGCTTGTTTTCCGAAGCCTTCTACATAACGGATATAATGGTCTGTAAACTCACGGAATTTTTCCACTACTTTTTTGTCTTTGTTTGAGTATTCATCTGTGCCGATGTGTACGCGTGGACCACGGAAGACAGGTTCTTCTCCTTCCAAATACTCTTTAAAGAGTCCGTCCATGAATTTATATGTTTCGGGATTGAACAAATCCAGATGATCCATTCCATACTCTTTACTTCCTATCTCGGGTTTATAATGGCTGAATGCCAATGTGTGGGCAGGCGCATCTATTTCCGGGATGATTTCGACGAAACATTCTTCTGCCAACTTCTGCAAATCGATAAATTCTTTTTTTGTATAGAATCCGTCACGTGCCGTGAGTCCGGGATAAGTATCCGATTCCAGGCGGAAAGCTGCATAAGTCTTGTTCCAGTCCTGTTCAAAATACTGTTTAAATCCATTATCGTTCAGATGAATTTGCAGTGTGTTCATTTTGTAGTATGCCATGATTTTCACGTAATCGCGCAAATAAGACATAGGAATGAATTTTCGTCCGCAATCAATCATAAATCCACGCATGGCATAGTCGGGATAATCACGGATTTCACCTTTGGGAAGAGCCAGGTCTTCTTTGTTTTGTTCGGCTATCTGCAGCAGGGTACGTGTTCCCCAATATACACCGATGGCTTTGGGGGCGGTCAGCTCGATTCGGTCGGTAACGCGAATGGCGTATCCTTCTTGTCCTAATGATTTGTCTTTTTTAAGTGAAAGAATGAGGTCGCCTTTCTTTCCTTTTCCTTCCACTATCTGCGGAGTATGATTAAATAAGGTATTGCAGTCATCTGCCAGCATCCGGGCGATGCGTTGCAATTCAGAATTTCCTTTTGGGTAAACAATGCGGGTTTGTTCGGTAGGAATGAATTTGCCTTCGTTGCCTTTCCATTCTTTCAGTTCCGGGATAACAAAAGGTTTGGGATTAACAGTAGCTTGTGCAATGTTTATACAACATACACAGCAAAGAATCATCATTAAACAGATTCGGTTAACTGATTTCATAAATTAAGTAGTTTTTTAGATATTGTGTAAAATGTAAATTAAGTTTTTCTTTTGCAGGACAAAGATAGAAAATAATCCTTTCATCATTCTCGAAAAAAGAAAGATTCTTTCCGAGTGTCGACTCTTTTTTGTATGTTTGCGAGAACAAAACCAAAACGAATTCAATAATCTAAAAAAGAAAACCATGAAAGTCAAGAAAATAACTGCATCAGTCAATGATGCACAAGCCGTGCCTCAAGTATTGGACAATGAAGGCGTATCGTTTCAAAAGATAGATATTGTAAATTGGAAGGAATATCCTTATCATCCTGAAGCTGCTTTTCGCATCGCGCATACGGCCGATTCCATTTTAATACATTATAAAGTGACCGAAGGCAGTGTTCGTGCCAAATATGGAGAAGATAACGGAGCGGTCTGGACTGATTCGTGTATGGAGTTTTTTTCAATTCCCGCAGGCGATGGTGTGTATTACAATATGGAGTGCAGCTGTATCGGCACATTTTTGGTCGGGGCAGGAGCAGAGCGGAATAATCGGGAACATGCACCGCGTGAAGTGATGGAAAAAGTGTCTCGTTGGTCGAGCTTGGGCCGTACGCCTTTTGAAGAACGGATAGGGGAATGTACTTGGGAAGTGGCTTTGGTCATTCCTTATACAGTATTCTTTAAGCACCGGATTACTTCATTGGACGGACAGACGATAAAGGCTAACTTCTATAAGTGCGGTGATGAATTGCAAACTCCACATTTCTTGTCGTGGAACCCCATCAACATAGAAAAGCCGGATTTCCACAGACCCGATTTCTTTGGTTCATTGGAATTTGAGTAAAAACGTAAATTATTTGAAAAAGAATACATACTGCCGGATAAAATCAGTATGTTTGCAGGTAACAACAATTTAAAACGAGAAAATTATGACAGCAATTATTGTGATTGTAGTAGTCGTTATCTTGGCAGCCTGGTTGGTTTCCATGTATAATTCATTGGTTAAAATGCGTAATAACCGCGAGAATGCGTTTGCTGACATCGATGTTCAGCTAAAGCAGCGCCATGACCTGGTACCTCAGCTGGTGGAAACTGTAAAAGGATATGCGGCTCACGAAAAAGATACGTTGGAGCGGGTTATCAATGCCCGCAACGGGGCTATCGGTGCCAAAACCATTGACGAGAAAATTGTAGCAGAGAATGCCTTGTCTTCTGCTTTGAGTGGATTGAAAATAACATTGGAAGCCTATCCGGACTTGAAAGCAAACCAAAACTTTCTTCAGTTGCAGGAGGAAATAGCCGATTTGGAAAATAAGCTTTCTTCCGTGCGCCGTTATTTTAATTCTGCTACCAAAGAATATAATAATGCAGTAGAGACATTCCCTTCCAATATCCTGGCAGGTATGTTCGGTTTCCGTAAAGAAGTGATGTTTGACTTGGGAGAGCAACGCGCAGCTTTGGAGGAAGCTCCTAAAATTAAATTTTAAGGACGATGCAATATGTTGGCATACACACACAGCAGAGCAGGAATAACTTTCGTTCGCTGCTTCTGCTCTGTTTGTTTCCCTGCCTGGTAGTAGGGCTTTTGTTCGTGTTTTGTTATTTGCTGGTTTATTTGACACAAGGTGATGCACCCCATTATTATCAGGTAGGTGTCACCGACCGGTCAGTGGCTTTATTTATAGAAATGGCTCCTTATGTATTGGGAGGCGTATTCATTTGGTTTCTGATTGCCTACTTTGCCAATACTTCCATCATCAACGCTGCTACGGGTGCCCGACCGTTGGAACGGAAAGAAAATAAACGTGTCTATAATCTGGTGGAGAATCTTTGTATGAGTCAGGGGATGCCGATGCCTAAAATCAACATCATAAATGATGATTCACTGAATGCTTATGCCAGTGGTATAAATAAAAAGAGTTATACCGTAACATTGTCTAAAGGTATCATTGAGAAGCTGAATGATGAAGAACTGGAGGCAGTTATAGCCCATGAATTGTCTCATATCCGTAATCATGATGTACGTTTGCTTATCATCTCCATCGTGTTTGTGGGAATTTTCTCGATGCTGGCACAGATAGCATTGCGCTCTGCTTATTATTCTTCCTTTACACGTAAACGTGATGACAAGGGAGGGGCGGCTTTGATTCTTCTGCTGACCATGTTGGTTGCGGCTGTCGGTTATTTCTTTGCCATCTTGATGCGCTTTGCCATTTCGCGCAAACGCGAGTATTTGGCAGATGCAGGTTCGGCGGAGATGACCAAGAATCCTTTGGCTTTGGCAAGTGCTTTGCGTAAAATATCGGCCGATCCCGATATAGAAGCTGTGAAGCGTGAAGATGTGGCTCAACTTTTTATTCAGCATCCGGGCAAGCAGGCAACAAGTGCATTGAGTGGGTTGAGCGGGCTTTTTGCGACACATCCTCCCATCGAAAAACGAATACAAATATTGGAACAGTTCTGAAAGATGAAAACGACGTTGAGATATATTATCATTGTTGTGCTGTGCGGATTCTGTCTTTTTACGGCGCAGGCGCAGACGCGTAATCGTCAATACGAAGAATACATTCATAAGTATAAGGATATAGCTGTGGAGGAAATGAAGCGTTATCGCATTCCTGCCAGCATTACATTGGCACAGGGATTGTTGGAATCGGGAGCCGGAAAAAGTGCTTTATCCCGTAAGTCGAACAATCATTTCGGCATTAAGTGCGGAGGTGACTGGACAGGGCGTACAGTGCGTTATGATGATGATGCCCGTAATGAATGCTTCCGTGCTTACAAGCATCCGCGTGACTCCTATGAAGACCATTCCAAATTTCTAAAAGGGCGTTCGCGTTATGCCTTTTTGTTCAAATTGAAGATAACAGATTATAAAGGTTGGGCACATGGGTTGAAAAAAGCCGGATATGCAACAGATCCTCGCTATGCTTATCGTTTGATTGACATTATCGAACTGTATGACTTACATAAATTCGATACCCGTGACGGTATCAAGTGGATGAAAGAGTTTCCAAATCCGCATCAGCCTTATTTGGCAAATGATTTGCTGTATATTGTGGTGCGTAGCGGAGATACTTTTAAAAGTCTGTCGAAAGAGTTTGATATCAGTCAGCGTAAACTGAGAAAGTACAATGACTTGTATAAAGGATATGTGTTGAAACCGGGAGATATTATCTATTTGGATAAGAAACACCGTCGTGCCGACAAAGAGCATGTTGTTCATGTGGTACGCAGCGGAGATTCAATGTACTCCATTGCACAGAAATACGGAATTCGTCTGAAGAATTTATATAAAATGAATAAAATGAAGCCTGAGGATGCAGCGCCGAAGGTGGGAGATATATTGCGTCTGCGATGAAACGGAATCATGAATGTCCGTTTGCAGAAGTTTAAAAACGTACAGGGTGTTCGATATCGGACACCCTTTCTTTTTGTTTTATGATTGATAATCAGATTATTGGTGTTTTGGCATGAATGTTGCTTTAGATTTGATACGAAAAAAATAATAAAATAACGATAAATTATGGACAGAGAAATTCCAAAAGAAGTACGTGATAAAGAGCGTAAGAAAATGTTGATTAAATATGGTGTTATAGGTGTTGCCGGCATCGTATGCATCGCTTTGCTGATTTCTTTCATGCGGAGTAGTGTGAATCGGAAGGATTTGGTATTCTCGGAAGTGGATACGGGGATAATTGAGGTAAGTGTGAGTGCTTCCGGTAAGGTTGTTCCGGCTTTTGAGGAAATCATCAACTCTCCCATCAATACCCGTATTGTGGAAGTTTATCGTAAGGGAGGAGACAGTGTGGATGTGGGGACGCCGATTCTTAAACTGGACCTTCAGAGTACGGAAACGGAATATAAGAAATTGCTGGATGAAGAGCAGATGAAGCGTTATCAGCTGGAACAGTTGAAGGTGAACAATAATACGTATCTGAGTGATTTGGCAATGCAGGTGAAAATTTCTGCCATGAAGTTGAACCGTATGGAAGTAGAGCTTCGTAATGAACGTTATTTGGATAGTTTGGGTTCCGGTACTACGGATAAGGTGCGTCAGGCAGAGTTGAACTTTAATACGGGAAAATTGGAATTGGAACAGCTCCGCCAGCAATATGCAAATGAAAAAGAAGTCAAGGCAGCCGACCTTAAAGTGAAAGAACTGGAATTTAATATCTTCGCAAAGAGTCTGGCCGAAATGAAGCGGACATTGGATGATGCCCAAATCCGTTCGCCACGCAAAGCTATTCTTACTTATATTAATAATCAGGTCGGTGCACAGGTGCCGCAAGGCACACAGGTGGCTGTCATCTCAGATTTGAGTCATTTTAAAGTGGAAGGTGAAATAGCCGATACTTATGGCGACCGTGTGGCGGCAGGAGGACGTGCCATTGTCAAAATCGGCAATGAAAAATTGGAAGGCATCGTGAGCAGTGTTACACCGTTGTCAAAGAATGGTGTAATTTCGTTTACAGTCCAGTTGGTGGAGGATAATAACAAACGTCTCCGTTCAGGATTGAAAACAGATGTATATGTAATGAATGCCGTGAAAGAAGATGTGATGAGAATAGCAAATGCTTCTTATTATGTAGGCCGTGGCGAATATGAATTGTTCGTGCAGGACAGTGATAATGAAATAATAAAGCGTAAGGTACAACTTGGCGACAGCAACTTTGAATATGTGGAGGTGGTGAGCGGATTGCAACCCGGTGATAAAGTGGTGGTCAGTGATATGAGCAATTATAAAAACAAAAGCAAGTTGAAAGTCAAGTAGGAACAGTTGCAACATAAACGAAGAAATAAAACTCTCTTTTTAAAGTAAATAAGTGTTTCGTGGGGGATTGATGAAGAATCCGGTAAAGAAACCGGGTTCTTCATCTAAATAAAATGTAATTTAATATTTATTCTTGATATGATAAAACTATATTTAAAACAAGCATGGACACTGATAAAGCAAAACAAACTTTTTACTTCTATCTATGTGGTGGGTACGGGTCTTTCCATTGCTTTAACCATGACTATGTTTATTATCTTTTATGTGAAATTTGCTCCGATTTATCCGGAATACAACCGCGATAGGATGCTAACGATTAAGGCAATGAAATGTTATCCTAAGACAAATAAGGAAAGTTGGAATTGCAATGGCGGTGCTTCCTACTATCTGGTGGATAAAATGTTGAAAGATTTGCCTCATTTGGAAGCTATCGGTGCCGGTAAGCAGGATTTTATGGGTAATAATACGATAGCCTTGCCTGATAAGAAAGAGGTAATGGAGGTAAATCCATACTATGCTGATTTCGGGTTCTGGTCTGTGTTTTCTTTTCGCTTTTTGACCGGAAAACCTTTTACTCAGGCTGATGTAGATGCCGGTTTGCCTGTAGCTGTTTTGTCGGAAAGCCTTGCTAAACGCATTTTTGCTTCGACAGATGTAGTAGGGAAATATTTTACCTTCAATGGTAAGGAGTTTCGTGTGTGTGGAGTTGTGCAAGATGTGTCGAATGCCACTCCTGATACGGCAGGTGACTTATGGATACCTTTGTTTTTACACTCATGGGTGTCCCGAACGTTTGAGGGTGAGAAACTGATAGGTAATGTCCAGATTTATATGCTTGCTCCGACACCGGCCGATAAAGAAGCTTTGCGTGCCGAAGTACAGGATGTTTTTCGTAAATACAATCTTCAGACTTCCGAATATGAAAATGATTTAATGCAACAACCCGATGATTTCTGGAAAAGTACATTCCGAAAGAATTCCTGTGAGGCGCCTGATTGGGGTGAACTGTTGAAAGGATTGATTTATATATTGCTGGCTTTGCTTTTTATTCCCGCCATGAACTTGAGTGGCATGATTTCATCGCGTATGGATCATCGCTTGTGTGAGTTGGGGGTACGCCGGGCGTATGGAGCCACCAATAAAATATTGTTGGGACAGGTGTTATGGGAAAATCTGTTACTGACTTGTCTGGGTGGTTTGATTGGTATTTTACTATCCTATTTAATTGTACTGACTGCAAGTGACTGGATACTTAATTTGTTTGACGATTGGGTAAATGACCCTGACAAAACACCGTTTCTTTCTTTCGAGATGCTGTTCAACCCATGGATTTTCAGTTTTGCTTTTGTGCTTTGTGTGTTGCTCAATCTGATATCGGCATTCGTGCCTGCCTTATGGTCTTTGCGCCATACCATTATTCAGTCTCTTAATACTAAACGTTAATACAAAAATACGATTATGATAAAGAAAATAATATGCCAACTATGGAACCAGCGCAGAATGAATGGCTGGATATTTATAGAATTGGTCATTGTCAGCTTTTTCCTTTGGACAGTGATTGACCCCATTTATATTCTGACTGCCGATAAACTTATAGCTTCGGGGTATGATGCCCATAACAGATATGTGGTGAAGATAGGGAATTATGAATCTTCCAATGGGAATTATCAAGCAGAAATGAATACAGATTCCATTTGTAAAGAATCTTATAATCGTATTATTCGTGTGGTGCGCGACCTGCCTGAGATGAAAGATTTCTCTATTGCTTCCAGTGCCAGCTTTCCTAATTCCGGTTCATGGAATGGAACACAAATATATAATGATACGGCGGATATCAAGAATGATAAATATATACATACACAATATTATGAATTTTATCTGCAAGACGGTAGTAATATGTTTCGCACTTATGGCATGAAAGATGCTTTTACGGGGGCTGATATAAATATACCGGCAGATGCGGCGACACGTCAAAAAGTATTTTTATCAGAGGCTCTGGCCCGGGCTCTTTTTGGAAAAACGGATGTGACAGGGCAAAAAGTATATTCTCATGATAAGAGCAGTTATGAAATTGCAGGTGTCTTTCAAGATTATAAGCATCGCAATTATGAACAACCTTATCCTTTATTGGTGTGGGTATATAATGAGATACAAGGGAAGACTTATATGAATTGGAGTTACAGCATCACTTTTTCGCTGAAAGAAGGAGTAGATGCCAACGCTTTTGAACAGCGTTTCAAAAAGGAAGTGATGCCTTTGCTTAAGGCTGGTAATTTCTATTGCTCCGGGCTTGAATCGTTTGAAGAGGTGAGTTATATGTATGCGCAGATAAGTGGTGTCATCAATCAACTCCGCCTGAAATATTCGTTAGCCGGATTTGCGTTGCTCTGTATTTTCTTGGGTATGGTAGGTACTTTCTGGATTCGTTGCAATGCGCGTCGTCAGGAGATAGGTATTATGCGCAGTATGGGAGCATCTGAAAATGCTGTGCGTAATCAATTTTTAGCGGAAGCATTTTTATTGGTAACGGTTGCTTTTGTGGTAGCTCTTCCGGTGGTTTTCCATCAGGTGCATGAGAGTGGATTTTTCTCTTCGGGAGTAAAGAGGGCAATACTTGATATGAGTTATTGGCAAAATCAGCCGGTGATGCATTTCTGCATCGTTACACTGATGACTTATATCATCTTGCTTGTTATCGCATTGATAGGTACTTATATACCGGTGAAGCGTGCCTCGCATATCTTGCCTGCCGATGCTTTGCGTGACGAATAGTTTCCGATGCGCACAAAATCGGGCAGAGTGTTCGATAACGGACACTTTGTATGAAGCGCAAAATATTGATAATAAATAATTTATACTTTTGGCATAACTTTTGAATGTTGAAAGGCAACAGCGAACTTTTAATGAAGATAATAATAACAATTTAAAATAAAATGATTATGGCAATGATTAAATTAACCGGCATCAACAAGATTTACCGTACAAATGAAATTGAGACCTTGGCACTTGAGAATGTAAATCTGGATGTGGAAAAAGGTGAGTTTGTGAGTATCATGGGTCCCTCAGGATGTGGAAAATCTACTCTCTTGAATATCATGGGGCTGTTGGATGCACCCAGTAGCGGTAAGATTGAGATAAACGGTACGTCGGTAGAAAATATGAAAGACAAAGAATTGGCGGCTTTTCGTAACAAGACACTTGGTTTTGTTTTCCAGTCTTTCCATCTGATTAACTCATTGAATGTGATTGACAATGTAGAGCTTCCTTTGCTCTATAGAAAGATGCCGGCCAAAGAACGTACCCGTTTGGCTAAGGAAGTGTTGGAGCGTGTAGGGCTGAGCCATCGTATGCGCCACATGCCCACTCAATTGTCGGGTGGTCAATGCCAGCGTGTAGCCATTGCGCGTGCCATTGTCGGTAATCCTGAAATAATCCTTGCCGATGAGCCCACCGGTAACTTGGATTCAAAGATGGGTGCGGAAGTGATGGAATTGTTGCATAAACTGAATAAGGAAGACGGACGGACCATTGTAATGGTAACTCACAATGAAGAACAAGCCAAACAGACTTCACGCACGATTCGCTTCTTTGACGGACGTCAGGTGATGTAAAATTGTGCATTTCTCACTCGTAGATGCGGGTTTTCCACCTGCTTCTACGATGAAAATGCGTTATGCTGGGGTATAAAAAAGTGTATAAGAGCAATGATAAAGCAATTAATAAGACAAACCATAGAGTTATTGCGCCATAACGTGTTACTGAGTGTCATCAGCATATTGGGTACAGCTTTTGCCATTTGCCTGATAATGGTCATGGTGATAGCTTGGCAGGTAAAATACCGTGGTGCCCCTCCCGAAACGAATCTGGAGCGGACCATGTTTATCAAATCCTTCACTGTCAGGCTCACCTCACAGAATGGATGGTATACTTCGTGGTATTGCACACCGGCACTGATGAAAGACTTGGTACTTCCGTCTCCTTATATAGAAACAGCTACATCGGCTACGGCAGTTTCGGTCGCTGTGCTTGCCACGCCCGATGAATCTGCACGTGCCAGTGTGGACTTTCGTTATACGGATGCCATGTTTTGGAAAGTGTATGAATTTGACTTTATAGACGGACGTCCCTTTGCAGATACAGACCTGCAGGACGACGGCAGTGAGGCCATTGTTATATCTGCCGGCGTAGCACGGCGCCTATTTGGTACGGAGCATGTTGCCGGTCGTTCGGTTTTGATGAACCGTCATCTCAAACGTATAGTGGGGGTGGTGCGTGATCCCTCGTTGACGGCTATCCATGCTTATGCACAACTATGGTGTATGTATCCGGCAAATTTGTTACGGACTCCTAAAGAGGCAGATGAATATGCAGGTGACTTCGAAATAAGTATTCTTGCCCGAAATGCTAAAGATTTTCAAGCAATTTATGATGATATTCATAACCGGAAAGCACAAATGAATACTTCTCTTGCCGATTATGAATTGGATATATACAATCAGCCTGACGATTCGATGACGGCACGCAACCGTATTTTCCCTGATCCTGACATGAAAGGAATGTATTGGCAATATGGTATTGTCTTGTTTATTATTTTGTTGGTTCCGGCATTGAATCTTTGTGGCTTGTCGAGCAGCCGTATGCAGCAGCGGATGAGTGAGTTGGGAGTGAGGAAGGCGTATGGTAGCACTCGTATGATGTTGGTGCGGCGCATACTGGATGAAAACCTGGTATTGACGATATTGGGTGGAATTGTAGGATTTGTTTTCAGTTATGGGGCGGTGTATCTGTTACGGGGATGGATATTCTCTACCTTTTGGACGGTATATTCTCATGGGGAAATAATACTTCCGGTTTCTTCCCTGTTCAGTCCGGCCGTTTTTGCTTATGCTTTGCTGTTCTGTTTGTTAATGAACCTGCTCAGTGCCGGTATCCCGGCATGGTATGCTTCCCGAAAACCCATTGTTGTTTCTTTAAATGATAATTAGCTTTATGAAATTTGTTTATCACAATTTGAAGATGTTGATGAATCGGACACGTTACAATGGTTGGGTGTTGGGTGAGCTTTTTGTGGTGTTCATAGTCCTGTGGTTTTTGTGTGATTCCATTGGGTGTTTCACCTATACGCTTACTCGTCCGCTTGGGTTCGATTATAGCCATGTGTATGAGTTGCAATTGGATGCCGGAGGTGAGGAACGTGATACCACGCACTCTTATATAGAGAAAGTATTGATGGTTCGTGACCGTCTTCGCCGGATGGACAAAGTGGTGGAAGCGGTAGGTTTGCATTATAGTTCCGATCCGATGGGAGCTTCCAATCGTTGGAGTGCTTTTTTCTGTAATGATTCGACTTCGGTTTCTGTACGTTATGCCATGATGGACAATGATATGATGAAGGTTTTTCGTTTCCATCCGGAGTCCGGACAACCAGACTTTGCTTCGATGCCTGTGTCGGATTCTTATGGTATGGTTACCCGTATGCTGATTCATTGGATGCAGAAGCGTAATCCGGCCTTTACCAAAGATTCCATTCTCCGTACCGGCAAAGACGATGAGCGCGGCATACGAATTTATTCTGTGTTGGAAGATTTCCGTCCGGGGCGATTTGAAAAATCACAAGGTTGGTTTATCAAACGTATTGATGACAATCTCATTACTACGATAAATATGCCGTTTACGGTGACGATACGTGTGCTTCCCGAAGCAGACAGAAGTGACTTTTCGGCTTATTTTTTGAAAGAAATAGCTCCTGCCATTGAGGTGGATAATGTAATGGTGATGAATCTGGTGCCCTATGAAAAGATTGTGGACTGCCATGAATCAGCAGATGGCAGCCGTGACCGTTTGCAGACCCATTCTTTTGTGGCGCTTTTCCTGTTGGTGAATGTTTTTATGGGCGTTGTCGGTACGTTTTGGTATCGCACTCGTCGGCGCCGTAGTGAAATAGCTTTACGCATGAGTGTGGGAAGCTGTCGCAGACAAGTGAGGCGGTTACTGCTGGGCGAAGGGCTTATCTTGTTGACGATTGTTGCAATTCCTGCTACTATTGTATGCCTGAATGTGGCATTGATGGAACCTTCTGTCGGCAATAGTCCGTTGATAGCCGTATGGCCGGTAGAATGGAGTGCATTCCGGTTTGTGGCAGGTATTAGCGTTACCTGGTTATTGATGGCGCTAATGATTGTTTTTGGCATTTGGATGCCTGCTACACAAGCTATGAAGATTCAGCCTGCCGAAGCGCTGCATGAGGAATAAGAATATATATAAATAAAATGATGAAATAAATTTTAGTGTAAATGAAAAAGATAATACAACAAGCCTTTTTTCAGTTGCGTAATCAACCTTTGTTGAGTGTGATAACCGTTTTGGGCACCGCACTTGCCATAGCTCTGATTATGGTGATATTGATTGTGTATCAGGCAAAGACGGCAGATTATGCCCCCGAAGTGAACCGTTCCCGTTCGCTTTATGTCAAGTGGGAACGTACTGTTTATGATAAAAAAGACTCCAATAGTGCAGGGCATTCCCGTCCTTCGTTGTGGTTGGTAAAGGAGATATTTTATCCATTGACTACTCCGGAAGCAGTTACTGCCACTTACGAGGGAGGAGAGGTTCTTGTGGGTACCGTCGGTTCCGACGAAGAAATGAATACTCCGCTTATGTTGACCGATGCCGCCTTCTGGAAAGTATATCAATTCCGTTTCTTGGCGGGCAAACCTTTTACGGAAGCTGATTTCCAATCGGGGATGAAGCAAGCTGTCATAGCCAAGAGTGTGGCACGCCGGCTTTTCGGAGGGGCAGAGAATGCCATAGGAAAGGATATTCTGGTTAACTTTGCTGCCTATACAGTATGTGGAGTGGTGGATGACGTGAATCGTTTTTGTGAGTTTACATGGAGTGAAGTATATGCTCCTTATACCTCAAACGCTATTGCCAGTGAAGCGGAGGCAGGTCAAACCGGTGGTAATAATGTTATTACCATTCTTGCCCGTTCTACCGATGATTTCGATGCTATTCGCAATGAAGTGGCTCGCGGTGTGGCGCAGATAAACACGACATTGGGTGATATGGAATTGCAATTGATGGGACAACCTGATAATTTCCGTATGCAGCTCAATCGTAAGTTTGCCAATCAATACGAGAATCTGAATGCCAATTTCTGGAAATATGGTATTATGATACTGATTATTCTTTTGGTTCCTGCCATCAATTTGAGTGGACTGACCAATACCCGTATGCGCCGTCGTTTGGAAGAACTTGGCATCCGCAAGGCTTTTGGTGCGACTCGCAATGAGCTGGTATGGCAAGTGCTGAACGAAAATCTGGTACTGACGGTTATGGGCGGATTATTGGGGTTGGCATTGGCTTATCTGTTCTTGTGGTTGATGAGCGACTGGTTGTTGCAAACCGTATGGGGAGCCACTGCTACGATGAATGCCTCTATGGTAAGTCCTGTGATATTTCTCATTGCATTTGGCTTTTGCTTGATACTCAATATGTTTTCGGCATACGTGCCTGCATGGAGAGTGGCGCATACTCCAATTGTAGATTCGTTGAATGAAAAACTCTGAAACCATGTTGATACATATATTAAAAATTATAAAGAACAACCTTCGTGCCAATCTTCTTTTGGTGGCCGGAATATTTGTGATTGCCACTTCCTTGTGGTATGCTGTGGACTATGTATATGCCGTGGCGGTCAACGGACAGAAATCTCTTGGCTTTGAATGGGAAAATGTCTATTACATCCAAGTGGGCGTATTACCTCAGGAGAGTCTGGAACGAGATACAACCACTCGCTCTCCCGAGATGATGACCGGTGAATATCTGGAGTTCTGTAATCGCTTGAAGCGTCATCCTGCCGTGAAGGATTTGTGCTATACCCGCATGCATTTTCATTATGTGTGGAAGAATGGGTTTAAGACTGTTTTTTATGATACTTTGCAGGCAGGTGCTTATACGCGCATGGTCAGCCCCGGTTATTTCTCTGTGTTTGGAGTAAAGGGGGCAGACGGATGCTCTCCCGAAGAACTTTCAAAACGTGCCCGTCCAGAAGAAATGGTGATGACGGACAATCTTGCCCGTTACCTGATAAGTGGAAAAGGAAGCAAAGAATATACGCCCCGCAAAGGTGTGGAAATGGTGGGTAAGCTTGTGAGCTTTAATAAAGACGGAAGTGATTCTGTCCGGGTATCTGCTGTTTGTGAAAATCAGAAGTACAATGAATACACCTCGCAACAAGCAGCGTTTTATTATGTCCGTAATGATGGATTTAAATGCACCTATGCCAGCATTCCTTATCAGGACTTGTTTATTCGCGTAAAGGCGGATGCCGATCGCCCCGGTTTTGTAGAGGCTTTCCGCAAGGAAATGAAGAAACAGCTTCGTGTAGGCAATCTTTATTTGGCAGATATGCGTCCGATGAGTGAGTTCCGCAATGAGCAATTGTCGGACTATCGCAGTGAACTTTATACTTACCTTGCTATTGCCGGTTTCTTCTTGATTAATGCATTCTTGGCGGTACTTGGCACTTTTTGGTTCCGTACCCAACACCGTCGGGAGGAACTTGCCATCCGAATCACTTCGGGAGCTACTCCTCACAGCCTTATGCGGCTCTTGATGGGAGAGGGGATTTTGTTGGTTACTTTCGCTTATATTCCGGCATTGATTGTTGCTTACAATTTAGGCGTTGCCGATTTGGTGAATACGTGGCCGGTAGAATGGAGTTTGGGACGTTTTATTGTCGGAGGAATACTTACTTATTTCCTTTTGTTGGTAGTAGTGGTGTTCAGTATTTGGTTCCCGGCTCGCCAGGCCATGAAGATTCAGCCGGCTGAGGCTTTGCATGGGGAATAAGAGTATGAAAAGGAAGTTGATAAAAGTTGCTTTCACGCATCGCACTCATTGAATTCCTTTGTTCATCGGGGTTTGATGTGAAGAGAAACAATGAAGGTTGCTTTCACACGAAAGTCCCCATGAATAGGACGTTTGAGCACCGTTATGTGTGAAAGGAGATTTCATCAATTCTCCTTTCCTAAAAAGACCTTGACCTTTTTAAAAAACTTCAAGGTCTTTTTTAAAGACTCTTCCATCTTTAATGAAAACTTCAAGGTCTTTTCTGAAACAGCTATAATCAGCTGTTCGTATATGAATAGAGTGTCCGAAATCGGACACTCTATTTTTATATTAACTTGTTATTATTCAGTGATATATGTTTTTGGCATACCATTTGTTTACTCTCTTGCAAAAAAGAAGCATAAGACAATGAAGAAAAAAGTAATATCTTTGTTTATGGTCATCGCTCTTTCGATGACTGCCGGAGCGCAGACGCAAATTAAAGAACATCGACGTTCCATTACGCTTGACGAGGCCATTGTGATAGCCCGCACTCAGAGTGTGGATGCAGCTGTGGCATTGAATGAGTTGAAAACTGCTTATTGGGAATACCGCACATTCCGCGCCAACCTTTTGCCGGAAATGAATTTGAAGGCAACACTGCCCAGCTATAATAAGAAATATAATTCATACCAGCAGGAAGATGGTACTTATACGTATGTCCGTAACAATAATTTGCAGATGAGTGGCGAACTGTCCATTGATCAAAGTATTTGGTTTACGGGTGGTACGCTTTCGTTGAACTCTTCTCTTGATTTCTTGAAACAGTTGGATGGCGATAAATCCAAACGCTATATGTCCGTGCCTATTGCCCTGACTTTGAACCAGCCTATTTTCGGTGTAAATAATATTAAGTGGGATCGTCGCATAGAGCCTGTGAGATATGCTGAAGCAAAAGCCTCATTCCTCAGTGCTACCGAGAATGTGACAAGAACGACCATTAATTATTTTTTCAATCTTTTGTTGGCAAAAGAGAATGTGAATATAGCCCGGCAGAATTTGGAAAATGCACAAAAGCTGCATGAAGTGGCGAAGGCCAAGCGCAGCATGGGGCAAATTAGTGAAAATGATTTGTTGCAGTTGGAATTGAATGTGCTGGATGCCCGTTCTACTCTGACTGATAATGAGAGTACTCTGAAAAGCCGTATGTTTCAGCTCCGTTCTTTTTTGGCATTGAGTGAGGATGAAGATTTGGAGCCGGTGGTTCCGGAAAGTATTCCTTCGGTTTTGCTTAATTATGATGATGTGCTCGATAAGGCATTGACCAATAACTCTTTTGCCCAGAATATCCGCCGCCGTCAGTTGGAGGCTGATTATGAAGTAGCAAAGGCGAAAGGTGATCTTCGTGAGATAACCTTGTATGCGCAGGTCGGCTTTACGGGAACGAATAATGAACTGAATACCGTTTATCATAATCTGAAGGATAATCAGATAGTGGAAGTCGGTTTCAAGATTCCTATCCTGGACTGGGGGAAACGTCGGGGAAAGGTGAAGATTGCAAAGAGTAACCGCGATGTGGTGGAAAGCAGATTGCGTCAGGAAACCATGAACTTCAATCAAGACCTTTTTATCCTCGTAGAGCAGTTTAATAATCAGCAGATGCAGCTTCAGATAGCAAATGAAGCAGATAAGATTGCCGAGAAGCGTTATAATACCAATGTGGAGACTTTTATGATTGGAAAGATTTCCACGCTCGACCTGAACGATTCTCAGTTGAAGAAGGATGAGGCAAGACAGAAACACATCAATGAATTGTATGCCTATTGGTCTTATTACTATCAGATTCGCAGTCTTACTTTGTGGGACTTTACGGACAATACGGGTATTGATGCCGATTTTGAGAAGATTATCAAGCAGTAATTGAATAATAATTTTTATTTTTGCATCATTATGATATTGATTATAGATGATGATAGTGCCATCCGTTCTTCTCTCAGCTTCATGTTGAAGAGGGCAAAGTATGAGGTTCAGGCAGTTGCAGGACCTCGGGAAGCGATAGAGATTGTGCGTTCCGTGGCTCCTCAATTGATATTGATGGATATGAATTTTACCTTGTCTACCACCGGAGAAGAAGGATTGACGCTTTTAAAGCAAGTGAAGATATTCCGGCCCGATGTTCCTGTGATATTGATGACCGCATGGGGAAGCATTCAGTTGGCTGTTCAGGGTATGCAGGCAGGTGCTTTTGACTTTATTACGAAGCCGTGGAACAATGTCGCTTTGATGCAACGTATAGAAACGGCTCTCGAACTGACTGCCGATAAGCAGAAACCGGAAGCTCCGGTGGTGGATAATGACGGCTTTGACCGCAGCCATATCATCGGAAAGAGTAAACCGCTGATGGATGTGCTGGCTACCATTAAAAGGATAGCCCGTACCAATGCTTCCGTACTTATTACCGGTGAAAGCGGGACCGGCAAGGAGTTGATAGCAGAAGCAGTGCATATCAACAGTTCCCGTGCCAAGAAGCCGTTTGTGAAAGTGAACTTGGGCGGCATTTCACATACTTTGTTCGAGAGTGAAATGTTCGGTCATAAAAAAGGAGCGTTTACGGATGCTACTTCCGACCGTATGGGGCGTTTTGAACTGGCGGACAAGGGAACTATTTTCTTGGATGAGATAGGAGATTTGGACTTGAGTTGCCAAGTCAAATTGCTTAGGGTGCTGCAAGAGCAAACCTTTGAGGTCTTGGGCGACAGTCGTCCGCGAAAGGTGGATATCCGTGTGGTGAGTGCCACCAATGCCGACCTTTCCCGGATGGTTCGGGAACATACTTTCCGTGAAGATTTGTTTTATCGCATTAATCTGATAACGGTACATCTTCCTGCCTTGCGCGAGCGCCGTGAGGATATTCCGTTGCTGGTGCGTTACTTTGCCGATAAGCAATGTGAAGCCAACGGTTTGCCTAAAGTGGATTTTACGGTCGAAGCGATGGAGTATCTCAGCAGATTGCCTTACCCGGGGAATATCCGCGAATTGAAGAACCTGGTGGAGCGTACGTTGCTGGTGAGCGGTAAACAGGTGTTGATGTCCGAAGACTTCAAAGCGCAATATCAATGCCCGGTGGAGCCGAAAGTGACCTCTAATCTGCAGGGTATGACGTTGGAAGAGATTGAAAGGCAGACGATTTTGCAGGCATTGGAGAAGTACAATAATAACATGTCACAGGTGGCAACAGCACTCGGTATCAGTCGCGCTGCTCTTTATCGTAGGTTGGAAAAATATAATATTATGATAAACGATTAAATAAAAAAATGAAACTGAAGTTCTTTTTCTTCATTCTATCATTGTTGTTGGTGGCGGTTTGGGGAGTCCTGTTGGTACTTTCTTTCAAGGAACGCGGCATGCTCTTTTATATGGTGGAGGGAATTATCACTTTCAGTCTCATCTTTCTTATCTTTTTTTACCGCAAGGTGATTAAACCATTGGATACTATCGGCAATGGTATGGATTTACTCCGCGAACAGGATTTCAGCAGTCGCCTCACTCCGGTGGGACAGAAGGAAGCCGACCGCATTGTACTTGTATTCAACCGCATGATGGAACAGTTGAAAGACGAACGACTGCGCTTGCGCGAGCAAAATCATTTTCTTGATTTGCTGGTCAGCGTATCTCCTATGGGACTGATCATTCTGACTCTTGACGGACATGTCTCCATGATTAATGCTGCCGCGCTCCGTTATCTGGATTATGTGACAGACGATGAAGTGAAGGGACGTTTGCTTTGTGAACTTACTTCGCCTTTGGCGGAAGAGATAGAGCGCATACCGAAAGATGCCAGCAAGACGGTTCGTCTGAGTGACTCCATGATTTATCGTTGTTCGCGTCTTTCGTTTGTAGACCGGGGATTTGCGCATCCGTTTATCCTGATAGAAAGTCTGACCTCCGAAGTGGTGAAGGCCGAAAAGAAGGCTTACGAAAAGGTGATTCGCATGATTGCGCATGAAGTCAACAATACGGTGGCGGGCATTACTTCCACTCTTGATACAGTGGATGGTGCTTTGGAGTGTATGGACGATACCGAAGACCTTCGTGAGGTGATGAAAGTATGCGTGGACCGCTGTTATAGCATGAGCCGTTTCATTACTAACTTTGCCAATGTGGTGAAAATTCCTGAACCGCAATTGCAATTGGTCTCTCTGAACGACCGTGTGGCGGCTTGTAAAATGTTTATGGAGACTGTTTGCCGCAACCGTAATATAACGCTGCACTTGACTTTGTGCGATGAAAATCCGCATGTACGCATGGATACTTCCCTGTTTGAACAGGTATTGGTGAATATCATAAAGAATGCTGCCGAGAGTATCGGTGAGGAAGGCAATATTTTTATTCGTACTTCTGTCTTTCCTACCATGCTTGAGATTGCCGATACGGGAGCCGGCATCAGCAAAGAGGTGGAAGCGAAATTATTCAGTCCTTTCTTTTCTACCAAACCCAACGGACAGGGTATCGGTCTGATATTTATTCGTGAAGTGCTGATGAAGCACGGATGCACGTTCTCTTTGCGCACTTATTCCGACGGACTGACACGGTTCCGTATCCGTTTCAGTGCTTGATTTTGCTCTTGTAGACTTCGCCCCGGCTTATCACTTCTTTTACAAACTTGAAGGTTTCTACTCCGCGGAAGTAACCATTCTTGCAGAGGGGGTCGTTGAAATATTCTTCGTTGCTTTTCAAGAGAATATAGTCGGCTACATTATTGTCCCAGATGTATTTGTTTTTTCCATATTTTTCGGCCAGGGCCATAGCATCTGTGATGTGTCCGATGCCGGCATTATAGGCTGCCAGGATAAACTTGATTCGTTCATCGGGGTCGGGAATGCGGCGGAAAGAGTTGGCAGTGGCGGCAATGTATTTCACGGCGGCTTTGATGCTTTCTTCCGGGTTCTGTTCCATTCCGGCGGGGACGCCCATGGCACGTGCGGTGCGCGGCATCAGTTGCATTAATCCCTTGGCGCCTGCCCATGAGACGGCGGTCGTATCGAAGTTCGATTCCGTGTAGGCCAGCGAAGCCAGCAGCCGCCAGTCCCAGTCAATTTCTTTGGCGTACTTTTTGAACAATTCGTCATAGTGGGATATTTTTCCTTTCTGTATGGACAGGATGGAACCGTGCGGTATTCGTTTGCTGATTTCAAAATACCGTTTGCTGCTTGCCCGGTAAGACGGGGAAGTCATGTTTTCCCGATGCCATTGGGTGGCTGCTGCTGCCAGCAGGGGAGATGTTTTTCTGACCGCCCACGAAGCGCGTTGGTCGAAACTGATGGGCATAGAGATATTCAGGTTCGGATAATATGTTTTGTTGAGCTTGGCAAGGTCGTTGTCACAGACGGCATAATCGATGGTGCCGTTGGAAACCTGCATAATGAGGTCTTCGGTGGTAACACTGTCATTCTCTACTTTATGAATCAGGATACCTCCGCCCAGTTCTTTGTCCAGATTTATCAGGCGGTCAAGATATTTGCCGGGTTTCACATATACTTCTTTGCCAATCAGTTCGGTTACATTCTGCAGAGGGGGGACTTTGTTGCTGTTTCGTTGCACCAGTACTTGGTGGGTAATGATGTCTTCGCCGCAAAACTCTACACTGTCTTTGAATTCCTTCGTGATAGGGAGGTTATAGGCTATCAAATCGCCTTCACCGGTCAGTAATTTATGTACCAGGTCGTGTGTGTTCTTGGCTGTTTCCATCCTCAGCTTCACACCAAGCGAGCGGGCAAACTGTTCGGCCAATTCATATTGGAATCCCATGGGTTCGCCCCGGTAATTGAAATAAGAAGTCGAGCTGTTGAGGGTCAGCACCACCAATTCTCCACTGTCTTTCATTTGCGGCAAATCGTAGTTTGTCACTTCATTGCTTTGCGGTTGTTGGCGGCATGCCATCATGCAGATGCAGGCGAGGAGCAGGAACCGGACTAGTTTCATTTGCCCAAAATCTTTTCGATATATAGCTTAAGAATTTCAATCGCCTTCTGATTGTTGCCTCCATTGGGGATAATGATGTCGGCATATTGTTTGGTCGGCTCGATGAATTCATCATGCATCGGCTTCAGAACGTTGCGATACTTGTCTATCAGCATTTCCAAAGGATGGCCCCGTTCCACCATATCACGGGTAATGACACGCAACAAGCGTTCGTCGGGTTCTGCGTCTACGAAAATCTTCAAGTCCATCAGGTCGCGCAATTCCTTGTCATATAAACTCATGATACCTTCTACGATAATGACTTCCTTCGGCTCTATATGAATGGTTTCGGGCAGACGTGTACATACTATATAGGAATAGGTGGGCTGTTCGATGGAACGTCCTTGGCGTAATTCGGCTATCTGTTGTTCGAAAAGTGCCCAGTCGAATGCATCGGGATGGTCGAAGTTAGTCTGCTTGCGCCTTTCCAAAGGGAGGGAAGATTGGTCGTTGTAGTAAGAATCTTGTGGAATAACGGCAACGGAACCTTCGGGCAGGCTCTCTATTATTTTCTTGACTACAGTGGTCTTTCCTGAACCGGTTCCTCCGGCTATACCAATAATTATCATAATAATAGGATGTATTTTAAAACAAAACTGTTACTTTTGCATCAGGCTACTTGTATTGGCCGATGTTAATTACAAAAGTAGAATAATTAATTAAAATATCAAGTATGGTAAAGCATATAGTTTTGTTTAAATTGAAAGAAACACTTCCGCAGGAAGAAAAACTGAAAGTGATGAATGATTTTAAGGCTGCCATTGAAGCATTGCCTGCAAAGATTGGTTTCATTCGTAAAATATTTGTCGGTCTGAATATCAATTCTGCCGAAGCATGGGATATTTGTTTGGAGAGCGAGTTTGATACATTGGCAGACGTCAATGCGTATGCTGTTCATCCTGACCATGTGGCTGCTGCCGGCATCCTGAAAGATGCAAAAGAAGGACGCGCTTGCGTGGATTACGAATTTTAAGATGTAGCCTATGAAAAAGATAATCAATCCCTGGAAAGGGATGGAAGGATATAATTGCTTTGGCTGTGCGCCCAATAACGAGGCCGGAGTGAAGATGGAATTTTATGAAGATGGAGATGAGGTTATCAGCATTTGGAAACCTCAGCCACAATTCCAGGGATGGATTGACACACTGCATGGCGGCATACAGGCTGTGTTGCTGGACGAGATTTGTGCGTGGGTGATTTTGCGTAAGATGCAGACTACCGGAGTGACCTCGAAGATGGAAACCCGCTATATGAAACCTATCAGTACGAATGATTCGCATATTGTGCTGCGTGCTTCTATCAAGGAAGTGAAGCGCAATATCATTCTGGTGGACGCGGCTATCTATAATAATAAGGAGGAATTGTGTACCAAAGCGCTTTGTACTTACTTTACTTTCTCGCAAGAGAAGGCAAAAGAAGAGATGCACTTTTTGCATTGTGATGTGGAGAGTGACGAACAGCTTCCTTTAATTTGAAAGAAAAATCAAAGTTTTTATGATAATTATTTGCTGTATTCATTTTAATACTTTATTTTTGTCGCAAATAAAAAGAAAAACTATGGTTAGAACAGCTACACATCATCATCATTTTCCTAACGAATAACGCGGTGGGCTGTGATGATATTGTAGTATACTGATATAAGGGCTTGCCGATGCGGTAAGCCCTTTTTTATTTGCTTGAATAATAATCAAAAGATAGAAAATATGCTTAGAATTGCAGTACAGTCCAAAGGCCGTTTGTTTGAAGAGACAATGGCATTGCTACAGGAAGCGGATATCAAAATTTCCTCTTCTAAAAGAATTTTATTGGTACAATCATCCAATTTCCCCATCGAGGTGCTTTTTCTTCGTGATGATGATATTCCCCAGTCTGTAGCCGGTGGTGTGGCGGATTTGGGTATCGTAGGCGAGAATGAGTTTGTAGAACGCAAAGAAGATGCGGAAGTCATTAAGCGGCTGGGATTCAGCAAATGCCGTTTGTCATTGGCCATTCCCAAGGATGTGGATTATCCGGGATTGTCTTGGTTTGAAGGTCGCAAGATTGCTACTTCTTATCCGGGTATCTTGAAGGAATTTATGCAGAAGAATGGTATCCATGCAGATATTCATGTCATTACCGGTTCGGTGGAGATTGCTCCGGGAATCAGCCTGGCAGATGCTATCTTTGATATTGTGAGTTCGGGGTCTACACTGGTCAGCAACAGCCTGAAGGAAGTGGAAGTGGTGATGAAAAGCGAGGCATTGTTGATTGGAAACAAGCATATGTCCGAGGATAAGAAGGAGATATTGAATGAATTATTGTTCCGCATTGAAGCGGTGAAAGCAGCGGAAGATAAGAAGTATGTATTGATGAATGCGCCTGCCGACCGGCTGAAAGAGATTATAGAAGTATTGCCCGGCATGAAGAGTCCCACGGTGATGCCTTTGGCACAAGAAGGTTGGTGCTCGGTGCATACGGTGCTGGATGAAAAACGTTTTTGGGAGATTATCGGAAAGCTGAAAGCATTGGGTGCGGAAGGAATTTTGGTATTGCCCATAGAGAAGATGATATTATAGTGGGTCCGGAGGAGGTGTTTCCTCTTTAAAGAAATAAAGAATATGAAGAAAATTATATATCCCGACAAAGCAGAATGGGCGGATATGCTCCGTCGTCCTGCCCTCCATACCGAAACGCTTCGCGATACCGTGAAGGAAGTGCTTGACCGTGTAAAATCAGAAGGAGATAGAGCCGTCATTGAATATGAAGAACGGTTTGACAAAGTGAAACTTGATGCCTTGGCTGTGACCGAAGCGGAGATGGCGGAGGCAGAAAAAGATGTTCCCATTGAACTGAAAGCGGCCATTATGCTTGCACAGAAGAATATTCATGCCTTCCATGCTGCGCAGCGTTTTGAAGGAAAGAAAGTACAGACTGTTCCGGGAGTGACCTGCTGGCAGAAAGCGGTTGCCATCGAGAAAGTCGGTTTGTACATTCCCGGCGGCACGGCTCCGTTGTTCTCTACCGTGCTGATGTTGGCTACTCCTGCACAAATAGCCGGTTGCAAAGAAATAGTTCTTTGCACTCCTCCCGATAAAGCGGGAAAGATTCATCCTGCCATCCTCTATGCGGCAAAGCTAGCGGGAGTCAATAAGATATTCAAGGCAGGCGGAGTGCAGGCTATCGGTGCGATGGCATACGGAACGGAGAGTGTGCCGAAGGTTTATAAAATATTCGGTCCCGGCAATCAATATGTGACGGCTGCCAAGCAGCAGGTTTCCCTGTGTGATGTGGCCATCGACATGCCTGCCGGTCCTTCCGAGGTGGAAGTGCTGGCAGACGAAACGGCCAACCCCGTCTTTGTTGCCGCCGACTTGCTTTCGCAGGCAGAACATGGGGTAGACAGTCAGGCGATGCTGGTGACTACTTCCGAAAAGCTGATGGAAGAAGTGGAATATGAAGTGCAGCGGCAATTGGCCTTGCTCTCCCGTTGGGAAATAGCGGAGAAATCTTTGGCCAACAGCAAGCTGATATTGGTGAAAGATATGGATGAGGCAATTGCTTTAACCAATGAATATGCTCCCGAACACCTGATAATCGAAACCCGGGATTATGAGGAGCAAGCCGAGCGTATTGTCAATGCAGGCTCTGTATTTCTGGGTTCCCTGTCGCCGGAGAGTGCAGGCGATTACGCATCGGGAACCAATCATACGCTGCCCACAAACGGTTATGCCAAAGCTTATGGCGGAGTGAGTCTGGATAGCTTTATCCGTAAAATAACTTTTCAGGAAATCACGCGCGAAGGCATAGAAATTATCGGTCCCGCCATCGAAGTAATGGCAGCCAACGAACAACTGAGTGCGCATAAAAATGCCGTCACCGTCAGATTAAAAGCAAAATAAAAAAAGAGACTATATGAAAGACTTAAAAGAATTGACGCGTCCCAATATCCGGGCTTTAAAGCCATATTCATCTGCGCGCGACGAATATAGCGGGGCAGAAGCCTCTGTGTTTTTGGATGCAAACGAGAATCCCTATAATACTCCGAACAACCGTTATCCCGACCCGATGCAGCGAGAGCTGAAGAATCTGATAGCTCCCGTCAAGAAGGTCAAACCGGAGAATATCTTTTTGGGAAACGGCAGCGATGAGGCTATCGACTTGGTTTATCGTGCTTTCTGCCGTCCGGGGGTGGATAATGTAGTGGCTATCGACCCTACTTACGGTATGTATCAGGTGTGTGCCGAGGTGAATGATGTGGAGTATCGTAAGGTATTGCTGGACGAAAACTATCAGTTTACTGCAGACCGGCTGCTGGCGGCGACGGATGATAATACCAAATTGATATTTCTCTGTTCTCCCAATAACCCGACCGGGAATGCGTTAGACCGTGAGGAAATGGAAAAGACTCTGTCTGCTTTTCAGGGATTGGTCGTCATCGATGAGGCTTATTCCGATTTTTCGGATGCACCTTCGTTTCTGCTTGACTTGGAAAAACATCCCAATCTCATCGTTTTTCAGACTTTTTCCAAAGCCTGGGGATGTGCCGCCATCCGGCTGGGCATGGCATTTGCTTCTCCTGAAATTATCGCGATTTTCAGTAAGATAAAGTATCCTTATAATGTGAACCTGCTGACTCAAAAGGAGGCCATTGCCATGATGCATCGCCATTATGAAGTGGAACGTTGGGTGAAGTCATTGCTGGAAGAGCGTGCGCGTCTTATCGATGAGTTTATACAGGTGCCCTGCTGCGAGAAGATTTATCCGACAGATGCCAATTTCTTTTTGGCAAAAGTGACGGATGCGAAGAAAATATATGCTTACTTGGTAAGTAAAGGAATCATTGTACGTAATCGCACCAATGTTTCTTTGTGTCGTGACTGCCTTCGCATCACTATTGGCACTCGTCCCGAAAATGATACGTTGCTGGAGGCACTGAACGCTTTTGGCATGCAGTCCGGCAAATAAAAAGATTGTAACAGATGAAAAAAGCATTATTCATAGACCGTGATGGTACGCTGGTGGTGGAGCCGCCGGTGGATTATCAGCTCGACTCGTTCGAGAAACTGGAGTTTTGTCCCAAAGTGTTCCGTAATCTGAGCTTCATTCGGAGCAAGCTGGATTATGAGTTTGTCATGGTTACCAATCAAGACGGACTGGGAACGGATTCTTTCCCGGAAGATACTTTCTGGCCGGTGCATAATCTGGTGTTGAAGACATTGGAAGGGGAGGGTATCACATTCGATGATATCCTGATAGACCGCAGCTTTCCCGAAGATAATGCCCCAACCCGCAAACCGCGTACCGGAATGATGGGAAAATATATGACGGGAGACTATGACCTGGCGAACAGTTTTGTCATCGGCGACCGTGCTACAGATGTAGAACTGGCCAAAAATTTGGGCTGCAAGGCTATTTTGCTTCAAGACGATAAAGAGGTACTGAAGGAAAAGAACCTGGAAGCATATTGTGTGTTGGCCACGACCGATTGGGACCGGATAGCTGAGTTTCTGTTTGCCGGAGAACGTATTGCCGAGGTGCGCCGCACGACGAAAGAGACGGATATCTTTGTCCGCCTCAATTTGGACGGCAGTGGTCGGTGCGATATTTCCACCGGGCTTGGTTTCTTTGACCACATGCTGGAGCAGATTGGCAAGCACGGCGGCATTGACCTTACCGTTTGCGTGAAAGGTGACTTGGAGGTGGATGAACATCATACCATCGAAGATACGGCCATTGCATTGGGTGAATGCATTTATCAGGCCTTGGGCAGTAAGAGGGGAATAGAGCGTTACGGTTATTGTCTGCCGATGGACGATTGTCTTTGTCAGGTAGCTCTGGATTTTGGCGGCCGTGCCTGGTTGGTGTGGGATGCGGAGTTTCATCGCGAAAAGATAGGAGAGATGCCTACCGAAATGTTTCTTCATTTCTTTAAATCACTGAGTGATGCAGCACGTATGAATCTCAATATCAAGGCAGAAGGAAATAATGAACATCATAAGATAGAAGGAATCTTCAAGGCCTTGGCGCGTGCCATCAAGATGGCGGTGAGAAGAGATATTTATCATTTTGAGGTGCCGTCCAGCAAAGGGTGTATTTAGCGATGGTGAGTATGCCGGAAATGTCGATAATATGCAGGTGTCCACACGTATATACGCGCAGGCCTGCGTGAACGTACGTATAGGCCTACGCGTATATATGTGCGGCCCTGCGTGAACGTACGTGTGAGCCTGCACGTATATACGCATAAGCGGAGCCTTGCAAATGACCCGGTAAAAGGATGAAAAAGTTATAATTCTTCGCATTCTTTCAGCCACATTGCGGCACTGGCATCGCTGGGCATACGCCAATCGCCCCGTGGACTGAGAGAGACGGAACCTACTTTCGGACCGTCGGGCAGGCACGAACGCTTGAACTGCTGCTGGAAGAAGCGTCGGCAAAATGTGGTCAGCCATTTCTTGATGACTTCTTCATTGTACGTATCGCGGAAGGCTATGCTTGCCAGATAGAATATCTTGCCGGGGCGGAATCCGAAGCGAAGGAACTGATAGAGGAAGAAGTCATGCAGTTCATACGGTCCTACCAAATCTTCTGTCTTTTGTTTGATATTACCTTGCTCGTCTGCCGGAATCAGCTCGGGGCTGATGGGTGTATCTACAATATCCAGCAGGGTGATGCGTGATTCATTGTCCACACCGTTCAAGGCAATCCAATTTACTAAATATTTTACCAATGTCTTGGGAATGCTGGCATTGACACCATACATGGACATGTGGTCGCCATTGTAAGTAGCCCATCCCAATGCAAGTTCGGAAAGGTCGCCTGTGCCGATGACCAGACCGCCCAGCCGGTTTGCCACATCCATCAGAATCTGCGTGCGTTCGCGTGCCTGACTGTTTTCATAAGTCACATCGTGAACGGTCATGTCGTGGTCGATATCTTTAAAATGCCGGATGCAGGCCTCCTTAATGCTTATTTCTTTGATAGTGACTCCCAATGAAGCCATTAGGTGGAGTGCATTATTATAGGTGCGATCGGTTGTGCCGAAACCGGGCATCGTGATACCGATGATATTTTTGCGCGGAAGTTCCAGTTTATCAAATGTCTTGACGCATACCAGTAAGGCCAGAGTGGAATCCAGTCCTCCCGAAATGCCGACTACCACGGTCTTGCAATTGGTATGTACAAGTCGTTTGGCCAAACCTGCTATTTGGATGGCGAATATTTCTTCGCATCGTTGGTCTAATTCATTTCCTTGAGGCACAAAGGGGTGCGGCTCGATGGGGCGGGTTAGTGTTAAATCGCGTGTATTGACAAATTCGGTGTTGATATGGATGGCAGGACGACCGGGACAATTGCCGATATTGGCTGCAAAAGTAGTGTTGGTCAAGCGTTCGCCACGGATGCGCTCTACGTCTATTTCGCTGATTACCAGTTGCTCTTTGAAAGAAAAGCGTTCAGATTCGGCCAATAGGCTGCCGTTTTCGTAGATAAGTCCGTTGCCGGCGAAAACCACATCAGTGGTAGATTCTCCAAACCCGCTGGAACTGAACACATATCCTGCCAGACAGCGTGCGGATTGTTGGCTGATAAGTGAACGTACATAAGCATGTTTTCCTATTCCTTCATTGTCGGCCGACATATTGAATATGATTTCCGCTCCTTGCAGTGCCAATGAAGAGCTGGGCGGAATAGGCGCCCACATGTCTTCGCAGATTTCAATGCCGAAGCAAGTATCGGGCGTATCGAAAAGCAAGTTGGCGCTGACCGGCACGTTTTGTCCGCAAAGGCGTATATTGGTATCGGGATGATTCAAAGCGGAAGTAAACCAGCGCTGTTCATAGAATTCTTTATAATTGGGTAAATAAGTTTTGGGCACAATACCCAGAATCTTTCCTTTTTGGCAAACTACGGCACAATTAAGTAAAGTGGAGTTCATGACGACCGGCATGCCTATGATAGAGATAATATCCATTTGCCGGGTATTATTCATAATCTGCATTAAAGCTATCTCTGCTTCTTCCAATAACAATGTTTGGCCAAACAGGTCGGCACAAGTATATCCGGTGATGCTAAGTTCGGGGAAAATAATGATTTGAACACCTTTCCCGTCAGCAATGGCAATTTGAGTTTCAATTTGTTGTGCGTTAAACTTGCAGTCGGCTACTTTCACTGCCGGAACAGCCGCCGCTACTCTTACAAAACCATATTTCATAATTATACCTTATTATATATAGGTGCAAAAATAATCATTCCTGATTGATTTATTGCATGAAAGAAAAAAAATAAAAAAAAGTAAGGAAATTATTTGTTAGTTACTAGAAAGTACATATCTTTGCACGTGAAATAAAGTTGTAACAATTACAAATATGAAAGAGAGTTCTTATGAAGACTTATGATTATTTACTCAGTTATAATATAAAGCCATCTGTGCAGAGAATAGCTATTATGGACTATTTGTTGGCTCATAAAACTCATCCGTGTATCGATGAGATTTATATGGCTTTGTGTGACGATATTCCTACATTGTCGAAAACTACGGTTTATAATACATTGAAGCTTTTTGTGGAACATGGTGCAGCTTTAATGCTTACGATTGATGAAAAAAATGCATGTTTCGATTCGGAAACCTCTTTGCATGCTCACTTTTTATGTAAGAAATGTGGCAAAATATATGATTTGCCTTTCAGTGGCGAAACGAAACAGGTGGAACGTATTGACATGAATGGTTTCTTTATTGAAGAAATACATCAATATTACAAAGGGGTATGTCCGGCTTGTGCTGCAAAAGAGCAGGGAAAAGAAGTAGGCTGATAATATGGTGATCAACTAATAAATAAAATATTGACTAACTAATAAAAAAGGAAATTATGAAAAAGTTTATTTGTACAGTTTGTGGTTATATTCATGAAGGTGATGCAGCTCCTGAAAAGTGTCCGTTGTGTAAAGCACCCGCTTCTAAGTTCAACGAAATGGTAGAAACAGAAGGTGGTTTGGAATTTGCTGACCAACACGTGATTGGTGTTGCTAAAGGTTGTGACGAAGAAATGATTAAAGATTTGAACAACCACTTTATGGGTGAATGTACAGAAGTTGGTATGTATCTGGCTATGAGCCGTCAGGCTGACCGTGAAGGTTATCCTGAAATTGCTGAAGCTTTCAAACGCTATGCTTGGGAAGAAGCTGAACACGCTTCTAAATTTGCTGAATTGCTGGGCGACTGCGTATGGGATACTAAGACTAACTTGGAAAAGAGAATGAATGCAGAATCAGGTGCTTGCGCTGACAAGAAGCGTATTGCTACTCGTGCAAAAGCTCTGAACTTGGATGCTATCCACGATACAGTTCACGAAATGGCTAAAGACGAAGCTCGTCATGGTAAGGGCTTCGAAGGCTTGTACAATAGATATTTCAAGAAATAATAAGTTTATTATAAATAAAAAGGCCGTGCAGATTTGTTTTGCACGGTCTTTTTTATTGTTTTTCTTCGTCGGTTATTCGTATTGTGCCAACAGTTCGCTTAGCTCTTTGGCTTGTAGCACACCGCTTTGTCTCCACAACTGCTTGCCATCTTTGAAAATCATGAGTGTGGGAACAGATTGTATTTGGTAGTAAGCAGCCAGTTCTTGGTGTTTGTCCACATCCACTTTGACTACTCTTACTTTTTCACCTTTCATCGCTTTTACATCTTCCAGGATGGGTTTCATCATTTTGCACGGACCGCACCATTCGGCATAAAAATCTACCAGTACAGGGATATTTGAGGTAATTAAATCATCGAATTTTTCCATATTAATCTCCTTTCGTTATTAATTTCTTTTATATAATAAACGCCTGTAGAAAGCTTTTTGTTGAATGACAGGCTAAAAAAATAAGAATCCGAAACAGCCTGACCATTTCGGATTCTTATTTTTTTTGATTGGGATATTCCCGATTTATTTCTTTGTTGTAGACGAAGTATAACGTGCGTTCAATCCGTCAATGATTTCCTGAGTAATGTTGTATGCAGGATTTGCATATAGCAAGTTGTCAAAGCCGGTATTGCTGATAATCAAATCGTAACCTTTGTTTTGGTTATATATTTTCAGGAATGAGTTGATAGAGTCACGCAATTGTAAGCTGTTCTTTTGGTTCTCATCTGCAAGTTCTGCACTCAATTTCTGTTGCAAAGCCTGCAAATCCTGCTGCTGTTTCATTAAACGCATCTGTTCCTGTTCTGCACGTTCACGACTTGCAAAACCTCCGTTTTGAAGTTTACGTTCAAATTCTCTGGCTTCGGCTTCCAGTTTTTTACCTTTTTCATTCAAGGTAGTACGGATGTTTTCTTCCTTGCTTATCATGGCTTCATTCAAGTCGTTCCAAAAATTATATTTGGTGAGCAGTGAATCGATTTCTACGTAAGCAATCTTCATGTTGGAAGAACCGGCAACACCCGCAACGGGAGCAACATTAGAAGTAGTAGAAGCATTGTTGTTTTTGTCGGTACATTGTGCAAATACCAGCACGGTGGCCAACGCTAAAAATCCATTCAGGATGAAATTTGTTCTTTTCATAATCTTTTTTTACGTATGTTTTTATTAGTTATTTTTCTTCTTTGCCTTGTTTCTCTACTTCGGGAATCGCTCTTTTATTTATTTTCTGTGCTTCACGGTCTTGTGACTGTACACATCCGATTCCTTTCTTCCGAAGTGCTTTATTACCACTGACATGTGTATTGGGGAACTTTCCTTTTATGAAGATTCCTATACATAATAATGCTATACATATAGCAACTATTAACACTGTTATAAAGAGAGTATCAAGCATTTCTATTATTTTTGTGGTGCAAAGTTAGTGTAAGGTGAGCGAAATGCCAAATTTATTTGAGCATTTCCGAACAGAACTCTACATTTGCAGAGCAAATATAGACTTTTGAAGTGACTTAGCTTTCTCTTTTTCCATTAAAAAAGAGGAAGGAGTCGGTTAAATATATTGATTTAACTAATTTTTGCAAAACTACAATTAGATTTTGCACTAATACCAATTATAGATATGGATAAAAAGGATTTGAAACCGGCCTCTGTTTTTCATTATTTTGAAGAAATATGCCAGGTACCCCGTCCCTCTAAAAGGGAAGAGAAAATAATTGCTTATTTAAAAGCATTTGGTGAGAAACACGGTTTGGAAACCAAGACGGATGAAGCCGGAAATGTGTTGATTAAGAAGCCGGCAACTCCGGGTAGAGAGAATCTGAAGACGGTGATTCTGCAATCACATATAGATATGGTTTGTGAAAAGAACAGCGATGTGGAGCACGACTTCCTGACCGATCCGATTGAAACTGTGATTGACGGAGAATGGTTGAAGGCAAAAGGTACGACTTTAGGTGCTGACAATGGAATAGGGGTAGCTACCGAGTTGGCTATATTGGCATCTGACGATATTGAGCACGGACCGTTGGAATGTCTTTTTACAGTAGATGAAGAAACCGGATTGACGGGTGCATTTGCGTTGAAGGAAGGATTTATGAGTGGGGATATTCTCATTAATCTTGACTCGGAAGACGAAGGTGAATTGTTTATCGGTTGTGCCGGAGGAGCTAACACGACGGCTGAATTTGCTTATCAGCCGGTTCCTGCACCACAAGATTATTTTTATTTTAGTGTAGCAGTAAAGGGCTTGACCGGTGGCCATTCCGGTGATGATATAAATAAAGGAAGAGCCAATGCCAATAAATTATTGGTTCGCTTCCTGACTCAGCTGGCTGCTAAATATCCGATGTATTTGTGTGAAATAGACGGAGGAAATCTTCACAATGCCATTCCGCGTGAAGCACGGGCACTTTGTGCGGTTCCGATGAAGGATAAAGAGTCGGTGCGTGTGGATTTAAATATTTATACGGCTGAGATAGAGAATGAATTTGCAGTGACCGAACCTAATCTGAAAACCGAGCTGTCTTCCGAAGCTCCCTGTAAGGAGGCTATTGATATGGTAACCGCCGGTCGTCTGCTGAAAGCGGTTTATGCTGTTCATAACGGCGTGTATGCGATGAGCCAGGATATTCCGGGACTGGTGGAGACATCTTCTAATCTGGCTTCTGTCAAGCAGGCAGACAGAAAGATAAAGATTGTGACAAGCCAGCGAAGTGCTATTTTGTCCTCTCGCAAGGATATGTCCGAAATGATTCGTTCTGCTTTTATGCTGGGTGGTGCTGAAGTGACTACAGGTGAGGGATATCCGGGTTGGAAACCTAATCCGTCTTCACCTATTCTGAAAGTTGCTGTAGACAGCTATAAGAAATTGTTTGGTGTGGAGCCGAAAGTAAAAGCTATTCATGCCGGACTGGAATGCGGTTTGTTCCTGGAGAAATATCCTTCGTTGGATATGGTTTCTTTCGGACCGACTTTGCGTGGAGTTCATTCACCGGATGAACGTATGCTGATACCGACGGTAGACAAATTCTGGCGTCATTTGCTGGATGTGTTGGTACATGTACCCGAAAAATAATTCTAATAAATAAGACATGAGGAAAATCATCCTATTTCTATGCGTATGCTGTTTGGTCGGGGTTGCTTATGCTCAAGAACCTTTCAGAGTCATGTTTTACAATGTGGAAAACTTGTTCGATTGTCAGCATGACACATTAAAAAACGATTATGAGTTTTTACCTGATGCTCCCAAAGGATGGACTCGGGCAAGATACAATGATAAACTGGCAAAGATAGCCAAAGTGATTGTAGCGACAGGTGTGAAGGATGTGCCGGATTTGGTTGGTCTGTGCGAGGTGGAAAATGACCATTGCATGAAAGACCTTACTGAATATTCGCCTTTGCGTGAAGCCGGTTATCGGTATGTCATGACTGACTCTCCCGATCAGCGTGGCATTGATGTGGCATTGCTTTATCAGCGTGGAAGCTTTAAATTGCTTGGCAAAAACTCCATTCGTATTCCGAACGAAGAGATTGACAGGACGCCTACCCGTGACATTCTTCATGTGACAGGGCAGGTGTTGTCGGGTGATACATTGGATGTATTTGTCTGTCATATGCCCTCACGTTCCGGGGGTGAGGAAAAGAGTGAACCTTATCGTTTGTTCACCGCACAGATACTGCATGCTTCGGTTGATTCCCTGATGAACGTCCGCCGGCATCCCAATATTTTGATTATGGGTGATTTCAATGATTATCCTACCAATAATTCGATAGCTAAAGTACTGGGTGCCGTTGCTCCGAAAGGAGAAGTGCAGGCTACGAAGTTATACAATCTGATGGATGGACGTAAAGACGGGACTTACCGTTACCGTGGTGAGTGGGGAATACTTGACCAATTGATTGTGTCCGGTTTCCTGTTGCAGGGACATGCCGGTATTCGGACTTCTTACGACAAAGCACAGATCGTGAGATTCCCATTCTTATTGGAAGAAGACGAAAAATACGGCGGTGACATTCCTTTCCGTACTTATTGGGGGAGGAAATATCATGGTGGTTTTAGCGATCACTTACCGGTATGTGTAGATTTTGAAATAGGAAAAAAATAAAGGTTATGCAACCTTTCCCTTTTAGTAGGGAAGGTTGCATAATTTGCTAATGGTATCCAAACCATTTTTATAAGAGGTATGTTCCCAGTAGTGTCCGGCATTGTATTGGTCAAAACTATTGAGCGTTATCTTGTCATCTTCTATTTTTCCCATTATATTTTTGTCCAATATCTCAGCAAATATATAGTTTCCTTTATCCGGTACCAAGAGGGTATATAGTTTGGGTTGTATTCCCAAAGGCTTGTCAAAATCACTTAGGCGGATAATGCGATAGCGTTTGACTCCGTCTTTTTCGGCTATCAAAAGCAGGAATTTGTCTTTTGATGCCGGGCTGCAAAAGAACAATTCATTGACATTATCGACAAAGACGATAGGAGAATTAAGTTGTGAAAAGCCTTTCTTTAAGTTGGAAATGCCGATTTCTCCTGTTTTAAAGACACTGACCAATAGCTCTTCATCTCCTTCTGTATCATACGAACAGATTACTTTTCCACTATCTTCTCCCCATATTCCGATTTTGGGACTGGTGGAACCGGCTATTTTGCCATTATTGAAGAATGATATGAATTGGAAATTACTGTTATAGCCCAGTTCCGTTTTCTTTTGTAGAGGGTTGGGACGTAAGACTGATGTTTGAATATTGAAAGTAGCCTTTTTCTTCTTTGGAGTGGGGACTGCAATGACTGGGCCGGGCGCATTTATACTCTCTTCTTGCGGATTGTCAAAAAGAGAAAGTGAAATGCTCTCATGGGAATTGTTCTCAGTGATATCCGGAGTAGCTGTTACCGGAGCAGACTCGTCAAAGATATATTCGTTTCTTTCGGCAGAGAACAGGGTTGGAAATTCCGGTTTCCGAGCTACAGAGTCTAATTTCAGATTACGTCGTGCTGCTATGAATTCATGGATATTTTGTTCCGGTTTGCAGATGCACGAACTTCCCGAACGGGTATAAATCTTACCGCTGACTTTTACTACCTCGTTGATGGGTGCTACACGGAAAGCCAGCACAATGCGTTCTTTGCCGTATTCTTGAAAGTTGCAACGTATGTATTCCTGATAGCGGTTATAATCTTCTTTCCCTTCACCCAATAAGCAGATAATATTATGGTTTACTGTGCGCAGATAGATATCGCAGTCGTTGTGTACCAGCTTCAGGTCTTCTTGGATTCCAGTCAGATATCCTTTATCGTTTACACCGATATAAAGAGTGCCTCCATCGGTATTCATAAATGAAGCGATAACACGAGCCAACACCATACTTTGATCTTCGCGGGCATCTTTTTTGGCGTGACCAAATGCCGATGATTTAAATTCGCGCTCTACTCCTTCGTGTCCGAAATAAACAGGGATGGAAGGAGCTTCTTCTTTTTTCTGTTCCTTGATACCAAGTAGGGAATTGATGTTTTTGTAGATGATATGTTGCAGTTCGGTATCTTCTTTGGAAAGGAGTGTACTCATGCAAAAATAGCGGGCCAGTTCGGCAATAGTCAGGTCTTCACTTTGCATAAGCTGTTTCAGACGGTCGGTGTTATTATCTGCCATTAAAGAGAGAATATGGACAATTTTTTGACAGAATTCAAACGTAATTCCATATTGTTTGATGCCTAATTGTTCCATACGTGCCAATAGAATATTGAATCGCTGAATATTGTCATGCGAAAAACGTTCGCCGGATGGCAGGATAGCTATTTGGTTAATATTATAAATGTATTCGGCACACAGTCCATAATAAGTGGCTTTTTCTTTTTCACCGGAGAAGAGACACAACAGTCGCAGAAAGTTATAAGCATTAAATTGCTCATTGGGCTCATTTAACTCTTTGGATAGTTGGTCGAGACAGAAAATCAACTCTTTGGCAACTTCTTCGTTAATCGGCCATGTCTTATTTTCTGCTTTTCCTGACTTCTTTGTTTTTTCTTCCGTTTCTTGCTCCTCTTCCATTATGTAGGTTTCCGCTACATCCGAGCTGAGAACAGATTGTATATCTATCTTTTGCAGAGCATTAACAAAAGGGTTATTCTTTAGTTTCAGTGTCTGTTCTTTAATTTGCCGTTCAAGGGTGTTGTTCTGATATTCTCTCAGATGGGTGAAAAACTCCTGTAGGTGAGTGTGTACTTCTTGGTAGAATGCTTCCGCAGAGATATCAGCTTTTACTTTTCCTATATTGATATTATTGTTTAGAAAAGTGTTGTTATCCGGAAATTCTATCTGGTATATATCTCCTACCCGGGGTTTAATCCATCTATTGATAGGGGTGGTAGAAGTAGCTCCTGTAATAAGAAGCCATTTGATTTTATTCCCTTCACAATCGGCAATCATAGCCGGTATTTTTTTTCTTTTTACATTTTCCGCATATACAAATTCATTGTAGCGCGATGCCAGTGAAACCCTGACTCCTTCATTACTGCTGCTTAATACTTTTACTTTATAAGTATCATTACTTGAGAAGTAGTTTTCAAAGTTCTCAATACAAAAGTAACAGGCATTGATTTGTGTTAATGGAAGAATAGCCTTCACTCCTCGGTATTGTTCATCCAGTATGACTCCTTCCAGATATTGCCTGGTGCGGTCCGGTCCGATAATTCCAATGGTAATTTCTTCATTTGCAGAAGGATATTTTGTATTGCTATCTTTGGTTTCTGTGAAAGAAGTTTCCAAGATAGAACTATTTTGAAGAGACTCCGGTTGGTTACACTCATATAAAGGATAGTCTTCCGTCAGTTGATGCCAGTAAAGTTGCAGTTCGGCAATGCTTTTACAATTATTGAATAGGTAAGTAGGTTTACTGAATAAGGCAATAAAAACTCTGTTTTCCATCAACGCAGCTCTTTCTTTTCTGCCTTTCCATGTATGTGCGCTATGTGGAAACAGGGTACTGAGTGTAAATCCGTCTTTGTCGAGCGTCAGTGTATTATGTCCATTGCTATATTGTTTCCATTTGTTATCTTGCGGTTCGGCAGGCATATTAAGCTCGTCAATGCGTATATTTACCATTTGAGCTATAAATCGGTTCAGCTCGAAGTTTAACAGGTGTTCCCAGTCAAGTCTTTTTTCCAAAGAGCTTTCACCGGTGAGCATCGTGTATGCTTTGTTTTTCAGCTGAGAACTAAAGGGAGTGTCCAGCCTTGACAGGTATCTGTATATGCGTGCTGATAGGATTCTGGTATTATCGGTTTCTTCGAAAGGTACTTTATTGCTGAGCAATGATAAAACAATGAGATAGATTGCTTCCTCTATCTTTGTTTGCAATACACATTGTGCATTCGTATACCAAAGTTCCGAAATAATAATTTCATATTGTTCTATTTCCAGTTTCAATATGTTTTGCAGGGTAGCATTGTGATTGTCGCTTATCACCCCATTCTTTTTTAGCAGATAGATTGTTTCGGCAATTATGGGTAATTGCTTTCTCAATAAGGATTTGTCATAGGCCAGAAAATAGAGAAACATTTCTATTTTATGAGAGGCGTATAGCAGATAATCACTTGCTTGCAATTTATAAAGCATTGTACGGATAAAAGAGTCTGCCTGATTGTCTTTAATGAGGTTCAGCGCATTGCGTCTGGCACGTAAACTTTCTATATATTGCTCCATCTCCTCTCGTTTGGCAGCTAACTGTTCAGGGTAGACTGTTTGCAGATAGCGTGATCCTTCGCTTATCCAAGTGTATAGCCGGTAGGCTGTTTGATGATATTGAGGATCCTCTTCTTCGTCTTGAAGGAGATTGTGGCTATATAAAGCATAATATCGGGCTGCTTGTTCAATCCATTTTAAATCATGCTCTTCATGTAACTTTCTGAGAGTTTCCAAAACAATTGCTGCGTCTGTATACGGGCAATGATACTCTTTGGAGAAAATGTCTTCTTTGATAAAAGAAACCACTTTTTTTATATTTAATGGAGTGTTGTTTTCAGCCATAGATATTATTTTTAAGGTTTGATAAATTTGCTTCTTTATTCGTGGTGATAAGGTCCGTTGTTCAAGATTGTCATGGCCCGATAGAGTTGTTCCACAAAAATGAGCCGTATCATTTGGTGAGAGAAGGTCATCTTGGACAGTGATATCTTTTCTTTTGCTATATCATATATTTTCGGAGCGAACCCATAAGGACCGCCAATGATAAAGACCAGTCTTTTATTTACCGTATGCATTTTTCTTGCCATCCAGTCGGCAAACTCGACAGAACGAAATTCTTTTCCATGCTCGTCCAGGAGTACCACTACATCCCCCGGCTGTAATGCTTTCGATATGAGTTCGCCTTCTTTTTCTTTTTGCTGTTCCATGCTCAGGCTCTTCGTGTTCTTCAGTTCGGGGATAACCTCCATATCAAAGGAAATAAAATGTTTGGTACGTTCCACATAATCATTGATGGCAGTGATATAGTGTTTCTCGACTGTGCGTCCTACGACTAATAATGTAAATTTCATGCGTTTATCTTCTGATTTGTCATGCAAAAATAAGGAAAATATTTACTATATCTATCAATTGATAAAAAAGAATGATTGACATTTTTTGATGAAGGTAGCTTTGCTGAGCAATGAAAAAACACTTTCCTAAATAATGGTGACATCTTTGGGAAAGTGTTTGGAGACTTTTGTGAGTGGAGTTATGATTCCTTATCTGTTTTCTTTGCGTACTTCTCTTAGGATTTGTTCCAGTTCGAAGACCTTTTCGGGGTGCTGCGTTGCCAGATTTTCTTTTTCCCCTGCTTGTTCCATATTATATAGCTGTGGCGTTTCCAGATAACCGGTTTCTATTTTGGGCCCCCAATACATGAATGGCACTCCGCTGCTGGGCTCGATATATTTCCAGTTTTTGGTCCGAACGGACAGTGCATGGTTGGAGGCTTGCTCTATTACCCACGGGCGGTCTGTCTTGTCCTTTCCGAGCAACGTGTTCATTCGGTTTTGGCTGTCGGGAACACTTCCTTTGGGAAGGCGTGCCCCGACCAGCGAAGCTAAAGAGGCCGCCCAATCTATTTGTGAAATAAGTGCGTCCGAAACTTCCGGTTGCCTGATGGTCTTGGGCCAACGAACGATGACGGGTACGCGTGTTCCGCCTTCGAAGGCACTGTATTTTCCGCCTCGAAGGTTGCCGCTTGGTTTATGTCCGTTCAGCAACTTTTCTGCCTGGTCGTCATAACCGTCGTCCACTACCGGTCCGTTGTCGCTCGACAGGATAATCAGTGTGTTCTCTGCCAATCCGGTCCGTTCGAGTGCCTCCAGCAGTTGGCCGACGGTCCAGTCGAATTGCGCGATGGCGTCTCCGCGCAGTCCCATCGGGTTCTTTCCTCGGAAACGGTCGTGTGGGAAGCGGGGGACATGCACATCGTTGGTGGCAAAGTACATGAAAAAAGGCTCATCCTTGTGCTGCTCAATGAAGCTGACGGCATGGGCGGTGATGGAGTCGGCTATGTTTTCGTCTTTCCACAAGGCTTTGCCTCCTCCTTTCATAAAACCGATGCGGCTGATGCCGTTCACAATGGACATGTTGTGTCCGTTGCTCGGTTTCAGGTTGTATAGCAATTCCGGGTTATCCTTTCCGGTGGGTTCACCGGGGAAGTTGTGCGTATAGCTGACTTCTATCGGGGCGGAAGGGTCATAGTTGGCAACCTGCCCGTTTTCGATGAAGACACAGGGCACACGGTCGGCGGTGGCAGCCATGATATAAGAATAATCGAATCCTAAATCACCGAGAGCCGTAGGCAGGGGAGCATTCCAGTCTTGTTGTGCGGTTTTGTCTCCCAGTCCCAGATGCCATTTGCCGAAAGCACCGGTGGCATAGCCTGAACTTTTGAATATATCTGCCATCGTGTATTGTTCGGGACGGATAATCATTCCCGCGTTTCCGGCTGCTATGTCCGTTCCCGGTTTGCGCCAGGCATATTCACCCGTGAGCAGGGAGTAACGAGACGGCGTGCTGGTTGCGGCAGTGGCATGTGCATTCGTAAACCGGATTCCTTCGGAGGCAAGGCGGTTTACGTGGGGAGTTTCTATGTTTTTGGCTCCATAACATTCCAAGTCGCCATATCCCAAGTCGTCTGCATAAATCAGGATGACATTGGGCTTGGACGTATTTTGCTTTGGCCCTCCGGCGTGGGCGGCCAAGCCGGAGAAGCATGCCAAAGGCAGTATGCAGTGAAAAGCTGTATTCATGGTCGTAAATTTATAGTCCTACTCTGTTGGGGTCGGGGGTGGAAGACTCTTCCATCAACTGTCTGAACTTGGCAACAATGTCGGGATGTTGTGCTGCCACGTCGTGCTCTTCGCGCAGGTCTGCATCCAAATCATAGAGTTGCATTTCGGTGTTTCCTTGCCTGATGTTGGTTATGATTCCTTTCCATTTACCCATTCGGATGGCTTTATTGCCGATTTTCGGGTCGGGATATTCCCAGTAAAGATACTCATGTTCCTTTTGTCCGGCTTTGTTGCCGAGCAGGGTAGGCAGGAAACTGATGCCGTCGGTGGGCGGACAAGTGACGGATATTATTTCGGCAAGGGTCGGCATGACGTCTTGAAAACAACAGATATGGTCGGTTTCCGAACCGGGCTTGATTTTGTCTTTCCACACCATGACGGCCGGGACGCGGATGCCGCCTTCGTGCAGGAAGCATTTGCCCCAACCATATTCGGACTTGAACCAGCCGCCGCTGTTGAACCACGGTGAGTCGCTGCCGCCATTAAAGGTGGGGCCGTTGTCGGAAGTAAAAATAATCAAGGTGTTGTCATACAGGTTTTCTGCTTTTAACTTTTGGATTAGTTTGCCCACTTGCTCGTCGAAGTAGCTAATCATGGCCGCATAAGTAGCATGGGGATAGCGGCATATCCCGTATCCGGCTTTTCCCGTATAAGGTTCTTCATCGCCAAACTTCTTGACATAATGTTGAACCCATCTTTCGGGTGCCTGAAGTGAGACGTGAGGCAGGGGAGTGGTCCACATCAGGAAGAAAGGCTTTTGCTTGTTCTCATCCACGAAGGACATTAACTCGTCGAATATTAAGTCGTTGGCATATTCTTCCTGCTCGAATCTTTTATAGTTTTGGGGGTCGTAGGGGTCTTCATTTTTTCCCAGTCGGGCAAGGTGAGGGTTAATGACTTTGTTTTTCAGATATACACGCTCTTCGTTTTTGTAAAGGAAAGCGGGGTAATAAGTGTGTGCCTGGCGCTGGCAGTTGTAGCCATAGAATTGGTTGAATCCCTGTTTGTTGGGAGTACCTTCCGAGTCGGGAAATCCCAGTCCCCACTTGCCGAAGCATCCGGTGGTGTAGCCGGCGTTCTGCATCATCCGCCCGATGGTCATGGTGTTTGCCTTGAGCGGATATTGTCCTTCCAGTTCTTTGTGGACAAACATGGAATCGTGGTCATTGGTGGCACCGCGATAGGCCATTTCGTTGTTGTAGCGTATCTGTGCGTGTCCCGAATGCATGCCGGTCATCAAGACACACCGCGCCGGGGCAGATACCGGCGAACCGGTGTAGTGCTGGGTGAAGCGCATTCCTTCCTGCCGGAGTTGGTCGATATGGGGGGTCTCTATTTTTTCTTGTCCATAGCAGCCTATGTCACCGAATCCCAAGTCGTCCATCAAGATGTAAACTATGTTGGGACGGCTGCTTGCCGTTTGTCCCAAAGCGGGCATCGCGCTTAGTGCGGTAATGCCTAATATGAAGTTGGCCTTTTTCATGATATAGTAAGCTTTTATTCCCATTTATAATTGTTGTCTGTCTCTTCGGTCAGTGCCGGTCCGAAGCCGTAACCTCTGTTTTCAAACCACTTTTTTTTATGGAGGATACGTTGGTAAAAGGCATCAAAATCCATTAACGGCCCATTGTGCCACATTTGTTCCGCCAGTGCCAAGATGCGTGGAAACAGCCGGCGGTCTATCATGTATTCTTTCACGCCGTCATCAGTCCAAAGCGCACATCCCATTCCCCGGATGAGCGGATTGCTTTCTTGTGTGGCTTTGTAGGAGGGATTGTTCATATAGACATCCTTTAAATCGAAGGTGCGGGCCTGCTCATATCCTTTCCAGGGAGTGAGTGGAAAATTGAGATAGGTGTAGTAGTTGGTACTGCAAATGACGGGATAATGATGGCGGAGGGCATTGCGGAGTGCCAAATCTTTGTGTCCGCGATAGTTCCACCATTGTATCACGATGTTGTCGGGCAACGGATAGCCGTCATTATAAACCACATCTCCCCAAAAGATAGCTTTTTTTCCTTTACTTTTCAAGTATTCCGCCATTTGTGCCGAAAACCACAGTTGCAGGTCATGGCTGTTTTTCAGACCCAAGTTGGCGATTCTTTTTTGACAGTCCGGGCATTTGTTCCAATTGTCTTTGGGAGCTTCATCTCCTCCCAGATGGATGTAAGACGAGGGGAACAAGGTGCATATTTCGTCTAATACGTTTTTGAGGAATTGCAATGTATTTTCTTTCCCTGCACAAAAAATGTTTGGAGTAAAGCCGAGTTTGGGAATTTCGACAGGGCGGTTGAAGCACCCCAATTCCGGGTAGGAGTGGAGTGCGGCTTCGGCATGTCCGGGCATGTCTATTTCGGGGACAATCGTGATATTGCGTGCGGCGGCATAGTTCACAAGGGCTTTGATTTCTTCTTGGCTGTAGAATCCCTGTTGTTCTTCCCCAACGGCGGCGTATGCTCCTTTTTGAGTCAGCAACGGATATTGTTTGATTTCGACACGCCAGCCAAGTCCTTCGGTCAGATGCCAGTGGAAATAATTCATCTTGAGGAGTGAGGCCATGTCGATGTATTTCTTGATGGTGGCTGGTGATTGGTATTGACGGCCGGAGTCGAGCATGAAGCTGCGCCATTTGATGCGCGGCGCATCCACGATGTCGACACATTGGAATAAGATTTCTCCGTCGGGACCCGTTTGTACCCACTGGCGCAACGTTTGCACGGAGTAAGTAAATCCGGCATTGTCGGCGGCTTCTATTTTTATATTGTCGGGTGTGATGTGCAGGGTGTAGCCTTCGGGTGGGCAAGCGGGATTGCGAACGAAGCACAAGTCGGCTTTTTCTTTTGCATCGCACATTTGAATGTGGGGAACTACCTCGTCAATAAGCAGGGATAGGTAAGTCGCTGTTGAATCTTCTGCATACACTGTCACCCCCTTGTCTTTTATACTGAAACAACCTTTTGTCAGAGTTATCTGTTGAGGGGAAGGGATAATCACCTGTCCCTGGCAGGTCAGTGCACGGCAGAAGAGTAATATCAAAAAGATAATGGATGATTTGTTTATCATAACAGGTTTGTTTAGGTAATATGGATATATAGGTATAAATAGTCTGATTGAGTTGTTGCTTTTGTTGGAGAAGGATGTGTCAAAAGTAAAATTGAAATCTTGACACATCCTTTCTTGGAATTGATATTTACGGTTTATTTACCTACTCCGTCATTCCAGCCCGGGTTCTGCTCGAGTTGAGGATTCAGAACACGTTCCTGACGTGGTATCGGATAGAGGTAATAATATTCCGGCCAAAGCTGGGTGGGTTGCGGATGGAACTCCAAATAACCTTCGTTTCCGCCACCGTCGATGGTCACATTTGTTCCGGCCGGGAAGTCTGCCTTACGCACATATTGTCCCAGTTTCTTCTTCATGGCATAGTGACATTTCTTCCATCTTCTTAAATCGTTGAACCGGAATCCTTCGGAAAATAGTTCAATACGTCTTTCACGGCGTATTTCCCATAGCAGAGGATTGACGGCATAATCGCCACTGTAAGCCGGATTGCCAAGGTCACGTTTCGGATCGAAAGACTCATTGATTTCGGACACTTTCATCGGAGCAACATTAGCACGAGGACGCAACTTGTTGATGGTTTGATCTGCAACTGACTGGGTGAATTCTCCCAGTTCGCACATTGCTTCGGCGTAGTTCAGCATCACTTCTTCCACTCTGAAGATAGGCATGTCGGTTTCTTCATTACGTGCGCTTCCCACTTCCAGATAAGTACAGAAATATTTCCAGTTATTGTATCCGAAAGCCGATTTGTACCAAGGTTGGTTATTCAAATAGAAATCATAATGAGGAACAGCGCCTAAAATACCTCCGCTGAAACCCTGACGGAACGGCAATGTTTTTTGTCTTTCCTTGCTGCTGCCATATCCTATTCCTAATCTGATATTCAAACTGTCAATGAAACTTCTGTCTTTCGGATTGTCAGTGAATTTCCATTTGTTGTCCCAAGCTGTTGTTGATTCGGAACGGTCAATGTTATAAGGCGGGGTGACGTGCAACCACAAGCGGTGGTCGCGATTGCTGAACTCTTCATATATATCTTTGTCACTCAAGAACAAAGGACTGTTCCAGCGCGGTTTTCCATCGCTACACAGGTAACTGTCCACTAAGTCACGGGTGGGGTTATAGAAAGAAGTGGCAGTGGTTCCTCCGATACTGACTGCGTGAACCACGTTTTCTGCATTGGAATAAGGTTTATACAAAATAATTCCCGGTACACCACTTAAGTCCAATGAACAGAATAAGTCATCATAATTATCGCATACATTCGGATAGGTGTGGAGCACTTCGGCAGATACGCGTTTGCATTCCTTTAAATAGGTTTCTGCATCATTCAGACCGTGATATTTCCGCCATGTGCCTTCAAACAGACAGAAGCGTGACATGAAAGTTTGTACCACGGCTTTGGTTATGCTGTTTTCTCCGTCACCGTTCACATTGATGTTTTGTTCGGCATATTGCAAATCTTCTAGGATATGTTTGGCTATGTCATCTCTGGATGCTCGCGGTCCTTGTATCAGGTCAGTTTCACTGTCACTCAATACATGGTCAATCCAAGGTACGCCACCATAATCGCATAACAATGAAAAATACCGGTAGCTGCGGAAGAAATATCCTACACTGCGCCAATGGGCCTTTTCTGCTTCGGTCATTTGTGAACCGTCTATGTGGTCGAGCATTAAATTAACGCGGCGGATGAAACTGTAATATTCCCATGAAGTATTTTCTTTTTTATCAGGAACAGTAACGATACCTCTAATCCAACCGGTTTCACTGGTTTCTCGGGTTTGATTGTAGGAAATGTCATCTGTGGCATTCTCAGAGCCATATCCTAATGCGGGAAATGTTTCATACAGTCCCCATGCGTATGCCTTGAAATTGTCGTAAGAGACAAAAGCTGTTTCTGCTGTAGGATTTCCCAACGGATACCTCTCCATAAAATCATTGTTCAGACAGCCGGAGAGTAGAAACATACATAGTATAAGTGTATAATTTTTCATAATTTATCTGGATTTAGAATGTTACATTAATACCGAAAGAGAATTTTCTCATAAAAGGATATTCCCAAGCGCCTTTGGTTAACATATCTGTTTCAAGTCCTTCGGGAAGGTGATCCCATGTATAGAGGTTTTCTCCTGTAGCAAAAACTTTAATCTGATCAAAATGCACTTTTGTACACCATGCTTTGGGTAACGTATAAGACAGGGTGATATTCTGTAATTTCAGATAGGATGCATCTGCCAGATACTTGCTTTGTACCCAATGGTTTTTATCCGTGTTTACCCCATTATTGGCGTATACGCGCGGATAGAAAGCATTCGTATTTTCCGGCGACCAGAAATCCAGTGTTTCTTTGAACAAGCTTCCCCAACTTCCTGTGGGCCATGCTATCTGGTCTCTACGCCAGTAGTCGCGTTTGCCCACTCCGCGTAGGAAAACAGTAAGTTCAAAGCCTTTCCAACCTACTCCGGCAGTGATACCGTAATGGTAACGTGGAGTAGAATTGCCAATAATTCGTTGGTCACCCGGATTGTCTGCTGTTCCGGCTCCACTGTATATCTCTGTGGGGTCGTCATCAAAGTTCTTGTATAACACATCGCCCGGATATACTTTTCCAACTCCATGAGGGATAGGAATACCTTGTTTCAACGTTCCGTCAGCATTAAAATCATTTTCTGTATAAAAACGGTCGGTTACATATCCCCATATTTCACCCAGTTTCATACCTTTTCGATAGATTTTGTCACCTATCAAGTTGGTTTCATTGTTATATTTGGTAATTTCGCTTTGCGAATCGTAAAGATTGAATCCGATATGGTAACTCCAGTCTTTGATTCTGTCGCGCCAGCTGAGTTCCAGCTCCCAACCATAGGTTCTCAGATTGGCTGCATTTTGTTTGGCAGCACTGGCTCCGACTACCCAAGGTAAATCCATGCCGGGAGCAAGCATGTCTTTTGTGTCGCGTCGATACCAGTCAAAAGTACCATTCAGACGATTATTGAAAAGTCCGAAATCAATGCCGAAGTCCAAAGTGTATACCTTTTCCCAAGAGAAAGAACTGCTGACCATGAGCGGTGCTTTCAGAGTGGTAGTCTTTTTTCCATCCACCAGCCAGTTACTCAGGTAAGGAGCCATGTCCGGGATATATGGATAATTGATGGGGTTGCCATTGCCGTCTAATAAAATCTGATTGCCAATGGAACCATAAGAAGCTCGTAATTTCAAGTTGGAAATAATTCCTTTACTGCCCTTCATGAAGTTTTCTTCCGAGATACGCCAGCCGGCTGAGAAAGATGGGAAGAATCCGAAACGATTGTTTTTCGGGAAACGAGATGTTCCGTCATAGCGTCCGTTAGCTTCGAACATATATCTGTCATTATAATTATAACTGATGCGGTAAAACATTCCTCGGATGGCATATTCCTCAAACTTATCGGTAGTGGAGGCCGTGCCGGTGGCACCTGACAAAGAGGGCAGATTGCTCAGCAACACGTCAGTCTTTTCCGACCATTGGGATTCATAATGGCTTTCTTCCTGATTGAATCCGCCCATTACGCTTATATTGTGTTTCCCTATTGAGAAATCGTAATTAGCAAAGATATTGATGGCATTATAGTTTGTAAAATCCTGAGTCAGTGCATATCTGGTGTTTTCTACACTGTTCAAAATACCGGTGAAATTAAATCCTACGTACTGATATTTGTTTGCATAAAATTTATTGTATTTCGTAGTCCGGTTGTAAGTATACTCACCTGTAATCTTTAGACCTTTAAGAGGGGATATAATGACACGTCCTAATACACGCATATCGGTTTTTTTGATATTACGCGGTTCACCATACCGTACATAAGTAGCTGAAGTTTCGGCAGGATAGGTGATACCGTCGACTTCATAAGGTGAAATATTTTGATATGATGGCAATGCCATAGCGCTTCCCCACACACCGTTTCTACCACCTTGTTCCACTTTGTACTGATTGGAATTGGCATAACGGACGTCAAGCTGTGTGGTAAGCCATTTGTTTACATCCACACTGATAAAGCTGGAGAAATTGACACGGTTGAATTTGTCCTTGTCTGTGATAAGTATGCCATCTTCACCGGTATAGCCGAGTCCCATACGGTAACTTGTTCTTTCGCTGCCGCCGGAGACAGAAAAACTGTGGTTCTGCATGAAGCCAAAATTGTCCATCATATCATCAAACATATCATTTTCACGCATCAGGAATAAATTTCCCTGTTCATCATAGATATATCCGTTCGGATATTTGGCAGGGTTTGCATTATAGTCCGTGATGTATTTTTCCCATTGGGTGATATTCTTTCCGTCCACGTATGTATCGTTTTCCCATCCCATCTTTTTATATGCCAACACCGATTCTAACGGACTGGCCTTTTGGGGTAGCTCTAGTGCGGTAGAGAAAGAGAAATTGTTATTGTAATTGAATTGAGGTCTGGTGTCTTTTTTTCCTTGTTTAGTGGTAATCAATATGACGCCAAAGGCAGCACGGGCTCCGTAGATAGCGGCAGAGGCTGCATCTTTCAAAATAGAAACAGACTCAATATCTTGAGGATCAATCATATTTATGTCCATTGGAACGTTGTTTACCAAGACGAGTGGAGAACCGCCGTTGATAGAGGTCGTACCGCGGATATTATAGGACATGTCTTCGCCCGGAGTACCTGTTGTTGCTTCAATTTTCAGGCCGGGGACTACCCCCTGTAAGGCAGCGGTTATATTGGATATAGGGCGGTCTCCCAAAGACTCTTTCATATTGACGGCACTCACCGCACCGGTCATATTTACTTTCTTCTGGGTTCCGAAACCGATAACTACTACCTCGTCCATTAATTGGGTATCTTCTTTCAATTGGATATGGAAGGTTGACTTATTTTTAAGGCTGATTTCTATTGGTTGATAACCTATATACGAAACAGATAATTGTCCGTTTTCAGGCACTTCCATAGAGAAATTTCCATTTACATCGGTTATGGTGGCCAATTGGCTGCCGATTACTTGAACGTTAGCTCCAATTAATGCTTCACCTTTGGTATCGGTAATGATTCCTTGAATTTTTTTCTTAGGAGCGGAATTTTCCTGTTTTCCGTTTGTAACAGAAGCGGGTTGGGGAATGATGATAATATGTCCCCCCTCGGTTCTATAAGAGAATCCGGTATTTTTAAGAACTGCATTCAAAACAGTTGCCGTACTTTCGTTTTTGAAATCAACCGTTACTTTTTGATTGACATTCAACTTTGTTTGATTGTATGCGATGCTGAGTTTGGTTTGTTTTTCAATACTTTCAAAAACTTTTAGTAGCGGTTGGTTTTTTACTGATACCGTTACAGGTTGATTTTGTCCGAATGCAATGTTATAAAAACATAAAGCCAACAGCAATACATAAAATTTATGAATTTTTACGGGTGTGTTTAGCCGCGATAAGTTTCTAAATTTCATAATTTTGTGAATTAATCATTAATACTAAATTTAAGTGTCTTGAAATGTTTAAATGAAGTGATTTTGATTGATTTCGGGAACCGGATTACTCGCTATTTTCCGGTTCCTTTTTCTTTTTATTTTCCTCCTTTCTTTTTAGGTAAATATTCTAATATGATATTATCATCTTCTATTGTGTATGACAGATTGCCTATGGTTTTTGTGATAATGTTCAGTACATCATTGATACTACTTTGATGCTTGAATTTTATTGTATATAGGTCTGTTGTATTCAATGTCGGTGGAAGTAATATGTGGACATTATAAGTCCGTTCTAATGATTTGACGATTTCTTTTAAGGATTGGGATACAAAATTCAACTCTCCTTTGGTCCATCCTGAATAAATGGAAGCATCAATTTTTCTCTTTTGAAACTCTCCTGTTGTATTGTGATATTCTAGTTGTTCGTTGGGAGAGAGAACAGTGATTGGTTCTTCTGTAGGTTTTTGAATCATGACCGATCCTGATTCCAAAGTCGTTACGGTCTTGTCTTCATTTCCGTAAGCGCATACATTGAATTTTGTGCCAAGTACTTTAATCTTTAGTGAGGACGTCTTTACAATAAAAGGATGTTTTTGGTCTTTCTTCACATGAAAATTCCCTTCTCCCATTAGATATACTGTACGCATTTTGCCGATGAATTTCTTAGGGTAAACTAATAGTGTTCCGGCATTTAAGTAAACATGCGAACCGTCGGGCAATATAATTTCATGTTTTTTGCCTTGAGGTACCAGATATTCTACTTGTTCTATGTTCTTGGTATAGGTATCTGTGTATAGATAAGCAGCTAGCATGGAAAATAATGGAATAAGCAGGACGACAGCCGCCCGCATAATTCTATAGAAACGGTTATGAGTTATCTTGGAAGGAGGCACTAAGGCAGCTTTGCGGCAGAAGTTACGATAAGACTCAGCAGTGCTTTGATCTGCTTTGTAGCTGGATTCATCCCACACTTGTTTTAATGCGGCTTCTTTCTCCGGTTGTCCGTGTGAATCAATAAGCCATTTCCATACTTTTTCTTTTATTTCTCGGCTGGATGCGCCGGAAATGAAATAATGTATTATTTTATATGCATTTGACATATACGTGTTTTTGATAGGTTCTGGTATATAAGATACGTGAGACTAATCAAACACACAGTCGTAACTTAAAAAAATATAATTAAAATCAGTGATAATAATTTTCGGATATCTGCTAACGCTTGAGTCAGATGGTTTTCAACTGTTCGTTTATTGATACATAAAGATGCTGCTATTTCATCATTGCTCATTCCTTGTTCGCGGCTCATTTTATAAATTCTTTGGCGTTGTGGTGGCATTCTTTCCACGGCAATTGTTATCAGCAGCTCTAACTCTTTAGCATCAATATATTTATAAATTTCATTATCTTCAATTACATTTGGAATAGATTCGGTTTGTTTTTGCTGATAATTTTTGAATAGCATGTTTCGTTCGATGTGCCGATATACGGCATTCTTGGCGATGCGGAATAAATAAGCGCTTATATTGTCTATTTTATCAAGGGATGTTCTGTTTTGCCATAAAGTAGTAAAAATATCTTGAGAAATGTCTTCAGCTTCTTCCGGTGATTGCAATAAGTCGCAGATGAAACCTTTCAAACGAGGATAATAAGAATAGAAAAGCACTTCAAAAGATTTGGTGTTTCCTTCGGCTATTGTTCTTATAAGTGCTTTTTCGTTTTCAAGTTTCATATCTTTCTTCGGTTTACTTTGCAAAAATAGGGAAAATCTATACCTTTGCCTATCAATTTACAAAAAAAACGATAACACAATGGATGAATTAGTAGTAAAAGATTTGATAGACAGACTGATAGACCTGTCTTTCGCCGAAGATATAGGTGATGGAGACCATACTACCTTGTCATGTATTCCTGCGGATGCTATGGGCAAATCAAAATTATTGATTAAGGAGGAAGGCATATTGGCTGGTATTGATGTAGCTAAGGAGGTATTCCATCGTTTTGATCCTGCCATGAAGGTAGAGGTATTCATTCAGGACGGAAGTCACGTGAAACCGGGTGATGTGGCGATGGTGGTTGAAGGTAAAGTTCAGTCCTTGCTTCAGACAGAGCGCTTGATGCTGAACATCATGCAACGTATGAGCGGCATTGCTACTATGACCCATAAATATGTGAAAAAGTTGGAAGGTACCAAAACTCGTGTCCTTGATACCCGTAAGACTACTCCGGGTATGCGTATTATGGAGAAAATGGCTGTAAAGATAGGTGGAGGATGCAATCACCGTATCGGTTTGTTCGACATGATTTTGTTGAAAGACAATCATGTGGACTTTGCAGGGGGCATACACAATGCGGTTACTCGTGCTAAAGAATATTGTAAGGCCAAAGGCAAAAACTTGAAGATAGAACTGGAAGTTCGCAATTTTGATGAACTGAATCAGGCATTGGCAGAAGGGGTAGACCGTATTATGTTTGATAACTTTACTCCTGAAGACACACGTAAGGCAGTAGAGATTGTAGGTGGACGTTGTGAAACGGAGTCTTCCGGCGGCATCACTTATGAGACGATGTTACCTTATGCACAGGCAGGAGTAGACTTTATATCATTCGGAGCATTGACCCATTCTGTGAAAGGATTGGATATGAGTTTCAAGGCTTGTTAATGGCGATTGTATATATAATATATGTGTAAAAGAGCGACCGAAAATCGCTCTTTTTTATTTTGAGTCGGCATTGTTCTTTTTCTTTTCTTCCTTAAACTGTGTGGGAGTCATCCCTTTTATTTGCTTGAAAGAGGTACTGAAATAACGGGGATATGTAAACCCGACTTCATAGGATATTTCATTGATATTGAGATTGGTATTTGTGAGTAGGTATACTGATTTCTCTATACGTAATCGGTTTATGTAGTCATTCACACCCAGTCCGGTCAGTGTTTTTACCTTATGATAAAGAGAGGCTCTGCTCATAGCCATATTATCGGTCAGGAATTTGATAGAGAGTTCTTCACCTGCCATATTGTCATTGATGAGTTTGTTTAGTTTATCAATAAAATCTTCATCCTCTTTAGTAACAGTTTGCTTCTGTTGCGTCGGTTCGTTATTATTTTCTTTCACTTGTTCCGATAAGACTGTTAATGGAATAGTAGTGTTTTGAAGTTCTTCTTCTGTTGCTTGAAACTTTTCTTCTTTATTTTTTAGAATATCATTCAGGATAGCTTGTAGAAAATGGCTCATACTGCCTTTCATGCTTTGCTCTTTTCGTCGGAAAATGATATATCCTGTACTTGTGGTTACAGATATGAAAATGAGGATAATTATACTTATAAACCATCCGGTCTTGTACCATGGAGGTGTAACGATGATGTCAACCAGGCGTTTAGGAGTGGTATAGTTTCCGTTTTTCATATTGCATGATACCCATATCGCATATTTTCCCGGCGATAAGGAGGACAGATTCAAGAATGGGTCGTATGATTCTATTTCTTGATTTCCCCGGCCTGAAACCGTATATCGCAACAGGTTCTTTTGGAAAATATCTTTCTTTTTTATTCGAAAATGGACCGAGAGTGAATTGTAATTCCAAGGAATCTCGATTGTATTGTTTTGGAGCTCTTTTATATAAGGGCTGCCATTGAAGAGAATATCGGATAAATATATTTCCGGTGTTTTTACTTCGGAATAAGGGATATTTGTATTGATTTTGACTAATCCTTCAGCTCCTCCCAAATAGATGAAATCACGGTTGAAAGGCTTTTGATAGGCAAACAGGATTTCATTGGACGGAAAACCGTCGGAACTATTCCATAGGGTAAATTTGTTTTCTTTGATGATGTATGAAAACAGCATATTTTGGGCGCAAATCCATAACCGTCCTTTGCCATCAGTTGTCAGAAAAGATATGTTATTGAATAATTTGGTATGGATAATGTGGTACTCTTTTCTTTCCATGTCGAAACAGCCTAGCCCCTTGTCTGTGCCGATCCATATCATGCGGTCACCGTCATAAGACATTGACGTGATTGTTTCTTTTTTGTCCAATTCAAACAGGAGTTTGATACTGTCATTTTTCTGGTTGACGATGAAAGCTTGGTTGGCGCACTTCAACAGCGAGAATTTGTCGTTGGAGTAGGAAAGGCACAGAGCGTCATTTGACAGGTCGTATTCCTTATCCATCCACATTCGGGTAAATGTGCGGGTAGGGGTGTGATAAGCATAAGCGTTACTACTGATGATATATATTTTGTCGTTTGCCACCTGATTGGCCAGTGGAAGATAACCGTAAAAGCATTCTTTATAGTTTGTAGCTTGATCTACAATAATGAAAGGGTGGTAGGTTCCTGTCTGTTTATTGAATGTGAATAGTCCTTTCGTGTAGAGGGACACTAATAGTTCGTTCTCGGAAAATCCCGAAATGGAAACGACCTTATCTCCATAGGTGGATGGAAAATGAGTAAACTTGTCGGTTCGCGCATCATACAGATTGATTCCTCCTCCGTCGGTTCCTATCCATAGATTACCGTTTTTTTCTTCATAAAGGCTGATGACCGATTTTTCACTCAGTCCATTGGTATTGCCTAAAGCTACATCTTTATAAGTCTTTATATAAGTTTCTTTGATACTGAATATGCCTCCACGTACGCTTCCTGCCCATAGTTCGTCTTCTTTATCCTTATATAATACGGTAATGGAATTGACAGGCAGAGAGGAGTAGTCACCGACAATGTGATATAATTGGGAAAATTGGTGGGATTGGGGGGCAAGCATGAATATTCCGCTTCCGTCTGTTGCCAACCATAAGTATCCGTTATGTTCCGTTATGTCGAGGATATAATTGTTTTGTAACTGTGAATTGCTTTTATCATAATGTCCCTGCATATTTCCATTGGAGTCATAATAGTATAAACCATGTCCGTAAAAGGCTGCATAGATGTGTTTGTCTGCAGTGATGTAGAGTGACGTAAGCAGATATTGCTTGTCCGAAATGAAGTCGGTTAGCTGTTGTGTGCGGCAATCATATAGGTACATTCCTTTTCTCCGTGTGCCTATCAGTATCTTGTCTTTTTCGAGGTAGAGCATTTTTTGCACTCTGTAGTCTACCGGGTTGGCTTCTTTATCCTCTTTCTTTATCGGGATATTTTTCAGCGTTTTGTCTTTATAATCGTAATAGCAGATGGTGTTATCGCCGCCAAACCAGATGCCCCCTTTTACACAAATGGAAGAATACATTGCGTCGGGGGTAACAGTTGTGAAATTGTTCTGTTCATAATTATACATACTCAATCCTTTTTGGGTAGCTACCCAAATGTTGCCGATAGAGTCCTCGGCAATATGATTGATATAGTTGCCGGGCAGAGAATATGGGTTTTCTGAATGATGAAGATACGTTTTTAATCCTTCTTGAGTATAAATGTTCAATCCATTTTTAGTTCCTATCCATAGCGTTCCCCTTTCATCCAATAAGATTGATTGCACGGTCGGTTGGGAGAGGCCTTGCTGTATGGAAAGTTGGGTAAATGAATAACCGGTGTTGTGGTTGGTTGCAGAAACGGTTTTTCCAAAAAACAGGAATAGTATAATAATTAAGGTCCGATACATGGTCACTGTATTTTTAGGCAAAAATACATTTTTCTTTCAGTTGTGCAATCATCCTCTTCTGATTTTTTGTGGAAAAGGGTGCCTTAGAGGTGAATAATGGAAGGTTTGGACAAGATTTGACTCGTTTGATACGATTTTTGAGTCCTTTTTGGTACAAAACAGCTACGTTTGTTCCATAATTTATAAAGTGATAATTTGTGAATCTAAATTAAAGTATTATGAAAAAAATTATGCTTTTATTGTTTACAGTCTTCGTTATGCTCTCTTGCAGCCATAAGCCCGGATGGAAATTGGTGTGGGAAGAGAACTTTGACGGTATGGAACTGGATACCACAGTATGGAGCCGTATCCCTCGGGGCAGGGCAGACTGGCAGAACACACAATCTTTCGATGACCGTTGCTATGAAATGCGTAACGGACTTCTCATCCTAAAAGGTATTGTAAATGATAACCGGGAGGCGGATACAGCCGCTTATCTGACCGGAGGTGTATGGACGAAAGGCAAACATGCTTTTCATCGCGGACGCATTGAGGTACGTGCCAAGCTGCATGGAGCGCGTGGAGCATGGCCTGCTATTTGGACTTTGCCTTATGAGACGGATAAGTACCATTGGCCTACAGGGGGTGAGGTGGATATAATGGAGCGTTTGAATAATGATTCTATTGCCTATCAGACGGTACACTCACATTATAGGTGAGTTCTATCAATTCAATTTATCCTCTTGTATCAGACAGCAGAACTCTTTAA
>OGHC01000006.1_pt1 | contig 232951 bp, 216 predicted proteins | sample 1571381 | NCBI WGS metagenome assembly OGHC01 (sample SAMEA2581945, study PRJEB24529) | metagenome | biome: Human gut stool | place: China | collected 2011 | reverse complement strand
GGTGTGGGACGGGGGAAAACTCGGAGATTATATCAAAGAGTTACCTATCGTCATCTTATGAAATGATAACCATAGCAATGGAGGGCAAACGTCTGGGACTGCACACAAAATCCCTGTTTGCCGTACCAAATTCCCTTACGGAGCAGATGGGCAGAGATTTCAAAAAGCTGTATCCTGCCGCAAATATCCTTGTTGCAACAAAAAAGGATTTTGAGCCTAAAAACCGCAGGGAGCTTTTTGCAAAAATTGCAACGGGCGAGTGGGACGCAGTAATTGTCGGACATTCGCAGTTTGACCGTATGGGACTTTCAAAGGAACGTATGGAAAAATATATGCAGACAGAGATCGACAGCCTTCGCAGTGAGCTTGAAGAAGCGAGAAGCACAGACGGAAGCAAGAGCTTTTCCGTTAAGGGAATTGAAAGGACGATAGCACGTTACGAAAAGAGAATAAAGGACGATCAGGGCAAGGTTGCAAAGGACGATTACATCGACTTTGAAGAAATGGGCTTTGACAAGATTTTTGTGGACGAGTGCCATCTATACAAGAATTTGGGTACAGCAACGAAAATGTCCAACGTTGCAGGCATAGGCACAACAGGTTCGGGCAAGGCGGCTGAACTGCTTATGAAAACAAAGTATCTCGATGAACTCACAGGCGGAAAGGGTATGGTCTTTGCCAGTGGAACACCTGTTGAAACAGGGTATCTACGGTCACAAATGCCGACTTTACGTTGTTTTTATTATTTATTTCTTAAACTCCCTTGGGCTGCATCCGTAAGCCTCTTTAAAAGCCTTGGAAAAATAGCTGTGGTCGTCAAAGCCGCAAAGGCCGCAGATGGTGTTTATAGGGTCGGAGGTGTTCTGTATCATGTAAGCCGCATTGCGCAGGCGGTAATTTTTCAGATACTCAAACGGGGACTGACCCGTTATGTTCCTGAAGCACCTGAGCACCTCGCTTTTACTGATGAATGCGGCGGCTGCCATGTCATCAAGAGTGATCTTTTCGGCGTAATGGTCATGGATAAAAAGCAGTATGTCACGGAGCCTTGTCTCCTGGGCAATGCTGGCGGCAGGGTGCGCCGACATATTCTTTTCCGACAGATGGATAAGTATCCGGAAAAGCTCGGAAAGCTCGTTGCGGACGATAAGCTCGTGATTGGGCACTCTGATATTTTCCGTGTTCCAGATGTTTGTGAGCAGCCCCAGTATCTTTGAATAGCTGCCGTCCTTGGGGGTGAATATCAGCTCACGCAGTCCGCTGTTGCCCGTTATGGGCGCAACATATTTCCGATGGTAGATGCTGTCCTCTTTTCCGCCCACTATGGAACCATGCACCACAACAGAGCGGAACACGCTTTTTTGACCCGTCCCCGCTTTGAACATGGCGTGAAGAGTGTTGCTGTTGATAAAATAAATATCGCCTTTGTTCAGTATGTGCTTGCTTTTGCCGCATTCCATAAGCACGCTGCCCTCCACCGCAAAACCGAATTCAAGCTCCTCATGCCAGTGCCAGCTCACAAAATTGTCCGTAACATCGGCATGATACACGGCTATGGGGAACTCCGCATCTCCGTGAAGTCCCGATTCATCTGATTTAAAAGGGGGATCCTGACCGCTGTCCCCGCTTTTCAGCACGCTGTAATCAACTATAGACATTTCTTTCACCGCCTGACGATATTTTCATAGTTTCAGACAATATATTTATATCATTTCATGTCACTTGATGTTATAATTATACTATAGATCAGGCGAACAGTCAACACAGGAATTTTATAGGAGGTACCGCAATGATAAGATTTACTGAAGAAAACGGCGCACTTATTGCACGGTCGAGAAATGAAACTATCCGCATTGAGGGCTGGGGCAATAATGCTCTTCGTGTGAGGACCACTCTTCTGAAAAAGCTCCCACAGGACGCTCATGCTCTTACCGAGAACGTGGCTCACAGCGCAAAAGTGACCATTGACGAGGGCAGCGAAACAGCTGAGATAGTGAACGGAAAGATCAAAGCCACTGTAAACGGCGTGGGCATTATTTGCTTTTACAAGGACAATGAGCTTATCCTGCAGGAATATTACAGCTATTATTACGGCTCTGTACGCAAGGAGGCTATCTGCTACAAGATAAGATCCCGTGAATACAAGGGACTTGCCTCCGATGACTTTAAGATAACCGTCCGCTTCGAGTCCGACCCCAAGGAAAAGCTGTTCGGTATGGGTCAGTATCAGATGCCCATACTTGACCTTAAAGGCTCTGTTCTTCCCCTTGAGCAGAGAAATTCCCAGGTAAGCGTTCCCTTTGTGGTATCAAACAAGGGCTACGGCATGCTCTGGAACAATCCCTCAACAGGCGAGGCGGCTTTCGGAACCAACATCACCAAGTGGATATCCGACGAGAGCGATATGGTGGATTACTGGATAACCGCCGACGATACTCCCGCTCAGATCGTGACCAACTACACCGAATGTGTGGGCAGAGCGCCTGTTATGAGCAAGGATTATCTTGGCCTCTGGCAGTGCAAGCTCCGTTACCGCACTCCCGATGAGGTGCTTGAGGTCGCAAGAAAATACAAGGAGCTGGGCATCAGGCTTGACGTTATCGTTATCGACTTTTTCCACTGGCCGCATCAGGGCGACTGGAGATTTGACGAGAAATACTGGAGCAGGGACGCTGTAAAGGCAATGACCGATGAGCTTCATGCCATGGGAACAAAGGTCATGGTATCCGTATGGCCGTCTGTGGATAAGCGCAGCGAGAACTATTATGAAATGGAGCAGAAGGCGCTCATAAGCACCACCGATGTTGGTTCGGTGCAGACCTATGATTATGAGGGCGACTGTGGCACGGTTGATTTCTTCAATCCCGAAGCTCAGGAATTTGTATGGAGCAAGTGCAAGCAGAATTACCGTGACTGGGGCATCGACCTTTTCTGGCTGGACAACTCCGAGCCCGACAGCACCAAGTACGATTTTGAAAATTACCGCTACTATACCGGACGTGGCTCAAAGGTTGGCTGCGAATATCCCAAGAAGTATGTTGAGGCATTCTATAACGGACAGGAAGCCGAGGGCGACCATGAGGCAGTCAACCTCTGCCGTTCCGCATGGGTAGGAAGCCAGAAGTACAGGACACTTGTTTGGACAGGCGATGTTCAGTCAAACTTTGAATCCTTTAAGGATCAGGTCATTGCAGGTCAGAACATGGGTCTTGCAGGTATTCCCTGGTGGACCACCGACATCGGCGGCTTTATGACAGACAACTGGGACGACCCCGATTTCAGGGAGCTTCTCATACGCTGGTATCAGTACGGCGTGTTCTGCCCTATCCTGCGCATGCACGGAAACCGTGGCCCCGACTGGGATATCCCCAAGCTTGATGACCGTGATTTCGGCGGAGGATATCTTTACACAGGCCACCCCAACGAGCTTTGGAGCTACGGTGAGGAAGCCTATGAGATAATGAAGAAGTGGCTGGATATCCGTCTTTCCATGAAGGATTATATTGCAGGACTTATGGAGGAGACCGCAAGAACAGGTGCGCCCGTTATCCGCACAATGTTCTTTGAGTTCCCCGACGATGAAAAGTGCTGGGAGCTTCCCGAGCAGTATATGTTCGGCAGCGATTATCTTGTTGCTCCCGTGCTTGAGCCGGGCGCAAGAGAGCGCAGTGTATATCTGCCAAAGGGTCAGTGGGAGAGCATCTCCGACAAGAAGATCTACAGCGGCGGTCAGACCGTCACCGTTCCCGCACCTCTTGATGTTATGCCTGTATTTAAGAAAATTGGATGATTTATTGATTGGTTATTATATAAAAATATCACTTAATTAAGGGACAGAACTTTCTCCGTCGAAATATCGGCGGAGAAGCTGTTTACATAATATATAATACTAATAACCATAGTGCCTCAGATGCGAAGTCAGATTTTTTGTCAGATTGTATAGAAATTTCGCAATTATTGCAAAGCAAGAATTTGCATACATGTCGTATGTCAAGAAATTTATGTGCAAGATGACGGAAAATCTGCAAGCAGATGAGGTGCTAAGGCTTTTAGCCGGTGGTTTTTAGAGGTTACCTATAATACTGCAATAAAGTAAAAAGTCTGTGCGAAAACAATAGAATTACCTTATACTGCTATTATTGAAAGGAACGTAAATATGAATTACAAAAAAACGCTGATAGCCTGTTACTTGGGATTTGTTACACAGGCAATAGCTGCAAATTTTGCACCGCTGCTGTTTCTTACTTTTCATAATAATTACAATATTTCTTTAGGAAAAATAGCGCTTATCTCATCTGTGTTTTTTACTACACAGCTTATTATTGATATTTTGTGTGCACGTTTTGCAGATACTATAGGCTACAGAAATTGTGTTGTTGGTTCGCAGCTGCTTTCGGCGGTCGGACTTATCGGACTTGCTTTTCTTCCGCAGGTCACACCCGATCCGTTTGCAGGAATAATAATCAGTACAGTACTTTATGCCATAGGCAGCGGTCTTACGGAAGTGCTTGTAAGCCCTATCGTTGAGGCGTGCCCTTTTGAGCATAAGGAGGCAGCGATGAGCCTGCTCCACTCGTTTTACTGCTGGGGTGCAGTGGGAGTTATACTTCTTTCAACCCTGTTCTTTGCATTATTCGGGATAGAAAACTGGAGATGGCTCTCCTGCATCTGGGCAGTTATTCCACTGTGTAATGTGTTCAATTTTGCTGTATGTCCGATCGAGCATCCGACAGAGGACGGTAAGGGAATGAGTATTGGCAGTCTGCTTAAAGTTCCGCTGTTTTGGCTCTCCATTCTGCTTATGGTATGTGCAGGTGCATCGGAGCTTTCAATGGCACAATGGGCATCTGCGTTTGCAGAATCTGCACTGGGTCTTTCCAAATCAATGGGAGATATCGCAGGCCCGTGTATGTTCGCCGTTACAATGGGTATAAGCCGGTCATTGTACGGAAAATATGGTGAAAAAATTGATCTTATGAAATTTATGATCGGTTCGGGGGCTCTTTGTCTCGCTTGCTATATTACAGCATCTTTGTCGGAGATACCTCTGCTGGGACTTGTCGGCTGCATAGTGTGCGGTTTTTCGGTAGGAATAATGTGGCCCGGAACTATAAGCATCTGTTCGGCTAAGATACCTTCGGGAGGTACGGCCATGTTTGCACTTCTGGCAATGGCAGGAGATATGGGCGGTGCACTCGGACCTGCAGTCGTGGGCAATATTTCCCAAAATGCAGGAGATAATATGCAAAAGGGTATGTTTGCAGGCTGTGTATTTCCGCTTGTGCTTATTATTTCCGTTTTCTTTGTAAAAAAGCTTAGCAGACTAAACAGAGCATAAAAAAAGCGTTACCTTTCAATTCAATAGGTAACGCTTTTTCTATTGCAATATAGATGTTCGTTATGATCGATTTTTTACATTTGCTTTGTTATTTGCCATACCAACAAACTTTGTCATACTTTATCGTGTCATCATCAAATGTCGCTTTTGCAGTAATAGTATTTTTCTCATTTTTATTTATATTAACATTGTTCCATACAAAAACAGTATCATTGCTATTTGGCAATTCGCTGCGTTTTATTATGCCAAGTGACCTGTCGTTCACGATAAGTTCAACACTTTGTGCATTTGAATATATCTTTATAAATGGTACATTGCAAGGTCTTACGTTATGACGGCGCTCAGTAATGTAGATAGTTTTCTCACTGCTCCATACAGACCTGTAAAAGAAATACGCATCTTTGGGTATGCGTTCTCTCGTGCATAGACCCTTATCATTCTGTCCTATCGTATCACCCTCTTCACGACCACTGGAAGGAAAATCAAACATACACCATACAAATGCTGCCCAAAGATATTTTCTTGCAGAAAATTGCCGCCAAACAATTTCGTGAAGCTGTGACTGATAATTTTCATAATGACGAGCTCCATTCGGGTCAATATCGTTTAACCAGTCTATGCTGTCCTTGTGCTGTGTTAGGGCTCCGCCACCGCCGTATTCAGAAATGCATATCGGACGTTTTTCCTTTGAATTATGGTATAAGTCAAGCCATTCTCCGAAATGTTCTGCATCGCCTGCTTCCTTATACCAACCGAAATAACGGTTATATCCTACGACATCTGAGGGAAGCTGCAAAAATCTGCCATAGAACTGATTGTCTGCATAAGTTTTCAGCCTTGTGTTGTCCTCCGTGCAGGCAAGCTCATAAAGTTCTTGGTATAAAGCAAAAATTTCATCAGACATTTGGTTAAGTTCATTAGATATTCCCCATAAGATGATTGATGGATGATTGTAATTCTGCCTGATAAGCTCAATAAGCTGCTGTTTTGCATTTTCTGCAAAGCCGTCTGCAAGAATGTGACGTTCGCTTTCATCCGGAGACATTTTGTTTATAATCCCTATCTCTGTCCAAACACAAATACCGAAATCGTCACACAGTGAATATTCCTGACTGCAATGCTGATAATGAGCCATTCTTACAGCGTTGCAACCCATATCACGAATAATTCCATAATCACGTTCACGTTGGATATTTGTCATTGCCCAGCCGCTTTCAAAGCTGTCTTGATGATAGTTCACACCATGAAGAGGATAAGACTTTCCGTTAAGGAAAAAACCATCCTCAGGGTTAATATGATATGTCCTTATGCCAAAATTTTCGGATACCATATCTGTTGCTTTGTCCCCATAAAATAGGGTGACTTCGGCACGATACAGACAGGGAGAGTTTACACCATCCCACAACTGCGGAGCAGATATTTTTTTTGAAAGTGTAAGCCTGTCGCTTTCTGTATGTCCACACATCTCTGCAACAGGCTTTTCGTCCGGGGCAAAAATTACGGCCTTTGCCTCTATGTTGTTGGCGGAATCAAGCTTTATCAGTACATCAATGTCTGCGCTGTCTGATGTAATATTATGTGGTGTGATGTAGACTCCGCAGGAACCACTGTCCTCCAGTGCAATGTGAACAGGTTCGGCGGCAATTAATTTAACTTCTCGGTACAATCCACCCATTTTTGTAAAATCGCCCTGTTCAGTAATTGGAGCAATGTAATTTGTGGGTGAATTGTCAACAAGGACTGCGATTTGGTTTTTTCTGTCATAGTGTACATAATTCGTTATGTTTATGCGAAAAGCAGAATAGCCTCCATCGTGTTTTCCGGCAAAAAAGCCATTCACAAACACTTTAGCAGTAGTGTTGGCTCCCCCGAATTCAATGTATAGTGCCTTGCCCTTGTATTTTGTCGAAAGCTCCAAATCTCGGCGGTAACAGGTCAGTCCTTTATAATAGCTGCTTGTTACACTATCAGTTGCATTAAAAGTGTGAGGCAGGCAGATCTTTTCCCATGAGCAATCGTCAAATTCGGGGGTAACTGCATCATTTTCGCTTATTCCCAGATCATATATCTTGGCAAAGCGCCATCCGTTGTTAAGTTCTATTTCAGTTCGCATAAATATTTTCCCTTAAATTATAGTTGCTGTATGTTGTTTATCTTTCGGATTTATTTCATTATACCCTAAATTAAAAATGTAGTCAAGAGAGGACAATACCAATAAATATACTGTGGTGTAATATTTTATCAGTCATAATTTTATGTTTCCAAGAATGAGTTTATTGAAGATAATGGGAAAACATTTTTGTGTTCAGATTTGAAAATACCTGTAAGTTCATTGATGCTTCTACATGTTAAACACTATATGTAAATTTTTATTTTGCATATGGTATTTGTTTCTTGATATATAAAGAAACTTTTATGTAGTGTGTTTTTTTAGTTGTTTAGCCAGATCCTGCAAGTCCTGACAAGCATCAAAGCACATCCGGTTATAGCGGTCAATATCATCGGAACTGCTTTTTACGGTCAGACCACGCTTGACAGCCCGTATTTTTTCCCTATGCCCGTCAAAAGCCTTATTGTATTTTTCAAGCAGCTCGGGAGAATTGGAGAGCTTCTTGCGGTAGCTTCTGCACTTGTTGTCAAAATTGAGATATGCCTCCTTTATCGGGTCTTTCATAGCACGCTTTTTGTAATCATCATTAGCCTTGTATAAACGCTCTTTCTTGCAGGTGGTTCTACCGCAGGTCAGAGAAGCATTTGCACGATTTGTAATCATAAGCTGCCCGCAGTTTTCGCAGTTGGTAACAAGTCTGCCTGCATCGGACATAATATCAACGTAAGTATCAAGCAAAGTGATGAACGAATCATTTGCCACAAACAACTTCATATTTCCGTTATCGGTATGAATCTTGTAATACTAATCTTCAATCGCTCTATAGGCAAAGCCGACAGATGAAATAAGACCAGTCAAGGAAAGCGACCGCAGGCGGGCTTGCCGCCCGGCAAGGGAGCTTGACGAAGAATGGGCTTATTTCAGCCGAGGATTTGTCTGTAGGTTGATTGAAGATTAGTATAAATACTGCTGTCAAAAATATCAGTCTGACATCTTACAGCCTTTGTAACGCTGAACATATCGTCTGCTCTTGCCGTAATAAACGGACGGAAAATTTTCTCGCTGTCCGCCTTGAACAAGTCAATATATTTTTCCGCACGATCGTGGTTGCCCTTTACGGACAATCCGTTTTTTTTATGGAAATCACGCTGACAGAGCTTGAATTTAACGAATAAAAATAGATTATGTAGTTTTTAACAATATTGGCGTATTCTGATACATCGTAGTATTCAGTAGTATTCAGATAATTCTTCCGGTACCGCATTACAGCTTCCGTCACATAAAGCGTCTGCATTGCACAGTCTGCTGCTCAGTTCCATAATTTCGTTCAGTTCACGCTTTACTTTCATAAGGCGGTTTATATCCTTGACGAGATTGCCAAGTTTGTTGATGTGCCACATAATTCCTGTCGGAGCTTTTCGGGGACAGCCGTTGTATGCCAAGCCTTAATATCTGCAGGAGAGCCTACAATAAATGTTTCCGTATCTTCCGTAAAATCAACGATTATGCCAACCGAAGCAATATCTGCGCAATGTTCAAAAAAATTCATCATAAAAGTTTATTCCTTACCATATAAAGTTGTTTTTCAAATTATCATTCTTGGAAATTTTCCTGTACTCACTCGGTGTGATCCCTGTTCTTTTTTTGAATATCTTCATAAAGCATATCTCATTTCCGTATCCGCAGAGGTCGGATATTTCCTTAACGGTCATATCGGTGGTCGAAAGATAATATTGTCCTGTCTTGACCTTTGCGGATAAAATATCTTCATAGCAGCTTATCCCGAATTTCCGTTTGTATATTGCCTGAAGATATGACGGACTCAGATTCATTTTTTCAGCAAGCTGATATATATTGCTGTAGCTCCCTGCATTGCTGTAAATATCGGTGCGGAGCATTTCAAGAGCGGAAATGCGGCTTTTATCGCTGTCAGGATTTATGCTGCTTTCGGATATTTTCATGAGTATCATCTGCATAAGCATATTTTCGTACTGTTTCCTGTTGGTCGAACCGGCTACATTTTCACGGCATAATATCGTAAGCAGCTCTTCAATTGCAGGAATATCCGCCGAGGTGATAAGCGTGTCAGTTTTTATCCCATTCATAAGCTCGGTATCGTCCGTATCAAAATGGACAAAGTGATTAACATAACTTCCGCACAGAGTTTTGTAATGCTGCATTGTTCCCTTGCTGTATAAAATGAGGCTGTCGGGAGAAACGGTTATTTCTTTGCCGTTTTGTATCAGAACAGCGGAGGTCTTGAAGATAACAAGAAGATCATCTCCCGAACCATCCGGTCTGCATATTTCAAAATTCCCTTTGTGTCTTACGTTCTGACAGACTGTGTTTATACTTATCATATCATCACCTCAAAGTACGAACGGTTAGTATAATAATATTATAAGTCATTGCAATACCAAAGTCAATGATTTATACTGATAATATAATAATTCAGTATGCGGCGGAGGTATAATATGAAAAAAATATCAATAGTAATAAATGCAGACGACAGGCTCGGACATATCTCTCCCGAGATATACGGACATTTTTCCGAGCATCTCGGAAGATGTATCTATAACGGTATATATGTGGGTGAAAATTCACCTATTCCGAATACAGACGGAATAAGGAATGATATCATCGAGGCGTTCAGAAATATAAAAGCTCCCGTTTTCCGATGGCCCGGCGGCTGCTTTGCGGAAGAATATCACTGGCAGGACGGAATCGGCGAAAAATCTCTGCGCCGAAAGATCGTGAACACGAACTGGGGCGGAGTTACGGAGGATAATTCTTTCGGTACACACGAATTTATGCGTTTCTGTGAGCTTGTTGGCTGCAAGCCTTATATAAACGGCAATGTTGGCAGCGGCAGTGTTCGTGAAATGTCCGAATGGATAGAATATATGACCTCAGATGCGGAATCGCCTCTCACAGAGCAGAGAAAGAAGAACGGCAGAGCTGAGCCGTGGAAACTCGAATACCTCGGTGTCGGCAATGAAAACTGGGGCTGCGGAGGAAATATGCGTCCCGAATATTACGCCGACGTTTATAAAAGGTATCAGACGTTCTGCCGCAATTATTCGGGAAACAGACTTTACAGAATAGCCTGCGGTCCAAGCTCTGCCGACTATAACTGGACAGAAGTCATGATGAAAAATCTTGACAGCAATAATGTTGATGCTATCGACCTGCATTATTATACGATGCCCGTATGGCCCGAAATGGAATCAGCCACCGATTTTGACGATGAGCTTTATTATAAAACTATCGCTGCAGCGAACTTTTCCGATGAGCTTATCACAAGACATTCGGAGATAATGAATCGCTATGATCCCGAAAAGAAAATAGGACTTGTAATAGGCGAGTGGGGCTGTTGGCATAAGGTAGAAGAGGGGACGAACCCGGGATTTTTATATCAGCAGAATACAATGCGTGATGCTATCGTTGCTGCAATAGAGCTGAATGTTTTTAACAGACACAGCGACCGTGTTGTAATGGCAAACCTTGCGCAGGCGGTGAATGTTCTCCAGTCGGTCATTCTTACAGAGGGCGATAAGATGATAAAAACGCCTACATATCACGTTTTCGACCTTTTTAAAACACACCAAAACAACGAGGCAGTTTACTGCTATACGCAGAATGAAAATATGTCGGAAGGCAAAAATGCTCCGATGATCTCGGTTTCCGCATCGGTGAACGAAAAGAGTATGACCGTTACCGCCGCAAACTGTTCGCTTACGGAAGAGGCTGCTGTTGAATGCAGCATTTTCGGATTTAAAGCATCATCGGTTTCGTGCAGGATACTTACAAACGAGGCGCACAGCTATAACGACTTCGACTGTCCCGACAGAGTGAGCATTACCGAGCATACGGCAGTCATCAAGGACAATGTTTTAAAGCTGAATATTCCGCCTTGTGCTGTTGTGGAATGTGTTGTTGACTAAATATTGGGGCATATTCACAGTGCATTTCGTCTTTATAATAAAAATATAAGCATAAGAGCTGCGTTTCATTAAAGAAGCGCAGCTCTTTGTTTTATAAAGCCATAATATGTTGGGCATATCTATCATAACCAATACGCCTCTTTCATAGAAAATCAAATGGATTCGATCAATAAAATTTTATGTATTTATTATATCTCATTTTGCACGTTTAGTCAATACAAAGCACGGAATTATCTGCATTGATACAATATTTGCACGCATAAGTGCAGTGAGTTTTATGAAACATAAATAATACGGGCAAAAGGACGATTTTTGGAGGCTCTGCGAAAAAAACTCTGTAAAAACAATAGACCGCAGAAAAATGACTTTGTGCTGAGAGCGGCTGGATTTAGTCCGATTCTTTAACTGTGTAAATGTCGAAAGACGTCATAACCGCTCTGTCATTATATCATAAAATGTCGCTGTCAAGGTTAAAATGAATGTCGAAGACAACCTTGACAGCGACAATTTTTATGATTTCTGGCAATTAAGCGGTTGTGCCGTCGTATTATGTCATAACGTGAGACACATTTCAAAAATCACAACCGATTTTCGCAGAGCCACCGCTCTTGCACAAGGTTTATGGAAAAGACAAGTTAAATTTCCTTGATAAATTTTATTTTGGTCGAGTCTGAGCTGCTGTTTGTAAGCGACTGAGCTTCTGTTATCCTTTCAAATCTGCATTTTTCGTAAAGCCTGACAGCAGGCATATTATCGGGAGTAGTCTGTACACATAATATCTTCTTACCTTTGAAATGTAAAAAGTTTTCCGCAAACTCTACTGCAAAAGTTCCCACTCCGCTGCGCTGAAACTGTGGTATGACTGCAAGCATTGAAATATAGCCCACATCATTATCATCAAGCCCGTTTATCTTCAGCCACGCAACAGGCATAATGCCTCTGCAGATCAGATAATTCTTTTCGTCTGTATCATGGCTCATGATAGAGTTTAGCCATTCGTTATAGGTTATTTTATCGCCGTGAAGCGCTTCGAGGTTTTTATTGTAGATGTCAGCAATGATCCTTACGTCAAAACTGCTGCTGACAGGCACGGCTTTATATATCTGCCCCAACTGCTTTTCAAACATTATATCGCCGTTGTTTATCAAAGAGTTGAATGTCCGGTATGGCTTTTCGGCAAAGCCCAGCTTTTTCTGCAGTTCAAGTGATGGGGTGTTTTCGGGAGCAACATATGTGCGTATGGTTTTGCAGCCCTTGTCTTTTAATGTATCAAATGCTGCACTGAGCATTTGTTCGGCGATATGCCTGTGGCGGTAGCTTTCCGCAACAAAAAGATCACCGTAATACCAAAGCGTGGGGTCGTCAGTGTTTCGGATACAGAACACTCTGCCCACAAAATCTCCCGATGCGTTCCGGGCTGTCACATTGAAACAATCGCTTTCAGACCTGTGCCAATAAAGAATGCTTCTCATTCCTGCAATATCATTTTGTCCCCAAAGCGCCGAGGATATCTTCATGGCAGTCTCTTCCGACAAATATTCGCTTGTGCTTACGGTGATGATTTCGGTTTTGTTTGTGTTCATAAAATTCCTCATTTCATAAATAAAAAAAGTGTTTCCGAAAAAACGAAAACACTTGGATTTATTATTCACAAAATGATATCACATGGAAATGCAGTGTGAATGATAGATGTTTTCGATTTTTCTGTTACGAATATTCATATCATTCACCTGCCTTTCAAGATTTGGTGCGGGTGACAGGACTTGAACCTGCACGCTTGCGCAATAGATCCTAAGTCTATCGTGTCTGCCAGTTTCACCACACCCGCATTATGACGGATTGACCGTGTTTATTTGCATAATTACACGTATAACTTAATTATTATATCACAAAAATCGAATGATGTCAATGACTTTTTTGAAAAAATATACAACGGCGGTGTAAAAAATTACGCTTAGAAAAATATGCGCAAAATGTGCTTGACAGCGTGGGGTTTATGGAGTATAATATTAACGTGGAATAATTTTTTGACAGGGAAGAGTGTTTAAAAGAATGAAAGATTTTTCTTGATGATGCTTGTGCGGACAGGCTGTATGGATGTTTGCAGGAACCTTGTCGGAAAATTTCATTTGCTTTTTCTCGTTAAAAATATCATTTTTATAAAGGAGATTTGATGTATGTCACTTACAAACAATCCTAACGTACTCAAGTGGGTTGACGAAATGGTCGCTCTCACAAAGCCTGACAAGGTTGTATGGATCGACGGCAGCAAGGAGCAGCTCGATGCTCTTACTGACGAGGTTTGCTCCCTTCCCGAAGGCAACAGAGACAAGATGTACAGACTTAACCAGGAGAAGCTTCCCGGCTGCCTGTACCACAGAACTCTTCCCAACGACGTTGCTCGTGTAGAGGACAGAACATTCATCTGCACACCTACCAAGGAAGAAGCAGGTCCTACCAACAACTGGATGGATCCTAAGGAAATGTATGCTAAGCTCACTCCTCTTTATGACGGCGTTATGAAGGGTAGAACCATGTATGTTATCCCTTACTCCATGGGTCCTATCGGTTCTCCTCTCGCTAAGGTCGGCGTTGAGCTTACTGACTCTATCTACGTTGTTCTTAACATGAACATCATGACAAGAATGGGCAAGCAGGCTTTTGAGAACCTGGGCGATACCTCCAACGATTTCGTAAGAGGTCTCCACTCCAAGGCTGATGTTGATCCCGAGAACAGATACATTGTTCAGTTCCCTCAGGACAACACTATCTGGTCCATCAACTCCGCATACGGCGGAAACGTTCTCCTCGGCAAGAAGTGCTTCGCACTCCGTATCGCTTCCTACCAGGGCAAGAACGAAGGCTGGATGGCTGAGCATATGCTTATCCTCGGCGTTAAGAAGCCTGACGGCAAGGTTGTTTACATTACAGCTGCATTCCCATCTGCTTGCGGCAAGACCAACCTCGCAATGCTCATTCCTCCTAAGACTTACAAGGATAAGGGCTACGAAGTATTCACCGTTGGTGATGATATCGCTTGGATGAAGCCCGGCGCTGACGGCAGACTTTACGCTATCAACCCCGAGAACGGTTTCTTCGGCGTTGCTCCCGGTACTAACGCTAAGTCCAACTACAACGCACTTGCTTCCACAATGAAGAACACCATCTTCACAAACGTTGCTCTCAACAATGCTGATAACACAGTTTGGTGGGAAGGTCTCGACAAGAATCCTCCCGAGGATGCAACTGAGTGGAAGGGCGCTAAGGTAAACGGCAAGGAATACACTTCTGTTATCGGTGCTGACGGCAAGCCTCAGAAGCTGGCTCACCCCAACTCCAGATTTACAGCTCCTGCTGTTAACTGCCCCTGCGTATCTCCTGAGTTCAACAATCCTAACGGTGTTCCCGTTTCCGCTATCATCTTCGGCGGCAGACGTGCTTCCACCACTCCTCTGGTATATCAGTCCTTCGACTGGACACACGGAACTTACATCGGTTCTGCTGTTTCCTCCGAGACAACAGCTGCTGCTGTAGGTGCTGTCGGCGTTCTCCGTCACGATCCTATGGCAATGAAGCCCTTCATCGGCTACAATGTTGGTGACTACTGGGCACACTGGCTCGAAATGGGCGAGAAACTCGGCGACAAGGCTCCTAAGATCTTCAATGTTAACTGGTTCAAGCAGGACGAGGAAGGTCACTTCATGTGGCCCGGCTTCGGCGATAACATGAGAGTTCTCGACTGGATCATCAAGCGCTGCGAGGGCACTATCGACGCTGAAGAAACTGCTATCGGTTACCTTCCCAAGAAGGGTGACATCAACCTCGAGGGTATTGAGGACGAGGTTACACCTGAGATCCTCGACAAGCTCCTTTATGTTGATAAGGACCTCTGGAAGAAGGAAATCGCAGAAATGCGCAGATACTACAAGGAAGACATCTCCGACAAGGGCGGCCACATTCCTGCTGCTCTCATCGCTCAGCTCGATAAGCTGGAAGAGAGACTTAACAAGTAATCTGAAAACTGCATAAGTTTAGCCCCTCAGGGAGATCCCTGAGGGGCTTTTTGCGTTGCATTACTATAGACATTCCATAAAAAATATGCTATAATAAGGGAAATTATAACTCAATCGGAGAAATGTTATGACGAAAAAGATAACGGTTCATCTGGCGGCATTTTTTGCGGCTATAGCGGTGATGTGGGGGCTGCTGGTGCTTACCTCTATTATCTCAAACGAAAAAATATATGAGGGGCTTATGGAAAGCGCCGATTATTACGGCAATACAGAGGCATTTTCCTTTGAAAACAGCGGAAAGCTGTGCGATGTTGCCGATAACTATGCCGATGCTATCCTGCTGAATATTCTTTGGAACATCGACAGCTCTCACCCTGTTTATTCCTCGCTGGATACCAAATACTACAGTGGGGAGGAGCTGGGCGTGAACTACGGGCTGTATGCTGCACTGAACGGCGTTGCTCCCGATACGGATTATTCCCGCTACTGGCACGGCTCGGTAATATTTATCCGTCCGCTGATGGCTTTTATGAGCGCTCGTGGGGTGAAAGCCGTGGGTCTGGCGGCTGTGATAATTCTTGCGGCGGTGTGCTGCGGTATTCTTGTGAAAAAGCGGCAGTATTTTGCGGCGGCGGCTCTGGCGGTGTCGCTGTGCTGCGTTCATGTGTGGAATGTGGGGCTGTCGCTGGAGTATATCCCTATGTTCATCGTAACCATGGCGATGTGCATTTTGTATGTGCTGCTTGAAAAAAAAGGCGATATCTATGTGACTGTGCTTTCCGTTATCGGGGGAGCTGCTGCGGCGTTTTTTGATTTTCTCACGGCTGAAACTTTGTCCATACTTCTCCCGCTGCTGCTGGTGGTGATCATCCGATACAGTGATGACCGACTGGAGGGGAACGGGCTTTCTCTTGTTATAAAAAGCGGCGGCTGCTGGGGAGCGGCGTATCTTATGACCTTTATTGTCAAATGGGCGGCGGCTTCAGCTGTGACAGGGGAGAACAAGTTCGTTTCAGCCATTCATTCGGCAGAGGTGCGCATAGACGGCGAGACTGATATGTCCCTGCCCATGCAGATAATATCCGCACCCATGGCAAACATCTCCACACTTTTCGGCGGAGATGTGCGTGTTGACGGCGGACGCATCGCCTTGGGACTTATACTGACCGTTCTTATTTCGGGAAGCATATGCTTGCTTTTGGGCAGCAAAAAGCCCCCAAAGGCAGAGATAACAATAGCCGTACTGGGACTTGTGCCGTACCTGAGATACATCGTCCTCAGCAACCATTCATATCTTCATGAATATTTTACCTACAGGGCGCAGGCGGCGACTGTTATGGCGCTTTGCGCATTGGTATGGCTTTGCATACGTGATAATAAACCGACCAAAAAGGTCAGACAGAAGGTGAAGCGGTGACGGAATTTACTATACTTATGCCCTGCCTGAACGAGGAAAAGACCATCGGCAGCTGCATTGATGAGGCGAAAAAGGGTATAGCGGCAAGCAATATCTCCACCGAGATACTTGTGGCGGATAACGGCAGCAGCGACCGTTCCGCTTTCATTGCCCGTGAGCATGGTGCAAGGGTGGTGAACGTGGCTGAAAAGGGTTATGGCAGCGCACTTATCGGCGGCATAAAGGCGGCGCAGGGGAAATATATCATCATGGGCGACTGCGATATGAGCTACGATTTTTCCGATATTGGCGGCTTTGTGCAGAAGCTCCGTGAGGGCTATGGGCTTGTTATGGGCAATCGCTTCGGCGGTATTGAAAGTGGCGCTATGTCCTTTTCCCACAGATATATCGGCGTGCCCTTGCTGTCGCTGGCAGGGCGGATAAGATACCATACCTTTGTGACGGATTTTCACTGCGGCATCAGGGGATTTGACAGGGAAAAGGCTCTGGCGCTGGGACTGTCCTGCTCGGGCATGGAGTTTGCCACAGAGATCATAGGAAAATTCGCACGCTCGGGGGAGAAGATCGCTCAGATACCCGTAAAGCTGCGCAGGGACGGCAGAAACGGCAGATCGCACCTCAGAAGCATACCTGACGGCTGGCGGCATCTGAGGTTTATTATCACAAACAGCTGTGAAAAAAAATGAGGCATTTGCAGGAGTTTGCAAATGCCTCTTTGTGTTATTCGGTAAATTTTATGAGTCAAGACCGTTGAGAATGTAATTGTAAATGCAGTGGTAAGCGTATTCCCTGGTAACATAGCCGTCGGGGTCAAAATTACCGTTCTTGCTGCCGTCAACAGCGCCTGCAGCCCAGGCAATGGAGATGTAGCCCACATATGCGCTGCTGTCCGAAACGTCCTTGAAGGGGGACTTGAAGATGTTCTTCATCTTGGCGTATCTGTCAGCGCCCATGTCCTTTACGAACAGCCTTGCCAGCTCTTTTCGTGTAAGATACTTGGCGGAAGTGCTTTCGCTGCCGTTTGCGGCATATTCCTCCACAACGGGGTCTTCGTAATAGCCTGCGTTTATCAGTGAAAGCAGAGCGTTTACCTCGTCAGCGGTTATTTTTGAATTGGGGGAGAACTTTTCATTGTCATGTATCTTGATGCCGTAGTTGTAAAGTGTGGCGATCTCGCTCTTGTACCGGGAATTGTCAAGGTCAGTGTAGGGGCAGGTCTCGCCCTGAGAAGCTGCCTTTTCAAGGGGCTTTCCGTTGTTGTCGCAGAGCTTTCCTGTTCTGGCGTTGAGCTTCCATGAATCCATGCTGTAGATGAGATATGTGTGGGGCACGGATCTATAATCGGTAAAGCCGTCGTAATAGAGGGACATATCCTGCTGACCGAACAGCAGCTCAAGAGCCTTCTGCTTGTTGACTATCTTGCCATCGCCGAAATCAACGTCCTTGGTGTAGTTTGAGCTGATGCTTGTTACCCTGCCGTCGGAATTAACGGTAACGTAAATGGAGTCGCCCGAGACCTGAATGTTGTTTACGTATCTGTAGAACTTGAAGCTGCGGCTGGTTACGGTGTAGTTTTCCGTCTTGACAGCGGGAGCGGTGTTCTCGGGGTCAGCCTTGTATTCGCCGAAAATGTCGCCGTAGTAATATTTTGCGGCTTCTTCGGCAATGAAATTGGCTTTCTTAACGTCCAGCGCCTGCTTGCTGTTCAGGGTGTAGTTATTGAAGCTGATTACCTTGCCTGACTCAGCGTCAGCGGTAACGTATATCTCGCTGTATTCCTTTTTGTTGTTGATATAAAAGCGGCAGCTGATGGCAAAGCCGCTGGGAGCTTCTTCGCTATAGTCGATGTTAAAATCATTGACAAGGTGGCTCTTGGTGACGCCGATGTACTTGTCTTTCATCATAAGCTCCTTGAACTTATCCGAGGTGAGCATCTTGCTCATATCCGCAAGCTTTTTCTTTTCCTCGTCTGTGAATTTTACGCCTGTTGCGGGAGTGGCTTCTATATCATCCTCTTCCATCACGTCAAGCGCTTCTTCCTCGGCGGCCATATCATAGCCGCTGTCACTGTATTTATCGGTGTCAAGAGCGGCAAGATAATCATCGTTCATTGTGGAATGTTCGCCTGTGGAAGCGTTGTAGATAAAGCTGTTCTGAGGCTCATAGACGATGCTTGCGGTGGTTTTGTTTGTTTCGTAGTCGGTGGATATCCTGTACCATGGCTTTATGGTGACTTCCTTGGCGTAGATCTCCTTGATAGCTTCCTGAGTGAGGACATCTGCGGAAGAGTCGAACTTTGCGTTCTGCCACCAGTTCATATCCATTCCCAGAACATCGCCTGTGTATTTGTTGAGATATATGCGGCCGCTGTTGTTTCTTACCTCAACGCTGCCGTATTTTCTGGAAAAGCTTATGGAAACAATGTCGCTGTCAAGCCTCAGGCGGATATCATCGTCAGCCACGGTATAGCCTTTCATCGAGGGATTTACAGTGTAAAGCCAGCTCAGAGCCTTGTTTGCAAAAGCCTTCTTTGACATTTTTGCAAAGCCTCTTTTTTGACCGTAGTTGTATCTGTCGGGGCTTGTGTAGCTTGTTATCAAATCGCCCGTAACGGTGACATAATAGCTGTTTCCGCTTATATCATCGGGATTTTCCCATGTGAAGTTATAGTTCTTTAATCCGTTGCTTTCGCCTGTGGTGCAGGAAAATTTGGAGTATTCTTCGGGAATAGTTATTCTTGATTTTACTGTGGCAAGTGCTTTTTCCATATCGCTTCTATCCTCCGTGTCGGCTGTCGCTGTCGATTTTGACGAAGCAGCTGCGGCGGCGTTGGGAGTTATTGTCTTTGCAAAGCAGACCGGTGCAGAGGCGTTCACTGCTATGGCAGCTGCCGCCAGAAGTGCTATCTGTTTTCTCATATTATGACCTTCTTTCTGATGATTTCAGAATTTTCGTTTCTGATAATAATACAAATCATATTAGGAAAATTTTTCATTTTAAGTCAAAAAAATACAGATTTGTTATTCTGCACAATTTTTTAAATGATATTTGTGCATTGCTCATGCGTTTGATATTTCGGTGACGATGACCTCATTTCCGTGCTTTTTGATGATATCTGCCAGGTCATTGACATTCAGCCATACGGTTGCGGTGTTGTCATTGGGGTGAACGCCGATGAGAAAAGGCTCTTTGAAAAAGTCCTTGTCAAGGTAGAATATCACACGCAGTTCGCTGTCATTAAGCAGCCCCAGAGGAGTAACAGCTCCCGGGATAAGACCCATTATGTCCATAAGCTCGCTTTCGGAGGCAAAGGTCAGAGGGCGTGTGCCCTGAGCTTTGCGGAACGCTTTCAGGTCAACACGCTTGTCTCCCTTGACGGTGATAAGATAATACTGCCGCCTTTTATCGTCACGGACAAAAAGGTTTTTTGCATCACATTCGGGGTGAGGGTTATCTATCTGCGCCAGCTCCGCCATGTTATATACAGCCTGATGCTCGGTTATCTCAAATTTTACTCCGCTTTGTGTAAGAAAGTCGTAAGTTTCCTGCTTGTTCATGGGGCATATCTCCTTTGGATCTATTGATATTATCATATCACAGCGGGCGGTGAATGTCAATGAAACGGGGTAGCTTAAATAGTATGAAATTGCCGTTATTGACATTTGATATCAGTTGTGCTATACTAACTCTGACAGGAAATTACATAGGGATAAGGAGAAATAGAAATGAAAAATTCATTCAGCGCATGGATGTTCAAGCATTTTTATCACAGCGCAGTAAAAGCCGAGCTGAAACGGCGTGGGTTCCCTCAGAGCACGGCAGATAAGATAATCAGGGAATATGATAAAATATCCGCCCGTGCAAAGGATATAGGCAAATCAAGGCTTATCAGCAGCTACATAATGGGCATATATTTTATTGCCATGAACCGCAGCACGGGAAAAGACGCCGAGGAGAATTTCGAGATATTCAGAGACGGCCTTTGCGCTTCAAAGCTGTTCCGCAAGGCGGTTGGCAATGCGGAAAGCTACCTTGATGAAAAGAAGATGGCAGGACGTCTCAAGTGGTCGGAGGACAGCCACAAGCGCTTATACGAAAATGACTGGATGCTGGATATCCTGCCGGGAAACGGCGAATATGACCTGGGCTATGACTATCATCAGTGCGGTATATGCAAGATATGCAGCGACGAGGGCTGTCCTGAGCTGGCGAAGTACCTTTGCCGAATGGACTTTGTGCTTGCGGACATTATGGGTATGAAGCTTGTGAGAACAGGCACTATTGCAGAGGGCGCAGATATCTGCGATTTCAGATACAGCAGAAAATGATCATCATAACATAAAAAACCGCCCCGTGGGGAATTTCCTCACGGGGCGGTTTGGCATATTATACTGCAAACTGGCTGTTGTACAGCTTTGCGTAAAATCCGTTCTTTGCGAGAAGCTCTTCGTGATTGCCCTTTTCAATGATGTGGCCGTCACGCATTACAAGGATAATGTCCGCCTCACGAATGGTGGAAAGGCGGTGAGCTACGATAAAGCTTGTCCTGCCCTGCATAAGGCGTGCAAAGGCTTCCTGTATCTTTATCTCGGTTCGGGTGTCGATAGAGGAGGTAGCCTCGTCAAGGATAAGCATGGGAGGCAGGCAGAGCATTACTCGGGTAATGCACAGCAACTGCTTCTGGCCCTGTGAAAGGCTTCCGCCGTCCTCGCCGATGACCGTATCATAGCCGTTGGGCAGACGCTTGATGAAGCTGTGGGCGTGTGATGCCTTGGCTGCCGCAATGACTTCCTCGTCGGTGGCATCGGGCTTGCCCATAACAATGTTGCTGCGTATGGTTCCCGATTTGAGCCATGTTTCCTGCAGCACCATGCCGTAGTTATGGCGCAGGCTCTTTCTGGTTATGTTCCTGATATCCGTGCCGTCTGCCTGAATGCTTCCGCCGTTTACGTCATAGAAACGCATGAGCAGGTTGATGATGGTAGTCTTTCCGCAGCCTGTGGGGCCGACTAAGGCAACTCTCTGACCCGGCTCTACGGAAAGGGTCAGGTCTTCGATAAGCTTTTTGTCGGGCACATAGGAGAATGCCACATTATCAAGAGTGATGCGGCCCTCTGCATTTTCCAGCACTTTTGCATCGTCAGCATCGGGTATCTGAGGCTCTTCCTCAATAAGCTCAAAGAGACGGGAAGCGCAGGCAAGTGCGTTCTGAAGCTCGGTAACAACGCCCGAGATCTCGTTAAAGGGCTTTGTGTACTGGTTTGCGTAGGAGAGGAACACCGACAGCATACCTACAGTAAACGGGTCCGGTGCATTTGCGGTCTTTACGCAGGCGATAGCACCCGTAAGGGCAACTGCCGCATAGACCACGTTGTTTACGAAACGTGTGGTGGGGTTGGTGAGGGAGGAGAAGAAGGTGGCTCTAAGGGAGCATTTCTGAAGTCTGTCGTTTATCTCGTCAAACTTCTCCATTGCCTCGTCCTCGTGGCAGAACGCCTGGACTACCTTCTGGTTTGATATCATTTCATCAATGAAAGCGGTCTGCTCGCCTCTGGTCTCGGACTGGAGACGGAACATAGCGTAGGTCTTTTTTGCAATAAATCTTGCAATGAAGAGGGAAAGGGGGGTGAGGATAACTACTGTGAGGGTTATCTTCCAGTTGATAGTCAGCATGAATATCAGTGTGGCAAGGATAGTTACAACGCCAGTGAAAAGCTGTGTGAAGCCCATGAGCAGGCCGTCCGCAAACTGGTCTGCATCGGCGATGACACGGTTAACTGTCTCGCCTGCGGGGTGGATATCAAGGTAGCTCAGTGGGAGCTTTTGTATCTTCATGAAAGCTTCGTTTCGCATATCACGGACAATGTGGTAGGTGATGCGGTTGTTTACCGTGTTCATGAGCCACTGAACAGCCGCAGTTGCCGCAGCGATAAGGGCGATCTCTTTCAGCAGCTTTGCAATGCTTTTGAAATCCACCTGACCCTTGCCGATGATAAGGTCGATAACATCGCCTATGAGCACGGGTACATACAGCGTAAGGGCAACGGTCATAGCCGCCATTACAATAGACAGGAACATGAGCAGACGGTACTTGCCGATGTATGTCATGACCTTTTTGAATGTGTCCTTGTCAGCCTTTTTCTTGTCAGCCATTTATACCGCCTCCTTTTTGAACTGAGAGTTGTAGATCTCCTGATATACGGAGCAGCTCTTCATAAGCTCGTCGTGTGTGCCTATGCCCACAGCAGCGCCGTCGTCCAGAACGATTATCCTGTCAGCGTGCTGAATGGAAGATGTACGCTGGGATACGATGAATACGGTGGGGTGATAATCCAGCTCTCTCAGTGATTTTCTGAGAGCTGCATCTGTTGCAAAGTCCAGCGCGGAGGCACTGTCGTCCAGAATAAGGATCTCGGGCTTTTTGACCAGCGCACGGGCAATGGTAAGTCTTTGTCTCTGACCGCCCGAAAGGTTCTTTCCGCCCTGCTCTATCTCGCAGTCAAGACCGCCCTTTGCCTTGATAACATCAAGACCCTGAGCCGCCTCTATGGCCTCCATTATCTCGTCATCGGAAGCGTTTGTAACGCCCCACTGCATATTTTCACGGATAGTGCCGTGGAAAAGCACAGCCTTCTGGGGAACAACACCTATCTTCTCACGGAGCTGTTCAACGTCCATATCCTTGACGTTCACGCCGCCGACCTTTACCTCGCCGGAAGCTGCGTCATAGAAACGGGGGATAAGGTTGACAAGAGAGGATTTTCCCGAGCCTGTGCCGCCGATGATACCGATAGTCTCGCCCTTTGCGGCGGTGAAGGTGATATCTGAAAGGGAGTCGGCACCTGCGTTCTTGTATCTCAGGTTAACATGGTCAAATTCCACGCTGCCCTCATTGCAGGAGCTGTTTTCGCTTTCAAGGTCGGGCTTGATGTCAAGCACAGCCTGTATTCTGTTTCCGCAGGCAATGCTCTTTGTGATGTTGATGATAAGGTTTGCAAGCTTGATAAGCTCAACAAGTATCTGGGACATATAGTTGTAGAGAGCCACAACTGCACCCTGTGTAAGAATGCCTGCCTCAACTCTCACAGCGCCTGTGTGAATGAGCCAGATAATGGCAAGGTTGATGATAACGTAGGTCACAGGGTTCATAAGAGCGGATATCTTTCCTACAAACTTCTGTGAAGCGGTAAGCTCGTTGTTCTTGTTTATGAAATCGTCGGTCTCTTCGTCCTCCTTGCAGAATGCACGGATAACTCTTACGCCTGTAAGATTTTCTCGGGTGACGGTCATAACAGCGTCAAGCTTCTGCTGTACCTTTTTGTACAGGGGAATGGAGCCGAGCATTATGCCGAATACGACTATCAGCAGGACAATAGTGACATAAACGAATATCATTGCGGAGGGAACGTCGATGGTGAACGCCATTATCATTGCGCCGAAAACCACAAAGGGGGAGCGGAGCAGCAGGCGGAGCGCCAGGTTCATGCCGTTCTGCACCTGATTCATGTCGCTGGTCATTCGGGTGATGAGGGTAGATGTACCGATCTGGTCAAGCTCTGAGTACGAGAGCGACTGAATGTGACCGAAAAGTACGTGGCGTATCTTGCTTACAAAGCCAACGGAAGCCTTTGCGGCAAAATACTGAGCGGTGATGGAGAATGCCAGACCCACAAATCCCAGCAGAACAAGTACCAGGCACATTTTGATGATGTAGCCTGTATCGCCGTTTTCGATACCCGTATCGATTATGGCAGCGATGACCAGCGGGACAAACAGCTCGAAAAGCGCTTCAAGCAGTTTGAAAAGCGGGCCTAAAATACTCTCCTTGATATAATCTTTAAGATATACAAGCAGCTTTTTCAAATAAATACCTCCCTTAATTACATACATTGCTTATTATACCATTTATGCTGTCAGGATTTTATAAGTAAATATAAATAATTATGGTATAAAACAAAAATAAAAGAAAAGCCGCCATGAAAAACGTGTGAGTTTTTATGGCGGCTATGTGTTATAAGGCAGGCATATTAGTTTGTGGAAAAGTTACATCACCTGTGCAGTATATGCCTGATATAAGCAAAGGTGTAATCCTCGCCCTCTTCGGCAAGCATTACAAGGAGCATTTCGATGAGCTTTGCGGTGTCGGGGTGAATGAGCCTCTGAGCGGCATTGCCCCTCCTGTAATAAGCCAGCGGAGAAGCGTCGGTGTAGTTCTCGCCCATGTATATCTTGCTTGCAGCCACACGGTCGCAGAACATCTCCGCAACATAGATGAGCGGCATTTTAACTGCTTCATTGCGCTTTGTCTTGGGGCTGTAGTCGTTCCAGTATTCAAAGTGATGCTTGTTCCTGCCCTTGTGGTGCATCCATGCGGTGCTGTAGCCTTTAAGCTCACGCTCTGCCTCGTTGGGGCTGCGGGTGCCCTGATACATTTTGCAGCTTATCCAGAATTCCTCGGGGCTGTATTTTGACAGGTCGTGCGTAAGACCCTGCCAGTAAAGACCTGCACGGAAGCAGTTCTTCATTACCTCACGTCTGTGGCGGCCTACAGTTCTCAGGTGCTTGTAAATGTTGATGGGATTTATCATAAGGACATCTCCGTATATCAAAGTAATTGGTTTATTATCAGTATATCACTTATAAAAGCGGCTGTCAATCGGGTTTTTAAGGCTGCATATTTCCGCCGGCTTTCAAATATAAATAATCATAACCTGTCCGAAAGAAGGCCGTATGCTGATGAACGTTAAGATAATTTCAGAAAAGCAGATAGCAAAGGACGCTGCAAAAATGACGCTCCTCAGCCTTGCTATGCAGACTGCGGGCATGATATTCAATGTAAAACTCTCCGATATGGCAGGCACCTCCGCCGTGGGGCTGATGTCACTGATATTTTCGCTGTTCGGATTTATTATGGTGCTTGCAAACGGAAATATCCTTACCTCCACAGGCAGATTTGTCTCGGAGGCAAGGGGAGCGGGGCATGAGAATTTCTGCACTGTTATGAGATATTCCCTTACTTTTTCCCTGTGCCTGTCATTGTGCTTCGGGCTGGGGGCATTTCTGCTGTCAGATTTTCTTGGAGAGACCATACTTAAAAGCAGTCAGCTTTCCATATCGGTGCGGCTCATTGCTGTTTCACTGCCCTTTGCTTCCGCAGGGTCGTGCATAAAGGGATATTTCCACGGTATCCGACAGGTCAGCGTGCCTATGCGGGGCGACCTTATCGAATTTGCCGCCAAATGGACTGTGCTGTTCGGCGGACTTATCCTTTTCGGCGGAACGGAATATTTCTACACAGTGGCAGCGGCGGGAATCCTTGGGGGAGAGTTCATAAGCTTTTGTTACTACGGCGCAAAATATCTTGATGAATATAAGCATTTCCGTGTCCGTCCCCTGTGCTCTGCACCTCTTCTGACGGACACGCCCAAGGGATATATCAGAAGCACTTTCCCAATTCTTCTCAGCGGATATGTGCAGATGCTCATGTCAACGGCAAATGAGCTGCTTGTGCCAGCGGCTCTGCTGAGATACAGCAAAAGCACGGAGGAGGCTCTCAGCTGCTACGGCTGCTTTGAAGCTATAATCATGCCTGCGGTGTTTTTTCCGTCGGCGGTGCTCACCAGCCTTTCGGGCATAATCATTCCCGAGGCGGCATTGGCGAACCGCTGTGAGGACAAAGAGATACGGCGGTGCAGGCTTTGTCGGCTGACGGACAGTGTGTTTGAAAAGTCATTTACCTATGCCTTTTTCATTGCGGCGCTGTTCTTCTTCTGCGGCAAATGGGCAGGCAGAGTGCTTTGCCCCTCCGATGCGATGGTGGGGGATTCACTTGTGATACTTGCCCCCGTTATCCCATTTATCTACCTTGAAATTGTGCTGGAGGGACTGCTGAAGGGTATGGGGCGGCAGAATTTTTCCACCGTGAACTCCCTCTGCGAATATGCCGTGCGGATAGCCTGCGTTATGATATTTGTGGGCAGGGCAGGCTTTGGCGGAGTGCTTATATCCTATTATGCCAGCAACGTGATAAGCAATATCGCACGAATAATCGTTGTATGCCGTGAGTCGGAGATGCGGTTCGACTGGCTGCGCTACTGCATAAAGCCGCTTGCCAAGGGGGTGATATGCTGCATGGCAGGACTGGCTGCAGTGCGGCTCACTCATGCGGCTCATTCCGGAGAGCTTGCCTGCCTTATCGTGTTCATTATGACTGCGGCTGCGGTGTTCTTCATCTTTTTCGGCGGAAAGCCCATGGGACAGAGAATAAAGGAATTGCGTGAATGTGCATAAAATGCACATAAAAAAGGCTGCTGCATCTCTGCAACAGCCCTTTTATCAAGCCATTATTCAATTAGAATATTGCAACAACTGCGCCCTTGTAGGTCTCGTCGATGAAGTTCTTAACATCATCAGTCTCAAGTGCCTTGATGAGAGCCTGAGTCTTTGCACTGTTCTCGTCGCCGTTTCTTACAGCAATGACATTTGCATAGGTCTGAGCTGCATCGCCGGAAGCATCTTCAACTGCAAGAGCATCGGAGCTGGAAAGACCTGCTGCAAGTGCATAGTTGCCGTTGATTACTGCCAGAGAACCTTCGTCGCTGTTGTTGAACTGAGCAGCTACTGTATCAGCCTGAACGGTAACGATGTTGTAGCCGTGGTTATCGGTGATATCGAGAGTTGTTACGCCGTCTGTTGCATTTGCTCCCTCGGGAAGATCAATGAGGCCTTCCTGCTTGAGGAGGAGAAGTGCTCTTGTCTCGTTGCTGTCGTCAGCGGGGATAACGATTGTTGCGCCTTCCTTAACGTCAGCTACGCTTGCAACGCCGTTGCCGTAAAGTCCGAAAGGCTCGTAGTGGATAGAAGCAGCTGCTACAAGGTCAGTGCCGTTGGAAGCGTTGAAGCTGTTAAGGTAAGGTGTGTGCTGGAAGTAGTTTGCATCAAGCTCACCGTCTGCAAGAGCCTTGTTGGGGAGAACGTAGTCATCGTAGATAACGATGTCAAGGGTGTAGCCCTCGTCTGCGAGAGTGTCCTTTACAAAGTTGAGTATCTCGCCGTGAGGTGTGGAGGTTGCGCCTACTCTGATAACGTTGTCGCCGTCGGAGGTTTCATCGGCAGCAGCCTCGGTATCGGCAGCTGTGTCATCAGCGGGAGCTGCGGTATCCTCTGCTGCAGCAGCGGCAGTGGTGTCGGCAGCGGTTGTGGCGGTGTCAGCTGTGCCTGTAGAGCCGCAGCCTGTGAGGGAAAGTGCAGCGAGGGAAAGTGCGAGAATAACAGATGATAACTTTTTCATAATGATCTAACTCCTTAAAATCTTTATTTATTTTTATTACGGACAAATCCTGACTTGTTTTGACTGACAGCGTCAACACATTCGTCCGTAACGGAAGTTCTCTCTTAACAGCTTTTCAAATAAGCCTGCCATAAAAATTGCCCCTTTTACTTATTTATTCGCTTATCGGTCTTTCTTGCGATAAGCATACCCAGCTCCTGTATCACCTGAACGATGATGACTGTAAGCAGAACGCAGAGCCAGATTATGTTATTGTTGAAGCGCTGATAGCCGTAGGTGATGGCGATCATTCCAAGTCCGCCGCCGCCTATGGTTCCTGCCATTGCGGAGTAGCCCAGAATAGTTACCAGCGAGATGACCGCTCCCACTATAAGTGAAGGCTTTGCTTCGGGGATAAGCACCTTGCAGATTATCTTGAATGAAGATGTTCCCATTGCCTGAGCCGCTTCGATAACGCCGCTGTCAACCTCCTTGATGGAGGATTCAGCCATTCTTGCAACGTAGGGGATAGCTGCGATTATCAGCGTAACTATCATCGCTTTGTTGCCAAGGCTGGTGCCGACTATGAGCTTTGCGGCGGGGAGCATTGCTATCATCAGGATAACAAAGGGGATACTTCTGAAAACGTTGACCAGTATTCCGAGGAGCTTGTTGAGCCAGCCTATGGGGTGAATGCCCTCCTTATCGGTGACGCAAAGGAGAACGCCCAGGGGAAGCCCCACAAGATAGGCGAAAAATGCGGAAATAAAGGTCATGTATATGGTCTCCCATACGCCAAGCTGTATAATGCCCTTGTCCCAGAGCTGTGTAAGCAGATCGTTCATTTTATGACCATTCCTTTTCGGTTGTTATATTTCGGCATAGTCAATGCCGCTGCGTTTAAGATATTCAAAAGCCCTTACTGAGCCCTTGCTGTCATCGGGAAGCTGGATTATCATTTCGCCGAATGCCTTGCCGTCAAGGTCCTTTGTGTCGGCGTAAAGAATATTCACGGGAACGCCGCACTCGAAGATCATGTTTGCGATAACGGGTTTGGTGGAGCTTTCACCGTTGAAGATAATGCGTATCTTCTTTCCGCCTGTTACCTCTGCAGTGGTCTTTGACTCGGGGAGAACAAGCCTTCTTGCAATATCCGACTGAGGATTTGCGAATACCTCGCTTACCGCACCAAGCTCAGCCACACGGCTTTTATCCAGAACAGCCACCCTGTCGCAGATGCTGTTTATTACCTTCATCTCGTGGGTGATCACCACAATGGTAACGCCCATGGTCTCGTTTATCTTTTTCATAAGCTCCAGAATGGAACGTGTGGTGTCGGGGTCGAGAGCACTTGTGGCTTCATCGCAGAGGAGATATTTTGTCTCTGCTGCCAATGCTCTTGCAATAGCAACTCTCTGCTTCTGACCGCCCGAAAGCTGTGAGGGATAAGCTTTTGCCTTATCGGAAAGTCCTACAAGCTCCAGCAGGTCTGCCGCTCTTTTGAGAGCCGCATCTTTTTTTACTCCCGCAATTTCAAGGGGATAGCAGATGTTCTTTATAACATTTCTCTGAGCTAAGAGGTTAAAGCCCTGAAATATCATTCCTATGTTCTGACGAGTCTTTAAAAGCTCCTTGTTTGAAAGCTTTCCCAGATCCTGACCGTCAACTATCACCTGACCCGAGGTGGGCTTTTCGAGATAGTTGATGCAGCGGACAAGTGTGCTTTTGCCTGCGCCCGAAAGACCGATTATGCCGAATATCTCACCGTCATTTATAGTCAGGCTGATATCACGCAGAGCAGTTATCTCGCCTGCTGCGGACTGATAGGTTTTGCTGAGATTTTTTATTTCTATCACGATGTTTCCTCCAAACAGCAAAAAAATAACAGGCATCGCCGTGCCTGTCTGCAATTACAGATTTCCGCATTTATTCACAGAAAGCGGAGGACACAGCATTTTTTCCGATGTTCATTTCACAGCACATACACATCATCATTGCCATCATGTTCTCCGCTTCCTTTCATTTTTAGATTTGTTTTATTTGATGTATCTATAATACCATATAAATCATACTTTGTCAATAGGTATTTAGTAGTTTGATACACAAAAAACTTTCAACTTAAAGTGCCTATATTGTAGAATTTGGATAAATCTGCGTTTATTCAGTCGTCATAGCCGTCCAGGAAGCTGTGGATTTCCCCATCTTTCTTGTAGGATATGACTTTTGACAGGTTAACGCCCTCCACACTGCGGAAGATATTTTTCTCTATCTGAGGGTTGCCCTTTGCAAGCACCGAAATGAGGCGCTTTATTTCCATGCGCTTTGAAACGGTGCGGCCATCGGGGTCGCAGGTGGTGCAGGTGTCGGTAAAGCGGCAGGCGCACTGGATAAAATGCAGGTCGTTGTATCTGCACCAGTGCTTTATCTCCTCTTCACGGATAAGGTACATGGGGCGGATAAGCTGCATTCCCTCGAAATGGTCGCTGTGGAGCTTTGGCATCATGGTCTGCACCTGACCGCCGTATATCATGCCCATGAGGATAGTTTCGATAACGTCGTCAAAGTGATGACCAAGCGCAATTTTGTTGCAGCCCAGCTCCTTAGCCTTGCTGTAAAGATAGCCTCTTCTCATGCGGGCGCAAAGGTAGCAGGGGTTGTTTTCCACGTTATAAACGGAGTTGAAAATATTAGTCTCAAAAACAGTTATGGGGATATTCATGAGCTTGGCGTTGCCCTCGATAATGGCACGGTTCTCGGGGCTGTAGCCTGGGTCCATTACAAGAAATACCAGCTCAAAGGGGAATTTGCCGTGGCGGTGTATTTCCTGAAAGAGCTTTGCCATAAGCATAGAGTCCTTGCCGCCTGAGATACAGACAGCTATTTTGTCGCCGGGCTTTATAAGCTCGTATTCGTTTATTGCCCTTGCAAACTTGCTGAAAATGGAGCGGTGGAACTTCTTGCGGATGCTCTTTTCTATCTCCTCCGCACGGTTTTCGTGCTCAAGCTTTTCGGCAAGCCACTGAACATATCCGCCTGCCAGATTTGCGGCTGAATAGCCCTCGTCGCACAGCTCGTCCGCAAAGTCCCTGCTTATTATGCCGCTTTTACAGCATACGATGATGTCCTTATCTTTGGGAAAAGTGCTTTTCTTTTCCTCAAACTCGTTCTGGGGAATATTCACAGCACCGTCAATGTGACCCAGCTCGAAAGCGGCGCTGTCACGTATGTCTATAAGAAGATATGTATTTTTATCAAGCTTGCCCAGCTCCCGGGCAGTAATATCGGCGTTCATAATGATCCTCCTCACGGAACCGCTTGTTTGTACTAATACTAATCTTCAATCAACCTACAGACAAATCCTCGGCTGAAATAAGCCCATTCTTCGTCAAGCTCCCTTGCCGGGCGGCAAGCCCGCCTGCGGTCACTTTCCTAGACTGGTCTTATTTCATCTGTCGGCTTTGCCTATAGAACGATTGAAGATTAGTATAAGTTATAATACCATATGTGGAGCCTAAAGTCAAGGCAGACAACAAAAACCGCCTCCGAAACGGAGACGGCTGTTATGTTATAAAGTAAGCTGGTCGGGGTCGGTGATGTCCTTTGCCAGGCACCCTGCGGCGGGTATGGATTTCATCACGTACTTTTTAAGCTCTGCAAGCTTTTCGGGGGAGACTATGCAGGCATTGTCCGCATGAGCGTTGGTTTTCAGTGTCATTACCTGAACGCCGATAGTGTCACGGGTGGTCTTGGGAAGCACCAGCGCCGTGTTGAATATGATAGCCCTGCCCTTGTCGGAGGTTATCATTATATCCGCATTATCCTCGATGAAGAACATCTTTACAAGCCGTGACTTGTCGGAGAACGCCTTGGTGAGCTTCTTTCTGTTGGTCTTTGTCTCAAATGCGGAGAGGGGCACCTTTGCCGCCTTGCCGTTTTCAAAAACCATGAACAGGAAGCCTGTGTAATCGGTGGTGGGTATCATGGAGATAACGTTCTCGTCAGCATCAAAGCCCAGCTTTACGGGAACATATTCGCCCATTGCCGAAGCCTTTGTGTCCGCAAAGTCGGAGGAACGGGACTTATACACCTGGCATTTGTCCGTAAAGAACAGCAGCTCGGTGCGGTTGGTGGCTTCAAAGGAAGCGTCCATCTCGTCGCCGTCCTTGAACTTGTGCTCGGAGGACATTCTCAGCGACTGGGGAGTTATCTTCTTGAAATATCCGCCTCTTGTGATAAAGAGGTTTACGGGATAATCGGGAATATCCTCCTCAGGCTCTGCCTCCTCGTTTTCGTCGGGATAGCAGAACAGAGTGCGGCGGGGCTGACCGTATTTCTTGATAACGTCTTTCAGCTCGGAGATGATGATATCAAGTATCTTTTTATCGTCCGCAAGAATGTCTTCCATTTCGGCAATGTCCTTTTCCAGCTGGTCAACGTCGGAAATGCGGTTCAGGATATATTCCTTGTTGAGATGACGGAGCTTTATCTCGGCAACGTATTCCGCCTGCTTTTCGTCAATGCCGAAGCCTATCATCAGGTTGGGAACTACCTCCGATTCCTCTTCTGTCTCACGGATTATCTTTATGGCCTTGTCGATGTCAAGGAGAATTTTCCGCAGACCGTAAAGAAGATGGAGTCTGTCCTTTTTCTTGTTAAGGTCAAAGTAAACTCTGCGCTTTACGCAGTCTTTTCTGAACGCCGTCCACTCGGTAAGTATCTCATAAACGCCCATTACCTTGGGATATCCGCCGACGAGAATGTTAAAGTTGCAGGAATAGGTGTCCTGCAGCGATGTCATTCTGTAGAGCTTTTTCATGAGAGCGTCGGGGTCAGTGTTCTTTTTGATGTCTATGGCGATCTTCAGACCGTTCAGGTCGGATTCGTCACGAATATAGGTTATCTCTCTTATCTTGCCCGTTTTGGCAAGGTCAACTATCTTATCCTTTATCTGCTCAATAGTGGTGGTGGGAGGTATCTCGGTTATCTCGATGCAGTTGGAATCGGGGTCAAAGTTGTACTTTGAGCGGATTTTCACCGAGCCTCTGCCTGTGCGGTATATCTTTTCCAGCTCAGGCTCGTCGTATATCATATATCCGCCGCCCGGGAAATCGGGGCCCTTGAGGACGGAAAGCAGATTGAAATCGGGATTTTTAATAAGACCGATGGTCGCTTCGCATATTTCAGTAAGATTAAAGGAGCATACCGCACTTGCCATTGATACCGCAATTCCCACATTGGAATTTACCAGAATGGAGGGAAAGCTTGCGGGCAGCAGGGTAGGCTCAACGGTCTCATTGTCGTAGTTGGGGACAAAATCCACCGTATCTTTGTCGATATCCCTGAAAAGCTCGGCGCAGATAGGTGCAAGCTTTGCCTCGGTGTATCGGGGAGCGGCATATGCCATATCCCTTGAATAAGCCTTGCCGAAGTTTCCCTTGCTGTCAACATACGGGTGAAGAAGGGCTTCGTTTCCCTTTGCCATACGCACCATTGTTTCGTAGATGGCAGCGTCGCCGTGGGGATTGAGCTTCATTGTCTGACCGACTATGTTTGCGGACTTTGTTTTGTTGCCTTCCAGCAGACCCATTTTATACATGGTATAAAGCAGCTTTCGGTGAGAGGGCTTGAAGCCGTCTATCTCGGGCAGTGCACGGGAAACGATAACGCTCATGGCATAGGGCATATAGTTTTTTTCGAGGGTGTCGGTTATCCTCTCCTCAACCACCTCGCCGCTGCCTGCGATATATGCGTTTATCTTAGGCTGTGCCTTCGGGGTGCTTTTGGGTTCCTTTTTTCTTGCCATGAGGTCAATACTCCTTTAATTATTCTTCTTCCGCAGCCTCTTCAGCGTGGGCTGCCTTTATCATTATAGCACATTCAAGACGCTTTTTCATCATTTCGCAGGACATCTTGTAGGGGCTGAGAATGCTGCCTGCATACAGATAGTTGTTTGCGTTGCATCCGCCTGAGCAGTAGAACTTTGCCCAGCACTTCTTGCACTCTTCCTTGGTGTAGATGTGAGCGGAAGCAAACTGCTTCTTCATATCCATATTGAACTCGCCTGTGTGGATATTGCCCATCTTGAACTCGGTTATACCTGCAAACTGGTGGCAGGGGTAAATATCGCCCTCGGTGGTGATGGCAACGTACTCATTTCCCGAGCCGCAGCCTCTGAGTCTCTTGATAGCGCAGGGACCCTGATCCAGATCAAGCATAAAGTGGAAGAAATTAAAGTGTTTGCCCTTCTTTTCATTTATCAGCATAAGCTCCGCCAGTCTTTCGTATTCGCTGAAAATAGCGGGCAGCTCCTTTTCGGTGAGGGCATACTTTTCGTTATGGTCGCATACAACAGGCTCAACGGATATCTGGTCAAAGCCTAAGTCATAAAGATGGAACACATCGTTGGAGAAATCAAGATTGTACTTGGTGAAAGTACCTCTTACATAGTAGTTCTGGTAATGGCGCTTCTCGGCAAGACGCTTGTAGCGCTCAACTATCCTGTCATAGCAGCCTGTGCCGTCAACACGCTTGCGGACACGGTCGTTGACTTCCTTTCTGCCGTCGATGGACATAACGACGTTGGACATTTCCTTGTTGATAAAGTCCATTTTTTCGTCGTCCAGGAGCATACCGTTAGTGGTGATGGTGAAGCGGAACTTCTTACCGTACTCGGCTTCCTTGGAGCGGCCGTATTCAACCAGCTGCTTTACAACTTCCCAGTTCATGAGAGGTTCGCCGCCGAAGAAATCCACCTCAAGATTTTCCCTGTTGCCGGAGTTTTCAAGCAGGAAATCCAGTGCTTTCTTACCTGTTTCAAAGCTCATGACATTTCTGCCCATGCAGTAGTCGCCTGTGCCTGCAAAGCAATATTCGCAGCGCAGGTTGCAGTCCATAGCGACCAGCAGGCACATTGCCTTTACGGGGGAGGCAACGGAGTATTTCGCAAACTTCTCGTAATCGTCCTCGGAGAACAGAATGTTTTCCTTGTGAAGCTCCTTTACCTCCTCATAGCAGGAGATGATCTCTTCCCTGTCATAGAATCTGGACAGCTTCTCGATAACATTCTCGGGACATACCTCGGCAAAGGGAGGGTGTACATTATCGAGCATATCATATGTAAGCTCGTCCACTATATGCACGCCGCCGCTGTGAACGTCGAGCACAATATTATAACCGCCCAGCTTGTATTTATGGATCATTTTACAAATTCCTTTCAGATCATCGGATAGAAGATTGAGGGTCACAGACCCTTAAATAGCAGTTAGAGGACAGAGGCCGGAAATTTCAGACCTCTATCCTCTATACCGAACCCTATGCGGATAAAATTACTTCTCGCACTCGCACTTCTGATTAGCAACAGTACATGAAGTCTTGCAAGCAGACTGGCAGGAAGCCTGGCATCTGCCGCAGCCACCCTTAGTAGCAGTCTGCTTAAGGTTAGCCTTATTGATGGTCTTGATGTGCTTCATCTTAAATTTCCTCCCGAAAAAATAATTTAAACTAATTATATCACAGTTTTCCTGCAATTTCAATATCAAACGCAATATTCGTCATTTTTCACAGTTTTTTCTTGCAATATTTTTGTAAGCATTGCTAATCACCGAAAACAGGGCGGGTATTTACGCCTTTAAGACCGCCCAGAGCCGATGCGGAAAGGACTATCAGCAGCTTGCAGAAAAATCCTCCTGCGGAGAATATGCGGACGGTGAATGCGCCTATTATAAGCGTCAGGCAGAACACGGCTGCGCCGCAGATAAGCCCCGAGAGAAGTCCTTTCCTGCGCCTGCGGTTGGCGGATACGAAGGAGCAGGCAAAGCAGCCTGCGGCAAGGGCAGCCCCTGACATTGCCTTTACCGTGCCTGCGCTCATATCGCCCCAAGCGGCAAAGAATGAAAGAAAGACGGAAGCCAGAGCCAGCGCCCCGACCCCTGCAAATATTGATATAACAGCCGTGACCAGACGTTCACGTCGGGCGGCTGACCGCTGTGACAAGCGCATATAAGCCCTCCTTTGTACTGATTTGCACTGAATAGTACATTTTATGCAGCTGTGGGAGGGGATATGAGTAAAAGTGGAGCGGTTTGGCACAAAGCTTTGTTAAAAATGCTTGACAAGAATGAAAAATTACGGTATAATATTAAAGTATCATTACCACACGCCGGTGTGATGGAATTGGCAGACGTAGCGGACTCAAAATCCGCCGGGGCGACCCGTACCGGTTCAAGCCCGGTCACCGGCACCATGACCCTCAGGCAGCAATGCTGTCTGGGGGATTTTTGTTTTGTTAAAAAGCAAATATTTGAATTAAAATATAATTGTTTGTTGCAATTCATATAGATATGTGATGTTTTGTGCTAATTCAAATAAACTTGCATATCAAATGCGATCAATGAGCATATTGTACTTCTGTCAATATGCTCATTGGCGTTTCCATACATTTCCCCGACTTTTTTGGATTTTGCTATTGACATTGGCTTATTCTCCTGTTATATCTGTACTATTATATAAGAACCCGTCTTCACAAGCATATGCGCACGTCTTTTCGGCAAATTTTGCCGCAGACTGCGTTAAAAATCCTTGCCGGGCGAAAGCCCGCCTGCGGATTTTTGCCTACTCTGCAACAAAATTATGCTCGAAAATCCGCACACATTTCTTATGAAGACAGGTTCTAAGTATGACACATATCAGGGCGGTGAAATACATCGGCATAAGGCTCACGGAAACGTAAACATCTATTTTGCCCTGACCTTGACAATCAACAATGCAGAGAGTATAATTACACCTATATTGTATAATAAATATTTGCCAAGGAGAAATATACCATAGTTTTGTTGGCTACGCCTATCAAAGATGTTGAGGAGCGCAAACTTAAAATCGGGGAATTCTATTCAGGAATGACACCATATGCTTCCTGGCAGACCAATTACACATATACCGAAAATAATTCGCTGGGGTCTTCTGCGACAGTTGGCATGAATGTCGGGGCAAGTGCAGGAGTACAAAATGGACAGAATATGTCGGTAACTGATTTTACTGCTGATACGGAAAATTCATCTGTAACAGAAACAGAATCACAGTCAGATTCTCTGTCAAGCAGTGAAGCAACGGCAAAGTCAAACAGTAAGTCACATACTGATGGAACCAATAGCAGTAAAACAGAAAATCAAAGTACTTCTCATACGGAAGGAACAAATAAAACTAAATGCCGAAAGTATTATTTGCTTATACAGTGTGGGATATTTACCGGGCGGATTTTGGAACAGTTCATGTGCTATTATAAAAGAGATAATAATAGTTCTGAGGTGATGTTATGAATAGGAATGCTTATATTGACGGAATGATGGGCTTAGTTGTGGGCGATGCTCTCGGAGTTCCTTATGAATTTCGTTCAAGAGAACAAATGAAAGCAGAGTCTGCGACAGATATGATCGGATATGGTACATATAACGTGCCTGCAGGTACCTGGTCAGATGACAGCAGTATGGCTCTCGCCACGCTTGACGCTCTGAGAAATGGCTGCGATTTGGAAGCGATAATGAGAAATTTCGCAGATTGGCTTTATAACCGAAACTACACGCCTTACGGAGAGGTATTCGATATCGGTTTTACCTGTCGGACTGCTATTTCAAATTATGTTAAAAGCGGTAACATCAATACCTGCGGCTGCGGCGGAGAATATGAGAACGGCAATGGTTCTCTTATGCGTATTCTTCCTGCCTGTATCTATTTCTGCAATGAAGAGGTCAGCGGCAGGTCATCGGTAAATGAGATAATAAAAAATATTCATGCTGTTTCGGCTCTTACTCATTCGCATCTGAGGAGTATGATAGCCTGCGGATTATATTATTTCCTTGTAAAGGAAATAATAGTCGGTAGCGGAAGTATTTCCGAAAGGCTGCAGAAAGGCTTTAACAGCGGTTTTGCTTTTTATGAGGCTGATCCTGCAAATTTAAAAGAACTTGCATATTACGAATCAATAAGGAGCATGGCGGAGTTTGCAAAACTGACTGACAGCGATATCAAAAGCTCTGGTTATGTTGTGTCGTCCTTGGAGGCTGCGGTGTGGTGTGCAGCAAATACATCTGATTACCGAAGCTGCGTTCTGAAAGCGGTCAATCTGGGGAGTGACACTGATACTGTTGCGGCGATAGCAGGAGGGATCGCCGGGCTGTATTACGGTTATGATGATATTCCCGAAAAGTGGAAGTCACTGATCGCCAAGCGTGAATGGATAGAGCGGTTATGCCGTGAAATGTGATCAAAGCGCCTGACCATATGCTGCGCTGACGGCATAATATCTTTCCAGATTTTCCCCCTGCCCATAAATGAATAACCCGCCCTTGCAATGGCAATAATTTTAGCAGATCATTGCAAAGGCGGGATCATATGTATTACAACAAAGTTGATATCAGCGGAGTTGACACATCATCTTTGACAGTGCTGAAAGAGCAGGAGAAAATGAAGCTGCTGAAAGAATACCGTGCAGGTGACAAAAGTGCCCGTGACAAGCTGATAAAAGGAAATCTTCGCCTTGTGCTCAGCGTGATACAGAAGTTCACAGGCAGGGGAGAAAATCCCGACGACCTTTTTCAGGTGGGGTGCATAGGTCTTATCAAGGCGATTGATAACTTCAACACCGAGCTTGATGTGCGATTTTCGACTTATGCGGTGCCGATGATAAGCGGAGAGCTGCGGCGATACCTGCGGGACAACACTCCCATACGTATATCAAGGAGCCTGAGAGATCTTGCCTACCGTGCAATGCAGGCAAAAGAGGAACTGACGGGAAAGCTTCACCGTGAGCCTGATATAACCGAGATAGCCGAGGCTGTGGGCTGCCCGAAGGCGGACGTGGTAATTGCGCTGGAAAGCATATCCGACCCTGTTTCGCTGTACGAGCCTATCTATTCTGACACAGGCGACACCCTTTATGTCCTTGACCAGATAGGCGACGACAGCAGCTGTGCAGGCTGGATAGACGAGCTTGCTCTTAAAGATGCGCTGTCATCGCTGAACGAGCGTGAAAAGAAAATACTTTACCTGCGTTTTCTCATGGGACACACTCAGGTGGAGGTGGCAAAGGAGATAGGCATTTCTCAGGCGCAGGTCTCCCGTCTGGAAAAAAACACCCTTGACAAAATAAAGGGCAGTGACAACAAGTATCAGTGAAATAACAGCGGCATTCTTTTGGCTAAAGAGTGCCGCTGTTATTTTATACTAAGCACCAATTAAAAACTATACAAAAAATTGAGCATAATCTTGCGTATATGGATTATGCGATGATTTTTTGTCTATAGTTTTATTGGTGATTAGTATTATGTATCTGCCGTGTTCATCGGAAAATTGCCGCAATGCGTAAAATTGCCGTAAAACCTTGCATAAAATGCGCAAATCACTTGAAAAAGTGAAAAAAGTGTGATATTATAATCTGTAAAGTCATATTTATAATGGAAATTTTCGGAGGAATGTTTCTTGAACGACTATATTTATCACAATACCACAAAGATAATATTCGGCAGGTCAGCCGAAAAATATATCGGAAGCGAATGCAAGGCTCTGGCTGACGGTGGAAAGGTCCTGCTGCTGCTCGGCGGCGGAAGCGCAAAAAAGTCAGGGCTTTATGACAAGGTTGTTGCTTCGCTGAATGAAGGCGGCGTTGAGTTCACGGAGCTGTGGGGCGTTCAGCCAAATCCACGCATTGATAAGGTGCGTGAGGCTGCCATGACCGCAAAGCGTGAGAATGTCTCACTTATCCTTGCTGTGGGCGGCGGAAGCGTTATCGACACGGCAAAGGCTGCTGCGGCAGGCGCTCTTTATGACGGCGACCCATGGGATTTCTACAGCGGCGCTGCAAAGCCTGTCAAGGCTCTTCCGCTGGGTGTGGTGCTTACCATTCCTGCGGCAGGCTCTGAAAGCTCCATGGCTTCGGTCATCTCAAATCCCGAGACCAACGAGAAGATAGGCTGCTCGGCTGAGTGCTATCTGCCGAGGTTTGCAGTGATGAACCCCGAGAACACCTACACTCTTCCCCCTTACCAGACTGCCTGCGGTGCGTCCGATATGCTGGCGCATCTTATGGAAAGATATTTCGTCAACGCCAAGTGCTGCGACCTTACCGACAGGCTCATTGAGGGAGCGGCTCAGACGGTCATCAGGTTTGCTCCTCTTGCGCTGGAGTCTCCCGAGGATTATGATATCCGTGCGGAGCTTATGCAGACAGGCTGCATCGCTCACAACAATCTGCTTGACTGCGGCAGAGGAGAGAATATCGGCAGAGGCGGCGACTGGGCTTCCCATCAGCTTGAGCATCAGCTTTCCGCTTACTATGACATTGCACACGGCGCAGGACTGGCTATAATCTTCCCGGCATGGATGAAGTTTGTGAGAAAGTCAAATCCCGCAAAGCTGGAGCAGTTCGGCAGAAGAGTTTTTCATCTTGAGGGAAGCGGCGATGAGGTCATCGACATGATGATATCCGAGCTTGAAAAATTTTTTCGTTCTATAGGAATGCCCACACGTCTGTCCGACATAAACATAGGATGTGAGCATTTCAGGGAAATGGCGGAGAATGCGGTAAGGATAAAGCACAACAAGCTTGGCTCATACGTCCGTCTCACAGCAGATGACGCAGAGGAGATATACAGGATCGCACAGTAAAAAAATAAGGCAATATAACGGCTTCATAAAGGCAAAGATTATGAGGATATGTGAAAAATGTCGAAAAAAGTGTTTCATTTTACTTTCAGTCAGCTTTCACATAATTTACACAATGGCAGGGTATTATATAACTGTACTCGAAAAGAGTACGGAATTTCATTTCAAGCTTTTATAAAGATTGTGTTTACCCCGCACGGTCTTATAAAAGAACCCCAAATTTGCTCTGCGGGGTTTTACCCCTACCTCGCAGAGAATCCCCCATAATCCTATATCATGATCTTGCCCTCGGAGCCTTGCTTCGGGGGTGCCTTTTTTATCAGGCTTTTTTAAACATATTATCAATACATTTGACTTAAAAAGGATGGTTTTATTTTATGGAATATGCCGCGATAATTTTGCTGATAATCATGTCAGCATTCTTTTCGGCGACCGAAACAGCATTTTCATCGGTAAACAAAATTCGTCTCAAGCATGAGGCATCAAACGGCAATAAAAAAGCAACAAGGGCGCTGAAGATCGCTGAAAATTTCGACAAGACCCTTACCACTATCCTGGTAGGAAACAATATCGTAAATATCCTCTCCACATCGCTGGGCACTGTGATATGTACAGAGCTTTTCGGCGCAAAGGGCGTGGGAATCGCAACAGCGGCAATGACAGTTCTTATACTCATCTTCGGCGAGATAATGCCCAAGAGCCTTGCAAAGGAAAATGCGGAGAAATTCGCACTTTCGTTCGGCGGACTGCTTAATGTGTTCATTGTGGTGCTTACACCTGTAACATTCATTTTCAGAGGACTGAAAAATCTGGTGTCAAAGCTCTTTAAATCAGGCAGCGACGCTCCCTCTGTAACCGAGGACGAGCTGAAATATATCATCGACGAGATCGAGGAAGAGGGCGTTCTGGAGGAGCAGGAAAGCGACCTTGTGCGCTCCGCTCTGGAGTTTGATGACAAGAACGTTTCCGAGGTGCTTATCCCCCGTGTGCGCATAACTGCCGTGGAGAAGAACGACAGCTTGGAGCATATAAGAGAGCTGTTTTTCACCGAACAGTATTCCCGTATGCCCGTGTATGAGAAAAATATCGACAACATAATCGGATTTATCCACGAGCGTGATTTCTTCAAGCTCACAGTAAGCGACGAGCACGCCGATGGCATCGAGTCGATCATCCATGAGGTGATCTATATCACCGAGTTCCAGACTGTATCGGAAGTCCTTGCAAGAATGCAGAAGGAAAAGATACATATGGCGATAATCAAGGACCAGTACGGCGGAACCTACGGCATGGTAACAATGGAGGACCTTATTGAAGAGCTTCTGGGTGAGATATACGACGAGACAGACGAGGAGGATCACTCCTTTATCAAGATAAGCGACAATGAGTATGACGCAGCAGCAGACTTTAACCTGAGAGAGTTTGAAGAAAAGCTGGGACTTCCCGAGGATACCATCAAGAGCGAGAGCTATACTCTTGGCGGCTGGGCGCTGGAGCTTTTCGGACGTATCCCACAGGCTGGGGACGAGGTAAAGGACGGCGTCTTTACACTAAAAGTCCTTGAAGCGGAGGAAAACAGGATAATCAGGCTGAAAATAACAGTTGATAAGCCTGATGAAAGTGAAAATAAGGATAGCGAATAAATCAAAACGGGTCGGTACAAAATGTATCGACCCGTTTGTCGTCAGAGAAAACATCAAACAAAAAGTAAAACATTCAAATAAGAAAATCAGCACAATTAAGCACAAAGCAAAGGGTTTGGGTCAAGCCTTTTTCCCGAAAGGCTTGCGGGAGTCCAGAGGGCAGAGCCATCTGGTCGTCCTCCGCAGAGGACGAAATCTGTTTACTGACGGATAAAGTAATTAAGCCGTTAGACGATAAATTAAAAATCCCTCAAAGCCGCCAGCACCGAAATTTTAACATCAAGCAAAATGTAAGTTTTATCTCAGGTGAACTAAAATCTATTTCATGCAGGCGGCTTGAAACCAAGAGATGTTCCGTCAGGAACAGCGATTTTGGTTTCCGCCGTAAGGCGCAGGTACGGACAAATCTGCTTTTCATCTAATTTGTTCATGCACGATGCAAAGGATAACTAAGGTAAGAGACGTATCACATCATTAACAAAAACGAGCCGATACACCTGTATCGACCCGTTTGCATTTTCAGAAAAATATTATATTGCAGGCAGAGGCTCCGCCGAATTTTGTCACTGTCCATACGACAAGGAGAGCTATCCCCACCGAAAGCGCCGCTGCCGCAAGCTTTGCAAGAATTCCGCATATGCCCTTGTACCTTGGAGGAGCAAAGATAAATCCGCCTGCCGTTATAAGCCCGGCTATCCATGCGGTTATGAGAAGTATCGTCTGCGCCGCATAGAAATGCTCGCTGAATGTTTCCATGCCCGCAATACAGCGCACTCGCATCAGTATGTATGAAGCTGCCAATGAAAATATCATCAGCCGCAGTCCAAGCCGTACCGCACCGTTTGACATAAAAGCTCCGCCCTTCGCAAGTATTTGTTTTTACGAAGTCCTTTGCTTTTTTTGTTCCTTACTCCACAGGGCAGCTGCCGATGCACTGGCTTTTTGCGCTGGCAAGTATCTGGTCTTCCGTGTAAATGCCCACCTGAGTTGCATTTATGGGCTTGCTGCTCCAGACAGCGTATTCCACGGAATTTCCGTCAGCGGATATCTTGAAGCCGTAGTAGCCCGAAAAATCCTCACCCATGAATTTGCTTATGTCTATCTGAGTTCCGCTTGATGTCTGTGCAACAGTGCTGTTTGCCCCCATGAAAACACCGCTGTCGCCTGCCGACATGACCTCTTCGTCATTGGTGTGCATATCGAGAAGAGCCAGTGCCACACCGCTGTAAACGTTCTTTGCATTGGCAATGGCAGTCTGCGCTCTCGCCTGACGGGTGTAGCCTATCATCGTCGGGATAAGTATTGCGGCAAGCGCTGCAACGATGGCAAGAACCACTATCAGCTCGATAAGCGTGAAGCCCCTTAATTTCTTTTTGTTCATATTCCCCGTCCTCCTGAAATTGCAATTTTTTCACTAATTTTATTATACTTATTTTACATAGCTATAGATGAAATTTGTGTTAAAATTCATAGTATAAACTGTTAATATTAGTATATGCGGCAGATTTTGAAAAGGTTCGTCATATTTACGAAAATCTTTACCCTTTGTTTTCGACGTTTTATCAAAAATCATAGAAAATTACCGAAAAATTAGCACCATTTTCTGTATCAATGACAGTTTTACTTTTGCCAAATATATGTTATAATATCTTTGTACGTGAGAATCTATTTGCTTTACATATAATATTTCTGAGAAACAGAGAGGAATACAGAAATGTCCGATAACTTCAACGACGGAGCGTGTGCGATATCCCCGAAGAGAATGCTGGCTCTTGCGGCTGCCGTTCTGTCCGTTTTAATGCTGGCAGGATGCGCAGGCAAAAATGAGACGGCTGACTTTGACGAGGCTGTGGATTATGAATATTATTCCGAGGAAGAGGCTGAGACTGAGCCTACTCTCGGTTCTTCCGAGACCGTGACGGAGGCTGTCACAGAAATTTTGGAAGATGAGACTGTTGACTCCGAAACAGTGTCGGCGGAAAAGGCAGCCAGCTCCCAGACTGAGGCTGTGACCGAGATATCTGCCGAGACCACGGTTTCAACTGCTCCCGCAGTGACCGAGACTTCTCCTCAGACCCCTGCTGAGACTACCGTTCCCGCAACTACAGCTGCTCACGCATCTGAGGTCGTTACCGACTGCTCGGTACCAATGGCAGAGGTGCCCGTTACAACAGCTGCGCCTACGGACTATGACAGTGAGTTCTTCTCGGAGGATCTGTTCATCGGCGACTCTATTTCTACAGGATATTCCCTTTACGGCTTTTTGAATGACAGGAACGTTTTTGCAAAGGTGGGTCTTAACCCCTCAACAGTGCTTACAAAAACAGTTTCCACCTGCTTCGGCGACATCGGCATTTCAGATATGCTTACATATACCACACCAAAGCGTGTGTATATAATGCTTGGCTCCAACGGTATCCAGTGGCTTTCTGTGGATAATATGCTCAAATCCACCGATACTCTGGTAACGCTCATCAAGACCGCCTGCCCCGATACAGAGGTCATGATAATCAGCGTGCCTCCCGTTACTCCCGAGTATGCCGCTACCGTCAAGGATATTGACGTTATGGCAAAGATAAATGAGTATAACGACAGCCTTAGCGACTACTGCACAGAAAAGGATATGCTTTTTGTTGATGCGGCTTCCGTGCTGAAAAGCTCCACGGGATATTTCAATTATTCCTATGCCGAGTCGGACGGAATGCACTTCAAGTCCTCTGCATACAGAACACTGCTTTCAAAGATCCAGGCAGATGTGACCGCATTTGAGGAAACCAAGGCTGAGGAAGCCGAGAAAGAGGCTGAGACCGCCGTTTCCGATGAAGCTGAGGTAACAACCGCTTCCGAAGAGACTGAGGAGACTTCCGCAGCTGCAGAAGAGACTACAAGCACTTCTGCCGATGAAAAGAAACCTGCCGCAAGCTCAAAGAAGAGTGCTTCCGACAGCAAAACAGGCGGAAAGACCTCGGATACCAAAACATCTGAGACCAAAAAGAAGTAATTACCCATTGAGGAATTTTTTAAATGACAGATAATATAAACTATCAGGCTATGCTTGAGAGAACGATCGCAGCCCGTGACGGAACGCCGTCCCTGCTGCTCCACAGCTGCTGCGCTCCCTGCTCAAGCTATGTTCTGGAGTATCTTTCCCGTTATTTCCAAATAACGGTTTTTTATTATAACCCCAATATTTACCCACCCGAGGAGTTTTTCAAGCGCCGCACGGAGCAGGAGAGATTCATCTCGCTGATGCCTGCGGAAAATCCCATAAGCTTCATCGGTGCGGAATATGAAAGCGAGAGCTTTTATGAAACGGTAAAGGGGCTTGAAAAAATACCCGAGGGCGGCGAAAGATGCTTTGCCTGCTACAGACTGCGCCTTGAAAAAACGGCAAAGCTTGCAGCGGAAAAGGGTTTTGACTACTTTACCACCACGCTTTCCATAAGTCCTCACAAGAACGCCGGGAAGCTCAATGAGATAGGCGGGGAGCTGGCGGAGAAATACGGCGTAAGCTATCTTTTCTCCGATTTCAAGAAGAAAAACGGCTACAAGCGTTCAACAGAGCTGTCAAAAATATACGGCATTTACAGGCAGAATTACTGCGGCTGTGTCTTTTCAATGAGAGAAACGGAGGAAAGAAACAAATGCAGGGAGCAGTGATCGTTACGCCCCGTCTTTATTTGAGAAGAATGGGCAATGAGGATATTGCGCCGCTCCGTGCCATTTTGCAGGATAAGGACGTTATGTACGCTTATGAGCACGCTTTTTCGGACGGAGAGGTAAGGCAGTGGCTTGACCGCCAGATGAAGCGGTATGAATAATACGACTTCGGGCAGTGGGCTGTCATTCTCAGAGAGAATGAATGTATGATAGGTCAGTGCGGCATTACGATGCAGTAAGTTCCCGAGGAGCTTGTCAGCGGGGGAATGGTGCCCGAGATAGGCTATCTTTTCCGAAAGGACTGCCGGCATAAGGGATATGCTGCCGAGGCGGCTTCTGCCTGCAGGGAATATGCTTTCAATGTGCCGGGTTTCAATAAGATATACTCTATCATAAGAGACAACAATATACCGTCACAGAATGTGGCAAAAAGGAACGGAATGACCCCTGCGGGTACTTTCGTGAAGCATTATTACGGCGTGGATATGCCGCATATATTATACAAGGCTGAAAGGAAATGGAATTATGCTTACAAGCAAACAAAGAGCTTATTTAAGAGGAATTGCCGCTAAGGAGGACACCATTTTTCAGGTGGGCAAGGGCGGTATCGGAGAAAATCTCATCGACCAGGTAAGAGATGCTCTCAAGGCAAGAGAGATCGTTAAAATAAAGGTATTGGACGCTGCAATGCTTTCCGCTGCGGAGGCTGCCGAAGCTCTGGCAGAGGGCACAAAGTCCGAGGTAGTGCAGGTAATAGGCAACAAGCTCACACTCTTCAAGAGAAATCCCCAGGAGCCTAAGATTGAGCTTCCTTCCTCAAACAAGAAAAAGTGATAACAGCACTTTTCGGCGGCAGCTTTGACCCTGTTCACAAGGGGCACGTCAATGCCGTAAGGTCGCTGCTGGATACTATCCCGCAGATTGACAGAGTTATCATTATGCCTGCGTTCCTGAACCCCTTCAAGGCAAATGCCATGTCTCCCGCTGACGGTAAAGACCGTATGGAGATGTGCAGGCTTGCTTTCGGGAGCATACCTGTTTGTGAGGTGTCCGACTACGAGATAAGCAAGGGCGGAGTAAGCTACACGGCGGTAACGCTGGAGCATCTGCGTGAGATATATCCGGGTGACAGGCTGATACTTACAGTTGGAAGCGATTCGCTGGAGTCGCTCCCCAGATGGCACAGGGCAGGGGATATCATAAAGATGGCTGAGATCGCTGCGGCTGCACGCTCCGATGAGGATATGGGCAGGATAAACGGCTATGCGGACAATATCAGGCGGCTGGGCGGCGTGGTGCATATCATCAAGACCCGACCCTTTGACATCTCGTCAACCGAAATTCGTGAAAAAATTTTAAACAATCAGGATATATCTTGCTATATTGAGGAAGATGTAGTAAAATATATAGTGTGTAATAAAATTTACAGAAACGGTGATAGTTTTGGATGCTCAGATGTGCAGTGTTAATATAAACGAATTAAGGGATATCCTTAAAATAAGGCTTTCCAAGAAAAGATACACCCACAGCCTTAATGTGGCGGACGCCGCACTGAAGCTGGCGGAGAAATACGGCGCTGATATCGAAAAGGCTTACCTTGCGGGACTGGTGCATGATATCTGCAAGGAAGTTCCCACCGATGAACAGCTTGCCATGGCTCAAAAGTGCCGTCAGGGCATTGATGAAACGGAGCAGAAGATACCTGCCCTTTATCATGCGGCGGCAGGCTCATGGTACGGCGAGAATGTGCTTCATATCCATGATGAGGATATTCTCAATGCCGTTCGCTATCATACCACAGGCAGAGCAGGAATGTCACGCCTGGAGGAATGTGTGTATCTTGCCGACCTTATTTCCGAGGACAGGACATATAAGGACGTGGGAAGAATGAGGCGGCTTGCTTTTGAGGATATAAACGGCGCAATGCTGGAAGCCGCAAGGTTTACTCTCAGCGACGTTATCGCCAAAGGCTCGTTTATCCCCGAAAATTCCATGCAGACATACAATTATTATACAGCACTAATTAAACAGGACAAGTGAAAGGAGTAATGCAGATGACGCAGAATGAAGCTCTGGAGCTTATCGTAAAAACTCTTGACAGCAAAAAAGCCGAGGATATCAAGGTAATAAAGATAAAGGAGCTTTCCGTACTTGCGGATTATTTCGTAATAGCCGACGGTACGTCAAGCACCCAGACCAGGGCGCTGGCGGACGAGGTCGAGTTCAGGCTAAAGGAAGCGGGACTTGCACCAAATCAGATACAGGGCAACAACGGTTCCAACTGGATAGTTCTTGACTACGGTGATATCATCGTGCACGTTTTCTCAAGAGACCAGAGGGATTTTTACAATCTGGAGCGCCTCTGGAGAGACGGCGAGGAGATAGACATTTCATCTATGATAGACTGATTGACATAAGGGGTAAATATGGACAACAATAACAACAGCTATGCTAATCTTTACGGCGACGAAAATCCAAAGGGCGATGTTGTTCCTCCGGGAGTGCTTCCGCCTGAGGCTGAGGAGGTCATATACACCTATGACCCGCAGCTTATAAAAAAGGGAATGATAAAGACAAGGGTAATCGGCGTGATACTTACCGCTCCTGCGGTGGTGGCATTTTTCGCAATGCTGATGCTGAGCTTTACAACATCAGGCTCGGTGGAAACGGTCATAGCGCTTTTATTGCTTATACCTATTGCGCTGTATATGGTGCTGACAGTCACATATATGCTGGGCAGCAACGTATCGAGGATCATTCTCGGCGTGCTGGCGGCAGTGGACTTCGGACTTCAGGTACTTGGCTTTTTTGGTGCGTTAATTGTGGCAGCGGGCAATGCCCATAACGGTGTCAGCTCGTATATCGCAGTTGAGCTTATTGTGACAGCGATAAGCTTCGTTCCCTTGTGGTTCACTTTGATCGACAAAAGTGTAAGAGCATATTTTAACAGCAATAAATGAAAAGGGGTATAATAATGGACGAACTTAATATGGATTCTCTTGATCTTCCCGAGATGGAACATGACTACAGCGACGTTCCCGACGCATCTGAGGGGCTTGACGAGCCTGCACGCACATCACCTGCCTTTGGCGCAGGGGAGGACCTTTCTGATATAGAAATGCCTGTCCTCAGCGAGATGGACGGCTCTGCTCCCGTTCAGCCCGTAAAGGCTGAGCCTCAGAAGCAGGCGCCTGTACAGGCATCTGTGCAGACATCTGCTCAGATATCCGAAATGGGAGGCGTTTCTCCTATGGGCGGAATTTCTGAAATGGGTGCTTCGTCAAACAATACTTCCGCAACCGGAAGTCCTGCCGCAAACAGCATGACAGGCACAGCTTCCGTGAGCGGCATTTCCGAAATGGGCGCATCTTCATACAGCGCACCAAAAAGAAATGTTCAGCCTGCGGCTCCCGTATCGGGCGGATATACTCCCGTTTCGGGCGGTACTGCAAGCACAGGCACTCAGAACAACGGCGCTGCCAGCTACAGCAGTGTTTACAACAGGAACGATCAGGGTTCGGCTCAGAGAACAAACGACTTTTTTGCCGCAACCGAGCAGATGAATGCCGAAAAATATGAAAGAGGTCACGGCAAGGCAAATGTGCTGGGCATCATTTCCATTGTCCTTGGTGCATTTACCATTCTCGGACACCTGGAGGTAAGCTTAGTCGGACTTCTGGGCATTGTACTGGGCGGACTTATCATCTACCATGCCCTGAAATTCATGAAGCAGAGCGAAAAATCACGCCGCACGCTGGCATGGCTCTATGTGTGGGATCTTATTGATTGCATACGTGGAATTATAATGCTTGCAAACGCAAATCAGCTCTTAGATGATATGGGAATTGAAGCGTCCTCGTTAATAGGCGTGACAAGATTCATATATATCCTTGGCATTATCTTCAACGGCGTAATGACATATTTCTTTATGTTCAATTCCGCTGTTCATGACTATACCATTGATGACAGCCGATGAATGATATGAACGACGACTTTGAGCTTCCGCCTCTTCCGAAGGAAACGGTGTTTTCCTCCGAGGTGGGGGATATTGACGAAGAAAGTGACAGAGCCGCAGCCGATGATCTGACTGAAGCTGTGGCAGCGCCAAGCATGACCGATATGGACGGTAATCCTGCCGAGCCGCCTCCTGCGGAGGATTACAAGAGCGCCAACCGCCGTGAGAACGTTATCAGGGAAATGGCGGAGCTTCCGCCTCAGAAAAGCGCTGCCGAAAGGCGGCAGGAGTACCTTGATGAGCTGAAAAAGGAACGTGAACAGCTGCAGGCCTTCAAAAAGGACGCAGTGATGTTCTTTGGCTGCTTTATCGCACTGGCGCTCATATATCTGGCAGCAGACCCAACGCCTCTGCCTGTGTGCATTGCTCTTGTTGAGGCAGGAATTGCATGGCTCATAGTAAGGGGCAGCCAGATAGCACGGCTCATGCTGCTGATAATGCTGCCCATAAATACTGCGCTGGGAGCTGCAAGCTTCGGCGGAGCGTTTGACAGGTTTGCGTGGTTCATGACAGAGATACACGTAAGGGGATTTCTTCCCGATAACTTCAAGAAAACAGCATATCTCATAATGGCGATAGTGTCAGCGGGACTGTTCGTTTTCCTGCTCTTCAACAGGAGGATAAGCACCTACTGCTCCGACCCCGAAAACGAGATAGACGATATTCTGAGCCACGGCGTAAAGATAGGCAGGCGCAGAAGACGCTTCAAATAATGTTATACCTGCGGTTTTCCGCATCAAATAAAGCAAAGGAATGATTATTTTGGAAAGATATGATTTTGCCTCGGTTGAACCCAAATGGCAGAAATACTGGGAGGAGCATGAGACATTCAAAACAGATGTCTGGGACTTTTCCAAGCCCAAGTTCTATGCCCTTGATATGTTTCCCTATCCTTCGGGCGTAGGTCTCCATGCGGGACACCCTGAGGGCTACACAGCAACCGACATAGTATCAAGAATGAAGAGAATGCAGGGCTACAATGTCCTTCACCCTATGGGATATGACTCTTTCGGTCTGCCTGCTGAGCAGTATGCCGTAACTACAGGTCATCACCCCAACGGATTCACTCAGAAGAATATCGAGACATTCTCAAAGCAGCTCAAGGAGCTGGGCTTTGACTATGACTGGTCAAAGATGATCGCTACCTCTGACCCCAAGTTCTACAAGTGGACTCAGTGGATATTCAAGCAGCTTTATCTTGACGGCTATGCAAAGTATGTTGATATGCCCGTAAACTGGTGCGAAGAGCTGGGCACTGTTCTTTCCAATGATGAGGTCATTGACGGAAAATCAGAGCGCGGCGGATTCCCTGTTGTAAGAAAGAACATGAAGCAGTGGGTAATAGATCAGCCTGCTTTTGCGGAAAAGCTTCTTGAAGGTCTGGACGAGATAGACTGGCCCGAATCCACCAAGGCTATCCAGAGAAACTGGATCGGCAAATCCACAGGTGTTGAGGTAAAATTCAACATCGTCGGCGGTGGAGAGTTCAGCATCTACACCACCTGTATCGAAACTATTTACGGTATCACCTTTATGGTGCTTGCTCCTGACGGACAGATCGTCAAGGACCTTATGCCCCGTATCGAGAACAAGGAAGAGGTTCAGGAATATATCGACGAAACTCTCAAAAAGAACGATATGGATCGTACCGAGCTCAACAAGACCAAGTCAGGCTGCGAGCTCAAGGGCGTTACCTGCATAAATCCCGTAAACGGCAAGGAAGTAAGAATGTTCATCGGCGACTTCGTTCTTGCAAGCTACGGCACAGGTGCGGTAATGGCAGTACCTTCCCATGATCAGAGAGACTTTGAGTACGCTGTTGCTCACAATATCGACATGATACAGGTAATTGATGGCGATGAAAAGCTGGGACACGTTGATGTTTCCGAAAAGGCTTTTGAAAAGGGCGATTACCTCGGAAAGGGCTACAGACTTATCAACTCCGAGGAGTTCACAGGTCTTACCGTTGAAGAGGCTAAGGAAGCCATCACTGTAAAGCTTGAAAAGATGGGCGTTGCCAAGAGGACAACAAACTACCATTTCAGAGAGTGGATATTCGCACGTCAGCGCTACTGGGGCGAGCCTGTTCCTGTAGTTCACACTGAGGACGGCGGAATACACGTACTTGATGATGATGAGCTTCCTCTTATCCTGCCCGAGCTTGAGGATTACAAGGGCAAGAACGGAAAGGCTCCCCTTGAAAATGCCACCGAGTGGAAGAAGTATGACCATAACGGCATAAAGGGTACAAGAGAAACATCTACCATGCCCGGAAGCGCAGGCTCCAGCTGGTATTATTTCAGATACATTGATCCGGATAATGACAAGGAATTTGCAAATCAGGAGCTTTTAAAGCACTGGATGCCCGTTGACCTTTACATCGGCGGCCCTGAGCACGCTGTAGGTCATCTGATGTATTCAAGAATATGGAACAGATATCTGTACGATAAGGGCCTTGCTCCTACAAAGGAACCCTTCAAGAAGCTGGTTCACCAGGGTATGATCCTGGGCGAGAACGGCATCAAGATGGGCAAGAGATATCCCGAGTTCGTTATCAACCCCAGCGATATCGTAAGAGACTACGGCGCTGATACTCTCCGTCTTTACGAGATGTTCATGGGCCCTCTGGAGGTTTCCAAGCCCTGGAGCAGCGCAGGCGTTGAGGGTGCAAAGAGATTTATCGTAAGAGTATGGAACTTCTTTACCGAGCCTGCTAATCTGACCGATGATAATGACGGTGCTCTCACCAAGATATATCATCAGACAGTGAAGAAGGTCACCGATGATTTCGAGGCTCTCGCATTCAATACCGCTATCAGCCAGCTCATGATTTTCATGAACGCTGCATACAAGGCAGGCAAGTGCCCCAAGGAATATGCCGAGGGCATTATCAAGATGATGTCCTGCATAACTCCTCACGTATGCGAGGAAATGTGGCAGAAGCTGGGTCATAATGATACCATCGCTTACGAGCCATGGCCTGTTTATGACGAGAAGGAGCTTGTTGTTGATACCATCGAAATTGCTGTTCAGATAAACGGCAAGGTAAGAGGCAAGATCAACGTAGGCGTTGACGAGGATCAGGATTCCGCTATTGCCAAGGCAAAGGAAAATCCCGATGTCGCAGCAGCGATCGAGGGCAAGAATATCGTCAAGGAGATCTACGTAAAGGGTCGAATTGTAAATATCGTTGCAAAGTAATCAATTTGCACAAAAAAGTACCTGAAAATTCTGCGTTCTTTTTAATGCAGACACTTGACAAAATGGCTTGATATATTGTATAATGTAAAAGTTATATCGTATATAATCCTCTGCCGCAGGGCAAAGGGAGGGAACAAAGTTGGCAGAAATTCATGTTGGAAAGAACGAGACTCTGGAAACCGCTCTTAAGCGCTTCAAGAGAAGCTGCGCTAAGGACGGCGTAATCGCTGAGGTTCGTAAAAGAGAACACTATGAGAAGCCTTCGGTTAAGCGCAAGAAGAAGTCCGAAGCTGCTCGTAAGCGTAAATATTGATATTTTATATCGTATCGCTTGAGTTCAAGGCGGCGGCAGTTTATCTGCCGCCGTTTTTATCTTTCACTTGACAAATCACCGTGCAAACGGTATAATAGTAAATGCGAGTAAGCTATGCGGTTGAACGCTTTTTGCGTTAGGAAAGTCCGGGCATCACAGAGCAGGGTAGCTGCTAACGGCAGCCGAGGGTGACCTTAGGGAAAGTGCAACAGAGATATACCGCTGATTTTTTCAGTAAGGGTGGAAAGGCGAGGTAAGAGCTCACCGGGGCAGCGGAGACGCTGCTGCCATGTAAACCCTATCCGATGCAACGTCTATTGGTACGTGTACGTCAATGTCTGCTCGGCAGGCGTACCGTAAAGACGGCTAAAGCGTTTCGGCGACGATCCGCTCAGATAGATTTCCGCACACGACAAAACCCGGCTTATCGGCTTAGTCGCATTTATATGTAAATTTCGGAGCTGTTTCAGTTATGCTGCAACAGCTCCGATTTTTTTATTATATTTATTATATTATTATAATTTTCAGCTGCCGAGAATTTTTTTCAGATCATCGGCAGGCTCGCTTGTGGGAGTGATGTTGTAAAGCTCCACAAGCTTTGAAAGCACATTGTCCGATACAAAGGCGGGGATAGTGGGGCCAAGGTAAATGTTCTTTATGCCGAGCCACAAAAGGGTCAGCAGAATGCAGACCGCCTTCTGCTCGTACCATGACAGCACAAGGGTGAGGGGCAGGTCATTCACGCCGCAGCCGAATGCGTCCGCAAGGGCAAGGGTTATCTTGATGGCGCTGTATGCGTCGTTGCACTGACCGCAGTCAAGTATTCTGGGGATACCCTCGATATCGCCCAGGTCAAGGTCGTTAATGCGGTATTTTCCGCAGGCAAGGGTCAGGATAAGAGTGTCTGGCGGGGTGAGCTTTGCAAAATCGGTGTAATAGCTTCTGCTGGGAGATGCGCCGTCGCAGCCGCCGATAAGGAAAAAGTGCTTTACCTTTCCCGCCTTTACAAGCTCGATTATCTTATCTGCGTGGGAAAGCACGGCATTTCTGGCAAAGCCTGTGATGACTGTGCTTCCGCCGTTCATGCCTGTCATGTGCTTGTCCTCGTCATAGCCTCCGCACTCTATCGCTTTTTCGATAACGGGGGTGAAGTCCTTGTCATCGCCGATGTGACACAGCTCGGGATATGACACGATGGACGTGGTGAACACCCTGTCGCAGTAGCTCTGGCGCACGGGCATGATGCAGTTTGTGGTGAAAAGGACAGGCGCAGGAATGTTGTGGAACTCAGACTGCTGGTTCTGCCACCCTGTGCCGAAGTTGCCTTTAAGGTGAGGATATTTTTTCAGCTCTGGATAGCCGTGGGCAGGGAGCATCTCGCTGTGGGTGTAGATGTTTATACCCTTGCCCTGTGTCTGCTCCAGAAGAAGCTTCATATCGTGGAGGTCATGACCGCTGACAACGATAAAGGGACCTTTTTCAATGGTCAGGGGAACTCCTGTGGGCACAGGCTGACCGTAGGCTTCGGTGTTGGCAGCGTCAAGCATTTCCATGCACTTGAAATTCACTTCGCCCGTTTTGAGTACCAGCTTCAGCAGGTCATCGGGGGATTTATCCTCGCCAAGAGCGTAAAGAGCCTCGTACAGAAAATCGGTCACAGTCCTGTCTGTCTTTCCCAGCGCATAGGCGTGATATGCGTATGCCGCCATACCCTTTATTCCGAAAAGGATAAGGGATTTAAGGGAGCGTATGTCCTCGTGTGCGTCCCATATCATATTCATGTCATAGTCCTCGAACTTTTCGGCGTTCACACGGCCCTTTTCCTGCTCGACCTCTGTTTTCATCTTTTTAATAGTAACATCGTTGAAATTAACGTTGGTGATGGTGGTAAAAAGCCCTTTGAGAATAAGAACATCTGTCTTATGGGTGGGATTGCCCGACTTTGATGCCCTTGCAAGCCCTATGAGAGCGCCTGTAAGCTCGTCCTGAAAATTTGCAGTGTCCGACTTTTTGCCGCACACGCCAACCTTGCCGTCACAGGCAACGTTGTGAGCCGTCTGCTGGCACTGGAAGCAAAACATTTCTTTCATTTTCTTTCCTCGTTTCGTTGTTATTGTGATGTTCGCTGTAACTATTATCTGCATAATTTACGTATTGATACCCATGGATTATATTCGGTTAATAATTGATTACAGTTTGGTACAGGTGTAGCAATTTTACAAAACACATTGTATAATTGAATGTAGAATAAAACAGGGATAATTTATCCCACTGTCATTTTGGAGGCTTTTTATGAAACAGGACAGAAAAAAGCGCTCCCGTGTATCAAAGCTCACCGACACAAATACGCCATTTGCACGGCTGTCGTTAGTTCCGAGCCTGGCGGGAGTTCTTGTATTCTTTATCATTCCGTTTATGATCGTTATCTGGTATTCTTTCCTCGATAACCCCATAAATAAAGACTTTGTTTTCCTGAGAAATTATCAGGTGCTTTTCAAAAACAACGCCTTTATCACTGCGGCAAAAAACACACTGATACTTTCGGCGGTGGCAGTTCCGCTGGCTGTGGTGCTGTCGCTGGGTCTGGCAAGCCTGCTGGATTCAAAGATACCGGGAAAAAGTATGTTCCGCACATTTTTCCTATGCCCCATGATGGTTCCCGTGGCTTCCGTCGTGCTCATATGGCAGGTTGTGTTTGACTATAACGGTACCCTCAATGCGGTGCTTGGCGAATGGTTCCAGGCGCAGCCCGTTGACTGGATGAAATCCAGCAAGTGCCTGATGGTGGTCGTTCTGCTGTTTTTGTGGAAAAATCTGGGCTACAACATGATACTTTTCCTTGCGGCGCTCAATAATATCCCCCGTGACTGCCTTGAGGTTGCGGAGCTGGAGGGCGCAGGCCCCTTGTACAGGCTTCTGCACATAAAGCTCAGGTATCTTTCGCCGACTATCCTTTTTGTAACGATCCTCTCGCTGATAAACTCCTTCAAGCTTTTCCGAGAGGTGTATCTGCTGACAGGCGATTATCCCTTTGAGGATCTTTACCTGCTGCAGCACTTTATGAACAACACCTTCAAGTCGCTGGATTATCAGAAGCTTTCTGCGGCGGCTATGATAATGTCACTGGTAATGGTGGTAATTATCGGAGCGCTGTTCATCATCGACAATAAATTCGGAGAGGATGTGGAAGAATGACAAAAAAGAAGAAGCCTTCTCCCCAGAAAATACTCAGGCAGATATTGCTGGTGCTCATGACCATATTTGCCGCTGTTGCCGCAGTGATATTTTTGCTGCCCACTGTGCTTACCATCACAAACTCATTTATGTCACAGACGGAGATAAACGCAAACTACGGCGTTGTCTTTAACTCCGTTACCGACAGCAAGACCTTTATCTCAAAGACCGTCAATCTGAAATTTATTCCCGACATAGTAAGCTTCAGCCAGTATTTCTCGGTGCTGTTCAAGACTCCCGATTATCTGCTGAAATTCTGGAACTCAGCAATACTTACAGTGCCTATCGTAATATTCCAGACGGTGGTGGCGCTCTTTGCTTCCTACGGCTTTTCAAGGCTCACGGGAAAGCTTAAAGAGATAATATTCTTTGTCTATATCATACTTATGCTCATGCCCTATCAGGTAACGCTGGTTCCAAACTATCTTGTGTCCGAAAAGCTGGGCATTCTCGATACCAGATGGGCGATAATCCTCCCCGGAATTTTCTCGCCCTTTGCGGTGTTCCTGCTAACAAAGGCAATGAAGCGTATCCCAAAGACATATTTTGAAGCAGCTATGCTGGACGGAGCCAACGAGTTCCAGATATTCACGAGCATCTGCTACCCCATGGTAAGAAGCGCAGTTTTCTCCGTGCTCATGCTGGTGTTCATTGACTACTGGAACATGGTCGAGCAGCCTCTTATACTGCTTTCGGACGAAAGTATGCACCCGCTGTCGGTTTTCCTGTCAAAGATAAACTCGGGCGATACGGGACTTGCATTTGCGGTGGCAGTTATCTACATGATGCCGTCGCTGCTCATGTTCCTGTACGGTGAGGATTACCTGGTTGAGGGAATCACCTACTCAGGCGGAATTAAGGGCTGATCTATTATACGAAAGGAATGATCATAAAGATGAATAATGAAAACAGATCTCCGAGAAAGGAAGTCATCAAGAACATTGCCATTGTTTTTCTGGCAGTTCTGCTGGTGCTTACATTCTTCTCAAATACTTTTATGAATTACACTCTGCCGCAGGTATCTGCCGTTTATGTCAGTCAGGGTACTATCTCCGAGCAGATAAGAGGCAGCGGAACTGTTGAGGCTGCCGAGAGCTACGAGGTAAAATTCGACCAGACAAGAACTATCAAGAGCGTTGCCGTAAAGACAGGTCAGACCATAAATGCAGGCGATACCCTGTTTGAGCTGGAGGACTCCGACTCCGACGAGCTTACTCAGGCTCAGAAGGATCTGGAGGACAAGGAGCTTGATTACAAAAAGGCAGTTCTTGCCCAGTCCGACAGCTCCAAGTATCAGTCCGATTATCTGGAGATACAGAAAGCCGAAAAGGAGCTTTCCGAGCTTCAGGCAAAGTATCAGGCTGCCCTTGCAGGCACTGACCCTCTTTCCTCCGCACTCAACGATTATAATTCCCTGAAAAGCAGATCGGATAAGCTCACTAAGGAAAAGGAAGACCTTAACAATCAGCTCAGCGCCGTAAATGCGGATACATCCGATGATATGATAAACCTTACAGGTGCGTATTACGACACCCTCAGAGCTGACAAGGACCTTGTTACCGAGCTTGAAAAAAAGGTCGAGACAGCTCAGGCCGATTATGACGAGCTGAGCAAGGACGTTGGCGCAGATACCGACTATGCTTCCAAGATCGAGGAGACAAGAAAGTCTATCGAGTCCGCAACAGTTGAGCTTAATCAGCTTTATATCTCCCTGTACAACGCAAAGGCTGATGATGATACCACATCTATATCAGCTTCCATCGCAACAAAGTCGCTGGAGATAGACCAGCTCCAGAGAGACCTTTCCAATTATCTTGCAAAATCCACTACCAGCGGAGTTCTCAAAACAAAGCTGAAAAATGCTGAAAGCACACTCAATAAGGCAAAGAAGAACCTGAACAGCGCAAAGGACACCCTGAGCAACGATGTTCGTTCCATAAAGCTTGAAATAAAGGCAAAGCTCGACAAGGTAACAGCAGAGCTGGACGATGTTACATTAAAGCTCACCAACGCAGGCACTGCAAAGGACGATGCCACCGCAGCAGGATATCTTTCCGCTTCACAGCTGGAGCTTAAAATATCCGAGCAGAAGGACACCGTTGATAACCTTTATGCAGCACTTGAAATAAAGAAGCAGACCGACAGCGTTACCAACGAAAGCAATCAGCTTGACCTTGAAGCAAAGAAAAAGGACATCGAAAGACAGAAGGAAAAGGTCGAAAAGCTTAAGAGCGAGGCATTTGACGCAGTCGTTACCGCAAAAATGGGCGGTACTGTTGAAAGCGTTTCCGTTACAGCAGGCAGCGAGGTTGCTGCGGGCACAGTGGCAGCAGTAATCAGCGTGTCCGACCTTGGCTACACTGTTTCTTTCTCCGTAAAGAATGACCAGGCTAAGAAGGTCAAGGTTGGCGACAAGGCAGAGATAACAAGCTGGTACTGGGGCGACAGCTTCTCCGCAACACTCAGCGAGGTAAAGACCGACACTGCAAATCCCCAGACACAAAAAACGCTCGTATTCAACGTTACAGGCTCCGATATCTCTACAGGTCAGACCATTACCCTTTCCATGGGCAGCAAGGGTCAGCCTTATTCCGCAGTTGTTCCCAACGCAGCGGTAAGAGAGGACTCCAACGGCAAGTTCGTTCTCGTTATGGAAGCAAAGAGCAGCCCTCTCGGCAACCGCTACAAGGCTGTGAGATATGACATCGAAGTCCTTGCAAAGGACGACAACAACACCGCTGTAAACGGTCTTATGGGAAGCGAGTACGTTATCACCACATCTACCAAGCCCATTCAGGCAGGCGATCAGGTTCGTCCCGCCGAGAGCTGATCGGGGTGACGTGAATGAGCAGACTGAAAAAATTCAATATAATTCTGCTGATAATAAACGCCGTTCTTCTGTCGGTATTCGGGATAATTTACCTGCGGATATCATCGCTTTCAAGGGATTATTCATCTGACAAGGCAAAGGAAATGTGGGATAACGACAAGTATAAATACTCCCAGATATCACTTTATGTGTCTCCCTTCAATGGCTTTGACATGATGGGGATATACTCCATGAGGAAAAGCGTCGAGGAAAAGCTGAAAGAAAGCTCCGTCCTTGATGCGGAGGATAATCCCGAGGGCAGGCTTTGGATAGACTGTGCCTCAGGCGATTCCACACTTACCCTTGCAGGAAAAATGGGCAGCTGCGATGTTACCGTAACAGGCACGGTGGGGGACTACTTCATCTTCCACCCGGAGGACATAATGTACGGCAGCTATTACACATCGGAGGACATCAACCTTGACAGGATAATCCTTGATAAGCAGTGCTCATGGCAGCTGTTCGGCTCCATGGACACCGTGGGAATGCCGCTGGAAATAAACAACAAGGTGTTTTACGTGGCGGCTGTTGTGGAGTCACCCGATAATGAGGTTGATAAGACCGCATACGGCACAAAGCCCAGAGTGTATATGCCCTATGAATCGTTAAAGCAGCTGAACGACAGCTTTATGCTCACATCATATGAGGTGTGCCTGCCAAATATCGTCAAGGATTACGCTTACGGGGTCATGAAGGATATAAACACCGCCCCCGAGGATTCAAGCGTTCTCATCGACCAGACTGGCAGATTCGGTCTCCTGAAGCTTTTCACAGGCTTCAGGGAGATACGTGAGAGCGTTATGGTAATGACGAATATCAGCTATCCATGGTACGAGAACCGCACACGCAGCGCCGAGATAATCGGAAAGGTACTTGCAGGCCCGTCAATATATCTGCTGATAATCCCCGCAATATCGCTGGTTTACGGACTGTTTATGCTGGCAAAGCTGGCAGGCAGGGGCGGCAGAGCTGTCAAGGAGCACATTGACGCACGTTATCAGAAGAAGATATCGGAGGAGTATTACAAAAAGCACCCCGATGAAAAGCCATAAAGGAGCAGATATGGACGTTTCATGGAATCCATGGCACGGCTGCAAAAAGATAAGCGAGGGCTGCCGCCACTGCTACGTGTATCGCACAGACGAGAAACACGGCAGGGACGGCAGCCTGCTGTCATATAACAAGGATTTTGACCTGCCCGTGCGCAGGAAAAAGAACGGTGAATATAAGGTGCCCTCGGGAGCAGTGCTTTTCACCTGCTTTACCTCCGACTTTCTCCTTGACGAGGCGGACGAAAGGCGGGGAGAAGCATGGCAGTTCATGCGTGAACGCAGCGATGTGGACTTTATATTTTTCACCAAGCGTATAACCCGTCTGGCACAGTGTTTGCCTGAGGACTGGGGAGAGGGCTACGACAATGTTATCATCGGCTGCACCTGCGAAAATCAAAAGCGCGCTGATGAGCGGCTGCCTGTGTTCCTTAGCCTGCCAATAAAGCACAGGCTCATAGTATGCGAACCTCTGCTGGAGAGCATAGACCTGAGCACATACCTCGATCCAAAACGGATAGAAAGCGTGTCCGCAGGCGGAGAATCGGGCAATGAAGCAAGGATATGCAGCTATGACTGGATACTTTCATTGCGCTGCCAGTGCGTTGACGCAGGGGTCAGCTTCACATTCCACCAGACAGGGGCGAGATTCCTCAAAGACGGCAGACTTTACCGTATCAGGCGGCCTTATCAGAAATCGCAGGCAAGAAAAGCGGATATTGACTATACGCCGTGACATTTTAAATCTTAAATTTCTGTAAAAGCTATTGCATTTTCAGTTGGAATTGGTATAATAAATAGTACATAGTTTTATTCTGGTAAAATAAGAAAGGAAAGATAACTTTAATGCTCAACACATATTTTTCAGTTCTGGCAGCTGCAACAGCAAATACAGCTGATTCACAGGCAGCAGCAACTTCTCAGCTGGTATCCTCCATTGTAATGCTCGTCGTTATCATGGCGATCTTCTACTTTATGCTTATCCGTCCTCAGAAGAAGAAGGACAAGGAGCAGAAGCAGATGAGAGATTCTCTCCAGGTGGGAGATCAGGTAACAACCATCGGCGGCATAGTTGGATTTATCGTTCGTAAGAATGACGATACCGTTGTTATCGAAACAGGCGGCGACAGAAGCAAGATCATCGTTAAGACATGGGCTATCTCCGAGAACCAGACCCAGCACGATGAGCAGGACGAGCTTGGAAAGAAAAAGTAAGAGTAAAAAAGCAGCGTTTGAGCGCTGCTTTTTTTGTGCGGGTACGGACAAATTAACCGTTCACTTTCATATCCCCAAACCTCAATATAATAATAAAAAATGTCCTGCAGAAAATCCGCAGGACATTTAAATTTATACGTGTTACTTAGTGTTTGAAAGCTTCCAGCGGAATGTGGCGATTCGCTGTGCCTTGGTGTTATCATAGGAAATGTTGCTGCACGCAACGCTCAGATCATTGTACCTGTAATCGGTACGTGATTCCTTTGAGCCGAATATTGCGGTAACTCCGCCCTTGGCAGCGTCGCTTCCGTAGTTTCTGGACATTACTGCACCGATCTTGTGATCGTTTCTCAGCAGCTCAATGATGTCCTTTGCAGCAATGGGCTTGGTGTCGCATACGTTGTAAATACCCTGATATGTAATAGTGTCGGGGCAGGTAAGTATGCCGTATATGAAATCCACAAGATTGTAAAGACAGGTGAAGGTGTATCCGTAATCGCCGTAGCCGCCGTAAACGAACGCACAGCCGGTCTTTTCATCATATACCTTTGCTTTCAGATTGTCGGTGAAATCCTTGGTGTAAATGGGGCATATGCGCATGATAACGCCCTTTGTGCCGGTGGATTTCTTGAGAGCATTTGCAAGAGCCTTTTCAGAGTCGGCCTTGAGCTTTGCATATATGGAGGACGGCCTTTCGGCAGCTGCTTCACGTATAGGCTCTCTTGTACGCTGAGGCGCATAGATCTGGTGTGTACTGAGCATAAGTATGTCAGCCACTCCAGCAGCTTCTGCAGCCTTGTAAAGATATTTATCCACAGCGGCGCTGGTTTTTTCCTCATCGGAGGACAGAACGTCCGGGAAGTCGTTATCAACTGTGCATGCAAGGTGGATAAGCATATCTATCTTGCTGCCGTTCAGAACGTCTGTTATTTTTTCCTTGTCGGTAATATTGCACTGAACGAAGCTGAAATTGTCATTATCTTCAAAAGGAGCGGGAGCTGTATCGGTTCCTATAACGTTATAGCCTTTCTGCAGGAGCATTTCCACAACAGCCTTTCCTATCATTCCCGCAGCGCCGGTTACAAATATAGTTTTCATAAAATCTCTCCCTTCCGATAAAATGCCGATAAATAGTATATATTTATCTCATTTATTATATTATACCATCTGTATCAGAAAAATCAATAAGATTTTGGTTTGTATTTCTTAAATTTATTGGAACATAGCATAAATATTGAGCAATTTCTCTTGAAGAAATTGTAAAAAAGTGATATACTGAATGTTATCACAGCTTGAAGCAATATGGCGCAATAACTTTCACCAATAAAGTTAATCTGCGTACAATATGAGATTAAAAGCTTATTTATAAATGCAGCATAGGAGTGTTTTTATGCAAAGCCCTTTTAAATATTCTGACACAAATAAGCGCTACCGAACCCAAAGCAGCTACCTTAAACAGAGGTTCGGCTGCAAGGTGATGAAAATATCCCTGAACTGCGGCTTTACCTGCCCGAATATCGACGGCACAAAGGGCGTTGGCGGCTGCACATACTGCTCTGCGGGCAGCGGGGAATTTGCGGGGGACTGTGCACTTTCGGTCACAGAGCAGTTTGAACAGGTCAGGGCGAAAATGAACATGAAATGGCACGAGGGGCTGTATATCCCGTACTTTCAGGCAAACACCAACACCTATGGCCCTCTTGAAAAGATAAGGGCCATGGTGGAGGAGGCGCTGACCCTTGAAAATGTCTGCGGCATTGCCATTTCCACCCGTCCCGACTGCATTTCGGACGATGTTCTGGACTATCTTGCCGATGTTAGCAGGCGGACATATCTTACAATCGAACTTGGTTTGCAGACTGTTCACGATAAAACTGCCGAAAGAATAAACCGCTGTCACACATATTATGATTTTCTGGAATGCTATAAGCGCCTGCGGGACAAGGACATAAACGTCTGCGTGCATCTTATAAACGGCCTCCCCGGAGAGAACCGTGAGATGATGCTCGAATCGGCTTACGAGATGTCAAAGCTGGAGCTTCATAGCATAAAGCTCCACCTGCTGCACATCATCAGGGGCACTGCCATGGCGGAGGAATATCTGAGAGGGGAGTTTGCCGCCCTGACGCTGGAGGAATATGTGGATATCATCTGCGCCCAGCTGGAGCTTTTGCCCCCTGAGCTTATTATCCAGCGTGTTACGGGTGACGGCGCAAGGGACACTCTGATAGCCCCGCTGTGGAGCCTTAAAAAGTTTGTGGTCATGAACGAGATTGACAAAAAGCTTGCCCGTGACGATACCATGCAGGGCAGCAAATACTGCGGAAAATGATCTGAAAAAATATTTTCAAAACCCCTTGACACTGACGCTGCGTCATAGTATATACTGAGTTTACGGAGACAGGAAAGGAGATACTCATGTATAAGATCAGTGAATTTGCAAAGCTTACAGGTGTCAGTGTGCGCACACTGCATTATTATGATGAAATAGGGCTGCTAAGCAGAACAATTCTTGCGGAACATTAAAAATATAATAAAACAAGCCGCAATGGATTGAACAAATACGAATATAATATTTATATTTGAATTTATATTCGACAATATCTGATTTACATTTTTTATAGCAGGAGCATCATATTTTATGGTGGTGCTCTTGCTTTTTATAAACAAATATAGTATATTATATATAAAGATTATCAAAAAGTAATATTGGATGTGATGACTATGTTAGGCTTTTATCTTGCACTAATAGACCAACCAAATGATAAAGAAAAATTTACGGAAATATACAAAACATACCGTATTCTAATATACAAAACAGCTATGTCTATAACGCATAATGAAGCGCTTGCCAATGAAACGGTTCAGGACTGCCTTTTTAAAATTGCTAAGATTATTGCAGATTTTCCTGCTGTAAGAACGAAAAAGGCAAAAGCACTTGTTATAATTATGGTAAGGAATAAAGCTTTGGATAATCTTAAGGTGGAGCATATAGATAAGATTGAACCCATAGATGAACAAGAGCCAGTTTCAGATGATATTATAGGTAAGATTCTATCGGATATAGGATATAATAGGCTTGTGCAGGAAATATTAAGTCTTGATGTTATATATCGTGATGTGTTGACATTAAAGCTTATATACGAATATAGTATTGATGAAATTTGCTCGTGGCTTAATATATCTGAAAATACGGCAAAATCACGCATCTATCGTGGAAGAAAAATGCTGAGGGAACGTTTGGGGGGATTTTATAATGAAAAGTGAAACTAAAGAAAAAATATTTGACTTGATTTTAACTGATGCTCTTATGACTTGTTGGAATATGGAAATACAGGCGCTTGATAACTACCACGAATATGATGACTATAAATTTTCTGCCGAATTCGAAAGGAAAAATAAGAAAACGGCAAATTCTATAGGCAGAAGTGATAGAATAAAAAAATGCACATATATTTTTGTAAAATTAGTTGTGACCACTGCAGCAATAATGGGAGCTGTTTTTGGTGGACTTCTTACTCAGCCTGCTGTTTATGCTGCCGTTCAAAATGTTATACAAACAGTTTTTAAAAATTATGACAAATATGATTTTGGGGGTGATGAATTGACAGTTGATAATTTTAATAACAACATTCGTTTAGGATATTTTCCTGAAGGGTATTATTTGGCCAATGGTGAATACTCAAGAATTTCTGTATCCCTTACCTATATAGATCAAAATGATAATAAAATAATGTTTGATTATGGTATAGCTGATGGGTCAAGCACTATCTATGATAACGAGCATAATTCATACAGTAAATTTATAGTGAATGATATAGAGTATCATTATTATGAGAGTAAAGATAACGATTTTTATAATACTCTTGTATGGTATAAGGATGGATACTCATTTAGCGTACTTGCACATTTGCCTAAAGAAGAATTAGTAAAAATCGCCAAAAATGTAAAATAAACAATTTTTTTTGCAGCCTTTTTTATTTTTAAACCGTCTTTTAATATAGAGACAGGTAAAAAGGAGGATTTTTATGCAAAAAGAAGTCAAAAGTTTTATTTCGATTTTTGCGGTTCTTATTATAATGTTTTGTACGGTGACAACTGCTTCGGCTGCTGAAACTCGATTATCTAATACTAGCAGTGTTTCGGTTTGGCTGGCTTTTAGCGGTACAACTGCCTATTGCGATGCTAAAGTCACAGGTGCAAATGGAACAACAAGTATTACAAATGGATATCTTATATTAACAGACAGCCAGGGAACAGTTGTAGCTAATTGGAGCAATCTATCATCTAATAGTGATAAACTTACTGTTTCTAAATCCACTACTGGTCTAAAAAAAGGTGAAACATATACTCTAACTTTTTCTGCCAAAGTTAATAAAAATAACAGGGCAGAAGATGTTAGTAATTATGTTTCTAAAACTTGCAAATAAATAATAAATTTATATACTGTCTCTAAAATAAATAATTATAAAAATCAATGCTGTTTTATTGCAGAAAGGAGAAGTGACTTCTAAGACATATTAATTAAGTGACTTATGTTATTTTTGCTGAGTAAAAGTTGGTAATTAATCTATTCGGAAAATATTTGAAGTTATAAGTGTATCATCTATAATATGGAGGAAAATTTATTGTGAAAATTAAAATTAATATTAAACAGGAGGAATTTATAAAATGTCAATTTTAAATGTTAATGTCAAAAAAGTCGTGTCAATCATTCTTGCTCTAATTTTGGTTTTGTCAAACTTTGGAATAATTGTAAATGCACAGGTTTCCTGCACTATTCCTTATGCTGCTGCAGTAAATAACAAACAGATTTCAGCAAATACATATGTTAGATACAGCAATGAACTATATCTTTATCCAGGCGATATTGTGTATTTGAATTTTACTTACACACCAAGTAATGCAAGTGTTTGGTTTGGACTTTCAACTCCATCTAACCAATTTCGATATGCTTCAGGGGTATCTGGAAAACTTCAGAGGAGTTTTATTATAAAAGAAGAGGGAATTCACAAAGTTAAAATTCAAAACAACTCATCAGCTTCAATTATTATAAATGGAAAATTTTCGACAGGTTGTTCCTATCCGTTTAGAGGTACAAATGTCCCCACTGCTTTGTCAAGAGGATACAGTGCGAGTCATTATGGACTAGATATTATTGATACTTATCCTAATTCTATTAATGGAAGAGAGATTTATTCAATTGGAAGTGGAACAGTATTATTTGAAGGTCCTTCCCAGTCGGCGGGAAACTATATCGCAATTTTGTATGACGGAGGTTATACAGCAAGATATTTGCATATGCAGAGTAGATCTACACTAAAAAAAGATGATGTTGTAACTTATGAAACATTTATTGGTTATGTCGGTAATACTGGAGAATCATCTGGTCCGCACTTGCATCTGGATGTTAATACAGTAAATGCGACATCAGGAGGAAGCGGAAATAATGCAGTTAATAGTAGTACAACAATAGATCCCAAAAAACTTTTTCCGCAAATTGGTTTTTCACAATAATTAAAACTATAGAGAGGGAAACATTATGAAACAAATAAATAAAAAAATATGGGCTTTTGCAATATTATCGGTGCTTGTATTTACAGCGTGCGATAAAGCAAATGAAACAACTGTCGCTGAAACATCACAGGAAAATACTCAATCTTCCGTTATGGAAAATTACGAAGCATCATCAGCCGATATTGTTCAATCGTATGCTCAGGAGGCGGCTGATAACAATGATCAGCTTGATGAAAACAATGAGCAAATGCCTGAGCCTTTTGATAATAACGGCGATTCAGGGGGCGATATGAATTCTGATTTTTATCAGCCGTGTATATCACAATTCGATAGTGTTCCCGGTTCATTGCTTGATATAAGGCCGTCGGGCGAAGTGGACGAATGGCTTAATAATCATTTTTCGAGAAAAGGTGCGGTATCAAGTATCAAAGATTATCTGAATGTGTATTCATTTATTACTGACTTTAATATAACCAAGGAAGAAGCAGCATCTGCACTTGAAGATTACATTGATTCAGAATATGAAAGTGTAAGAATAACTCAGGATCAATTTAATATATTATTTTCCGGCGATATTGAATTGATTACAAAAACATTTGCGTCGAAGTATTCTATAGTGCATGGTGATAACATCTACAGTCCTGAATGGATCTATACGCATTCACAAAGCGATTATGAAGCCGCAGGTATAAATGCGGAAGACCTTGCAGAAAAAGTACCGATGTACGCAAATTTAAACTTAACTGAAGCGGCAAGAACTGCTTTTTCAGATAAGCTGTCAAGTTATACAGGTGTTGCCATAAATATAGAACCCGTTCAAATATATTCAGAAACGTCATCAAGTGTTATTACCGATGATATTGGCATAGTTGAGTCAGAGGATACCGTTAACAGCGATGACGAAATACCTGTAAATATTGATGATGAATAATTGTTGGGGCAAGATATAATGCTGCATCTGAAGTAAAAACAGGTGCGTAATTTATAAACAGCTCCCGCAGCAATGCGGGAGCTGTTTTGCTGTATTACTGAACGGGTGCCATTGCCGTCTGCTGGGTCATGGGGAGCATTACCGTAAATACGGTTCCCTTGCCGTCCTCGCTGTCAACGGAAATGCTTCCGTGGTGGAGGGCTGCGATGTGCTTTACGATAGAAAGTCCCAGTCCCGTGCCGCCTGTCTGCTTGGAATGGCTCTTGTCAACACGGTAGAAACGCTCAAAAATGCGTCCCTGATGCTCCTTTGGTATGCCTATGCCGTTGTCTGCCACGGTTATAACAGCCTTGTCGCCTGCACGGCTCACATCTACAAGCACCTTTCCGCCTGGGCGGTTATATTTCACGGCGTTTTCGGTAAGGTTGTATATCATTTCGTAGATGTAGCCGCCGTTTGCCTGAACTGTAACGTCGCTGCCACTGACAGAAAGGTCTATTTCCAGACGCTTTGCCTTTTCGGCGAGATTTTCGGCGACCTCCTTTGCAACAGCTGAAAGGTTGGTCTCGGTGAAAATTTCCGAGTGATTTTCCTCTATCTCCGACAGCCTGATGATGTCGTTTATAACGTTCAGTAGGCGGTTGGCCTCGTCATATATGCGCTTGCCGTATCTGCGGATATCGTCGCCGTCGGTTATCATTCCGCCGCCCAGCATTTCCGCAAAGCCCCTTATGGTGGTAAGGGGAGTTTTCAGCTCATGGGAAACATTTGCGGAGAAATCACGGCGCATTTCCTCTGCCAGATGTATCTCCGTTTCATCGACGATGATTATAACAGCGCCCGAAAGCTTATCCTCGGAGCTTATGCGGCTGATGAACGCCCTAAGGAAACGTCCCTCGGAGGAAAATGTGCCAGTAACGCTGGCAGCGCTCTTTGACTGCTCAATAAGCTCCATAAAATCTGTATTCCGGCAGAACTCAATGATGTTCCGTCCGCTTTCCGCAGGAAAAACGGGGTTTACCAGATCGCAGGCGCTGTGGTTGATAGAGATGATATCATCGTTGCGGTCAATGAGTATCATGCCCTCGGTCATGTTTGCGGTTATGAGACCAATGGTGTTCTTTTCGGCGGAAAGCGAGGCGATGTAGTCCTTTATCTCACGCTTCATGCGGGCCACAAGCTTTACCATGGGGAGCAGCTCCTCATACTCGCTGTAATCGGCGATGCTTTCCTCAATGGTGTCATCAAAAACGTCCATGGACTTTATCATCTTGCGTATTGGTGTGACGATGTTTTCCGAAAGCTTCATGGAAACCACCACAGCCACCACCATTACCAGACCCCATGCCGCAAGGAAAATGGGTATCGCACCAAGGAAAATGGCGGAAATTCCCTGAGTATTGCAGGAGAAACGGATTATTCCCCCGTCAGTTTTTACTGCATAGTAGTAGGTGCGCCTTGAAAGGGTGTTTGAGTAACGCTCGGCAGTGCCGCTGCCGTTTTCTATTGCCTGCCGCACCTCGGGACGGTCAAGGTGATTTTCGCTGAGAGCTGCGGGAGAAGTGCTGTCGTAAAGAACATTTCCGTCGTTATCTATCATAGTCACACGGACGTCGAAGCTGACGGCGTTTTTCATTACGTCGTATATTTCCTCGGGCTTGTCGGTGAAGCTCAGGGCTGTGTCTGCGGAGGACATAAGAGCGTCCCTTGCTTCTTTTGAATAAAGCTCGTAGCCGATAAGCATGAACAGTATTCCCAGTACAAGCACGGCTGTCATCACAATAGTGCTTATGGCTTTACAAATTCGGTTCTGCATTTGCTTTTCCTTTCAGGGTCATAAGCTGATCTTGTAGCCTACGCCACGGACGGTATGGATAATGTTTGCGCAGCCTGCCTGCTCCAGCTTCTGGCGGAGAGTCTTTACATGGGCGTCAACAGTGCGGGATTCTCCTGCGAACTGATAGCCCCATACACGCTCCATGAGCTGTTCTCTGGTGAGAACAATGTCCCTGTTCTGGAGCATGCACAGCAGCAGCTCGAACTCCTTGTATGTAAGCTCCACGTCCTTTTCGCCCACAGTCACCTTGTGCTTGGGAGCGTCAAGAACGAGATTTGCCACTATGTACTGTTCAGCCGCAGCGGAGCCTGTGCCGCCTGCTCTTCTGAGGACTGCCTTCACACGGGAGAGCAGCTCCATTATGCCGAAAGGCTTTGTAATGTAATCGTCCGCACCTGCTTCAAGGCCGTTTACCTTGTCAAGCTCGGTGGAGCGGGCTGTGAGCATTATTACGGGGATATCTGCATACATACCTGCTTTCAGCTCGCTGAGTATCTTGAGGCCGTCTTTTCCGGGAAGCATTATATCAAGCAGGATAAGGGAGGGGATCTTTCTTCTCAGACCCTCTTCAAAGGACTTTGCCTCTGCAAATGAGCTTACCTCGTAGCCGCCTGTTTTAAGGGCGCAGGTTATAAGCTCTCTGATGCCGTCGTCGTCTTCAACACAATAAATGGTTGCCATATGAATTTCTCCTTTTCATTACACGGATTTTACACAGGAAATTAAAAAGCGCATCGGATTTGCCGATACGCTTTCTGTTACTATTATTACTTACTCGCATATCGTGCAGGCGTTATAGCCTCAGCGAGTTATTTATTTTTCTGCTGCCTTGGGCAGAACATACTTTATGGAATATTCCTTGTACTGCTTGATGAAATCCTCATTGCCCTCGCTCTTCAGCTCGTTAAGGTACTGGTGATTATCAAAGCTGTTGTCGTTTATCTGGATAAGATTTACAGCAACATTTGAGCAGTGGTCGGAAACTCTTTCAAGATCGGTGAGAAGGTCGGTAAAGATGAAGCCCTGTTCAATGGTGCATATCTTTTCCTGAAGTCTCTCAACGTGTCGTGTTTTCATTTCGTTTCGCAGGGTATCGACAACCTCTTCAAGAGGCTCAACACGCCTTGCAAGGGAGATGTCCTTTGCTTCAAAGGCTCTTACCGTAAGATCAAGTATATCTTCAATAGCCTTGAACATTACCTGAAGCTCACGTTTTGCCATGTCGGAGAACTCAACATTCTTTTCGTGTATCTCCTTGGCGGTGTCAAGAATGTTCACCGCATGGTCGGATATTCTTTCAAAATCGCCTATGGAGTGGAGCAGACATGATACCGTTCTGCTGTCGTCCATTGTCATGCTTCTGCCCGAAAGCTTTACAAGGTATGTGCCTGTAATATCCTCGTACTTGTCTATGCTGTCCTCGTTGTCAATTATCATCTGGGCCTTGTCCTCGTCGTAGTGCTTCAGGACATCGAATGCGATGAGTATAGTATCCTTTGCGAGGGAAGCCATTCTGTTGGTAACGTTTCTGCACTGCTCGATAGCAACGCCGGGAGTGCTGAGGAAACGGTCGTCCAGAAGAACGGGGGATTCGCTGTCGTCCTTCACCTCGTCACGGATAGTGAGGTATGCCAGCTTTTCAAGCAGGTTTGTAAAGGGGAGCAGCAGCAGGGTGGTGCCGATATTGAATATTGTATGCACCAGTGCGATTGAGAAACCTGTTACAGCGGAATCCTTGAAAGAAAAATCAATGAAATAATCAAGTGTGTAATAAACAGTCAGCGCCAGCACAGTTCCGATTATGTTGAAGTAAAGATGAACTGCTGCAACACGCTTGGCGTTCTTGTTTGCGCCCGCCGAGGAAAGAATTGCGGTGATGCAGGTACCGATATTCTGACCGAGGATAATGGGGAATGCGGTGCCGAATGTTATCTTTCCGCTCTGGGAAAGGGACTGGAGCATACCCACGGAAGCGGCGGAGGACTGAATGATAGCTGTAAGCAGAGCGCCAACCATTACGCCGAGTAGGGGGTTTTTGAAAAGTGTCAGGAGAGACTCAAAGGATTCGGAGTCTTTAAGGGGAGCCATGGAGTTGCCCATGGTGTCCATACCTATCATCAGCAGGGCAAATCCAACGAGAATGCCGCCGATGTCCTTTTTCCTGCCGTTCTTTGTAGTCATTCGCATGACCACGCCGATAAGTGCGAGTACGGGAGCAAAGTTTTCGGGCTTGCACAGCTGAATGGCGATGGTGTCGCCCTCCAGACCCGAGAGGCTCAGGAGCCATGTGGTGACTGTGGTTCCGATGTTTGCGCCCATTATAATGGATATCGCCTGTGAGAGGCGCATGATGCCTGAGTTTACGAAGCCTACCAGCATTACTGTAGTCGCTGATGATGACTGTACAACAGCCGTTACCAGAACACCCAGCAGAAGGCCTTTAAAGCGGTTTGAGGTTAGTTTTTCGAAAATCTGCTCCAGCTTTCCGCCTGCGAGTTTTTCAAGCTTGTCGCTCATAAGGCTCATTCCGTAAAGGAACATTGCGAGACCGCCGAAAAGCTGAATGACATTGAACACTGACATTTAATGCTCATCCTTTCATTGTACCGTTGCGCCTGACTGCGTATCCTAGCGGTTTCCCAAACCGCACGGTACTTTTCATAAAAAAACACATTTTCTCACACGCAGTTATTGTAACACAAATAAGTGAATTTCAAATAGTCCTATTGTAAAATTTACGTAAAATATGATAAATCTGTTTAAAAATATGTACAGCAGCCTTTACAGACTTTTCGTGGAACGCATTTAAGCGGCATATATCTGTATAGATTTCTTTACGAAATGTGAAAAAAATTATTTTGTTAAATCCGTTATTGATTTTATTTGCAGAATGTGGTACACTATATTTATTGATTTGTTTTACAGTTCTTTCGCCGCAGGTGCGGCAAAATATATTCGGGAGGATTATTCAGATGGATAAATCACAGTTTACCTCAAAGATCAATGAAAATCTTATGATCGACGGAAGAACAGACATAAGCCACGCAACTCCCCGCCAGCTTCACAACGCTGTTGCAAGGGCTGTTATGAGCGACATTATCCCTCTCTGGAATGAAACAGAGGAAAGACATAATTCCAAGCGCAGAGCATATTACCTCTCCGCTGAGTTCCTTATGGGAAGAGCAGTGTTCAACAACCTTTACTGCGCAGGTCTTCTTGATGAGGCAAAGCAGATATTCTCCGACAACGGCATTGACATTGCCTGCCTGGAGGAAATAGAGGACGCTTCCCTGGGCAACGGCGGTCTCGGCAGACTTGCAGCCTGCTTCCTTGACTCAGCAGCTGCCTGCGATATACCCCTCAACGGCTACGGTATCAGATATAAGTACGGACTTTTCAAGCAGTCTATCGAAAACGGCTTCCAGAGAGAGGCTGCCGATCCCTGGCTGGATTACGGCGACGCATGGAGCGTAAGATGCGACAAGGACGCTGTTATAGTTGAATTTGCAGATCAGACCGTAAAGGCTGTTCCTTACGATACACCTATCATCGGCTACGACAGAAAGGCTGTAAATACTCTCCGTCTCTGGCAGGCTGAGAGCATCAAGGGCTTTGATTTCTGGAAGTTCGATAACCAGGATTACATGGGCGCTTCCGAGAGCAACATCATGGCTGATGCCATAAACGATGTTCTTTACCCCAACGATAACACCGAAAAGGGCAGAAGACTGAGACTTAAGCAGCAGTATTTCTTCGTATCCGCTTCCGTTCAGGACGTTATCAGACGCTACAAGGCAAAGTACGGCGAGGATTTCTCCCACTTTGCAGAGTGCTACGCTCTTCAGCTCAACGATACTCACCCCACAGTTGCCATTGCTGAGCTCATCAGAATATTCATGTTCAAGGAAGGTCTTTCCTTCAAGGAAGCATTCGATATCGTTCAGAAGACCTGCAACTACACCAACCACACCGTTATGGGCGAGGCTCTGGAAAAGTGGAACATCGACCTGTTCAAGAGCGTTATCCCCACAGTTTATGAGATCATTCTCATGATAAACGACTACCTCAAAAAGTACCTTAAGTCTATCGGTCAGACCGAGGAGCAGATAAACTCCAAGCTCATTGTTGACGGCAGCGTTATCCATATGGCAAGAATGGCTATCTTCGCTTCCGCACACACCAACGGCGTTGCACAGCTCCACACAAATATCCTTATGCACGATGTTCTTAAGGACTGGTATGAGATATTCCCCGATCGCTTCCAGAACAAGACCAACGGTATTACCCCCAGAAGATGGCTGGGTCTGTGCGATCCCGAGCTTTCCGCTCTTATCACCGAGAAGATAGGCGACGGCTGGCAGACTGACCTTGACAGACTGGCAGGTCTTAAGAAGTTCGTTGATGACGGCGACACCATCAACCGCTTCATGGCTATCAAGAGAACCAAGAAGGAGCAGCTCTGCGCTTACATCAAGGAGCATGAGGGCATTGACCTTTCTCCCGATTTTACTTTTGATATCCAGGTAAAGCGTCTCCACGAGTACAAGAGACAGCTTCTCAATGCTTTCTCCATTATGGACCTTTACTTCCAGATAAAGGATCACAAGCTGCCCGATCTCCAGCCCACAGCGTTCATCTTCGGCGCAAAGGCTGCTCCCGCATACCGCAGAGCAAAGGGCATCATCAAGTATATCAATGAGGTGGCAAAGCTTGTTAACAACGACCCCGATACCAAGGATAAGCTGAAAGTCATCTTCGTTCAGAACTACAACGTTTCCTACGCTGAAAAGCTCATTCCCGCAGCAGATATCTCCGAGCAGATCTCTACAGCGGGTCTGGAGGCTTCAGGTACAGGCAACATGAAGTTTATGCTCAACGGCGCAGTTACTCTTGGAACCTATGACGGCGCTAACGTTGAGATCGTTGAGGAAGCAGGCTGGGAGAATGAGTATATCTTCGGCGCAAGAGTTGAGGAGATAGACGCTATCAAGGCAACTTACAAGCCCAAGGAGAAGATATACAACCGCAACGATCGTGTAAAGCGTGTTGTAAATACTCTGGTTGACGGCACATTCAATGACGGCGATACAGGAATGTTCGGCGAGCTGTTCAACTCCCTTATCAACGGCGCAAGCTGGCACAAGCCCGATAACTACTTCCTTCTCACCGATCTGGAGGGCTATGTTGACACCAAGCTGCGTGCTCTCTACGATTACAAGAACAGAAACGTATTCAGCAAGAAGTGCTGGATGAACATTGCAAGCGCAGGCAAGTTCTCTTCCGACAGAACCGTAAGACAGTATGCCGAAGAGCTCTGGAAGCTTTGATATTTCCATAAACAGAAGGTCAAAGACGACTGAAATCAACAGCCGACCGCAAGTCGGCTGTTTTTCTGCGTTTGGAAAGGATTTTTTATGAGTTCGGATTTTATAAAAGGAATGAAACACGGCATACCAATAGCATTGGGATATCTTTCCGTGTCCTTCGGATTTGGCATACTTGCCGTTAATATGGGGCTTACAGTGGCTCAGGCAGTGGGCATATCGGTAACGAACCTTACCTCCGCAGGTCAGGTAATGGGCGTTACGGTCATAGCAGCAGGAGGCTCACTTTTTGAAATGGCACTGACTCAGCTTGTCATCAACCTGAGATATGCACTTATGGGACTGTCGCTGTCAAGAAAGCTGGACAGCAGCTTTAATACGCCGAGGAGAATGCTTGTATCCTACGGCATCACCGATGAGATATTCGCCGTGGCATCCGCACAGCCCAAAAAAGTATCTCCGCAATATATGTACGGGCTGATACTTGTATCGTTCCTTGGCTGGAGCATAGGCACGTTCATCGGCGCATTTTCGGGTCAGATACTTCCCCAGTCTATCATAAACGCCATGGGAATAGTGCTGTACGGAATGTTCATTGCAATAGTTATCCCCGTTGCGAAGCGCAAGAAGAGCGTGCTTTCCGTCGCCATATTTGCGGCAATACTGTCGCTGATGTTCAAATATGTGCTTACCATGGTAAGCAGCGGATTTGCTATCATAATCAGCGGTGCAGGCGCTTCCGCACTGGGAGCAATGCTCTTTAAGGACGAAGAGGGGGCTGAGGAAGAATGAGCATAGTCGCATACGTTGCGGTAATGGCAGGCGTTACATATCTTATAAGAATGCTGCCCCTCACCCTTTTCAGAAAAGAGATAAAGTCAAAGTTCTTCCGCAGATTTCTCTATTATATCCCTTATGCGGTGCTGAGCGCAATGACCATACCCGCAATTTTTTATTGTGTGGGCGATGAATTTACTGTTCAGGCAGTTATCGGAACGGCTGCGGCAGTGATACTTGCCCTTTTCGATATGCCGCTTATAGTGGTCGCACTGGTGGCAGCAGCTGCGGTGTTCATATCGGGATTATTTTTATGATAAAGGCATTAAATCAAAAGCCCGTGCTCTTTGTGAGTACGGGCTTTTTGATATAATATAACACAAAGCTCCGTCCCGTTATTTTTCTGTTACGGGACGGAGCTTCTATTTTTCCGTGTTGTTCCTTGTCTTTGTTCTTCACAAGCTTAATAGTTCATCACATCAGTAGTCGTATCTGATTGTGATATCGGGTTCATCCGTAAGGGCAGGGGTTGTCTCGTTCTCTGTCCAGAGGGTGAAATCGGGGACGGAGGTGGTTACCCATGGAGTGCTTTCGGTAGTTGTCTCAGTTGTTGCCGAAGGCGATGTCTCCGTCTCGGAGGGGGCGGTGTTGTCAGGATTTACCGCAACGAATACGGAAAGCACTTCTCCTGCTTCCAGGTCGATGTACTCACCGGGATCAATGCTTATCCATGCAACGTAGTCATTGAGGGTGTTGGTGGTCTCATACGCCTTTTCCTCGTACTTGATGCCCTCGCTGTTGAGGATAGCGAAATAATCCTTCTTGTTCAGTCCGTAGAAGTCGGGGACTACTACCTTTGCGGGACCCATGCTTATTTTCAGCGTAAGCTCTGCGCCCTTTTCGTAGTTGGAGCCCTTTTCGATGGACTGCTCGAATATGATACCCTTTTTGTATTCATCTGTATAAACATACTCGGGTGTGATTGTAAGATTGTCCTTAATGGAGGTGTTCTTTACGGTATCGTAATTCTTGCCCACAAGGTCGTTCATGATGTAAACGGTAGCGCCTGCCTTGATAGTTGTCTGTGATTCATTTGCCGCAGGATTTGTATCCGAGTCGGAGACCGTTACTGACAGAGTGGGGATAGTTGAAACATTGGGGAGAGCCGAACCGTCAGGAGCGGAGGTCACACTGCCCGATGCTTCCGATTCGATATCGCCGATCTCAGGGATAGTTGCCTGGGGAGCAGTGGTTATTCCGTTTGCCACGGTTGAACTGTTGTCGTCAAGCACCATCATCATGATGCCCATTATAACGCACAGGAGAACCGCTGCGCACACGCCTACGATAACAAATATTCTGTGCTTGCTCATAGGCTTCTTTGCCGGCTTTTTCTCAGGTTCCTCAACGGGGCCTTTTGTGCTGTGCTGCTTGGGGATAGTTATGGTCTGGGTAGCAGATACAGTCCTTGTTTTATTGAACTCAGGCTCTTCAAAAAGCTGGGTCACAAGCTCGGTAACGGTCTGTATCCTCATTTCGCCCGAAAGCGCCATACCGTTCATAATGACCTTTGAAACGTTGACGGGGATATTGGGATTAAGTGACCTTGGCTCGGGGAGAGTGTCGTTTGTCATTCTCACCATAGCGTCCATCGGAGTAGTGCCTGTGAGCATTCTGTAGAGCAGTGCGCAGATACCGTAGATATCTGTCCATGTGCCCTGCCAGTTGCTTGAGCTGTACTGCTCGGGAGCCGCATAGCCGTGATATATCTCGGAAGCAAGCTCGGTGTTGGCAGTTCTTGCGTCAGCGATGCAGAAGCCTATGAGTTTAAGCTCGTTCTTTTCGCCGACGATTATATTATCGGGGGATATGCCCCTGTGGATAAGACCTGCGTTATGTACAAGGGAAAGTGTGGTGAAGATAGGCGGGAACATCCGCTTTACTTCCTCCCAGGTAAGCTCGCCTGCGTTTTCTTTCAGGTACTTAGCCAGGTTCATTCCCTCGATGTAGCGGAAAATAACATATCCTGTGTTATTCTCGCCGAACATATCAATAGGCGGATTTATGTGGTTAAGAGTCCGCATTTTTGCAAGCATCTTGTTAAGCTCAACAAATTCGGACATAAAGGCTTTATACTGGGCAACGCAGTTCTGCTTAACAGAAATTACCGTGCTGTCCTTATTTCTGCTGCAAAGTGTATCGGGCATATATTCCCTGATTGTGACCTTTGACATGGTAACGGTATCGAAGCCGATATACTCAGCGCCCTCGCCGTTATACCTCAGAAGCTTGCCGACGATGTACCTGTCATTGAGAATGGTTTTGGGAGGCAGATATGCCGGCAGATACGGAACATCGGGCGAGTAACCGCAAAGCGGGCAAGCGCCCTCGGTCTCCTTTGGCTCCATGCAGCCCATACACAGCTTATAATTCAGATCAGCCAAACTCGCATCTCCCTTCATAAACATCGTGCAAACATAAGTCTGCTATACTATAATACCAGTCAAAGCCCGATATGTCAATGACTTTTGCTGAATTGTCAGCCTTTTGTATTCATGCTTTAACATTTTTTACTGCTGTTGAAACCGTTTTGTTTTCGTTCTGTAACCTGATGAAGTTGGTGTGGTTTGAGATATTATATGCAGGGAGTGGTGAAAAAATATTGCAAAATATGTACAAAAAGCTCCTGCCGTTTCCGACAGGAGCCTGTAAGTTATTATTATTTTTCAACGATTATTCTCAGAGGCTCCGTTACCGATCCTCTGGAAGCGGAATACTGATATGTGGGAATGGTGTCGCCGTCATAAACAGGAGTTCTTCTGAGTGTTATTCTTGTGCTTCTTTCGGGGCTGTTGCTGTCGTATGCGTCGATAACGAACAGGTCGGGATTTTCCTCGTCACGGATTATCCTGATGGCGTTCATAGCGGAGCTGCCGTAGGTGATGAGCGCAGGAGTACCTGTGGTAAGCTCGTTGATAAGCTCGTCAAATGCCTCATCGCCATTGTATCCGAAGTCAAGTATATTGCACTTGTCAGCCGCATCGGGAATTGCGCAGTACCAGCGGAGCATATTCATTATCGCCAGATCGTCACCCTGGAGGTTCTTGCTGTCGATAAGAACGCACTCATAATCGGTAAAGTCCTTTATCTTGTTGAAGGTGATTGTGCGCAGGAACTTCATAAATCCGCTCTGCTCGGGTGCGGAATAATCATAGTGAGAGGTTATTACCTTGAGGTTTGCCTCGTCAATGAATGCTCTGGTATCGTTTGTGTAGTGGAGAGTGCCGCCCTTTATGCTGCGGTAGTTCCACTTGTCGCTGCGCTGGATATACTCATTGTAGGAAGCAAGAGCGCCCAGCTCAACGCTGTTAAGGTCGGCCTTGCCGTCTGTGATGCCCGAAATGGAGCTGATGTCATAGCCGGGAACTGATGTGCCGTCATCGGTGGTGTATCCCTCACGGGACATTTCAAGAGAGCCGGTGTAATAGTCACGGATAAGTCCTGCAATTCCCACGTCAGCGCCGTTGGGAGCAAAGTCGGAGCGGAAGTTGTTGTAGCCGATACCGTCCTTGAGAACGTTGAAGCCGGAATCAGCAACGATATAGCCCTTTGTGCCGCTTTCTTCCTCGAATGTTACCTGATTGTAGGACATAAAGCTCTGGATCTTTTCGTAGATGTTTTCCAGTGCGTCAGCGTTGGAAGCCTGGAAGAACTGACCGTTTGTCTGCTTGGCAATGCTGTAAAGGTACTCAGCGTCGATGTATTTTCCGAGACCGATAGTAAATATTGTGATATTTGCAGCCTTTGCAGCGTCGATGGCAGCCTTGTCCTTTGCGGCATTTGCAACGGAGGGCATACCGTCGGTCAGAAGGATTATGTAGTTCCTGTCAGCGCTTGATATTCCGCCGAATTCCTTGACCGCATTGGTGATAGCGCCTGCGATCTCGGTTCCCGAGAACACCTGATTTTTGTTTCTGATATCGGAAATCTTCTGCTTTACAGTGTTGACATCATTTGAAATGGGAGTGATATTTGCATATCCGCCCGAAAATTCGCCTGCGCCGTAATTTGCTTCAACGCCCAGCATATCAATAAGGTTTACGGCAAAGTCGAGACGCTTGAACTCAACGTCATTTTCCTCGGAGTTAGCACAAAGCTCTTCGGGGTACATGGAGCCTGAGTTGTCGATGAGGAAGAACACGTTTGTGCTGCCCTTTTCCGAAAGAATGCTTGTGTCGCAGAGGGCATAGATTCCGTTTTCGGTTATCTCGGCGGAAACGGTGTTTGCGTCAGCATTTACGGCACTGGTGAGCTGGTCGAAGCTCAGCTTGTCGGCATTGAAGCGGAAGATAGAAAGATTGCTTTCGTTCACGTTCTTGTTTTCCGCCTGGTTATCGGTGTAGCTGAAGGTCAGGGTGCAGGAATCAAAATTCTTGTCGGTATAGAACTCATAAGCATAGCCCACAAGTCCGGGAGTACCCTGGATACTGTTGTTATTCACCTTTGAAACGGTGGCATATGCAGTCTTGAGCTGTCCCTTTATCTCAGCCCTTACCTGCTCGGCGGCAACTGTGTTGTCACGGATAACTTCATTATCGGGAGTTGAGCCGTCAGATGTGGGATTAAGGGGATCAAGACCCGCTCTTATCTCACGTCCGTCCAGCAGACCGTCTCCGTCGGAGTCGGGATTTGCGGGATCGGTCTTGGATACGTTTATCTCGTAGTAATCGGTGAGACCGTCGCAGTCGGAATCCTCCAGACCCTCGTTAAGTCCCAGAGATGTTTTTTCCTCGGCGGAAAGGGGAGAGGTGTCAGGTATTTCGTACTGTATGCTTGAATCGGAAACCAGTCTGCTCTGACCTGTAAGCTTCTTTTCAAGGTCGGAGTAGATCTCCTCATTCTGGGAGTTTACATAGATGAATGCGCCGCCGTAAGCCAGCAGTACAACAACAAGTGCAACTGCCAGACCCTTTGCTGCGTTCATGGACATAAGGGTGCGGTTGAAGTATCTTGCAGTGGCGTTCTTTTTCTTGGTGCTTTTAGCAGGTGCGGGTGCAGCTGCGGGAGCTTCCGCCTTCTGCTGAGCTTCCTCGGCAGCCTTTGTTTCCTCACGCTTCTTAGCCGCTTCCATGGCGGATATCTGGCGCTGTTTTGCCTGTTCTGCCTTTGCAAGGCGCTCTTCTTCCTTTTTTAGCTCCATCTCACGCTGATGCTTGAGATATGCTTCTTCCTTGAGCTTCTGACGGCGGGCGTTTTCCAGGTCTCTGTCAAGAGCGTCCTCGGAAGCTGCTTGTCTTGCAGCCTCCTCCGCAGATATGGGAGGACCCGAAACGGGCTTAGTTTCTGTTTTAGGCTCTTCTGCCTTGGGAGCTTCAGCAGGCTTAGTCTCAGCCTTAGGCTGCTGGGGTTTTGCTTCTGCCTTGGGAGCTTCCGCAGGCTTAGCCTCAGTCTTAGGCTGCTGGGGCTTTGCTTCTGCCTTGGGAGCTTCCGCAGGCTTAGCCTCAGTCTTGGGCTGCTGGGGTTTTGCTTCTGCCTTGGGAGCCTCAGCAGGTTTAGCTTCTGCCTTTTCTTCGGGCTTCTTAGTGGGAACTATTATATCAATCTCATTTTCCTCGGCTTTATCAAGGTCGGCCTCCGCTTCGTGAGCAAACGCCAGCATCTCGCTGAGACTCTGGACAGGTATATTCTTTTCGTCAACCTCTTCCGTTGCTGCCTTGGGCTTCTGAGCCTGAGCAGATGTCTTTGGAGCCTGAGACTTCTTTTTCTTTTTATTATTCTTGCTGCTCAATCAAATTCACATCCGTATTAAAATTTTTGGCGCAGAGTCCCTCAAACGAGAAATTCTGCGCTCGCTTTATTATATTATACTATAATTTTACAGCTGAAATCAATATAGTATCTGCATATAAAAACCTATAACAACTATTGAAATCTGCACAATAGCATAAATAATCCTGCATTATTTTTAGTAAAGATCGCTAAAAATGTCATTCAGCTTTGAACTGAGAAGGATGACGCTTGAAGAAATCCACCTTGGGTTCAAGGAATTTGAGCTTCCTGTCACCGCCGCAGATAGTCTGGAGAGTGTCAAAAATATGATCCCAGCTCCATACGGACTCGTCGAGGTTCATGTAATCCCTTACCATTTCTGTGCCTTTGGGAGCAAGAGGGTGAAGGAGAACAGCGGCGGTCTTTATCATATGGAATGTGTCGATAAGGTAACGGCGGCGGAGAGCATCATCATCGGACTTATCAGCCTCGGACTTTGCCTTTGCCATATATTTGCTTGCCTTTCTGATATAGGAGTCAAGAACATATGTTACCTGATGGAACTCGGTCTTGTACATAAATCTCTCGTATTCGAGGATAGCCTTTTCGGAGTCAGCAATAACGCTTTCGGATACCTCGCCTACGGGCATTACGCCGTCATAATACTTCTGAACATCGTAGAAGCAGGTGCGGATAACTCTGTTGAATACGTTGGAGAGCAGGAAGCCTTCCTTTGTTACGGGATCGCTGTCCTCAGGCTTTGCATTGGGGTTAAGGGGCTTGGGCTGGAAGCTTACGCTTCTCATGCCGAGACCGAGACCCAGCCAGTGCATTCTCAGCTGTTCAGCGGTATAGTAGTCCAGCAGGTCGGCAGCCATAGGAGGCTTTACGGAGCCGCTGGAAGAAGCCTTCTTGTCAAGGAAGAGAATGTGGTGGTTAGCCACGGGAACGGGCATTGTAAGATGACCCTTTGTATCAGTGGGGGACATATCCTCCAGCTTTTCGCCCTGGAAGGACATCCACATTGCGGTCTGAGCCACGCAGTAGAAATAGATATTGTCCTGACCGATGAACTGATATACCTTAGCATCGGGGTCGCACCAGTATTTTCTCCATTCCTCGGTGTCCCTGCCCTGAGAAGCAAGGTATGCCACGGTAAAGGAGATAGGAGCCCACAGTGATTCGGGCCATACCCATACTGTCAGACCCTTTTCGCCCTCAAGCTCTGGAGCGGGAACGCCCCACTCGATGTTTCCTGTAAGTCTGAAAGGAACAAGTGTCTTGCCCTCTCTGAAACGTACATGATGCTCGTTGAGCAGCTTGCAGGCATCATCTCTCTGGGAAAGCTCCTTGAAAACTATAGTAAAGGATGTTTTTTTAGGCTCAACGATAAGCTCATGCTCAGCCATCTGAGGAGCAAGCTCCTTGTAGGTGTCCATATAGTCGTTCATTATATAGATAACCGGAGGCTCAAGGAATTCCTTTACAGTCTTTGTGACAACGGGACGGATATTGTCCTGCTTCTCCATTTCGGAAGCCATTTCCTTGAGCAGATCGTTATAATCGGGAAGCTTGAAGTACCAGTTTACAACGTCCTTCATAACGGGAGTTTCACCTGTCAGTGTGCTCTTGGGGTCGATAAGGTTGATAGGATTGTACTGATGACCCAGATCGCACTCATCTGCATAGCCCTTTTCGGACTGGCAACCCTGAACGGGGCACTTGCCGATGACCTGCCTGCCGTTGAGGAACATTCCAGCCTTTTCGTCATAGAACTGAGCGGTGGATATCTTTTTCAGATGACCCATCTCATAAAGCTTTCTGATAAAAGCGTCGGAGACCTTGTTGTGCCACTCTGCGGTGTCGCCCAGAGCGGAAGCACCGAACAGGTCAAGGCTGATGTCATAATCATCGAGAGTTTTCTTCTGAGCATCGTGATTTCTCTGAACATAGTCACGGATAGTTCCTGTGAAGCCCTGTTCAGCGCAGGCTTTTCTGTAGCCCTCGGCGATAGGGGAGCCGTAGCAGTCTGTTCCCGAAACGAAGATAACGTTCTCCTTGCCTATCCTGTCACGCAGGAAGCGTGCATATACATCGGCAAAAACGAACACTCCGCCCACATGACCGAAGTGGAGGGTCTTGTTTCCGTAAGGCATACCGCCTGTTATAACTGCTCTTTTGGGGAACTGAGGACGATTATTTTTATCTGCGGTTTTTTTCTTATACATCTCATTGCTTTCAGCCATGACATCTGCCTCCGAACATATAGTTTCATAGCTTATATTGTAACACATTACCAAATGAAATGCAATAAAAAAATTGAACATTAAAATAAATGAAAAAAAGCCGAATTTATTTAAAATAACGGTGCTGCCGCAGTTCCTTAGCGCTTTCTGAATGGACTGAAAAGGGTGGGCAGGCAGCAAAATATAAAAGTTCAGCATGTGTTAACATAAAAATAACAATCTCTGCCATAAATTCGGTTATCCTCATTCGTATATACATCAGTAAATATCATGCGAAGGGACGGTCATATTATGAAAAAGAGTTTAATTTTATCATCAGCGTTATGTATGCTTCTTCTCACAGCCTGCGGCAGTTCTCAGGCAGCATCTGATACGGCGCCCGCCATTGGATATGCAAACGGAATCAGCGAGTCAAGGTCATATTCAGAAGACTCAAACGGATATTATTCAGATGATTATTCCTATGCCTCCGATGAGGCATATGCGTCAGAGGATTACGATTCGGCAGATGTGCCTTCATATGACGCAGCTGCATCGGACAGCACCGCCGAACCAAATGCGGTATCAAAGGAAATGCTGGTTTATTCCTGCACAATGAGCGTTGATACGCTGAATTTTGAAACATCGCTGAGCGGTTTCAGGAACGCACTTGATACATACGGCGGATTTGTTGAACAGGAGAATTTCAGCGACGGCGGCTCCGATGGCAGATGGTACAGCAGCAGTGAGGAAAAGTGGAAATCCTATACTGCCACAGTAAGAATACCCAGCAAGGATTATGATAATTTCTGTAATGCGGCAGGGGGACTGGGTGATCTGCGCAGCAAGAACGCCAGCGTCACAAATATGAGCCAGGAATACAGCGACCTTTCCACCACTCTTGCCATATATGAGGCAAAGGAAGCACGCTACCTTGCGCTGCTTGCGGATATCACCGAGGACGAGTACGCCATTGCGGTCGAAAAGGAGCTTACCGACATTCAGATACAGATAGCAAACCTTAAAACCAGAATGAACACTATCGAGACAGATGTGGCATATTCTTACGTGTATTTCACTCTGAACGAGGTCAAGGAGTATAAGGCAGAGCCTGTAAAGACCGATACATTTGCGGAAAGACTGAGCAGTACCCTCAGCAGCGCAGGCGAGGGCTTCCTGTCGTTCCTTGAATGGCTGCTGTTCGTTATCATCTACCTTGCGCCGTACCTTGTTTTCCTTGGAATAGTTGCGGCAGTGGTTATTTTCATTGCAAAGTCGGTTAAGAAGCATAAGATCGCCAAGGCTGAGAAAAATGCAGCCAAAGCAGATGAAGCTGCACAGTCGGAAGAAAAGTAAGAACCTGTCTTCATAAGAAATGTGTGCGGATTTTCGAGCATAATTTTGTTGCAGAGTAGGCAAAAATCCGCAGGCGGGCTTTCGCCCGGCAAGGATTTTTAACGCAGTCTGCGGCAAAATTTGCCGAAAAGACGTGCGCATATGCTTGTGAAGACGGGTTCTAAATAAAAAAAAATAACGGAGCCGCAAAAACGGCTCCGTTTGCTTTTGTGTATATGTTATCAGCCTGCCTGCTTTGCCGACTTCTGCTTTGTACCGTGCTTGAGGATAGGGGAGATGTACTTGTAAACTGCCAGAGTTAACAGTGTGCTTGTCAGACCCTTGACAAAGGTAAAGGGCATATTGAACATAACAAGGGCATCAAGCAGAGTGTTTACCTTGGGGTTAAGTGCCTTGTACATTCCGATGATAGCGTCCATGGACATAAAGTTTGTGTAAATGGGATATACGATAAAGTAATTTGATACCACGCTGAGAAGCGCCATGAACACAGAACCCGAAAGGGCACCGATTATTGCGGTGGTCTTGGTTTTCTTTGCCTTGTAGATAAGTCCTGCGGGAACTACGAAAGCGCAGCCGAGGATAAAGTTGGAAAGTTCACCGACTCCGCCAGTTGATGTGGAGAACAGGTTGATGATGTTCTTTATCAGGCACACGCAGGCACCGGAAAGAGGGCCTATTGCAAAGGAAGCGATAAGCGCAGGCAGCTCTGACAGGTCAAACTTTATAAAGCTTGGCATGAACATTGGCACGGGCAGCTGAATAAACATCAGCACCGCTGACATTGCGCCCATAAGGGCAGTTACGGTAAGCTGTCTTACCTTGGGTGTTTCGGTGTTGGGGCTGAAAATCTTGTTTTTCATACAGATTCCTCCATTAAAAAAAATTGATATAATAAAAGCAATCTGTTCTGATAAAACAAACCGCCCGTGAAACATTAAAATGGATCACGGGCGGCGGGTTTACGCAGTGTAAAAAGCGCTGTGTTTCTTTCATCCGGACTTGTGACAAGCGTAAGCCTGACATTTACCGTCGGTTTCGGAGTTGCACCGAATCATGCTCTCCCTTTCGGAAAAGCTCGTGGACTATACCACCGGTGAGGAATTTCACCTCGCCCTGAAACAAATTGCATTTTATTCGGTTGTGGGTCTGAGGATTATTCCTCAGTGGGAGTGGGAGCCTCAGCGTCGTCTTCGTCATCGAGATCAAACTCGAGAAGCTCGCCGCAGTTGGGGCAGGTGATCGAACCGTCTTCGATCATTGCTTCATTCAGGCAGATAGTATCATGGCAGGTGGGGCAGGTAACTTCATAAAGCTCATCGTCATCATCGAAAAGCTCTTCGTCATCGTCCTCATCGTCGTCATCATCGCAGCAATCGTCATAATGGTGATGACCGCAGCCGCATTCGTCCTCGTCGATATCGTAGAAATCCTTTTCCAGCTCGCCGAGATCTTCATCAATGGTATCAACGACCTCGGAGATCTCCTCCATGTCGTCCTGCATACCCTGGATCTCACCTGCCATGTCGGACAGGATATCAGCGATCAGGCCGATAACCTTGTCATCGGTGTTGAGACCTTCCATAAGGCCTTTAAGATAAGCAACTTTTTCTGTAAGCGTCATAGGTTACAGCCTCCTTAAAAAATGAATGTTTACGATCCGCATGAAATGAGCTTATGCTCTTTCCATGTATTCGCCTGTACGTGTATCGATTCTGATCATGTCGCCCTCGTTGATGAAGAGGGGAACCTTGATCTCAGCGCCTGTTTCAAGAGTAGCAGGCTTGGTAGCGTTGGTAGCAGTATCGCCCTTGAAGCCGGGGTCGGTCTGTGTTACCTGGAGCTCAACAAAGTTGGGAGGCTCTACAGCGAAAACCTTGCCCTTGTAAGAACATACCTTGCACATCATCTGCTCCTTGACAAACTTGAAGTTGTCGGAAAGCTCAGCGGAGCTGATAGGCTGCTGCTCATAGGTCTCAGGGTCCATAAAGTAGTAAAGGTCACCGTCGTTGTAGGAATATTCCATATCCCTTCTCTCAACATAAGCGGTGGGGAACTTAGCGGAAGGGTTGTAGCTCTTTTCAACTACGGAGCCTGTAATAACGTTCTTGATCTTGGTTCTTACGAAAGCAGCGCCCTTTCCGGGTTTTACATGCTGGAATTCAACGATCTGAAGAACGTTGCCGTCCTCCTCGAAAGTCATTCCGTTTCTGAAATCGCCGGCTGTGATCATATTTAACCTCCAAAAATTTGTTTAAGATTGAGAGCGAACGCTCCCTGCTGAATAAATATCATCAATTAAATATATGATACCACATTTTTTCGCTAATTGCAATAGCTTTTTATAATTTTATAAGTTTTTTGGGTGCATTTGTCAAATTGACGCAGGAATTTTGTTTTATTACTACAAAATCCTCAATGCGCACGCCGAATTTCTTGGGCAGATAGATGCCGGGTTCCACGGTAACTATCATATTTTCGGCAAATACGGTCTCGTCTCTGGTGTTGGCGCAGGGTGACTCGTGTATCTCCATGCCAACGCTGTGACCCAGTCCGTGGCCGAAGCAGCCCTCGTATCCGCAGGAATTTATATAGTCACGGGCGATCTTGTCAAGCTCAACTCCCGTGATGCCTGCCTTTGCGGCGGATATTGCTTTTTCCTGCGCTTCAAGGACGGTGTTATATACCTTTTCCATCTCTTCCGTAGGCTCGCCCAGAACTACTGTACGGGTCATGTCGCTGTGATAGCCGTTATATACCGCACCGAAGTCCATAAGGATAAACTCGCCCGATTTAAGGGGCTTATCCGAGGGAACGCCGTGGGGCATGGAGGTAGTCTCGCCGCAGAGGGCGATGGTCTCAAAGGAAAGGTCCTCCGCACCGTTTCTCAGCATATATTCGTTGAGGCTCAGGGCAATTTCTTTTTCGGTAACGCCCTCCTTAATGAAGTTCAGCGTGTTTTCAAGTGCAGCCTCCGCAATGCGCTGAGCCTTGGTCATCATGCTTATCTCTTCGGGAGTTTTTATTGCTCTCATATCGGTGATGATGCCGCTGAGAGTATCGCCCGAATCAATATCCACATCGGGGTCAATGCGGTCGTAAAGCCTGTCAAGGTCGGCAACGGTCATGGTCTCGTTCTCGATCATCAGGCTGTGAGCGTCATGCTTCTTGATAAGCTTGTTCAGCTGGTCATAAAGACGCTCCTGCAAAATCACTTCGCAGTTCTGCACAGTTTCCCTTGCTTTTTCAATGTATCTGAAATCAATGATAAGATACGCCTGCTCGGGAAAAACGATGATAGTTCCCGCAGAGGATTTCATTCCCGAAAAATACCGCCTGTTTACGTCTGACGTAATGAGCGCACAGCTTTTATTTGGTATCTGCTGCTGTAAAAGTTCAATCCTGTTCATATTCCTTTTCCTCCAGAATATTCTTCAGTGCGTGGAGACCCAGGATATAGCTTTCCTTGCCGAAGCCTGCTATCTGACCTGCGCAGACAGGGGAGATAACGGAATGATGCCTGAATTCCTCACGCTTGTGGATATTGGACATATGCACTTCGATAACGGGGATCTTCACTGCAGCAATGGCGTCCCTTATGGCATAGCTGTAGTGAGTATATGCGCCTGCGTTGATAACGATACCCGAAAAGTCAAGGCGTGCCTGATGGATACGGTCGATTATCTCGCCCTCGCTGTTGGACTGGAAGCACTCGCACTCTGAAAAGCCCAGCTCCTCTGCCTTTGCCCTGATAAGTGCGCAGATATTGTCATAGCTGTCGCTGCCGTATGTGCCGGGTTCACGCTCGCCCAGAAGATTAAGGTTAGGTCCGTTTATAATAAGTACGTTCATAGTAATTATCCTTTCAGAATAGCTTTAATAATATTATATAACCGCAGAGAGCAGATGTCAATCATGGCTTATTTGCCGAGACTTCTGTAATATTCCTGCATGGTCTGAGCGTCCTCAGTCTGAGTGCCTGCGCTCTCGCAGATGAATGTGGGCGACCAGCCCTTTGCGTAGATAAGCTCCAGCAGAGGCTCATAGTCGGGGCCGTAGCCCTGATTGTCGCCGAAGGTCAGGTGCATTTTCTCGCCGCCTTTTTCGGTGAACATTATCTTTGAAAAATGGCTGTGGAACACTTTTGCACGGTCAATTCCCAGACCGTTTTCCAGCTTGTCCAGCATATCCGCATAGTCCTGCTTGGTCTTGATGCCGCCGAAGGTGCGGGCGTTCAGGTGCCCGAAATCCACTGTGGGGAGGAAAGTATCATCTACCTTGCATATCTCAATGACCTCTTCCAGCGTGCCCAGCTGATTTACCTTGCCCATGGTCTCGGGGCAGCAGATGATGTCGCCCAATCCCTCTGAAATAAGAGCCTCACGGGCTTTTTTCATAGTGTCCTTGGCAAGCTCCAGAGCCTCTTCACGGGATATCTTTGCGCATGATCCGCTGTGGATAACTATTCTCTGTGCGCCCATAGCCTTTGCAGCCTTTGCGGAAGCCAGAATGTAGTTTATGGAGTTCATTCTCTTTTCTTCATCTGTGCCCGAAAGGGATATGAAGTAGGGAGCGTGGAGGGAAACGGTTATGCTGCCGTTTTTCAGCGCCGTGCCTATCTCTCTTGCTGTGTCCTCGGATATCCTTACGCCCTGACCGCACTGATATTCAAAGTGTGTCAGACCGAATTTGCTCAGATACTCAGGAAGCTGAGTTGACTTTTTATAGCCCATAGCCTTGAAGCTTTCCGCAGTGCCTGCGGGGCCAAAAACTGCGCTCATTTTATTACCTCCGTTTTATGTTATCACTTACATATATTTTTTAGGCAGAAAAGGCTTTTCCGCCGCTCTTTTTATTTTGAAAAACACCGTCTTTTCAGGCTCGATAGGTGGGACAAGAATGGATTTTATACCGAAAAGTTTTGCCCCCAGAATGTCCGTGAAAAGCTGGTCGCCGATGGTGCATATCTCCGATTTGGGCACGTTCATTTTCTCTGCCGCCTGCTTGTAGCCCTTGGGCAATGGCTTTGCACCCTCCGCCACAAATTCAAGCCCCAGCAGCTTTGCAAAGGGGATAACTCTCGGCGGGTGATTGTTTGAAACTATCATCATCTTTATTCCGTGGCTGCGCATGTTGTCCAGCCACTCGAAAAGCCCCTCAACGGGAACGGGATTATCGTGGGTAGTCATGGTGTTGTCAATGTCAAGGATAAGCGCCCTGACGCCCATTTCGGAAAGTATCTCCGGAGTAACGTTCAGTATGCTCTTGTAAGCACGGGTTGGTGTGAACAGCATCGGCAGGTCTCCTGTGGTAGTATTTGCAATCAGCTGTTTTATATTATACTATATTTTCGGCGGAAAATCAATATTTATTTGTGTATCTGTCACAGTATTTTGCGGGGTAATAGAAAAGTGTGACAGCTTAAAAAGCAGAAAAGACAGATCTATCTTTTCTGCAATAAGTATAGTATAGCGATCAATCGGGCAATCGGGGGATATACTATATAAATATATTTACAGGCAAAAGAAAAACAGCCTCACAGCTGTTAAGCTGTAAGACTGTTTTGAAAGTTCAGTTATTATACTGATTTACAAGCTCCGATTAGTGAGTTGTAGCAACAGCGGTAGTAAGATCTACAGTTACTTCGCCGCCTGCGGTGCTGTTCTTGTCAGCAGTAGCTGCAGTAGGATAGCCACCAACATACTTATCAGCAGTAGTCTTAGCCCAAGCAGTTCTCTCAGGAACACCTGCGCTGGAAATAACTACAGTAGCCTGACCGGAAGAAGCGGAACCACCCATGAGGGATACGAGAGCCTCGGAGAGGTGAGAACCGTCCTTGGAGTAAGCCTGAGCAGCAGAACCACCGGCAAGGTTAATATTGTTCTGACCGGATGCTACAGTGTAACCTGCAACTTCGCAGTTGGTGCAGTATGTAGCAGAGTTGGTGAATGCGAGCTTAGCGTTGGAGTTAGCTGTAGAAAGCTTGGACTGACCAACATAGCCGATCATAGAAGGTACGAGGATAGCAGCGAGTACACCGATGATAGCGATAACAACGATGAGCTCAATAAGGGTGAAACCTTTCATCTTTGAATTTCTCATGAGAAATTCCTCCTTTGTTAAATTAAATGTTTCATACGACCGATAACTAATACTTATCACTTGTCCTTTGACATACGATGCTTTAATTTTACATTCATCTGACCTATAATGTGTAATTATTAGTGCAAATTACATATATTGAAAATGAAATGACATATTCCGCTGCCAAAGTGTAATTTCTGTAGAAAAAAACCGTAATTTTTGCAAGTGTTGTTAAATACTTTTATAAAAAAATGGGATTTTCATAATGTAATCAATTATAAAATTACTGAGCGACTTTTCACAGGAGTGAAAAACTGCAAAAATTAGTGATTTGAAATTGAAATCTGTATATGTTTTGTGCAAAGTGCCACATAACGTTCTGTTTTAAAGCGTTTATATGAAAAAATATCCAAACTCACAAAATTGCAGGAAAAAATATCAGAAAACTATTGACTTTTCCAGTTTGATAGGCTATAATATAGATACAGTCAAGGAAAGAGTTCCGAGACAAAATAAAACGGCCAATGATAAGTATTAGTTATCAACGGTTCGTTACACATTTAATTATCAAAGGAGGAATTTCTAATGAGAAATTCAAAGATGAAAGGCTTTACCCTTATCGAGCTCATCGTTGTTATCGCAATCATCGGTGTTCTCGCAGCTATCCTCGTTCCCTCTATGATCGGCTATGTTGGTCAGTCTAAGCTTTCCACAGCTAACTCTAACGCTAAGCTTGCTTACACTAATACCGCTACATACTGCACAAACTGCGAAGTTGCTGGTTATACTGTAGATGGTGCCGGAACAGTTGTTAAGTGTGATCTTACTGGTGGTGCTGCTGGTCAGACATATGCTAAGGATGGTAAGGAACTTGAAAAAGCACTTCAGTCTCTGATGGGTGGTTCTGCTGCCGGCGGTAAGGCTGCTATCAAGCTTAACGCTTCATCTGTACCCGAGGCAACTGCTTGGAGAAAGACAGATTCCGATAAGTATGTTGGCGGTTATCCTGTAGCTGCTACTGTTGCTGTTGGTGCGAATAAGGGCGCAGACGATGTTGAAATCGACTTTGATACAGCTGCGAAGAAGTAATGATTTGTTAAGTTCAAAAGGTTTCACTAACTAATAAAAGGAAAAGGTCCCCTCACTTTTAAAGCGAGGGGACCTTTTTTAGTTATTAAGTATTCTTAATTACTGGCCCTGGTTTTCGTTACCAGCACCGCCTTCTTCTCCGCCGTCAGCATCACCAATTCCATCAGGTGTAACGCCCTCAGCAGCAGCAGGATAAGAACCAACGTACTTATCGGAAGTCGACTTTGCCCAATAAGCAGCAGTAGGAGTGCCGGCACTGCTGATTGTAACCTTGCAATAGCCTGCGCTATCAGCAGAAGAACCCATAAGAGCCTTAAGAGCATTTGCAAGATCATCACCATTTTTCTGATAAGTAGGAGCCGTATCGCCGTCCCACTTTAATAATGTAACGCCTAAGGTATCATCATCATCCATAGGAGTTCCTGCAACTTCACAGTTAGTGGAGTATGTAGCAGTGTTGGTGTAAACAAGCTTAGCATTAGAGTTAGCTGTAGAAAGCTTAGACTGACCAACATAGCCGATCATAGAGGGAACGAGGATAGCTGCGAGAACGCTGATGAAGGTATGACGACCCGTCAGATAAGCGAAACTATTGAGGATATTTACGGCTTTGAAGTAAGTGACGGAATGGTGTCGGATATTACCGACAGGCTGCTCCCACAGATAGAAGAGTGGCAGAATCGCCCTCTTGATAAAGTATATCCTGTCGTGTTCATAGATGCAGTTCATTTTTCCGTCCGTGACAATGGTCAGATAAAAAAGCTTGCGGCTTATGTTATCCTGGCAGTAAGTCTTACAGGTCATAAGGAAGTATTATCAATACATATCGGTGAAAATGAAAGCGCAAAGTATTGGCTGGGAGTGCTGAATGAGCTGAAAAATCGTGGTGTAAAGGATATTCTTGTGATATGTGCCGACGGGCTTTCCGGAATGAAAGAAGCTGTAGCAGCTGCATATCCGCAGACAGAATTGCAGCGCTGCATTGTTCATCAGGTGAGAAATACACTGAAATATGCAGGAGAAAAAAAACAAGAAGGAATTTGCCAATGACCTTAAGACCATATATCAGGCACCGTCCGAAAAAGCAGCATTGGAGCAGCTTGAGCGTGTAACAGCAAAATGGGAGAAAGATTATCCCAGTGCAATGAAAAGCTGGCATACAAACTGGGATGTTATCTCACCGATATTCAAGTTTTCGGCACAGGTCAGAAAGGTCATATACACCACCAATGCCATTGAAAGCCTTAACAGCGGCTATCGCCGCCTGAACAAACAGAGGAGCGTATTTCCGAGCGATACAGCACTTTTAAAGGCTTTGTATCTGGCAACAACGGAGATATCCAAAAAATGGACAATGCCGCTTCGGAACTGGGGCAAGGTGCTAGGTGAGCTTGAGATAATGTATCCGGACAGACTGAACTGATGCCGCCGCAAAAAATCCTGATTTCACTGCGCTGCGCTCCATTGCATCAGGATATTTTGCATCGGGAGCTTGACAAACGGCAGTATTCAATTTATACTGAAAAAGTAAAAAGAGCGACCGATCAGCCGCTCTTACCACAACCTCATTTTTCTGCGGTTGATTGTTTTTACAGAGTTTTTTTCGCAGAGCCATATATTATAATTTGTGAGGATGAAAATTAATGAAAATAGTTATTGTTGTTTTATATTTTATTATTCGATTAGTAGTATTATATATTGACATAACTCGATATAGTAAATATGATTCTTTCATTCCTTTATTGTTTTGGATGGTGTTTTTTTCGCAATATGGAATATTTGCTGCTTTTTTTATGGTCTTTGATAGCATTATTTCGATTAAGCACTGTATTTCTGATGAAAGCACAAAGTATGTTAAGGTTACATCAATCCTTACACTTACTGAAATAGCATTTGTATGGATGCCTAGTTTTTATTCGGCAATTTCATCATGGAACTCATCTGCTGGAGTGATTTTTATAAGTATTAGGATAATTTGCCCCCCCCCTTTTCTTTGATGAAAATCAGAAAGCAATTTATGTAAGATTCATCTTATATATAGATAATTAAAAATACATCAACTCTAATTGCGATATATTTACAATATTAAAACGTATAAACGCAATTATTGCCTCATTTTTGATAATGCAAAATGTGTGCAAATATGGAAGAACAGCGGTAGAAATGCCGCTGTTCTTCATAAATTTCTAGGAACCAAGACTACAAAATCAACAGAAGTTGAGAATAGCAGGATATGTCTAAAAAATCAATTAACATCTAATCTATTATTTTTCAAAAAAATGGGAGGTTATCTTATGTCCAAAAAATCAGATAAAGAAAAATCTACATGTTTTCCAGAAAACAAAAAGGATTATGAATACTATTGCAATATACAATTGCTGAAAAATATAAAAAGTGATTATTATGAAATCAGTAAATGTTTATTATCCGATGATATTAGGAGTATATATACCCCTTCTGATACACCATATAAAAGTGAGGAAATATTTGATCAGTACCAAAAGCTTTCAGATGACTTCAATTATTACATCGACAGAGTCATTGAAAAAACTGACATTACAGATTATAATGATTATCAGCAGGCAATGGATATGGTGATGATTGTCGCTTGTGATACTGCTGAATTTGTTCATAGAAATTTTATTTTAAAAGCCAATAGAGAATTTTTGAAGCATAAGGAAAAATATATTAATAAATCAAAAAGCATAAAATACATAGCAACACAGATTGGAAGTATCATTTATAAATTAAAATCAAATACATTATCTACAATAATTATGAATTATTTTTGCACTTCAATATTTGAGAGCTTCATATTACTATCACTTATATCATGCCTTATATTAATGAATAAAGATTTTAATGGTTTTATTGTATCACTTGCTGTAACTATAGCACTTTTTGTTGTATATCTTATTTTTTTATCAAGATTGAAGTTTGTCTCTAGAACCGGTGAGTATCAATTATCAAAATATAAATATAGCACTCATCCATATAATTCTCAGTATAAATTTAATGATATTATGTCAGTACTGTCTTCAATAAAGGCGTTAATAAAATAATTATAATTAATGGAATATGTGGACAAAATTGTGAAGAACAGCGATGAAAACGTGTCGCTGTTCTTCACTTTTTACAAAGGGACTATTCTATACTATATTTGAATTTTAGTTGCTTAGCCAAATCCTGCAAATCCTGACAAGCATCAAAGCACATCTGATTATAGCGGTCAATATCATCGGAACTGCTTTTTACAGTTAGTCCACGCTTGACAGCCCGTATCTTTTCCCTATGCTCGTCAAAAGTTGTATATGCCGCCCCGAAAACCGCAGCTGCACGGAGTCAGAACCGCACCCTTGCCGCTTGAGAACCGAAGTGTCAAAGTGCATCAACATTACCCAACATATTAGTCAGCATAGGCCTGCCCGGTACATCAGCACCGGACAGACCCACAGCATTTAATTATTCATACTTGCGAACGATCATTCTAATCTGCTCGGTAATATCCTGCTCCGCCCAGGTGTGCTCATCAACAGGCTCTTCAGAAAACAATTCAAGGATTTCAGCCTTTGCAGCGGAAACGTTTTGACAGTGCAGAAATAACCATGAATAGCGTTCATCGAGCATGACTTCATTCACCGTCATGACTCAACCTCCGATGATACTCCATAACGTTCACGCATTGAAATCCTGCCGTCTATCGGCATAATAAATGAGTTGTGAATGATCCTGTCCATGATTGCTTCTGAAATGGGGCTTTCGCTTTCGGGATCAGGATTGATCATTTCATACCATCCCTCCGGTTCATACTGTGTGCAGAAGATCATTGACCTTTTGCAGCGAGCCTCGGCGATTTCAGGCATAATGTACGATTCTGCAGGTGTAAGCCTGCGGATAAGCCATTCATCAAGGATAAGCAGATCAACTTTCTTGTATGCGTCAATCACCTTCTTGAATTCACCGTTATCTTTAGCAACAGTAAGTTCATCAAGCAGTTCAGGCATACGGATATATTTTACTGTCCTGAACTTACGGCAGGCAGAATTGCCAAGAGCACAGGCAATATACGTCTTTCCATTCCCCGATGCACCCTTGAGAATGATATGATGCCCATCGTCAATGTATTTGCAAGTGGAGAAACGTAATATCTGTTTTTTGTCAAGGTGTCTGTCCTCAAGGTATTCAATGCTCTCAATAGTAGCGTTGCTCTCTGAAAAGCGTGCATTATGTATATATCTGTTAAGCTTATTCGCTTGACGTCGGTCCCATTCGCAGTCAACAAGCAATCCCAGACGTTCTTCAAATCCAGGACTTGAAAAGTTAGCATTATCCGCAAGCTGACGTTCCGGTTCAGAGGCAAAAGCGTTCATCTTCATGCTGCGCAAACGCTGCACTGTGGATACATCATTCATTGTCCGCACCTCCCTTTCTGAAGTATGCGGCTCCACGGGTAATGCCATATTTATTGCAACTGTCCTCGACATCAGACTTTGCATCAGTATTTTCCGACGGCTGTCTGCTGTTCTTGAGAATGGTGGTTATTGTACGGATCGACGGTGCAGACGAGAGCGGGATCATTCTTTCACAGGCGCTTTCAAGCTTCTTTTTACTATATTTTTCACCCGGTTTTACAAGACTGACACAGGACTTGTACCCCTGCTCGGGAGCCTTGCCCGTTTCCAGAAAATGCTTAACAACGCTTTCGGTACATTTACCCACATCTGCAGACCAACGCCTGAATTCTTCTGCATTGTACCGCCGATACTTACGATGGTTTTCGGGCATATGATCGGGATTGACAACAGGCTGAACACTGTATTTTTCAAGCCTTTTATGTGACGTGACTCGGCTGCCATTGAAATAGACCTCAACCGTATTCTCCGTAAGACGGATCTGAACCTTTTCGCCGATCAGATCAAAGGGTACAGAGTATTTGTTGCGGCCGTCACTTATGAGATAATCGTTTCCGACAGTAGCCTGAGTCCATATTGCAGGCTCATATGGATGTGCAGGAAGAGAAAGCATAAACTCCTTTTCTTCATTCTCATATGCTTCTCTGCGGCTGCCGGGTCGTTTCTGAAACGGCTTGTTGTTGATAACCTCAAGACGCTCCGCAACAGCTGTTTTAACATCAGAAAACGATAAGAACTTCTGCTCACGAAGTGCCGCTGTGATCCATGTGGTTGAAAATCCGACAGATTTTTTTACAAGTCCTTTATCCTGCGGCTTACGAGCTCTTGCGGGAACAATAGCTGTTCCGTAGTATTCTGCAAGTTCACGATAACTTGCGTTCAGCTGTATTTCATAGCGTGTACTGGCTGTAACACCTGTTTTAAGGTTATCCGGAACAAGAATTTTTGTAACTCCGCCGAAGTATTCATAGGCATGAACATGGCAAAGCAGCCAGTTTTCCTGCTTCATATCCGTGCACGCTTCCACATAAATTATGCCACTGCACGGGAGCACAGCAACAAACAGATATGCCTTGTATTCTCCGCCCGTTACCGAATCATAGTAGGGTATAGTTCCGCCTGCCCAATCAACCTGCATAGTTTCGCCCGGCTTATGATTGATACGCATTGTAGCCTTAGTGATTCTCGCCCGGCTGCGGTATTTGTCACCAAACTGCGTGCTCATGTACGGCTTATCTCCGTTTGCATAACAACGCTCGCAGTATTCGCTCCAGAGCAAGGTAAGTGTTACGCCCTTCTTGGAAAGCTCCCTGTGGATGTAGGCATAGTCCGGCTCGGCATAGGGAATGAATCCATGCTTTTTTGCAGAGTTGTTCAGAATCTCATCAAGTTTTTCATTTGTCATATCATCATCAAGCGGCCATGAGATACCATACTTGGCAGCATTCTCCAATACTGCCTTTACTGTCTGATGCGAACTGTGTACGCTGGTTTCAATTCGCCTTTGACTATGATTCTGGCTATGAAGCCGCAATATTTCCCGATAATCTATCATATCAGAACCTCCTAATGTTAGTAGTCACACTTCCGTGTGCCACTATCATTATACTACTGCGGTTCATGAGCGGCAAGGGTGCGGTTCTGACTCCGTGCAGCTGCGGTTTTCGAGGCGGCATATACAACAAGTATGTTGAGCAGTTAAAGCAGGCATTAGGCACATCATTTGCTCACCCCGAAATGGTATTTCCGTCTGCAAAGGGCAACTACAGGGACAGAAGTTCGGTTCTCACCTCGTTAAAGAGAATGACAAAGGGTACGGAATTCTCACACATGACCCTGCACAAGCTCCGTCACTGCAATGCTACTATGCTTCTCAATATGGGCGTTGAACTTAAAGCAATAAGTGACCACCTCGGACACTGCGACATCAACGTGACTGCAAATACCTATGCAGATGTTCTCGAAGGAATGAAAAGAAATATTGCTGCTTCGATTGAACAGAAGCTTATGAGTGACAACACAGCAAGTAATTAAAAGTTACAGCATACAAAAATAACCGCTATGCAAGAACATAGCGGTTAATATAGTCTTTATTGGTTGTCCAAAAGTTGACCAAAGTGATGATAAGCTTGCCCCAAAGCACGTAAATACGTGATTTGTAAGGGCTGTGATTATCTCTTTGAGTAAGGCGCATCGGCATTTGTAATTTATTCTATTGTTTGCGAAAATGCCTGTTTTACGGCACTTTCAATGTTTTAACTTCGCTTTTCTTTATCTTTTGTTTCCTGCGATTTTGCAACTTTAAAGACCTAATAAAGACCAACGAAAGGCCAAATCAATTTGGCGTACTCCTGTTATTATACGTTAATTGAGAACCGTGGTGAGAGCTGTTGAGAACTTTCACCGCACATCAACGGAGGTAATAACCATGAGCAGATACAAGAGTGAACAGACCGCATATAGTCCACTGAAAAAGAAATACGTTCCGCTGTGGAGACTGGACACCAACACACTGACCGTCACCCACTTCAATGCTGATACTCAGACCGAGGAAAGCAAGACCTATACCACCGACTTCATCAGGTATCATCTTCATTTCTCTGACAGCCGTTGTCCGGACAGGCTTCGCAGACTCGTCAACGAAGGCAAGATCGTGCAGTACCTCGATGATATGGAACTGAAAGTCAGTGAAGCTATCTCCCGTCAGGTGGAGCTTTGGAAGCAGACTGACAGTTGCTATCAGAAGGCAGTTTTCAGCGGTGATGCTGAGAAGATGCTCGGTTTAGAGAACTGCTTTGTCTATATGGCGAGAGAAGCGGTGTTTGGGTGTATGGTTTATATTTGATCGTTTATGGCTGTGCCTATTGGTGCAGCCATTTTTCTATCTTTCGTCAAATAGAAACTGAATTTGCTTGATGACAATAAATGTATTTAGTATGATCGTAATTATCAAAATGTATAAAACAATGCTTAAGCCATTTAATATGACATCTAACATAGAAGCAATTCCTACAAATGTAATAATCACAGACAGTGTTAATGCTAAAACTGAAAGTATACATTGAAACATTATTTCATTAAATGTATTCTCTCGTATTTTTTCGTATTGTTCGTTTTTTCTTTCTATGCCACATAGTATACCTGCAGCAGAAAATTGCAAACCTATATATATTGGCAGAATGATATTTACAACATCTATAATATCTTTTGTAACCGATTGAATAAAACCACACGCACATCCCATAGCAATGGGTAAAAAGAAAAAGATAACAAATGTAAAAAAGTCTTTTGAAATGAGTGAAAAATGTGCTCGAAATATATTTCTCATATTGATGATATTGTTACTTTTTCTGAGTAAGTATAATAGAATCAATAAAGCACTTAAAATAAAAATACCAATAGCAACTGCTTTCACACTCTCAACTCCTTTCATTATTGTATCCGAAATACCATTTCCTGCAGATAGTCATCAACTGTTGATTTTATATATTCTGTTAATTGAATAAAATCGGCATAGCCTTTCTCATCTTGTATGTAATCCGGAATTTCTTCTATAATGCTTAATTTATCTAAATTGTGTAAATCAATTGTTCTGTCCTTTTCTCCAATTTTAACTAGTAATTTTAGCTTATCATATTCTATGTTTTGAAACTCAAATAGATTTGCCTTTCCTTTAATAAAGATATTTATCGCAGATACTATTTTGTCCCATATAGTATCAGAAAAGCATAATTTACTAATAATTCTAGTTTCTGAACCGAATCCATTATAGTATAGATCAGTATCATTGGTTGACTTGTGGTTTTTTACCATAATCATTTTTTTGATATTATTCTTCGTAACTATTTTTTTTACAAATAATTCAGGAGAAATTGTTGCACATGAAATTGATATATTATAAGTTTCAGATAAAAATCTAAAAAGGTTCTCGTATGTTATTGTTTTTACCCCGAAGATACCAATGTTTTGAAAAATCAGAATTCCTTTATTCACAATTACTTGACGGTTATCCTTTGGAATAATGACATACAGATAAAACTTTTTTTCCGCTACGTCGTTAGGTGTCATCTCATACTTTTTTTCTCTTGTATCTGCATCTAATATTGTAGAGGAACTGCCGTAATATCCAGATTGAATCTCAAAAGAAAATCCATTATACTTTTCAGTACTAAAATCTCCAAAAGGCAAATATGTACACGAAAATGTTTTCTTCTTATCATCATCTTTTTTTGATTCAGAGTAAGATGACGAAAATGCCATAAACATTTCTTTTACAGTAGTAATTAAGTGATCCTCATTATCGTTTATATAAGATATATTTTTATTTAAATCATAAATATCTTTATTTGTTTTGCTATTGAATTTTCTAAGGTGAAAACTACAAACGGTTATACTTAAATGATTCATTATTATCTCCTTTATTTATAGTTTATGGCTCATAGCAATATTTATGCAAATAAAAGATTCTATTATAAAATTACACACTAAACCTTCCTCTTTTCTGCACTCGTGACCTTTTTTCAATCTCCTCAGCAGACATCTGACTAGAAATACTCAAAAGAACTTCTTCAAGTCGTTCATTGATTTTGAGATTACGCTCCTGTTTTCTTCTGACGATTCCATAACAGCCAACAGGGGAAATATATATTTCCTCTGGAGCGTCAGCAGATACGATATTCTTCATATCGGTAAATGTGCTGTTTTCGGGTATGGGTGTACAGTTTATAAGCGTACCATCAGACGACATGAATATATCCCTACCGCAATCAATAAAGTATCCTTCTCCGCTAACGATTAGAGTTCTCGCTGCAAGAGCCAATGAATCAATATTCAGCTCAAATTGTTTTTTCTTTTTTGAAAGCAGTCTTTCTCCGATCCATCGTACTACAGGAACTGCCCATGAATTACCGATAGCTTGATAGCGATTGGTTCGCTTAGCTGATTCTAGTGCAGTATAATTATCGGGGAAGCCCATCAAGCGTTCACATTCAATGGGAGATATTCTTCTGATACGTTCATCCTGAACAACGAACAACGATCCATTGTATGCGGCGGCATTTCCGTTCCACTTTGTTCCGTAAGCAGAATACAGGCAATCTGTGTATTCTCTGAACACTTCAAAACGATGACCTTCTTTTTCAAAAGTCAAAGGAGTTGAGGGGTATTCAGCAAAGTCGTTTTCATGTTTTTCAAACAAAATGAATTCGGGATAGAAATCTTTCCCACCTGCTAAAACATACAGCCTTCTTCTTTGTTGAGGAAGTCCGAAATACTTAGCGTCAAGCACTCTCCAGGCTATGTTTCTGACTGGTCCATGAATAATACCTGCACTTGACCACTTTTTCATAGATATCACTTCGCTAAAGCCTGCAAGGGAAGAAATAAGACAGCCAAATGCATTTGTTTTATCTGTAAGAACACCTTCGACGTTCTCCCAAAAGACAATACTGCGTGAATGTCCTTTATTTATTCTAATCGTATCATTTGCATTGACAATATCTACGAACTTTAGTGTCAGGTTTCCACGGTAATCTTCAAGACCATTCTGTCTGCCGGCTAATGAGAAGGCTTGGCAGGGAGTTCCTCCACAAAGAAGATCAGGAGCTTCTATTTCACCTGAAATGAGCATTTCAGGAATATTATTCATATCTCCGACATTAGCTATATTCGGATATTTTTCAGATAGCACTCTTGATGGAAAATCTGCTATCTCAGAAAACCACTTGAAAGAAAGCCCTAATGGTTCCCAAGCAACCGAAGCTGCCTCAATTCCTGAGCAGATACTGCCTACTGTTTTGATCATCTTTTCCAAACTCCCTCGTAAGAATATACTGCTTTAATTATACCATACTTACAATCAAGAAGTCAAGTAAAATGGTTTATCAAAAAAGGCGGCAAAGCCTACTTCTTTTTGATAAGCTTCATAAGATGTTCTTTCCAATTCTGAATATCATACCAAGGGCAGCCCACACAGCCCTTTTCAGCTTCTTTTCCTTTCACAGGAATGCTTTTATCCCAATCTTCATCGCCTTCGTAGAAATAAGAAATGCCATAGATCGTACCACGCTTTCCTGTCTGGAAACAATTACGACACACTTCTCGTTTTTGCTGATTGCGCTGATTTGTCAGTAACTGGAACTTTGCTCTGATCTCATCATCGGTCATATCATCGGGGTTCTCTGCTTTGGTGTTTTCGTCCCATCGTATTTCCGAGAATTTATGGTCAGGCAGCAGATGGGCAGAAGGTGTACCCTCATAAACGTCAATACCGCCAAGAACTCTGATGATACGTTTTCTGAGCTCCTTAGACCATGTTTCGTACCCATTGCCTGCGATTTCAACTCTGTCGATTGGGAGCAACAGAAGTCTTGTACTCCTTTTCTGTTGACAGACCGGACAGCAATAGTTTATATGTGTAGCAATTGTATAGCCCATTTCTTTCAGGTCTTGTATTCTGCGAGCAAAATTAGGGTTATTGATGTCACAGTTACGGCAATGCCATTTCCCGTCCTTTAGCGTATCGAAAATCGGCTTTGTAACATCGGAACGTGAAGATGCCCAATATTCATCTTGCTTTTTCAGCCAGTTATCATAATTAGCAGGATCGAGTTGGGCATATACGTTGTTAAGGTAACTATAAAGCTGTTCTTCATCATCAGGTTTAATAGAGACTCCTGTTCTTCTGTATTCAACAGGAATCCAATAGTCCAAAACGGTTTTAGGATTTTCGTATGTAAACTCAACATGGACATATTCCTCGGATGCTTTTGTATTGAGTTTTCTATCGGTTTCAACGATTTTTATGCCGTTCAATAATTCAACGCTCATCTAGATAACCTCCTATGTATAGGTATTATTCAACAAATAAGAGATATGTTTCAATCTCAAGAGCATCAGCAATGCGCTGAATATTCTCCAGAGAGATGCTTCTCCTGAAACACTCTATATCACTGATATAAGTTCTGTGCAACCCGCACTTCTCTGCAAACTTTTCTTGAGATAGTCCCTTCTGTGTACGATATTTTTTTAGATTTGTGCCAAACACTTTAACGATATCCATAAAACACTCCTCCATTTTATCAATATTATACAACATTGAATACAATAAGTCGACAGACAATAAGTGTACATTGCTATAGATAATAAAAACCTCTGTAATCATTCATAATGAATCACAGAGGTTTTTATTGTTATGTGCATAAAGTTTTACGCTAAATTGATTTAGCAAAATACAAAAAGATGCATCTTTGTATCTTTACCTTATTTCAGTAAATTCTGATAAAAGGGTGCAACTTCTGCGAGAAATGGAAATACTTTATCAGCAAATGTGAGCAAAGAACAGCAGGCACTAGCAAACTTGACTCCAACATCAAGTCTTTTTAATAGCTTAAACTGAGACTTGACTTTTTGCTCATCAGGACTGCCAGAGCTAAGCTCAGCTTCGATTATATCAATGCTTTCTTCTGCGTCAGCTTTATCTTCCGAGGATAAGTGGGGACTTAATCCTGCTTTCATAGCTTCAACTAACTTATGCAGCTCGTTAACATCAATACCATTATTGTTCTGAATAGCTGTAATGCTTGCGTTATCGTTCGCTATATTGACTTGCTGACCATTGATGTTATAGGTTACGTTATCGTCCATACCCATCTCTATACCTACTTTCTTTAAATAATCACTGATATGGTTTATGAGAGCTAAAACAACGCAGTGGTTGAATTCTTTCAGCATATCAGCAAATTTATTTGATGAAGAATATGGCAATATTATTCCAGGTGGAAGACTGGTATAATCACGATTGCAGATTGTTTTTATATACGAGTAAATCTGCGATGTTTCTTCGTCTTCATCTATGCTAAATTGGATTTTCCCTCCTTGATGTAAACATTCATCTAACAATGATTCCATTTCAGAATTGAAACCACCACTGCTGTCTATATACTCCTTTATCAGCTCGTTAGCTTCTATATAATTACAAAACCTTCTTAAGTCATCAAGATAGTTCCCATATGATGATTGTAACAAACGATTAGAAACGCTGTTAAATTTTGACATGATTGTTTTTAAGGTAGTTTTATTGATCTCCAAACTCTACACCTCCACAAAACGGACAAAAACTTACTGACATCTTTAGCAATGGATTGATTTTTGCAGATCGGTCACAGCACCTATAATTATATTCAACCAAGTCTTCTATGGTTGAATATACGAGCGGCTCATACTCCTTTTTAGGTTTTCGTCCAGCCTTATATTTTACGAATTTGTTGTGTGAAAACTGCCGTTCCATTTTCTTTGAAAAATCATATAAAGTATCCTGTATATAATTCTCTATCATAGCGTTTGCAAGCCGAATAACATCTTCTGTGATATATGATTCGCTTATCAGACCACAACTTGGGCAGTATATATGTAAAATCTCATCTGATTCCATATCATGTGGAGCGCATTTGAAATACTCCCCACAGTATTCGCATTGCAGCAGAACATACCCATCGTTATCAGAAGGGATAGCAATTTCAAAAGTTACTATATCGTTCATATGTACCGCCCCTTTATTTCAACTAAATATATTATACCATATCATCATTGAAAAAGCAACACCATTCCCCGATTTTACGCTTATTTCAACTTCGACTCCACCGGAATCAAAGTCCCCTCAAAAAGAAAAGAGCCAAGAAGCATTGCTCCTCAGCTCAATGTCAAATATCATTTACTGCTCGGATAATTCTTTCGCCAATTCCGCTGTCAGAATATCCATCTGCATTTTCAGTTCCGCAACAATGTTCTCGTCAGATACTTGTGAGAAAGGAACGGAATACTGAGCAAGTTTAACAGCAGTTACTGCCGCAATATTTTCATTGGTTATTCTAAGTTCCTGAATTTTTAAAATTGCCTTGTCCCTATCCAAACGTCTTGTCATTTGATATTCGTTGATCATCTGCTGACGCTCCTGTATATCTTTCTTGATAGAAGCAATATCATAAACCTTTTGGATTGGATCGTTCATAGTAAAAATCTCCTTTCTGGTATTCAACCCCCGTAAACATAACCTGATAACTCAGCCCCGTAAACTCCCTGAGAAAGTCCATATCCGAGAAGTTCAGACCGTAGTTGTGTGTCTTACCGCTGTCCTTGCCCGTGTAGAGGTACTCCATCTTCTCTTGATCGAGATGCTCAGTGCGGAGTGCTTCACGGTCAAAGCCTTTTTCTTTCAGGTGATACAGCACAATTCGTGAGAGCTGCACCTGCACGATGCGGTAACTCTCGGTGTCGGCACAGTGGTCGAGAATGCCAAGAATATCGAAAATCGTTTCGGTGTCTTTCAAATGCTCGGTATCGTATGCTGTTTCGGGAACGTATTCAATATACTTATCATTATTCAGAAACTGCACCGTACAATTCACATAGGGAATGATCTTGAGCTGCATTTCCAGGCTGATCTCACTTCCACGGCGCAGGCTCACCCAACGCTGTGACAGTGAGCTTACCGACTTGAACACGCTTCTTTTCTTGTTTGCCTGCGGAATAATGGGTGTATCGTCCTCGTTGATAAGATAATCTATCGGAACATCGAAGTATTCCGCTATTCTCGTTATCATGTCGAGATTCGGCATACCGTCATTCACCCATTTGGTGACGGTCGCAGCCGAAATGCCCAGCTCGGTGGCTAATGTCCTCGGCTTGATTCCTCGCTCATCACATAATTCATTGTATTTTCTCCAAAAGACAGTCATTTTGTGTCCCTCCAATTTGTGCAAAAAGCGGAACTTATTCAGTTTCGATTATTTTTGCTTGACATATGCTACTTAGGTAGCATATAATATGATTTAGAGATTGCAACGTGTTATTTCATGTCATATTATAGCGCATCAAACGCAATATGTCAATAGAAATACAAGATAAATTACAAAAGTAGAGGAAAACAAAACTTATGAATGAAATCAAATGGGTAGAACCCCGTCCGCTGCGGCATACGGCAGATACTATCCCGTTCCCCCTCGGAGCGTTACCGCCTGTTTTGCGTGATATGGCGCAGGCGATCTCGGTCACGACTTCCACCGATGTGGGAATGGCAGGGACGGCAATGCTCTCAGCCGTGGGCTACTGTTTTACGGGTTTGTATAGGCTTGCAGGCAAGGCAGACCACACAGAACCACCTGTGCTGTATTCTATCATCATAGCACAGCCTTCTGAAAGAAAAAGTCCTGTGATGCACTTCATCAAAGCTCCGTTCGACAGCTTTGAGAGCAAGTACAACAAGGATCACCGAGAGGAAATGTACAAGGCACAGCAGGACGTTAAGGCTCTGGAAGCCCGTGTCAAGGCTATGGAGAAAGAGGACGAGCCTGACACCGCAGCCATAGCAAAGCTCCGTGTCCAGGCTGATAATATCCGAAACACCACTCCTATCCGTATCGCCGTTGACGATATAACGCCCGAATCCCTTGTGATCGAGTTGAGTGAGAACAATTCTCTGCTGATGATCTCCGATGAAGCCGGAATGCTTTCCAACTTCAACGGCAAGTACAACGGCGGTATTCCAAACCTCGACCTGCTTCTGAAAGCGTGGAACGGTGAGAAGTATATCTGCAACAGAGTTATCCGAGGGCGAACGGAAATTCCCTGTCCTTATCTTTCAGTCGCTCTCGCAGGTCAGCCGTATATTTGGGACAACATGATGAATGATACCGCTTTCAGGTCAAGCGGACTTATCGCACGTTTTGTTCCCTGTTTCGCCAAGAGTGATGTGGGAAAACGGCGATATGATACCACACCCATATCAAAAGAGGTCAGGGAGCAGTATCACGATTTCATTCATCAGCTTCTGAGAGGAAAGAAAGACTGGAACGGAGGTGAAACGGTACTGCATCTGTCCCGTCATGCTTCCGAGGAGTATATCGAATACTGTAATAAGTATATCGAAAAAGAGATCAAGGAATCCATGTGCTGCTGTCAGGACTGGGGCGGTAAGTTTCACGGGCTGATACTTCGGATAGCCTGTATTCTTCATTGTGCCGACTGCTGTTCCCGTGGTGTTGAGCCGTCCGATGAAAGTGTAAATCATGACACACTGCTGAGGGCTTTCAATATTGCTCACTACTACCGTTATCAGGCGATTTATGGTTTTAGCGTGAACGCTCCTGACGGGAACATTGTCAAGACTGAGAAGATCATTCAGATCATCAAGACCAAGAATATCAAACAGGGATTGAAATCCGACCTCTATCACGCCTGCCGATGCAATCTTTTCCCGACTGCAAAGGACTTCTATTCTGTGCTTGACACCCTCGCCGAGTACGGCTATGTCGCCTACAAAGATGTGACCGCCGCCAACAACAAAAAAGCTCAGATGGTTTATGTGAATCCCCATATCTGAATCCCGTTGGATTTTGTGGTTTTTGTGGTGGCTGACATTGGAACTGCGGTATTACAGCTTTTGCAAGAGACAGAACTGAATGTTGGTTGCTGTCGGTTGATGTTGGTTGAGCATTTTTGCAGAAAGGAGGTGAGGTGTATGGTCGATATGGAAAAGGTTGAAAAGCTGACTTCTATCCTTGAAGAAAGAAGTGGTCTTGGTGTGCGTGAAGCACTGATTCGTTACTACGATTTTTTGACGGACGATGAAGCGCTGGACTATGATTTTGAGTTGGGTTTTCTTCTCAATAAATTCAGTATTGAGGTGGATATTCCGTTCTGATTTTTGCGATTTTTATGATCGCACTTTTGGATTTTTGTAATGCGTTTTTTCACATTACTGTGTCCACATTTTCGGCTGCGACCTCAGCCGTTCAGCCTCGCAGAGCCCCATAAGCATTTTTGATAGTCCGAATAGGCTGTCAAAAGTGCTTTGGGGTTACTGGCGGCGCACCGCAAGTAAATTCCCAGCGCTCCGCGCTGTTTGGTTTGCCGATCTCCGTATCGTTGCAAGCCAATTCAAAAGCCCTTCAAGGGCACTCATCATATCGCAGGCGGCGAGCCTTGCGTATATGATTATCCCTCGTCAGAGGGTTCAAACAGAGATATAAAAGGAGACATTTTTATGAATGCAAAATCTATCTCGATGTGCGAGGGCAAAGGCAGCCTTTCACATAACAACCGAGAGTTCACTGCCAAGAATATTGACCCACTCAGGACACCAGATAACATCGTGTTCGTTCAGCAGGACTTGGGCGAGACCTACCACCAGCTTTTTGACGAAGCGGTAGAGAGATACAACGCTCGGCAGAAAAGAAATGACCGTAAGATCAATGACTACTTTGAACACCTGTTCAACCGTCCGCCGAGCAAGAGTGTGATCGAGGGAGCGAACAAGCAGAAAAGTTTCTACGAACACCTCGTCTATATTGGCACGAAAAATGATTCGGCTGTCGGAACTTCCGATGCTGAAATAACTGCTGAATGTCTGCGTGAATACATGGAGGGCTTTCAGGCGAGAAATCCTAACCTCTATGTGTTCAATGCGGTCATGCACCTCGATGAAGCAACTCCCCATTTGCATATCGACTATATTCCTCTCGGACATTACAGCAGAGGTCTTGAAGTCCGTAGCACTAAGAATAGGGCGCTCGATGAAGTGGGGTTTGGGAATGACGCTCACTCTAACAACCGCTGGCGGCTTCGTGAGTGGGAGGTGCTGAGGGATATTTGCAACGCTCACGGCATTGAGATTAGCGAGCCGAAGAAGTCCAGAGGGTACAGCTACACAGTCGAGGAGTACGGCGAACACGAGGACGAGATCAGGCGGTTGAACGAGGAAAAGGCTCAGGCACTTTCCGAGCGTGACGAAGCCCAAGCAGAACTTGACAAGGCGGCTAAGAAGAAAGTCAAGCTGGACGAGATTGAAAGTATTGAGGTCAAGGAGTCTGTGTTCGGCAAGAAAGTCACCCTCGCCAAAGAGGACTACGACACCCTCAGCGACACCACTAAGAAGTATGTGGCTATGGTCAAGTCCACGAAGAAGCTAAAAGCTGAACACGATACAGCGGTACAGTAGTGTGATGCTCTGAAAACACAGTTGGCGGCAGCTTCCTCGGAGCTTTCCGCTTACAAAAAGAAAGAAAAAGAGTGTGGCTTGTTCACCCGTGAGAAGCTGAAAAAGGAAGCGGCTCGAATCAGCCGTGAGGACGAGCTGTCCCGTGAGCTGAGGAAGGCTAAGGCTTTTATTTCTGCCTGCGGACTGAGTTCCGATTTTCAGCAGTACAAGTACAACAGCACAACAAGAAAGAACGTGCTGGAATAAACATATAAACAAGATAGAAAGCAGGGGAAGTACCTGCTATGGAGGTTTTTACAACTATGACAACAAACAGAAAGAACGAGCTTATCGCTCAGCTCGTAAATATCCTGAGCGAACTTATCGAAGCCAATGATCCCGACCAGGTGTCTGAGGTTTCCACCAATGCCGTGGAGATGCTGACCGTCAAGGAGTGTACCGAAGCGGTCAGGGGATTGTCCGAGCATACCGTCCGCAAGCTCATCAAGCAGGGTAAGCTGCCATATCTGAGAACAGGTGACGGCGTGAACGGCAAGATGCTTATCAACAAGGCAGACTTGCTTGCCTACTTCAACGGACAGACAGCAAACAGATAAATCTGTACGCTGAGAACTGCGATTTTACGCTGTTTGAGCGTCAACAGACAGAAAATCCACAAACACCACAGAACAAAGGACATAGATTTGGGCATACTCCCGAAAAGACAAAAAGATACGATAAGTTACTTGACATACAGCCGAATGCGCGCTATGATTAGAGTAACAGGAGTATGCCATAAAATCTATGTGATGGAAAGGAATCATTTATGGCTACTATTTACAAAGCGAGGCGATACTTTCAGAATCAAGGTATCTCTCGGTTATGATACAGAACACAAGCAGATCATCAAGTCAACAACCTTCAAGCCTCCGCAGGGTGTTACCCCGAAAAAGGCAGAGAAGCTCGCACAGCAGTTTGCGTATGAATTTGAAAGCAGATGCAAGGATTATACTGAGCTGAACGAAAATATGCGTTTCTCGGAACTTGCCGACTGGTATTTTGAGAATTACGCTCCCGTGGAGTTAAAGGAAAGTACGGCGTATACCTACAAAGGACAGTACAATAAGCATATTGCTCCTGTTCTCGGAAATGTTAAGGTAAAGGACATTACAACACCTAAACTTACGCAGATCATGCTCTCCTATAAGCTCAATCCCGCAACAGTCCGTAAAATCTACATAGTGATCCAGAGCATTTTTCACAGAGGTGTTGAACAGGGCTTCATTCGTGAATCGCCTTGCAGAAATGTAATTCTTCCAAAGAACCGCAATAAAAAGAAGCGTCCTGTTTTGGATGAGCAGCAGACAAGAGATTTTCTTACCCTGCTTGAAACCAAGCCGTGGGACGAAGATGTTAAGCGTATCATCAAGGTGCTTCTTTACACGGGAATGCGGTGCGGAGAATGTCTTGCGCTGTCGTGGGAAGATATTGACTTTGAGAACATGACCATTTCGATCAATTACAATCTTGCCGATGTAGGCGGAAAGCATTATCTGACTACACCCAAGACCGAAAGCAGTATCCGTACTATCGGAATGAGTGAGGTCCTTGCTGATATCCTTAAGGAGCAGAAGAATTATATTGAGGAATTATCTGCGGCAATCGGCAGCAGCTTTGCTCATCCCGAAATGGTATTTACATCAGCTCTGGGAAATTATCGTGACAGAAATTCTCTCAATACCTCATTCAAAAGATTTCTGAAAGGTACTGGATATGAATTTCTGACACTTCATCAGCTTCGCCATTGCAATGCGACTCTGCTGCTAAACAGCGGCGTTGATCTGAAAATCGTATCCGAACATCTGGGACACTGCGACATCGGAGTGACTGCCAACATATACGCCGATGTGCTAAAAAGCACAAAGACCAAGGTGGCAGACCTTATTTCTCTTAAACTCTCATAAATGCAAAAATCCGCTCTCAAAAAGAGAGCGGATCAAAAAATCTTTCAATAAAGACCAAACAAAGACCAAATTGATAACTTGTTCGCCCCAAAGCACGTATATACGTGATTTGTAAGGGCTGTGATTATCTCTTTGAGAACTGGGGAGCACGACGAGCAGCCTTTAAGCCGTACTTCTTTCTTTCCTTCATTCTGGGGTCTCTTGTGAGGAAACCGGCCTTCTTGAGAACGGGACGAAGCTCAGGGTTGAAAACGAGGAGAGCACGGGAAAGACCGTGTCTGATAGCACCTGCCTGACCTGTAACGCCGCCGCCTGCTACTGTGCAAACGATATCGAACTGCTCAGCGGTCTCAGTGAGAGCGAGAGGCTGTCTAACGATGAGCTTGAGGGTCTCAAGACCAAAGTAATCGTCAATGTCTCTGCCGTTGATAGTGATCTTGCCGCTGCCGGGGTAAACTCTTACTCTTGCAACAGAGCTTTTTCTTCTTCCTGTGCCGTAAAAATACTGCTGTTTAGATTCGTACATTGTTTACACCCTCCTTATATATCGAACTTTTCGGGCTTCTGTGCGGCATGGTTGTGCTCAGCGCCTGCATATACTCTCAGACGGGTAAGAGCTGCTCTGCCAAGTGTGTTGTTGGGGAGCATACCGTTTACTGCGATCATCATAGCCTTCTCAGGGTTCTTCTTCATCATTTCGCTGTACTTGGTCTCCTTAAGACCGCCGATCCAGCCGGTGTGCCACTTGTAGGTCTTCTGCTCGAGCTTTCTTCCTGTAAGAACAGCTTCAGCGCAGTTGATGATGATAACGTGGTCGCCGCAGTCAGCGTGAGGAGCGAATGTGGGCTTGTGCTTGCCACGGAGAATTGCAGCAGCCTGAGCAGCTACACGACCGAGGGACTTACCGGAAGCATCAAGCACATACCACTTACGGCTGATTTCATTAGCCTTAGGCATATAAGTTGACATAGTCAGATCTCCTTTTTAATATAGTATCGAAAAAATTGCCGCATAGACGTTGGTACCGCCCTGCACGCAACTCAAATATCACAGGGAACTCATACCTCTTCTTTACACAACATTGATTATTATACACACTTGAAACGGGTTTGTCAAGACTTTTTTCGCTGATTTTTGAAATATATCCCTCATACTCTTGATTTCTCTCTGTTTTGCTTTAATTCTCTCCGTTTCTCTTAAATCGTTTCAGAAATTTTCTGAGGCAAAAATCTATTGAAAATGGCGTGATATAGGGAAAAATCTGTGCTTTTTATGTCCGATCTGCCGCATTTTGATTTTTTTAAATATCACATAAGCTGCATTATAACACAAATATCCCCCTTCCGTCAAGTGCACAAGTGCGCCTGACAAAAGGGGGAATATTATTTTCAGCTTCCTTCGCCCGAGAGGATCTCAGCGGGATCGGTCCATGAGCCGTTTTTCTTGATGCCGAAGTGAAGATGAGACTCGTCCGCAAGTTCGGCATCAGCAGTGCTGCCCACCTCGCCGATAACTGTGCCTGCGCTTACCTCGTCACCTGCGGAGATCTTTACCTCTTCCGCAAGATTGCAGTAGTAGCCTGTGTAGCCGCTGCCGTGGTCGATTACAACTGTAATGCCCATCATAGGGTCGTCGGTCACTTCGGAGACAGTTCCCGCACAGATTGATTTCACATTCTCGCCCTGAGCTGCCGCAATGTCGATGCCGTCATGGGTCTTCCACACGCTGAGTGTTTTGGACTTTACCAGCTCGCCGTCAGAGAATGCTTCCAGTATCTCACCGTCTGCGGGACGTACCACTGCGCCTGTGATAGCGTCCGACTCGGTGGGGGAGACCTCCGCTTCTTCGCCGCCGAATGCGTCATGCTCAAGGATAATGTCCTCCTGAGGGGCTGCCGCTTCTTCAACGGGAACGTTGTCCGCCGCTGCGTTTGCGTCCTGAGCCGCCTCTGTCTGAGCTGTTTCAGATGTACTGCTCACGCCCGAAAGCTCGCTTCTCAGTTCCTTGGCTGATTTGTTGTAGGAGAAGATTCCCAGTGCTGCCACTGCCGCCAGACAGAAGCAGATGATGGCTGCCGTTCCCTTGCCCGATAACTTGCCGTTGAAATGATTTTTCATATTATCGTGTCCTTTCAAATAGTGATCTGAGGATTGCCTCGCTACTATTTTTGCCGTTAATTTGAAGTTTATACAGAAAAATTTTCCGAAAGTCCCGTATTCGGTGTTTCATCGGCAGGGGACTCCAGACTGCATGCCAGTGCCACGGGATATGACAGCAAAAACCATGCTCCCGAGTATGAGGGACATATCTGTCCCAGCACATTCAGGTACATATGGGAATAATCCCACACGTTCCAGCCCATGAGCAGATTTACGATGCAGCCCACGGCGAACTCGAAAAATGTTATCACGCACATTCCGAAAAAGCATTTCATTACGATGCTGTCGTTGGGGTGGCTGATATACCGCAGGTACATTATCAGCAGGCATATGCCGCCTGTCAGCGTCATTGACCAGTGGGTGAAGCCCCGATAGACCACCTCGATAAGCGAGTAGATAATGCCGCCGCCGAGGAATACCGTCAGCCTGCGCCCGAAAGGGGAGGTCTGCAGCCAGGGAGAAGGCTCATTCATATTATCACGACCTTTTTTTGTATTTGTTGATGATATTTTATCCCTTAGTCGGCTGAATATTCATCTGAACAGCCCGTCTCAACCGCTTGATTTTGCCTTTACGATGTGCTATAATATACTTATTTACTGCATAAACATTATTAAAGGGTGAAATTCCGATATGAATATAAAAAAACGTGAAAAATACAAACGGCTCATAATGGGGCTTATCTCCTCCGTGCTGATAATCTTCCTGCTGGGCAGCTACGCCTGCGCATGGCTCACTCACTATAATCTTGTGCTCAATTCCGACAGGATCCAGGCCGACCATTTCGGCTGGAAGGGAAATTTGCTTATTTTCGGCGTGTATGTGGTGCTTATCTTTCTGTTTTCAAGGATATACAACGGCTTCAGGATAGGTCTGCTGAGAGTGTCGGACATCATTTATTCCCAGTGCTTGTCCGTGCTGTTCATTAACGGCATAACATATGTGCAGATATGTCTTTTGGAGCGTTCTGTTGCCGATGTGCTGCCTATGCTCTGGGTCACTCTTGCGGACATGGCGTTCATTGGTATCTGGGCATTCTGCGGCAACCGCATTTACTCAAAGCTTTATGCGCCCAAGAAAATGGTGATAATCTACGGAAGCAGGCAGGCGGTGGGACTTGTTGAAAAAATGAGCCTCCGTGAGGACAGGTTCATGATCTGCCGTGCTGTAAGCTGCGATGAGGATATCAGCCTTATTACCGAGCTTATAGTTTCCTATGACGCTGTTATCATCTGCGATGTTCCCAGCGAGCGGAAGAACGATATCCTGAAAATATGCTTTGCAAACTCCAAGCGCACATACATCACTCCCAAGCTGTCGGATATCATTATCAGAGGTGCGGAGCAGATACATCTGTTCGATACGCCGCTTCTTGTATGCCGAAATTCGGGACTTTCCGCCGAGTCGCTTATCATCAAGCGTGCCTTTGATATCTTGCTTTCGGCGCTGGGCTGCATTGTAACATCGCCCATAATGCTCATAACCGCTCTGTGCATCAAGCTGTATGACGGCGGTCCCGTGTTCTACACTCAGGACAGGCTCACCCGTGACGGCAAGGTGTTCAAGGTCTATAAATTCAGAAGCATGAAAACTGACGCTGAAAAGGACGGCGTTGCAAGACTTGCGGGAGAGCATGACGACCGCATCACCCCTGTGGGCAGAGTTATACGCAAGGTGAGAATAGATGAGCTTCCTCAGCTGCTGAATATCTTAAAGGGAGATATGTCCATAGTAGGACCCCGCCCCGAGCGCCCAGAGCTTGCTTCGGAAAACGAAAAGATAATGCCCGAATTCCGCTACAGGCTCAAGGTCAAGGCAGGACTTACGGGATATGCGCAGGTGCTGGGAAAGTACAACACCACGCCCTATGACAAGCTGCGTCTTGATCTGATGTACATTGAGCAGTATTCTTTGCTGCTTGACATAAAGCTTATACTTATGACCATTAAGATACTTTTTATCCCCGAAAGCACCGAGGGCGTCAAGGACGACAACTCCTCGGGCACAGCCTTATAAGCTCTTTATCTCCGAGATAAGCTTGTAGGAAAGGCGGTTAAGGCTGTCGAAATCGGCGGCGGAGACATAATATTTTTCCAGCGTATCATGGATATCCTTTGCGGACTGCATTGCCGAAGCGGCTTCACGGATCATTTCGGAAGCCGCTTTTTTGCCGAATCTCAGCCGCTGTTTTATCATGGGCTGAGGGACATAGAACCGCCTGAAATTTATTACCTTTTTGCTGCTCTCCACAGTTATGTTATTGATGCAGCCCGATGATATGAACGCCGTGCCAAGCTCGGGGATAAGAACGTGCTCGTAGTACATTTCGGTGCAGAGAGGGCAGCGGCTGACGATAACATCATAGCCCTTTCTTACAGCCGAGTCGCAGATGTCACGGAGGAATATATCCGAGCCTGCCATAAAGCTGTCGGACAGCAGATATATCTTCTCATACTCAGGCAGATAGGTCTTGTAGCCGTTCATGGTCATTGCCGAAAGCTGCTTCGCCGTTACCTTGCCGCAGGCTGTTTTTTCGGTTTTTCTTGGGATAAGCCTCTTTGATGTACGGCTGGTAAAGGCGTTCAGCTTTTCTATATCCAGGGACTCGGCTGCGGCGGAAAGCATATCGGATATTACCGAGGAAATAGCCGCAAGGCACAGGCGGCAGCGCTTGTGGAAGCCTGCGCACTCATCGGTGACGGTGATGATATCCTTTTTGTTCTGCCTGAGCTTTGCGGTGTCCAGATATGCCCCCAGGTCGATTATAGACTCCACCGCTTTTGGATAAACAGGGTCAAAGCAGTGGGGAGCGGTGCCGTCCATAATGATAGCTTTTCTGTTTTTCAGATAAACTGCGTCCAGGGAATCGGGGTCGGAGGAGCAGTGGTATATTTCCTGGGGTTCATCGGAAAAGGCAGCGGATATTTTTTTCATCAGTGTGGATTTTCCGCAGCCTGCCGTGCCTTTCAGGAGATAGACAGTGTTGTCCGTGTCGCCCAGCAGCTCCTTGATAGGTGTCACAAAGCCGCATGGGGAAGATGAGCCTAAAAAGTAGTGTTCGTTCATAAAAATACCTCCGTCTGTGTATCGCTCTGCTTCTTTAAAATATCAGCTTTGTCGGCGATACTTTATTTTTATACTTATATTATGCCGAAAAGGCGGATTGTTGAGAAAAACAGTGAGGTAAATTATAATCTTGCACAAAAACATTTAAGCCAATTATAACTTTATGTGATAACTGCCAAAAATCCTGAGTAAATAATGTGCAAAAAATGAATTGAATATTTAAAAATAATAGTGTATAATAAGAACATACTCAAAGGGAACAAACCTTTGATAAAAAAACACACTATCCTCTCTTAAAATCTTTCCATAAAAAGCAGTCATCTGTAGCGGATGGCTGCTTTTTATGTTATAATAATTTTCCTCTTTTCATGTGCCGAAAATTATGTTATAATAAGGTGTAGCTTTAAAAATTTCAGGCAGGCTTATAAGTATGTCTGCGTAACTGCGAACGATCGGTGATAATATGGATTATACTTATAAAAACGGAGATATCATTCTCTGCGAAGAAAATTTCTCCCTTGACGATACCCTTGACTGCGGTCAGGCGTTCAGGTGGGAAAGCGTAACCTCGGACTATTTCAGGACGTACAAGGGATATTACAAAAATATCCCCCTGACTATATCCCAGACGGAATATGACAAGAGGATATTCATTCTCCACGGCGTTACCGAGGAGGATTTCAGAAACATCTGGCTGGATTACTTTGATCTTAACACGGATTACGGCGAGCTGAAACGCCGCTTTTCCGAGGACGAAACCCTTGCAAAGGCGTGCGCATATGCCAAGGGGGTAAGGCTTCTCAGGCAGGATGCAGAGGAGTGCCTTATATCGTTCATTCTTTCTCAGAACAACAATATCCCACGAATAAAGGGGATAATCGGCAGGCTGTGCGATATGTACGGCGGATTTCCGAAGTTTTCTCAGATGAGGGGCGTTACTGCCGATGATCTGGCGCCTTTGCGTGCGGGCTTTCGTGCAAAGTACATCGAGGACTGTGCCGCAAGGGTCAATTCGGGCGAGCTTTCGCTGGACGAGGTAAAGAAAATGCCCCTGACGGAAGCGGAAAAAGCGCTTATGACCGTCAAAGGCATTGGCCCCAAGGTGGCTATGTGCGTATTGCTTTTCGGTATGTACAGAACGGACGCATATCCCGTTGATGTGTGGATAAAGCGTGTTAACGAAAGCTTTTATCCCAACGGTCTGCCCGACTGCGTAAAGGGCGTTCAGGGCATTGCCCAGCAGTATCTTTTCCACTACATACGCACCTGTCCCGAAGCGGCGGAGCTTATTCATCGGGATAAGTAAGCACCTCTATGTACTCCACATACTGGCTGCTTATCTGCATAGGATAGCTTTCCATGACCTCGCAGTCATCGGAAAGAGTGACCATAAGCACACAGCCGCCCTCTATCTCAGGGTGATCATATGGCAGACCGATTGACACTTCGTTATTCTTTTTGCCGAAAAATGTGTCCTGACTCAGAGCTGCCATAAAGCCGTTTTCGCTTACGGACATAACTGTGACGGTCATGGTGTTGTCGGTCAGCTCCTCATCGGCAAGGTCGGTGATATCAGATGTGTCATCTGACGTGATATCGGAAAATTCGCTGTCGTCAAAAACATCGGTATCATCGTCAATGGGAATATCTGCGGTAATAATGGTTTCCGACACAGCGGAGGTCTGAGCCTGTGTTTCGGTGGTTTCTGCCGGCTGTGTCTGCTTTGCGGCAGTTTCCGAGGGTATATCTGCCTGCGGTATCACGGTGATCTCCTTTGAGCAGCCGCATAAGATAAGAGCGGCAATAAGTGGAAGGGCGTAAATCCTTTTCATGGTCATGTTCCTTTCGTGGGTCTTTTTATATATTAAACAATTCAGATCAGGAAAATTTTTCATTTTATTCTAAAAAGGCGGTTTTATCATGGCAATTATTATTCAGGGGATAAATTCACCTGTCGGAACAGACAGCAGCGAGATAATCGGAGCGGCGCTTAAAAAGGCAGGCATAAAAAAGGCCGTTCAGACGGGTATTCACAAGATATCTCTTGATGCACGCAAGCAGAACGATATCAAGACTGTCTCTTCTGTCTGGGCGGAGCTTGAAAGCAGAGCGGAAGAGGAAAAGATATGCTCCCTGAAGGATTTCTGCACATATGTTGATATCACGCCCTTTGAGCCAAAGATAACAGGCAGCATTTCCCCTGAGGGACGTATCGCCGTGTGCGGCTTCGGGCCTGCGGGAATGTTTGCGGCTCTCGTTCTTGCGGAAATGGGCTACCGTCCGCTGGTGCTGGAGCGTGGCGCTGATGTGGATAACCGCAGCAGGGCTGTCTCCGATTTCTGGCATGGGGGAGAGTTTTCGCCCGAAACAAACGTTCAGTTCGGCGAGGGCGGCGCAGGCACATTCTCCGACGGAAAGCTCACCACACGCATAAAAGACCCCCTTTGCAGATATGTTTCCGCACGCTTTGCGGAGTTCGGCGCTCCCGATGAGATACTCACAAAGGCAAAGCCCCACATCGGCACTGACAGGCTCAGGGGCGTTGTGAAAAATATCCGCCAGCGTATAATCAGCCTTGGGGGAGAAGTTCGCTTTAACAGTCAGGTGACGGATATCTCCCTTTCAAACGGCAGACTGCGCTCTGTTACCGTGAACGGAAGCGAGGAGATACCTGTTTGCGCCATGATACTTGCCATAGGTCACAGCGCAAGAGATACCTTTGAAATGCTCTTCCGCCGTGAGATCGTTATGGAGCCAAAGCCCTTTGCTGTGGGCGCACGCATCGAGCATTTGCAGAAGGACGTTAACGTGAGCCTTTACGGCGCTCATGCAGATGACCCTGCGCTGCCCGTTGGAGAATATCAGCTGAGCTACACCAAAAACGGCAGGGGAGTTTACACCTTCTGTATGTGCCCCGGAGGAACTGTTGTTCCCAGCCAGAGCGAGGAGAAAACCATCGTCACCAACGGAATGAGCGAGTTTGCAAGAGACGGTCTTAACGCCAACGCCGCCCTTGTGGTCTCCGTCTCTCCCGAGGATTACGGAAAGAACATACTTGACGGCGTTGAGTTTGCACGAAAGATAGAGCGTGCGGCATTTGAGCAAAGCGGCAGCTACAAAGCCCCTGCGGTAACGGTGGGAGCGTTTCTTGACAGAAAGGCAGAGCTTAAAGCTCCGAGTGTAACGCCCACATATGCCATAGGAACGGTTCCCTGCGATCTTGACAAGATACTCCCGTCCTTTGTTACGGATATGATGCGCACGGGTCTTGGCGTGTTTGCACGGAAAATGAAGTGCTTCGGCGACAGGGGAGCGGTGCTTACAGCTCCCGAGACAAGGACGTCCTCCCCCGTAAGGATAAGGCGTGGGGAGAATATGTGCAGCCTTTCGGCAGAGGGACTGTACCCCTGCGGAGAGGGCGCAGGCTATGCAGGCGGAATAATGTCCGCAGCAGTGGACGGCGTAAAGCAGGCTTGCTCGGTAATGAGCCTGTACAAGCCCGAATAAATACAACAAAATAAAGCCCGTCGGAGGATCCTCCGACGGGCTTTGGCATATGTACTAACAAAAGATTATTCAGCAGCAGCTTCGGAATCGCCGAGAGTAGCGGTCTCAGCAACAGCCTCAGATTCGCCGAGTGTAGCGTCCTCAGCAGTATCATTGTTGCCGCAAGCGGTTGCACAAAGTGCAAGTGCAGATGCCAGTACGATTGCCATAATAGTCTTTTTCATAGTGAAATTCTCCTTTAAATCTTTCCCATTTGTATCCTTGCTTTCCACACAAGGATTTTGCTGCGATTTGATATAGCTTTTATATATATCTTACACAACGTTTAGTATTATACCAGTTATTTGAAAGTTTGGCAATACTTATTTGTAACAAAGAAAACAAGGATAAAAGGAAGAATATGTTTATACTGCACAATAATTTACTGTATTTTTATGGCAAAATAACATCTGAGTAATTTTATTACGAGTATTTTCACATATAGTTAGGCTATGGTAATCGCTTCCGCAACACTGTGTCAGATTATCTGCAGCAGGTAGAATTTCAGGTATTCCGTCTCGTCAACGGACATGAGGATAGGGTGATCGGGAGCCTGACGGCGCATTTCTATCATTCTGAGATTTACCCCTGCGGCTCTTGCTGCATCTCGGAGCATCTGAGCGAAAAGCTCCTCTGTCATGAAGTGGGAGCATGAGGCTGTGGCAAGATATCCGCCTCTGGGCAGCAGTCGCATCGCCAGCGTGTTAAGCTCCAGATAGCCGTTCTTTGCGTTGCCAACGGTCTTTCTGGACTTGGTAAATGCAGGCGGATCAAGGATAATATAATCGGCGCTGCGGTCATGGGTCTCAATGCGGTTTTTGAGAAAATCAAACACATCGGAGGTCACAAAGGACATATTGCCCGACAGCCCGTTAAGCTCTGCGTTGGAGCGTGCCATTTCTATCGCTTGAGCGGAAACATCAACAGCGGTGACATGAGCCGCACCGCCCTTGGCGCAGTTAAGCGCAAAGGAACCTGTGTGAGTGCAGCAGTCAACCACGTTCTTGCCCTTGGCAATGGAGGCTGCGGCACGTCGGTTATATTTCTGGTCAAGGAAAAAGCCGGTTTTCTGACCGTTTTCCACGTCAACATTGTACTTTATGCCGTTTTCGGTAATGACGGTGACGGGGGATACATCGTTCTCTCGGAGATACCAGCCCTTTTCCTCTGCCATGCCCTCAAGGGTGCGTATATTTACGTCATTTCTCAGATAGATGCCGTCAATTTTGCAGCCGTCTTTTCTGAGAATATCCAGCAGAGCGGGGAGAATGATATCTCTGCGCTTTTCAATGCCCAGTGAAAGTATCTGAACGGAAAGAAGATTATTGAACCTGTCAACGGTAAGTCCGGGGAAACTGTCGCCCTCGCCGAAAATAAGGCGGCAGGCGGTCATATCCTCAGGGGACATAACGGTCTTGCGGTAATCATATGCGTACTGCAGACGGCGGCGGAAAAAGTCCTCGTCAAACTTGTCGTTGGTGCTGCGGGAGATTATGCGCACACGTATCTTGGACTTTGAGTTGTAAAAGCCTGTGCCTATGTAGCGGTTCTTTTCGCTTACAACGTCCGCCAGCTCGCCGTCGGTTATCTCATCGGCGGAGACTACCTCGTTGTCGTATATCCATGGGTGGCCGTAGGCTGTGCGTTTTCTGCATTTTTCGGTGACAGTCACCTTTGGGAGATCTCTGTTAATATTCATAAAAAGTCCTTTCTATATCTTCTTTATTCCACTGCTGCCCTTGTAGGCGCTGCCGTATTTCTTTTCAAGATATTTATACACATTTGATGCTATGCGCACCAGTGACGATATTGCAAAAATGCCCATGGCAATAGCAGCCGCCTCGCCGAATGCGTCAGCCGCACGGTCAAGGAAGGTCTCATTATCGCCTGTCACAAGGGCAAGCATGGTGTAATACATAAGTCCGCCCGGGACAAGGGGGATTATTCCCACAATGAGGTACATATTAACGGGAGCCTTGCACACACGGGCCATTACTTCGGAATAGAACGCCACGGCTGCCGCTGCCACAAAGCAGCACTTTATGCCGTTGTAGTCGCTCATGCTCATTACCGAGAAGATCATCTGGCTGACTATGGAGCCTACAGAGGCTGCTATCAGGTGCCAGAAGCGTATATTGAACTGCACGCCCACCGCAAAGCAGCCCACAAAGCTGAACACGCATGGGAGCACCACATCTTTTATGATATCTGTATCCATATCCATGCACCTTTCAGAACTTTATTACAGCTGCCACTGCCGAGCCTGTGCCAACAGCCAGACCTGCTGCGGTAAGGATAGCTTCGGTAAGGGTGTATATCCCCGAGAAAAAGTCCCCCGAGATAAAGTCTCTCATGCAGTTTGTCAGGGCAACTCCCGGAACCAGGGACATTGAAACGCCGATTATCATTTTGTCAAAGCGGGGGACTGCCCCTGCCTTTGAAAGCCCCACCGCTATAAGGGACATTACCATTGAGCAGACTACGGCGTTAAGGAACGTGCTTGCCCTTATGGCTGAGAGCTTGTCGCTGATGAACTTAACTATTATTGCAAGAAGTGAGCCGAAAACCGCTTCCACAGCTCCGCCGCCGAAAAACAGCGTGAAAGCCGCACCCGCAGCCGCATAGCTGAGGTACAGCACTGACTGACTGTAGGTCCTTCTGTGACGGATAGTGTCAAGGTGCTTCTGTATAGTTTCCGCATCGGGCTTCATTCGGCAGATGAAGCGTGAAAGCTCGTTGAGCTTGCCCACTCTGTCAAGGTTGGTGTTCCTGCCCGAAACGTTCTTCGAGTTGGTTATGGGCACTCCGTCGGGAGATTTTACGGTTATGATGAAATTTGCGGGGGTGACGTATATTTCCGCATTTTTATGACCGTAGGCAGTGCATATCCTGCGGATAGTATCCTCGGTGCGGTATATCTCAGCGCCGTATGAGACAAGCATTATGGCAAATTCAGCGCATATTTCGGTAAGCTGTATCTCGGTCATTGCCGTCCCTCCATGGTCAGATTATAAAGCCGCCGTTTACTCCTATTATCTGCCCCGTGATAAAGTCGGAGCGTTCATCTGCCAGAAAAAGTGCCGTCCGTGCTATGTCATGGGGAGTTCCCAGACGGTTCATGGGAGTTTCCTCTTTAAGATATTCCATAGTTTCAGAGTCAAGATTTTTGTTCATGTCAGTGTCTATAACGCCCGGGGCAATGCAGTTGACGGTAATGCCCGAAAGCCCCGTTTCCTTTGCCAGAGCCTTTGTGAAGCCTATGACAGCCGCCTTTGCTGCGGAATAATGCACCTCGCAGGAAGCGCCCACCTGCCCCCACATGGAGGAGATGTTTATTATCCTGCCGTATTTTTCGTGTATCATATGAGGAAGCACCCCATGGGTGAAGTTATAGACGCTTTTTACGTTGGTATCAAACATATTGTCCCACATTTCTTCGGTTATATCCGAGAAAAGTGCCTGTTGGGCAATGGCGGCATTGTTTATCAGCACATCAATGCTGCCGAACTGCCTGAAAACAGCTTCGACAGTCTCATGAGCCGCTTTGCAGTCGGAAACGTCGCACCTGAATATTTCGCAGCCTGTTTCGGCGTTAAGGCTCAGCGCCGCTTCCTCGCTTTTGTTATATACAGCGGCGACATTGTAGCCTGCCTGCGCAAACAGCTTTGCACATTCCCTGCCGATGCCTCTTGATGCGCCTGTTATAAGTGCGGTCTTTGACATAGTATTCTCCGTTTCATTTGCTTTTGTAAAATGTTACCCAGTTTCTGTATGCTCTTTTCCAATCGGGATACTGTTTTTGCAGCATGGGGGAGCTTTGCCACAGTCTGCGCCATATTTCAAGGCTCTCTTCAAATGAGCCTTCATATAATCGGTGGTCGCAGATGTTCCATGAGCAATAATGCTTTTTGTATTCACCGATGCCCGAGACCTCGTGCCTGCGTACAGTACGTGATGCCTGCCGTTTGCTGTAAGCACAGTTTTTGTCCTTATAAACGGCGTGACGTTTATAGCTTCTGCTCATAGTTCTTCTTTAATACTCAGTCATTGAGCTTGTCAAGCAGTATCTTTTCTTCTTTCTTGGGGTAGATTGCGATTATAACGATAGCGATGATGCCGCATACCGAAAGAATGATTCCCTGTGAAAGTCCCTTGGGGAAGAAGGTCATTTCGATATCGTGAGTTCCCTCGGTAAGCTCTACGCCGATAAGTGCGTCGCATACCTTTACAGGCTCCACCTTCTGACCATCGACCTTAACAGTCCAGCCCGGCTCCCAGCTGATAGTGGTGAACATTATGCCGTCTTTGTCGGCGGTGATGGTTCCTTTGATGTGATCTTCGCTGAAATCGGAGATGTTCAGGGGGTGTTCTCTCAGGGTGCTTACGGCTTCCTTGAACTTGTCCTCGTCAAGATAATAGAAGAGCTTGTCCTTGAAAAGCACTTCCTTTTTGTCCTCGGTAATGGTAACGATAAGGGATATTTCTTCGTTTTCCTCAAACTTGCCAAGGGTCTGGATGACCATGTTTCCGCCCTCGAAATAATAGTCAAGGAAATCCTTGTTGAGCCAGAGATTTACCTTGCGCTCATAGTTGGAGGGGAGATACATATATATCATATCCTCGGTGGGAGCCTTGATGATGAACTCAATGTGGGAGTTTTCGCCCTCAACGATAGGGGTGTATTTTATGTGTGCGCCGTAGCTTGACTGCTTTGCATTCTCGGGAAGTGTCTTGCTGACGGATATCTGCTTGAAGTATTCGGTGTATTCATCGGAAACAAGGTGGCTGAGAAGATTGTTCTGGTTTGCAAAGGGATTGTCCTTTTCAAGAACCACGTCAAGAACGGAGCTGTCAGCCATGAATGCGATCGGCAGGGCGTTGGGGTTTTCATACACAGCCCAGATGTCCTTTTCGTCACGGTTTGTGAGCAGCAGGTCATCGTAATGCTTGTTTGTGGGGATTATATCGTCCTCAGCGTCGCCCTTTTCCATAACATACTTTATGCCAAGGATAGCGTCGCTTACATAGGTGGAGCCCTTATACTTTGTATAGTGTCCGCCGTAGGAGAAGCCCAGCTTTCTCAGGAACTGAATTGGAGCGGCATTAAGGGTGGAGCTGGAATGGGATATGCCGTAGCTTCCGAATGCCATTGCGTCGTTTACGGTGCGGTGGTGGTTCTTTTCAATGCGGTAAACGCCGTCATCAAAGCTGTCGTTCTGGAGTATCTTCTTTACGGTGTCACGTCCGAGAGTAATGTATCTGTTGTAAGAGGAATATTTTGAATATACAACATCGCTGTTTATTGCCTCCATGGTGGAGAGCGATGTTCCGAAAAGCTCACCGATAACGAATATGCCGATAATGAATGTGAGCACCGAGCGGCGCTTTCTGTCGGAAAGCTTTACAAATCTGAGAATGATAGAGTAGATAACGGTGAATATAACAGTGTACCAGACAGTGAGCAGCAGGGTAACGCCGTCAAAATCCTGCCTGCCGATGTAGAATGCGTATATGCACAGTCCCACGCACACGCAGCCTATTTCCTTGAGTGTGATGCCGCTGAGGCGCTCAAAGGTCATGGCAGCCATTACCAGAAGAATGAAGCTGAATGTAAAGCTGTAGCGGTAGGGGAGCCAGTTCGGCACCTGGAAGCCGTGCCATGCAAGGTCAACGGTGGAAAGGTACATTGAGAGCAGGATAGTCATAAGCACTGCGCCCAGACCCATCTTCTGGCGGAAGCGAATCTTCTCGTTAAGGAAGAACAGGGGCAGCAGGATTATGGTAAGCACGCCGCAGTAAACAACGGGAGAACCCTCGGGGCGGCAGGTGTCATAGACATTTGGCAGGAGATTTTTGAAAAAGTCGATAAAGTCAAACTGAGTTTTAAGCTCATAGCTGGGGGTGGAAAACTCAAACTTGCCAAGCTTCAGGGAATAATACAGCGGGATAAGCACCCATGATGCGGAAGCCGCTGCGATTATGCCGCCCAGACCGAATTTCAGTCCCGACTTGAAGAAGGACTTCACCGAAAGCTTGTAGTTCTTCTGACCTGCAAAATAATAGTACAGGAAATAGATAACCGAGAAAAATGTTATCATCCAGCCGATGTAGAAATGCGCCATATACATAAGTGCCAAGGGGATTATAAAGCGCAGCCAGCCGCCGTCGTCAATTATCTTTTCAATGCCGTAGATGATAAGGGGCAGATAAATAAGTCCGTCCAGCCACATGGGGTTCATGAGCTGCACTATCATATAGCCCATAAGAGAGTAAAGCAAGCCGAAAAGCATTGCTGTGGAGTTGCGGCAGCCCTTTGAGTGCCTGAGGTAATAGTTGAAGGTAACGGAAGCTGTTCCCACCTTGCACAGCTGCATTATAAGCAGGGATTCTGTCATTACAGAGCGGGGGAGCAGCATTGGTATCAGCGTAAAGGGGCTTGCAAGGTAATATGCAAACATTCCCACAGTCTCACCGGTAAGGTTGCGGCTCCATGAGATAAAGGGGCTTCCGCTGCCGTGGAGCACGTCACGCAGGTGCTCGAAGTAATACACGTACTGACCGTTCAGGTCAAGCACCAGCACGGACATATCGCCGAAGGGGTGAACACCGAATGCGGCATATGCTCCGAAAAGGAGAATGGCAGGGATAAAAAACGCAATGAAATAGCTGCGCTTTTCCTTAATAAAGTTCCATATTTTTTTCAAAAACAGTGCAGGCTTGCTGCTTTTCTTTTTAGTCTCCGTATTTACCGCTGCTGCCTCGGGAGCGGTATCGGGCTGAATATTAAGATTTTCTTCCATATTCGTCTCCGTTTCTGTTTGTGTAACGTATTTGCAGACTTGTTCGCAGGTGCATAAAGTCATACAATATCATTATAATATTTTCCTGTGTAAAAAACAAGGATTATCGGTAGAAAATAATAAAAAAAATTCTGAAAATTGTCTTGTTAAATTGGTCAAAATGTGTTATAATGTATAACTGAGACCTGCATTACGGCAGGATAGCAGTTCCTATGATGAGGAGTGGTTTTTGTGCATCTGAGCGAAAAAACAGTTGATAAGGAAGTTGTCTTTGAGGGCCGCATCATTACGGTAAGAAAGGACAAGGCTGAGCTTGAGGACGGCTCTGTAGTCGGAAGAGAGCTTGTTATCCATTCGGGCGGAGTGTGCGTTGTGCCCCTGACAAACGATAACAAGGTGATAATGGTGCGCCAGTTCCGATACGCATTCGGCGAGCCTCTTCTCGAGATACCCGCAGGGAAGCTTGAAAAGGGCGAGGAGCACCGCAGCGCCGCTCTCAGGGAGCTTGAGGAAGAAACGGGCGCTCACTGCGGCAGATTTGAGTATCTGGGCGTATGCTACCCCTCTGTTGCATATCTTACCGAAAAGATCCATATGTATCTTGCAAGAGACCTTGAATTCGGCAGCTCACACACCGACGCAGGGGAGTTTCTTGACGTTCTTGAAGTTCCTCTTGACGAGGCTGTGCAGATGGTTATGGACGGCAAGATACCCGATGCCAAGACACAGATAGCTCTGCTCAAAACAAAAATGATAGTTGACAGCGGCAAATAAGCAAATAAAAAGCTCTTGCTTTTCACAGCAAGCTGCGGAAAGCAAGAGCGGTAATATATTCAGTAATCAGAATTAAAGAAGACCTGCTTCTTCAGCTTCAGCCTCAGCCTGCATCATTTCGATGTGGCGGGTGTAAGCGTCAAGGATCTGGCTCTCGATAGACTGTCTTGCATCAGGGGAGATAGGATGAACGATATCTCTGAATACGCCGTTCTCGTCCTTACGGCTGGGCATTGCAACGAAAAGTCTTGCGTCGCCCTGAACTACCTTGATATCGTGAATAGCGATCTGGTCGTCCACGGTGATGGAGATAACGGCTCTGAGACGGCCGTCGGGAATGATCTTTCTGATCTTGATGTCTGTGATTGTCATTTTCAGTGTCCTCCTTAAAATCTGTGCTTTCGGATATGGATATTATGAATAGTATCCGTCTGCAATATACATATATCATGGAAAAATATTTTTCCTACCCACGGCTTTAATTATAATATACTACTCTTAAATTATTCTTAACTGAGGTGAAACTTTTGAATAACTTTGTTGGAAAATTTGATGATGATATTTTGAAAGATAAAAAACATATTCATATGATAGGAATTGGCGGCAGCGGTATGTATCCCCTTGCCCAGATACTTCATTCAAAGGGTTATTATATCACAGGCTCGGATAATAACGAGACCGACACCCTAAAGGCTGTAAGGTCGATGGGAATTGAGGTATTTCTGGGTCAGAGCGCTGACAATATCAAGGGCGCCGATCTGATAATCCGCACGGCTGCCATTATGCAGGATAATCCCGAGCTTATTGCGGCAAACGCCAGCGGAGTTCCTGTTCTGGAGCGAAGCGAGCTGCTGGGCATCATCACAAAGATGTACTCCAATGCCGTATGCGTCAGCGGAACCCACGGCAAGACCACCGTTACCTCTATGATAACCCAGATACTGAAGCAGGGCGGCATTGATATCACCGCTTACATCGGCGGAAAGCTGCCTATCATCGGCGGAAGCGGCTGCGTAGGCTCTTCCGAAACAATGGTGTGCGAGGCATGCGAGTTTGAGGATCACTTCTTAAAGCTTTATCCCGATATCGCTGTGGTGCTGAACGTGGACGCAGACCACCTTGACTATTTCGGTACTCTCGATAACATCAAAAAGTCCTTCGGCAAGTTCTGCTCCATGGCAGGAAAGGTCATTGCCAACGGCGATGATAAAAACACAATGAGCGCTCTTGAGGGCATAGAAAACATTATAACCTTCGGCTATTCCGATGGCTGCGAGTGGCAGCCTGCCAATGTTGAGAGAAAGAACGGTCTGCTTACCGAGTTTGATATTATCCATAATGGCGGGCTTTTCACTCATGCGGCTCTTCATGTCCCCGGCGAGCATAATGTTCTCAACGCCGTTGCCGCGGCTGCTGCCGCATATGAATCGGGCGCTGACGGCGAAATGGTGAGAAACGGTCTTGACTCCTTCAGAGGTGCAAAGCGCCGCTTTGAAAAATACGGCGAGGTGCATAACATCACCGTCTGCGATGATTACGGTCATCACCCTACCGAGCTGGAAGCAACTCTCAGGGCGGCAAAGGGCATGAACTTCAACCACGTATGGGCAGTTTTCCAGCCCTTTACATTCTCACGTACTGCGCTTCTGCTGGACGATTTCGCAAGGGTGCTGAAAATCGCCGACAAGTGTGTTATCACCGCTATCATGGGCTCCCGTGAGAAAAACACCTACAATATCTATGACAAGGACCTTGGCAACAAGGTCGAGGGCGCTGTGTGGTTTGAGGACGAACAGGATCACGACCGCAACTTTGAGCTGTGCGCCGAGTATGTGAGCAGCCATGCGGAAGAGGGCGACCTTATCCTTACCATGGGCTGCGGTGACATCAACAAGTGCGCATGGCTTATCCTTGACAAGCTGAAAGCACGCTTCGGTGAGTGATACGGAGGTAATATGGATAACAATTTCAACGGACAGAATTACGGGCAGAACAGCAATGAGCCTGCAAACAATGGTTATAGCGCACCCGTTCAGGGCGGATACCGTCCCTATGTGCCTTATACCCCCCAGTATCCGAGCGGAAATATGGGGAACGGAGATATGTTCGAGGTCTCCCCGCAGGAGCGCAAGGCGCTGAAAAGACAGTATTTCGGCACATTCGGCAGGGCTATGGTGCACTGTGTCGGCTCGTTCATTATGGCGCAGGCTATCTTTATAATAATGAGCCTCAGCGGATATGAGTTCCGCTATACCGAGGACGGAACGGCTATAGTTGACTGGCTTTACAATATTGCGGGAAGTCTGCCGTCCATTGTGTTCTGCATAGGTATTTTCCTTTTTGACAAGGGCACGAGCCATGCTTCCGCCGGTGATTATTTCAGAACGGACAGGATTGGTTCAAAGTCTGTTCTTGCTTTCTTCGGAATGGTAATGTTCGCATATGCTGCGGCGCTTATCTGTCAGGCGCTGCTTATAAACGGAATGTTCTCCATAGGCATATCGCCTATATCGGAGGATTACCTGACTGAGGAGGATCTTAGCCCCACGTATCTGACGGTAAGCTTTTTGACCACCGCCATACTTGCTCCCATTGCTGAGGAACTTATGTTCAGAGGGGTTATTCTCCGCCGCCTCAGCAGGATAAGCCAGAGCTTTGCCATATTCATGTCCGCACTTATCTTCGGACTTATGCACGGAAACTTCGTTCAGACAGTGCTGGGCATTTGCCTCGGCATAGTTTTCGGTTACGCTGCGGTAAAAACAGGCTCCCTCATTCTCCCCATAGCAGGGCATATATTCGTGAATACCGCTGCCATGACCAACAGCTTTGCGGAGTATTATTTGGGCGAGGAGTCCGCTTCCATATACTGGATGCTGCTTATTGTGGGCTTCGGTGTCATCGGCACCATAACCTTGATAGTGCTGCTTGCTAATCACAGGATATCCTTCCCTCAGTTCAATGAGTACCATAAGAAAAGGACTTTTCCCATAATTTTCACCTGCGTGTCCTTCTGGCTGATGATGTGCATTTATCTTTTCGACTGCATTTCTACCTGCGGACCTGTCACAGAGAAGCTTATGGGAGAATAAATTGAGGGCTGAAAGGCAAAAATGTTGACAACAGCGGAAAGCTGTGGTATAATCTTTTTTATGAAGAAAAATTTCTCGGTGAAAAATGCCGAAAAAGGTGGTTAATATCAATGGAAAAAATCAACGGCAATGACATTTTGTGCGAATTTGACCTTGAAGAAGCCAAGAACAGCGAGGGCAAGGAGATAGCGATCTCTGCCTGCGTTCATAAGGTTAAGAAGATGGGCGGATTTGCTTTTGTAATACTCAGAACAGCAAGATACCTTATCCAGTCCGTATATTCCCCCGAGACCTGCCCCGACAGCATCGACGGCATCAAGGAGGGCTGCTTCGTTACAGTCAAGGGTACTGTAAGAAGGGACGACCGTGCTTACAACGGCATCGAAATCGCCATGACAGGCATCAAGCTTATCCACAAGCCCGAGTTTGATTATCCTCTCCACGTTTCCGCAAGAAAGATCGGCTGCACACTGGACGTTAATCTGGATAACAGAAGCGTTGCCCTGAGAAATCCCGTGGAAAGAGCTGTTTTCAAGTTCCAGGAGGGCGTTGTTTCAGGATTCAGAGAGTTTATGATAAAGAATAAATTCACCGAGATCCACACACCCAAGATCGTTGCACAGGGCGCAGAGGGCGGCGCAAACATCTTCCGTCTCGACTACTTCGATCACGAGGCATTCCTCAACCAGTCTCCTCAGTTCTACAAGCAGGCTGCTGTAGCTTTCTTCGACAGAGTTTTCGAGATCGCTCCCGTTTACCGTGCAGAGCGTCACTCAACCTCACGTCACCTGAACGAGTACATCGGTCTTGACTTTGAGATGGGCTTCATCAACGATATGTACGACGTTATGAATATGGAGACCGCAATGCTCCGCTACCTGATGGATTACCTGAAGGAAAACTATGCAAATGAAATAAAGATACTGAATGCAGATATCCCTGAGATCACCGAGATACCCGCAGTAAAGTTCGAGGACGCTGTTACACTTATCAAGGGCAGCAAGGCAAAGAACAAGTTTGACCTGGAGCCTGAGGACGAGGTGTTCCTCTGCAACTGGGCAAAGGAGAACTACGGTACAGAGTTTATCTTTGTAACAAACTTCCCCTCTTCCAAGCCTCCTTTCTATGCAATGAACGACAAGGAAGACCCCAGAACAGCCTGCAAGTTCGACCTTCTTTTCAGAGGTCTGGAGATCACAACAGGCGGTCAGCGTATCCACGATTACAACGAGCAGCTTGAAAAGATGAAGGCACAGGGTCTTGACCCCGAGGACTTCAAAAGCTACCTCGAGAGCCACAAGTACGGACTTCCTCCTCACGGCGGTCTGGGTATCGGTCTCGAGAGACTTGTTATGAAGCTTCTCGGTCAGGCAAATGTCCGTCAGGCTTCCATGTTCCCCAGAGACATGAACCGTCTGCTTCCGTAAACAAAGATTATGCTGAATGTTAATGCTCTTTAAAATTCGTATTTCGGCTGATTTTTCTGCAAAATGCGTAAAAAAGATGTCAAAATGCAAGTTATTTTATAAATCTTGCAATAATATTTGGAAAAGGGCTTGACAAACAGGAAATAATGGTGTATTATATAAACATACTAAAACACAGTTAATATTTCAAAGGCAATGGCGCCGATAAACAGTTACCGCATAAAAAGCGGGAACTGTCTGTCGGTGTCTTTTGTTTTTGATGATTTTTAAGGGAGGAAAATATTATGTCAGAGAGTATTATCCAGGGAGTTAAGAATGTACCCGATTATTTCGGCTGCAATGTTTTTAACGAGGAAACAATGAAGTCCAGACTTCCCAAGAACGTTTATAAGGCTCTTCTTAAGACCAAGACTATGGGAACTGCACTCGATCCCGATGTTGCCGATGTTATCGCAACCGCTATGAAGGACTGGGCTGTAGAGCAGGGCGTTACTCACTACACCCACTGGTTCCACCCCATGACAGGTCTTTCCGCAGAGAAGCACGATTCCTTTATCTCTCCTACAGATGACGGAAAGGTAATAATGGAATTCTCAGGCAAGGAGCTTATCAAGGGCGAGCCTGATGCGTCTTCCTTCCCCTCCGGCGGTCTGAGAGCTACATTCGAGGCAAGAGGCTACACCGCATGGGACCCCACATCTCCCGCATTTATCAAGGATAACACACTTTACATACCTACAGCATTCTGCTCCTACACAGGCGAAGTCCTCGATAAGAAGACTCCTCTTCTCCGTTCAATGGAGGTTATTTCCGAGCAGGCTGTAAGAGTTCTGAAGCTCTTCGGTTCCAATGCTACAAGAGTTACCACTACTGTAGGCCCCGAGCAGGAATATTTCCTCGTTGACAAGAAGCTTTACGATCAGCGTAAGGACCTTATCTACACCGGCAGAACCCTTTTCGGCGCTAAGGCACCTAAGGGTCAGGAGCTTGAAGACCATTACTTCGGCAACATCAAGGACAGAGTTCATGAGTACATGACCGATCTTGATGAAGAGCTCTGGAAGCTTGGTATCTACTCCAAGACTGAGCATAACGAGGTTGCTCCCGCTCAGCACGAGATGGCTCCTATCTTCACCACTTCAAACGTTGCTGCTGACCAGAACGCTCTTACCATGGAGATCATGAAGAAGGTAGCTCTTAAGCACGGTCTTGTCTGCCTCCTCCACGAGAAGCCTTTCGCTGGCGTTAACGGTTCCGGTAAGCACAATAACTGGTCTATTTCCACTAACGAGGGTCAGAACCTTCTCGACCCCGGCAAGAATCCTAAGGACAATATCCAGTTCCTTACCTTCCTTGCAGCTATCATCAAGGCTGTTGATGAGAACGCTGACCTGCTGAGACTTTCCGTTGCTTCCGCAGGCAATGACCACCGTCTTGGCGCTAACGAGGCACCCCCCGCAATCATGTCCATCTTCGTAGGCACTGAGCTGCAGCAGATCCTTGATGCTCTCGAGTCCGGCGAGATGATAAAGACTGACGCCAACGAGGAATTTGTTATCGGCGTTGAGGCTCTCCCCAACTTCCCCAAGGATACCACAGACCGTAACAGAACTTCTCCTTTCGCTTTCACAGGCAACAAGTTCGAGTTCAGAAGCCTTGGTTCTTCCGAGACCATCGCCTGCACAAACTGCATACTCAACACTATCGTTGCAAATTCCCTTAAGGAATTTGCCGACAGACTTGAAGGCGCTGCTGATTTCTCCACCGAGCTTAACAAGCTTCTTGTTGAGACTATCAAGAAGCACAAGAGAATCATCTTCAACGGCAACGGCTATGATGCAAGCTGGGTAGAAGAGGCTGCAAAGCGTGGTCTTCCCAACTACGTATCCACTGTTGATGCTGTTCCTCACTATACTGATGAGAAGAACGTCAAGATGTTCGAGATGTTCAAGATCTACACCAGAACCGAGCTCCAGTCCAGAACCGAGATCATTCTTGAGAACTACTCCAAGATCATCAACATCGAGGCTCTTACAATGCTGGATATGGCTAAGAAGCAGATCCTGCCCGCAGGTATGGGCTTTGCTAAGGAGCTTGCTGATTCCGTTAATGCTAAGAAGGCAGCAGGCGTATCCGCTGACCTGGAAAAGAAGCTTGCTGACAAGGTAAGCGCTCTTAACGCAGGCATTGCAGACGCTATTGACGACCTTGATGCAAAGCTTATCGGCGTTGCTGATGAGGACGGCTACGAGGCTACTGCAAGATACTACAGAAACTCCGTATTTGCTTCCATGCAGAACCTGAGAGCTGTTGCAGATGAGCTGGAGACCATCACTCCCGAAAAGGAATGGCCTTTCCCCACCTACGGCGACCTCCTTTTCAGAGTTTGATTTCAATATCAGCCTGAAACAGAATAACACTAAAAAACGCTATGGCAGCGCTGTCCCCAAGACAACGCTGCCATATTTGTTTTTCATTATTTATGATTATTCCCATTTTCCGATAATGCGTGATTCCCTGTCACGTATGCTCACTCTACAGACGATATGCTTTTTCCCTGAGAGCGTACCGTCATCTCCCTGAAAAAGCCCCTGCTCATATGAACAGGGGCTTTTCTCTTTTTTATTGTATTATACTAATCCTCAATCAACCTATAGAAAAAAATCATCGCATAATCCATATACGCAAGATTATGCTCAATTTTTTGTATAGTTTTTAATTGGTGCTTAGTATTACAATTCATCGGTGAGCCTGCAAATTATCTCGTTGGAGAGCAGAAAGCCTTCTGGGGTGAGAATTATTCTGTCTCCGTTTATTTTAAGCAGCCCATGGGGTTCCATGAGTTTTGCTGCTTTTATAATATTTTCCTTGCTTTTGCAGCCTGAGATATCGCAGCCCTCGGAAAGCCGCAGGGCAAGCATCATTTTTTCTTCTTCGGTGCATGGAGATTCGTCCGAGATTATCTCCTGCTGGTGTGGGGAACTAATGTAGCCTGCAATATCCCTCGGAACATAAAATCTTTTGCCGTTCATGCAGGAGTGGGCGGAGGGGCCTGTGCCGAAATATTCCTCGCACCGCCAGTATTTCAGATTGTGACGGCATTCATAGCCTGCTTTGGCAAAGTTGGATATCTCATACTGCCCGAAGCCGTTTTCCGCAAGCATATCTACTGCCATAAGATAGATGTCCGCCGATTTGTCATCGTCCGCCGCAGCGCTTACCAGCTCGGGACAGCCCGCAAGGGGAGTGTTCTCCTCGATTTTCAGCATATAGGCAGAAATGTGGGTAACATTCAGCTCCGCAAGCTTCCTGATATTATCCCGCACGGTCTCTTCTGTCTGATAGGGAAGTCCAAGCATAAGGTCAGCGGAGATATTTTCAAATCCTGCCTTTTGGGCGTTCTGTATGGCCTCCGCTGCCTGACGGGAGTTGTGGAGCCTGCCCATCATTTTAAGCTCGTCATCATTAAAGCTCTGTATGCCGATAGAAAGGCGGTTTATGCCTGCCGCTCTGAAATTCCTCATAAGCTGGAGAGTGGCGGAATCGGGATTGCACTCGGCGGATATCTCAGCGTCCGCCGAAATATCCGCCGCAGAAAGGATATCATAAATTTGTGCGCCGCTCAGGAGAGATGGCGTTCCGCCGCCGAAATAAACGGTATCGGCGGTGATATTTGCAGCCCTTATGTTCCTTACCACAGCCTTAACATAGCTGTCGGTAAGGGACAGATCGGTCTGTGAATAAAAGTCGCAGTAAAGACATTTCCTGCGGCAGAAGGGCACATGAATATAAAGTCCTGTCATATTCGTTTTATTCATCAAGCTTGAGCACAGCCATAAACGCTTCCTGGGGAACTTCAACAGTACCCAGCTGGCGCATACGCTTCTTGCCCTCCTTCTGCTTTTCAAGCAGCTTTTTCTTTCGGGTGATATCGCCGCCGTAGCACTTTGCAAGCACGTCCTTGCGCATTGCCTTTACGGTCTCTCTTGCAATGACCTTGCCGCCGATAGCCGCCTGAATGGGAACTTCAAACATCTGGCGGGGGATATTGTCTTTGAGCTTTTCAGCAATTCGTCTGCCTCGTGCATATGCCTTGTCAACGTGGATAATGAACGAAAGTGCATCCACCACCTCGCCGTTGAGAAGCACATCAAGCTTGACAAGCTTGGAGGGTGCATAGCCCATAAATTCGTAGTCAAATGAAGCATAGCCCCTTGTCTTAGATTTGAGGGCATCAAAGAAGTCATAAACTATTTCGTTGAGGGGCAGCTCATAGTGAAGCTCCACTCTTGTTTCGTCCAGATATTTCATATCCTTGAAAATACCACGCCTGTCCTGGCAAAGCTCCATAATGTTGCCCACGTAGTCGGAGGGGGAAAGGATAGATGCCTTTACCATTGGCTCCTCGGCGGAGGCAATAACTGAGTTGTTGGGATAGTTTGAGGGGTTGTCGATATATACCGTCTCGCCGTTTGTAAGGTTTACCTTGTAGATAACGGAGGGGGCGGTGGTGATAAGGTCAAGGTTGTATTCACGTTCAAGGCGCTCCTGGATTATTTCCATATGGAGAAGTCCAAGGAAGCCGCAGCGGAATCCGAAGCCCAGAGCGATAGAAGTCTCAGGCTCAAAGGAAAGGGCAGCGTCATTGAGCCGGAGCTTTTCCAGTGCGTCACGGAGATCGCCGTACTTTGCGCCGTCCGCAGGATATATACCCGAATATACCATGGGGTTTACCTCACGGTAGCCGGGGAGAGCTTCATCGCAGGGATCAGCTGCATCGGTAACGGTGTCGCCCACCTTTGTGTCGCCGATAGATTTGATTGAAGCGGCAATGTAGCCAACCTCGCCTGCCTTTATAGTTCCTGCATTAACAAGGTCAGTAGCGCCCATGTAGCCCGTTTCTACAACGGTGAAATCAGCGCCTGTTGCCATAAGATGAATGGTCTGACCGATCTTTACGGAGCCGTCGATAACACGGACGTAAATTATAACGCCCTTGTAGGAATCGTAGTAGCTGTCGAAAATAAGAGCTTTCAGGGGAGCGTTCACATCGCCCTTGGGACAGGGTACGTCGGTAACTATCTTTTCAAGTACTGCCTTGACGTTTGTGCCCATTTTTGCGGAAATACGGGGAGCGTCCATTGCGGGAATGCCGATAACGCTTTCCACCTCGGCGCATACCCTTTCAGGCTCTGCGGAGGGCAGGTCTATTTTGTTGACAACGGGAACGACTTCAAGATCATGCTCAATAGCAAGGTAAGTGTTGGCAAGGGTCTGGGCTTCGATACCCTGAGATGCGTCCACTACCAGCACAGCGCCCTCGCAGGCTGCCAGCGAGCGTGAAACTTCATAGTTGAAGTCAACGTGACCCGGGGTGTCGATAAGGTTGAAAACATATTCCTTTCCGTCGTCCGCCTTGTACATGAGCCGCACGGCACGGGCCTTTATGGTTATTCCACGCTCTCTTTCGATATCCATGTTATCAAGCAGCTGATCTTCCATGTCACGCTTTGCGACAGTGGAGGTAAGCTCCAGGATACGGTCCGCAAGAGTTGACTTGCCGTGGTCGATGTGGGCGATAATGCAGAAATTTCTTATATTTTCCTGGCTGTAATCCAAGTTAACACTTCCTTTTGCTGAATATGGGATTTAGAACCTGTCTTCATAAGAAATGAGTGCGGATTTTCGAGCATAATTTTGTTGCAGAGTAGGCAAAAATCCGCAGGCGGGCTTTCGCCCGGCAAGGATTTTTAACGCAGTCTGCGGCAAAATTTGCCGAAAAGACGTGCGCATATGCTTGTGAAGACGGGTTCTTACTGCTTTGCAGGGTAATTTTTTTCAATAAGCTCTCTGAATTTCCTGAGAGCGTCGCTTCTGTGGCTCACCTGATTTTTTTCATAGGCGGAAAGCTCCGCAAAGGATCTGTCGCCGAACATGAAGATAGGGTCATAACCGAAGCCGTTTGTTCCACGCTTTTCGTAGCCTATCTTGCCCTCGCAGGCGCCTGAAACTATATTCTTATTGCCGTTTTCGTCAATGTAGCAGATGCAGCATCTGAATCGTGCTGTGCGTTTGTCATCCGGGACGTTTTCAAGCTCGGAGAGAACTCTTGCGCAGCGCTTGCCCTCCTCCGCATATCTGGCGGAGTATATTCCGGGAGCGCCGTTCAGGGCATCAACTTCAAGTCCGCTGTCATCGGAAATGACAGGTAGGTGGAACATATCGTAAATTGCCTTTGCTTTGAGATAAGCGTTTTCCTCAAAGGTAGTTCCTGTTTCCTCTACCTCGATGTTTGCGCCGGCTTCCGACTGGGATATTACATCAAAGCCCATAGGCTCCAGGATCTCACGGAATTCTCTCAGCTTGTTTTTGTTGTTTGAAGCTAATATCAGTTTCATATATGACCTCGTTTACTTTTCTTCATCGTCTTTTTTCTTCTTGCCGAAGGTAATTTCCTTGAACAGGAAGCCGAACTTGCCGTCCTTAAGGCTCTTCTTTTCAGGCTCCGCAGGCTGTTCTTCTGTGTCGGGCATGGGTATCTCTTCCTCGGCAGCCTCTGTGGGCATTGCCTCAACGGGGGATTCGTCCATTATTTCCTCAGGCATATCAATGGGAGCAGGCTCCTCATCGTTGATTTCGGGGATTTCTTCTTCCGAAGCGGCAGCTTCTTCAACAGGAGCTTCCTCAACAGATGCGGGAGCTTCTTCCTCGATTTCATCGGCAGGCTGTGCTTCCTCAGCGGTATCTTCCTCAGCCTCGTTTTCATCATCTGTCAGACGTTCATAGTTGCCTGCAAAGTCTGTCTCGGTGGCAAAGAGAGCGTCCGCATAATCCTTTGCGGAAAATTCCATAAGATCGTCTATCTTCTCGCCCACGCCCACAAGCTTTACGGGAATGCCAAGCTCACGGTGAATGGTGATGATTATGCCGCCCTTTGCAGTGCCGTCCAGCTTTGTAAGTACGATACCCGTAATGTCAGCCACTTCCGAGAAAAGCTTTGCCTGATTAACGGCGTTTTGACCTGTGGTAGCGTCAAGCACCAGCAGGGTCTCTATGGAGCAGCCCTCTGCCTGCTGTGAGCAGATTCGGGTTATCTTTTTCAGCTCGTCCATAAGGTTCTTTTTGTTGTGAAGTCTGCCTGCGGTGTCGCAGATAACAACGTCCGCATTTCTTGCCTTTGCGGCTGTGATTGCATCAAACACAACGGAAGCGGGGTCGCTGCCCTCATTGTGCTTTACGATATCCGCACCTGCACGATCCACCCATATCTGGAGCTGGTCGATAGCAGCGGCTCTGAATGTATCGGCGGCGGCAACTATTACCTTTTTGCCCTGATTTGTGAGCTGTGCCGCCAGCTTTCCTATGGTGGTGGTCTTGCCCGCACCGTTTACGCCGATAACAAGCACTACAGACGGCTTTGTGGAAAGGTCAAGCTTCTTGTCCTCGCCCAGCATTTCGGTGATGATGGCTTTCAGCTCGTTTTTTATGAGCATAGGGTCGGTGATGCCCGTTTCCTTGACCTTTTTTCTCAGCTCGGCACAGATATCCACAGAAGTCTGCACGCCGATATCGCACATTATAAGAGTTTCTTCAAGCTCTTCAAAAAAATCTTCATCTATCTTGGTAAACGAATTTATAAGGGAATTGACCTTGCTCATCATCGAGTCTCTGGTCTTTTTGATGCCCTCGGCAATTTTATCGAAAAATCCCATATATGACAGCCTCCTTGAGATAGTGCAGCAGTGCACGCATATATACCTATCTTATATTATAAATAAAAAGCCGCTCCTTTTAGTTAATTTTTTATTAACAAAGGTATTATCAGGCAATTATTTTTTTTACTGATGTGTCAGCTCACTTTTTATTTTGCCGCACTGGTTGAGATGAAGCAGCTGATGGCGTGTCAGGGGCATGAGGATTATACCCGCTGCGTCCTTTTGTGTCCAGAAGTCTGCCAAGATCATCACCGAAATATTTCATCGTTACCTCCGGAATGTCTGTTATCTTTTTATCCTGTCATTTGCCCGATAGGGTATTGGCCGGGAATTTTCCTTTTGCAGCCTGCCTATTTTGTCGCAGATAATGTCATACAGATTATCCTCCGTGTAAGCAAGCTTTTCTATATCAACATTTTCATCTGTGCATTTGCTGTTATTATACCTTTGGGCATACAGACCGCATTCCTTTATAAAGTTCATTATGAGGGAAATCTCTTCCTTATCCGCATCTGAAAAAATGCTCTGAGCGTTCAGAGTTGATCTGATAAAATCGCAGAAATAAGCATGGTCATAATCCCAGTTGATGTTTCCGTTGTCCTGAGCCTCGCAGCGGAGTGCCTCTGCTTCTCTCAGCAGTTCTCCCTGCAGATTATCCGCCTGACCGCTCTTGGGCACATAGTTTTTCCAGATATACTTGCATTCCTCAAAATATTCTTGCTTGTATTCCCTTGATTTAAGTTCATCAATGGTGATACTTTGCTTTTGGCGCTTGAATAAATCAAATTTTCCCATAATTTACCCCATTCCGTATTTAGTCTGCTATACTGTCGAGCTGTTCTTTGTCAAGATAAAATTCATCGCCGTACAAGGTCCATTCAAGAGGAAGCTCCAGCGTGAAATTTTTCCCGTTCAGGAATTTGCGCCGAGTATCTACTCTGGAAAGATCGGCATGAGCCTCTTCCGGCTGCATAACAGCCACTCTTGCATCAAGGAACTCAGCAAGATAGTTCCACCACGTCCGGCAGGTCGCCAATGCCTGTGGTAAAGCCAATGATCCCTGCAGTGTAGCCTCTGCCGTCGCCGATATCCTCGATGTATCCGTATTGCAGGGAGTAATCCGTGTCAGAAATATCATCTTCCGAAATTTTATCAGATGATTTGTTATCGGAAGTACAGCCGACAGCAGAAAACAAAACGCAGGATAATAAAAGCATTTCCTCTGTGCTTCTTAAATGCTTTGATCTGAGCTTCAATATGACCTACCCTTTCAGAATGTTAGTTTATCGGGCAAAAATCATCTTGAATACGTCGCCTGTTCATTGCCCGAATAGTCAAAAAGTCCGTCGTTCTTTTCTTCCAGCGCCTTTATCATGTGATAGGTGTATTCATTGTAAGGCGTGGGGATACCAAGCTCCCTGCCCATTTTCATAAGCGTACCCGAAAACATATCTATCTCCGTGTGGCGCTTTGCATCAAGGTCCTGCAATGTGGAATATCGTGCAGAGGGCGGAACGGCGCTTCCACGGCTTGATGACTTGTCCGCCTTGTTTATATTTATGCCCTTTGCCGCCGCAATGGCTTCCAGCTCCTGTCTTAGGCCGTCGCTTATAGCCTGCATATGAACGCTGTCACGATAGCAGCCCACACCTGCGCCAAGTATCGCCTGAGGAAGATTGTTGCATACATTCAGCCTGAATTTGCTCCATATCTCCTCTCTGATATATTCGGTGCGGCGGAAATGGATATCCGTACCCGAGAAAAGCTCTTCCACTGCAAGTACATTTTCGCTGTCAAAAGGCGCTTCCTTTTCGCCGAAAACTATGCCGATAGTGGTCTCAGGGTCAAAGCAGCAGCCGTCAGCTTCATGGTGAGAGGCGACTTTTATAAGCGAGTACAGAATATTTTTGCTGCCTGTTTCCTTTTCGATAAACTCCTCGCTGTCAACGCCGTTCATAAGGCTCATAACTATAGTATTTTCGCCAACGGCTTCACGGATACTTTCCATGGCAGAGGGCAGTGCACCGTATTTCAGCGAAACTATGAGCAGGTCAACTCCGTGAGCTTCCTTGGGAGTCCACACCTGTGGGTGATAGGTCACATGATTTATCGTGCAGCCTTTTTTTAGGCGCTCCGCACGCTCACCTTCGGCGATAACGCCTGTTGTGACATCTTTGCGGTCCGCCAGACCCCATATGATATATGAGCCTACAGCGCCTGCACCTAAAACGGCAACAGTCTTTATTTTCACTGGCTTTTACTCTCCTGTTTGGTATGGATTTTTACAGCTCTTTTCTGAAATACAGCACATCGGGCATGGGATTGTGATAATACGGCTCACACTCGGCAAAGCCCAGCTTTTTGTACATATGTATCGCCGACTGCAAGGGGACGATGGTGTCAAGCACCAATTCCTTATATCCCGCCTGCCTTGCGTGAGCGATAAGCTCTTCAAGCTTTTCGCCAAGCCTCATGCCACGGCATGAGGGCTTTACATACAGACGCATCATTTCGCAGCGTGTGTCGGAATGTCTGTGATAGGCTATCATTCCAAGGACATCTTCGCCTTCCACAGCCACGAGAAGCTCTCCCTCGGGAGCGGTGTATTTTTTTTGTCTATAGTTTTATTGGTGATTAGTATAAGGTCACATACAAGCCGCTTGGTGTATTCGATAATAAGCTCCTTTTTTTGTTGTATATAAGGCTTTCCGTCAACTATTTGCATGGCTTTGCTTCCTTATTCAGCTTCAATATCCGCAGGAGGCTGCTCCATTTTCAGCAGTCGGGAAATGCCCTTTTCCTGCATGGTAACGCCGTACATAACGTCCGCCTCTTCCATGGTGCCACGACGGTGAGTTACGGTGATGAACTGAGTAGTGTCGGTAAAATTGCGCAGATAATGTGCGTACTTTGATACGTTCACATCATCGAGCGCCGCCTCGATCTCGTCAAGGATACAGAAAGGCGCAGGCTTTATTTTAAGTATTGCAAAGTAAATTGCGATAGCCACGAAAGCCTGCTCGCCGCCTGAAAGCAGCGACAGATTTTTTATTACCTTTCCGGGAGGTGCAACATTTATCTCGATTCCCGATTCAAGCACATCGTCAGGGTCGGTGAGCACCAGCTCCGCACGGCCGCCGCCGAAAAGCTCGGTGAATATGCGCTTGAAGTTGGCGTTTATCTCCTTGAAGCTTTCCGCAAATCTTGTCTTCATAGTCTCGGTCAGCTCGTCTATAAGCTTTTCCAGCTCACGCTTGGAGCTGTTTATGTCGGAAAGCTGACCCGACATAAACTTGTATCTTTCGGAAACTTCCTTGTATTCTTCAATGGCTGAAAGATTTACCGTGCCCAGATTTCTTATCTTCTGCTTTATGGTGTTGAGGCGTGCGGTTATTTCGCCCTTGTCTGCATCGGGGATAATGAGCGACGCCGCTTCCGATGGATAAAGCTCGTACTGCTCCGCCATGTCGGAAACTATCTTGTCATAAGCGGACTGAGATGTTTTCCTCCGCTCTTCCAGACGGGTCTTTTCAGCGCCCAGCTTTTCCTTGTCGTCGGTGAGCACTTTTATCTTCTGGCGTATCTCCACAGACTGCCGTTCCTTTTCAAGGTTCTCCGCCTGTGTAAGGGATATCTGCCTGTGGATATCCTCTGTCCTGCTGCCCGAGCTTTCCAGCGCCTTTTCACGCTTTGCGATAAGCTCGTTCTTTTCGGCGATAATGCGGTTCTGCTCCTCGATAGCCATTGCGGACCTGACAGAGCTGTCACCGATGGAGCGGCTCTGCTCTTCCAGAGCCTTTATGCTTTCCTTAACAGCCTCCAGATCCTTTTCCAGAGCCGTTTTCTTTATCTTCATGTCGGACATTTTTGATGAAAGAGAGTCACGGCGGCTTTTCAGCTCGTCCATTATCCTCTTGTCCTCGCCCGACTTTTCCTCTGCGGCGGATATTTCTTGGCAGAGCCTTGCAAGCTCCGCTCCTGCCTTTTCGGCAGCGGCTCTTATATCGCTCAGACGCTTTTCAAAGCGGGCAATGGTCTCCTCGGCATTTTTCCTGCCGTTCACGCTCTGCTCCGCAACCTGTTCGATTCGTTTAAGCTCAGACTCAAAGCGAATCTTATCCTGATCCATTGCACGCAGATCGTCATTTGCCGCTTCTATGTCAATTCGCATCTTGTCCGTCTCAGCCCTTAGAGAGGCAGTGCGGCTTTTCAGCTCATCAAGCTTGCCTGTCAGATCGGTAACTTCGCCGTTCAGCTTTTCAATCTCGTTCTTACGTGTGAGAATGCCTGCGGAGCGGTTTGCGGAACCTCCCGTAAATGAACCGCCTGCATTTACCACCTGACCGTCAAGCGTAACTATCCTGAAACGGTAGCCGTATTTCTTGGCGATATTTCCTGCGCAGTCGATATCCTCCGCAATGACGGTCCTGCCCAGCAAAGAATTGACTATGCCCGTAAATTTCGGGTCATATGTAACGATATCGCAGCCCAGAGCCACAAATCCCACACAGCCGTCAAGACCGCTTTCGTTGAGCCTGTTTCCCTTTACCGAGGTAATAGGCAGGAATGTGGCACGACCGCCCTTGGTTTCTTTAAGCAGACCGATACCACGCTTCGCAGCATCCTCATTTTCGGTGACGATGTTCTGCAAAGCACCGCCCAGAGCTGTTTCCACCGCAAGGCTGTATTCCGACGGCACGCTGATTATCTGCGCCACCGAGCCGATTATTCCACGTATGCGGCCGTTTTTGCCTGCGCTCAGTACCTGCTTTACCGCATGACCGAAGCCCTCCATGCTGTTTTCAAGGTCACGGAGCAGCCGCATTTTCTGTTCCTTTTCCCTGACTGACATGGTAAGGTCGTTCTGCTCCTTTTCGGCAGCTTTCAGCTTTTCTGTTTTTGAGGCATAAAGCCTGTTCAGACCGCTTATGCGGTTTGTCTGCTCGTCACGCTTTTCAGCCAGCAGCGCAAGACCGTCTGTTACCTCTTTGCGCTCGCTGTCAAGGTTCTGCGCACCCGAAACTATGGTTTCAAGCTGCTTTTCGGCAGCCTGCTTCTGTTCCTCGGCTTCTTTTATCATATTGTCGGAGGTGTTTACGGTGATGTTCAGCTCCGACTGACGGATATACATTTTGTTGAGCTGCTCGCTGTGACCCGAGAACTCCTTTTCAAAGCCGTCCTGCTGTCCCACAGCTTCGGCAAATTCACGCTCCGCATCGGAATATTTCCTGTCAGTGGTGAGGATATCCGCCTCGATGCGCTTTATCTCTTCCAGCTTTTCCTCTGTAAGGCGGCGGTTCTCGCTGTCGGAAAGCTTGGCGCTTTCCATCTGCTTTTCCAGATCCTCGATAGCCTTTCTGCAGTGCTCGATATCGTTTTTGAAAACGGCGATGTCAGAATGGATAGCCGTGTTGGAGCGCTCCTCTTCAAGAACAGCGTTGTTGAGGTTCTCTATGCGGATATTTCCCGCCGCAATGTCCTTGTAAACAATGCGGTATTCTTCTTCAAGGCGGTCGATATCCGTTTCGGTGTTGTTGTATTCGGTAGCGTTGATGAGCACCTTTTCGCCCAGCTCGTTAAGGCGTGTTCTCAGCTCATCAAGCTCGTGCATCCAAACGGTTATTTCCAGCGATTTCTTTTCGTCCGAAAGCTCTATGAACTGAGCAGCCTTTTCCGACTGCTTTCTCAGCGGTTCAACACGGCTTTCCAGCTCGGATATTATATCCGTCAGGCGCAGGATATTGTCCTCTGCCTGAGTGAGCCTGCGCTGCGCTTCCGCCTTTTTGTAGCGGAATTTGGAAATGCCTGCGGCTTCCTCAAAAATGTCACGGCGCTCATTGGATTTTGATGAAACTATCTCCGCAACTCTGCCCTGTCCTATAATGGAGTAGCCGTCCTTGCCCAGACCCGTGTCCATGAAAAGCTCGGTAACGTCTTTCAGGCGCACCTGTGAGCCGTTTATTATGTATTCGCTCTCGCCGCTGCGGTAAAGCTTACGGGTAACGGATACCTCGGGAGCGTCAATGTTCAGCAGCCCTTTATCATTTACAATGTTCAGCGTAACGCTTGCAAAGCCCACAGGCTTTCTCAGCTGAGTGCCCGCAAAAATAACGTCCTCCATTTTCGCTCCTCTGAGAGTTTTGGAGGACTGTTCGCCCAGCACCCACCTTACGGCGTCGCCAATATTTGATTTTCCGCTTCCGTTGGGGCCGACAACGGCGGTTATGCCCTTGCCGAAATCAAGCTTCACCTTGTCGGGGAAGGACTTGAAGCCCTGCAGTTCCAGTGATTTTAAGTACATATATCTGATATCCGCCTTAATATAGTTTGAATATTCTGCCGTTTACCGAAATCACGTTTTCGGGCAGCTCTTTGTTTGTGAGAAATTTAACGTTTCTGTCCGCAAAATATATCCTGTTTGATCTTTTATATCCCGACAGACTGCTTGTGAGCCGTGGGGGAGCCTCGCAGAGGTTTTCGCACTCCGTGAGATTTTCTTCGATTATTTTTCTTATTATTTCCGTTCGTACTATCTCGCCGAAGGCAGGGTGATAAAAGCCTGCCACAGCGTTCTGCTCCACGCCGTCCTCAGCGTGAAGCCCCATGCGTATCACACGGATATTGTTTTTGACAAAAGTGCTGTATATCTCTGCGCACAGCTTTACACACTCATCAAAGGGGTAAAGCTTATATTTTCCCTCTTTGTAAAGCTCCGCAAGCTTTGTTCTCTCAAGTACCGCCACGGGATATATCCTTGCCGTTGCGGGAGCGCATCTGACGATCTCGTTCATTGTGTAAAGCTCGTCATCGGGAGATGAACCGTAAAGCCCCACCATCATCTGGAGGCCAAGTTCAAAGCCGTATAACTTTATCATTGCGGCGGAGCGGCGGACGTCCTCGGAGGTGTGGCCACGCATATTCATTTCCAGCACACGGTCATTCATGGACTGTGCGCCCAGCTCGATGGCGGTGACGTGATATTTTTTCAGCAGCATAAGAATTTCCTCGTCAATGCAGTCGGGACGAGTGGAAATTCTTATACCGCAAAAACCGTTTTCGCAGGTGATGTATCTGTCCGCCCTTTCAAGCAGGGATATCATGTACTCCCTGTCAATGGCAGTAAAGCTGCCGCCGAAAAAGGCGATTTCGGTGTTTCTCCTCTTTTCGGGAGACATATATTCATATGCCCCTCTGATGATATCCTCAGCCTCATCGGGCGAGGGGGCGTGAGCCGTGCTGCTTATGGTGCGCTGATTGCAGAAGGAGCAGGCATTGGGGCAGCCCATGTGAGGGATAAACACTGAGATATTTGCGTGGGACATTACTTTACCTCGCCCATAAGACGGAGCGCTTCCTTTGCAGCCTGCTGTTCAGCCTGCTTTTTGCTGTGACCCTCACCGTGGCCGATAACGTTGGAGTTAAGGCAGACCTCAACGATGAAGTGCCTGTCGTGGTCGGGGCCTGTCTGACCCTTGAGAACGTACTCCACCTTTTCCTCGGGATTTCTCTGGATTATCTCCTGAAGAATGGTCTTGTAATCCTGAAGATTGTTTGCGGTGCTCTTGTCAAGGTCCTTTGGGATAAAGCCCAGCACATATTCTCTTGCGGCTTCCATTCCGCCGTCAAGGAACACCGCTGCGATAACAGCCTCAAATGCGTCGGATACGATAGAGGGGCGTGTTCTTCCGCCTGTGTTTTCCTCGCCTCTGCCAAGAAGAATGTACTGACCCAGAGATATCTGCTTGGAAAATTCATACAGAGCCTTTTCGCATACCAGTGACGCTCTTATCTTTGTAAGGTCGCCCTCGGGCAGATGCTTGAAGTGATTGAACAGATGCTCGGATATTACGATGGAAAGCACGCTGTCGCCCAGAAATTCCAGTCTCTCGTTGGAGTGCCTGCCCTTCTTATATTCATTGGCGTAGGAGGAGTGGGAAAGCGCCTCGTAAAGCAGATCCTTGTTTTTGAAGGTGTAGCCTATCTCTTCCTCGAAGCTTTTCAGCCTTTCGTCAATGTCTGTCTTGTTAACTGTACTCATATCATGCCACGCAGTAACTGCGTGTGCCTCCTTTCTTCCTTACAGAAGTTCCTTTTTAAGAATGATATCGTCCCTGTCGGTTATCTCACGTATCACACGGCATGGATTTCCCGCCGCAAGGCAGTTGTCGGGGATATCCCTTGTTACCACGCTGCCTGCGCCGATAACACAGCAGTTTCCGATGGTAACTCCGCCTGTAATGGTAACATTTGCGGCTATCCGGCAGTTGTTTCCTATAGTTATGGGCTTGCCGTATTCAAGGTCGTAAAACCGCCGTTTTCGCCCATATCGGGTACAAGCTCTCTGATTATCTCGGCACGCTTTTCTTTCTCGTCCTCAAAGGTGTCATTAAACATTTTGCTCAGCTTGTGAGCCTTTATTCTCAGGTCGGAAAGCTCCTTGTCCGATGGGTCATAGAGCTTTCCTGCCAGCATTTTTTCCTTTTCGGTCATATGCTTCTTCTTTTACGCCTCTGCGTCCTGCTTCTTTACAGCTTCAAGAGAACGGGAAATTTCTTCGATGACCTTTCCGTCAACGCACTTCTTAGCCTGACGGATAGCGTTGTAAAATGCCTTTCCGTTGGAGCTTCCGTGTGCCTTGATAACAGGCTTTGAAACGCCCATGAGAACGCCGCCGCCTACCTCGGTGTAGTCCAGCTTCTTCTTGAAAGCCTTTACCTTTTTCATTATGAGCAGAGCCGCCAGTTTTCCGCTGAGACCGTCGGTGAGCATTCCTTTAAGCTCGCCTGCAAAGAATGAGCCCATGCCCTCGTAAAGCTTCAGTGCGATATTTCCTGTAAATCCATCGGATACAGCAACCTGACAAACACCCTTGGGCATCTCTCTTGCTTCAAGGTTGCCGTAGAAGTTAACGGGAGCATCTTTAAGGAGCTTGTAAGCTTCCTTGTCAAGCTCACGGCCCTTAGTGTCCTCTGCGCCGACGTTCAGCAGACCTACCTTGGGGAACTTTACACCCATTACCTTTTCCATGTAGCAGCTGCCCATGATACCGAACTGCATAAGCATTTCGGGGCGGCAGTCAACGTTAGCTCCGCCGTCCATCAGAATAAGATGTCCGTTTGCGGTGGGGAGGATAGGCGCAAGAGCTGGGCGCTTTATTCCTTTAAGTCTCTTTGCGATAAATGTGGAGCCGACCACCAGCGCACCTGTGCTTCCTGCGGAAACAAAAGCGTCGCCCTTGCCGTCAGCCAGAGCCTGTAAGCCCACAGCCATGGAGCAGTCCTTTCTGCTCTTGATTATTTCGGTAGGCTCCTCGTGGATATCAATAACAGACTCGGTATGTATAATGGATATCTTGTCAAGGCTCAGGTTGTTTTTCTCGGCAGTTTCCCTGATTATCTTCTCATTTCCTGTGAGAGTTACCTCAACACCAAGCTCTGCCACAGCCCTTGCAGCGCCCTCAATAACAGCTAAAGGAGCGTTGTCTCCGCCGAATGCGTCAACGATTATATTCATACTATCATTTCCTTTCATATGCGTTTGTACTTTTTTATTTTTGAACTGAGGAAGCGGCTGAGTTCATCGGCAGCCTCCTTAGAAACAGTCTCTTTAAGTATAATGTGCTTGCGCATGGGTTCAATGTATATAACAAAAGCGTCCTTTGTTTCTGCGGCTTTTATGATAAGATCGTAAGGCACCGCAGTCCTTGACAGCCTGTCGATGTTCATGTAGCAGCTGTCATAGAAATAGAACACATTGTAGTTGCGGTCGGTGGACTGCTTTGCTTTGAATATCATGTCGGCAGTCATAATGCCCGTAAAAGCGGTGAGGATAATCACGCCCGATATGGGATCATTGCCGCTTTTTACGGCGGACAAAGCTATGACCGCAGCGCAGACAAGATATATTATCCCAACAAAGACAAGGCTCTTTTTCAGGGAATTTCTGTTTCCCATGCACTGCCTGTCCTCGGTGCAGAAAAGGGGAGTGCCCATATCATTCACAGTGTTCATATGTCATACCCCCTGTTCACGCAGCTTTTTGCGGAGAAATTCGCAGGCGGCCTTGTAATTATTCCACCCGAAGCACCGCAGAGGTATCATTATGCTGTCCGCTCCGTTTAGCTCCAGCACCATTGAATATTTGCCCATGTGGAGCTTTTTCACATCGGAATACTTTGCGCTGAGGGCAACATATTCTGTGGAATATTCCAGGCTGTCCTCATAAAGCCTGACCTGCGCATGGACATTTTGATTTATGGGAGCATTCACCTTGCCGCTTATTATCTTGTGCTTGAAAACTGCCGTGAAAACAACAGGGATAAGGCACATAACGGCAATTCTCATATATGCGGCAGAGTTTTCACGGCTGACATTGGGGAGCATAAAAGCTATGAGAAACAGCACAGCAAGCGCCAGCATAAAGCCGGTGACAAGCTTTATTATCGTTCCCGTGACGTTTCCGAAAGCGGTAAGCACGGCATATTCTTTAAGGTCGTTTTTGCTTATCTCCGAAGAACCGCTGAAAACAGGTTCGCTCATATTACCCCTCCGTCTTTTTTATCCTGCTGTAAATTTCGTCTGTGGCGGGCAGAATAATTTTCCTGCCGCTTTTTCTTGTGATGATCGCAGCGGAGCCTTGCTTTTTTATATCCTTTATATCAGAATATAAAACCTCCGACGCATTTTCGCCGATGATACATTCAAAGCCGATGCCGGAAAATCTGTATGTGGCGGTGCTGTCAGTTATCCTGTTTTTTATATCGGCAGCCGTTTTGCACAGATTGGATATCAGCGCAATTCCCAGACAGAGAAGCGACACTGCTATGGCAAACACAATGGACAGCTTCCAAAGTATAAGCACTGTAAGCATGAATGTGTAGAATATTTTCACTGCTGTGGGAATATTGAGCAGGGTTGCTCTCGCCGCTTCCGACGGGAACTTGTCCGAAATATTGAATGATACTTCACTTTCGGCTTTACCGAATGATATTATGCCATCGGCACTTTTTCCCTGAAAACAGTCATCGCTCTTTCTGCCTTTGAGCTTTGATGAAAAGATATCTCTGAGCCTGCTGCCCTCATCAGCGGTAAGATATTCCTTTGGCAGGATATATGCCGCATATTTGCTTGGCATAAGATAGAAATATTTCTTATTTTCCCTTACCGCATATATTGCCGAATATTCCGTCATGCAGGTTCCCTGTTCGTTTTTTACGGTGAAATTATTATCGGAAAAGGTGTATTCCGTAACTCCCGCAAAATCTGCGCCGTCCTGCTTTATTGTGACAAAAAGCATTGCCGCAAGCGCAATAACATACAGCAGCAGAACAGGGCTTATTGCCCCTCTTGCCGCAAATGCTACAAGCTGCATCACAGGCAGGACCGCAAGGAAAAACACGCAGCATATGAACAAAAACGGGCTTCTGAGCATGGTGCTCAGAGTAAGAGCGTTTTTGTCCTTTTTTGAAGTCTCACACCTTATCACCATATGGGTCATTGCGTATCAGTCCTTATTTTCTGAGATGTAGTTGTCAAAAGCCTCCAGCGCCCTGTCGGCAACAGCCTGATATCTTGCCTGCTTGTCCTTTATGCGCACGCCGATATCGGGAAGTACTCCCATATTTGCGCCCATGGGCTGAAAATTCGTCACAGTCTTGTCGGAGATATATGCGCTCAGACCGCCTATCATTGTCTCTCTCGGGAGTATGAGAGGGGACTGACCGTTCATTTTCCTTACCGCATTTATTCCCGCAATGATGCCGGATGCGGCGGACTCCATATAGCCCTCAACGCCTGTTATCTGACCGCCGAAGAATATTTCGGGGCGGCTCCTCATGGAAAAGTCGGCGTTCAGGAGCTTTGGGGAGTTGATGAACGAGTTGCGGTGCATTACGCCGTAGCGGACAAATTCCGCATTTTCAAGCCCGGGTATAAGCGAGAAAACTCTTTTCTGCTCGGGAAATTTCAGGTTTGTCTGAAAGCCCACCAGATTGTACATAGTGCCGCTTTCATTCTCACGCCTCAGCTGAACTACCGCATATGGGCGCTTTCCCGAACGTGGGTCGGTAAGCCCCACAGGCTTCATTGCACCATAGCGAACAGCGTCCTCGCCACGCTTTGCCAGCACTTCAACAGGCATACAGCCCTCGTAAACGGTGAAGTCGTCCTTTGAATTTTCGGGACGGTCAAAGTCATGTATGGGAGCTGACTCAGCATTTATCAGCTCGTTGTAAAATCTCAGGTATTCTTCCTTGTCAAAGGGGCAGTTGATGTAATCGTCGCCCCCTCTGCCGTATCTTGCGGCGGAGAATGCCTTGGTCATGTCGATGGATTCGGCGGTAACTATCGGAGCTGCCGCATCAAAGAAGCTGAGATATCCGCCACACAGCTCTGATATGCTCTGCGCCAGTTTTCCCGCTGTAAGAGGGCCGCTGGCAATCACCGCATATCCCTCTGTGGGAACAGCTTCTATCTCTTCGTTTATAACAGTGATGTTGGGGTGAGAGCGAACCTTTTCGGTAACAAGGTCGGAAAATTTTTCTCTGTCCACCGCCAGTGCACCGCCTGCGGGAACGGCTGTTTCTTCCGCACAGGGAACTGTCAGCGAACCCAGCCTGCGCATCTCTTCCTTCAGCAGTCCCGCCGCAGAATTTACACGGGAGGCTTTCAGCGAATTGGAGCAGACAAGCTCCGCAAATCCGTTATATTTGTGAGCAGGGGAGAACTTCTTGGGCTTCATCTCGTAAAGCTCCACCTTTACACCCCGTTCAGCCGCTGCCCATGCCGCCTCGCACCCTGCAAAGCCTGCGCCGATAACAGTAAGCTTATTATTCATAAAGATTATTTTTCCTTTTTGATAACAGTTTCATAGCCGCAGCCCTCTTTCAGGCAGAACAGCTTTCCGCCCTTTTTGAAAAGGGTAGTGCCGTCGTTGCACTTGGGGCACTTGTCCGAAACGGGAGTATCCCATGTCATAAAATCGCAGGTGGGATTGTCCTCGCAGCCAAAATATTTCTTGCCCTTCTTGGACTTTTTCTGGAGCACCTTTTTGCCGCACTTGGGGCAAACGCCGCCTGTGGGCTTGATTATCTTCTTTGTGTTTGTGCACTCGGGGAAGCCTGAGCAGGCAAGGAATCTTCCGAATCTGCCTATCTTTATTACCATGGGCTTTCCGCAAACATCGCACACCTCGTCGGTCTCCTCATCGGGGACTTTGACACGCTTGCCGTCCATAGCCACCTCAGCCTTTTTCAGGGTAGCGTCAAAATCCTTGTAGAAGTCTTCCAGAGTTTCAACCCAGTCCTTTTCGCCCAGCTCGACCTTATCAAGGCTGCTTTCCATGGAAGCGGTGAACTTGGTATCGACGATCTGCTTGAAATGGTCTTTCAGCAGGTCAGTGGTAACTTCGCCCAGACCTGTGGGCTTCAGCTGCTTGCCGTCACGCTCAACATAGAAGCGGTTGATTATCGTTGAAATGGTAGGCGCATATGTGGAAGGTCTGCCTATGCCGTTTTCTTCCAGCGCCTTGATGAATGATGCTTCGGTGTATCGTGCGGGAGGCTGAGTGAAGTGCTGCTTGCCCTCAATGTTTTTGAGCTTCAGCACATCGCCCTCATTGATAACGGGAAGCACCTTGTTTTCCTCATCGTCCTTGGACTCCTCATACAGCACGGTGAAGCCGTCGAACTTGACGGAAAAGCCTGTTGCCTTGAAGCCGCAGCCGTTTGCGTCGATATCAACGGAAACGGTATCCAGCAGAGCGTTTGCCATCTGGCTTGCGATAAATCTTTCCCAGATGAGCTTGTAAAGCTTGTACTGCTCGGCAGTAAGGCTGTCCTTGACTCTTTCTGGAGTAATCTCGGGGGTAGAGGGACGTATAGCTTCGTGAGCGTCCTGTGCGCCTGCCTTGGACTTGTATATTTTCGGAGACGCGGGCAGATAATTTTTGCCGTATGCTCCCTCAATGTATTTGTAAGCCGCAGCCCTTGCCTCGTCGGAAATTCTCAGGCTGTCTGTTCTCATGTAGGTGATAAGACCCACAGCGCCCATGCCCTCGATCTCAACGCCTTCATAAAGCTGCTGAGCGGCTCTCATTGTCTTTGAAGTCTGGAAGCCAAGCTTCTTTGAAGCTTCCTGCTGCATTGTAGATGTGGTAAAGGGTGCGGCAGGGGACTTTCTTCTTACAGATTTCTTTACGCCTGTTACCTTGAACTCAGCACCGTTTATTTTTTCAAGCACCTTGTCGGTCTCTTCCTTGGAGTGAAGTTCGGTCTTGTTTCCGTCAATCCCTGTGAAAACAGCGTCAAACTGCTTTTTGGAGGAAGGGGCTGTCATCTTCGCTTCTATTGACCAGTATTCCTCGGGCTTGAAAGCATTTATTTCCTTTTCACGGTCAACTATCATCTTAACGGCTACCGACTGCACACGTCCTGCGGAAAGACCTCTGCGGACTTTCTTCCAAAGAAACGGAGACAGCTTGTAACCAACTATTCTGTCAAGGATACGCCTTGCCTGCTGAGCATTCACCAGATCAAGGTCGATGGAGCGGGGGTGCTCCATACCGTACTCAACGCCTGATTTTGTTATCTCGTTGAATGTAACTCTCACGGGAGCGTTAAGGGGAATATCCAGCAGCTGCGCCAGATGCCATGAAATCGCTTCTCCCTCACGGTCAGGGTCCGTTGCGAGATAAACGGTGTCGGAGTGGGAGGCTTCTTTTTTCAGCGAGGATATTACTTCTTCCTTGTCCTTCATGGGCACATAAACGGGTTTGAAGCCGTTGTCAACATCAACGCTGAGCTTGGATTTCGGCAGGTCACGGACATGACCCATGGAAGCCATTACCTCGTAATTGGGACCCAGATATTTCTTTATTGTCTTTGCCTTTGCAGGCGACTCAACTATTACAAGATTGGACATATGTTCAATCATTCCTTTCTCAGAATCTTTCCACACTTTTTATGAGATGCGGTAAACGCCGCCCTCGGCAGTTACCGTTCCCATTATTTCAAGCTCTGTAAGAGCTGTAAGAATGTCGTCGATATTTTCGGATATCTTCCGTGCAATATCGTCCGCACGCATGGGTGCAGCGTTTATTGCCGTAAGTATTTTTCTTTGGATATCATCACCGCCTGCCGCTTCTATTTCCTCTTCGGAAAGCGATTTGGGATTATCCTCAGGCTCAGCTTCCGCAGGCATTTCGGGCTTGGACTTTGCAGGCTTCTTATCCTTTTTATCATTTTCCTGCTGCCTGCTTGCCGCCTCAAAAGCGTCATCGCAGAAACGGTTGAGGGCTTCTATCTTCTCGAAGATGCGTTCATTTTCGACTATTGTATGCGGTATATTCATACAGTATTCGCTGAAAATGTCCCTGGCACCCATAAGCGGAACAGCGCCCTCACGGATAAGCTCCGTGTTTCCCTTGTACCTCCGGTCAAATATGTCGCAGGGCGGAACGGCAAACACCGTTTTTCCCTGAGATGTGGCGTGTGAGGCGGAGTTCAGCGAGCCGCTTCTTTCTCCCGCTTCAATGACCGCCACCGACATGGACAGCCCCGCAAGTATTCGGTTTCTTTTAATGAAATTCGGCTGTGCGGGAAATGTTCCGGGAACACATTCGGTGATGAGCGCTCCGTTTTCAATAACAGCGTCACGGTACTTGGAGTTTGGCTTGGGATAATCGTAATCTATTCCCGCACCCAGCACGGCATAGGTCCTTGCGCCGCTTTCGATGGCATGGGTATGAGCGCAGATGTCGATGCCCTCGGCAAATCCGCTTATAATATCAAAGCCCTGCCTGCCAAGAACTCGGGCAATGCCCGCCGCAACCTTAAGGCTGTATTCGGAAGCTTTTCTTGCTCCGACTATTCCTATGCTCAGCCTGTCGTCTATCCCAGAGATATCGCCCCTGTAAAAAAGAACGGCAGGGGGAGCATAAATGTGCCGCAGCCTGTCGGGATAAAGCTCCTCGTCTCTTGTGACTATCCGGATATTTTTCTTGGAGCAGAATTCCATTATTTTTTCCGCAGCGGAAAGGGTAACGTCGTTTGCAGCCCTCACAGCTTCATTCGGAAGTCCCTTTGCGCCGTCTTTGAATGCGCAGTAAAGCTCTTCGCCGCTGTCAAAGCGCTCGGAAAGCTCCGCAAGCAGCCGTGAGCCTGCACCGAAAGCAGCCACTGACCATATTCTGTAAAGCCTGCTGTAATAAGCGGTATCGGAAGCGTTCATATCCTGACTCCTTTTCAGCTTACGCCTTTGACAGCTCCCACATGATTATTCCCGCAGCCATGGCGGCGTTAAGGGAATTTATGGTGCCGTGCATTTTTATTGTAAGAGGTACATCTGCCAGTGCCGAGTGCTCACTGGGGAGACCGTTGCCCTCGTTTCCTATCATAACTGCGCCGCCCTTTGAAAAATCGCATTCTATGAGAGAAACGGCGCTGCTGTCGATAACAGCCGCATAAATTGCAATGCCCGCATTTTTCAGGTTCAGCACTGCATTGTAAATATCATCGTCAATGATATTCACACGCATAAGGCTGCCCATAGCCGAGCGGACAGTCTTTGGATTATAAACATCGCAGCAGTTACAGGTGATTATTGCGTCGATTCCGCAGGCATCGGCAGTCCTTAGCATAGTTCCCATATTTCCGGGGTCCTGGATATTATCCAGAATGATATATTTTCCGCCTGACTTCATTTCTGCATACTGAGCTGCATTGTCGGACTTGGGCATTCTGCATATGGCAAATATTCCCTGAGACATCTGCGTATCCGAAAGCGATGCCGCCAACTCGTCCGATATCATCGAAAACGTTTTTTTATTATACTTTGAAAAAAGAAGCTCCAGAGCTTCACTGTATTTTTTCAGGGCGTTTTCGGTAAAGAAAACACAGTGAAGCTCTATAGCTTCTGCGGCTGCGTCGGCGGTGAGACGTGCGCCCTCAACGGTAAAAAGCTGTTCTTTCCTGCGAAGCTTTTTATCGGCGCTGAGCCTTTTGTAAAGCTTTATCTTCTCATTGTCTGCCGAGGATATAAAAGTAAAGTCAGTCATAAATACCTCTATTTTAAACAAAAAGCTGTATCACATAGACATACGCCTTTGTGATACAGCCTGTTTACGAAAATTAAAGAGCAGCCTTAGCCTTTTCAGTAAGTGCTGTGAAACCTGCTGCGTCGTTGATAGCGATTTCGGAAAGCATCTTTCTGTTGAGAGTGATGCCAGCCTTCTTGAGACCGTTCATGAATGTAGAATAGTTCATGCCGTTCATCTTGCAAGCAGCGGAAATTCTGGTGATCCAGAGCTGTCTGAAATCACGCTTCTTGAGGCGTCTGCCGATGTAAGCGTAATTGCCGGACTTCATTACGGCTTCCTTAGCCATCTTGAAATGCTTGCTCTTTGCGCCCCAGTAACCCTTGGCAAGCTTTAATGTTTTATTTCTTCTCTTGCGAGTAGCCATTGCTCCCTTAACACGAGCCATATTATTATACCTCCAAATGTATTATTGAATCTTCTGAAATATAACGCCGGTGCCGCCTATTATTTGTAAGGCATAAGCTCTCTGAGAGTAGCTGCGTTTGCGGAACCTGCAACGCCCATGTTACGGGCAATTCTCTTGCGCTTGTGGTCCTTCTGAGTAAGTCTGTGTCTCTTGTTGGTCTTCTGATACTTAACAAGACCGTTCTTGGTGAGCTTGAAACGCTTCTTAGCGCCGGAATGAGTCTTCTGCTTTGGCATGGAAATATCCTCCCTTTTATTTTTACAGTATGATTTGAACAGCGGTTACTTGGAAGCCTTGGGGGAAACGAACATAACCAGCGCTCTTCCCTCCATTTTAGGCGGCTTCTCAACGGTGCCTGCCTCGGCACAAGCTTCCTTGAACTTGTCAAGAAGCTCTTCGCCAAGCTGAGGATGTGCAATGGCACGCTTGCGGAAGCGAACGGAAACCTTGATCTTATCTCCGCCCTTCAGGAACTTGACTGCCTGAGCGGTTTTTGTATCAAAGTCATGGGTATCAATGGTGGAGAACATTCTGATCTCCTTGATATCAACGACCTTCTGATTTTTTCTTGCTTCCTTTTCACGCTTAGCCTGTTCAAAGCAATATTTGCCGTAATCCATGATCTTGCATACAGGCGGAACAGCCTGAGGCGCAATTTTTACCAGATCCAGATCCTTTTCTGCCGCAAGCTTCTGAGCGTCCCTTGCGGACATAAGACCGAGCTGACTTCCGTCGGCACCGATTACTCTGATTTCCTTGTCACGGATTTCTTCATTGATTTGAAGCTCCTTGCTATCCTTGTTAGCTATGGCGAGCACCCCCAAAATATCAAATTAAACTATAAATGAATGTGAAATAAAAAACGGCAGAGCATAAGCTCCGCCGATAATCTCAAAACCACTCCGCACACATATCATACGCCTGCGGAATAAATTCGTAATTATTGACCGTAACGTGCCATTGCAGTACGGTGAGAACGGAAGCTCTGCTTTATTTTTCGTACTCAAGTATTATATCATGCGCATATGCTTTTGTCAATACGATATCATAAGTTTGTATGATATGACAACTTGAAAGCGATTTTAAATCTTGTTGTGCACATATTGTACAAAAGAAAAGTGCTTTGAGCGCTTAGCGGATACCCCGTCCGAGACGTGTTATGCGTGTTTCTCTGTTGTAAAAGCCCTTACATTTATCTGTAAAATCTTTGCAGATACTCTTCCTCTGTCAGAGTTTTGGGGGCTTTATTGCCGCTTCGGGCATTAAAACGGAGCCTGCCGCTGTTGAACACCGCATAATAGCAGTCGGGCGACATTCCCTGAAGTGACAATATCTGCCTTAAATATTCCTCGTCAGCGTTCAGCCGTTCCAGACTTTTTTTCAGACGGCCCAGCGCATATTTGTTTTTTTGAAGCTCTGCTTTCCATGTCCCCGCATATCCGTTTGCAGCTGCCATAAATGCTTTTTCGGGAGGCAGCAGCGCTATTTCCGCAGCAAGAGGATCGTGGACAATGTTTCCGCAGCTCGGGCAGCGTATCAGCAGGGGAGAGTCAACACTTCTTTCTTCGATATGTTCAGGATATCTTTTTATTGCGTGTCTGCATCGGGGACAGGTGCATACCTTGTTTTTATTTGCATTCCTTAGCGATTTGCATATAACAGAAGTTACAATGCTTACGATGCCCATGCTGTTCACTCCTCAAATTTGTCGTTTTTGATATATCCCTTTGCTTTTTCGGGGCAGATATCTGCCAGATATCGGTACATATTAAGCAGAGGAACATTGCAGTTTGTGATATTATCAAGCTTTGACAGTATATCCTCAGCGTCTATATAATCGCTGAAATCGTACTCTTTGCCGTCAGAAGTCTTTACGCAGAGAATTATTCTGCCTAAGCGTGAATACCGCTGATTTTCCCTGCCGTAGGAATACCACACCGCCTTGATATCGCTTAGGGCGATGGACTTTTTTATCCACAGATAATGAAAATCAAGCTTTTCACCGTTACAGCTGAGTGTGGCTTTGGGGAAGTGCATAAGCACGCTTGATATTGCTGTCGGCGCAATAAATGCTGCAATACACAGCCATATATCCGATGCTGTTATATTGCCCGATGCCGCACAGGCAGGCACAGCAATAAAAGCCACAGCCATTGATATCGGTATGGCTGCGTAATTATAATTGAACGGGTGATGTGTTATTTTTATTGTCATATTTAAAGTGTTCCCTTATATGTCAGCCTCATTTTTCTCCTGCTTTACATATCCCTTTGCTTTATCGGGCAAACGTTCTGCAAGGAAGCGGTAAAGCTGTATGAGCGGGATATTTGTCTCGCCGTCAGAATCAAGTGCGGCGACAAAGCTTTCTGCCGATAAAGAATCATTTAACTGATGTACTGTTCCGTCATTTGTTTTTATGGTGAGCAAAAGCCTCTGTTCGGCGTATCTTCCTTGATGCTCGATACAAACGGAATAACTTATCTCCAGGACATCTGAAAGCATTATAACGCTGTCCTTATTCAAATAGCGCCGGCACAGCTTTTCGTCATTCGCATACACCACAGCTTTTGCGCTTGAAAGAACTCCTGCCACTACATCCGTAAGTATCACTGCAACAAGACCCAATAAGAGCAGTGAAAACGAATCTGGATATGATGCGAGCCAAAAACACGGAACTGCAAAAAGAAGCATTATCCACAGAGCTATTTGCATAAAGTTCACAGGGTGATAGTTTATCTTTACCTTGATGCTGTTATCCATATGTCCCTCCCGTAAAGGGTACGCCGTGTTATTCCTCAGATGCGGAAGAATTGTTGCTGGTCATGGTATCATAAGCCTTCTGACCGAAGAATTTATCCAGCTGATCTACGGAAATAGTGTAACCGCTCGATGTCTTTACGTACTGCTCGATCTCTCCCTTTGTGATGGCAGCCTTTATCTCCTCAACAGGCATATTGAGGTAAGCGGCAGCCTCGGTCTCGGTGAGATACTTCTTGTCCGCAGTGCTGCTTACGGTAAGGTTGGAGGGAGAAGCATAGCTTGATGCAAAGGTCTGAGCCTCCACAGCTGCGGTGAGCTTCTTTACGGAGCCTGCTACCGTTGAGCCTGCGATGATGATGCACACGCCCAGCACTACTGATCCCAGCAGTGAACCCAGTGCGTTGTTGGGCTTAGGAGCGGGCTTGCGGCGGTTAGGTGTCTGTTCCATTTAAATCAGTCCTTTTTATTTTAATTCAATGCCAATGGCCTTGCCAAGTGAAAACGAATATAGGCAGCCCTCGCTTATCTTTTCCCCGAATATCATCGAAAGAGCACGGGCATAAAGCGAAAGCTGGCGGGAATACCTTTCACGGAGTATATCCTCGGTAACTCGGCGGTCGGTCTTGTAGTCCAGAAGCACGTATTTTCCGCCTTCTCTGAACACACAGTCTGCAACGCCCTGAAGCATTCCCTCGGTACTATTATAAACCATTAAATCACTATCGTCAAGGTTTAAGTCGGAAATTTTAACCAGAAATTTCTTTTCTCTGTATATTTCATCGGCATTCATCATTCTTCCGCAAAGCCCGCTGTTCAAAAAGCCGCTTATCATGCTGCTGTCGGCACATTCCGCCTGGATCTTTGTCAGCAGTCCCAGTGAGCAGAGCCGTTGGGCTTCCTTGGCAATGGCATTTTCGGGGGAGGCTTTCTCGGCGTACAGCTTTTTAATGTCTGCATACTGCATGAACGCATGAACGGCAGTTCCTGCGGCAGCTGCGGATATTCCCTGAGGTCTGCTTTTGTCCTTGGTGAAAATTGCTTTCGGGGGAATAAGATGCTTTTCGGCGATCTCGCTGACGGTTATCTTTGAAGCGGTGTTTGCGAGGGTAAGGTCATATTCATGGTACATAAGGCTGCGGAAAAGCTCAGCACGTTCGGGGGAATATTCCGCCTGCTTTGTTTCGCTTTCCTCTGCCGCTTCCGCCTCGGAAAGCTCTGCCCCGGTCATTACCATGTCACAGCTTCCAAGAGAATACACATCGTCATGCTTTTTGGAAAGCCCTATGGCTGCGTCAAGCCAGTCCGCCATGGAAATTCCAGTGCTTACGGCTTCCTCCTGACGCATCTTTCCGCTTTCCAGCAAGCCCATTATCTCCTCACGGTGCTTTGCGGATTTTTCATCGGTGCGCCTTGTTATGAACAGCTTGTTTTTCGCTCTTGTGAGGGCAACGTAAAGGAGCATCATTTCTTCATCACGCTGATTTTTCTCCATGATAAGGCTCAGCGCACGCCTTGGAAATGACTCATACGCCGTGAGACGTGACGGGTCGCTTATCTTGAAAGCAGTGCCGTAATCGGATACAAACACCATGCGCTGATTTTTGTCAGTAAGGTTGAATTTTGTCCAGCTGCGGCAGAGGAATATGAACGGATATTCCAGTCCCTTTGACTTGTGGATAGTCTTTACCGAGACAGCTTCCTCGGAGGATACGGCAGCAGATGCCGCCGCAAAATCCTTGCTGCTGTCCAGCATATTGTTTATCCTGCGGACAAATCCGCTGAGACCGCCTGTGCCGTTCTTGTCATAGTCTGCGGCATAAACGGGCAGCAGCCGCAGATTGGCTTTCTTTTTAAGGCTGTCCTTGTAAATGCTTATGACGGACATAAAATCCGTCTTGTCGTAGATAAATCCGATAAGCTCCTCAACGCTGTGGGCAGCGGCATATTCTCTCAGCGTGCCGAAAACGGTGAGAAATTCATCGCACTGCTTTTTCAGAGCCGCAGATGTGCCCTTGCCCGAGCTTACCGCCGTAATATCAGCAAAAACGGAAGAGCTTCTCAGCGATCGGATATTTGCCATATCCTCAGCGGAAAACATGAACATGGGGGACATGAGCACCGCCGCCATAGGAATATCCAGCGTTGGGTTATCTATGCACCTGAGCAGGTTTATGAGCACGGATATCTCCCTTGCCTCCAGATAGCTTTCCTCCGCAGCGCCCGATGCGCTTATACCCAGCTCCTCAAGGCAGCTTATGAACAGGGGAGCGGTGCTGGTGTTTCGTGTAAGGATACATATGTCCGAGGGGCGCACAGGGCGCTCGCCGTTTTTGTCGTGGAGCTTTCCGTTCTTTATAAGGTGGGCTATCTTTGCCGCCACGCACCTTGCTTCAATAAGGTCGATGCTGAGGCTGTCGCCGTTTTCGTCCTCGTCACTGCTGTCGATATCGGGCAGCTCTATTATCTCGGTGGGGCCGAAATCGTCTTCGCAGGAAGCACCCTCGATAAGACTTTCATCATCGCCGTAATCAATGCCGCCGTTTTGCTTTGACATTATCACCCTGAAAACCGCATTGACAAACTCCACCACATGGTGAGAGCTTCGGAAATTCCTGTTCAGCAGGATATATGCAGGCTCGCTGCCCTCCTCCGAATAGGGAACGCTGTTGGCGATATTTTTCATAAAGATACGTGGGTCGGCACACCTGAAACGGTAAATGGACTGCTTTACATCGCCCACCGCAAAGAAATTCCTGCCTGGGATTTCTGCCGTTCCGTCCTTGGATATCATTCTGAAAATAAGCTCCTGAACTGCCGTGGAGTCCTGAAACTCGTCGATCATCACGATGGAAAAATAGTCGGAAAGCTCCTTTGCCAGCGGTGTTTTTTCAACAGTTCCGTCAGGCAGTCGGCTGCACAGCAGTGAGCAGGCTATCTGCTCAGCATCGGAGAAGCCCAGAGCGTTCTTTTCGTTTTTCAGTCTGCGTTCCTCAGCAAAAACGTCGTTCATCAGCCCGAACAGCTTTTCGCTTATCTCGGCGTGAATTATATAGTCGCTTCTGATATCCTCATAGGTGAACTCTCCGCCGAACTTTTCAAAAGCCGCCTTGCAGGCATTTCTCTTGTCCTTGACCGAGTCAATGACAGTCTGGTCGAACTGTATATCCATCTTTTTTCCGTCAGCATCCTTTGCGCTGCCCGAGGAATAGAAAGTCACCTTGTCAAATTTGACGGAGAATTTTCCCGTGAAAAGCAGCGACGGGTCGTCGGAAATGCAGTCGGCGGCTGACATGATGTTCGAGACCTCCGCACTGAAAATATCCATGTTTTTCTTTATCTTTGCAATGCCGCCGCAGTCGGAACCGTATTCGTTCACAGCGTCCTCATATGCTTCCTCTTCAAGAGCGGCAGCGGCTTTCAGCTTCTTTACAACATAGTCGGTGTAAAGCTTGATAAGGCTGTCGTCCTCAGGCTCGGGCGGCTTCTTGTAGCGGTCTGCCGCCTGAGCCATATAATCGGCAGGAAACGGCAGGGCAAGGATATTGTCCCGCAGTTCGGGGATAATTGCCGCAAGTCTCCGCTGATCCTTTGCACCGGGGCAGAAAAAGTCCGTCAGGCGCTTCATGTCATTGGGGCGGCGGTCGAACCAGTCGTCAAAGACATTTTCCGCTGCCTTTGCGGCGATAACATCGTCCTCCGCAGGGTCAAGCACCCTGAAAGAAGAGTCAACGTCAAGGCTGCCCGCATTTTCACGTATCAGGCTGAAACAGAAGGAGTGGATAGTGGATATCTTTGCCGAGGGGATAAGCGCCTGCTGGGCGGTGAGCCATTCATTCTCAGGCTCCAGCTCTGCGGCAGAAGCCAGTGCAGATGTAAGCCGCTGCTTCATCTGGGCGGCGGCATCGTTTGTAAAGGTAACAACGGCTATCCTGTCCGCAGGAACGGGATTTTCCCTGTCGGAAAGTATTCTCAGCAGCTTTTCTACCAGTACGGCAGTCTTTCCGCTTCCTGCCGCCGCCGATACAACTATCGCCCTGTCCTTTGCTTCAATAGCGTCAAGCTGTTCCTTTGTCCATGTTACTGACGGCATATTCTCACTCCTTTTCACCGTTTATTTCAAAGTCGATATCGGAAATATCCCTGGGTACGGGATCGGGATAATTGCCGCATATCTCCCTGTAGTCGCAGAAGCCGCAGGGTATGGTGCATTTGTACTTCTTGCTTTCCAGAGGGCTTGCGGGGAAATCTCCGCTGTAAACCGCCCTGCCCATGTCCTCTATCTGTTTTATGGCAAGCGCCTTTATCTTTTCCATGGTATCGCTGTTGATAACACTGCTCTTTGCGCTTACGGTTCCGTCCTTCTTGAATGTCACGGGAATGAACCTGCCCCGGCAGTCCTCCTCCATGGCGTTGATGATAAGGGGGCTGTCAAGCACAGCTCCCTGCATTTTCATGGTGTCGTCGATGCACTTGGCGGCGCTCGCTTCGTCTGCCATGCGGTCATCTGCGGACTTGGGATATTTTACCGGAATGTACAGCGCACCTGCGGGAACACAGCCTCCGTATCTGCCGCCCTTTTCATCGGTGAGGGCAAAGAGATAGAAGAACATCTGCATATTTATTCCCAGCGCCAGCTGCTCTTTCATAAAGTCCTTTACGCCTGTTTTGTAGTCAAGGATACGAATGTATATAATGCCGTTTTCGTCCGTAAATTCATCAACACGGTCGGCAGTTCCCGTGAAATTTACTTTCAGCCCCTCGCCGCATTCGATGATAACGGGTGTGACCGTAGAATTTTTTACACTGCCCTTTACGCCTACGGGATATTCAAAATCAGAGGGTACAAAGCGTGATACCCTCTGCTCCTCCTGCATATGGGTAAGGGCGGTGAGCAGGGTGTCGTTCATGATGTCAAGGTAAAATCCGAAGCTTTTTTTCTTGGCAAATTTTCCGCTGAGATTTTTTGCAATGTAGCCGTCAACCGATTTTTTAATGCTGGCGGTGAGGTCATCGGTTGTCATGTTCAGAAATTTTTCCCCACGGTTTTCCTCAAAAATGTCCTTCATGCACATGTGCATTATATTTCCCTGATTTATGGGGTTAAGGTCCATTTTCGGCAGGGGATAGAGCTTCAGTCCCGTTTTGCAGAAGTACATGAACGGGCATTTGCTGAAATCCTCAAACCGTGATGCCGAAAGCTCCAGCGTGTCACCGTACAGCTTTTTCATAAGCTTTTTATCTGCAATCTTATGAGCCGTGGTAAGGTCTATCCTGTCTATGTAGCTGAATTTTTTTGCATAAAGTGGATCCTTGCAAAGCTCGGTCTTTACGGTGATGAAATCCGGGTCTGACGGGTCAAAATTCTGGGAAGCCGCCGCATATGCCGATTGTGGAGTGCGGCAGAAATACAGCATATCCAGGTCGGAAGTATTTATCCTTTGACAGTTCGGTATGCAGGCGGATATCTTTTCGATATACGGCGAGGGATACACGGAAGCACCCGAAATATCCGCCTCGGAGTATGATACAAAAAGCCTGTGAGACGATGAGCAAAGCGCCTTGAATGCGTTGAAGCGTTCCTCTGCAAGGCGCTTTTTCATGCTGCCCGAAAGGTCATAGTCTGATTTTTTAAAGAACTCTCTTTCACGTTCGGAGAAAGTGGAGCTTTCCCCTGTGATAAAGGGGAAAATTCCGTCATTTGCGTGCATTACAAAAACTATCTTGGGGTTTGTGAGACGGGCAAGGTCTGACTGCTGTGCGATAACTCCGTCCAGTGCGTCGGGGGGAGCGGCAAGGGTTATTTTCTCGGCGGAGAGCATGAAAATATCACGGAAATCACTGAGAGATATTTTTTCCGTCAGCGCCTGTTCAAGGCTTGCAAATATCTCGTCCAGCTGGCTGCACAGCCACTGGTTCTCACGTATCTGAGCCGCAGACTCCGCTTCCGTTATGTACTTGCCCTCAAAGGAAAGCAGCTTTTCTTCTGCGCCTGTTTCGCCTATGAAGCTGCGGAGTGCGTCGCATATCTGTGCACCTGTTTTTCCCGAGCAGGCTTTTTTCAGGCTGTTTATGGGGGAAAGCAGGCGGAGCCTTATGTCTTCAGCCTTTTCATCGGGAAATTCGCTCTGCCACATGGAACCGTCAATATCCCATGTGTAGCAGTAGTTTTCCAGGTAGGCGATATCTTCTTCCGAAACCTGCGTAAGCCCTGTCTTTGCATATCTGAGCAGCACTTCGGTGGAGGGCTTTTTCTCCGCTGCCAGCTCCAGCGCCGCCGTTACCATAAGCATAAGTGGCTTGTGACCTGCGGGACGCTTCTTGTCCGAGTAATAGGGAATATTGTACCGCTCAAAATGAGGAGCCAGCACGGAAATATCATCGTTCATGGCACGGCTGAGAACTGCGATATCGCTGTACCTGAGAGATCTGTCCGCTGCGGTAAGCTCACATATGGCGGCGCATATGTAATCGCACTCGCCGTAGATATCGGGAGCAGTCACAAGAGTGATATTTCCGCCGTCACCGTTATATGCCTTTGAGGGCAGCCGCAGAAGATTTTTTGAAAGCTCAAAAAGCTCTTCCGATTTGTAGCGCTTGTTATCATCAAACTTTACCTTGTTTATCTTTTTGCCAAGTTCAGCGGCTATGGAGGAAAGTCCTGCACAGGTCTCGTTCACCGCTGTAAATGGGCCAAAACCGCCTTTGCCAATGTCGTCGGAAGTCATGCAGACAGTAAGCTCTGCGCACTGGGAGAGCATTACACGTATCATGTTGTACTGGTCGCCTGTGAAGCTTTTGAACTCGTCCATAAACAGGCACATATCATTAAAATAGCCGTTCTGCTCCGCCATATCGGCAGCAAGTCGGGCATCAAGGAGAATATCCCTCATGCCGAGAGCTGCAAGCTCCGATGAATATTCCGAGTAGATGAGAAAAAGGTCGGTGAGTTTGTCACGCATATTGTCGGGAGCGGTTTTAAGTATCTCGCCCAGAACTTCGGGAGTAACGCCGCTGTGGATAAGCTCGCTGAGCATGGTAAGGGCGGTGTTTGCAAAGGAAGCCCTTTTTGCCTGCTTGTCAAAGAAAAGAAGTCCCTCACGCTCCGATATAAGGCGTATCACCTTGTACATAACGGCGGTTTTTACGGTGGAATCCGCACCCATGCCCTCGGGAGCCTTTGTGCAGCGGAAGATATCCGCAGCAAGGCGTGAGAACGACCACACCTCGGTGTTGCCTTTGTTGAACAGCGCACAGCCCAGATGATTGTAGAGCATATGCTCATATTCAAAGGTGAACTGGTCGGGGACTATTACGCAGACCTTTCTGCCGTTCCCGGCGGCCTGCTTTATTTTGTCCATCATGGCATAGGATTTGCCTGTTCCCGTTCCACCATAAAAAAATGTCAGCATATTATACCTCGTTTCTGTCCGAATAATTCTATCCTATTATACCAAATTACCTGTCCGCATTTACGGACAGGTAATTGAAAATTGCTTTTATCTGCGGACTCTTTTTCTTACATTTTCAGCATTTATACCGAAAGAGCGGAAGATGTCAGCCGCATAGCTTTGTTTCAGGGGCATACCCTTTCTTATCCTGTACAGCCGCTTTCCGCTGGTCTCGTCAACATCTGCAACAATGCTCTGGGGAATGCTCCTGCAATCGGGGTCGGAGGATATCTCACCGCACTTGCCCGCAAGCTCGGTGATATGTGTGGCAAAAACGCCCCTTACGCCGATAATGCAGAATATCCTTACCAGTTCTTCGGCTATTTCAGCACATTCCTTGGGTGTGGTGCTCTGGATAGACTCGTTCATCAGCAGCAGGCTGTTTTCTTCCGCAAGGTCGCTGATTATTTTCAGATCCTTTATCTCTGTGGTAAATCGGCTGGCGTTTATGCCCGTTTCTTCTTCTTTGGGGAAGTGGGTGAATATAAAGTCGGCAGTGCTTATGACACATTCCTCCGCAGGCACGTAAAAGCCTGTCTGAGCAAGCAGGAAGCACAGTCCCAGACCACGTACAAAGGTGGTCTTTCCGCCGTTGTTTGCGCCTGTTAAAATGTAAAATCTGCCCTCGTCGTCCATGGTGATGCTGTTGCGCACAACAAGGTCGTCGCCCATGGCTTCGGTGTTGGCGGCAGCCGCCTTGAAGTAGAAACAGGGGTCAAAGAGATTTTTGATATCCGCATATCTTGCCTTGTCCGTAAACTTGGGACGGCACATTTTTATGCCTCTTGCATTGCAGGCTTCGATGACCCTTGCCATGCCATCGTATATCTCCAGCTGGTCTTCGAGCATGGAAACGTGCTCAAATGCAAGCCTGTCATATGACTTCAAAGCGGCGGACAGCCTGTTCATATATGCGCCAGTTATTTTTTCCATGGCGGCAAAAAGGGCCTTGTCGGCCTCGTTCACATAGCCGTCCTCATTGGGCTGATTTGTCCTCAGCTTGCCCATGATGTGGGTCTCGGAAAAGGCGTTGTTTTTGTAGAAAAGCCTGTCGAAAACGTTGGGCTTTTCGCCTGCGGGCTTGTCCGACCAGCCTGTTATCCCTGCGGATATGGGCTTCATTTCCTCATTGAAGTTGATGGCGATGTTAACGGAGCGTATTTTCTTTGAAAAGGCTTCTTTCAGCTCTGCAATGTCCTTTTTCATGCTGTTGTAGTCATTGGAAGCGTATCGTTCTTCCAGTGAATCAAACAGTCCCCTGAAAGCGGCTGAATGAATGTTTGAGCCTATCTCGCCGTAAAGAGCATGAAGCTCCTCCATGCAGTCTATGTAGCTGTCCAGCGCCTCGACACAGCTTCCCAGAGCGGAAAAGCTGTCGGGGGTGGAAGCGGAAATATTCTTGTGCTCACTGTCCAGCAGTGTGCGGATTATTCTGTGTACCGATGGGGAGAGCTTGGGATTGCCCATAACGTCTTCCAGAGCGTCAAGACGGTAGTTCATGACTTCGGTATCGGTGCAAAGCTCCCTGAAAAGCTTCAGCACGTTCTGGGGATTTCTGCGGCTGATTATGCCCGCAACATTGTCCGTCATAAGGTCGTTCATATATGTGCAGGGGTATTTGTCGTTAAGCATTATTCTGCGGTTGTTAAGTTCCCTGCGCCTTGCAGCGTCGGGATAAAGCAGGTCGGGTATCTCTCTGAGTTCCTTGTTTTCCATACTGCCGCTTCCTTTCATTTATTTCTTTGATTTGACAGCCGATGTGTCGGCAAATCTCCATAAAATATCCCTGTATTCGGGGGTGGCATAGTCGATGCCCACACGTTTTAGCCTGATTATTTCGGGGCGGTATCCGTCATCTGCAATGCAGATCTTCGGGTTGCCGATAAACGATCCGCCGTTGAAGCTCTTGTCTATCTTCAGCGCCTTTGTGAGCTTTCCGGGGCCTGCATAGTCAAGGCACGCACGGAAAAGCACGCCTTGGGGCTGCTCCTTTTCGCCTGTGATAACGTTCATCAGCCAGTGGCAGCCGTAGCAGAGATATACGTATATAACTCCCGCTTCACGGTAAAGCAGCTCAGTTCTGGGAGTGCGGCCCTTTGATGCGTGACAGGCGGTGTCCTCCTCGCCACGGTATGCTTCCGCTTCGGTGATGCGCAGGCGTATCTCGCCCTCGTCGGTGTTCCTGATAATAAGCTTGCCCACCAGATCCGGAGCCACATCAAGGCAGTCACGGTGAAAAAAGTCCTCACCCAAGGGAGTGGGAGTGTTATTCATCATCGCCGTTTCTGCCTCCCTTTGTAACGTTTATATTGCTTCTGTTAAGGAAAGCCTTGTGGGCACGTCTGTTCTTGAAGCGGTCTATATAGTTTTTGCCGAAGAAAATAGCAAAGGTCACAAATGCGGCAAGGACCGAAAGCTGAATGCCCAGACCTACGCTTGCCATGTCGTATAAATAATATTTGAATGCGTCACCGAAGGATACCAGCATAAAAACAATGTCGATAAGCGCCAGCCACTTTGCTTTGATGGGTACCACAAAGAACATCAGAAATTCCATTTCGGGATATAAATAGGCATACACAAGGAACAGTGAGAACAGCAGATAGCTGCTTGAAGCCGCTCCCGCAATGAAGCCAACGCCGATAAGCAGCAGCGTTCCCGTCAGAAAATACATTGTAAGATTGTGAGCGCCCCACGCCATTTCCGTTTCCTTGCCCGTGATGTAGTAGAAATAGACAGAGAAGATTATCCACACTACGCTGTTTGTCTGAGGAATAAAAAGAAATGTGAGCAGTCTCCACACCTGACCCTCCAGGATAGCGGAGCGGCTGAAAGAAAGATAGCTGCTCATAAGTCCGTTCGTGAGCATATCTCCCACAAATACTATCGCCATGGAAGCGGCAATATAAGTCATAAGATTTTCAATCTCGAAGTTCCTGAAAAATCGTTTTACCTTGTAAGAAAAATTCATTGAGAAACATTCCTCCCATTATAGCAGTTTATTAAATAGAGTATATCACAATTATGCACATATTTCAAGGAAAAGTCTTGCAAAATTTAAAAAAATGGGTTATAATGATTATGTAATATAAATCATGCGCCTGCGGGCTTTGCGGCTCGGGGCAGAATGAATGAAAGGTTGTTTAATATGAGCTTTAAAGTAACTCCCGATACCATTATCGGCGATATTCTCGATCACGATATGGATACCGCTCCTTATTTCTTTGAGATCGGTATGCACTGCCTGGGCTGTCCCGCTTCCAGAGGCGAGTCTATTGCAGATGCCTGCGCAGTTCACGGCACTGATGTAAACGCTCTTGTTGAAAAGCTCAACGAGCATTTTGCACAGAAGGCATAAGGAAAAAATCTTATCATGCAGGAAACGGGAAACGGCACTGCCGCTTCCCGCTTTTTCTGAATGGGGTACGGCTCATAATACACAATATCTGTAAGGAAGAATACATATGAAACTTGATAAACGACTGCTTGTCTGCGCAGAGATGACAGAGGGCAGCTTTGTGTGCGATATAGGCACCGACCACGGCTATCTGCCTGCGTATCTGCTCAGATCGGGAAAATGCACAAAAGCCATTGCCGCAGATATCGGCGAGAAGCCACTTGCTGCCGCAAAGGCTACCTTTGAGAACGAGGGCATTGAGGGCGGGCAGCTGATATTGTCCGACGGACTGAAAAATATCCCTCTTGACGGTGTTACCGATATCGTCATTGCAGGAATGGGCGGCGAGCTTATCTCCAAAATAATTGATGCCGATGAAAGGTCACGCACCTGCGGGGCAAATTTTATTTTGCAGCCCATGACAAGGGCTTCCGTGCTGAGAAGATACCTTGCGGACAACGGCTTTGAGGTGACGGAGGAACGTGCCGTGTGGGACGGCGAATTTGCCTATTCCGTAATGAAGTGCCTATATACTGGTGTGACATATGAGATTTCAGATGTACGTGAGCAGACAGGTCTCACCGACGCATCATACGAGGACGGACGAAAGTACATCGAAAAGCAGCTTGAACGAATGAAAAAGGCTGCAGACGGCATGAGGAACAGCCGCCCTGCGGAAGCCGAAAAAATAGATATGACCATGGAGAAAATACGAAAGGAAAAAGGAATATGACAACAGTTGCCGATATTTACAGCGCCATAAACGAGCTTATCCCCTTTGACACAAAGGAAAGCTGGGATAACTGCGGTATGCTGGCAGGTGATCCCGATAAGGGCGTTACAAAAATTATCACTGCCCTTGATATCACAAACGATGTTATCGAAGAAGCAAAAGCGTCGGGAGCGGAGCTTATAGTGAGTCATCACCCTGTTATCTTTTCGCCGCTTAAATCGGTGACGGCATCGTCTCCCGTAGGCAGGCTGCTGTCAGGTGGAGTTTCAGCAATTTGCACCCATACCCCTTTTGATATGTCGCCTCTGGGAATGAACAAGGGGCTTTATGATATCCTTTCCGCACCTCTCGGACTGTCTGAGGATTCTATGTCTTTGGACGATATGGGAAACGGACTTTCCATAGGCAGGATATATGAGCTTAAAACGCCCCTTACACCAAAGGAAGCGGCTGAAAGGGCAAAAGAGGCACTTGGCTGTACCTGCGTAAGATTTACAAACGGACGCATCATAAAGCACATTGCCATAAGCTCGGGAGCCGGCAACAGCTTTATACATCTTGCTGCACAAAAGGGAGCGGACGCTCTTCTTTCGGGGGATTTCAAGCACGACGGCTTTATCGACGCTGTTAATATGGACTTTACTGTCATTGACTGCGGTCATTTCCACACCGAGCGTATCTTCTGCGGACTTATGAAAAATATCCTTTCAAAAAGGTTCCCGGAGATAGATATTATTGAAGCAAAGAGCTGTGTTGACCCCGCAAATTACTGCTTGTAAGCGAAAGGACATTGATATGAACGGTTTTATCTGCCCTGTGTGCGGCAAAAGCCTTGAAATAAAAGAAAAAAGCTATGTGTGCGAAAACCGCCACAGCTTTGATATCTCCTCCAAGGGATATGTTAATCTGCTGCTTTCGGGTCAGATGAACGCAAAGCTCCCGGGAGACAACAAGATGATGGTGAACGCCAGGACGGAATTTCTGTCAAAGGGCTATTATTCCCATCTTGCGCAGGCCGTGTGCGATGCCGTGTGTGTGCATTTCCACGGCGGCGTTCTTCTTGATGCAGGCTGCGGCGAGGGCTATTATACGGAAGAGTTATTTAAGGCAATAAGCGGGAATAAATACGGCTTTAAGCTGCTGGGCATTGATATCTCAAAATTTGCCTGCGCCCATGCGGCAAGGCGGCTGAAGGGTCAGCCTCAGTGCGAGGTGGCGGCGGCAAGCATTTTTCATCTTCCGCTGGCGGACGGCTCTGTGGATATGGCAGTGACTATGTTTGCACCGTTCTGTCGGGAAGAATTCTGCCGTGTGATAAAAAGCAGGGGATATCTTATAATGGCTATCCCTGCGGAGGATCATCTTATGAGCCTTAAAGCTGCGGTATATGACAAGCCCTATAAAAATCAGACTGCCGATTATGAGGTGGAGGGCTTTGAGTTCCTTGAAAGCAGGAAAATATCACGGAGCATTTTCATTGATAATCCAAAGGATATACAAAGCCTGTTTTCCATGACCCCTTATTACTACAAAACAGGCGAAGAGGGCCACAGGCGGCTTGAAGCCCTTGAGTCTCTTGAAACGGAAGCATCATTCGAGGTGCTTATTTATAAAAGAAAATAAGTTTATGACATGACAGGCGGCATAATATGAGAATGAAAAGCACACTTGACGATAGGAAAGGAACTGATATAAATGGCTCTTGACGGAGCGTTTCTCCTGGCGGTAAAGCAGGAGCTTCAGCCTCTTGTGGGCGGAAGAATAGAAAAGGTCTATCAGCCCTCCAAGGAGGAGGCTGTTATTGCAATAAGAACGAGAACGGGAAGCAGCAGGGTGCTTATCTGCGCAGGTGCAAATTCCGCAAGGATACACATTACAAACAGGCAGATAGAAAACCCCAAGGTGCCTCCCATGTTCTGTATGCTGCTGAGAAAGCACCTTGGCAGCGGCAAGCTCATTGACATACGGCAGGACGGTCTGGAAAGAATACTTTTCCTTGATTTTGAGACTGTAAACGAGCTGGGCGATGTGGTCATAATCACCCTTGCAGTGGAAATAATGGGCAAATATTCCAACCTTATCGTTATAAACGAGAACGGAAAGATAATCGACAGCTTAAAGCGTGTTGATGATGCCATGAGCCGTGAAAGACTTGTGCTTCCCGGCATGACCTACACCGCTCCTCCCCGTGGGGACAGGCTCAACTTCCTTATCGCACCCGAAGAGGAGATGCGCATGAGGATAGCTGCGGCAAGCGGCAAATCAGCCGCAAAGTGCCTTATCGGCATTTTTGAGGGCATTTCCCCCATACTTGCAAGGGAGTGGCTTTTCCGTGCTTGCGGCTCCAACGATATCACTACCGACGAGCTGGACAGCGATACCCTTACAAAGCTTATCGCCGAAATAATGTCCACCCGTGACGATTATCTCAGCGGCAGGAGAAAATACACCATTCTTATCGATAATGACGGCAATCTTAAAGATTTCTGCTTTATTGACATCACCCAGTACGGCGGACTGATGAAAGCCTCCTACTGCGAGACCGCAGGGGAAACGCTGGATAAATTCTATCACGACCGTGACAGCACAGCCCGCATGAAGCAGAGGTACGGCGACCTTTACCGCCTGCTTTCCAACACTGCCGACAGGATACGCAGAAGAACGGAAAATCAGCGGCAGGAGCTGAAAATATCCGAGGAAAGGGATATTTTGAAGCTCAAGGGCGACCTTATTTCCGCAAATCTTTATCAGCTCAAAAAGGGAATGAAGGACTTCACCTGCGTGAATTTCTACGATGAAAACGCCGGAGAGATTACCGTGGAGCTTGACCCATCGCTTACTCCCTCCCAGAATATGCAGAAGTATTACGGCGGCTACCGCAAGGCAGATACGGCGGAAAAGCGGCTGAAAGTACAGATAGCTCAGGGCGAAAGCGAGCTGAAATACATTGAAAGCGTGTCCGATGCACTTTCCCGTGCTTCCACGGAAAATGACGTTAACGAGTTGAGAGCCGAGCTTGCGGAGCAGGGTTATATCCGTATGCAGAGAGGCAAGCAGAAGCCCCCCAAGGCGGCTCCTCCCATATCATTTTCCTCTCCCGACGGCTATGAGATACTTGTGGGACGAAACAACAAGCAGAACGATGTTCTTACCCTTAAAACTGCTGAGAAAACTGATATCTGGCTCCACACCAAGGATATTACAGGCTCTCACGTTATAATCAGAGCAAGGGGCGAGCAGGTCCCCGATGAGACCATATATTACGCCGCACGAATTGCCGCCGCCTACAGCAGCGCAAGAAATTCGGCTCAGGTGCCCGTTGATTATGTTCCTGCAAAGCAGGTAAAAAAGCCTGCGGGAGCAAAGCCCGGAATGGTCATATTCACAGGCAACAGGACTCTTTACGTTACCCCTCTTGACCCAAATGCAGACAAATAATTTATAAAGGAAATGATAATATGAAAACATACAAAATGATAACATCAGCTGTGCTTGCGGCAATGCTCCTTTCGGGCTGCGGCGCTCAGTCAGGCACGATCACGACTATTACCGCTCCCGCTTCCGAGACGGAAGGTGAAGCTTCTGCCATTGTGTCCGAGACCGCCGAAGAGACATCAGTTGAAGCGGAAACTGAGGCAGCAGCTGCGGAAGAAACCTCAGAAATGGAAGAAACCATATCAGAGCTTTTTGCAAGAAATATCGTCTGCTCGGTATATGCCTTTGGTTCGGGCGGACTGGCATGGGGCGGCGAGCCTGTCAGCGGTGACAATATCTACAAGGTATCCGATGAGCGCTTTTCAAGCTACAGCGACTTTGAAAGCTTTATCAGAAGCACCTACTGCAAGGATACGGCTGATATGCTGCTGTATAACTATCCCTATGAGGGCACGCAGCTTTACGTAGATGTTGACGGAATGCTCTGCATAGATTCAAATCTTTCGGGATCAAAGGGCTATTATGTTGACTGGACGGACACAAAAATAACCATTGACAGCCTTACGGACGACAGATGTGAATTTACCGCAGCAGGCAGCATTACCGAGCCTGCCGATGTGCCCGTGGCAGAGGAATACAAGGTGAGCTGTACCGCTGTCTATGAGAACGGAAGCTGGCTGCTTACAGACTTTATGGCATAAGGGAACCTCTGAAAAACTCCTTCACGGCAAATTTTCTATGACTGACATCATCTGCTCGTGTCCCGTTTTTTAGAGGACCCCATAATTTGAAAGGATAATCAAAATGAAGATACTCCACACCTCCGACCTGCATATCGGCATTTCGCTGTTCGGCGAGGATATGCTCCCATATCAGGAGAAGATAGGGGAGAGCCTTTGCGCTGCCGCCGTTGAATGCGGTGCGGACTGCATGATCATTGCGGGCGATGTGTATGACAGCGCCGTTGTTGCGGGCGAAGCGGTAAAATGCTGGGACAGGCTGTGCGAAAAGCTTTTTTCGGGCGGCAGGGATATCCCCGTGATAATCATTGCGGGAAACCATGATTCCGCTCCAAGGCTGTCGGTAAATTCGGGATTGCTGGAAAACTGCGGTCTGTATATTCGTGGCAGCTTTCGTGACTATATGAAGCCGATCTCCGTAGGCGATGCGGATATCTACTGCATACCGTGGTTCAACATTGCCGAGGTGCGTGAGCTTTTTTCCGACAGGGAGATAAAGACCTGCACCGACGCTTTTCTTGCCATGACCGACGATATAAAAAGCTCATGGGACAAATCAAAAAAGCACATCATCGTCGCCCACTGCTTTGTTACAGGAGCGGCAATATCCGACAGCGAAAGGGCTTCCAAGGGTGCGGAGATATCCGCAGGAGGAGCGCAGATGGTGTCGGCAGATGTGTTTGCGGGTTTTGATTATATAGCTCTGGGGCATCTTCACCGTGCCCAGACAATAAAATGCTCAGCTGATGAAAACACGGCAGTGCGCTACAGCGGAACTCCCATTCCATACAGCTTTTCCGAGGCAGGACAGGCAAAGACATATACTGTTTTTGATACGGAGGTCGGCATTTCAGAGCTTGCCGCTCCAAGCTCGCTCTCTCTCATTACCGTAAAGGGCAGCTATGACGAAGTAATGGCGGCGGAAGTTCCCGAGGACGCATATGTGAGGGTTATCCTTACCGACCGTTCATCGTCAGCAGGACTTTACGAGAATATCCGTGACAGATTCCCACGTATGCTCCGTCTGGAATGTGCAAGAAAGGTATCCGCATCGGCAGATGACAGCGACAGCCAAATTTCCGAAATGTCCGTTTCGGAAGCGGAACTGGCGGAAAAATATCTGCGTGACTGCTTCGGCAGGGAGATAACCGAGCGTCAGCTGGGCTGGCTTGAAGAGGCTATGAAAGAAGAGGAATGATATAATTACTCAAAAAATCAAGCAGACATTCTTTTTATAGATTATAATTAAGATGTGATCACAGACAGAAAGGAAATGAACATATGAACAATTTGCAGCTGCTGGCATATGCGCTTTCGTATATGGAAGAGCATATGTCAGAAAGTCTCAGGACGGAAGATATCGCCGCAGGCTGCTATTGCTCAAAGTCCTCTCTGGAAAAGCTTTTCCGAAACGTCAACAACATATCTGTGCATGATTATATCGTGCGGAGAAAAATGGTCATCGCCGCAAAGGAGCTTCAGGCGGGCAGCGCAAATATACTGGAGCTTGCACTGTCGCTGGGATATAACTCCAACGAGGCGTTTACCAGAGCGTTCAGACGGGTGTGGAACTGCAATCCATCGGAATACAGCACAAAATACCGATTTTCGGGGCTGTACCCCAGACTGTCCTCCACGCCCTTGGAAGGAGAGTTTTCTATGAAAAAGAATGTAGATATCAGCGAGCTTTACGACCTTTTTACCCAGCGCCGCAGCTGCTGCTTTGTGTGCTGCGATATCAAGGGGCTTATCCCCATAAACGACATTTCACGAAAAGCAGGCGACCTTGCCATAATCGAGTCCATGAAGCGCATTTCCGAAGCGGCAGGGGAGAATGACTTGGTTTTCCGCATAGGCGGAGACGAATTCGTGCTTCTTACCGATTCGGCGGACACGGCTTATGCCGAAAGCATTGCAAAGAAAATATCGGACAAAAACGGCATCGGATTTGATTTTGAGGGGCGTATGATACCCCTTGACCTGCACGTTTCCGTAACAAAATGCGAGGAGCCTGTTATAAAGTACAACGAGCTTTTTGCAAAGCTCCACAGCTCTATCGACCACAATAAATAATAACAGCCCTCGCCTGCATATGCGGACGGGGGCTGACTTATTTTACGGATTATTCGGCAGCGGTCTCGGCTGCTGCTTTTTTGCCAATGGGATAGATCTTGTCGGGAATGTAATCATACATTGCGTTGGTAGCGGTCCGGGTCAGGTCGTAGCGGTACCAGCTGTAATCCTCTTCAACGGGATCCATCCATACCATAACACCGTTCCAGCCGTTATCATATGCTGCCTTGTATTCCTCGGTAAGTGTCATCTTGCTTTCCTTTTCATCATCGTTGGAAGCTTCTCCAAGGAGTGTGGGCTTTGTGCCGTCAAGACCGAAGTCTGTGGGTGAGCCTGAGTAGGGGAAGCCGAAGTAGGGCTTTTCCCACATATAGAAATGGGGGCTGTAGAAGTCCACATAAGCCTTGTCATTGCCTGTAACTTCTTTAAGGTGCTCGTCGGAAACGATGTTGCCCTCGTACTTGTCGGAGTTGTATCTTACCATGCCGAAGCCGACAGTTACAAGAGTATCGGAGTTTTCGTGGATAGTTGCGGCGCACTTTCCGAAAAAGTATGAAAGGCCGTTCCAGTCAAGCTGACCACACTCTGCGTTCTCATGCACCCAGTCAGGCTCGTTCATAAGGTCAATGGCGAAAAGATACTCGTTGGAGCCGTATCTCTTGCAGAACTCGGCAACATATGTATCTGCATATGCGTCGGTAAGCTCCTTTGATGAAACAAGGTTTCTCCACTTGTCATAGCCTGCGTTCGGCTCTTTGAAGTGGTCGAAGGAGGTGAGGGTAGCCATAACGTAAACGCCGTGCTTTTCAGCCATTTCAAAAAGCTTGTCAAGGTCAGTCCAGTGGCCTTCCCTTATTTCCTTTATCTCGCCTGTGGTCTTGAGGCGGATAATGCTCTCGCCTGCGCAGTTTATCCATATTCTTGTGCAGTTGATGTTATCCTCCGCAAGCTGAGCAAAGGCACCGTCCCAGAATTCTGCGTCCATGTTTCCCGTGAAGTCGTTCCAGTTGTGCCATGGTGTGTTGCAGCCGTTTATCCACAGCTCCTTGCCGTCCACCATGAACTTTGTTCCGTCAACAGTGACACGGGCGGAAGCAGTCTCTTCGGGTGCCGCTTCTTCTGCCTTGCCGCAGGACGAGAACGAAAAGAGCATGACCATTGACATTGCTGCAGCAGCGGCTCTTTTTGCAAATGTGTTCATTTTACAAAACTCCTCCTATTATTTCAGGAAGCCATCGATGATCTTTCTTTCAGCTTCCTCTTCTGTAAGACCAAGTGTGCAGAGCTTGATTATCTGCTCGCCTGCGATTTTTCCGATAGCCGCCTCATGGATAAGCGAAGCGTCTATGCAGGCAGCGTTCAGTGCGGGAGATGCGTTTACACGGCCGTTCTCCGCAAGGATAGCGTCACATTCGGAGTGACCTGTGCAGCGGCAGTTGCCCTCGATGACCGAGATATATTCCTGATAGGAATTTCCCCTTGCAACGGAGCGGGAAACAAGGTCAGCCGCACTTCCGTCACCGTCAAGTGAAACGTTGAATACGGACTTTGCCCTTTCGTCGCCGTCGGTGAGAAGCCTTTCTCTTATTACAAGCTTTGCGCCAGCACCGAGCTTTGCGTTGGTGGTTCGTGATGTGCTTGTAACGCCGCCCAGCTGAGAGGTGTCCATCTCCATATAAGCATTTTCGTCAAGAGTTGCATCGGTAACGGGGTCAATGCGCTTAGCGCCTGCGCCCTTTCCTGTGCCTATGTGCTTTTCCTTGTAAAGCACCTTTGCGTTCTTGCCAACAAAGAAACGGTGGATACCGTTGTGGCGGGCTTCCTCTTCGTCATCGGAATGAACGCCGCAGCCTGCCACAATAATGACATCTGCGCCCTCTTCAACAAAAAAGTCGTTATATACCAGATCATCAACTCCGCCGTGAGTTACACAGGCAGGGATATAAACAGTCTCCTGCTGTGCCTTGGAGCTGATAAAAATGTTGATTCCTGGGTTATCGGTCTTTGATTCTATTCTGATATTTTCCGAGGACTGACGGCCTGCACAGCCGCTGTTCTCACGGATATTGTATGCGCCCTTGAATTTGCCGTCCCAGTCGGAGACAATCTCCAGAAGCTTTTCGGTTATATCGTTCATGCCCTGACCTCCCTTTTAGCCTTGTCCATGGGACAGCGTTCTGTCTTTTCATCTGCAAGCAGAGTGGGCAGGACATCGTCCTTTTTGCCGCAGGTGCGAACCTTTCCGCCTGCAATGACAACGATGTTGTCCGCAATTTCCATGATCCTTTCCTGGTGGGAGATGACCAGCAGCGAGCGGCTGCCCTCTGCTTTAAGGCGCTCGAAAGCCTCGATAAGATTGGAGAAGCTCCACAGGTCGATGCCTGCCTCAGGCTCATCAAAAACCAGCATGGAAGCGTTCTTTCTTGCAAGAACGGTGGCTATCTCTATGCGCTTGCTCTCGCCGCCCGAAAGGCTGGAGTCAGCCTCTCTGTTGATATATTCCTTTGAGCAAAGACCTACCTCGCCCAGCAGGGAACATACCTTGTCCCTTGGAAGCTTTTCCTCGGCGGAAAGCTCCAGCAGGTCAAGAACCGTAAGACCCTTGAAGCGGACAGGCTGCTGAAATGCGTATGCGATGCCCTTTTTGGCACGGTCGGTGATGCTGAGTTCGGTGATGTCCTCACCGTTGAGAAGTATTTTGCCCTCAGAGGGAGCGTACAGACCTGCGATGACCTTTGCCAGCGATGTCTTTCCGCCTCCGTTGGGACCTGTTACAACAGTCAGCTGACCGTCGGGGATAGAAAGGCTAATGCCTTTTAATATTTCGCCGCCGTCGGGAAGCTGCCAGTGGATATTTTGAAGCTCCAGCATATTTTTCCTCTTTTCTGTCTATTCGGTGTAGATGCAATATCTACTGTTTGAATAGGTTTAATATAAATTGCTGTGGAAAATCACATTTTTCACGCTGTTATATTATACTATATACATATATTTTTGTCAAGCAAAGAAAAATTATGCGGATATGAAAAAAGCTCAGCTAAAAGTATAAGTCAGCTGATCTTTTGAAATGTTAGAACCTGTCTTCATAAGAAATGTGTGCGGATTTTCGAGCATAATTTTGTTGCAGAGTAGGCAAAAATCCGCAGGCGGGCTTTCGCCCGGCAAGGATTTTTAACGCAGTCTGCGGCAAAATTTGCCGAAAAGACGTGCGCATATGCTTGTGAAGACGGGTTCTTATGATGTCAGGTCGCCTGAACTTTGTCTCCGGGCTTTTCCTCGCCCTTGGGAGGATCCATCCAGCCGGTGTGATCGCTGAGGACAGCCAGCTTGTCGCTGTCGCACAGGCGGTCCCACTTATTCCATTCAAGCACCTCAAAAACATCGCCCTTTGCGTCGCATTTCATTACAGCCCGCATAAGTGAACAGTTGGAGGGTACACGGATAAGCAAATATTTTGCACTGCGTTTGGACATTATAACGTACTCGTACAGCCTTGAACCACGAAGCACACGGGTAAAGGTGTAATCCTGACTAATGATCTCGTTCTTTAATCTCTCCGATTTTTTCTTTGCCGATGAGTTGAACATAAGCTTTATGGAGTTCATTGTGCGGTTCATCTCATAGTTCTTGTGAAGATGTTCGTCGCCATATTTAATAGTGTCCTCCACATCGTCCTCACGGAAAGCAAATACACGCTCATCAAGCTCCATTATGCGCCTTGCCACAACAGCGTTCCAGTAACCTCTGAAATAAAGTCCACGTTTGGGGTGCTTGTCGCCTGTTACCAGAAAAAGCCCGTTATCGACGATGATGCGGTAGGTCTCCGAGCCTGCCTGACCCTCTGCCTCCTTTATCTTCGACTTTTCGGCAGCGTCCTTTGCGCTGATGCCTGCCAGCCTGCATATCAGCATGATGATTCCAACAATGAAGTTTATTATGATAAACAGGGGCATGAATGCGCACCAGATATTTGCAACAGCCACCATCAGCAGCAGTAACAATATCTTTACGATGCCTGCACGGGTCTCACCCACATGGCCGTAGGTGGCGCCGTATTGGTCGGTATAAACGTAGTTTTCGTTTATGAAAAAGTCGTTTATGGATTTTGCGGGGTCAATGTGCCTGTACAGCGAGCAGGGGAGGGTTATGCCGAATATGAGGCACAAGATGCTCTCGATAAACACTATAAAAGAGTACAGCTCCAGTACCTTTGCGGTGTTTTCGCTTACCTGAATGCAGAATATCTTTGCGACAGGCACGGGGACTTCCTTGCCGCTGTCCTCGCCGAACCATTCCTTGCCCAGCAGTACGGAGGCTTCCTCGGGTGTGGGATCCGTTCCCTCGGAAAAATAGTCCATGGCATTTCCCACGGTGATGATGCTGTCGGGGTATTTTTCGCTGTAGTTGTCAAAGCTGCTGTCAAATTTAAGGAGCTTTGCGCAGAGCATGACCAGCAGGATAGATACAACGAGCACTATCGTTTCAAGGAGAGCTGAGAATAACGGCTTCATTTTTACGACCAACCTTTATAAGTTTTTTGAACAGAAAAAATTTTTATACAAAATTATGATAACACAGTCACGTAAATAATGCAATATGTTATGAGAAATAAATTTGCGGCGCAATGGCTTTGTTGACATGGGTACAATTATAGTATATAATATAACTTGGTTTAATTGACAGTGGGCAGCGGAATGAAAAATCCCGCAAAAAAATAAAAAAAGTGCAAAAAAGCCCTTGACAAAACAAATTCGGCGTGGTATAATTTTTCTTGCCGCATGTAACAGGCTATGGAAGCAGTGTGCCCATTGGCAGCTCGCCTGGTGCAGCGAGTTTTTATAGGAAAAGGCAGGTGCCGTAAAATGTACGCTATTATCGAAACAGGCGGAAAGCAGTATCAGGTCAAGGAAGGCGACGAGATCTTCGTTGAGAAGCTCGCAGTTAACGCTGATGACACAGTTACTTTTGACAAGGTAATTGCTGTAAACAACGACAGCGCTCTTACAGTTGGCGCTCCCTACGTTGCAGGTGCATCCGTAGAGGCTAAGGTTATCAAGAATGGTAAGTCCAAGAAGATAACTGTTTTCACCTACAAGGCTAAGGAAGGATCCACTCACAAGAAGCAGGGTCACAGACAGCCTTACACTAAGGTAAGAATCGACGCTATCAAGGCATGATAAAGGCTGTTTTTTATAAGAAAAACGGCGGTTTATCGGGCTTTTCACTATCAGGTCATGCAGGCTGGGGCGAAAGTGGGAGCGACGTTGTGTGCGCATCTGTTTCCTCGGCGGCAGAGCTTGTGTGCAATACCGTTACCGACTTCTTTAACGATGAAGCGGAGGTATCAGTGCTTGAAAATAAGCTTGCTCTGAAATTGAAAAGCGGCAGCGAGAATTCCCGCAGACTGCTTGAGTCGTTTTACGCTCATCTCGGTCTGATATCCGAGGAGTTTCCCGGCTGTATCAGGATTATTATTGAAAGGGAGGCTACCAATCATGATTAGAATTTCCATGCAGTTTTTTGCACATAAAAAAGGTATGGGTTCCACTAAGAACGGTCGTGACAGCGAATCCAAGAGACTTGGAGTTAAGAGAGCTGACGGTCAGTTCGTAACCGCAGGCAACATCATCGTTCGCCAGAGAGGTACTCATATTCATCCCGGCGCAGGCGTTCAGATCGGTTCTGACGATACTATCTTCGCTGTTGTTGACGGCAAGGTAAAGTTCGAGCGCGTTGGCAAGGACCGCAAGAAGGTTAGCGTTTACGCTGCTGAATAATTTCTGCGATTTTGAAGAGTCGCTTTTGCAGTTTCTGTGAAAGCGGCTCTTTTTTTACAACCGAAAGGGGATAGGCAATGAAATTTCCTAAGATAACATACAATTCTCCCGTAACACTTACATTTGCACTGCTGGCGCTGGGGGCAACTCTGCTTATTCAGTTTATCGGTCAGAGCGCCGCTGTGAGGTTCTTTTCGGTTTACCGTGCTCCGCTGACCGACCCGCTTTTTTATCTGCGAATGTTCACCCATGTGCTGGGCCATTCGGATATGTCCCACTTTATGGGCAATTTCACCGTAATACTGCTGGTAGGACCTATGCTGGAAGAAAAATACGGCGGAAAGCGCCTGCTGATAATGATAATCTTCACAGCGTTCATTACGGGACTTATCAACGTTATCTTCTTCCCCGGGATGGCTCTTCTGGGGGCAAGCGGAATTGCGTTTATGATGATACTTCTCAGTTCCTTTGCCAACAGCGGCAGCGGCGAGATACCTCTCACACTTATCTGCGTGGCTGTGCTTTATCTGGGAACGGAAGTGCTGAACGGTCTGTTTGCTCACGATAACATCTCCCAGATGGCACATATCATCGGAGGAGTGTGCGGCTGTGCCTTTGGCTGGCTCATCTGCAGTAAAAAGGCGTAATATATTGTCGAAAATAATAAAAATCAAGCTTATTATGGTGCTGACTTTGAATAAAATAACGGAATAATTGCGCGCCTGATTTAAATTTTTTAAAATCTATAGACATTTATCCGGCGGTGTGGTATAATTAAATGTAATTATCCTGTGGAAATTTGCCCGATATTCGGAGCAATATCCCTCAAAGTCAACGAAAGGATAGGTTAGTTCAAATGGCAAGATTTAATATAAAGAAAATTACCGCAGTTGCTGCGGCTGCCGCTGTTATGTCCTCTATGACAGCCTGCGGCGAAAATACCACATGGGGCGCTACCATTGACGGCAGCGATATCCCTGCGGGTATCTTCATCTATTATCTCCAGTCCGCTTACTACAGCGCACAGTCCAAGCTCAATGAGGAAAATTCCGCATCAAGCGATGCAGTAGCTTCCGCTGACGGCACAACAACTACCGCTGCCGTTTTCAGCTCTCAGATCGACGGCAAGGATGCTAAGACATGGATATATGACGAGGCTACCAAGTCCATGCAGGAATATGCGGCTATCGAAGCAAAGTTCACCGAGCTGGGTCTTACCATTACAGCCGATGAAAAGGACGCTGCAAAGGTTTACTGCGACCAGACCTGGGACTATGCAGGCGAGTATTACACCAAAATGGGTATCAGCGAAAAGTCCTTTACCTCCCTTTATCTCAATTCTCAGAAGAGGGACAAGGTGTTCAAGACCATCTACTCCGAGGGCGGCGAATATGCTGTTTCCGATGACGAGATAAAGACATATCTTGATGAAAACTATGCAATGATAAACTACATTGCTATGGAGCTGAAGGACGGTTCGGGCAATCTGCTCAAGTCCGACGGCAAGGCTGAGATCATGTCTATGGCTGAGAGCTATGTTGAGCGCTACAAGAATGGCGAGGATTTCGATGCCCTTAATGCTGAATATACCGCATATTATGACAACCTCAAGGCAGAAGCCGAGGCTGCTGCCGCAGAAGAAGCTGCCAATGCAGCCACTGACGAAGCAGAGACCGAGACTTCTACCGCTGAGGTAACTCCTTCCGATGCAGAGGCTGCTCCGGAGGATAATGCCGACGAGATCACCGATTCTGCCGAGACCGCAGAAGATGCAACAGAAGCTCCCACTGAGGACACTGCTGAAGCTGATGAGACCGCTGATACCGCAGAGGAAACAGCCGAAGCCGACATCACAACAGAGGAAGCTGCCGAGACAACAGAAACTTCCGCCGATGCTTCCGCAGAGGAGACTACCGATTCAGGCGAGCAGATCTCTTCCAACAAGACCGTTATTGAAAAGAGCGGCACAACTCCCGATTCCGCAGTTGTTTCCAAGGTGTTTGACGAGATGCAGAAGGGTGATATCCAGATCATCGAATCCTCTGACAGCGAAACATATTACATTGTCCTCAAGATGGACGTTCTCGAAACTGACGAGTACTTCCTCAGTGCAAAGGATTCACTCCTTTACGAGATGAAGTCCGAGGATTTTGACGCTCTCATCACTCAGTGGACCGAGGCTCAGAACGTTGTAAAAAATCAGGATGCTTATAAGAGATACGACCCCAAGAAGCTTTTTGACCAGAACTGATATTGCATATAAAACTTATCCCGTGACCCGAAAGGGCTGCGGGATTTTTTGTTTCTTCCTGTTGCATTTTGCGTGAAAAAGTGTATAATAGAATACAGGTATTAGTGTAAGCTAACCAAAGGAGGATATACATATGAAATTCTATCGCTTTGGCAATGAAGATAAACCTGTTATAATGCTGCTTCCCGGAACCTGCTGCCACTGGAAAACATTTTCGGCTGTGATACCTTTGCTGAAAGATACTTTTCAGGTAGTTTGCATTTCATACGACGGCTTTGACGAAAATGAGCCTGATGCAATTTTCCCCACAATGACCGGGGAAACTGAAAAGATAGAAAGCTATATCAAAGCAAAATTCGGCGGACGTATATTTGCCGCTTACGGCTGCTCGCTGGGCGGAAGCTTTGTGGGGCTGCTTATCGGACGTGAAAAAATACATATCGATCACGGCTTTATAGGCTCTTCCGATCTTGACCAGGCAGGTATAGTGGGCGCACGTATCCAGTCAGCCATAGTCAAGCCTGTGCTCGGTAAGGCTGCCCATGACGGCAAGCTGCCCGAGTGGATGACAAATATGATGCTCAAAAAGGCAGAGGATCCCAAAGAGGCTGAAAAGAATATCAAGACCTTCGAGAAGCTGTTCGCAAGCATAAGCTTTGCATCGGAAAAGAGCATTTACAACCAGTTCTACTCCGATCTGGTAACTCCCCTTAAAGACAATATCCGTGTGGTGGGCACGACTGTTCATATCTTCTACGCTCTGAAAATGGGTGAGAAGTATTTTGACCGATACAACAAGCATTTTCCCGATGCCGATATCGTGGCGAGGGACTACAGCCATGAGCAGCTTTTAATGAGCTATCCCGAGCAGTGGGCACAGGATATAAAGCGCTGCTGCGGACTGCCCTTTGATGAGGAAAAGGCTCTGCCTGAGTCATTGTCCTACAGACGTGGCAAGAAGCGCTTTTTCGACAGCCATCACTATGAGGAGGCAGTTGTAAAGGGCTGCAATTTCAAATATATGGACTGCGGAAAAGGGGACAAGACCATTGTTTTTCTTGTAGGCGGACTTGGCACCTCCGAGGCGGTGTATCCGTATGTAAGCGCTCTGGAGGACAGATACAGGTTCATCACCTTTGACTATCCCTTTGAGTGCATGGATATGAAGTCATTGTGCGAGGCGATAATCGACCTGCTGGATTATCTTGATGTGGATAAGGCGGTTTGGATGGGAGCTTCATTCGGCGGGTACATGGCTCAGCTCCTTGCGTCCGAGTTTCCCGAAAGGACAGAGGCAATGTGCCTGTTCTCCACAGCGGCGCTTTCCGAAAGAACTGTCGGTGCACTGAGAAGCAAGTACAAGAACGCTGCTCCCATTGTCCTCAAGGCTATGGAAACCGTTCCTTACAGCATTGTAAGATCTTTTGAAATGAAGCAGAGCATGGGGCATATTGAGGGGGCATCTGCGGAAGAGGCTTATTATATGCGTGATATGTTCAACGATATCTACAGCGGCTATACATCTGAGTTTGACGTTCATATGACCCGCCTTGTGGCTGATGTTATAAACCGGCAGCCCTGCACAGCGGATAAATTCGCATACCTTGACGGAAGAGTGCTGCTGGTACTCCCAGAGGACGATGGCTTCTTTGACCGTGATATGCAGAATGACCTTATGGAAATGATGCCCTCACCTATGATCGGCCATGTAAGCGGAGGTCATGCAGCTACCCTGATGCGTGTGGGCGATTATATAAAGTATGTTGACGAGTTTATGGAGAAGCTTGACTGATACTGTTTTCAGAAATGTTCTTGATTTTTTCACATCAAAGGGATATCATATGAATATATACTAACGGAAAACGGAGGATATGATATGCCATTTTCACCTCAGACCATAGATTTTCTCACCATGAACCGCCTGAATGACAGTAAGTTATGGTTCAACGAGCATAAGGACGACTACCGCAGATTTGTTGCGGAGCCGTTCAGGGAGTTCACCGAAAAGCTGCTGCCCGAAATGCAGAAAATAGACCCGCTCATCAACAGCGTGCGCATTTCAAGGATATACCGTGACGCAAGATATTCACGGGGAAAGTCGGTTTTCAGGGAGAATATGTGGTGTACTTTCGGCCGTACAAGGGAGCTTTATTACTCCCTGCCATGCTTTTATTTTGATATCTCGGCAAACGGCTTTGAGTACGGCTGCGGATTTTACGAGCCTGCCCGTGAGACCATGGATGCAATGCGTGAGATGATAAAAGGGGACAGTCCGCTTTATATCGCTGCTGCTGACGCTTTTTCTTCCCAAAGCGTTTTTGAGCTTTACGGAGATGTGTATAAGCGAAATCATTTCCCCGACCAGAGCGAGGAAAAATGCCTGTGGCTCAATCGGAAGAATATAGGTCTGACAGCTCTCAGCACCGACTGGTATATGCTGTTCAGCGACCGCCTTTCCGATAAGATAGCGGCAGATATCAGGCAAGTGATACCTGTTTACGATATGCTGCTTGCTGCCTGTGAGGCAGGCACGAAAAAAGAGTGAAAAATGCGCTTCCCTGCGTGTGGGAAGCGCATTTTTTATGAACATTGTTTTTATGACGACTTGTTAAGTTATGCAAAAGTACCAAAAGCAAACGGAAATATTTTTGTATAAAATACTCTAATAATTCGTTGACAGACGGTTTGTTTTTTGGTATAATGATTACAATTATAGGAAAAGTATGCCTGTATGCGCGTACTTTTTTGGCAAAATACAAAGGGAGGAATCATTGCTGTGGAAACAATCAATTACAATCGCTTTAAAGAGTCCTGTGAGGAATTCAAGAGTGCGTTCAGTGACAGCTTTTTCAGCAGCGGAAGGCTTTTCTGCCACCCTCTGCTCGATGGTGTGATCTATACGCCCTGTTCCCCTGAGGAGGCTAAAAGCAACAGTATGGATATCTGCCGCATGGCCGATATGCTGCTTATGTCCGCTGACGGAAAGGAATATCTTCCCTTCAAGATAGCAGAGGCAAGAAAGATAGCTGCCGAGAATGGAACTGTCTATATCTCAAACCTGCTTTTTAAAGAGACATTCATGGCTTATGACTGGATGATAGACGGCAAGCATGATACTCTTATTATCAGCGAGGAGCATATGAGAAAAGAGGGCAAGAACTATGCCCCCGTTACCCCGCTGACAAACGTTGTTCAGCCGTTCAAGAAGTTTACCAACCATTTTCTTTACAAGAAGGGCACTCTTGAAGAGCCTGCCGTTCTTGGCGATAAGGAGATAAAGGACAGACTTGACGCTCATTTAAAGGACGCTCTTTCCTCTTATGTGGGAACAGAGTATGTGGGCGAGCCTCAGTTTGACCTGTTTGACGGCAAGATAACCATGGACACCAACGAGTCAAGGTGCATGGAGCTTGACAAGGGCATAAAGCTTGCCGATGAATTTGAAAAGAGCATGGAACCCAATGTTTCCGCATTCAAGAGCGGCGGCATTGACTTTGACATGAAAAAATACATGGCGGCATTTTTTATGGCTGAGTCGGAAAAGTGCGGCGTAAAGACTGAGGAAAAGGACTTTGCTTCCTGCGAGACCACCGAGGATATGGGCAAGGCTCTCAGAAAGCTTGTTTCCGAAAAGAACGGCTATGGCTTCAAATATACCGAGCCTGATGCCGAAAAGGCTGAAAAGCTGCTCAGGGCTGCAGAGCTTGGCTCTCCCGAGGGTGTAAAGGCTCAGGTATCCGAGTTGCTGAAGATCCGACCCGCATTTGCAAGCGTGTTCAATCTGGCAAGAGCAGCGTCTCCTGCCGATGCTGAGAATATCGAGACTATTTCCGATTACTGGTGCTCCTCAGCACTTTCGGCTGCCGAGCTGGGCGAGTATCTGGCAAAGGCATATGTTCCCGCTGACTGCCGCTCTGCTGACGGCAAGCTTTGCTGCGGCGGTGCAAAGGCTTCCGTTATTCTGGAGGACCTTAAAAATGCGGCTGCCAAGTATAAGCTGAAAAACGTTCCCGCTGCCGATGAGCTTGCTGCATACTGCGAGGAGTTCGAGAAGCAGTCACGCACATACAACGGCACCGTTTTTGCCACTAAGGAAGAAATGGAAAAGGCTGTCAAGAATGAAAAGGAGCTGGCTGACCTTTGCGCAGACCTTTCCGCTCTTGATGAAGCCGAGCTGAAAAAGCTCCGTACATATATCTACGACATGAAGCTTGACAAGAAGACCACAGGCAAGTACCTGCTCAAGATCAAGCTTGCTCTCAACGACTGCGAGAAAAATCAGCTGAAGCTTCTCTGCACAGGCGTTTCTCTCAAAAATTACGACGAGTTGGCTGCTCTCAAGAAGAAGATCAAGGAGGGCGGCTTTGACGAAGTTGTGGCAGCTCCTTACCTTGCCGAGATCAATGACGGTATGCTCAGCGCACAGCTCCGTGAGCTTACCGATATGTTCAAGACCATTCCCGATGCTGCCGCTGCCGACAAGCTGGAAAAGGATCTGGCTTCCGATAGGTTTGACAAGATGTTCAAGAGGCACTTCACTGCAAAGATTGCTTCCGCAAGGGACGGCTTTGCGAGAACTCAGATAAGCGAGATATGCAGGGATATCGAGACCGCTGCAGAGAAGGCTCTGGAGGATATCTCCAAGAAGCTTGATGAAGTAAAGTGCGGCGATGCGCTTAAAGCACCTTTCAGAAAGCAGATATCCCAGCGCTTTGAAGTTCTTGAAAAGCAGGCTGCCGACAAGGAATTTGAGGGCATTGCAACTGCCGACAAGGCTAAGCTTGACAAGATGAGAGAAGTCATCAAGTCGGGCAGATTCAAGGCTGCGCTTACCGACAAGTACGCTGCTGACATTGAGAAGAGAACCGTTGATCTTGAAAATGCAGAGTTTGTAAAGAAGTGCGAGACCATTCCTCAGATGGACGCAAAGGCTCTGGCAGAGATCATCGTTCAGCTGGAAAGCGAAAAGTATCCCGAGGATATCGTCAAGAAGTATATGCCCATGACTGCCGAAAGAGAAAAGGCACTCAAAAAGGAAGAGCTTGCTCAGATGTGCAAGGATATCGCTTCCATGGACTTTGCAAAGCTCGATGCTCTTGAAGCAAAGCTGAAGGACGAAAAGTATGCTCCCGATATGACCGCAGGCTACTTTGATTCCATAAAGGCAAGAAGAAAGGCTCTTTACAATGCCGAAGCAGACGGTCTCTGCAAGAACATCGGCAATATGCAGAAGCCTGAGCTTGCACAGCTCACCGAAAAGCTCAAAAACGAAAAGTATGATCCCGAATATACCAAGAAGTATTTTGACGAGATCGACAAGCGCTTCAACAAGATCGAGACCGACAAGCTTGACAGTATGTGCAAGAATATCGAAAAGCTCAAAAAGCCCGAGCTTGAAAAGCTCACTGCCGATATCAGCGCACTGGGACTGCGCAAGGAGAATGCCGCTCCTTATCTGGAAAAGATAAGAAAGCAGGAGATATCCCTCATCAAGTCCCAGCTTGAAAGTCTCTGCAAGAATATCCCCAATACTCCAAGAAAGGAACTTTCCAAGCTCAGAGAAGCCCTTACAGGCGACGATTTTGACAAGGAGCTTACCGCAAAATATATCGAGCAGATCGACAAGCGCACTGCCGAGCTTATCAAGAAGGAGCTTGCAGACCTTTGCAGCAACATTGCAGGTTCGCCCAAGGATAAGCTTATGAAGATGAAGCTCACCATCAGCGAAACTCCCGAATATGCCGAGGCTGGCAAGCCTTATGTTGAGCAGATCGAGAGCCGTCTCAAAGCTATTGACAAGGCTGAGTTTGATAAGCAGATGGCTTCCATCGACAAGCTTGACCGTGAAGCTCTTGAAAAGTTTGAGGAAGACCTTGAAAACCGCAAGCCTTCTCTTGATCCCAAGCTCTATGAGGCATCTGCCGCTAAGTGCAGGGAGAGGGGAGAGAAGCTTGAAAAGACTGAGCTTGACAAGCTGACCGAAAATATCAAGAATGAAGATGTAAAGAAGCTCAACGAGATAAAGGATAAGATCCTCGAGGGCGACTTTACTCCCGAATATACATTCCCGTACATCAAGCGCCTTGACGATGAGATCAATGACCGTCACGTCAAGTATTTCACAAAGCTTACCGAAAATATCAACGGTATGTCCCGTGCAGAGCTTATCGTTCTCCTTGAAAAGATCAACAAGAACGAGGCACACTGCCCCGATGATATGCTCCAGCGCTACATCGGCAAGGTAAACTCCAAGATAAGAGAGGCAGACAGCAATATCCTTGCCCAGAAGTGCAGAAACCTTGGCACAACTACCGAGCATCAGAGCTTCGAACTTATCAAGGACATTAACGAGATGGATATCGACCCCGAGACCAAGAAGCGTTTCATCACTCAGGTCGAGCTGCACATCACTCACCTTAAGACTATTGAGCGTGACGGATACGTTGAAAAGCTCAAAACTCTCATGGCCGACAACAGTGTGACCGAGGCTCAGTTCTATGTTTCCGGCATTTCCAAGGCATTTGAAAGCTCCTTTATCAAAATACAGAACACATATGCAAGCACAGAGCAGTTTGAACTTCCTCTGCTGATACATATGGTGACAATGGGCGTTCCCGAGGACTCCTTCCTGCTCACTCTTGACCAGCTCTATTATCAGGGAAAGAACGGTCTGGGACATATCCCTGTAGATCAGATCGAGCGCTTTGAGGTGAAAAAGTCACTGTTTGCAGCTACTCTCCATGTTGTTGAGAAGAGCGGCAAATCCAGCGAGCTTCCCTGCGGAATCAAGAAGAATCTTGATAACCCTGTTAAGATGCTCAACGGAATACTGGGCGTTATCCAGAAGGATAAGGCTGCCGCAAAGCTGAGAGAAGCTGAGGACATCAAGGCTGCCGAGGAAGCAAAGCTCAAAGAGCTTGAAGAAGAGCGCCTTGCTATCGAGGCTGCAAGAGCTAAGGCAGAAGCTGCCGAAAAGGCTCCCGCACCCGTGCCTGCGCCTGTTCCTGCACCTGTTCCTGCACCTGCTGCCGCTGCTGAAAAGGCTCCTGCCGCAAAGCCTGTTGATGCAGGACTTGAAAAGATAAAGCCCATCAAGCCTATTGAAGTGGTCGTATCCGCTGCTCATACTGAGGCACCCAAGCCCGTAGCCGCAGCGCCTGCAAAGCCTGTTGAAGCTCCCAAGGCTGCACCTGCGGCCGCTCCTGTAAAGCCTGTGGAGGCACCTAAGCCTGTGGAAGCGCCTAAGCCCGCTGCACCTGTTAAGCCTGCAGAGGCTCCCAAGGCTGCACCTGCAGCTCCTATTAAGCCTGCTGAGGCATCCAAGCCTGTGGAAGCACCTAAGCCTGCACCTGCGCTCGCAGCTGTTAAGCCTGTGGAGGCACCTAAGCCTGCCGAGGCTCCTAAGCCTGCCGAGGCTCCTAAGGCTGTCGCTCCTGCTCCCGCAAAGCCTGCGGAAGCACCCAAGCCCGCTCCTGCACCTGCCGCATCTGCTCCCGTTGAGGCTCACAAGCCCAAGATCAGATTCTGCGACCAGTGCGGCGCAAAGATCACCAGCGAAACTGCAAAGTTCTGCGCTGAGTGCGGCAACAAGCTTATAAAGTAATCTCTGATCAGAACCGTCGGTCAACCGGCGGTTCTGTCTTTTGAAGTGAAAGGACCTTTTATGACAAGAAAAACCTTCCGAAAGATATTTTCCATACTGCCAAAGCCTCTGTGCGAGCTGTGCATGAAGTTTGAAAATGTGATAATATATGTGTTTTACGGCGTGCTCACAACGCTTATAAACTATGTCTCACATTTCGGACTCAGGCTTGCGTTAACTGACTTTTCGGGCGTGGATACCCACAGCTTTTCGGCGGTCATGGCGGCAATGGAAAATTCGGCGGTATCATCTGCGGGGGCAGCTACATTCTCATGGGTGGTTTCGATGCTTTTTGCATTTTTCACCAATAAATTCTTCGTGTTTGAGGCACACGACACCACTGCGAAAGCATATGTGAAGGAGCTGCTTTCATTTGCAGGAGGAAGACTTTTCTCATACGGCTGCGAGGTTATTATAATGTTCGCATTCGTCGATGTTATGCGCTTCAACGAGCTGGTGGTAAAGCTCCTGTGCGGCATACTTGTTATGATACTCAACTACTTTCTCAGCAAGCTTATCGTGTTCAGAAAGAAGAGCGCCGATGGGGACAAAACTGCCTGAAAATGCTCATTTTATGCGAAAAACAGGATATTATGACTGAAAATCATGCCATATGCCCCCGTATATAGGGGGGCATATCATTTTTGTAATGTTAAATGCCAAATTAACATAAAAAAACACTTGACAAATCAGGACGTATATTGTATTATATAAGTAATAAGAAGTATTGCAGCCGTGCGGATCATGCAGGGCAACAAACCTTGCGGGTTTTTTATGCGCAGTGAATAACCACTCAAACGGTATAGTTTGTTGGAATGTGCATAAGTAATGCGGATTTTACAGAAATTTTCGGTAAAATTTACATAGCGTGACGGAGCAACTGCGTATTTCATCTCACAGCACTACAAGGCTTTGTGCTGCATAAAGCGGCGCAAAAGATTGAAGGAGGAAAATATACTATGAGTCAAATGCCACAGGAATGGGAAGGTTTCGTAGGCGGTCACTGGACCAAGGAAATCAATGTCCGTGAGTTCATCCAGAAGAACTACACACCTTATTACGGCGATGAAAGCTTCCTCGCCGGCCCTACAGAAGCTACCAAGAAGCTCTGGGCTGACGTTATGGAGCTTGCAAAGAAGGAAAGAGAAGCAGGCGGCGTTCTCGATATGGATACAAAGGTTGTATCTTCTCTTACTTCTCACGCAGCAGGTTATATTGATAAGGATCTGGAGCAGATCGTTGGTCTCCAGACAGACAAGCCCTTCAAGAGAGCTCTTATGCCTTACGGCGGCCTGAGAATGGCTGAGAAGGCTTGCTCCGACAACGGCTACACCATTGATCCTGAGATCAAGCACATCTTCACCGAATACAGAAAGACCCACAACGCAGGCGTATTCGATGTTTACACCCCTGAAATGAGAAAGGCAAGAACTGCTCATATCCTTACCGGTCTTCCCGATGCTTACGGAAGAGGAAGAATCATCGGCGACTACAGACGTGTTGCTCTGTACGGCGTTGACAGACTTATCGAAGACAAGCAGGAGCAGAAGGCTTTCTACACCTGCCCTATGACTGAGGAAAAGATCCGTGCAAGAGAAGAGATCGCTGAGCAGATCAGAGCACTTGAAAACCTCAAGAAGATGGCTGAGATCTACGGCTGCGATATCTCCAAGCCCGCTACAACAGCTAAGGAAGCTGTTCAGGCACTTTACTTCGGCTACCTTGGCGCTGTAAAGGATCAGAACGGTGCTGCTATGTCCCTCGGACGTACATCCACATTCCTCGATATCTATTTCGAAAGAGACTTCAAGAGAGGCATCCTCACCGAGGAGCAGGCTCAGGAGCTCATCGACCACTTCATCATGAAGCTCCGTCTCGTTCGTTTTGCAAGAACTCCCGAGTACAACTCCCTCTTCTCCGGAGATCCTCAGTGGGTAACTGAGTCCCTCGGCGGTATGGGCGTTGACGGCAGATCTATGGTAACAAAGAACTCCTTCCGTTACCTCCACACTCTCGAAAACCTTGGCACAGCTCCCGAGCCTAACATGACCGTTCTCTGGTCCACAAGACTCCCTGAGCCTTGGAAGGAGTACTGCGCAAAGATCTCCATCAATACATCTTCTATCCAGTATGAGAATGATGACCTCATGAGAGTTATTCACGGCGATGACTACGCTATCGCTTGCTGCGTATCTTCCATGGTTGTTGGTAAGGAAATGCAGTTCTTCGGCGCAAGAGCTAACCTCGCTAAGTGCCTCCTCTACGCTATAAACGGCGGTGTTGATGAGATCAGCGGCGTTCAGGTTGCTACCAAGTTCAGACCTATCACTTCCGAGTACCTCGATTACGACGATGTAATGGAGAAGTACGACGACATGATGACATGGCTCGCAGAGCTCTATGTAAATACTCTTAACATTATCCACTACATGCACGATAAGTACTGCTACGAAAGCCTCCAGATGGCTCTCCACGACAGAGAAGTAAAGAGATACTTTGCAACAGGTATCGCCGGCATCTCCGTTGTAGCTGACTCCCTCTCTGCTATCAAGTATGCTAAGGTTAAGACCATCAGAAACGAGCAGGGTATCGTTGTTGACTACCAGATCGAGGGCGACTTCCCCAAGTATGGTAACAATGATGACCGTGTTGATGAGATCGCTGAGGATATCCTCAACAGATTCATGAACAAGATCCGTCAGCAGCACACTTACAGACATGGTATTCCTACAACCTCTATCCTTACCATTACTTCCAACGTTGTATATGGTAAGAAGACCGGTTCTACACCTGATGGACGTAAGCTCGGTGTGCCTCTTGCTCCCGGTGCTAACCCCATGAGCGGCAGAGATACTCACGGTGCTTCCGCATCTCTCTCTTCCGTATCCAAGCTTCAGTTCTCCAACGCTCAGGATGGTATCTCAAATACCTTCTCAATCATTCCTGATGCACTTGGTAAGGACACAGGCGTATTTGTCGGCGACCTCGATATCGATGCTCTCTGCCCCAAGTGCGCTAATATCCCCAACACAAGCGATAACGACAGATAATCGCTTCCAAAGAATTATTTTGGCTGACGGTCTTTATAGGCCGTCAGCATAAAATAAACCCCACAGTGTGTTTCTTATAGCCATATAAAAATACACTCATTCGGTATAATACAGATCCACCTTTATTTTGAAAGGAGTTTTTACTATGGCAGCAAATGAACAGCAGATCAAAAACCTGGTAGGTCTTCTTGACGGTTATGCAGTTAAGGGCGGCCACCACCTCAACGTTAACGTATTCACACGTGATACTCTTCTCGATGCTCAGAAGCACCCCGAGAACTATCCTCAGCTCACTATCCGTGTTTCCGGATATGCAGTAAACTTCATCAAGCTTACCAAGGAGCAGCAGGACGACGTTATCTCCAGAACATTCCACGCAGCTCTTTAATAGAAAGTATTCTGTAGATGATAGGTTACATTCATTCAACAGAATCCTTCGGAACAGTCGACGGACCCGGTATTAGGTTCGTCGTCTTTTTCCAGGGATGTCCTATGAGATGCCTTTACTGCCATAACCCCGACACATGGCAGTTCCACAGCGAAAAGCACCCTGATATCGGCAAGCCTGTTACCGTTGATGAGATCCTTTCCATGTACGATGGTGTCAAGGAATTCCTCAAGGGCGGCGGAATCACCTGCACAGGCGGCGAGCCAATGGCTCAGCTTCCTTTCCTTACCGAGCTTTTTGAAAAGGCTCATGAGAGGGGAATAAGCACCTGTCTCGATACCTCGGGAATAACATTCAATCCCGAAAATACTGCCGATGTTGACCGTCTGCTTGATGTTACCGATGTTATCATGCTTGATATAAAGCATATTAATGACGAGGAGCACAAAAAGCTCACAGGTCACAGTAACAAGAATATTCTTGCTTTCGCTGAGTATGCAAGCAGCAAAAAGAAGCAGCTCTGGATACGTCACGTAGTAGTTCCCGGGATCACTTACAATGAGAAGTATCTCCACGAACTGGGCTTGTTTATCTCAAAGCTGAAATCCGTCAAGGCACTCGATGTTCTTCCTTACCACGACATGGGCAAGGTAAAATATCAGAATCTTGGCATTGATTATCCTCTTAAAGATGTTGAGCCTCTTCCTAAGGCAGAAGCCGCAAAGGCCCGTGATATCATTATGCAGGGTATCAAGGACGGTCTTGCCGCTGAATACAGCAAAAATTAAAAGCCATTGTCCAATACGGACAATGGCTTTTGTGTTATATACTTACTTGATTCTTGCAACTCCCGTTTCAATGGCAGCCTTTCTTACAGCTTCCGCAACTCTCTGAGCCATCTGGTGGTCAAGAGCATCGGGAATGATGTATTCGCTGCACAGCTTGTCTGCAGGAACTGACTCCGCAATGGCACGGGCTGCGGCAATGTTCATTTCATCGTTTATGCGGGAGGCACGCACATCAAGAGCACCTCTGAAAATGCCGGGGAAAGCAAGCACGTTGTTTATCTGGTTGGGATAATCGCTTCTGCCTGTTCCCACAACGGCTGCGCCCGCTTTCTTGGCAAGCTCGGGAAGAATTTCGGGGTCAGGGTTTGCCATGGGGAAGAGGATAGGCTGGGGAGCCATGCTCTTTACCATTTCCTCGGTAACACAGTTAGGTGCGGAAACTCCGATAAACAGGTCAGCGCCCTTAATGACCTCGGCAAGAGTACCCTTTTCGCAGTTCTGGTTGGTGATGTCGGCAATAAGCTCCTTTTCATGGTTCTGACCGTCCCTGCCCTTGTAAATAGCGCCGTGGCGGTCGCACATAATAACATTTTTCAGACCCATTGCAATAAGCAGCTTGACTATGGCAATGCCGGCAGCACCTGCTCCGCTGGTGACAGCCTTGATGTTCTCGATTTTCCTGTTGGTGAGCTTGAGAGCATTGATGACAGCCGCAAGAGTTACAACGGCAGTTCCGTGCTGGTCATCGTGGAATACGGGGATATCGCATTCCTCCTGGAGACGTCTCTCAATCTCAAAGCAGCGGGGAGCAGAGATGTCCTCCAGATTTATTCCGCCAAATGAGCCTGAGATAAGGCGTACAGTTTTGATGATCTCCTCAGTGTCCTTGGAAGCCACGCAGATGGGAATGGCATCAACATCGCCGAATTCCTTGAACAGTGCGCTCTTGCCCTCCATAACAGGCATAGCGGCGAGAGGGCCGATGTCGCCCAGTCCCAGAACGGCAGTTCCGTCTGTGATGACTGCAACCAGATTTGAGCGGCGTGTGTATTCATAGCTCAGGTCGGGATCCTTTTCAATAGCAAGGCAGGGAGCCGCAACGCCCGGGGTGTATGCGATAGAAAGGTCGTCCCTTGTTTTAAGGGGAACACGGCTGATGACTTCTATCTTGCCCTTCCACTGGCTGTGTTTTTTCAGTGCTTCTTCCGAATAGTTCATATTACATTTCCTTTCTGTATATTCATATGTTTATACACTTTTATAAATAATATGCGTATATTTGTTTAATTTTAGTATATACTGCCATCATTGCTTTGTCAAGTTAAAATCCCTTAGCGGCTCATTGACACGTTGCTTATATTGCGCTATAATATTCATATCACAAACTTCGGAGGAATAAGATGACGAAAAAGGACAAGCCGACAAAGAAATACATCTTCCTGAAAATACTTGGAGCGCTTGAGGCAGTGTTTTTTATACTATCCGCTGTAAGCTTTCCCCTGAGAACAGTCCGCTATACACTTGTGAGTCGCAAGGTCACCAAAAAAGTGCGCATCGTTCAGATATCCGACCTGCACAGTTGTTCATACGGCAAGAATATGAAAAATCTCATCAATGCAGTAGATGCGGCTGAGCCTGATATTATCGTGCTCACAGGTGATATTTTCGACAACAGGACGGATAATAAAAATTCCGACACATTGCTTAAAGCTATTGCGAAAAAATATCCCTGCTACTACGTTTCGGGTAATCATGAGTACAGGGGGAATATGTGGGAAACTTTCAGCAGGCGTGCGGAGAGCTTCGGCGTTACCGTGCTTCAGGGCGAAAATGTTGATATTGACGGCATTATGATATGCGGAGCGTCGGCAAAGTCTGATATCGGCGACAGCGTGAAGGTGTGTGCCGACAATGCCGATACAAATAGCTTCAATGTCCTCCTTGCCCATTTCCCCGAGAAGATTGACTTTTACCGTTCGTTCGGCAAGTTTGACCTGGTGCTTTCGGGCCATGCTCATGGCGGACAGTGGCGGCTCCCTCCGTTTATGAACGGTCTTTATGCACCGGGACAGGGACTTTTCCCGAAATATGCAGGCGGAAGATATGATTTTGATGACACGACGTTTATCGTCAGCAGGGGACTGAGCCGTACTATTGAAAGAATACCCCGCATATTCAACAACCCTGAGCTTGTTGTTATCGACATTTTGCCCGAAGGTGAGGACGGAGAATGACTCAAAGGATAAACTGGCTGAAAATAGCCAAAACAGCCGTGGGAGCAGCCATTGCAGCGGCCATAGCATACGGTCTGGGGCTGAACTACGCCGTTTCAGCGGGGATAATCTGCCTGCTGACGGTCTGCGATACCCGCAAGGAAACGCTGATGGTCACGCTCAAACGCCTGATGGCTTTTGCGGCGGTAACGCTGCTGTGCACTGCCGTGTTCTCGGTGGCAGGGTTCAGTATCCCTGCTCTGGGAGTGGTTCTGGCGGTATTTCTCGCATTCTGCAGCGGGCTTGATATGAACGAGGCAGCCGCCATGAACAGCGTTATTGCGACTCACTATTTCGCCTCCGCGGACTGCTCTCCCCAGATAATGCAGAATGAGCTGACGCTTTTTGTTATCGGCGCAGGGATCGGCGTTCTGATGAACATTTTTGTGCCCACGGGCATCGGCAGGATACGCAGTATCCAAAAGGAGACCGATGAAAAGATCAGGCAGATAATCTCCCGAATGTCCGTGTATATCCTGGCGGAGGATAAAAGCGGCTACACAGGCTCATGCTTTGACGAAACTTCACGGCTGCTGGCAGACCTGAAAAACTGTTCCCTCAGATACATCGGAAACTCCTTTGCTGAGGAGAAGGATTATTTCCTGAAATACGTTGAGATGCGCATAAGCCAGTGCGGCGTTCTTATGGGCATATACAAGGATATTATGGCGCTGAACCCCATACATGAGTACGGCAAGCCCATATCGGACTTCCTTGCGAAAATGAGCGGGGAGTTCCATGAGATAAACGATGCCGCAGGGCTGCTGGAGGATATTGACGGTCTGTTTGCCCATTATTCTGCCGAGAAGCTGCCCGCAGACCGCAGCGAGTTTGAATCCCGTGCGCTGATGTACCATATAATATGGGACCTGAAACGCTTCGTGACCCTGAAAGCGGATTTTGCGGCAGAGCTTTCCGAAAACGAAAAGAAAAGATACTGGAACATCGTGCATGAGAAAAAATAATTTAAAAAATTCAAAAAAGCCCTTGACAAACGCTGAAAAGTATGATATTATATTAAAGTCGTTAAAAACGATGAAGAGCTATCATATTCTAAAGACAGCAGGTGACTATGCAAAGCAATTTGCAGAAATCGTAAATCCTGCCGAGGAAAGATTGCTGTACATTATAAATGTATGCCCTTTCCTGTCATTTGAAGGAAAGGTTTTTCTTTTTATGAATGGGTAGCATAATTTTCAACTTTTTACGGAGGTGAAATTTTATGCCAAGCGCACAGGTTCTCGAATCCAAGAAGGCAAGAGCTGCTGTTGTAACCGATCTTATCAAGAATTCTTCAGCAGGTGTTCTTGTTGACTACAGAGGTATTACCGTTGAGGAAGATACTCAGCTCAGAAAGGAGCTCAGAGAAGCAGGTGTAACTTACTTTGTTGAAAAGAACACAATGCTCCGTATCGCACTCAAGGAAGCAGGTCTTGATGATCTTTGCAGCGTACTCGAGGGTACAACCGCAATCGCAGTTTGCGACCACGATCAGACCGCTCCCGCAAGAATCCTCGGTAAGTTTGCTGAAGCACACGACGATAAGTTTACCCTCAAGGCAGGCTACGTTGACGGCGTTATCTATGACGCTAAGGGTGTTGAGGCTCTTTCCAAGATTCCTTCCAAGGAGACACTGCTTGCTCAGCTGGTTGGCTCTCTCCAGGGTCCCATGCAGAAGCTTGCTGCTACACTCAAGGCTCTCGCCGACAAGAAGGCAGGGGAAGAGGCTGCTTGATCATAACGATTGTATGGCTGCCTGAAAAAATTAAATCAAAATATAAAGGAGATTATTATCATGGCTTCTGAGAAAGTTACAAATATTTTAGAAGAAATCAAGGTTCTTTCCGTTCTTGAGCTTGCTGAGCTCGTAGAGACTATCCAGGAAGAATTCGGCGTAACAGCTGTTGTTGCAGCTGCAGGTCCTGCAGCAGGTGCTGGCGCAGCTGCTGAGGCTGAGAAGACTGAGTTTGACGTTGTTCTCGCTTCCTTCGGTGAGAAGAAGATGGACGTTATCAAGGCTGTTAAGGATGCTTGCGGTCTTTCCCTTAAGGAAGCTAAGGAAGCTGTTGAGGCTGCTCCTAAGACTCTTAAGGAAGCTGCTCCCAAGGCTGAGGCTGAAGAGCTCAAGGCTAAGCTCGAAGCTGCCGGCGCTACTGTTGAACTCAAGTAATCTGGGTTATAACATAAGCTTTTCAAAGGCTGCTGCACATTTGTGCGGCAGCCTTTTTCGTTTGTCAGCCGTTAGGGCATTCATACTAATCACCAATAAAACTATAGACAAAAAATCATCGCATAATCCATATACGCAAGATTATGCTCGATTTTTTGTATAGTTTTTAATTGGTTCTTAGTATCAGTTTATCAAATTTTTTTGACATAACGTGTCTGTTTGCAAGGATATGCTGATATAACGAAACTGATTGTTTAATTGAGCACTTTCGTAATATAAAACACACTAAAAATACACAAAACAATACGTTAAGATTGCATAAAATGTCTATATTTGTCAAAGGCTTTTTATTGATATGGAACGACAGATGTTGTATACTGAAATTGGGTAAATTAAGAAAACAATGCCTATGGCTTATTTTGCTTAATATAATTTTGTGAAAGGCTGATAAAATATGAAAACTCGTTCTAACGAAAACAACAAGAATTCTGCTGCCAAGAAGATAATCCCTGCAGTGGGTATGCTTGCATTATCCGCCACAATGCTTTCTACTTCTACATACGCATGGTTCACCATGAACAAGGAAGTTGAGATGACCGGCCTTAGCATGACAGCGGCTGTTGGTGAGGGTATGGAGATTTCACTGGCTTCTGTTACAGGAAATAATGCTTTGGCTTTTGAAGGTCAAAATTTCGAGAATAATCATCCAAAGGATGTTGATACTGAACTTGGATGGGGAAGTGCAGTTGTAGTAGATGAATATTACGAAAGCATTGGTGCAATCAAGCCAGCTTCTTCAGTTGACGGAAAAAAATTATATGATGCTAAAGATGCAACCAACGGCGGCAGAACAGCTACTGAGTTTACAGAAGTGGATACTGAGGCAGAATTGAAGCAGAGAACCTCAAAATTGAGTGAACCAATAAAGTCGGATGGAGCATCGGGATACTATGTTGATATTCCTGTTCATCTCAGAACAAACAAAAAGGCACCAGGAGCTGAGGCTACAGGAGATATTTACTATAAGATGACTATTTCATCATATGACCCTGAAAATCCTAATGATGCAGGTTCCACTGATCTGTATAAGGCAGTAAGAGTTGCCTTTTTGGACTATGACAGCACCAGCACACTTAGTTCTAAAATCTATGGCATAGATAGTGCTTATTATGATTCCACAAATGCTGTAAGCGGAGAGTCAGCAAAAACAGCTTCTAACATTACAACGGATGGTGTGTATGCAACAGATGCTTACAAAACAGGTGCATATAAGGATTCAATGATGGATCTTCCTCTTGCAGCAACAGGAGAAAACTATGGACACCTTGATTTTGTAGTTCGTGTATGGCTCGAGGGCGAAAGCACTTCATGCTATAACGACAAACAGGGTCAGAGCTGGAATATTGATCTTTCATTCTCTTTAGGTGATCCTGCGGCTAATGCAGAAGGCTAATTAAACAATTTAAAGTGAGGGTAATGCTGTACAGAAATGTATGGTATTACCTTTGCGTTGTTTATAGGGATAATAAGATTTTTTCGTTTTACGCTTGCTTTGTGTCGAAATTTGTACATTTTAGCCGAAAGTTGAGGTGAGAAATATGTCTGATATAAATACTACGGTTGACGGCGTGCGTGCCATAGAAATGCGCTACCGTGCCATATGGTCATCTGCCGAAAAGCTTCCTGCTTTTTATCAGAGCAGCATAAGGCTTAATTCTCCCGATATGGGTGTGCTTCTGCCTGAGCGGTTCATGCCTGTTATTGAGGCTGATGACAGATGTATTTCCATATTCAGGCTTGCACTTCTCCAGACGGTGAAAGCTGCCGAAAAATTCAATGACCGTGGACTTGATTTTGACTGGGTCTCGGTTTTTATTCCCCAAATGCTTTTAGGCAAGAGCAACTGTGTTAAGACAGTCAGGGATTTTACGGCAAAAATAGAGGCTATCCCGCAGGGGATATGCTTTGAACTGCCCGAATCCGTTCTTGCCGACAGCGGCAGCTGCGAGTCCATAAAGCAGCTCAGAAAAGCAGGATATCATATAATGCTTACAGGTGTTGACAGCGAAAGGTTTCCGCTTTTCAGGCTTGCCGAGCTGGAGCCTGAATATGTTATGCTGAATGAAAGCATCACCCGCAGGCTGGGCAAGGATTATGACACCGATTCCTGCATAAGCACCCTTACCTCGTTTATCAGCGGTCTTGGAGCAGAGACCATTGCAGCGGGAGTTTCTTCTGCGGAAGAGGCAAATGAGCTTAGTGAGCTTGGCTGCTCATATTTCACAGGCAGTGAAAACGGAATGTTTTCGGGCAAATTTGTACCAGACAGGTTTATCCGCAGGAAAAATCAGGCATCGGACAATTCATCGCAATAACATCATGAGCATTACAGGATGAGATTTTCGGCAATTTAAATATTACTGTATAGAATGGAGTTCTGATCTTGACTAAAGATGAAATAAAAACGGTGGATAATGCTGAACCTGCCGATACATATACCGAGACCGAGCAGGACAGCAGGAACAGGGCTGCCGATATTCTCACCCTGCGGCGAACTGCGGCGGAGGCGAGACGTCATAATGTCGTAGTCCGTGTAATAAGTGTTCTTCTGGTGGTTCTGATAGCTCTTGTTGCTATTGCATATGCGGTGTCCTATTTTTATGACAGGTTCGGAAGCTTTACCGTTACCGTCAATAAATACGATATGGTAAATCAGGGACTTACTCTTTCGGAAACACCCGAGTATGAAAAATCGATAGCTATTCTTAATGCGGATATTGTTTATGATATGACAAACATAAGCGGAGAAGATCTGCCTTTGAATATCGACAAAATAAACGGCACTCACAACGGCGATAACTACATTGCTTACACCTTTTATCTTATAAATTCGGGAAACGATACCGTGGCTTACAGCGGCGAAATGACCATGGAGAACATCACCAACGGCGTTGACGAGGCTGTGAGGATAGCTGTTTATGAAAACGGTGAAAAGACTGTTTACGGCAAGACCAAATCCGACGGAACAGGCAAGGAAAGCGACTGCGATAAGGAGTTTCAGTCTTCAACAGTGGTAATGAGCACCAAAAACGATAAATTCAGTCTAGGTGCAAAGGATAAATACACCGTTGTTATATGGCTTGAGGGCAACGACCCTGACTGCCTGGATAACATTATCGGCGGAACGATGAAACTCAGCATGAAATTCAAAATTATAGAAAATACCTGATAAAAAGCATAATATCCAAACATAATGATGTGAAAGGAAATGCTCGTAAAATGAAAAAAATACTGAACAATATTATAACGGTGATAGCGTGGATTATCCTGGCTTTCGCTCTTATCGTAACGATACTTGTGTTCTCGTCCGACAGGAACAACGGTGTTGCAAGCCTTTTCGGATATGTTCCCCTTACTGTTGAGTCAGATTCGATGCTTCCCACCTTTGCAAAGGACGATTTCATTATTGACAGGGAAATAGATGATGTCTATACGCTTGAAGAGGGCGATGTTATCACATTCTGGACTCTTATCAACGGTCAGAGGGTAAAGAACACCCACAGAATAATCGCTGTCAATAACACAGGTGACAATATCAGCTTTACCACCAAGGGTGATAATAACGACATCAAGGACAGCCTTAATGTTTATCCCGTTGATATTATCGGCAAGTGGACAGGCACCAAGATAAACGGCTTTGGAAAGGTAATGAGCTTTTTAAGGACAAAGACAGGCTTCTTTATCTGCATAATCATTCCTATGGCGATATTTTTCCTTTTTGAGCTTTATAAGCTTATGGCAGTTATTGTTGAGGTCAAGACTGCCGCAAAGCCCGAGATAGACGAGGAAGAGATAAAGAAAAGGGCGATCGAGGAATATCTTGCTGAGCAGAAGAAAAAAGAAGCTCAGTCTGATGAAAAAAATGACGAATGATACGTTCTTTCGTATAAGTTTGGAGTAAGCATATGAATGACTTCTTGAAATGGTTTTTCGTTTTCATATCCGAAATTCTCAAAGGCTTTGGAATGATATTCAAAGGCCTTTGGGAGGGCTTGAAGCAGATATTCAACATATCGGAATATGCAAAGATATTCAAGGACTATTCATGCGACTTTAACGCGCTGGAATGGGTCTTTGCTGTTTTGTCGCTTATAATAGTGGCTGCTATTTTTGCGCTGATAATATTCCTGATAGTTATGCTCATAAGGAAATATGTCCGTTTCAGGCATTCTATAGTGGGTGATGAGGACGTTATAGAGGAGCTGGGTGTGCTCCAGCGTCAGGTCATAAAGCTTACAAAGGAAAAAGACGAGATCATGGCTATGAAGGTAGCTCAGATAGGCGTTCCTGCGGGAGCTGCAGCACTTCCCTCAGGCGGATATGGTCTTTCTCAGAGCATGGAATACAGTCAGGGCGAAGCACCTGCGGAGTCCGAACAGCCTGCTGCCGTTAACGGCGTAATACAGACCTCCGATGTGAGATTTTCCAAGCTTATTGAAGTTGATAACTACTACAAAAACTATATCGCTCCCGATTATGACAACAGTATCACTCTGGCGGCTATATGCGAAAATTACAGAAATTTTGCCTGCTCACGTATGCACCTTTATTACGACATAAGAACGGTAAGACTGTTCATAGCGGGCATGGCTTCAACAAAGCTTATCATTTTACAGGGTATTTCCGGTACAGGTAAAACTTCGCTTCCATACTCATTCGGCAAGTTCCTGCAGAATGACACCACGATAGCATCTGTTCAGCCCTCATGGAGAGACCGTACAGAGCTTTTCGGATATTTCAACGAGTTTACCAAGAACTTTAACGAAACGGAAGTTTTGAAGAGAATATACTCCAGCTCATATAATGATGATGTTAACTTTATCCTGCTGGACGAAATGAACATCGCACGAGTTGAGTATTATTTTGCGGAAATGCTGTCAATCCTTGAAATGCCAAATTCCGATGAATGGAAGCTGGACCTTGTCCCCAATGTTTGGAGCACCGACCCCGAGCATCTTGACCACGGAATGCTGAGAATACCTCAGAACATATGGTACGTCGGTACGGCAAACAACGATGACTCCACATTTGCTATCTCCGATAAGGTATATGACCGTGCCCAGCCCATAAATCTGGATTCCAAGGGTATTGCTTTTGAGGCACCCGATACGCCTCCAATGAACCTGAGCTTTTCACATCTGGATTCGCTGTTCAGTGAAGCTTTTCAGATGTATCCCCTCAGTCAGGACATACTGAAAAAGATACAGCAGCTTGACCTTTGGGTAATCGAAAGACTGCGAGTTGCTTTCGGTAACCGTATCATCAAGCAGATGAATTTGTTTGTGCCCGTATATGTTGCCTGCGGAGGAGACGAGCTTGACGGCGTGGATTATGTTCTTGCTACCAAGATATTCAGAAAGTTCGAGTCCCTTAATCTGGCAATGCTCCGTGATGAGCTGAGAGACCTTTGCATATATCTCCAGAAGCTCTTCGGCAGAAATTCCATGAAGGAATCCATAGCATATCTGGAAAGGCTCCGGAAGTTGTTCTGACAGCTGTAAAGTAAATATTATCTGCGGATAACTGCGCAGTGAAAGGAGGAGAGAAAGTGAACGAAGCCTACAGCGAATGGTTTGAAAAATTCAAGGACTGTACCGATCAGCTTGACAGTGACAGACTATATGAAAGCTTCCGCTCATCACTTTCTCACAGCCGAAGCACCATTGCGCTCAACCGCAGGATATTGGAAAAGGACATTGACGTAAGCTGGGTGGAGGCGATAGAAACAGGACTTGTCTCTATCGACAATGTTATCAGAAATCCGAGCAAGACTATTACCAATGTGGAGGAAGTCGTTCCCATTGCGCTTTCAAAGAAGATAACGGTAGATTCGGTAAAGCATCTTGCTCAGCACACCGACCTTATCCAGAGCGTTGACCCCGAAACAGGAAAGATAACCCCCTCCAAGGTGCTGAATATACATAAGGAAGAAAGCTATCTTACCTATGAGAATAAATTCGTAAACACTCTTATAGACAGGCTTTTTATTTTCGTAAACAAGCGGTATGAAAAGCTTAAAGCCGTATCCTCCAGCGAAGAAGTATTTGCCATGGAGTACAACACGGCTTTTGAATCGGGCAGCGGCAGAAAAATTAAAATGACGCTGAACATCGAGACCTCCGATTCACTTGAAGCTGCCGATGAGAACGGTTCGACTATATGGGACAGAGTTGAAAAAATACGCAGGATAGTTGAAGGCTACAAGTCATCGCCATTCTGCCAGCAGATGGGACAGAACTATATCCGCCCGCCTGTTATGAGAACGAATGCGATTATGAAAAATGTTGACCTCAAGGCGTGCCTTGTGCTCTGGCAGTTCATTGAGGGGTATGACAAAACAGGCTATGAGATAAACGTTTCCGATTCCGCTCAGAAGCCCGATAAGGAGTATGTGGAAAATCTTTATGACCTTTCGGCGCTCAATCTCCTGCTTTTCAGGTCGTTTACTCAGGACAGCGAAGCTGAGGTGCTTAAAACCCAGAAAAGCAAGGCTGCCGCACCCCGTGTTCTGAGAAAATTTGACAAGGTGAGCTATGATGAGCATGAGTTTGTCATTGGCGGTGACAGGCTGACCGATGATGCCGCTTTGGCTCAGGATAACATTTCCGAAAATGGAAAAATACTTGCCGAGATCGACAAGATAATAAAGATAGAGACCGAATACTACAAAGCGGAAGAGCAGAAGCGGCTGGAAGCCGAGGAAAAGGAGCGCAGAAGACAGGAAGAGGAAAGACGTATTGAAGAAGAGCGCAGGCTTGCCAGAGAAAAGGCTGAACGTGAGGAGCAGGAGCGGCTTGAAAAAGCCCGCCTTGAAGCTCTCAGGCTGGAAAAGGAACGCATTGAGCGTGAAGAACAGGAACGTCTTGAACGTGAGCGCATAGAGCGTGAACGTGCCGAGCTGGAAGAGCAGAAGCGCCTTGATGCCGAGCGTGATGAGCTTGAAAAGATGATAAATGCCGAGATGGACAAGCTTGAAACCGAGAAGCAGAGCCAGAAGGAAGAGGAAGAACGTCTCAGGCACGAGCGTGAGGAAAGGGAAAAGCTCAGAGCGGAAAAGCTTAAAGAAATGCGTGCATATCTTGAGCAAAAAAGCTTTGACGAGATATATCCCGAGTATTCAAAAAATCCTATCCATGTTATCAGGCGAAGTCTGCGCAGGCTCATATCCCTTATAAGGCAGGACGGCGCTGTTATCAGAGAGGGCGATTCGGACGATCCGAAGCTTATCGAGCGTATAGCTGCCGAGGCTGCCGCCAAGGCTCAGGCTCAGCGAGATGAAAAGGAAATGGCTGAGATGCAGGTGCTTTACGAAAAATATACGCCGAATTTCAGGCAGAGAACAAGGCAGAGCTTCAAAGCATTGTTTGCCCCAAAGCGTAAAAAGGTTTATGTTATGCCTGCGCAGATGCCTGTTCAGCGTTCTCCCAAGGAGCAGAGGGCTTATGACAGGCAGATGAAGGAGCTTTTCAGAAAATATCATGTAAGCTTCATAACAAAGCTTATCAGAAAGATTAAGAAAGAATACTAAGAACCCGTCTTCACAAGCATATGCGCACGTCTTTTCGGCAAATTTTGCCGCAGACTGCGTTAAAAATCCTTGCCGGGCGAAAGCCCGCCTGCGGATTTTTGCCTACTCTGCAACAAAATTATGCTCGAAAATCCGCACACATTTCTTATGAAGACAGGTTCTAATACTGATTCTCAAACAACCTATAGAACGATCAAAGATTAGTATAAGAAAGGCAGCTTTCTATGGCAAAGAGCAAATCAGGCGCAAATGTGATAAAGCTGGCAGGTCAGTTTATTGCATGGGCAGTGCTGATAATCATAACGATGCTGACGGCATACATAATGATATCAAATATGCAGAACAAGCCTGCGGTGCTTTTCGGTAGGAGTATTGTCAAGGCTGTCAGCGGAAGCATGGAGCCGTCCATTCACAGCGGCGACTATATCATGATAGAAAAGACTGACAGCTCGGAGCTTAAAGCAGGGGATATAATCTGTTTTTATTCTCATGACAGCGCAATATACGGTATGCTCAACACCCACAGGATAGTGAGGATACTTGATGACGGCAGCTTTGTTACAAAGGGCGATGCCAACAGCGCTGAGGATCCTTCCACTGTGACATCTGACACTATTGTTGGAAAATACGCGGGTAAGGTCAGATTTCTCAGGTGGATCAATTCCTTTGCATCGGCAAAAAAACTGATACTTGCAGCCGTGGTCATAGTAATGTCCGCAACTGCCGTGTATGAGGTCATTACTATTGCAAAGGTCTCAGCCGAATGCAGGGCAAACAGGAAAAATAATGATGATGCAGTGCGTGAGGCTATCGAAAAGGAAAAGCAAAAGCTTTATGAACAGGGCTACGAGCCTGAAAACACTGACGATAAAAGGAGTGAGGACATCTGAATCAGGAAAAAATCATGAAAGCCAAAATGATAACGGCTATTCTTGTGGCTGTGGCCTCGCTTCTGGCTGTGTTTGTTTTTGCAGGGCTTTATTTTAATGAGCGCCAGAGGATTCGCACCGATTACATTGCGCAGTTTGAGGAAAACCTTTTGCAGGCAGCCAAAGAGATCGACACCTACAGCGAAAAGGGAACGGACTATGACCTGCATTACAGCATGGCGGTATCCGACCTCGGAGCAGCAAGGGCAATGATATTCTGTGTTAGCGATTACACCGAAAAGCAGAAAATTATAAACGAGATACACTACTGTTTTATAAAGTACCCCGAACAGATGAGAGATAAGCTTCCCGAAGCTTCACAGGCGTTTCACGATGTTGCCGATCACCTTGACAAGGGTTATGACGAATTAAGGGCGATAATCGAGTCTGTGGACAAGCTCGGAAATTAAAATACAGAGGAGAGCGCATTATGTTTGAACGGAAAAAGTACCAGCAGGAAATAAAAAGATGCAGAGCGACCATAGAAGAGATCGAGAGAAAGCGTTCACGTTCCCAGTCAGCTCTTGTTCAGGCTATTCTTTTGCAGGAGGAACCTAACGAAGCGGACGTTGAATGGTTCAACAAATACACGGGCGAAATATCCGCCTGCCGTAATCATATGGCTGAAATGCAGAAAAAGCTTGATGCCTATATGGCTGAAAAGCAGGATAAGAAAAAGAAGAAAAAATAATCAGTACCAATATATGCGGGAAAGGAGCGGTCTGCTGTGGCAAAGGACGGCAAGAATATATCGGGCAGTGCAAAGCCTATAATATTTATGCTTTGTGCGGCAGGCGCACTTATCATGCTTCTGGCTGCTTTCTATTCTTTCGGCTGGTTCACCAACAACAAGGAGACCTCCGGGGATATGGCGGCGCTGAAGGCCACAGATGCGGATTTTGAGCTTGCAGCTGTGGGGGAAAGCGGCATATATGATGATTACCTTACCGCAGCTGACGGTATAAGCCGTAGCAATATCAGCACAGGCAGTCTGTTCGGCAGGATATCTCCCGTTTCCACAGGCAGCGGCAGAGCTTCTGTAAAATGGGTCATGAGCGACGACAGCAATTTCGGCAACTCATCTAAATCCGGAACAGGCATACAGCCGGGAAGCTCGGGAATGCTCACATTTTATGTTATTCCCAACCGTGACCTTGAGCAGCTTGATCTTACTTTTTCACTTGATACCGTTCTTTACACGTCGGCTGCACAGCCCAATAAGGACAATACCGACTGCATAATAGATGCAGGGGAGCCTGAGGCTGAGCTTGTGAAGGGTCATATCCTTTTTTTCATGAGTTATGATGAAAAAACAGGGCTTTATTCTGATATGATAACAGATACGTTTGATTTTTCCCGGCAGAATGTAAAAACGGATACGGCATACAGGCAGGATATCTACTGGGTGTGGCCATACATGGCAGCTCAGCTTATACTTCCGCAGGATGACATCGGCTTTGTCGGAAACGATCACAGCAAGCTTATCTCAGATGAGGACACGGCAGCATTAAAAAAAGACATGGCAAAGAACCCCGGCAGATATTTTGCCGATTCCGATGGGGATATTTCCATATCCGAGGACGAGCTTAACAGCATTACGGGTGTCAACAGCGATCAATACATCACGGTCAATGCCTATTGGAACGAAGCAGACCAGAAGATAGGCAAAAAAGTAGGATATATCGAGCTGCAGGTATCAAATACCGAGCAGTGATTGTGGAGAGGTTCAGATGAAAGGCAAAGGAAAACGGCTGCTTATTGCATTTGCAATGACAGCGCTGATATTCGCAGGTTCGGCAACGGCATACGCATGGTTCACATACCAGCGCAGGCTGACTACCATAACAAAGATAAATGCCCCCACTGCTCTTATTATCGGAGCAGGTCAGAAAGAAAGCTCGCAGAACATTGATATCGGAGAAATAAATGTTGAGGACGAGGCAGGAAAAAAGGACTTTGTGTTCAGCGTTTATTCAGATGAATCTGTGTCAAATTACAAGCTGCAGATAGCGCATACCACAAATATCGACTTTACCTATACTGTTTTCCCGGCGCAGGAGCAGCAGGGGAGCGGAGACGTCGAATATGTTGATGAGGACGGCATTGCACATTATTATAGCAAAAGCGGCAGTGCTGCTTCGGGCAAGTATCTCAATCTTGGCAGCGACGGAAAAAAAGCTGACGACAGTCTCCACAAGGAGTCATACGACAGTTATAAAAATGTGCAGGAGAATGCAGAGCCTCTTTACTGGCAGAGCGATGAGATACAGCCTGAAAACAACAGTGGTCAGGGGTTTGTAGATTATTATATCCTCGAGATAAGCTGGAATGATGATGTGCGAAATGACAAAGAGACTGATATGGTGTATCTGACAGCGGGTATTGTATAAGAACCCGTCTTCACAAGCATATGCGCACGTCTTTTCGGCAAATTTTGCCGCAGACTGCGTTAAAAATCCTTGCCGGGCGAAAGCCCGCCTGCGGATTTTTGCCTACTCTGCAACAAAATTATGCTCGAAAATCCGCACACATTTCTATCCGCACACATTTCTTATGAAGACAGGTTCTAAAAATCCGAGTAATACCGGTGATATAAATATGAAAACTAATGTAAAAAATAAAAAGCGTATTGGCATAGCAGTCCTGATCTCTGTCATAATTCTGACAGTTATCAGCGCTGCGGTAAGTGCGGTTTATATAAATCAGAATATAGTCAAAAAGGTTGTTTCCACCAAGGGCGCAGGCGGAACCCCGTTTTCTTCAAATTACCTTCTTCTTGTTCCCAAGGAAACTTCTGTGTTCGCCATGAAGACCATCTACTGCTCCGAGGGAGCGGACACGGCACAGTTTGTTATAAATGTGTGCAACTATGTGCAGAATGATCCCTCAAATCTAAATGAAAATGACATCAGCTACACTCTGAACCTTGCTTTGATGGATCTTGACGGTTCGGTATATTCAAAGGATACAGAGGGACTGTACGTTACCGACAATGACGGCACCGCCCACAGCTTCTCGTCAGGAGTATGTACGATATCGGGTCAGCTTCTTGAAAAAAATCAGAGGAGCGTAAATACCTATACGATAATCGTTCCAAAGCAGATGGTTGGAGCTGTTCAAATGAGCGCTGTGGCGGAGCCTTCCGACAGCAGCTCATACAGTGCCGCAAACGGCAATAAGCTGGGAAGAACATTTACTTTTGCGGAATACAATGCCTCTGCCACCACATGGACAGGCAGCTTTTCCGAGACTTATGCCGATGGTTATGATGCTTTCAACTACATCATACGTGGACAGGGCAAGGGTACTGTTATACTGACATGGGACGCTTCTCAGCTTGAAATAAACAAGATTTTCCTTGACAGCAACGGTTTGCAGAGAAATGTCACATCAAGCGGAAATATGAAGTCACTCAGCTTTGACGTGGATTCTACTGACGGCCTGAACCGCTATGACATACAGTTCTACAAGACCGAGAACGGCGTTTATACCGATATGGAGACGATAAATGGATACGTGACCGTTAATTTCAGCGAAGCAGATTCGCAGTAAAGTTTTTTAGCGTTTGATAGGAGCAATCTTATGAAATACAGATCAAAAAGCAGATTTACAGCCTTGTTAACTGCGATAGCGATGATCGCAAGCAATTTCACCGTAAGCAGTCCCGTTTCAAGGTATGTATTAAATGAAATAAATGTAAGTGCTGCCGATGGAGCAGAGGGGGAGACTACAACTGCCCCCCAGGAGACGACTGTTACCACGGTGACGGGTGAAGCTGACGTTCCCGATGATACGGAGCAGTCGGACAGTTCATCTGAAACTGCTGTGACCGAGGTATCGCAGGACGACAGCACTAACACTAACACAACAACTGTTGTGACAGATGATGCAGCAGATGTTACGGACGGAACTTCTGTGCCCTCTGATGACACGACTGTGCCTGACGGCACAGAAGACGATGCATCCGAAGATGACGGTGACAATACCGATGATACATCTGTTTCCGACAATGTTATCACCATAAACACCTCCGAGCAGTTTGTGGAGTATTCAAAAAATTATGAGGCAGACCCTGCAAAATATCAGAATATTGATGTTTCCATTGCTATTACATCGGGTAATCTTGATAATCTGGTTGGTTTTGTAAGCATCGGAACTGCCCGGTATCCTTTTGCGGCAAATATTAAGGTAACAAGCGATTCCGAATTCAAGCTGACCCTTGACCAGCCGCTTTTTGCTTATATATATGACTCTGCAAATATAAATACCGATGTTATAATTTCAAGGTCACTTCCTGTAAGCGGAGATGTGTCCGATTCAGCGCTGTTTGCGGAGCACGTTATACATGATACTGAAAAAAATACCACTGCACAGTGGAGTGTAAGCTTGATGAACGCAGAGGCAGCCTTCTCCTCAGTGATAGGAACACTGGGAGAGAATGTAAATGCTAAACTTACCATAACCAACAATGCAGATTCCGTTTCCGTATCGGGCAGCGGCAGCGCAGGTCTTGCCTGCGGCAGAATGGAGAAAAATTCATCGCTGACTGTGATAACTTCGGGTAGTGCTTCTTACAATGTTTCCTCCTCAAGCGGAAACGCAGGCGGAATGATCGGTACCATGGCAGATGGCAGTGCATTTACCCTGAACAATGAATTCGCCTTAACGGGAGAAGTAACTGCAGCAGGATATGCAGGCGGTCTGGTGGGCTATGCGGAAAATGCGTCTGTTTCTTTTGAGGGTACTGCAATGGTATCGGGAACGGTCAGCGGAGCTTTGGCTACAGGCGGCGTTTTCGGATATTATAAAAGTTCGGAAGCTGAAAACAGCTTTGATATCTCAAGATATGCTGTCAGCTGCACCCTTAACAGAGAAAACTCCGGCGGACTTTTCGGAAAGCTTGAAAACAGCGGAAATATGACTATAAACAAAAGTGACACCGAAGCCGCTGATATAAGCGTTAACAGAACATCTTCCGACAAGCAGACCTTTGGCGGACTTATAGGCACATATTTTTCGGACAATACAAGCAACTCACTTACCGTAAGCGGGATCTCTGTGTCTGCCGATAATTCGGCAGGCGGTGCGGAATATTTCGGCGGACTTATAGGCAAGGCAGATGACGATTCATATATCAGGCTGGAAAATGTAAGCGTTTCTGCATCAGGCTGCAAAAATGTAACAAGCTTTGGCGGAATTGCAGGATATGCGGACAAGGCTTTTATTGATGCCGAAAATGTAACGGTGAATACTAACGGCGATTTTATCGGCGGCGGTGTTATCGGAAATATGAACGGCGGCGTTCTGCGCCTTGGCGGCACTACTGACCTTACAGGTACAAAGGCAGCAGGCGGCGGACAGATAATAGGTACAAGGGGAGCTGCGCTTATTTATGCTCAAAACGGCTGGCAGCTCAACAGGGGAGAGGCTGCGCCTTTTGATGATATAGGCACATGGGGCGAGGTGCTCAGACTCAGTTCTTCACTTCGTGAGGATAATATCTTTAATATCAACGAGACTGAGCATACCGTTACCGTAAAAAGAGCAGGAACCACAGTTGGCAGCCTTGCCGAATTTGCCGTTCTGGCGCTGAATATGCAGCTGAACAGCGGAACTTCTTCCGACAGCACGCTTCTTTTTGAAAGCACATCAACAATGAGCACAAGCCTTTTAAGCTCGGATATTACATTAAACTGCAATATAGACCTTTCGGGCACAGGTATAACAGGTCTTACCCGTGACGACGGTGAGAATGATGCCTATACAGGAACTTTTAACGGCAGCGGTCATACTATCACCCTTGCTGTAGGCGAGCCTTACGGCTATCGCAGCAATACAGCTCTTGCAGCAGGTGACGCATCCGATGGAAACGGCAGAATATACCGCCATTATTACAGCGGTTTGTTTGCAAAGACAGAAAATATTACTTTCAATAACTTAATTGTTGACGGTATTATCAATGTAAAATATACCGATAATGCAAGGTACTATATCGGCGGACTATCAGCATTGCACAGCGGAAACATTACCGTTCAGGATCTGACTGTACAGGAAAATATAAATGTGTCAGGCAATACAGGCAATTATTGTTTTGTGGGCGGTATTGCAGGACAAGCAGCAGAAAATTCATCTCCTGCCATTGTTGTCAGCGGAAGCACCATATCACCCGAGATAAACTGCAGCGGCAATGCGAATTTTATCTGCGGCGGTGCGTTTGCTGAAATTGGTCAGAATGACAAGTTTTCTGTAACGGCTGATAATGTTAAGCTTGGAGCTGCTGTGACAAACAGCAGTACAGCAGGCAGTAAAAAGGTCGGGGGATTTATAGGCAATATAAGCAGCAATAATGGAGCAGCATCTGACAGAACCATTTCCCTGACAAGTATTACAATAGACAGCGAAAATGTGACCTCTGCATATGGCGGAGCTTTACTGGGCGAATCATGGAACAACTGTGAGGTGTCTGTCGGTTCTGAGACCGAAAAGGGTATCACCGTAAAAAGCGCAGAGGTCACTCAGAATGGAAACGGTGACTTTGCGGGCTTTGTAACCAATGCTACAGGCTGCTGGAAGGTATATGACGTAAATATTGAAGGAATAACTGTAAGCGGCGCTTCGGCTGCTTCCTTTGGTATGCTTGTAAATAAGGGCGTTTACAAATATGATAGTATTACAACGGCGCTTTATCTTGAGACAGAAAGCGAAAATGCCTATAAAATCGGCAGTGCCGTTATCAGTATCGGTTTAAATACCATTTATGATGAGATCATAGCTACCTGCTCGGGCAGCTTTGATGATGAAGATGCTGTTCTTTGGAATGATACGTGCGCTGTTGTTTCAATACACACAAGCGGCGGAGCTGTAACAATGGACGGTGCAGGCTGTAATACCTATCAGAATCAGACCTCTGTAAAAAAGGCAAATCCCTATTCCAGATACTATTATGATCTTGATGTTATCAGAGGTAAGAATGTTTCTGAGCGTACCGATGCCGAAAAGCTTATGCTGTGGAGCGTAAATCTGTATGCTTACAGCAATATCAAGCAGTATTTCAATGATGCTTTTAATAAGACTTCTATCCCCGCAGGCAATTATGATATGACGGGCTATTCCTACTATCCCGTAGATATGCCGTCAGGCATGAATATTGCGGACGGAGCAGTCTTCACATTCTGCAATGATAAGATAGTAAACAGTGAAAAGCCTGCCGTCGGCGAAAGGTCGCAGCATTATCTTATGCACTGCGGACTTTTCAGAAATTCTGACGGAAACATAACAGCGGGCAATATCACATTTTCGGGCACTGTCGGTGCAGATACCGACTACAGCGGAGCTATGTTCTGCGGAACTGTTATTGGCTCGGTAAACAGCACAGCAAAAGCTGTCCTGAATGGCATTGTTCTTGACGGCATAAGAGTAAACAGCACCGAGAGCACAGCTCCATTGCTTATAAATAAAATAGACAGCTATACTGCCCTTGAACTCAGCAATGTAAGCACTACCGAGAAATACAGGACAGAAAGCATCTCTGCTGCCGCTTCAAGCCTTATCGGCGATGTGGGCAGCAGCGACGGAAACTCCAAGGATATCAAGCTCACATTCAGCGGACTTACTCTGGACGGCAGAAAAGCAGCGGTATCCGACACTGCAGTAAATGCAGCTCTCAGCAAAGCATATAATACCGATATGTCAATTTTCAGCAAGGCAACTCTGCTCAACAGCTTCAGATTTAAAGCAGGAAGCAACTGCTCGGGTACATATAATTTCAGGCGTGATGAGGACTGGGACGAAGATTCTGCCAAGCATAACGTTGCATATGGTATGGAAATATCAGGCTCCAAGGAATACAAGGATATGCAGAAAATGTATTTCAAGAGCGATTCCCACACCAATCCCACAGGCGAAGATGCTGAATATGATTTCAGAGGTTTTCTGCCCTATGTTGCGGTATCTTACAGCGAAAATAATTATCATGAGATAAAGGTCAATCAGACCGCTCTGGCAGAGCTGGACACAGGCTGCGGAACCTACAATGACCCCTACATAATAAGTCAGGGAAAGCAGCTGGAGCTTCTTGACAAGATACTCAGCAACAACCTTGGCGACAGCGAGGACGGCGCAGTTGTAAACTATCAGGAGAACAGCTATTCAGCATGGTGCAATGAGAAAAACAGCCATAAGGTTCTGTTATGGGATGCCGAAAGCAGCTGCTTTAGATCTGAGGACGGCACAGCAAGTATTAAGCTTGCCGACATACAGAAGACGCTTGCATCAGCTTACTATATGCTTGGCAATGATGTAACCATAACCTCGGCTGACTTTGTGGGAATAGGAAAAAATGTGCCGTTTAAGGGAGCGGTATTCGGCAATGGTCATGCCATAACCAATGAAACTGTCCAGCCTCTTATTTATCAGAGCACAGGTGCGGTCATAAAGAATATCACCGTTAATGTAACCGCCAATTTTAAAGGAAAGTTTTCCGCAGCTGCTGACAGCAAGTATGAAACTGACGGCAACGGCACAACTGCATTTTACGGCGGAGTTATCGGCATAGTAAACGGCGGCGACAACATTATTGATAATGTAAGCGTTGAATTTACAAATGCGGGAACTATTGACATTAAATCGGGTACTGATTACGGCAACAAGGCTGTTGGCGGATACATCGGCGTTATCAGATACGGCGGAGTTATTTTCCGCAATATGGACAATGCTTCACATTCGGGAATTACCGCCGGCATGAATAACATATTCGGCAGCAACGCTCTGCTTTACTGTAATCCCATTATCGGAAGAGTTATTGATGGATTTGCTGTGACCGAGACTTCTGCATTCAACGGAGCAGAAGATAAGGTCACTATGAAGAACGGTACAAAGAACTATTCCATTGCGGATATCAGCACGGCTGCCGATAAAATAAGCTTTGAAAGTAGTGACACAAACTCAGGCACAATAAAGATCTGCGATTCCCAGCAGCTTTTTATTCTGGGCTGTATCTCTATGAGCGGTGCGGGAAGCGCAGATTCAAGCGGATATTCCAAGTTTAGCTACGGTGAGAATAAAATGGTCCGTCATGCACTGTACAGCGATATAGGTACAGATGACTCTGAGGGTAACACGTCTGATTATGCTGTTGCAAAGACTGACGCTTATGTGAAAAACACAGTTCCGTACATCATATACAAATACACAAATGCAATTAGCGGCTCATATCCTGCAAGGAACCTGACAAACCACAATTTTGCATTTGATATCGACCTTGCCAAGAACACATATGAACTTCCCGACGGCTTCCGTGGTATCGGTTCGCTCAACAGCTCCGATGCTGATATGGCAATGCACATCAACAGCCTGAACGGAAACGGTTCGACTGTTAAGCTGAATATGAGCTTTTACAGGTACGGAAAAGATTATGATCAGTATTATAACGATATTAACATCAATAATACAACTTCCGTTGATTGTAAAACCGGATTGGGCTTGTTCAACAATCTTATTCAATCAAGTGATAATGAAAACAATACAATTTCAAATCTTACCATCAGCGGTCATGTCGATTATGAGTATTATAAAGATCACAGTGGAAAGAAAAATATTATTTATGAGAATAATAGTTCTTTCAGCTGTGTAGGTGCTTTGGCGGGTGTAGGCAGTAATTTGCGACTTGATAAGATACAGCTGGAGAAGCTTAGTGTTAATTCGTGTTTTGTTTCAGGAGGAATAGTCGGCTTTGCAAAGAAACTTGTTCAAATTAAAGACTTGAAATCAGATGATCTGAACGTTAGTGCCAATTTCTTTTCAGGCGGAATAATTGGAATTGCAGGAAATTGCAATGTGAAGATCGATGGCAGTTCCGATTCAGAAGGATTGATCAGGGGTTCAATTACTTCAGGATCAATAAGTCTGGTCGGTGATACAAGCCGTGGTGAAGGTGCATCATTATATGGTGTTGGTATTGGTGCTGCCCCTGTTATCGGAGCATTCCTAAATACCAATAATACGGTGTTAACAAGTTTATCGGTGACAAACATCAACATAGAAGATCTGGACATCAGTGCACCTCTAATAGGAAGAGCAATGTTAGGCGGTATTGTTGGCTGCTGCGGAAATACTACTGCAAAAAATATTCAAAGCCGAATACAGAATGTTGATGTTAAAAATGTGGATATCAATAAAGAGGTCAAGAGATTTGCTTTTAACGGAGGGATCATTGGACTGGTCAAGGAGGGTGTAAAGAAATGTGAAATAAGCAATGTGAAGATAATCGGTGATAAGAATAATAAAAATACCATAACCGGTTACAGGCACAGTGGCGGTATTATAGGGTTGACTTCAAGTGATACAATAATTGACAACTGTTTGATTGAGAATTACGAAATAGTCACAGACGAATACGGAGAAGATGTAGGAGGTATAGTTGGAAAAATAAATGATAATAAAAGCACTTTGATTGTAAAAAACAGCAAGATCTCGGATTGTGTAATAAAAATCAATGATAATAACAGTAAGAACAGTGATGGCACTTATTCGGGTGGAATTGTCGGAAAAATGGCTAAAAATTCTTGCTTATATGGCTATAACATTTCATTGGATAATGTTCAGTTTAAAAATAATGAAAATAAAAAAGCAGGAGCAGGTGAGATATGCGGCTATATGCAGAACAATACCAAGGTGAAAGTGGTTGGCATCAGCGCAAGAAAAGGTGAGAGCGGAATTCCCGCTAATATAATAAGCAAAAAAGACAACATAAATACTGCTCCATCGCTCTGTATCTACGCTGACTATAACGGCAGCTGCCTTGATGAGCCGGCTGCAAATAAAGAGGCTTCAACTATCAGCAGCGACAGCAATGTTGACGACATGGGAGCATATCCCTATGTAACGGTAAATCCCAAGAATGTTATTGACAAGACTGCCGACAGTCCTAAGTTCCTTACAGGCGACGGTGCTGACAAATCGGCGGTTGAGGCTATCATAGCCGATATCAGTAAGGGTACAGGTTACATAAATGCTGCCGATGAGTACAATGATGTCTTCCAAAAGTATGAGGGGAAGCTTACAACCTTCAATGAGAAAACAGGTGCGTCAGTTCCAGATGATTTTTCGGTGCTGCTCATAAATGAGTCCAACTACAGAAAAATCACCGAAATGCTCAACAGCTTTATACATATCCTTACAAATGATACATCTATCAGCAGCTATGCTCAGACAGGCAGCAGTGTTTTTAGTGTTGACATAATGCCAATGAGACTGAATGAGACAAGCGGAACTTTCAAATCAGGGGAGAGCTTTACCAAGACGCTGGAATACAAAAACGGTTATTTCAGAATGACCAACATGGATTATGACAGCAATTACAAGCAGTTTACCCTGATAGACATTCAGTATCTTGACCCTGCCGATACCTCAAAGACTGCATATCATCTGTACATTCCCGTTTATGTTGAAAAAATGCTGAACTTTGATTTCAGGGCAGCTGCTCTTTCGGGAACGACTTACAATGTAAGCGCATATACCGACGGCAATCCTGTTCTTGAAAACTATGGCACTCCTATTACAGCGCACGTTACATATTCTTACAAGAGAACTGCTGAGGAATGGCAGAATGTTATCAACGGCGGAGAAGATCTGCTTACGGCATACGGAAAGTATGTACTTCTGGAAAGCAAGCAAGACCTGCCCGATGATACAAGTCTGGTGCTGGTGGACAGAAACAACGGTTCCAAGGCGTATTATTCCACATTAGGCGAGGCTTTTACCGCCTATGACGATAAGCTGGACTTTTCTAAGTTCAGCACCTCCGACGGCAAAGGATTTGAGCCTGTGACTTTCTGCGATCTGCTGAAAAAAGCGGCAGATATCACAGTTTCGCAAGCTGACGACGGAACACTTGTAAAATGCAGCAATGATATTTCAAAGGCGACCTTTAAGATAGGAGACGATTATTACAGAAAAAAGACAGAATCCGATACAGATGCCTCATTGCTCTACAGCGTGACCCTTACTGCAAAAGAGGGCATGACCGATGCTGACGGTATTCTTATTCTTGATGAGGATTATTATATCAGCTTTTTCACCAAGGCTGACAACAGCGAGCCAATGAGAAACATCACCATGAAATGCGGCTCAAGGCTCGGTGATACTGATATGACTCCCTCACGTCTGGATAACGAAAGTGCATCGGAGAGTATGGTGCATATGATACTCGGAAATCTGTATGACCAGACCTTTACTTTCAGGACTACCGGCGACCAGGTCATCAACGACAGTAACCGAGTGCTAAAAGCCGAGCTTACCGCTACCATCTCCTTGAAGTCGGAAAGTGCGGAAAATGTCAAGTCATACCTTAATTATGACTCGATAAAACTGTATCACGGTTTTGTTATTGAAGCCACAAGAACAGACGAAAGCGGCACGGAAAAGGGCATAAAGGGTAATCCCAGCGTTTCGGGCACATATAAGATAGGCAGCACGGAATACGCTAAGAATTTCTCCAACACGGATTCAGTGATAATGGTATCGGGAGGAACAGAGGAAGCTCCTTTGGACATCAAAGCTCGGCTGATAAGCGGCAGTGTTACCATTACCTGCGATGATATGGTGATAACTTATCCGGACGGCGAAAGTATTATTGCCCAGTTTCCGGAGCGTAAGGATCGGGACGATACCTACGGAGTTACATTGTCGGCAAGTTCAAACCTTGCTTATGTTTCCGATAACATTGAGCAGAGCAAGATGTCTGAAAGCAGGAGCGACAGCAACGACAAATCATACTATCGTGAAAATATTGAGGCTGCCACACTGAGCTACTATCTCCCTTCAAATTCACCCAATGAGATGATAAGGCTCGGTATCAACGGCCTTGATACCAATGACAAGATCACGGCAGTGGGTTATTACAATGTTCTCAACCTGCCGGAGACTGCTATTGACAAGGCGAAAAAGGTAAGCTTTACGCTTTCGCTGTATCAAAAGACAGACAGCGGTATCTATGATGCTGTTCCGATAGCGGAATATCTTGAAAACATAACGCTTTATGACAAAAACGGTACAGCCAAAGCCCCTGTATCAAGCGGAGATTCTTATGAGTATGTATTTGACAGGGAAACCGAGCTGAACTATGAGGCGGGTTCGTTTGAAGTAGTTTCAAGCTACTCTGTAATAACAGGCGGGGCTTTTGAAAGCAAGGGAAAAACATATTCCAACTACAAGGTCCAGCTTACTGCCCAGCTGCTTGATGAGAACGGTGAGCCTATTGAAAATTCAGGCTGCAGTGACTATATAATTTATACAAATGCTAAAATCAGTTCGCAGCTAATATCGGTGGGCTGATATAGCATATTGGCAAATGCACTTTTTCGCTTCGGCGGGAGAGTGCATTTTTCTGTGCCATAAAAAGAGCAGCAGTCAAATTAGGCTTGAAATTTGCATAAAAAAACGCTCCTTACTTTGCAATATACAAAATAAGAAGCGTTATATACGAAATATATATGCTGATACTAATCACCAATAAAACTATAGACAAAAAATCATCGCATAATCCATATACGCAAGATTATGCTCAATTTTTTGTATAGTTTTTAATTGGTGCTTAGTATGAAAAGAAGTCCGTAACTTGGATTTTTTACCCTTTGCGTATATCATAGCTTTGATATATTTTTCTTGATTCAGCAAAAAATGCAATTTTGAAAAAAGCCGCCAAACGACGTATTGAAGCCGTTTAAAATCAGTCTTCTTCCTCTTCCTCAGGCATATCCCAGTTGTGATATACGTTCTGAACATCATCGTTTTCTTCGAGGTTTTCAAGGAGAAGGTTCATCTTTCTGATAGCGTCCTCATCGGTGAGAGTGGTGTAAGTAGAGGGTATCTGCATAGCCTCAGCGGAGATAACCTTGTAGCCCTTTGCTTCAAGAGCTTCTCTTACTGCGCCAACGTCGGAAGGCTCAGTCTCGATCTCGATCTCGTCGTCGTCCATGGTAAAGTCGGAAGCGCCGCAGTCGAAGATGTCTTCCATTACCTTGTCCTCGTCAAGACCTGTGTTCTCAACAATAACAATGCCTTTTTCGGAGAACATGAAGGATACGCAGCCTGTGGTACCCAGGTTGCCGCCGAACTTGTCGAAGTAGTGGCGGATATCGCCTGCTGTACGGTTCTTGTTGTCGGTAAGAGTCTCAACGATAACAGCAACGCCGCAGGGACCATAGCCCTCGTAAATGTTAGCCTCGTAGTTGGTCTTGTCGCCGTCGCCCATAGCCTTCTTGATGATTCTGTCGATATTGTCGTTGGGCACGTTGTTGGACTTTGCCTTTGCAATAAGGTCACGGAGCTTGGAGTTGTTGTTGGGGTCTCCGCCGCCTTCCTTTACGCAAACGGCGATCTCACGGCCGATCTTTGTGAATACCTTAGCCTTAGCGCCGTCGGTAGCTTCCTTTTTCCTCTTGATATTGTTCCATTTGGAATGTCCTGACATATTAAAAAACTCCTTTAAATAAATTTAAGTGATTATGTCCGCCTGTCGGCTTTCTATGATCTGTCAATAAATAACTTATATGATCTGTCTCCGCAGCATATGGGCTTGCCGTGGGAGACGAGTATGCGGTCGGGAGCAAGATCAATGATCCTCTCTATAGCCTCCCTTGCCCGCAGCGGGCTTTCTGCAGTCATGGGGAACATGGGAAATGGGAGATTTGCCACAGCGTCGCCTGCGTACAGGTCATATCCCACCGAGCTTTTGCACAGCACTCCTATAGAACCTCTTGTGTGACCCTCCAGATTGACTATAACGCCATCTATGCCATAGGGAGAAAGGTCAGTGCCCTCTTCCACACAGATATCAGGCTCAAAGCTGTTCATGTGCATACGCATATTCATATCCTTGCGCTTTTTCAGGATATGTCCCCAAGGATTTGTTATGTAATACGGACGTGATGAGCTGTCACTCACAAGGCTCATGTCAAGGGGGCTTGCCATTATGGGAGCATTGTACAGCTTTGAAAAATATGCCGCATTCTGCACCTGAGAGGCATGACCGTGGGTGAGGATTATAAGCTTCACATTGTAGTTCATGAGCCATGTTTCAATGTGATCTCTGTACTGCTCCCTGCCAGTGTCAATAAGCACATCGCCATTTTTGCCCTTTACTATGTAGCAGCTGACGCCGCCGCATTCTATCATATTGAGGTTTTCATACATTATCATTCGGAGTCCACCTCCGTGTTTTCCCAGATATATTCAAACAGCTCTCTTATCCGCTTGTCCTCGCCCATAAGGCTCAGATATCCGAACAGCGTTTCAAGTGAAGTCGCCTTGTGATATTCCACGGGGTTTGAGCTTTTCGGAACACTGCTCATACTGCACGAAGCATTCCTGCCCCGCTTCATCACCGCCGCCTCATCTTCCGAGAGCATTGGTTCTATGAGCATTGCCGCCCTTGCCTGATAACACGCACGCACCCTTTTTACGGAAGCGGGATGAAGCTTTTTTACAGGCATATTTGCGGTCATGACAAGCTTTTCACGCACCAGCATACTGTAAACCGCATCGCCCAGAAATGCCAGCGTAAGGGGACTGTATTGATTTACTTCACGCTTTTCTATATCAGCCACCGTCCTTTCAAAGGGGCTTTGCAGCAGGAACTGTAGTGTCCGCCGCAGTCCTTGTGCCCACATGGTCTTTGAAATGGAACAGCACATCAATGAACGACTTGTTATATGGAATGAATATCCCCTCGTCTATCATCGACTTTATCTCATCAGCGTCAGCCCATTTTACCTGCTGAACTTCCTCATACTGCAGCTTCAGCGATGAAATGTCCACGTCCTTTGTGACGGTGTAGAAATCGTCAAAGCCGTGACCGAAATCTATGGTCATAGTCTTTCGAAGCTCAGCGGGGGAGAGCTGTATGCCGACTTCCTCACGGACTTCACGTACAGCCGCATCGATGCTGGTGTCGCCTGCCACCGAGCTGCCGCCTACGGTGATATCCCACAAATTGCTCCAGCCGTCCTTAAAGGGCTGCCTTTGCTGGATAAGCATTTTTCCGTCGGAACTGAAAATGCAGATGTGGACTACCAGATGATAATCCCCGTCCTTCATAGGCTCGCCACGCTTCATGGTCCTGCCTGTTTTATTTCTGTCCTTATCGTAAATATCCCAAAGCTCCAAGAGCTGTCCACCTCTGATCAGAATACAAAGTTAAATTCAAAGCCGAAGATGTTAACGGTGTCGCCCTCTTCAATGCCCATTTCTTCAAGCTTGTCGATAATTCCTGTGTTGCGCAGCACTCTCTGGAAATACTGGAGAGAAGCGTAATCCTCCATATCAACGGTGCGCATGATGTGTTCAAGCCACGGAGCCTCCACATAGAATACAGCGTCGTCTCCACGGGTGATCTCAAATCTTTCGCCCATGCCTGCCTGCTCGTCAAGCTCAGCCTGAGTGGGAGCCTCTGCCTCATATTCCTTGATGGGAGGAAGCTTTTCCAGCTCTCTTGCTGTGGCTGCGATAAGCTCCTTTGTGCCCTGAGTTGTGGCAGCGGATATCTCGTACATCTCAAGTCCCTTGGACTCCACATATTTTCTCAGGTCATCTATCTGCTCGGGAGTTGCCATATCGCACTTGTTTGCGGCAACTATCTGAGGTCTCTCTGCAAGCTCTTCGGAGAAGTTTTTCAGCTCACGGTTGATGATGTCGAAATCCTCCTTGGGATCTCTGCCCTCGCTGCCCGATACATCAATAACATGAATGATAAGACGGCAGCGGTCAACGTGCCTGAGAAACTCATGACCCAGACCCACGCCCTCGGAAGCACCCTCGATAAGACCGGGGATATCAGCCATTACAAAGGACTTGCCCTCCTGGAGCTTGATAACGCCCAGCACGGGAGTAAGTGTGGTAAAATGATAGTTTGCTATCTTTGGCTTTGCAGCTGAAACAACGGATATGAGCGTTGACTTTCCAACGTTGGGGAAGCCAACCAGACCCACGTCCGCAAGGAGCTTCAGCTCGAGAGTTACCTCGAACTCCTCGCCCAGGAAGCCGGGCTTTGAGAACTTGGGTATCTGCCTTGTGGGGGTGGCAAAACGTGCATTTCCCTTGCCGCCCTTGCCGCCTCTTGCCAGCACCTTAGGCTCGTCCGATGACATATCTGCCATTATTCTGCCTGTGGCGGACTCACGAACAAGTGTGCCTCTGGGTACTTTTATTATAAGGTCGGGAGCATTTTTGCCTGTGCAGTTCCTTGAAGAACCGTCCTGACCACGTTCTGCGGTAAATTTCCTTTTATAGCGGAAGTCGATGAGGGTAGACATGCTGTCGTCAACGACAAAAACGACATCTCCGCCCTTGCCGCCGTCGCCGCCGTCGGGACCGCCTGCCGCTACATATTTCTCACGGTGAAAGGAAACAGCGCCGTCGCCGCCGTCCCCGGCCTTTATTTTTATGACTGCCTTATCTACGAACATTTCAGATCTCCTTCCGAGCTGTTTTGGCAACTGTGACTATACAATAATATTTATTATACCACTATTCTGCGTGACTTGTCAATAATTTTTGCAACAAATTCATGGTAATTCGGGCTAAGAATGGCTGCATATAAAAAAGCGGATAAGCTGACAGATTTTCAACAATACAATCCTGAAAAATGCACAAAAAGTCAGCTGAAACGACCCCTTTAGCTATTGAAACAAACCAAAATACCAATTATAATTTAATTATACCAAGCACGAAACGCCAACAGAAAGGGAGAGCACAATGAAAAAACTTAGGATACTGCCGCTTATAATGGCAGTGATAATGTCCGCCGCCTGCTTTACGGGCTGCGACAAAAAGGGCGAAATGCGGGATATGACCACCGCCGAGATCGTGAACGATATGGGCGTTGGCATCAATCTGGGCAACACCTTTGAATCCAGCGGAATGTCACTCAGCTCCGTACAGGCATACGAAACAGGCTGGGGAAGTCCGACGATCACTCAGAAAATGATACAGGGCTATGCCGACAGCGGCTTCGGCGTTCTCCGTGTACCTGTTGCGTGGTCAAATCTTATGACAGGCAATTATGACATCGACCACGATTACCTTGCAAGAGTTACCGAGGTCATCGACTGGGCACTTGATACCGGAATGTACGTTATCGTCAATATCCACTGGGACGGCGGCTGGTTCTCACGCTTTGCCAATGAAGAGGACAGAGATGAATGTATGTACAAGTATGAGCGCATCTGGACTCAGCTTTCCGACCATTTCAAGAATTACAGCGACTATCTCATGTTCGAGTCCCTTAATGAAGATGGCGGCTGGGAAGAGATATGGAACCGCAGCAGCGGTGAGGGCGATAAGGAGCTGTCTTTCGGTATCCTGAACGACATCAACCAGAAATTCGTTGATATCGTAAGAAATTCCGGCGGCAACAACAAAAAGCGCCACCTGCTCATTGCAGGCTACAACACCGATGTTGAGCTTACCTGCGACGAGCTTTTCAAAATGCCCGACGACCCCGCAGGCAGATGTGCAGTTTCCATTCATTACTACACTCCCTCCACATTTGCTATCCTTGATAAGGACGCAAGCTGGGGCAAGGCACGCAGCGAGTGGGGGACAGATGCGGATTATGCCGAGCTTAACAGAAATATGGATCTGCTGAAAACTACCTTTATCGACAAGGGTATCCCGGTTATAATGGGTGAGTTCGGAACCTCCACCAAAAATAAGACCGATGAGATGATAAGAAAGTATCTTTCCTCTGTCTGCGAAGCGGCATATATCCGTGGAGTATGCCCCGTTCTGTGGGATATCACAGGAGTTTTCTACAACCGTCTTGATGCAAAATTTTATGATGAACAGCTTCTGAGCGACCTCATGGCTGTCAAGGAACTTGAAAGGAACGATTGATATGAGAAATTTCAGAAAAACAGCAGCAATAACAGCAGCAGTGATGCTTTCCGCAGGCTTTGCAGGCTGCGGCGATTCCTCCTCCGATTCAGGCGAGCATGGCAGACTTCTTGACACTACCTCTGAGGCTACCACTCAGATGACCGTTGAGATAAACACCGAAACTCTCGCTCCCGAGCAGCAGGAGCAGGTGTCCGCTCTGGCAGAGACCCTTACCGACAAGGAGCTGGAGAACAAGACCATCAAGTGGCTGTCCTTCTATGACCCATGGCATCCCACAGGCTTCGGCAACAGCAAGCCCGTTTCCGTGGAGCTTTTCGAGGAAAAATACGGCGGAGAGATAAAGTATTATCCCACCACGTGGGCAAATCAGTCCTCCGACCTTTCCACATACGTTCTCAGCGGCGAGGGCATCGACTTCTTCCCCGCAATAGAGGCAATTCCCCAGTACGTTATCTCAGGCATGACCGAAAGCTACGATGATTATGTTGACTGGGACAGCCCTATCTGGCAGAGCGTTCAGTCCCTGAACGACCAGTATGCCGTAGGCGGCAAGCATTATCTTATGGCGTGCCAGGCTACTGAGGGCTACGTTGTATATTACAACAAGCAGACCATCGAAAATATGGGCTTTGAGGATCCCGCAGAGCTTTACGCAAACGGCGAGTGGACACTTGAAAAGTTCAGAGAGATGCTTCTTGGTTTTGTTGATACCGATGCAGGTCAGTACGGTCTGGACGGCTGGTTCAACTGCACACCTCTTTACCTTGCCAGCGGCGTTCCCTCAATTTCACTGGAAAACGGCAAGGTCAAGAGCAACCTTATGGACCCCTCGCTTGAAAGAGCAATGACCTTCCAGTACGACCTTTACAGCAACGGTCTTATCTTTGACAAATCCCTTTTCTCCTATAATCCGCAGATAAACTTCATGGGTGAGGGCAAAGAGCTGTTCTACATCGGCGGACTTTACGAGATAGAGTCCGACCCCGAGATATGGACAAAAACATTCGGCTCTGCGGAGGATGTTTTCTTTGTCCCCATTCCCCGTGACGAGCAGGCTGACAAGTATTATTACAATGCTGAGATCGACTGCTACAACCTCTGTAAGGGCGCTCAGAACCCCGAGGGTGTTGCAAGGCTCATGGAGTGTGTTATCGCTTCCTACAACGATGAAAGCGCTATCAAGATAAGCGATGAAAAGCATAAGAACGATTATGGCTGGTCCGATGAAATGGTTGAGATGAAGCACGAAGTCCACAGACTTACTTCCGAAAATCCTGTCCGTGATATCTACGGCGGACTTCCCTCCGATTATTCTACTCTCCTCAGCGACAGCATAAATCAGGCTATAAACGGCACCGACTGGTACTCCACAAGAGATTCCATTGTTGATACCGTAAACACAGGTCTTGAAGAGATAAACGCTCAGATAGACAAGCTCCGGTAACAAAAGTAATCTCCCTGTGAACGTTATGTTCATAGGGAGATTTTGTGTTTAGTATAAGATCAGTCTCTTAAAGAGCTTGTGTCGATATTGTCCGTGTCTATAACGTTGATGTCGCCGTGAACAAAGCTGTTATCGGGCAGGGTCTTGTCACGGAGAACGTCGGTGCTCAGAGCATCGGTGTCGATATCCGAGATATCGCTTTCCGGAGCAGCCTCGGGAGCGTCCCTCAGACCTGTTACTTCGGGAGCTTCGATAGTGGTTTTGGGCTTTCTATTCCTGCGCTTGTCAATGTCCCTGAAAAAGCTGTCGGGGTCAAGTGGGTCGGAGGATGGAGCAGGCTCTTCATCGGGTATCTCAAAGGGTATGTAATGAACGGGATTTGCGGTTTTGTCGGGAAGAACTTCGTCCATCTCCGCATCAATTTCTTCAACATCAACCGTCTTGATATTACCCAGACCCTCTTCCACGTCAAGGGTCTTGTCTCTCAGTCCGTCGGTGGAAATTGCATCTGTGTCAAGGTTTGACAGAGTGCTTTCGGGGCGGGGGAGAGGCGCTTCCCTGAGGCCTGTTATCTCGGGGGATTCAATGTTGAAATCCACCTTTTTAGGCTTGGGCTTTCTTCCCATGTCCTTGAAAAAGTCATCTGCATTGACGGGCTGCTTTATTGGTGATGAAGCGGGCTTGCTTGGAACAGGAGTAGGTGCGGGAGCTTCATTCTTTTTTGATTTGTTGAATAAGAACATATTTTCACTGCTTTCTTGAATGATTTTGGTGCATTTACATCATTATAGCATATTATGTTCTGTTTGTCTATAGTTTTTTGAAATTAAAGCGGAGTATAATACTAATCACCAATAAAACTATAGACAAAAAATCATCGCATAATCCAT